>Ga0208493_10008_pt1 | contig 409652 bp, 381 predicted proteins | sample AntDryMetagUQ493_FD_188088 | JGI IMG/M metagenome (GOLD analysis project Ga0208493, IMG submission 188088) | Polar desert microbial communities from Antarctic Dry Valleys - UQ493 (SPAdes) | ecosystem: Environmental > Terrestrial > Soil > Desert | place: Antarctic Dry Valleys | collected 2008-12-31 | reverse complement strand
GCGCGCTCCGCGCCTGCGTGCGCGAAGAAACGGTCGAACCGCACCCCGACGCCATGCTGGGATTGCACCGCTATACCGTCGGGGCGTGAGTGAATCAGCTGTATCCGTGTACGAAGCGATTCGGCGACGGCGAGACGTTCGCGCCGAGTTCTCGGGAAAGATCGTCCCCGACGAAACTCTGATGCGCATTCTCGACGCCGCCCATCGCGCGCCGAGCGTGGGAAACACGCAACCGTGGGATTTTGTCGTCGTTCGTAATCCGGAGACGCTCGACACCTTCGCGGCACACGTCGCCGATGCCCGGGTGAAATTCGCGCAGTCCTTGCCCGAGGATCGCCGATCGACGTTCGACCCTATCAAGATCGAGGGAATCGCCGAGAGCGGTACCGGCATCGTCGTCACTTACGACCCGTCACGCGGTGGCCCGAACATCCTCGGCCGTCATACCGTCGACGACACCGGACTGTTCTCGGCGGTACTCGCAATTCAGAATTTGTGGCTCGCCGCGGTAGCCGAGGAGATCGGCATCGGCTGGGTTTCGTTCTACGACGAGAAGTACCTCACCGAACTCATGGGCATTCCGTCACCCGTACGCCCAATTGCGTGGCTGTGCGTCGGGAAGGTGACCGAGTTTCAACAGGTTCCGGATCTCGAGCGCTTCGGATGGCGACAGCGCCGGCCATTGGCCGACGCTGTCCACTACGAAACCTATTGAGTTGTACCGGGTGGCCTAGCGAGCGGGACGGCCCCCGGTGGAGCCTGCGGTGCGAGCGCCGCCGCCGGTGCGGGGACGGCGAGCGCCGCCGCCGGCATGTTCCTGACGGGCAGCTCCGCCGGTGCGAGCACCGCGTGACTGACCGCCCTGTCCGGAGCGAGCCTGACCCGAACGTGCTGCGCCGCCGCGTCCACCCTGGCCGGCGGGACGCTGTCCGCGTCCACCGTTGGGCTGGGCAGGAGCCTTCGGAGCCGGCGTGACGTGCGGTGCGATGTCGCCGACCAACTTGACGACGTGCTCGGAGTTGGCAGTCGAACGGACCGGGGTCACCTTGATGGCTGCCTTGCGCATGAGGATCGCAAGATCCTTACGCTGCTCGGGCAGAACCACGGTGACCACGTCGCCGGCGCTACCTGCGCGAGCGGTGCGACCACTGCGGTGCAGGTAAGCCTTGTGCTCGGCCGGCGGATCGACGTGGACGACCAACTCGACGTCGTCGACGTGGACGCCACGCGCTGCGACGTCGGTGGCGACGAGGACGCGCGCTTCACCGGCGGAGAATGCCGCCAGGTTACGGTCGCGAGCAGCCTGCGAGAGGTTGCCGTGAAGGTCAACGGACGGGATGCCCGACTCGGTGAGCTGGCGAGCCAACTTGCGAGCCTGGTGCTTGGTGCGCATGAACAGGATGCGACGACCGGTACCGGAAGCGAGCTTCTCGACCAGAGCCTTCTTGGCTTCGACGCCGTCGACGTCGAACACGTGGTGCGTCATTGCGGCGACGGGGGAGTTGGCCTCGTCGACCGAATGCATGACCTCGTTCTTGAGGAAACGCTTGACGAGCTTGTCGACGCCGTTGTCCAGCGTTGCCGAGAACAGTAGACGCTGCCCGTCCTGCGGGGTGGACGAGAGGATGCGGGTGACGACGGGCAGGAAGCCGAGGTCGGCCATGTGGTCGGCCTCGTCGAGCACGGTGATCTCGACGGCGTCGAGACTGACGAACTTCTGCTTCATGAGGTCTTCGAGGCGACCGGGGCAGGCGACGACGATGTCGACTCCGGCCTTGAGAGCCTGAACCTGGCGGTGCTGCGAGACACCACCGAAGATCGTGGTCACGCGCAAGTCGTATGCGGCGGCCAACGGTTCGAGGGTTGCGGTGATCTGGGTGGCGAGCTCACGCGTCGGTGCGAGCACCAGGCCGAGCGGTCGACCCGGACGACGCTTTCCTCCGGACAGTTCGCCGGCGAGGCGGGAGACCATGGGGATGGAGAACGCGAGGGTCTTGCCGCTTCCGGTCTTTCCGCGGCCCAGTACGTCGCGCCCCGAGAGAGTGTCGGGGAGGGTGTCGATCTGGATCGGGAACGGAGAAGTGATTCCGCCGTCTTCGAGAGCTTTCACCAGCGGTGCGCGCACACCGAGGGCTGCGAAGGTGGTAGCGGGCGTAGAGATGTCAGACAAGTGTGTTCAGAGCCTTTCGGGCACGTGTTCGTGCCCGGATGCCGACACGGGAATTAACCGGTCGAACAATCAAGCACAGTGGTGGCGGCGCTGCCGGTCGGCAGGCTTCTTCGCCGTAAGAAGAGCGGGTGCATTGAGCACTCAGCAAGAAAATTTGCGTTCTACGACGCTGGATGCCCGATTTCAGGCACCTAGTGATCGCAACTCTACCTTCCCGGAGCGTTCGACCTACAACCCGACCCATTCGGAGACGCCGTTCGCGAAGTGTTGCCGCTTCCAGATCGGTACCTCGTGCTTGATGCGCTCCACCAGTTCGGCGCACGCGGCAAACGCCTCCGCTCGATGCGGCGCGGCGACGGCGGCGACCAGTGCGAGATCACCGATCTCGAGGTGACCGACGCGATGGATCGCAGCAACCGGCAGGCCGGTCGAGGCCGCAACCTCTTGGCAGCACGTCTCGAGGAAGCGTTCGGCATCCGGATGCGCTTGGTACTCCAACGCCGAAACCGCTTGACCTCCATCGTGATTGCGCACCGTTCCCGTGAACACCACAACAGCGCCGTTCTTCGGACCGGCAACGGCGGCGTCGACGGTGTCTGCGTGAATCGGTTGCTCGGAGATCCGAGCCAATAGCTCACTCATCGTGCGCTCCTCCGCCTGCGACCTGCGCGAGCAGGTGATCGATGATGGGTCCGAGGACGGCGAGACCGTCCTTCACTCCACCGGGAGAACCCGGAAGATTGACGATGACCGTCGTACCTGTGAGACCTGCCACACCACGGCTCAGCGACGCGTGCGGTGTCTTCTCGAGGCCCTTGGTCCGGATCGCTTCTGCGACGCCGGGCAACTCACGGGTCAAGACTGCCCGGGTAGCTTCCGGGGTGGCATCCGTGGGGGAAGCCCCGGTGCCGCCGGTACTGATGACGAGTGACGGGGAGCCCTCCTTGGCGTCAGCGATGCCCGCCGCGATGTCTGCGTCGGCGTACACAAGCGGTCCACGTACCTCGAAGTCCCGTTCACGTAGCCAGGTCGCGATCGTGGGTCCGGTGGTGTCGGGTCTGGTGCCGTTCGCACCGCCGGTGGAAGCCACGAGGACGGTCGCGGACCGTGCCGAGGTGAAGGTGTGCGCCGGAGCTGTCTGTGCGTTCGGAGTGTCGCGGGTCCAATGTCCGCGCTTACCACCGTCTTTGGTGAGCAGACGAACACCGTTCATGGTAGCTCCGGGGTCCACCGCTTTGACCATGTCGTGCAAGGTCAGGCCGGCTACCGCGACGGCGGTGAGTGCTTCCATCTCGACGCCGGTCTGTCCGCGAGTCTTCGCCGTCGCCTCGACGGTGATCGATGTTTCGGTGAACCCGAATTCCACCTTGACCGACGAGAGCGCGAGTTGATGACACAGCGGGATCAGTTCGGAGGTCTTCTTCGCACCGGCGATTCCGGCGATGCGCGCGGTGGTGAGGACATCAGCCTTGGGCATGCCGTCGGCGCGGACGAGGCGAACTACCTCGGCGGTCGTGACGAGTTCGCCGGCGGCGACGGCGATACGCGTCGTCTCGGCCTTGGCGCTGACGTCGACCATGCGCGCTCGGCCCTCGCTGTCGACGTGTGTCAATTCGGTCATCAGTGTCCTTTGAATCAGATCGAGTGAATCAGATCGAGGAAGTCGAGAGCGGGACGACGTCGACGAGATCGCCCGCGCCGAGCTCGGTCACGGCGGCGGGGATGTCGATCAGGACGTCGGCCCACGCCATGGCTGCAACAAGGTGCGATCCGGGTCCGGCAACGAGTTCGATTCCGTCCGCAGTTCTGCGTGCCCGCAGGAACTGCCGCTTGCCGTCCACCGAACGCAGCGGTGCAGTCAACGGGAGTCGCTCGCGCGGGATCTCGGGCAGGCCCGCGGCCCGGCGCAGTTCGCCCCGTGCGAAGACCTCGAAGGAGACCATCGTGCTCACCGGGTTGCCCGGGAAGCTCAGTACCGGCACTTCGTTCACCACTGCAGTGCCTTGCGGACCGCCCGGCTGCATTGCGACGTGGCCGAAGTGTGCTCCCAGAGGCGTGAGAGTTTCCTTCACCACCTCGAAGTCGCCCATGGACACTCCGCCGGAGGTGAACACCAGATCAGCGACCGAGGTTGCGTACGAGAGCAATTCGCGGAACTCGGCGGGGTCGTCGCTGCTTCGGGCGACGGATACGACATCGGCGCCGTTGGCTTCGGCCAATGTTGCCAAAGCTGGACCGTTGGAATCGTAGATCTCACCGGGTTCGAGAGTTGTTCCGGCACTTTTCAGTTCGGCGCCCGTCGTAATTATCGCGACCCGTGGCTTCGTGTAGGTGTCGAGCGAGGCCAGGCCCACAGCACTCAGCGCGGCGATATGGCGAGGTTCCAAGTGCGTTCCGGCCGTGACCAGTAGCATTCCGGCGGTGATGTCGCTGCCACGTTCGCGTACGAATTCGCCTACCGACCTGCCCCGTTCGATCGTGACGACGTGCTCGGTGACACCCGTTGTGTCCTCGACCGGAACAACGGCGTCGGCACCCTCGGGGAGCGGAGCACCGGTCATGATGCGAAATGCCGATCCTGGAAGGTGTTTCGGTGGTTTTCCGCTTCCAGCGGCGATCACGCCTCGAACCGTCAGTGTGGTCGGAACCGAGGCCACAGAAGCAGCATCGACGGCATACCCGTCCATCTGCGAGTTGCGGAAGAGTGGCAGGTCTACCGGCGATGCGATATCCGAGCAAGTTATGCGCCCCAACGCTTCTGCCGTCGGAACTGCCGTCGGAGAGAGGGTGTGCAGGCCGGTGAGCAATCCGGAGATGTGCGACGCGTGTTCCTCGACCGAACGCGCGCTCATGACAGTAACCTCGACAACCTCGACATGTTTTGATCCTAGGCGGTGTGGTCCGTCCGACACACGGAGTACGGCTTTCGGTCATACTGGAGCAATACGGAAGTTGGTGAAGTGATGACAGTGGTCTCGATGGGAATTCCCACCGTGCGGTTCGACGCTGCCTCCCTCGCCGGTCGTCCCGAGACGGATCTCCTGGTCGACAGGTTCGGGCGTGTTGCCAGAGATCTGCGAGTCTCGATCACCGAGAAGTGTTCACTTCGTTGCACGTATTGCATGCCGGAGGAAGGCTTGCCGGCCATCGCTGCGGAAGATCTTCTGAGTGCCGACGAGATCATTCGAGTAGTCGGAATCGGCGTCGAACGAGTCGGTATTCGCGAGGTGAGATTCACCGGCGGCGAACCGCTGATGCGTAGTGACCTCGAAAAGATCATCGGGGGGTGCGCCGCGCGCGTGCCAGGAATTCCACTTTCCATGACTACCAACGCCGTTGGGCTCGAACATCGTGCCGCAAAGCTGGCTGCAGCTGGTTTGACTCGCGTGAATGTTTCCCTGGATTCGGTTGATCGCGCCCATTTCGCTGAATTGACGCGTCGAGACAGGTTGCCGTCCGTTCTCGCGGGAATTCGAGCGGCAGCTGCGGCCGGGCTCGCGCCACTGAAGATCAATGCGGTGCTGATGCGTGAAACGCTCCACGGCGCGGCGGATCTTTTGCAGTGGTGCCTCGAAGCCGGCGTCGAATTGCGCTTTATCGAGCAAATGCCTCTGGACGCAGACCATGCATGGGCACGCGAGAACATGGTGACCGCGGCTGAATTATTGTCCGTTTTGGGAAGCCGTTTCGAATTGGAAGCAATCGGCCGTGAAGATCCGTCGGCTCCTGCCGAAGAATGGCGTGTCGACGGGACCACGATGACGGTAGGGATCATCGCTTCCGTGACCCGCTCGTTCTGCAGTGAATGCGATCGGACGCGAATGACCGCAGAGGGAACAATTCGGTCATGTCTGTTCAGTGACCGTGAAGTTGATCTGCGTGCCGCGCTCAGGGCCGGAGCAAGTGACGACGAACTAGCGGATTTGTGGCGCGGTGCGATGTGGAACAAGTGGGCTGGGCACGGCATCGACGCCGCGGACTTCGTTCCGCCGGAAAGAAGTATGGGAGCGATTGGTGGCTGATCCGCATTCGATCTCGGTTCGTTACTTTGCTGCTGCAGCGGATGTATCCGGTTGCCGTAGCGAGGTAGTCGCCATCTCGCCTGACAACACACTTGCCGAGTTGGTGGCGGTGCTGGTCGGGCGATACGGACCGGAGATGGAGCGAGTGCTGTCGGTCTCGGCTTTCCTCGTCGGTGACGAGTTGACCCGTGACGTCTCTCGAGCCTCCGGTAGCGCTGTCGATATTCTTCCGCCTTTCGCTGGAGGCTAGTCCAAGAATTGCCGGCGTAGCTATTTGTGGGCTGCCGACGTATTATCCTTTTTCGGTTTGCCGGTCCAAATATTCATATCTTGATCACTCCAGCTCAGGTGGCATCTATCTCCGTTTTCTCCATTGTTGGTCAATTGTCCAGCATTGGTCGTTTTGTTTAGTTTCTCCTACTTTTGGGGGAGCGAATGCACTTCGAATTGCCAAGGTGAATTGTCATCTGTTTGGATGACAAAAGAAATACCTTCGCTGTTGGTAATTGTCGACATGTGTTAATTTTGGCGCAATTCCACTCGGGATATGTGAAAGGTATTTCAATGTCGATTAATTCCACGCGCCGTGTCGGAGTCGTCGTAGCACTCCTCGGGGCAGCTGCACTCACCGCTCCGGCAATTGCTACTGCGCTTCCGTCCACCGGTTCTCTCGGCTCTTCTGCGCCGGAAGCCTCCTGCTCGACCCTGTCCACCGAAGCGACGCCGAACGGTTGGGGCATCCCGTTCACCGACGAGAAGGATCAGACCGCGTCGTACTCGGCCGACAACGTTCTCGACAAGGACGGTTCACTGAAGCTGGCCGTCGACGGTACCGGCGATCGTTCGGTTTCCTACCATTCGGCCGGCGGTATCAAGTTGTCCGACGCAGTCGGCAAGGCGATCGGCTTTGCCGAGCGCGCCGCCACGCCGACTGCGGCGTTCCAGCTCCGCCTCACCGGAACGACCGGCGGAAAGTTCGAGAACGGATTCACCACCCTGGTGTGGGTCCCGGGACCCGACGCCACGCCGACGGCTGACGGCGGCGTTCACGCGGATCTCCAGAAGGGCGTGTGGTGGAGCACTCAAAACATCGAGGGCGCCAAGGACCGCGTGTCAGTGCCTTTGGCTGACATCGTCGCCGCGAACCCGAACGCGGTAGTCGACCACTACGGCGTCAGTGTGGGCACCGGTTCCGCTGCCACGTCGACGCTGGTCGATGCAGTGCAGTTCAACGGATGCACCACCAACTTCGCGAAGAAGGATCCGGCTTCGGGAACGGGTTCGCTGGGCGACGTCTTCGGCAGCCTGTTCGGTAGCTAGTCGCTGGTAAGAGCTCTGGTAGGAGTTACTTCCACCAGTCATCGAGGGGTGTGACCGGCACCGTGCGCTTGTGACGAGTGTTGGTGAACATCTTTTCGAGCTTCTCGGCTACCTCGGAGGAAACGTCCTTTCCTTCGAGGTAGTCGTCTATCTGTGAGTACGTGACGCCGAGGGCAACTTCGTCGGGTAGCGCGGGTCGGTCGTCCTCGAGGTCGGCGGTCGGCACCTTGCGCCACGTGCTCTCGGGTGCGCCCAATTCCTGCAGCAATGCAGCGCCCTGGCGTTTGCTCAAGCCGGTGAGCGGCGTGATGTCGACACCGCCGTCACCGAATTTCGTGAAGAAGCCGGTAATCGCTTCTGCGGCGTGGTCGGTACCGATCACGAGGTAGCCGAGCTGACCGGCAATCGCATACTGGATGACCATTCGTTCGCGCGCCTTGATGTTGCCGCGGACGAAGTCGCGTAGTTCGCCGTTTCCCAGCGCCTCGGAGGCCTCACGGGCCGTCGCGTCGGCGCCAGGCTTGACATTGACCGTGAGAGAGCGGTCCGGCTTGATGAAGCCGAGCGCGATCTGAGCGTCGGATTCGTCGGCCTGAGCGCCATAGGGGAGTCGAACGGCGACGAACTCGGCCTCGTGGCCTTCTTCGCGAAGTTCCGTGACCGCGCGTTGGGCGAGGGCTCCGGCGAGCGTGCTGTCCTGACCGCCGCTGATTCCCAGAACGAAACCTTTGGCGGGGGTCGAGCGCACATAGTCCTTCAGGAACTGGACTCGCGCGCGAACCTCCGCTGCGGCGTCGATTGTCGGCTTTGTGCCGAGTTCTTCGATGATGCTTTCACGCAGTGTGGCCATGAATGGACTCTAGCGATGTGAGCAGGCGCGTGCAGTGCCACCGTATCCGGGGCGGTACGGTCGCGCACATGAGTGCGAACAACGTTCTGGTGGTCAGTGCGACGAAGTCGGAAGCGGCATACGTGCCGCAAGGATGCGAACTGCTGATCACGGGGATTGGAAAGGTCAGTGCTGCAACAGCAGTCGCCTCTGCTCTCGCGCGGTACGAGCGGGATGATCTGCCGCTGGTCGTCAACATCGGGACAGCCGGTGCGCTGCACGCGCACCACGGCGGCCTCTATGTTCCCGGCGTCGTCATCAATCACGACATCAGCAGCACCGCGATCCGAGCGCTGGGGCACGACGTCGCGGACCGTTTGGTGCTCGCCGGCGGTGACGACTCGGTGTTGGCGACCGGCGACGCATTCATCGCCGACGCTGCAACCCGGGACGCCCTTGCACAGCGAGCCGATCTGGTCGACATGGAGGGGTTTGCCATCGCATTCGCCGCGCAGGCTGCGGGTGCTACCTGCCGACTCGTCAAACACGTCAGCGATCACGCGGACGACTCGGCCTTGGACTGGCCCGCGATGATCGATGCCAGCGCCCGCGAGTTGGGGCGCTGGCTGCTCGACAACGTCTGATCGAGCCTGCAGCGTCTGGTCAAGCCTGCGCAGTCAGTATCAATCCGGTGTCGTCGGGCTTGCGCAGGGTCAGCGTGTCGGCGTCGACGGTGTAGCTCACTTCGCCGTCGAGCACCGCCAGGATCTGGCGCTCGATGTCCATGTTCTCCTCGGGGCAAGCCATACGCGTGGTTGCCATCGGCGTGAACGTGACTGTGGTGTCGGACGTCTGGGCGCTTCCGGTCATGCGATTGCATCCGGTGCTCCCGCTGACCGAACCGTCTGCGGCAATCGTCAGTTCGGTAGCTGACGTCTCCAGAGCCAGGCTCGTACTGATCGCATCGGGACTGATGAGGGACGTGACAGTCCACGTCGTGCCCTGCAGCGGTCGATCCGGCGTGACGATTTTCTTGTCCTGCAGGGTGACTGTGGCGTCCTTCGATGTCAGGACGAGGGTGTCGCCGTCGAGGCTCCACGCCGGCGCAGCGGTCAGCAATGTTGTTGTCCAGGAGTCGGATTCGGCGATGCCGGGAGGGCAGCCCATCATGGTCGACGCCATGGTGCCGGTGGTCAGCTTGCCGTCGGTGAACTCGACCGAACCGTTTGCCGTGTTGCATCCGGCGCTCGCGGACACTCGACCGGCCTGGCTGAAGTCGAGAGTCAGCGGGCCGCCGCCGGGAATTTGTGCTCCATCCACGGAGGTCGAGATGAACACACGACCGGAGGGATCCGTCTTGTCTTCGGGGGAGTCGGACGAAGCGGAGCAACCGCTTACCGCGGCGATGGTCAGGAAGCCGATGACGGCAGCAGCGATGCGCATGGGCTCACATTAAGTGGTGGGACGGATCTGGGGAGTCAACATCGAGTAACGCGCCGGGCAAGGTCTTCCCAGCCGGCCGCCAGGCGCTCGGTGGTCATCCCGAGATCGCGCACCTGATGAAGGACGAGCGACGCTTCGAGCGGTGCCAACAGTGCTGAAGCGAGCAGATCGAGGTCGCCCTCGACGCCGGCTCCTCGAAGAAGCCCGATGACGTGAGCGATGCCGAGAGCCCGGGCCGGACCGCCGAAGCGGTATTCAGGAGCGTTTTCCGCCGCTCGGAGGACTTCGCCCTGTACTTCCACCATGGCAATCCGGGCTCGTCCGAACGCGATGAGGCGCTCGATCGGCGGCGCGCCCGGACCCAACGGTGGGGGGCCGAACATGAATGCCTGCTGCAGTTCTCGCTCGGTGTGATCGAGCAGTGCCTGCATCAGTCCCGATCGATTGCCGAAGCGCCGAAAAACTGTGCCCTTGCCCACACCGGCCCGGCACGCGACAGCATCCATCGTCACCGCGTCGACACCTCGCTCGGCAACGAGGAGGGCTGCGGCGTCGAGCAGAAGTACGCGGTTACGTGCTGCGTCACCGCGCTCGACCGGCGCGGCGCCGATCTGGGGGAGGGGGATTGCGCTCACGGGATCAGATTACAGGGCCGGGGAATGTAAGTGGACCGCGGTCCGTTTAGTTGATATAACTTTCAACCGGAGCCACCAACCGCACCACTCTCGAAGGAAACTCGCTATGTCACAGACCAATGTTCTCGTTCTCGTCGGCAGCCTGCGCGCCGGATCCGTCAACCGCCAGCTTGCCGAGACGGCTGTGTCCGCCGCACCCGAGGGTGCAACGCTGACGGTCTTCGAAGGCCTCGCCGACGTCCCCTTCTACAACGAAGACATCGACGTCGAGGGTGCTTCCATTCCCGCTGTCGACGCACTGCGCGCCGCTGCGAGCGACGCTGACGCGTTCCTGCTCGTCACCCCCGAATACAACGGCACCATCCCCGCAGTTCTGAAGAACGCCATCGACTGGATCTCGCGTCCGTACGGTGTCGGTGCAGTCAAGGACAAGGCTGTCGCAGTCATCAGCGCTTCGCCCAGTGGCAACGGCGCCAAGTGGGCACACGAAGACACCACCAAGGCAGTCCGCATCGCCGGCGGCAAGGTCGTCGAGGACACCGCACTGAGCATCGGTGGAACCGGCGCACTGTTCGGTGAGCTGCACCCGCGTGAGAACGCAGAGGTGCTCGCTCAGGTCTCCAAGGTCGTCTCCGACCTCGTCGACGCCGGCAAGCAGCTCGTCAACGCGTAATCCGTTTCACGAGTGAGGGCCATGCCGGAAGGTATGGCCCTCACTCGTATGCGAGTCACGCCCATATGCGCTAAAGCCCTTCGCGTTCCATCGCGTCGTCGACGGCGTCGCGAACCGACTCGAAATCCTTGCCGGCCATCATCGCTTCGCCCATCGCGGCGTCGATACGGTCGGCGACGACGGCGTACCGACGCTCCCAGTTCTCCTTGTCCTCCCGCCAGTAACCCATCACGTGCATGCGGGGTGCCGGGATTTCCCATGTTCGACGCAGATGGGCGCGGATGCGTCTGGCGGTCGCGGCCTCGACTGCACACCAGATGTAGCCCTCGCCGGGAGGCAGGGCAGCGCCGGCCAATTCGGCGAGCAGCGAGTCCGATTCCTCGATCCATCGGTAGTGAGCGTCGGCGCGCGTCGTGAACGTCTGCTGTTCGCTCGGCGCGGGTACCTGCGCGATGACGTGGATCGGTAGACCGTCGGGTGCTTCTTCGAGAATTCGCCCGATCGCGGGCAGAGCGGCGTGATCGGCGACCATCAGCAGCCAGTCGCAACCTGCCGGCGGCGTGAACCACCCGCTCGCCGTCGAGAGGTGAACGGTCTCGCCCGGTTGCGCAGTCGCGGCCCAGAGTGCCGCGCCGCCGTGGCCGTGGAGAACGAAGTCGATCTCCAGCTCGTTCTTCGACGGCTGCCAGCGCCGGACCGTGTAACTGCGGGCGTGAGGGGGAATGAGAGGGAATCTGACGAGCACCCGTTCGTCCGGGCTACCACTCGTCTCGAAGTCGCTCAGGCCCTCCCCACCGAAGGTGATTCTGCGCATCAACGGTGTCACCTGCTGTGTTCTCGTCACGGTTGCCTGGTGGCGTGGAGCCTCGTCCTTCGGGGGTGTTTCCACGACGCTCATGGTAGGTCCGTGGCGCGGCTCCGAGAGGCCGGCGAGCAAAAAAATAAACTGTGACGCGCGACACGCCGACGCGCCGGGAAATGAAGGCGCTGAACAGGGGCGACCTGGGAATTCCAACGATGTGACTCACAACATCTCGCGTTATGTGTTTCTGTCGGCCACTAGGTGTAGTGTCTTGAGCACTGAGAGACCACAACGCGGAACGCTTCGAGCGAGACTCCGGCAATCGGTCGTATCGGTGCTGAACATCACTACATCGGCCTTTGTTGGCTAAGCGAAAGAGGGACTCTCATGAGCATCACCGTCTACACCAAGCCCGCTTGCGTTCAGTGCAATGCCACCTACCGCGCCCTGGACAAGGCCGGTCTCGAATACAACATCATCGACATCACCGAGGATGCCGAAGCCCGCGACTACGTCATGGCTCTCGGGTACCTCCAGGCACCCATCGTGGTTGCCGGTGAAGATCACTGGTCGGGCTTCCGTCCCGATCGCATCAAGACCCTGACCGTCGCTGCTTGAAGCGCCGCAGTGTCGGCGGTGGACACCTCCGCCGACACATCTGAGTAGTTCCGGGCACCGTACAAGAAAATGGTGACAACCGATGACTTCGCTGGTCTACTTTTCCAGCGTGTCGGAGAACACCCACCGATTCGTTCAACGTCTCGGCCTGCCTGCGACACGTATACCTATCCATGACCGTGACGGCTCATTTCGTGTAGACGAGCCCTATGTGCTGATTCTGCCCACCTATGGTGGCGGGGTCACCGTGACAGGGCGCGACACCAGTTATGTACCGAAGCCGGTCATTCGTTTTTTGAACAATCCACACAACAGGTCGTTGATCAGAGCAGTGATCGCGGCGGGAAACACCAATTTCGGTGAGTCCTTTTGCTATGCAGGAAACATCATTTCCCAGAAATGCCACGTTCCTTTTCTGTACCGGTTCGAACTCATGGGCACTGCCGAGGACGTCGACCGGGTACGAGAAGGCTTGGGGGAGTTCTGGAATCATCTCGAAACAGAGAAGGAGCACGGGCAGTGGCGCCAACCATCACTGACACGATCGCGGCAGGAAGCGTAGAGCGTGATGCGCGCGGCGGCGATTCCACCAACGGTCTCGACTACCACGCACTCAACGCCATGCTCAACCTGTACGGCGCCAACGGTGAGATCCAGTTCGAGATGGATGTCGCTGCAGCCCGTCAGTACTTCTTGCAGCACGTCAACCAGAACACCGTGTTCTTCCACAACCTCGACGAGAAGCTGGACTACCTCGTCGAGGAAAACTATTACGAGCCCGAGGTTCTCGATCAGTACTCACGTACTTTCGTGAAGTTCCTGATCGATCACGCGTACGCCAAGAAGTTCCGCTTCCCGACGTTCCTGGGTGCATTCAAGTACTACACCTCCTACACGCTCAAGACCTTCGACGGTAAGCGCTACCTCGAGCGTTTCGAAGATCGTGTCTGCATGGTTGCGCTCACCCTGGCCGCAGGCAACGAAGACCTGGCCGTCGAACTCGTCGACGAGATCATCGCCGGACGCTTCCAGCCCGCCACCCCGACGTTCCTGAACTCGGGCAAGAAACAGCGCGGTGAGCCCGTGTCCTGCTTCCTGCTTCGTATCGAAGACAACATGGAGTCCATCGGTCGCTCCATCAACTCGGCACTGCAGCTGTCCAAGCGCGGTGGCGGAGTTGCCTTGCTGCTCACCAACGTTCGTGAGCACGGCGCCCCGATCAAGAAGATCGAGAACCAGAGTTCGGGTGTCATCCCGATCATGAAGCTTCTCGAGGACTCGTTCTCCTACGCCAACCAGTTGGGTGCGCGTCAGGGCGCCGGTGCTGTGTACCTGCATGCGCACCACCCCGACATCTACCGGTTCCTCGACACCAAGCGTGAGAACGCCGACGAGAAGATCCGTATCAAGACGCTCTCACTCGGCGTCGTGATCCCGGACATCACGTTCGAACTGGCGAAGAAGAACGAGGACATGTACCTGTTCTCGCCGTACGACGTCGAGCGCATCTACGGAGTTCCGTTCTCCGACATCAACGTCTCCGAGAAGTACTACGAGATGGTCGACGACAAGCGAATTCGCAAGTCCAAGATCAAAGCTCGCGAGTTCTTCCAGACCGTCGCCGAATTGCAGTTCGAATCGGGCTACCCGTACATCATGTTCGAGGACACGGTGAACCGGGCAAACCCGATCGAGGGCAAGATCACGCACTCGAACCTGTGCTCGGAGATCCTGCAGGTTTCGACGCCTTCACTGTTCAACGACGACCTGTCCTACTCGAAGGTCGGCAAGGACATCTCCTGCAACCTGGGTTCGCTGAACATCGCGAAGACCATGGACTCGCCCGACTTCGCCAAGACCATCGAAGTGTCGATCCGCGGATTGACGGCGGTGTCCGATCAGACGCACATCTACTCGGTGCCGTCGATCGAGCAGGGCAACAACGACTCTCACGCCATCGGCCTCGGTCAGATGAACCTGCACGGATACCTTGCTCGTGAGCGGATCTTCTACGGCAGCGAAGAAGGCATCGACTTCACGAACATCTACTTCTACACCGTGCTCTTCCACGCACTGCGTGCGTCGAACAAGATCGCCATCGAGCGCGGCTCGTACTTCAAGGGTTTCCCGGAGTCGAAGTACGCCTCGGGTGAATTCTTCGACAAGTACACCGATCAGGCTTGGGAGCCGGCAACCGACAAGGTTCGCGGACTCTTCGCCGATGCGAAGCTGCACATCCCCACTCAGGACGACTGGCGTGAGCTGAAGGCTTCGGTTCAGAAGCACGGAATCTACAACCAGAACCTTCAGGCCGTCCCGCCGACCGGCTCGATCTCGTACATCAACTACTCCACCAGCTCCATCCACCCGGTGGCGTCGAAGATCGAGATCCGCAAGGAAGGCAAGATCGGCCGCGTCTACTACCCGGCGCCCTACCTGACCAACGACAACCTGGAGTACTACCAGGATGCCTACGAAATCGGGTACGAGAAGATCGTCGACACCTATGCTGCCGCAACGCAACACGTCGACCAGGGCCTGTCGCTGACGCTGTTCTTCAAGGACACCGCAACCACCCGCGACATCAACAAGGCGCAGATCTACGCGTGGCGTAAGGGCATCAAGACGCTGTACTACATCCGTCTGCGTCAGATGGCACTCGAAGGCACCGAGGTCGAGGGCTGCGTTTCCTGCATGCTGTAAAGGGCTCCGCCCCGTGCGCCTTTTCGGTAGTGGTTACTACCGAAAAGGCGCACAGGGGTATCAGGCCGGCGGGCGGCCGGGACCGTGCATCTTGCCGGCGTTCTTCGGCATTCGACCGTGCTCGGTGAGTGCGCGCCGAAGGAGAAACTCGATCTGGGCGTTGGTACTTCGGAGATCGTCGGCGGCCCAGCGGGCGAGGGCGTCGTGTACCGCTGGGTCCAACCGAAGAAGGATCTTCTTACGCTCGGATCGCGGAGCTGGATCCGTGGCCATGTGGCCTTTCCTTTACTGGTAGAGCGAACCGGTGTTGAGCACCGGTTGTGCGTCGCGGTCGCCGCACAGCACGACCAGAAGGTTACTGATCATCGTGGCCTTGCGTTCCTCGTCGAGTTCGACGACGTGCTTTTCCTCGAGCTGCTTGAGTGCCATGTCGACCATGGACACCGCGCCTTCGACGATTTGCTTGCGGGCGGCTATCACAGCACCCGCTTGCTGGCGCCGAAGCATCGCGCTGGCGATCTCCGGTGCATACGAGAGCCTGTTGATGCGTGTCTCGATAACTTCGACACCCGCCGCACGCACGCGGGCGTGAACCTCCTCCGACAAGGTGGTGGTGATGATATCGGCGTTCTCGCGCAACGAGACTCGGCCTTCGGCGTCGTACGGGTAGCTACCGGCGATATGGCGGACGGCCGCCTCGGTCTGTACGGAGACGAACTCCTCGTAATCGTCCACCTGGAACGAGGCGAGCGCTGTGTCGGCCACCTGCCAGACGACCACCGCCGAGATCTCGATGGGATTGCCGTCGGCGTCGTTCACTTTCGCCTGACCGGTCTCATGGTTTCGGATGCGCGTCGAGATCGATCGACGGACCGTCAGCGGATTTGTCCATCGCAGTCCCGGCGTGCGCAAGGTGCCGCTGTACGAGCTTCCGAGAAGTTGCAGAACTCGGGCTTGGTTCGGTTGCACCAAGGTCAGGCCCATCAGGAGGGGGAGTGACGCGATGAACAGCACCACTCCGACCGGAATCAGGGCGAAGAGTCCCAGAACTCCGCCAACGACGGACAGCGCGATTCCGGCCAGGAAGAGAAGGACGCCGCCGAGGAGCATCCAGCTGCCGGACAGGTCCCAGCCTGGGCGTTCGGCGATCGTTGTGGTGGCGACACCGGTCGGTTTCTCGGCCACGGTGGGTGTGCTGGTCATGCGAGACTCGCTTTCCATCGGTAAGTGATATTTAATTGATATCACATTTTTTGTACTCGTGGAGGGGCGCGTGCGACACATGTTGTTGTGTTGGCATCGCGGACCCGACACAACGGGTAGTGTTCAGGCAAGCCAACATTCGGCAGTATCTCTCTCGCTAGGTAGGAATTATGGTCAAGCTGGTCAGTCGCGTTTCCGCCATCAACTGGAATCGCGTCCAGGACGAGAAGGACGCCGAGGTATGGGATCGCCTCGTCAGCAACTTCTGGCTGCCCGAAAAGGTGCCGGTCTCCAACGACATCCCGTCCTGGGGAACGCTGACCGCGCAGGAGCAGCAGCTCACCATGCGCGTCTTCACGGGCCTGACGCTGCTCGACACCATCCAGGGAACCGTCGGCGCCGTCAGCCTCATCCCGGACGCGATCACTCCCCACGAAGAAGCGGTGTACACCAACATCGCCTTCATGGAATCGGTGCACGCGAAGAGCTACAGCTCTATCTTCTCGACGCTGTGCTCCACCCCGGACATCGACGACGCGTTCCGCTGGTCGGAGGAGAACCCGAACCTGCAGCGCAAGGCGCAGATCGTTCTCGACTACTACAACGGTGAGTCGCCGCTCAAGCGCAAGGTCGCCTCGACGCTCCTCGAGAGCTTCCTCTTCTACTCCGGCTTCTACCTGCCGATGTACTGGTCTTCGCGAGCCAAGCTCACCAACACCGCAGACCTCATCCGCCTCATCATCCGCGACGAGGCCGTGCACGGGTACTACATCGGCTACAAGTACCAGAAGGGCCTCGAACAGCTCACCGAGGCCGAGCGTGAAGAGCTCAAGAACTACACGTTCGAGTTGCTCTTCGAGCTCTACGAGAACGAGGTCGACTACACCCAGGACCTCTACGACGGCGTCGGTCTGACCGAGGATGTCAAGAAGTTCTTGCGCTACAACGCCAACAAGGCGCTCAACAATCTCGGCTACGAAGGCCTCTTCCCGAAGGACGAGACGGACGTCAATCCGGCTATCCTGTCGGCACTTTCACCGAATGCGGACGAGAATCACGACTTCTTCTCCGGCTCGGGTAGCTCCTACGTCATCGGCAAAGCCGTCAACACCGAAGACGACGACTGGGATTTCTAGAGAGCGACCTACACGCCGAAGCCCGACTCCTGCACACGCGGGAATCGGGCTTCGGCCGTGTATTGAGAGCGGGCTAGCGCTGAAACCACGCTTCCGGCTTGTCCAGCAATGCTTTTGCGAGGCGCAGACGCGAGGTTTCCGTCATGTCCGAAGGCAATCCGCTCGGCGCGAACCACGCGACCTCGAGGTTTTCGTCGTCCGCCACGTGTGCATCTCCGCCGGTCCACCTGGCCAGGAAGCAGACGTCGAGGTACTGAGTCACGTCGCCGTTGGGGTACGTAATGGGCTCTGTGACATCGACACTCGTGATCCGAATCAATTCGGCGTCGACGCCGGTTTCTTCCTTCGCCTCCCGCACCGCCGCCGCCGACGGTTCCTCTCCGGGCTCGAGAACGCCGGACACGACGGCCCACTGACCGTTGTCGGCGCGGCGGGTGAGAAGGACCCGGCCGTCGTCGTCGCGGATCACGACGCTCACTCCGGACAGCCAGAGCGGCGCATGACCGACCTTCTCGCGCAGTGCAACAATGAATTCGGGGATCGGCATGATCAGAACCCGAACTTCACAGCTGGGGCGAACCGCTTCGAATGTCGGAGTTGTGGTTCGTTCCAGTCAGCTCGCATATCCGTTCAAGGTTCCCTTCAAGTCCGCCAATACGGCACGGGCAGCAGTCATCCCGTTTCCGTTCCAGATGTCGTCTTCCGCTACGAACACACGTCGGTCGGTGGCAGCGGCGAGGTCCTGCCACTGGTCGCTCTTCATGACCTCGGTGCCGTAGCTACGACCGTTCGGCCCGTCGAAGAGGACGTAGATCAAGTCCCCTTCGGCGGCGCTGAGATCGTCGGCCGGAATCGGTGCCGTGGTCGCATCGGTCAATCGCTGCGCCGGTGGGCGCCGGACGCCGACGTCGCTGAGGATCTGTCCGGCGAAGGATGCAGGGCCCTCGATCTGCAGGTCCTTCGAACCGAACCGAACCACTGATGCCTGCGTCTGCGATGCATTCAATGCGTCGCCGAGCTGCACGACGTCCTGCTGGTAGCGGTCCAGCTCCGTCGCAGCCGCGGACGAACGGCCCAGTGCCTGGCCGGCGAGGGCGAACTGCGCTTTCCAGTACACGGGATCCGAGCCCGCGAAGACGGTGGGGGCGATGGCGTCGAGTTGCCCGTACAAGCCGTCGGACGCCGGACTGGACCCGAGGATCAAGTCCGGCGCGGCGGCCTTCACGGCGTTGACGTCAGGTGCGCTCACGGGGCCGACACTCGGAATCTCCGAGATGCCGAAACCCAGGTACGACGGTTGAGGCGAGTCGACACCGGTTGCGGCGCCCACTACCCGCTCCCACAGACCGAGGGCGCACACGGCGTCCATCGAGACACTGTCGAGGACCACGATCCGTTGGGGATCGGAAGGAACCTCGGTTTCACCCGCAGTGTGTACGACTCGACGCTTCACCCCGGGGCCCGCTCCCGGGTCGGCTTGCGTCGGCGTCGGGCACGCGGTGGCGGTGTCGCGTTCGACGCCCATCACGCCGGCACCGGCGATCGACGTAGTGGTCCGGACGATGGTGCTCGCCGGATCGTCCGACGAGTCGGACGAGCAACCACCGAGGACGAGCATCGTGGCGGTGATCCCCAGGATCGAGACACGACGAACGGACGTGCGGGCGGTCGTGCGTGAGAGAACAGACGTGCGTGAGAGAACAGACAAGTCGACGGCTTCCTGTGTGAGCGGGCGCCGTTCAGGTTAGCTGTTCGACTCAGCTGTTCTGCTTGTCCACCTCGAACGTGTCCGAGAGGTCGTCGAGGATCATGTGGGCGCCCTGGATGCTGACCGGCGACATCCACCGTGAATCGTCCACGTCGACCTTGCGTCCTCGAAGCGTGTGCCACAGCGGGCTCTCGAGGAACGGCTTCGCGGCTTCGGCGCTCTTGCCCTCGGCGTCCTGCCAGGTGCTGATGAAGATGACGTCCGCGTCGGCTTCGTTGATCAGCTCGGGGCTGATCTTCATCATGATGTTGCCGGCATCGGCGGGGTCAGGTCCCTGGTTGTCCGGGCGCTTCAATCCGGCGTCCTGAAGAACGATGCCGCTGAACGAGGTGGTGCGGTAGAGACGTGCGGTCGGTTCACCGGCGAACCGGACTACCGAGATGACCGGGTTGTTCGCCTTCTCGTTGATTTCCTTGCCGACGGCAGCCGCGCGTGTTTCGTATTCGGTGATCTTCGCCTCGGCCAGCGATTCCTTGCCCAGCGCTTGACCGACTACGCGGATGTTGTCCTTCCACGTCGGGCCGGTCGTCTGGGTGAAGACGGTGGGTGCGATTGCGGAGAGCTGTTCGTAGTTCTTCCCGTCGCGGACCTCGGCGGAGATGATGAGGTCTGGCTGCAGTGCGGCGATCTTCTCGAGGCTTGCACTGCTGACCGTGCCGACCGAGACGGCGTCCGCGGCGAATTCCTCCCGCGAGGATCCGAGGTAGTCGGGAAGACCGGGCTCGCGGTAGTCGACGTAGCCGACGAGCGGGGATTCGAGGAGAAGGACGGCGTCGGTGAAGCTGTTGTCGAGCGCGACGATCCGCTGGGGTGCTGCCGGGATTTCGGTGCTTCCACGGAAGTGTTGGATCGTGCGTGGGAATGCGCCCGACTCGGTCGAGGTGGTGGTTGCAGCGGGCTCGTCGTTACTCGAGCAGGCTGGAACGACCAAGGCGATCGAGGCTGCGACGGCTACCAGCGCGGCGCGGCGGGGAAAGAATTTCACTGAATACTCCTGAGGTGAGTTAGGCGAGGGTGACCTTATCAGTGGAGGAGATGGCCGAAAACGGACACCGGCCGAATTCTTCGACGGGTACGACACGCCGATTCGGATGTGGGTTCGGACTCCCGAGGGAACATAAACCGCAGGTCGTTCGTTTGGTGCCCCCAAAAACGGATGCTCGAGTACGACGCGGAGTAGGACCGGGTCGCGGTGCCTCGGAGTCACGGTCTACGATTCGATGAGCGCAAGCCAGAAGCCGTTGTCCGCAGCCCGGGCGACGGACCCTGCGGGCGCAACCAAGGGCTCTTTGACGGAGTCTGCGGAGCGACCAAAGGCACATTCAGGAGGATCAGTGACTGCCGTAGCGCCCCAGCCAGTCCCCACGATAGCGCCGGCCAGGCCTTACCCGCCGCGGCAGGGACCCAAGGGCTCATTCATTTTCAAGATGATCACGACCACCGATCCCAAGGTGCTCGGAATCATGTACTTGGCGACTTCCATCGCCTTCTTCCTCATCGGTGGCCTCATGGCACTGATGATGCGTGCCGAACTTGCTGTACCCGGCATGCAGTTCCTTTCCAACGAACAGTTCAACCAGCTGTTCACCATGCACGGCACGATCATGCTGCTGCTGTACGCGACCCCGATCGTCTTCGGCTTCGCGAACTACATTCTTCCGCTCCAGATCGGTGCACCCGACGTCGCGTTCCCGCGTCTGAACGCGTTCAGCTACTGGCTGTACCTGTTCGGCGCGATCATCACGACGGCCGGATTCGTCACGCCCGGTGGCGCAGCAGACTTCGGTTGGACGGCATACACGCCGCTAACCAGCGCGCTGCACAGCCCCGGCGTCGGCGCCGACCTGTGGGTCTTGGGTCTGGCTGTCGCCGGCCTCGGCACCATCCTCGGTGGCGTCAACATGGTTACCACCGTGATCTGCCTGCGCGCACCCGGTATGACCATGTTCCGCATGCCGATCTTCACCTGGAACATCTTCATCACCAGCATCCTGATCCTGCTGGCGTTCCCGCTGTTGACCGCTGCATTCATGGGCCTGTTCGTCGACCGCCATCTCGGTGGACACATCTTCGACCCGGCAACGGGCGGTGTGCTGCTGTGGCAGCACCTGTTCTGGTTCTTCGGTCACCCCGAGGTGTACATCATCGCGCTGCCGTTCTTCGGCATCGTCTCGGAGATCTTCCCGGTCTTCAGCCGTAAGCCGATCTTCGGCTACAGCGGCCTGGTGTACGCAACGTTGGCCATCGCCGCTCTGTCGATCGCAGTGTGGGCTCACCACATGTACGCGACCGGCGCTGTTCTCCTGCCGTACTTCTCGTTCATGACGTTCCTGATCGCCGTGCCGACAGGTGTGAAGATCTTCAACTGGATCGGCACGATGTGGAAGGGGCAATTGACCTTCGAATCGCCGATGCTGTTCTCGATCGGCTTCCTGATCACCTTCCTCTTCGGTGGTCTGTCGGGCGTCATCCTCGCGAGCCCGCCGCTCGACTTCCACGTCACGGACAGCTACTTCGTCGTCGCCCACTTCCACTACGTGGTCTTCGGTACGGTCGTGTTCGCCACGTACGCCGGTATCTACTTCTGGTTCCCGAAGATGACCGGCCGCATGATGGACGAGCGCCTCGGCAAGTGGCACTTCTGGACCACGTTCGTCGGCTTCCACGGCACGTTCCTCGTCCAGCACTGGCTCGGTGCCGAAGGTATGCCGCGTCGTTACGCCGACTACCTGCCCTCGGACGGGTTCACGGTTCTGAACTCGGTGTCCACGATCTTCGCGTTCGTACTCGGTGCCTCGACGCTCCCGTTCATCTGGAACGTCTTCAAGAGTTACCGCTACGGCGAAGTGGTCACCGTCGACGATCCGTGGGGTTACGGAAACTCGCTGGAGTGGGCAACCACCTGCCCGCCGCCGCGTCACAACTTCACCGAGTTGCCGCGCATCCGTAGCGAGCGTCCGGCGTTCGAGCTGCACTACCCGCACATGGTGGAGCGGATGCGCGCGGAAGCGCACGTCGGCCCCGGCCACGGCGGGAAGAACGCCAGCACCGTGCTCGAAGATGCTCGTCACGAGCCGCTCACGGTCGGGGACGAAGGCGACCCCGGAACCGACAGCCGCTCCTGAGCGAAGTAACACACTGAAGTAATCAGCGAAGGCCCCGCCCGAGTAACGGGTGGGGCCTTTCGCTTGGCACAATAGTGACGATCAAGACGCGAACGAAGAAACGATCGGAGTTTTCGGTGGGTGCCTCTGACACCACTGTTCTGGTGACTGTGACCGGGCCGGACCGCCCTGGCGTCACCTCGGTACTGTTCGCGGCGCTGTCGCGGCACGATGTGCGTCTACTCGACGTGGAGCAGGTGGTGATTCGAGGTCGACTGACACTCGGTGTCATGGTTGCCTGCCCGAACGATCCCGAAGCGCTTCAGGAAGAACTCGAACAGGCGATGGCGACGGTCGGAATGAACGTCGACATCGAAATCGGTGCCGATCCCGGACGGCCCGCGGTGTCCACCCACGCGGTCGTTGTTCTCGGTAGCCCGGTCAATGCTCGCGCAATGCGATCGGTTGCACGCGAACTCGCGAAGCAGGGCGCAAACATCGATTCCATCCGTGGTGTCGCCGACTATCCGGTCACCGGCCTCGAACTCAGCGTCAGCGCGGCCGATACGGCGGACGGCGACGCGAAGCTGCGGACCGGACTCGCCGAGGTCGCCGCACTCGAAAACGTCGACATTGCGGTCGAGCGCGCAGGTCTCGCTCGCCGGGCCAAGCGTCTGATCGTGTTCGACGTGGACTCGACGCTCGTCCAGGGCGAGGTCATCGAGATGCTCGCCGCGAAGGCCGGCGTCGAGGACGAGGTCCGCGCCGTCACCGAAGCTGCGATGCGCGGCGAGATCGACTTCACCGAATCACTGCACCAGCGTGTGGCGACACTCGCCGGTCTCGACGCCTCCGTCATCGACGAGGTGGCAGAGAGCATCGAACTGACGCCGGGTGCGCGAACCACGATTCGCACCCTGCGCCGTCTCGGATTCCACTGCGGCGTAGTGTCGGGTGGCTTCCGGCAGGTCATCGAAGGTCTCGCACACGAACTCGAACTGGACTTCGTGCACGCCAACACCCTCGAAATCGTCGACGGCAAGCTGACCGGACGTGTGATCGGTGAAATCGTCGACCGCGCCGCGAAGGCCGTTGCGCTGCGCAAGTTCGCCGATCAGGTCGGTGTGCCGATGGAACAGACCGTCGCCGTCGGCGACGGTGCCAACGACATCGACATGCTCAACGCCGCGGGCCTGGGCGTGGCGTTCAACGCAAAGCCTGCGTTGCGGGAGGTCGCAGATGCTGCGTTGTCGCATCCCTTCCTCGACGCTGTGCTGTTCATTCTCGGTGTGACCCGCGACGAGGTCGAGGCTGCGGACGCCGTCGACGGTGGCGTGCGACGCGTACCGATTCCATGAGTTCCGATCCAGCATTCAGTTCCGATCCAGCTGTGATGTCCGGCCCCGATTCGCGCTGGCGCGAGCGCCACGCGGTGCTGGCTGCTGGGTACGGAGGGCGAGACGATCCCGCGGATCCGGCGCTGGTGTTGGCGATGCCGATCGTTCTGCACATTCCGAAGGCAGACCCGCCCAAGCGCACCGCACTGCTCGAGGCTGCGGCAACGGCGGCTGTGGCTCTGTGTCTGGACGAACGCGTCGGGTTCACCGAAGACGGGGAACCCGGCCCCTGGCACGAGGACTATTCGGCGTGGGTGGGTGCCCGGATTCGGAAGGTGTCTCGTCGAGCGCGAGGAGCGCAGTGGCTCGCCGCGCAGGAGGTACCGGGAATCACCGTCGATGTGGATGGCGCGCAGGCGCGGGCTCTGGTTCCCGGGCCGGTCGGAGAACTGGACCCGCGAATCAAGAAGTTGCAGATCGGTGGGACCGATCTCGAGCACGACGAGCCTGGCCCGCCGGAGCCTGGTCTTCCGGTGCTGTGGATCGACTCGGCGCTCGAGATGACGGTTGGCAAGGCTTCGGCACAGGTCGGGCATGCCTCGATGTTGTTGGCGGCGGCCATGTCCGAGAAACAGTGCTGGGCCTGGGCGCAGAACGACTTTCGCTGCTCAGTGCGCGACGCGAGCCCGGAACAGTGGGCCGAAGCAGTAGTTCGGCTGAAGAAGTCGGAGGCCGTCGCGGTTCGTGACGCTGGTTTCACGGAAGTGGCACCAGGCTCCATGACAGTCATCGCGGTTCCGTAGAGACGTAACCGACCAGTCCAGTATCGGTGACTTGGCTATGGATGAACAGTCCAGTGGCCTTCAAGATGGTCGAGTGTTGATACGGAGATTCGCCTCGCTGTTCGTCGGTCTGTGGTTGTACGGCTTCTCGATGGCCATGATGATCACGGCCGGTCTTGGTCTGGATCCCTGGGACGTGTTTCATCAGGGTGTGGCCGAGCATGTTTCGCTCAGTTTCGGCGTGATCACTGCGATTACCGGTGCGGTGGTACTGCTGCTCTGGATTCCGATCCGTCAGCGGCCGGGATTCGGAACGGTCGCCAATGTCGTTGTAATTGCCATCTCGGTGGATACCTCACTGGCCTTCTTGCCGGTCTTTGATTCCATGCCAGTTCGAGCCGTGATCATGGTCGCGGGAATCCTCCTCAACGGACTGGCCAGCGTTCTCTACATCGGCGCGGGCATGGGGCCGGGCCCCCGCGACGGATTGATGACCGGACTGGTCGCTCGCACAGGTCTGTCGGTCAGGCTCGTGCGTACCAGCATCGAGATCGCGGTCCTCGCTACCGGATGGCTCCTCGGTGGAACGGTTGGCATCGGAACCGTGTTGTACGCCTTCGGGATCGGACCGACCATTCAATTCCTCATCAAGGTGCTGCCGGATTCCATGACAGCAGCGGTGACCGGAGGACGTGTCACGGAACGTAAGGCCAAGACCGTGGGGCCGGTCAGCGAAATCTCGGTGCCGACGGGAACTTCGGCCGTGGAGGCAGGTTCTCCGGTGGGTGAAGCCGAATCGAACGATGCAGTCAAGGTGCCGTCGAACCATTCCGGAGTGCCGACGGTGACCTGAACCGGTCCACCGGAATGCAGGATCAGGAGCCAACTGTCGTCACCGAGTGGGCGCCCGGTTCGAGTGTGAGACCGAACGTCGGCTCCGTCGATCCAGGCCTGCAGCGTTCGGTGACTCTCGTCGTACCATGCGGTGTCGTCGAACTCGACGCCGGCAGCGTCGAACCAGACGAGGTCCGGGTGCTCCAGTCTTCTTCTGCCTTCGAAGAATTCGGGCTGACGCAACGCCGGTGCCGCTCGGCGTAATCCGAACGCTCGGGAGACGAACTGCACCAACGACTGATCGGCCGCCGTCCAGTCCAGGGCCCACGAATCGGCTGGGGAGGCAAGTGTGGGAACACAATACGCGTTGTTGTTTCCGCCGAGACTGTGGCCGAACTCGTCTCCGGCGGTGAGCATCGGTGTGCCTGTCGACAGCACGAGCGTGGCCAGTAGCGCCCGTACATGACGTGCCCTGGCGTCCTGAATCTCGGGATCGGTGCTCGGGCCTTCGATTCCGTGGTTGAACGAATCGTTGTGATCGGCGCCGTCACGATTGTCTTCACCGTTGGCTTCGTTGTGCTTGTGGTTGTACGCGACCAGATCGGCGGCGGTGAACCCGTCGTGCGCTGTGACGAAGTTGATCGACGCCCAGGGGCGACGGCCGCTGCCGGCAAAGATGTCCTCGGAACCGGCGAGGCGCGACGCGACCTTCCGGACGCTGGATCCGCCGTTCCAGAACTGGCGAATGGTGCTGCGGTACTTGTCGTTCCATTCGGACCACTGGAGTCCGAAGTTTCCGACCTGGTAACCGTCGGCCGTCGCATCCCACGGTTCGGCGATGAGCTTGCACCGGGTCAGTACCGGATCGGAGGAGATGGCCGACAAGATGGACGCCCGCTGGTCGAAGCCGCCGCCGCGCGGCCTACCCAACGCGCTCGCGAGATCGAATCGGAAGCCGTCGACACCCATTTCGGTGGCCCAGTAGCGGAGGCTGTCGGTGATCATGCGGACGGCGATGGGGGAGCAGGCGTCGACCGTGTTGCCGCACCCGGTCAGGTCGATGTCGCGGCCGTCGCTGTCGAGAAGGTAGTAGCCGGGGCCGTCCAAACCTCGCCAGCTGACGCTGATTCCGTCGACACTCTGCTCGCAGGTGTGGTTGTAGACGACGTCGAGGACGACCTCGATGCCTGCCGCGTGTAGTGCGTCGACCATGATCCGGAACTCGGTGACTTCGCCGCCCGGAGTTGCCGCGTATCCGGGATGCGGGGCGAAGTACGACGCCGTCGAGTATCCCCAGTGGTTGCGCATTCCTCGCTCGCGGACGCTCTGTTCGGTCAGAAACGCCTGTACGGGAAGCAGTTCCACGGCAGTGACGCCGAGTGAGACGAGGTGATCGATCACGGCCGGTGCCGTCAGGCCGAGGTACGTTCCGCGGTGGGCGGCGGGTACTCCTGGATGACTGGCGGTGTACGCGCCCACATGCAGTTCGTAGATGACGCTTTCCTCCCACGGCGTCTCGAGGCGGGCTCCGGCGGGCGCGAGGCCGGGAGTCACCACGGACAGCGGCACGTGGCCGAGCGAGTCGACCGTCGACGGGTCGCCGAAGGGATCGTCGGCGTACGACAGGAGGGCACGGTGATCACCGAGATCCCCCTCGATGCGGCGCGCCCACGGATCGACGAGCAGCTTGTGTGGATTAAGTCTCAGCCCGGCGCGCGGATTCCACGGGCCGGACGCCCGAATTCCGTAACGCTGCCCCGCACCGATCCCGGAGATGATTCCGTGCCAGATTCCGTACGTGTGTTGCCGAAGTTCGACGCGATCTTCGTTTCCGTCCTGGTCGATCAGGCAGATGTGGACGCTCGACGCGGCCGGGGCGTGGACCGCGAACTGGGTTCCGGAGTCCACGATGTTGGCGCCGAGTGGGAACGGAGACCCGGGCGTCGGGGTGTGAGTTTCGATGAGAGGCGACACGCAAGATGATCCTGCCGTGAACGGCCGGAGAATGTGCGGGAAGATGTTCGGGTGCCGCTACCTGATCCAGATCTGCTCATCGATTTCGACAACGTACTCATCCGTCGGGGAGGGTCCACTCTCGTGGGGCCCGTCACCTGGAAAGTGGAGCTGGACGAGCGATGGGTGGTGCTCGGACCCAACGGTGCCGGCAAGACCTCGCTGCTGCGCATCGCGGCCGGTGAGACTTTCCCGACCAGTGGTTCTGCCCACCTCCTTGGCGAAGTTCTCGGCAAGGTCGACGTCAACGAGTTGCGCCCGCGAATCGGTTTGTCCTCGTCGTCGTTGGCGAACCGCGTGCCCGGCGACGAGAAGGTCAGCGACCTCGTCGTGTCGGCGGGCTACGCCGTTCTCGGTCGGTGGCGCGAGGAGTACGAATCCATGGACACCTCGCGCGCTGTGGAGATGCTCGAAAGCCTCGGCGCCGAGCACCTGGCGGATCGGACGTACGGGACGCTTTCCGAAGGCGAGCGCAAGCGCGTCCTCATCGCGCGAGCCTTGATGACCGATCCCGAACTTCTTCTCCTGGACGAGCCCGCCGCCGGGCTCGATCTCGGTGGACGTGAGGAACTTGTGGCCAGACTCGCCGAACTGGCTGCCGATCCGGACGCCCCGGCTACCGTTCTGATCACCCATCACGTCGAGGAAATCCCGCCGGGATTCACCCACGCACTCCTTCTCAAGGAAGGGGAGGTCGTCTCTCAGGGCCTTCTGGACGACGTCATCACCGCCGAAAATCTGAGCGCGGCATTCAGCCAGTCCATCAGCCTCGACAAGGCGGACGGCCGATACTTCGCGCGCCGCGCGAGGCCGTCCGGATCTCATCGCGCGTGAGCTTCAGTGGGACCTGAAATGCGGCCCAGATCACAGATCGCGTAGGTTCGCGAAGCATGGCTAACGAGAATGCAAACGCTGTCCCCGAGCCCAAGGATGCGTCGACCGTCATCTTGGTGCGCGATGCCGAATCCGGTATCGAGATCTTCCTGCTTCAACGAGTACAGGGGATGGCGTTTGCCGGGGGCATGACGGTATTCCCCGGCGGCGGCGTCGACAAGTCCGATGCGACGGCCGAGGTCGAGTGGGCCGGGCCGTCGGTCGAGTGGTGGGCCGAGCGGTTCAGCACGGATGTTGCTCGGGCGAAGGCTCTCGTCTTGGCTGCGGTGCGGGAAACTTTCGAGGAGTGCGGTGTCCTGCTGGCCGGCCCCACGGCTGACACGGTCGTCGCGGACACGGCCGGCTATGCACAGGACCGAGTAGCTCTCGAAAAGCACGAGCTGTCGTTCAGCGATTTCCTGAAGAAGGAGAACCTGGTCCTGCGCACGGATCTGCTGCGGCCGTGGGCGAACTGGATCACGCCGGTGGGCGAGACCCGCCGCTACGACACGCGCTTCTTCGTCGCAGCGTCACCGACCGGACAGATCGCGGACGGCGTCACCTCCGAGGCCGCCGAGGTTCGTTGGCAGAGCCCGCAGGACGCGCTGGCGCACTGGCGGGAGGGTGGCAGCATCCTGTTGCCGCCGACGTGGAGTCAGCTGACCGAATTGGCCAAGTTCAGTTCGGTGGCGGAGATACTCGCAGCCGAGCCGGAGATTCCCGTCATCCTGCCTACGTTGATCACCGACGAGGAAACGCTGCGCGTCGAGTTCCCGAACCAGGACGGTTACTACGTCGCCGGGCCGCATCCGTGGTCGGTCAAGGCGGCAAAGTAACCTCTCGACCATGGCTGAATTTGTGACTCTCGAGGTTTCCGAAGGCATCGGCACCATCCGTCTGGCGCGTCCGCCCATGAACGCTCTGAACCGTCAGGTTCAGGACGAGTTGGCTGCTGCCGCACACGCTGCGACCGTCGACAAGGCAGTCAAGGCCGTCATCGTCTACGGCGGCGAGAAAGTCTTCGCAGCCGGTGCAGACGTCAAGGAAATGGCCGAGATGGATTACGGCCAGATCCGTGACGCCATCGGTGGCATGCAGGCCGGACTCGGCGCCGTGGCGTCCATCCCGAAGCCGACCGTTGCCGCGATCACCGGATACGCACTCGGTGGTGGACTCGAAGTTGCACTCTCGGCCGATCGCCGGATCGTCGGAGACAACGCCAAGCTCGGAGTTCCGGAGATTCTGCTCGGAATCATTCCCGGTGGCGGCGGAACGCAGCGCCTGGCTCGCCTGATCGGTCCGGCCAAGGCCAAGGATTTGGTCTTCACCGGCCGTTTCGTCGGGGCTGACGAGGCGTTGGCCATCGGTTTGGTCGACGAGGTCGTCGCTCCCGACGACGTGTACACCGCGGCCCGGACATGGGCCTCGCAGTTCGTCGGGGGAGCGTCACGTGCGTTGGCTGCTGCCAAGGCGGCCATCGACGAGGGTCTGAACACCGACCTGGAATCCGGGCTCAAGATCGAGCAGCATCTGTTCGCCGGATTGTTCGCGACCAAGGATCAGGCGATCGGCATGGAGTCGTTCATCGCCAACGGTCCGGGCAAGGCCGAGTTCACGGGCGAGTAGGCTCCCCTAAACTAGAACTTGTTCATCTCTTACCAGCGAGTAGGATAGCCGCCATGACAGCCAGCCCGAATGACGACGCAACCGTCACGCCGCCCGCCGCTACCGACACCTCGGTAGTCGACCCCGCGCCGCGGCCGCACGCCACGGCCGAAGAGGTCGAGGCCGCTCGTAAGGACACCAAGCTCGCCCAGGTGCTCTACCACGACTGGGAAGCCGAAACCTACGACGACAAGTGGTCCATCTCGTACGACGAGCGCTGCATCGACTACGCACGTGGTCGTTTCGACGCCGTCGCGGGCGATCAGCCGCTCCCGTACGAGCGCGCGCTCGAACTCGGTTGCGGCACCGGATTCTTCCTCCTGAACCTGATGCAGGGTGGAGTCGCCAAGACCGGTTCGGTCACCGACCTCTCGCCCGGCATGGTCAAGGTCGCACTGCGCAATGCCGAAAGCCTCGGCCTTCCGGTCGACGGCCGTGTTGCCGATGCCGAGACCATTCCGTACGAGGACAACACCTTCGACCTGGTGGTCGGCCACGCCGTGCTGCACCACATTCCGGACGTCGAGAAGTCGCTGCGTGAGGTCCTTCGTGTCCTCAAGCCCGGCGGACGTTTCGTCTTCGCCGGTGAGCCCACCACTGTCGGCAACTTCTACGCCCGCTGGCTCGGCCGCGCGACGTGGGAAGCAACCACACGCGTGACCAAGCTGCCGTTCCTCGCAGACTGGCGTCGTCCGCAAGAGGAACTCGACGAGTCTTCTCGTGCAGCAGCTCTCGAAGCTGTCGTCGACATCCACACGTTCGACCCCACCGACCTCGAGAACATGGCGAAGTCTGCGGGCGCCGATCAGGTCCACGCTGCCACCGAGGAATTCGCCGCGGCGCTTCTCGGCTGGCCTGTCCGTACCTTCGAAGCGGCTGTTCCGCCGGAGAAGCTCGGTTGGGGCTGGGGGCGTTTCGCTTTCGGTGGTTGGAAGACACTCAGCTGGGTCGACGAGAAGGTGCTCCGCCACGTCGTTCCTCGCGGATTCTTCTACAACGTCATGATCACCGGCGTGAAGCCCGGCAACTGAATTGGGTTATGACTTCACCCTCGGCGACGTCGACTATCTCGGAAGTGATTCCGGCGTAGCTGCCTTGGCCGAGGTGGATCAGCTCGAACTGTCCACGCGTACGCGTCTGGCCGACATCGGCCGGGCGCGTACGCGTTTCGGTGATCACATGCCTGCGCTCGTGGACACCGTCCTGCTTCGACGAAAGGCCGCTACGAAACTGCCCGGCAGTGATCAGTGGTTGTTCACGGACGACGCGATGCAACAAGCCACTCCCGGCGTTGTCGCGGCCCACCGCGCGCAGCGTCTGATCGGGCGCGACGTCCACGACGTGACGTGCTCCATCGGCGCCGAACTGCATGCCTTGACCGGAATTGCGCATCGCGTGATCGGCAGCGACATCGATTCCGTTCGCCTGGCGATGGCACAGCGCAATGTGCCGAGCGCAGCGTTGCTGCGGGCCGACGCGCTCCGCCCGACGACACGCGAGACCGTCGTACTGGCAGACCCCGCACGGCGATCGGGCGGTCGCCGCACTCACGATCCGGCAGCGTTGATGCCACCTCTACCGGACCTCATAGAGGCGTACTCCGGCCGTGATCTCGCGGTGAAGTGTGCTCCCGGACTCGATTTCGACAATCTGGGCTGGGACGGGGAAGTCGAGGTCGTCTCGCTCGACGGCGGCGTCAAGGAAGCCTGCCTGTGGTCGACGGGACTGGCCGAGTCCGGCGTCACGCGCCGAGCTTCGGTGCTTCGCTCCGACGGGAGCGGGTGGGCGATCACCGACGCCGAGGACGACGTGATTCCGGAGCAAGCGCCGGGGGAGTGGATCATCGACCCGGACGGAGCGGTAGTGCGCGCGGGCCTCGTGCGCCACTACGCGGCCAGACACGGCCTCTGGCAGCTCGATCCACGCATCGCTTATCTGACCGGTGACAGCGTCCCTGAGGGAGTTCGCGGATTCCGGATCCTCGAGCAGATCAAGTACTCCGAGAAACTGCTCAAACAGACACTGTCCAAGCGGGACTGCGGTGTGGCCGAAATCCTGGTGCGAGGAGTCGACGTGGACCCGGCAGTGCTGCGTCCACGGCTCAAGCTCAAGGGCTCGCGTGCACTGAGCGTCGTGATCGTGCGGATCGGACGATCGGCGTCGGCCTTCATCTGTGAGGCGTCCCGCTAGCTCACTTGAAGACGAACAGCTCACCGATTGCGCTGGGCGTCAACACTTCGCCCTTGGGGCCGATCGAGGTGCCGACGGTGAAGCCGACTGCTCCCGGCAACGTGTCCTGATCCACCGTCTCACCGGTTTCGGTGTCGAAGGTGATCAGGCTCAGTCCGTTCTCACCCTCGCGTACGACGGTGTATCCGGTGTTGCCGGCGGTCTGCGCCGGAACGCCCAGTTGCAGAAGGTCTTTACGTTCCCAGGCCAGTTCGGCGTGATCTCCCTCGTCGCGCACGGCAAGGAGGTGGCCCTTGTCGCCGCCGGCGGGAATGATCAAACCGTCGTCGGACGTCGAGGCACTACCGGCCGAGTTGAAGCCGATGTCGTAACTCCACCTGGTGTCACCGGTTTCGGCGTTCACTGCCCAGAGAGATCCGTTGTTGTCGGTGGCGTAGACGGTCTTGCCGTCCTTCGACAGGTCCGGGCTCGACGCCGTTCCACCGGGAAGCGCGTCGGTGGACCACTCGCGGGTGATGGACGGATTGTCGCCGCCCGTGTACTTCATGGCCACCAGATCGGCTGCCTGAGAACTGGGTCCGTAGAAGGTGAAGTAGAACTTGCCGGTGCCCAGGTCCACTGCCGGGGTATTGGCCACCGGGCAGCCGGACGTGCCGAGGAAGCACTCGTTCAAACCCTTGTTGTCGGGAATGAGTTCTGCATTCGCGCCCTGGTCGATCGACGGCGGCGGGATCAGGTCGAACGACGGAACCACTTTTGCGCCGGTCTGCGGGTCGAGCACGTTGATCTGACCCAATTGGGTGATGAACAACAGGTTTCCGTCGCCGGTGAACTGTGACGAGAGAGGAGTGCCCACAACGAGCGTGCGCCAACGCAATTGACCAGTCTCGGTGAAGGACATCATCGCGCCGCTCTCGCCGACGTAGACATTGGTGGCAGTGTCGACGATGGGCGTCGAGGCGACTACTCCGTCGTTGAGTCGAGCGCACCACTTCTTGCGACCCGAATCCATCTGGAACGAGAAGAGATTGCAGCCGTTCTCGGTGCGCGCGGTGACGAAGCTCTGACCGTTCGCGGCCACCGAGGCGTACGCGGCAACCGGACCGCCGAGAGGGCGTGACCATGCGAACTCGACATCGCGTGATCCGGTGACCGGGCTCGTGTCGCTGTTGCGGGCGTCGGCATGCATGGCCGGCCAACCCGCCGACGCGTACCGGTCCACCCGTCCGTCGTCGCTGCCGCAACCGGCGATCAGGGCCGCAGCGATCGCCGTCGACACCATCACGGACGACCGTAGGACCCGCCGCATCACAATCTCCCTGCCTTCACTTGATCAAGAGCCCTCGGTAACTGCACAAGCCCGGACCAGAGACTATCCCGACCGGGGCAACGTGACGGGGCACACCCCGAGGGTCGGTGAGTCGGCCCCACGTAGGCTGAACACTCATGACGAGCATGTGGGGCGCACCGTTGCGCACTCGATGGCGGGGATCACGCCGAGGCGACACCGATCAGGCCAAGTTCTTGACGGTCGATTCCCTCAAATGGGTTCTGGCGAACAAGGCGTACACACCCTGGTATCTGGTGCGGTACTACCGTCTCGCCAAGTTCAAGATGGCCAACCCGCACGTGATCCTGCGCGGCATGGTGTTCCTCGGCAAGAACGTCGAAATCCATTCGACCCCCGACCTGTCCCGCCTCGAGATCGGGCGCTGGGTACACATCGGCGACGGCAACGCGATCCGTTGCCACGAAGGTTCGCTGCGCATCGGCGACAAGGTCGTCTTCGGCAAGGACAACGTCGTCAACACCTACCTCGACATCGAAATCGGTGCGTCGACGCTCGTAGCCGACTGGTGCTACATCTGCGATTTCGACCACCGCATGGACGACATCAACACACCGATCAAGGACCAGGGCATCGTCAAGGGCCCCGTCCGTATCGGCCCGGACACCTGGGTGGCAGCGAAGGTCACCGTGCTGCGAAATACCCGCGTCGGACGCGGTTGTGTCCTCGGGGCGCACGCCGTCGTCAAGGGAGACATCCCGGACTACAGCATCGCGGTCGGCTCGCCCGCGAAGGCGGTCAAGAACCGCAAGTCCGATTGGGAAGCCGGCGCTGCCGATCGTGCAAAGTACATCGCGGCGCTCGAGGACATCGCACGCAAGAAGGCTGCTGCGGACGCTGCCGACGCGTCGTCGACGTCGTAGCTCACTTTTTCGCAGAACCAGCGATTACTTTCGGCGCCGCAACCGGTCTGTATCGGTATCGGCGCCGAAAGTCTGCGCCGGTGAAAGGAGTGCCGACATGAGCGAACAGACACCCGAATGGGTCGTGGCGCAGCGCCGCGAACTGGTGGGATTTCTCGAAGGCCTGAGCACGGAGCAGTGGAACGCGCCGACCCTGTGCGAGGGGTGGCGGGTCCGCGAAGTGATCGCGCACATCACCATGCCCTACCGATACTCGGCGCCGCGATTCGTCGTGGAAATGGTCAAGTCACGCGGAAACTTCAACAAGATGTCGAACCGGCGAGCGCTCGCCGATGCGTCGGAAGTCGGTGAGCGACAACTGCTTGCCTCGCTTCGCGACAACGTTGCACACCCGTGGAAGCCACCAGGCGGCGGCTCCGAGGGTGCGCTCTCGCACGACGTGATCCACGGTCAGGACATTCGCGTGGCACTCGGCGACGACTACGTGGTGCCCGAAGACCGGCTCACTCGTGTGCTCAGCGGACTCTCGCCCAAAACCGTGAAGTATTTCGGAACTGACCTCGACGGCGCTCGGCTGCGCGCCGACGACCGAGACTGGACGTACGGTGCCGGCGCCGAGGTTCACGGGGCGGCGCAGGATCTCCTGCTCGTGCTGTGCGGCCGGATGCTGCCACCAGGCCATCTGCTCGGGGATGCGAGTTCTCGTTTCACCGCGCCCCTCCCGACCCGCTGAGATCAGCACAAAGCGAGCTCAGCGACCGGGCAGCGGCCGCTCGGGAATCTGTGGCCGTGCCAACGGCTGCCGCACCCGACGCTTCGCGCCCGCGTAGACGTGAGCAGTCTCCTCGGCGACCTGATGCCAGTCGAAGTCCGATGTCAGGCGTGCGCGGGCGGCCACTGCCCGTTCCTGCGCCCCGGCGGGATCGTCGAGTACCTCGCGGACAGCCGAGGTGAGCCCGGCGATGTCGCCCGGTTGGAAGGACATCCCCGTCACCCCGTCGACGACGGCTTCGCCCAGTCCGCCTGCGGTGGACGTGATCAGCGGAGTGCCGGCCGCCGCCGCTTCGAGGGCGATGATCCCGAACGGCTCGTAGCGCGACGGCAGGACGATGGCGTCCGCTCCGTGCAGCCAGCTGAGCAGTTCCGTGTGATCGAGGTTGCCGAGAAAGTCCACCGCCCGCGCGACGCGATGCGTGCGTGCCTGTTGGTAGAGCCAGGTGAACTGGGTGCCTTCGCCCGCGATCGCGAGGGTCGTGCCGGGGTGGCTACGACGGATTCGGGGGAGTGCTGCGATGGCGTCCTGCACGCCCTTCTCGTATTCCAGGCGGCCGACGAAGAGGAGTTTCGGCGGTCCGGATCGCGGTCCACGTTCGCGAAAGTTCCACGTGGTCACGTCGATTCCGTTGCGGATGACGGTGATCGGCGGCAGCGTCGGGCCGTAGAGCTCGGTCACTTCTTCCTGCATGGACGCCGAACAGGTTATGAGAGAGTCGGATTCGTTTGCCAGCCACCACTCGACGGAGTGGACCTGGCGGTTGATGCGTCCGGAGATCCAGCCGCTGTGGCGACCCGCCTCGGTGGCGTGAAGTGTGGAAACCAGTGGGACATCATAGAATTCGGCCAGGGCGATCGCCGGATGTGCGACCAGCCAGTCGTGCGCGTGCACGACGTCGGGCTGCCAGCCCTCGCCCACTCCTGGCTTGTGCAGCGCCATCCCGGCCCGGACCATCGCGTGACCCATCGCGAGGGTCCACGCGAGCATGTCCTCGCCGAAGACGAAGTGTGCGGGGTCCTCGGCCACTGCGACGACAAGGACGCCCTCGGAAATGTGCGTGATCGTCGGGTGCGTCGACGCATCCGTTCCGGAGGGGCGACGCGAGAGAACAACGACCTCGTGGCCTGCAGCAGCCAACTCGGTGGCGAGATGGTGGACGTGTCGACCGAGCCCGCCGACGACGACCGGTGGGTACTCCCACGAGACGATGAGAATTTTCACGACGCGCTCCCGTTCACCAGTTCAGTGTCAGGAAGACGGCGAGCATCCAGACCGGGGAACAACCCGTCGGCGCGATTCCAGCCTTCGGCGAGTCGCACGGCGACGGCATCGCGGCCGGAAACCAGCGCTTCGGAGATTTCCCTGGTCGCATGGGCGTGCTTGTGCGCACGTTCGCGGGCGTACCCCGCGGCCGAATCCTTGCTCACCATGAATGCCCAATCGCTCGAAACTGTCATCAGTGTCTCGCGAAGTACCTGATCGTTGACCCGGTTTCGCAGTTCCGGTCGGCCGGGTGCGTTGTCGCGTCCGCGAGACTTGTCCACGGTGGTGAGGGCGGTATCGACCACCTCGGAGTTCAGTTGCACCAGGTCGGACACCTGATCGCCGGCCCAGACACGCCAGTCCTTACCCGATCCCCAGGACGAATCCTCGAGTTGAACGGGTTCGCCGACGTATCCCGATGCCTTGGCGTCGGCGAGGGTGCCGACGCGAATTCCGGCCTCGGGAAGCGCGCGCAGGAGTTTTTCGAGCCACTGCGGACCCTCGTGCCACCAGTGCCCGAACAGTTCGGTGTCGAAAGCTGCGACCACCAGGGCGTCGCGGCCGATGCGGGTGGATTCACTGCGCAGACGCGCCCGAACGGTTTCGACGAAGTCGGCGACATGCTTGTCGACGGCGGCGGCGGCGACTTCGGGGTCGTACGGCAACTTGTCGGCGGAGTCGACGGTCCGTCCGGTGACCCGCGACGGCTTGAGACCCGTCTCGTGGTCGTAGGTGTGGAAGTCGCGGTAGGCGGCGTGACCCGGATATCCGGACTTGGGGGACCAGACGCGGTAGCTGACCTGCAGGTCGCGGCCGAATGCAACCACGTCGGATTCTCGAACCGGGCGGCCGAGGGACGTGTCGCCGCGCAAGGCGGGGCCGTCGACCATGAAGTGGGTGACGCCCGCTTCGGCGTACCCGCGCTCCATGCCCGGGGTGTACCCGCACTCGGGTCCCCAGATCCCGGTCGGAGTGTGATTCCACCGGGCATGCGCGTCGGCGAGACCTTCGCGGAGGGAGAACGCCCGCAAGCGAGGATCGAGCAGCGGTTGGAACGGGTGGGCCAGCGGCCCGCCGAGAAGCTCGAAGGCCTCGCGATCGATGAGGTCGCGGAACACCGGTGAGGCGCCGTGCTGCCAGTGAGTCTCGAAATCTGCGAGAGCGGCAGCTGACGCCCGGTGTTCGCGCGCGCCGAGTTCGCGGTGCGCCGCGTCCGGCATGCCGGCAGCCTCGTGGGCGCGGATCTGCCAGTTGCCGAGCCAGTGATGCATCCCGGCGAGGCAGTGGGGATCGTCCAACTGGGCCGCGAGTACGGGCGTGATTCCCAGCGTCAGCAGGTGCGATCGGCCCTCGTCGGCCAGGCGTCGTAGCGCGGCGGCGAGCGGAATGTACGACGCAGCCCAGGACTGGTAGATCCATTCCTCGCCGACTGGCCATCTGCCGTGGTTGGCGAGCCACGGCAGATGGGAGTGCAGAACCAGGGCGAACATCCCCGGTTCGGTGACGGGTGTTGCGTTACTCACTCGCCGGTTTCCTTCACGGCAATAGCGACGAGGTCGAGGCTGTCGTCGATGTCGGGTTCGCTGATGCTGAAGTCGTCGACGGTGATGCCCTCGACGTCGCGGGTGAGATCTTCGGGCCAGGGCTCACCGGCCAACGCGCGGTCGATCTGCGCGTTGATGAACGATCCGCCGTGCTTGGCGTCGAGTTCCTTCAGGCGCGAACCGTGGTGGACGCCGGTCATCAACTGAACGCGGAATCCGGCGTCTTCGAGCAATTCGGTCATTTCGGAGGCGTTGAGCTCACGAGTGTGGAAAGGGTTGAGCGGCGTGTCGCGGCCGGGGGAGAAGGTGATCCGGTTGGGGGTGCTGATGAGAAGTTCACCGCCGGGAGCGAGAACTCGGAAGCATTCGCGTAGGAACTGACCCTGATCCCACAGGTGCTCGATCACCTGGAAATTGACGACGACGTCAACCGAGTTGTCCGCCAGTGGAAGCTCGGCGAGGTTGCCGTGGAGCATCTCGACGCGGGGGTAGCGGGCACGGACGTGCTCGACCGCGGAGATGTCGTAGTCGAGGCCGGTAACCTTCGTTGCGACGTCCGCAATCATGTTGGCGCCGTAGCCTTCTCCGGAACCGGCCTCGAGGACTCGGCGGTCCGTGCAGCGCTCCAGAAGTGCGCGGTACACCACTTCGTGGCGTCGGAACCAGTAGTTCTCCTCGGGGATTCCTGGCACGGTTCGTTCGCCCGTCAAGGGCAGGGGTGCGTCCTCGTGGTTGCTGACACTCGTTTCACTCACCCGTGCGAGATTAGTGCCATCCGAGTAGAACGTGTTCGCCGTGGTCCAGATCACTGCTGTCAATTCCTGTTCGTGCCGTTATGGTGGACGAGGTTCCACGTTAAGTTACCCACCGGTAACTTAACGTGGGGTAATCTAACGCACAGCCGACGTGAACCGAGAAATTCGCCCGTAGGGAGACCTGTCGGACTCTCTTTTCGGACGCTCGGACTGCGCGAGCACCACAGACGATTTATCAGGTGAATTACACACAGGAGGTCGACGAAGACCCATGACGAATATCGTTGTTTTGATCAAGCAGGTCCCCGACACATGGTCCGAGCGCAAGCTGACCGACGGCGACTACACGCTTGACCGTGAAGCCGCCGACGCAGTCCTCGACGAGATCAACGAGCGCTCCGTCGAAGAAGCACTCCTCATCAAGGAAGCTCAGGGCGGTGAGGTAACGGTGCTGTCCGCAGGTCCCGACCGCGCCACCGACGCTATCCGCAAGGCTCTCTCGATGGGCGCCGACAAGGCCGTCCACATCAACGACCCGGCACTGCACGGCTCCGACGCGATCCAGACCGCATGGACGCTCGCTGCTGCTCTCGGCCAGATCACCTTCGAGAACGACGAGCCTGCCGACCTGATCATCGCCGGCAACGAGGCCACCGACGGCCGCGTCGGCGCTGTTCCGGCCATCATCGCCGAGTACCTGGGCATCCCGCAGCTCACCCAGCTGCGCAAGGTCGTCGTCGCCGACGGCAAGATCACCGGTGAGCGCGAGACCGACGAGGGCGTCTTCGGCCTCGAGGCTTCGCTGCCCGCGATCGTCTCGGTCACCGAGAAGATCAACGAGCCGCGCTTCCCGTCCTTCAAGGGCATCATGGCCGCGAAGAAGAAGGAAGTTCTCGTCTACACGCTGGCCGACCTCGGAGTCGACCCGGAGACCGTCGGAGTTGCCAACGCCGGCACCACCGTGACGTCCTCCACCCCCAAGCCCCCCCGTACCGCTGGTGAGCGCATCGTCGACGAGGGAGACGGTGGCACCAAGATTGCCGCGTACCTCGTCAGCAACAAGGTCATCTGATCGCGCCCTTCTAGACATCCAGCAGAAGAACTCAGGGAGAGTTAAGTCATGGCAGAAGTACTTGTGCTCGTAGAGCACGCAGAGGGTGCGCTGAAGAAGGTCAGCACCGAACTCATCACCGCTGCACGCGCACTCGGTGAGCCGTCGGCAGTTGTCGCCGGCCCCGCGGGCACCGCAGCAAAGCTCGCCGACGCTCTGGCAGCAGCCGGCGCCGAGAAGATCTACGTCGCCGAGTCCGACGACATCGACGGCTACCTCGTCACCCCCAAGGTCGACGTTCTCGCCGCTCTGGTCGAGTCCACCAGCCCGGCAGCAGTCATCACCGCAGCCGGCACCGAGGGCAAAGAGGTTGCCGGTCGTCTGGCCGCACGTCTGGGCTCCGGATTGCTGACCGACGTCATCGAGATCAAGGCTGACGGCACCGGCGTCCACTCCATCTTCGGTGGCGCGTTCACCGTCGAGGCCAAGGCCAACGGCGACGTTCCGGTCTACTCGGTTCGTCCGGGCGCAGTCGAGGCTGCTCCGCAGGCCGGCGCAGGCGAGCAGATCACCGTCGAGGTTCCGGCTCAGGACGAGAGTGCCGTCAAGGTCACCTCGCGTGAGCCCATTGTCGGCGGCGACCGCCCGGAGCTCACCGAGGCGTCGGTTGTCGTCTCCGGTGGACGTGGTGTCGGCAGCGCGGACAAGTTCTCCGTCGTCGAAGAGCTGGCCGATTCCCTCGGTGCTGCAGTCGGTGCTTCGCGTGCCGCTGTGGACTCGGGTTACTACCCCGGACAGTTCCAGGTCGGTCAGACCGGTAAGACGGTCTCCCCGCAGCTGTACATCGCGCTCGGCATTTCCGGTGCCATCCAGCACCGCGCCGGCATGCAGACGTCCAAGACCATCGTCGCGGTCAACAAGGACGAAGAGGCACCCATCTTCGAGATCGCCGACTTCGGCATCGTGGGCGACCTGTTCAACGTCGCACCGCAGCTCACCGAAGCTGTGAAGTCCCACAAGGGCTGAAAAGCACAAACTGCTGTGCGCCTTTATCAACCCCCCGCGGTTGATAAAGGCGCACAGTGCTTTATTCACCCGGCCTGCATCGGCATGTCACTTCGTCGATACCGAGACGCCGTTCGCGCTCGATAAACCTTGCGCATGACAATTACGTCAGTCCTTCGCTCCGCGAGTGACAATCTCGGCCGTGAGGTCGCCCAGCCGAGATATTCCCTGATCGTCTCCTCCGACCGCGAGCATCGTGTCGCTGCGCAGCGCCTTCGATACCGAGTGTTCGCCTCCGAGCCAGGCTTCTCCCTCCCCGCTTCGGCCGGGGTGTTCGAACTCGACGCCGACGCCTTCGACGAATTCTGTGATCATCTTCTCGTTCGTGACAACATCACCGAGGAGTACGTCGGCTGCTACCGAATGCTGCCGCCGGATTCCGCTGCGGCGGCGGGTGGGTATTACACCGCAACGGAATTCGACATCTCCGCGCTCGATCCGGTGTCGAACAGGATCGTCGAAATGGGTCGCGCGTGCGTCGATCCCGCGCACCGCACCGGATCCGTCCTGAGCCTGATGTGGTCGGGCATCCTGCACTATCTCGAATTGACCGGATACGAGTGGGTGATGGGCTGCGTCTCCGTGCCCGTCTTGCCGAGCCCCGATTCAATTGCCGGCGCCGATGTCCGCGGCGTCCGTGACTTCGTGATGAACAAGCACGCCAGTCCGGGGTCGCGGCGGGTGATCCCACGAAACCCGGTGGTCCTCGGGGGTCTGACGCTCGACGAGATCGCCGCACCGGAACGCGTGACGATGCCGCCGTTGCTCCGTGGTTACTTGCGGATGGGCGCGATGATCTGCGGGGAGCCCGCCCACGATCCCGAGTTCGGTGTGGCCGATTTTGTTGCGCTGCAAGGCCTTCACTCCGCCAACAAGCGGTACCTCGAACGGCTGCGATCGGCGGCCGCCGCACACGAATCGGGGATCGGCTGATGACCGCGGCGGTGCCGTACTGGGTGCCGACGAGCCCCTGCGGCGACGGGTGCCTACCCGCGGACGCACCCGGTGTGTCGAGTATCACCGTGATGGCCCGCGGGGTCATGGTCGGTGCCGCACTGTTGACTGCGCCTGTGCTTTCGGCCGGCTGGCTCCTCCCGCGCACCTGGCGTACTGAGATGCAACGCGGATACTCGCGCGCGTTGCTTCGTTGTCTGGGGATGAAGCTGACGGTCGACGACCAGCGGTTGGGGCGCGCGGAACCTGACGGGGTCATGGTTGTCGCCGGTCACGTGTCCTGGACCGACGTCCTCGTCGCGAGCGCCGTTGCTCCGGCCAACTTCGTCGCCCGCGCCGACCTGCTCGACTGGGCAGTGCTCGGCGGTCTCGCGCGCCGGATGCGCGTCGTCCCCATCGACCGCGCTCGCCTGCGTGAACTCCCCGGAACCGTCGACGTCGTTCGCGAACGCCTGCAGCGAGGTGTCCGGGTGATGGTGTTCCCCGAGGGAACGACCTGGTGCGGGCGGGCGTACGGCGGTTTTCGTCCGGCGATGTTCCAAGCAGCCGTCGACGCCGAATGCCCGGTTCAGCCGATGGCGATCCGCTACGAGAACGCCGACGGTTCCCTGTGCACCGGACCCTGCTTTGTCGGCACCGAAACGATCGGTCAGTCCATCCGTCGGATCCTGCGTCAGAAGAACGTCGAGGTGAAGGTCAGGCTGGCTCCGCTCGAGGAGGCAGGGGAGTGTCGAGCCGATCTCGCGCAGCGATGCGAGAGAGCCGTACGCGGCGTCGACATCATCGATCTGGCAGCTCACGACATCTTCGACCCCGCACCGGAACTCGTGACACAAGCCGTGGGACAAATCGATCCTTCCCCGGCGATGAGCGCTTAGCCTGCTGAGCGAGGCTGGTCGAACTCTCGTGCTGGGCTATCCTTGTCAAGCCATGACTCTGCCTGCACACAGTGCCCACGCCGGATTTCCGGTGTACCTCGATCATGCCGCCACGACTCCGATGTCGGCAGCCGCTATCGAGGCGATGACCGATACCTTCAAAACCGTGGGCAACGCGTCCTCGCTGCACGGCTCCGGCCGTGCGGCCCGGCGCCGCGTCGAGGAATCGCGCGAATCGATCGCCGCCAGCCTGGGTGCGCGGCCGTCGGAGGTCATCTTCACCTCCGGAGGCACCGAGAGCGACAATCTCGCGGTCAAGGGCATCTACTGGGCTCGCCGTGACGCAGACCCGCGACGCACTCGCATCCTGGCCAGCTCCGTCGAGCATCATGCTGTGCTCGACGCCGTCGAGTGGCTCGAGCAGCACGAGGGCGCGCGCGTGACGTGGTTGCCGGTCGACGAGAACGGTGTCGTCGACCCGCAGACCTTGCGTGACGAGCTTTCCGTCCACGCCGACGAGGTCGCACTCGTGACGGTGATGTGGGCCAACAACGAGGTCGGCTCGATCATGCCGATCGTGGAGTTGGCGGAGATTTCGGCTGAGTTCGAGATTCCGATGCACAGCGACGCGGTTCAGGCAGTTGCACAATTGCCGGTCGATTTCGCGGCGAGCAAATTGTCCGCGCTGAGCATCGCGGCGCACAAGTTCGGTGGTCCGCACGGCGTCGGCGCACTGCTGCTCGGACGCCAGGTTCCGTGTGTGCCGCTCCTTCACGGCGGCGGACACGAACGTGATCTGCGTTCGGGCACTCCGGATACTGCGGGCGTTGTCGGGATGGCTGCGGCGCTGCGCGCAAACGTCGAGAACTTCGATTCCAGCACAAGGGAATTGGCGCAGTTGCGTGACCGTTTGATCGACGGAGTCCTGGAGATCCTTCCCGAGTCGGTGCTCAACGGCCCGACCGGTTCCGATCGGCTTCCCGGTAACGCGCACTTCACCTTCCCCGGTTGCGAGGGCGATTCGTTGCTGATGCTGCTCGACGCTGCCGGTATCGAATGTTCCACCGGTTCGGCCTGCACCGCCGGTGTGGCCAGGGCCAGCCACGTCTTGATTGCGATGGGCGTCGAATCGCCCGTCGCGCGTGGCTCACTGAGATTTTCGCTCGGACATACGTCGAGTGTCACCGATGTGGACGCGCTCATCGCTGCGCTTCCACAAGTAGTAGAGCGCGCTCGGGCCGCCGGTCTTGCCGGTGCCGGTTCGCGTGGAGGGGATCGCTGATGCGAGTACTCGCAGCCATGAGCGGAGGTGTCGACTCCGCTGTCGCCGCCGCCCGCGCTGTCGCCGCCGGACACGACGTCGTCGGCGTTCATCTTGCTTTGTCCACGGCGCCGGGCGCATTGCGGACGGGTTCGCGTGGATGCTGCTCGAAGGAAGATGCCGGCGACGCCAGGCGCGCCGCCGACGTTCTCGGAATACCCTTCTACGTCTGGGATTTCGCCGATCGCTTCAAGGAAGACGTGATCGACGACTTCGTGGCGGCGTATGCAGCGGGTGAGACCCCCAATCCGTGCCTGCGCTGCAACGAGAAGATCAAGTTCACCGCACTCGCCGACCGTGCAGTCGCTCTCGGCTTCGATGCCGTGGCGACCGGTCATTACGCGCGCCTCGAAGACGGCGTCCTACGCCGGGCGGTCGACGCGGACAAGGACCAGTCGTATGTCCTCGGTGTGCTGACGGCTGATCAGCTTTCGCGAGCGATGTTCCCGATCGGTGACACACCGAAAGAACAGATCCGCGAGGAAGCCGCCGAGCGCGGTCTGGCTGTGGCGAACAAGCCTGACAGCCATGACATCTGCTTCATCCCGACCGGCGATACCCGAGCATTCCTGGGTGCGCGCATCGGCGTTCGTCCGGGAAGCGTCGTCGACGCCGATTCGGGTGAGGTCCTCGCTGCACACGACGGCGTATACGGCTTCACGATCGGACAGCGCAAGGGCCTCGGCGTCGAAGGTCCCGCAGGTGACGGCCGTCCGCGGTACGTGACCGCGATCGAGCCCGAAACCGGAACGGTGCGAGTCGGTTCGGCCAAGAATCTCGACGTCTGGGCCATCTCGGCGCAGCGTGCGATCTGGACCTCGGGCCAGGCGCCGGAGGGCCCCGTCGAATGCATGGTGCAGGTCCGTGCGCACGGCGGACTTGCGCAGGCCGTTGCGGAGGCCGTCGACGACGGTACTTCGGGCGGCGGCATCTCCATTTCGTTGCGCGAACCACTGACCGGCGTCGCGAAGGGCCAGGCCGTCGTGTTGTATCGCCCCGACCGCGAACTGGGTGACCAGGTCCTCGGCAGTGGCACCATCTCGGGCACCGAATCCGAGCCGAACACACTGTGACGCAGCAGGTTTCCATCGGTGGTCTCGTCACCGGAATCGGATCCTGGCCGGGCACGGATGCCCGCGAAAGTGCCGCAACCATCCTCGGTGAGCTGGGTGGTTTCCCGCATCTGGTGGAGTTGCCGAGCCGCGGTCTCGGCGCTGACATGGTCGGCCGGGCGGGGGCAATTCTGGTCGACATCAACCTCGACGCCTCGACCCGTGCCTATCGAGTCGTGCCTCGGAGGGGCAATGTCGCGAAGCGAGCCGAGGACTTTCTGAATCAGGATCTCGACGCGCTCGAGGAAGCCTGGGAGTCGGCGCGCTTGGTCGGCGGAGACCACGTCGTCAAGCTCCAAGCCGCCGGCCCGCTGACACTCGGCGCCGAGATCGAAGTCGCAAACGGTTCGCGAGTTCTCGTCGACCGCGGTGCGCTCCGCGACATCGCAGAATCACTCGGTGAGGGTCTCGCGCGTCATGCGGCCGAGGTCACTCGCCGCACCGGCGCCGCAGTGGTGATCCAGTTGGACGAGCCGCAGATCGCGGCAGTTCTGGCCGGTTCGCTGCCTGGGCGCACCAAGATGGAGAGCGTTCCGGCACTGCCGGAACCCGAGGCACTCGCCGTACTCGACTCGACGATCAGCGGTTGCGGACTGCCCACAATCGTCCACAGCTGCGGCACAGACATGCCGTGGGATCTACTGAGGCGAAGCCAGGCGTTCGGCGTGAGCTTCGACATGTCGCTCATCGGCTCACGCGATCTCGACGGTATCGGCCAGTTGTTCGACGCCGGCAAGGAATTGGCGCTCGGTCTGGTTCCGTCCGTGGAGCCGGAAAAGCCGGTGACGTGGAAAGAGTGTGCGATGCCCGCCGTCACACTGGTAGATCGTCTCGGCTTCTCGCGTGAACTCCTGCAGACCCAGGTCGCGATCACTCCGCGTTGCGGTCTTTCGGGTGCGAACCTCGACTGGGCTCGTGCCGCCCTTCGGCTGTGTACAGACGTCGGAAAGGCATTGGTGGACGATCCGTCGGCGTTCTAGTGTGTGCGTTCCGATGTGAGTCGTGTGGTGTGTCGGTGTGAACCGATAATCTTCTAGCTGTGACTGAAACCGCGGATGCAATGCAGCCAGCCCCCAACGAGGCGCGCGAGCAGTGGACGGAGCTGGCCGAAGAGGTACGCCAGCATCAGTTCCGCTACTACGTTCGTGATGCGCCCGTCATTTCGGACGGTGCATTCGACACATTGCTCGGGCAGCTCAATGCTCTCGAAGAGCAGTACCCGGATCTGCGAACTCCCGACTCTCCGACGCAACTCGTCGGTGGCGGATTCGCGACGGACTTCACGTCCGTCGACCACCTCGAGCGGATGCTCAGCCTCGACAACGTCTTCGACGAGTCGGAGCTCCGAGCATGGATCGCCAAGGTAGAGCAGGAAACCGGGCCGGAACTGCACTATCTCTGTGAAGTGAAAATCGATGGTGTCGCCCTCAATCTCGTCTACGAGAACGGCAAACTCGTTCGTGCCGCAACCCGCGGTGACGGTCGTACGGGCGAGCTGGTCACGCTCAACGCCTTGACGATCAACGACATCCCGGAGCGCCTTACCGCCACGGACGAGTACCCGATTCCGAGCCTGCTCGAGGTGCGTGGCGAGGTGTTCTTCCGCCTCGAGGACTTCGCAGCACTCAATGCCTCCCTGGTGGAGGAGGGGAAGGCGCCGTTCGCCAATCCGCGCAACTCCGCGGCGGGCTCCCTGCGTCAGAAGAATCCTGCCGTCACCGCGCGTCGCCGCCTCGGAATGATCTGCCACGGGTTCGGGCGCATGGAAGGTTTCGAGCCGGCCTCGCAGTACGACGCCTACGTGGCCCTCGCCGCCTGGGGTCTGCCGGTGTCCACGCACACCTCACGGGTGGTCGGCGCCGACGCCGTGGTCGAGAAGATGAAGTACTGGGGAGAACACCGCCACGACGTCGAGCACGAGATCGACGGGTTGGTGGTCAAGGTCGACGAGATGTCGTTACATCGACGTCTGGGCACCACGTCGCGCGCGCCACGGTGGGCTATCGCGTACAAGTACCCGCCGGAAGAGGTCACGACCAAGCTCCTCGACATCCGGGTCAGTGTCGGACGTACGGGTCGTGTGACGCCGTTCGCGTACATGGAACCCGTCACGGTGGCGGGTTCCACTGTGTCCTTGGCCACGCTGCACAACGGCTCGGAGGTCAAGCGCAAGGGTGTGCTGATCGGCGACACCGTGGTGTTGCGCAAGGCCGGAGACGTCATCCCCGAGGTTCTCGGTCCCGTGGCAGACGTTCGTGACGGTACCGAGCGCGAGTTCGTCATGCCGACACATTGTCCCGAGTGCGGCACGTTGTTGGCACCCGCGAAAGAGGGCGACGTCGACGTGCGATGCCCCAATCAGCAGTACTGCCCGGCGCAGTTGCGCGAGCGCGTGTTCCACGTCTCGGGGCGCGGTGCATTCGACATCGAGGTGCTCGGTTACGAGGCCGCGACCGGGCTGTTGGAGGCGAAGGTCATCGGCGACGAGGGCGATCTCTTCTCACTCGACGCCGAGAAACTGATCGAAGTTCCGATCTTCCGCACCAATGCGGGATCCCTGTCCGCCAACGGAAAACGCTTGCTGGCCAACCTGGATTCGGCCAAGGACAAGCCGCTGTGGAGAGTGCTTGTGGCACTGTCGATTCGGCACGTCGGCCCCACTGCCGCGAGGGCGTTGGCCGGCGAATTCGGCTCGCTGCAACGCATTCGGGAAGCCTCGGTCGACGAGTTGGCTGCAGTGGACGGCGTTGGATCGACTATCGCCGCCGCCGTCGTGGAGTGGTTCTCCGTCGACTGGCATCAGCAGATCGTCGACAAGTGGGCGTCGGCCGGAGTACGCATGGAGGATGAACGCGACGATTCGATTCCGCGCAATCTCGAGGGCCTCTCGATCGTCGTCACCGGTTCGCTCGAGACCTACTCGCGTGATCAGGCGAAGGAAGCGATTCTGGTGCGCGGCGGTAAGGCGGCAGGGTCGGTCTCGAAGAAGACTGCGTTTGTCGTCGTCGGTGAAGCGCCCGGTTCCAAGCACGACAAGGCGGTCGAATTGGGTGTGCCGGTGCTCGACGAAGACGGCTTCCGGCGGTTGCTCGAAGATGGCCCGGATGCGGTCGCTCCCACCGATTTGGACGAACCAGAGTGACTTTGTCCGATTTCTGAGATTGGTGTGCTGGGTGCGATAGTGACGCCATGATCGAGATTCGTGAAGTTCTACCGGCTGAGTTCGAGACCGTCGGGGAGCTGACTGTGCAGTCGTACGTGGGTGGCGGATTTGTCGCCGGCGGATCGCCGTACGCGGAGCGCCTGCGAGACACCGCAACTCGGGTGGAGCAGGGCCGGGTGCTGGTTGCGGTTCTCGGTGACGAAGTCGTGGGCTCGTTGACGATTGCAGAACCCGGCACGCCCTTCGCGGATGTTGCGCAGAAGGGCGAACTCGAGTTCCGCATGCTCGCAGTCTCGCCGCAAGCTCGGGGATCGGGCGCCGGAACCGCATTGGTTCGCGCAGTGATCGCCGAAGCCTACGACCGCGGCGATCACTCGGTGGTCATCTCGACGCAGCCCGAGATGGTCGATGCCCGTCGTATCTACGACCGCAACGGTTTCGTCCCCGATCCCGAGCGGGCGTGGGAGCCGATTCGCGGTATGGAACTGACCGTCATGGTGCGCGGCCTGGCCTGATCAGCCAGCCTGGTCAACCCAGTACCGTCGCCACGATTCCTGCGAGGTAGCCGAGGCGGGCTATCTCCGAAGGGCGGAATTCGGGCCCACCGGGACGACCGAGCATGAGGACTCGATTGCCGGAGCCGAGAGGTGCGGCAGCGAGGCTGGTGTTCATGTCGCGCCATACGTCCGGAACCCAGTCGGCCTCGCCGTCGAGGGCGGTGGGCTTGTCCAGTGGCATCCACGGAATGTCGGTGGCGTGGGTTTCCGGCGCGCCGGCGCTACCGACGACGCGGTACGCACCGTGCTTGCCGATGTCCGCGACGACGCACCAGCCGACTCGCAGTACACGCGGCGCGCCGTCGACGAGGACCTGTAGTCGATCGTTTCGGGCCGTCGCAACGGAATCTATGAGTTCGAGCTCGCGGTGAGTGTCGAGAATCCCGGCGTAGGGGCGGATCGAATCGACCAGCACGTCCGGTAGATGCTCGGCAGCGGTGATCAAGGTGTCGGGCAGCGCGCCCGGTTCGACGTCGACCACGAGGTCGTCGATGGCAAAACCGTCACCTCGTTCCACGACGTCGAGGGAGAGGATGTCTGCGCCCACGGATCCGAGAGCTACGGCGAGCGCGCCGAGGCTGCCTGGTCGATCGGGCAGTTGGACGCGAAGCAGGTACGACACGTGCGCGCCTTTCGCTGATCGGTTCTCGCCCGGATCACGTCGACCCGGGCCTGACTCATCTTTGCACTTGCCCAACCTGCGATGGTGGGCGCCGCGGCGGCGTCACGCCGGATGCACATTCTTGTCACACGAGCGAAACACACTGCGGGCATCCGGCGTGGCGATCGACACAGTGAGCGTGCTCGTCGTTCGATACAGCAGGCGTGCTTACAGGTCTGTCGCGGCGAGCAACTAGGCTGGACCGGCAATGTTCACGTCCTCTTCCGAAAGGGGCCCCGCGGTGCCTGCCATCTCCCGTGACGAGGTCGCGCACCTCGCGCGGCTGTCCAGACTCGCCCTGTCCGATGCCGAACTCGACGAGTTCGCCGGTCAGTTGGATTCGATTCTCAACCACGTCAAGGTGGTCACCGAGGTTGCGGCCGACGACGTCCCGCCCATGGCGAATCCCAATGCCGTCACCAACGTGACGCGCCCCGACGTGATCGTGCCCGGGCTGACCCCCGAGCAGGCATTGTCCGGAGCACCCGCAGTCGAACAGGATCGCTTTGCGGTTCCGCAGATCCTTGGAGAGGGCGAATGACCGATCTGACCACGCTGGACGCCGCTGAGCTGGCCGGCAAGATCCACTCGCGTGAGGTGTCCTCCGTAGAGGTCACGCAGGCGCATCTCGACCGCATCGCGGCCGTCGACACCGAGTACCACGCCTTCCTGCACGTTGCAGGCGAACAGGCTCTCGAGGCCGCCGCAGCAGTGGACAACTCGCTCGCAGGCGGAAACGAACCCGCTTCGGCACTCGCCGGCGTTCCGATCGCGTTGAAGGACATCTTCACCACGACGGACATGCCGACCACCTGTGCGTCGAAGATTCTCGAAGGCTGGGTCGCGCCGTACGACGCGACTCTGACCTCCAAGCTGCGCGCTGCCGGCATCCCGATCCTCGGCAAGACGAACCTCGACGAGTTCGCGATGGGCTCTTCGACCGAGAACTCGGCCTTCGGCCCGACGCGTAACCCGTGGGACGTCACCCGCATCCCCGGTGGTTCGGGCGGCGGCAGTGCGGCTGCGCTCGCGTCCCGTCAGGCCCCGCTGGCCATCGGCACTGACACCGGCGGTTCGATCCGTCAGCCCGCTGCGGTCACCGCGACGGTCGGCACCAAGCCGACGTACGGAACTGTCTCACGCTTCGGACTCGTCGCGTGCGCCTCCTCGCTCGATCAGGGCGGTCCCTGTGGCCGCACCGTGCTCGACACCGCTCTGCTGCACGAGGTGATCGCCGGGCACGATCCGCGTGACTCCACGTCCATCGACGCCCCCGTGCGTCCGGTGGTCGCTGCGGCACGTGAAGGTGCAAACGGCGACCTGCGCGGCGTCAAAGTCGGTGTGGTCAAGGAACTTCACTCCGACAGCTACCAGCCAGGCGTCATCGCTTCCTTCGATGCTGCCGTCGAGCAGCTCAAGGCACTCGGTGCCGAGGTTGTCGAGGTCTCGTGCCCGAGCTTCGAGCACGCGCTCGCGTCGTACTATCTGGTGCTGCCCAGTGAGGTCTCGTCCAACCTGGCCCGCTTCGACGCGATGCGCTACGGACTGCGTGTCGACGACGGCAACATGAGTGCCGACCAGGTCATGGCGGCAACCCGCGCCGCCGGTTTCGGTCCGGAGGTCAAGCGCCGCATCATGATCGGTACCTACGCACTGTCCTCGGGATACTACGACGCCTACTACGGTTCGGCGCTCAAGGTTCGTACGCTCATCGCGCGCGATTTCGACAAGGCCTACGAGAAGGTGGACGTACTGGTCTCGCCGACCAGCCCATTCACGCCGTGGAAGTTGGGGGAGAAGGTCGGCGATCCGTTGGCCATGTACCTCTCCGACCTGTGCACGCTGCCGACCAACCTGGCCGGACACTGCGCGATGTCGGTGCCCTCGGGCCTGTCCGCGGACGACAACCTGCCGGTGGGCTTGCAGATGATGGCGCCCGCCATGGCTGACGAGCGCCTCTACCGTGTCGGTGCCGCCTACGAAGCAGCTCGCGGCCCGATCGCGACTGCAGTCTGACCTGTTTGCTGTGCGCCTTTATCAACCCCCCGCGGTTAATAAAGGCGCACAGCAGTTTCAGGAGCAAGTCCTCAGGGCCGTCCCCTGATCGGTTCCGTAGCGATGGCCGTGACCGGTGGGGACACCGAGCGAACCGAGCATGTCGACGGTGGTCTGCAAGAACGTGACACCCGGGATCCACGGCGGGATCGGTGCATCTTGCACGGCACGGCTCAGATCCGGCTTCTGCGTCGCGAGGGCGGGGGACCACCACACCACCGGGTCAGACGTGTTCGCTAGGACGGTTGCGCCGTCCGTCCGTGTCGCGTCGGCCGGGGGACCTGCCCACAACACGTCGCACGGGACGATGGGACTGCCCTCGGACAGTGCGGCGCTGCCGCCGACGGCGCCGAGGCTCTGTCCGTAGAGGAACAGGTCCGGTCGATCCTCGGCGGGCATAGCGGCAATGTGGCTGCCGACGGCGGTGAACAGAGCGGTTGCCGATTCTTCGGCGTCGTCGCGGCTGAACAGGAATGTCGCCCAACTGGGTGCGTCGGAGTATTGCTGCCCGACTATTGCGACGTCGCCGCCGAACCGTTGCTCGATACCGTCGACTGCATGCGTGTCGATCCACCCCGATCCGGTCGGAACGGCCACTACGACGCTGTTGCGGGTAAAGCCGCCGACGCGATCGAGTTCGCTCACCGCGAGCGCGGCACGTGATGCAGTGTCGGGTGCCGAATCCAAACCGGCGTAGACACGCACCGAGTCTTCGCCTGCTGCGACGAATTTGCGTCCCTCCGCCCCCATCGACGTCCACGAGATGAGAGATTCGGGGCTGCCTGACACAGAGGCCGAAAGTGGCTGTGTCAGAGCAGTGTCGATGTACGCGTTGGACTTGTCGAACGAATCGGCGAGGCCGTTCCACACGACGGGACCGACTACCAACTGCACCCCGAGAATACCCATGACCAGTGCGCCGACGCTCCGCGCGAAACCCATCCACCGCAGCGCCTTCGAAATTCCGATCCCGATGCCCCAGAGACCAAGTGCGGTCAGTGCTGAAATGCAACCCGCCTCCGCCCAGTGGAGAAGTCCGGCAGACGGTGCGCCCATCGCCGCTCGCAACGAGTTCTGCCAACCGGCGGCGGCGAACATCGCAACTGCGGTGCCGGCAGTCGACAACCCGAACGCGGTGATGCGCCAATGACGTTCGTCGAATCGGGCCTTGACCCGGTCGGGGACGAGCCGACGGGCTACCGCGGAGAACGCCCACATCGCCAGTAGTCCGGCCGCGACGAGCAGACCGCTGAACACCCCTTGTAGTACGGCTGATCGCGGCAGGAGTCCGGGAGCCAGCGAGATGGCGGACATCGCTGCCACGGCGACGCTCGTGGACACGCGGGGGAGTGCGAGCGCCCCGACTCGGGCGAGGACGGGGGTCCGTGACGCATTCAGAACGCTCATGCTGCAATCGCTTTCGGGGAGTAGGAGAACTCGTTCGACGGGTCGAGGCGCCGCGATCGCATCAGGGTGAAGCCGAAGGCGGAGACTGCCAGAACACCGGCCGTGCCGTAACCGAATCCCGATTCCGCGACCGGCGTCAGATAGCTTTGGCGCCAGGAGTTTCCGTTCACAGCCGTGACGGCTACATCGGCCATCGCGAAGCAATACCCTCGTGAGAGAAAGGACGTGCGGTCTTCACACGCGGCATGCATTCGCTGGTCGAGCTGACCGTCGAGGACCTGACGTGCCCACGGCCCCAGTTCCGTTCCGTGCGAATGCGCGTAGCGGAGTAGGTCGTAGCCGAGATCGTGCGCTTTGCAGGCCGAGTCGAATTCGTCGGGAAGTGGGACCGGCGACGAGCAGTCGCCGTGGGGATTGGCGAGGTATCCGTCGACGACGGCGGGGGTGTAACCGGCGAATGCCGCAAAGTCCGCCGGGATGGTGGTCGCAGCGTCAGCGGCATCCGCAGTAGTCACGGTGGCGATCGCCCTGGATGCGTTCGAATTCTCGGTGCGCGGCGACTGGGCTCCGCTCGCTCCGGCAGTGACCGTGATCGCTGCCGTTGCAGCCAGCGCCAGGGCAGCCCAGGTGCCGGCGCTTCGAGAGATGTCTTTCACCCGTGTGATCCGCATGCCGTTCACGCTATGAACGGACAATCCTGACGGTCATCGCTCTGTGGAGGGGTTCTCCGACGCGCATTCGGGTGAGAATTCCCTCCCCTGTGATACCTCGGAGGTAGGGGGATCTCACTCTGCAGTAGGAGGACTTTCGGGGTTCGCCTTCATAGGCTTGACGAGTGATCAAGGTCCGTAGGAAGAACAAGGGTGCACCGGATGTGCCCACGCCGACATGCGCCACCGCCGGGTCGATGCTGTCCGGCCTCGACGGGGCGGTCGTTCATTCGGAGAAAGTGCGCCGGGCAACCAGTTTCGTGGCCCGCGGTCAGTTCTGGAACATCGTCATCGTAGCGATCACTCTGATCCTCTATTCGATTGCCTGGCCGACACTGCAACTGACGCATCATGTTTCGCCGCCGATCATGCCCTTCGTCGCCGCGTTGGCTGCATTTCCGTTCGTCCTGATCCGGATCAACGCTCCGTTGGGGTGGGCGGTGTCGGCGGTCTCGGCGTTGATCATCCCGTTGGTGTTCGACAACACTCCCGGTTACGACTACCCGTGGCAGGTCGTCCACATCATCGTGCTGATGTCGTTGCTGGCCGCAGTGAGTCTGCGGGCGCCCATTCAGGTTGTCGGTGTCGCCTGGATCGCCACGGTGCTGCTCTTCCTCGGCAACGCCCCGGGAAGCGACGGCGCCGGTTGGGCTGTCGGGCTGAGTGCCCTGGTCGTCTTCTGCCTGTTGATCCGCTGGTTGGTCCTCTCGCGCCGCCAGTTGGCCAAGCAGGAGGAAGTCAGTGAACTCGAACGCACTCGACGCACGATCCTCGAGGAGAAGGCGCGGATCGCCCGCGACTTGCACGACATCGTGGCCCACCACATGTCGATGGTGGTCGTGCAAGCTCAGAGTGCGCCGTACAGACTCGATGCAGTCACTCCGGAGATCCGAACCGAATTCGAATCGATAAGTGAGACAGGGCGAGCAGCGCTCAACGAGATCCGCGGCCTCCTCGGAGTCCTGCGCAGCGACGGGGACCCCATGGTGACAGCTCCGCAACCGGGCGTCGACCAGTTGGACGAACTGTTGCTCGGCAGTACCCGTGCCGGTTTGCCGGTATCGTGGCGAGTCGACGGCGATCGAGCGTCGGTCTCGGAATCCACGGGCCTTGCGCTCTACCGGATCATTCAGGAGTCGATCACCAACGCGGCCAGGCATTCGCCAGGCGGACCCATCGAGGTCGCCGTGGCATTCGGTCCGCAATCGGTGAGCGCGCTCGTGAACAACGGACCTTCGCCATTGGGTGGCAATCAGCACTCGGCGTCGGAAACCACTGGTGGCAATGGAATCCGCGGAATGCGTGAGCGGGCTTCGGCGGTGGGCGGCATGCTGTTGGCAAACCGGCGCGAGGACGGAGGGTTCGAGGTCCGGGCCGAGTTGCCGTCGATGCCCGCCTAGGCTGTCCGAGTGCCCATCACAGTATTCATCGCAGACGACCAGGCGATGGTTCGACAAGGGTTCGGAGCCCTACTCTCCGCCCAGCCCGACATCAGCGTGATCGGCGATGCGCCGGACGGCAAGATCGCCGTCGCCGAGGTCGCGCGATTGCGTCCGGATGTGGTCTTGATGGATGTTCGCATGCCCGAGATGAACGGACTCGACGCTGCCCGCCAGATTCTGTCCGCCGGATGGGAACCGCCGGTGCGAGTCCTCATGCTCACCACTTTCGACATCGACGACTACGTCTACGAGGCACTGAGCGTCGGGGCGAGCGGTTTCATGCTCAAGGACGCACCGGCTGAGGAGCTGATTCGGGCGGTACGCGTCGTTGCCGAAGGGCAGGCCTTGCTGGCGCCGACGGTGACTCGGCGTCTGATTGCCGATGTGACCAGCCGGCGGGCGGCCCCGCGCGCACGGCCCGCAGCGCTGGACGCCCTGACCCCGCGTGAGCGCGAGGTCCTCGAACTGATCGCCCGCGGATTGTCCAACGTCGAGATCGCCGAGCGGCTGTTCGTCGCCGAGCAGACCGTCAAGACCCATGTCGGGAAGGTGCTGTCGAAGCTCGATCTGCGCGATCGCGCCCAGGCAGTCGTGTTGGCGTACGAAAGCGGGCTCGTCACGCCAGGTTAGTGATCCCGTACGGCGCGGCGTTGTGGCTCGGCAACGCCGCTATCCTGCGGCAATACGGTGACTGGGGGAAGATGGACACCAAGATCCACAATCCGGTCACGAGAGGTGCTGCACTATGCGAATCGGAATCCTCACGGGCGGCGGCGACTGCCCGGGCTTGAACGCGGTCATCCGCGCCGTCGTACGTACGTCGGCCGGTCGTTACGGCAGTACCGTGGTCGGATTCCGGGACGGCTGGCGAGGATTGCTCGAGGACCGCAAGGTCCCGCTCGACTCCGATGACCGCATCAACCGCATCCTCACCCGCGGCGGCACGATCCTCGGCACCGCTCGCGTGAACCCCGACAAACTCCGTGCGGGCCTCGATCAGATCAAGCAGACTCTCGACGACAACGGGATCGACGTCCTGATCCCGATCGGCGGCGAAGGCACTCTCACCGCGGCCAGTTGGCTTTCCGAGAGTGGCGTACCCGTGATCGGTGTGCCCAAGACGATCGACAACGACATCGACTGCACTGACGTGACTTTCGGTTTCGACACCGCCTTGGCTGTCGCCACCGACGCCATTGACAGGCTCCACACCACGGCCGAATCGCACCAGCGCGTCATGCTCGTCGAGGTCATGGGCCGGCATGCGGGCTGGATCGCGCTGCAGGCCGGACTGGCGTCGGGGGCACACCTGACTCTGGTTCCGGAACAGCCGTTCGACGTCGACGAGGTGTGCGCGATGGTCAAGAAGCGCTTCCAGCGTGGCGACTCCCACTTCATCTGCGTCGTGGCTGAAGGTGCGATGCCCGATCCCGCGTCGATGACCCTGCGCGAAGGTGGCATAGACGAGTTCGGCCACAAGATCTTCACCGGTGTCGCGCAGCAGCTCGGAAACGAGATCGAGCGCCGGATCGGCAAGGAAGTTCGCACCACCGTCCTCGGGCACATTCAGCGCGGTGGCACCCCGACGCCGCACGACCGCATCCTCGCCACTCGCTTCGGCGTTCATGCCACCGATGCAGCTCACCGCGGAGATTTCGGTCAGATGGTCGCGTTGCACGGAACGTCCATCGACCTCGTTCCGCTCGCCGAGGCGACCCGCAAACTCAAGACGGTGCCCAAGGAGCGCTACGAGGAGGCAGCCGCATTCTTCGGCTGAGCCGCAGACGCATAAACTGATCACCATGACTGCTGTCGATGCGCCCGACATCCTCGATTACGACGAAGTACTGACCAAGTACGAGCCTGTGATGGGTATGGAGGTGCACGTAGAACTCGGCACCGCGACCAAGATGTTCTGCCCGTGCCCCACCGAGTTCGGTGCCGAACCCAATACCCAGGTGTGCCCGGTCTGTCTGGGCATGCCCGGTTCGTTGCCGGTGGTGAACGCAGCCGCTGTCGAGTCCGCGATCCGGATCGGCCTTGCGCTCAACTGCTCCATCACGCCGTGGGGCCGATTCGCACGCAAGAACTACTTCTACCCGGATCAGCCGAAGAACTACCAGATCTCCCAGTACGACGAGCCGATCGCAACCGAGGGATACCTCGACGTGATCCTCGACGACGGCACGACGTGGCGCGTCGAGATCGAGCGCGCCCACATGGAGGAGGACACCGGTAAGTCCCTCCACGTGGGTGGCGCTACCGGTCGTATTCACGGTGCCAGCCATTCGCTGCTCGACTACAACCGTGCGGGCGTTCCCTTGGTGGAGATCGTCACCAAGACCATCCACGGTGCCGGTGAGCGCGCCCCCGAGGTTGCTCGCGCGTACGTCACGGCGCTTCGTGATCTGCTGAAGTCCCTCGACGTCTCCGACGTCCGCATGGACCAGGGATCGATGCGCTGCGACGCCAACATCTCCCTCATGCCGATCGGTTCCACCGAACTGGGGACCCGCACCGAGACCAAGAACGTCAACTCCCTCAAGAGCGTCGAGGTCGCAGTTCGCTACGAAATGCGCCGTCAGGCAGCAGTTCTCGACGCCGGCGGTGAGGTCATCCAGGAGACCCGCCATTTCCAGGAAGGCGACGGCACCACCGCAGCGGGACGCCGGAAGGAAACGGCCGAGGACTACCGCTACTTCCCGGAACCGGATCTCGAGCCCGTCGCTCCGAGCGCCGAGTGGGTCGAAGAACTGCGCGGTACCTTGCCGGAGCTTCCCTGGATTCGCCGTGCGCGGATCCAGAAGGACTGGGGAATCTCCGACGAGGTCATGCGCGACCTCGTCAACGCCGGTGCCATCGATCTGGTGATCGCGACCACCGAGGCCGGTGCTTCGCCCGAGGCAGCGCGCTCCTGGTGGCTGTCCTACCTGTCACAGCAGGCGAACACCCGTGGCGTCGAACTCGGCGCTCTGCCGATCACCCCGGCGCAGGTTGCCCAGGTCGTAGCTCTCATCGACAGCGGCAAGCTCAACAACAAAGTGGCTCGCCAGGTCGTCGATCACGTCCTCGACGGCGAGGGTGACCCGGAGCAGGTTGTCGCGGCCCACCCGGAGCTGGTCGTCGAACGTGACGAAACCAAGCTCAAGGCAGCCGTCGACGAAGCGCTCGCAGCGAACCCCGACATCGCGGACAAGATTCGCAGTGGCAAGGTGCAGGCCGCCGGAAAGATCGTCGGCGACGTCATGAAGGCCACTCGTGGACAGGCAGACGCGGCTCGTGTGAAGGAACTTGTCATCGAGGCGTGCAGCTAGCGCACACTGAATTTCTGACACTGATGCCCGGCCGAATCGAATTCGGCCGGGCATCAGTGTTTTTCGCTGTCGTTTTGCCGCTGTCGGTCTACAGACCAGGGACCACAACCGCGCGGCCGCTGAGCGTTCCGGCGGCCAGTCGTCGATACGCTTCGGCGCCGTTGTCGAGACTGAAGGTCTCCACCGCGATGTCGAAGATGCCGGCGTGCGCCAGGTCGATCAATTCGATCAGCTCGTTGCGGGCACCCCAGTACGGAACTGTCACCGAAGCCTCGTAAGGACTTTGGAAGAACCCGACTTTGGCATGGGCCTGCCCGTCGCCGATCCCGACGATCGTGACGTCCGATCCGACGCCGGCGACAGCCATCGCGGTGTCGATGGTGGGCTGATAGCCGACGAAGTCGAGAACCAGTGCGGCGCCCTGACTTCCGGTGATCCTGCGGACGTTCTCGGCCGCGTCCTTGTCGGACAGAACCACTTCGTGAGCGCCTACCTTGGTTGCCAGTTCGAGCTAGTCCGCGCTCACGTCGAGTGCGATGACGGTTGCTGCCGAGAGGTGGCGGAGGAGTTGGATGGCGACATGGCCGAGACCGCCGGTACCGATGACGACGGCGTACGAGCCACCGCGAAGTTTCGGCAGTGAACGCTTGATCGCGTGATACGGAGTCAGACCGGCGTCGGTCAGCGGCACCGTCTTGACCGGGTCGAGGTCGCCGATCGGGACGAGGTGGCGAGGTGAATCGACGATCATGAATTCGGCCAACGCGCCGGGTGCACCGAGACCCGGAGGATTGATGCCGAGTTCTTTTGCCCGAGAACAGTAGTTTTCGAGTCCTTGCGAGCAGTGCCAACAGCTGCCACAGCCCCAGGGTCCGTAGACGACGACATTGGTTCCGTTGTCGAGTCCTTCGACGCCCTCGCCGACGGCCGCGACCCGGCCGGCGCCCTCGTGGCCGAGCGTGAGAGGAAGGCCGTAGGTGTACTGCTCTTCGGGCAGGCTCATGATGAAGTCGTCCGAGTGGCAGACGCCGGCAGCGGTGACTTCCAGGAGCACTTCACCTGGACCGGGCTCGGGTTTGGGAATCTCCGTGAGTTCGGGTTCTGCGCCGATTCTCGTGTACTGGATTGCCTTCATACCGACTCCTTTGTCGTGGTTGGCCAACCGGTCCTGGCAAATGCGTGGTGTTTAGCCCCGCTAACAAAAGAGTACGCATCTGTGCATGTTCGGTCACGGGATCCGTGACCGAACAGACATGGCGGCTCAGTCGATCCCGCCGCTGCCACTCGGCATCGGGATCTTGACCACCTTGTCGTCGTTCGGACCCGGCTCGCCCGCGGTTTTGTTTATCGTGCTCGCCCACATCAAACCGTCGGATCCGAGTGCCAAACCGCCCAGCTGGCCGTACGTGTCTTTCGCCACTGCCGACGGCGCGGTCGTGACGGCACCTGTTCCTGGATCTGCGGCCACCGCCGAGATCGCTTTGCCGGCCCCCAGCGCGACAGCTACCACTCCCTGCGCCGCGATGCACCCGCCGACTCCGGGTCGGTCGGGCCACGTCCACGCGGGGGATGTCACCGTGCCGTCGGCGCCGACGCGTTGGAGGCGATCCTCGAGAGTGGTTCGGTCCGTGACCCACGTCGCGATTCCCGGATCGACGCACACGCCGCCGCCGTTTCCGATTCCGGACAGAACAACTTCCGGGCGAGGCGGCGCAGCGTTGGGTGTCAGCGATCGGACCCGCAAGAGTTTCCCCGCCAACGAGGCGGGATCCTGAGCAACCGCAGGGTTTCCGGTATCGCCTGTCAGAACCATGAGCTGGTCCGGGGCCGCGAACTCCAGTGACCCGCCGTTGCCGCTCGCGCCGCGCGGGATTCCACCGAGTACTTCCTTGGCGGTGTCACCCGGAGCGATGCGGACCACCCGGTTGTCCGTTCCGGTGGTGACGTAGGCATAGATCAAGTTGTCTTCGACAAACGTGGGGGAGAGTGCGATGTCGAGCAGGCCGCCGTCACCGCTGCCGTCGACGTCGATCTTGGCTACCTCGACCGGTGTCGTGTTGGGAGCTACCTGCATGATCCGGCCGGTCCGCCGTTCGGCGACCAGTCCGGAGTTCCCGTCCGGGAGTGTGACGAGCCCACCCGTGGTGTCGAGACAGGTTGCGATCACGGCGGTGTCGGCATCCTGACACGGTCCGAGGGGGCCGGTCCGCGGCGCCGGCGGCGTGGTCGACGGCGGCGGGTTCTCCGGCTGCACTTCCGCGCTGGCCTGGTTGGTCGGTTCGGGTGTGAACGGCGAGGCAGTCGATTCGTCGAAGTCGGCGCAACCTGCGAGCAACGATGTCCCGAGCACCAGCGCCAGTGCGCCCAGCGCTGCATGCCTACCCGTAGTCATGCCCAAGACGTTACGTAATGCACGGCAGATGCCGCCACGCCGGACCAAGGTTCCCCGTCGAGTTCGTGAATCGGTCATAGGCTCACCTACGTGACTGACGAGCGAAAAGATCCCAGCGAGTTGTCGGATGCGGACAAGCCGACGGGCAATGTGTCCAGTCCGTATGATTCGCCCACCGAACAATTTCCGACGGTGAGCGCCAAGAATCCGTTGCCGCGGACCGACGACGATCTCGATTTCGGTTCCACGAACGCCAACTCCCTGACCGAACAGATACCGACATACCGAGCACCTGGCGCGGATCAGCCGACCGTGGCTCTCGAGCGTGAGACGGCGTACGACGCTCCGATCGCCGCCGTCCCCACCGCCGAAGCCGTGGCAGGTACAACTGAGTCTCCGCGGGGCCGAGGCACTCTCGACCTCGGGTTGCTTGCACTGCGATTGGCCGTCGGTGGAACTACATTGGTGCACGGTCTGCAGAAGTTGACCGGTATCTGGAACGGGCCGGGGCTGAACGGGTTCGAGTCGATGCTGGCGGACGCCGGGTTCCAGCAGGCGAAGTGGATGGCGATACTCGGCGCCGTCGGTGAAGTCGCAGGTGGCGCACTCCTGATCCTCGGGTTGCTGACTCCCGTTGCGGCAGCGTCGGTTCTGGCGGTGATGATCAATGCGTGGGCGCTGCGTCAGGCGAGCGCACCCGGCCTGGAGTACTTCGCCCCGGCCGGGACCGAGTACGAGATGCTGCTCGGAATCTGTGCGGGCGTCATCATTTTGACGGGACCAGGTCGTATTGCGCTCGACGGTCGTCGTGGCTGGGCAACTCGTCCGTTTATCGGATCGCTCGTGGTTTTGATCCTCGGTATCGCTGCCGGCGTCTGCACCTGGATCTTCCTGAACGGTGCCAATCCGCTCATCTGAAACTCGCGCCGTCGAACAAACGAACCGCCGCTCTCCGAATCGGAGAGCGGCGGTTCGTTTGTGAAGGATCAGTCCTTGACGAGTACCGGGTCGGCGTTCGCGGACGGGATGGCCGTTCCGTCCTTGAGCTTGCGACCGAGGACCGACTTGCGGTGACCGTAGGCGAAGTACACGACCACACCGATGGCCATCCAGACGAGGAACCGGATCCAGGTCTCGACCGAGAGGTTGAGCATCAGCCAACCGCAGGCGAGCACGGCGACGATCGGAACGAACGGCACCAGCGGGACGCGGAATCCGCGCGGCAGGTCGGGGCGGGTGCGGCGAAGGACGATGACACCGACACAAACCAGGACGAAGGCGAACAGCGTTCCGATGTTGACCATCTCTTCGAGCGTGCCCATGGGGAAGAACGCTGCCAGGACGGCAACGATGCCACCGACGATCAACGTGATGCGCATCGGGATGCCCTTGGCGTTGGTCTTGGCCAGGCTGCGCGGCATGAGGCCGTCACGGGACATGGCGAAGAGGACGCGGGTCTGGCCGAGCATCATGACCATGACAACTGTCGTGAGGCCGGCCAGGCCACCGAAGTTGATGGCGGTTTGTGCCCAACCGATTCCGTTGGCCTCGAATGCGGTTGCGAGGGTGGCGCTGGAATCGCCGACCAACGGACTGCCGTCCTTGAGTTCGGTGTACTTGACCATGCCGGTCAGTACGAGTGTGACGGCAACGTAGAGAACCGTGACGATGGCGAGCGAGCCGAAGATTCCTCGCGGCAACGACTTCTGCGGGTTCTTGGTTTCCTCGGCGGTGGTGGCGACGACGTCGAAACCGATGAAGGCAAAGAACACGAGGCTGGCGGCTGCGAGCAATCCGTAAGCGCCGTAGCTACTTCCGCCTGCGCCGGTCAGCCAGGAGAACAAGGTCTGATGGATTCCGCTTGCAGAACTCTCGGTTCCTTCGGACGGCGGGATGAAGGGGGAGTAGTTCTCCTTCTTGATGTAGAACGCGCCCACGACGATGACGAGCAGGACTACTGCGATCTTGATCGCGGTGATGATTGCGGAGACTCGCGAGGAAACCTTGGTGCCGATCGCGAGGATCAGCGTGATCGCGCCGATGATGAGCAGAGCGCCCCAGTCGAAGCTGATCGAACCGATGTGGGCGGTGGTGCTTCCGCTGGCCCCGATGACGTTGCCGAGGTACAGCGACCAGCCCTTGCCGACGACGGCGGAGGCGAGAGCGAACTCGAGAATGAGGTCCCAGCCGATGATCCAGGCGGCGAACTCCCCGAACGTGGCGTAGGAGAACGTGTATGCGCTGCCTGCGACGGGGACGGTGGAGGCGAACTCCGCGTAACACAGCGCGGCGAGGCCACAGGCGATGGCAGCGAGAACGAATGCCAGTGAAATGGAGGGTCCTGCGACATTGCCTGCGGTTCGAGCAGTCAGCGTGAAGATGCCTGCGCCGATGACGACGGCGACTCCGAATACCGTGAGGTCCTTCGCGGTCAGTTCCTTCTTGAGCTTTGTCTCAGGCTCGTCGGTGTCCGCGATCGATTGCTCGACGGATTTGGTGCGCCATATGCCGACTCCGGGCATGTATTGCTCCTTGGTTGTTTCCCGTCGACCTTGTGGGTGACGGGCGGTGGCTGACTGTCGTCGTTGTGATGTGCGTCTCAGCGACCTGATGAGGGAACCACTGGTGAGCGCCGTGTGCAAGTCGGCTCGCTCGAACTGACCGAAATGATCACCTGACTGAAAGTCATCCCCCCTCATGTATCTGAATTGATCAGCTGGTGTCTGAAACCCTACGTCCAAGTGAATTCGCTCACGAGCCGGACGCGCGATTCGGTCTGAAATGTCTGATAGCTCATATCGTTCCGTTGGTGCTCCGCGTGTCGCCCGACTATTCGGTACCTGTCGGTCGGTCTTGCTGTCGATGAGTTGCACTGTCGCTGTGCCGGCACGTCCCATTTCACCCGTATCGGGGCGACAGGCGAGAGGACCACCGCGTACCTGGATCCGATCGAGCGTCGATCACGCGTCGTGGCAGAGTGTGTCGGCGACGGGATGGTCGGATTGGGTTGTGGTTCAAGCTCATACAGCACCGGAGGAAGTATGGCGTGTTCGGACGCAGTCGGTCCCGCGTTCTTCTCCGAGGTGACATGAACCCGACTCTGTCGACCCTCTGCCGTGGCCCGTTGGCGAGCATTCTCGTGGAGCTGAGTTGGTTGCCGCACGTCCGACTGCCCGAAAACCTTGTGTGACTGTCACATCGGCTACGCGCGTCTCGAGCCGCACGCACGCTTACAGAAAAGATCCCCGGCCGAAAGGCGGCCGGGGATCTTTTTCGATTCGTGGCAGAACTTACGGAACGTAGCGAACCGCGCCCTTGTCGGCGGACGTTGCCAGAGCGGCGTAGGCGCGCAGTGCTGTCGTCACGGTGCGCTGACGATCGACCGGCTGCCACGGGCGCTCCGAGGCCTCCATCTTCGCGCGTCGCTCGGCGAGGACGTCGTCGTCGACCAGGATCTCGAGCGTGCGCGAGGCGACGTCGATGCGAACCTGATCGCCGTTCTGGACGAGACCGATGATTCCGCCTGCAGCAGCCTCAGGGGAGATGTGACCGATGGACAGCCCGGAAGTTCCGCCCGAGAAACGACCGTCGGTGATCAGTGCGCATTCCTTACCGAGGCCTGCGCCCTTGAGGAAGGCAGTGGGGTGCAGCATTTCCTGCATGCCGGGGCCGCCCTTGGGGCCTTCGTAACGCACGACGAGAACGTCGCCGGCCTTGATCTTCTTCTGCAAGATGACCGAGACGGCTTCTTCTTGGGATTCGACGACGAGCGCAGGGCCCTGGAAGGAGAACAGTTCCTCGTCGATGCCGGCCGTTTTGAGTATTGCGCCGTCGAGTGCGATGTTGCCACGCAGGACAACCAAGCCGCCTTCGACGGTGTAGGCGTTCTCGACGTCGCGGATACAGCCGCCGGCCGCATCGGTGTCGAGGGCAGACCAACGGTTGTCCGTGGAGAACGGTTCGATGGTGCGCACGCCGCCGGGAGCCGCGTGGAAGAGTTCGATTGCCTCGTCGGTTGCCTTGCCGGAGCGGATGTCCCAGTCGTCGAGCCACTGGTCGAAGCTCTTGGTGTGCACGGTGGACACGTCGGTTTCGAGGAGTCCGCCGCGGCGAAGCTCACCGAGCAGGGCGGGGATTCCGCCGGCGCGGTGGACGTCTTCCATGTGGTAGTCCGAGTTGGGAGAGACCTTGGACAGGCACGGAACCTTTCGGCTGATCGCGTCGATGGTGTCGAGGTCGAAGTCGACCTCGCCTTCCTGCGCCGCAGCCAGCGTGTGCAGGACGGTGTTGGTGGAACCGCCCATGGCGACGTCGAGAGCCATCGCGTTGCGGAACGCTGCCGGGGTCGCGATGTTGCGTGGCAGCACCGACTCGTCGCCGTCGCGGTAGTACTTGAGGGCAGCCTCGACCACGGTGGTGCCCGCACGAGAGAAGAGTGCGTGACGAGCCTTGTGAGTTGCCAGCGTGGAGCCGTTGCCCGGCAATGCGAGGCCGAGGGCCTCCGTCAGGCAGTTCATGGAATTGGCGGTGAACATTCCGGAGCAGGACCCGCATGTCGGGCACGCGCTGCGCTCGACCTCGTCGAGGCCCTCGTCGGACACGGCATCGTTGGCAGAGGCGGAGATCGCGGTGATGAGGTCGGTGGGGGCTTGGGCCACGCCGCCGACGACCACTGCCTTACCGGCCTCCATCGGACCACCGGAGACGAAGACGGTCGGGATGTTGAGACGCATTGCAGCGTTGAGCATGCCGGGAGTGATCTTGTCGCAGTTGGAGATACACACCAGTGCGTCGGCTGTGTGGGCGTTTGCCATGTACTCGACCGAGTCGGCGATGATCTCGCGGCTCGGGAGCGAGTAGAGCATTCCGCCGTGGCCCATTGCGATGCCGTCGTCGACTGCGATGGTGTGGAACTCACGAGCGACGCCGCCGGCCGCACTGATGGCCTCGGCAACGATCTCGCCCACGTTCTTGAGATGCACGTGGCCGGGTACGAACTGGGTGTACGAGTTCGCTACGGCGACGATCGGCTTTCCGAAGTCGGAATCCGTCATTCCTGTGGCGCGCCACAGGGATCGGGCTCCGGCAGCATTACGTCCGATGGTGGTGGTGCGTGACCTCAACGGGGGCATGGGCGTGTTCCTTATGTGATCGTTGCTGGTCCACTCAAATAGAAGCGAGGGCCTTTCAACGCTACTCGCGTGCTACGGGCGCTTCTCTTCGGGCTGGTCCTGTGTGTTCTCGACGAGCTCGGATTCTGCTTCTGCTTCTGCAGCTGCTTCTTCCTCTTCGGCTTCCTTGGCGGCGAAGGCTTCTGCGGCGGATGCGTAGGGATCGGTGATGCGGCCGCCGCTGGCGATCGCGATCTCGGGAAGCCTGACGAAGCTGACCGCAGGCAGGGTCACCTCGGTTCCGTCGGTGAGTTCCGCGCGCGCCCAACTCCGCTTCGGGAAGCGGAAGCCCTTGACGTCGTCCCAGGCGAGGGTGCGCTTGGAGAACGTCGAGCGGACCTCGAGGCCGTCAGGGCTGACGGTGGTGCGCAGTCGCGCGACGAGATAGACGGCGATGATCGGAAGGATCAGCAACCAGCTGAAGGCGACGGGCCACCCGAAGATCGGGAAGCTGACCGCGAACAGAAGGAACGCGCACGCCATGTAAGCGAGCTGCGAAATGCGGATGACGTGCCGAAGTGGTTTCGGCGTGTGGGATGATTGAGCCGGTGGCACGGGCTGCTGCGAAGTTGACACCTCTACATCTTCGCATTGCAGCCGATGTATCTCAGATTCTGGGACGGTCGACTCACCAAGTTTGCCGTTCGCGACTAGCGCCTCTACTGTCGAGTGCGTGAAACAGAATGAGTTGCTCGTAATCGGCCGGCGCGTCGTCGCCTGAGTCGATTTTTCAACTCACCAGATAACGACGCGCCACCCTCGCTCAGCAGATGCTGACGGGGGTTTTTTGTTGCCCGGAGCCAGAATCAGAGGATTTCCCAGTGAGCGCACCAACAGCACGGCCTCAACCCACGCCGCGCAAGTCAGGGACACCGAGCCCGACAACCGCGGCTGCCGCAACCCAGACGGCCAACCGTCGCCAGCTTCCGCCTGAGCGGGTAACCGGCGCGCAGTCTGTGGTTCGAGCCCTCGAAGAGCTCGAGGTCGACACGGTATTCGGCATTCCCGGCGGTGCCGTGCTCCCGGTTTACGACCCACTCTTCGATTCGGTCAAGGTCCGCCACGTGCTCGTGCGCCACGAGCAGGGTGCAGGCCACGCTGCCACCGGTTACGCCCAGGCGACCGGCAAGGTCGGCGTCTGCATGGCCACCTCGGGTCCCGGTGCGACCAACCTGGTCACGCCGCTGGCCGACGCGCAGATGGACTCCGTTCCGATCGTCGCGATCACCGGGCAGGTTGCGCGCTCGCTGATCGGTACCGACGGCTTCCAGGAAGCCGATATCTCAGGCATCACGATGCCGGTCACCAAGCACAACTTCCTGATCACCGACGCGATCGACATCCCGCGCATCATGGCCGAGGCCTTCTACCTCGCGGCCAGCGGTCGCCCCGGCGCCGTCCTGGTCGATATCCCCAAGGACATCCTGCAGTCGCAGACCACGTTCTCGTGGCCGCCGGAGATGCGTCTGCCGGGCTACCGCCCGGTGACCAAGCCGCACGGCAAGCAGGTTCGTGAAGCTGCACGTCTGATCGCCGACGCCAAGTCGCCGGTTCTGTACGTCGGTGGCGGCGTCATCAAGTCCGACTCCTCGCCGGAGCTGCTCGAATTGGCCGAGCTGACCGGTATCCCCGTCGTCACCACGCTGATGGCCCGCGGCGCGTTCCCGGACAGCCACGACCTCAACTGCGGTATGCCGGGAATGCACGGCACCGTTGCCGCAGTCGCCGCTCTGCAGCGTAGCGATCTACTGATCACCCTCGGTGCGCGTTTCGACGACCGCGTCACCGGTCAGCTGAATTCCTTCGCGCCCGACGCCAAGGTCATCCATGCCGACATCGACCCGGCCGAGATCGGCAAGAACCGCTACGCGGACGTCCCGATCGTGGGCGACTGCAAAGAGGTCATCACCGAACTCATCGAGGCGATCCGTGCCGACATGGCCACGGGCACCACGTTCGACCTCACCGAGTGGTGGGCGTACCTGAACGACATCCGTCGTACGTACCCGCTGAGCTACGACCGTCCCACCGACGGTCAGCTGAGCCCGGAGTACGTCATCCAGACCGTCGGCAAGCTCGCCGGACCGGATGCCATCTACTGCGCCGGCGTCGGTCAGCACCAGATGTGGGCCGCGCAGTTCGTCGGCTACGAGAAGCCGCGCACGTGGCTCAACTCGGGCGGGCTCGGCACCATGGGGTACGCGGTTCCCGCAGCCATGGGCGCCAAGATGGGTATGCCCGACACCGAGGTGTGGGCGATCGACGGCGACGGCTGCTTCCAGATGACCAATCAGGAACTCGCAACCTGTGCCCTCGAAGGTATCCCGATCAAGGTTGCCCTCATCAACAACGGCAACCTCGGCATGGTGCGTCAGTGGCAGACACTCTTCTACGAAGAGCGCTACTCCAACACCAACCTCGGAACGCACGGCGCCATCCGCATCCCGGACTTCGTGAAGCTCGCAGAAGCATTGGGCTGCCACGGAATTCGTGTCGAGCGTGAAGAAGATGTCGAGGCTGCGATCCGTGAGGCGCAGTCCATCAACGACAAGCCTGTCGTGATCGACTTCATCGTCACTGCCGACGCACAGGTGTGGCCGATGGTCGCTGCCGGAACGAGCAACGACGAAATCATGGCGGCCCGGGGCATCCGGCCGCTGTTCGACGACGACGAGGCAGTTGCCGAGCCCGCCGTCATCCACGAAGCCATGTCACGCGAGCAAGCCGGACCCGCCGCGGGCACAGGGGAGGATCAGAAGTGAGCACCAGTCACACCCTCAGTGTTCTCGTCGAGGACAAGCCAGGCGTGCTGGCTCGCGTCTCCGCACTTTTCTCCCGCCGCGGATTCAACATCGAATCCCTTGCGGTGGGCGGAACCGAGATCCCCGAGATCTCACGTATGACCATCGTCGTCACGGTCGACGAGTTCCCTCTCGAGCAGGTGACGAAGCAGCTCAACAAGCTGATCAACGTCATCAAGATCGTCGAGCAGGACGGTGAAGCATCCGTCGCTCGCGAGCTCGTGCTCATCAAGGTGCGCGCTGATGCAAGCGTGCGCACGCAGGTCATCGAAACGGTGAACCTGTTCCGCGCCAAGGTGATCGACGTCTCTCCGGAGTCCGTCACCATCGAGGCGACCGGTACTCGGTCCAAGCTGGATGCACTGCTGCGGATGCTTGATCCGTACGGTATCCGGGAGATCGTTCAGTCCGGGGTCGTGGCAGTCGGTCGAGGGCCGAAGTCGATCACGGCCACCCGCTAGTACTTTTAGACACGTAAAAATCCAAGGAGAGGTTGAGAACTGTGGCAGTCGAGATGTTCTACGACGACGATGCCGATCTGTCGATCATTCAGGGCCGCAAGGTTGCTGTGATCGGCTACGGAAGCCAGGGCCACGCCCATTCGCTGAGCCTGCGTGACTCGGGCGTCGATGTGCGCATCGGCCTCAAGGAAGGCTCGAAGTCGCGTGAGAAGGCTGAAGAGCAGGGGCTGACGGTCGGTACGCCGGCAGAGGTTTCCGAGTGGGCCGACGTCATCATGGTGCTCGCACCTGACACCGCGCAGGCGAGCATTTTCACCAATGACATCGAGCCGAACCTCAAGGACGGCGACGCGCTGTTCTTCGGTCACGGCCTGAACATTCACTTCGACCTGATCAAGGCTCCGGAGTTCGTCACCGTCGGCATGGTCGCCCCCAAGGGCCCCGGCCACCTGGTGCGTCGTCAGTTCGTCGACGGCAAGGGCGTTCCCGCGCTCATCGCCATCGACCAGGATCCCAAGGGTGAAGGACAGGCTCTCGCTCTGTCCTACGCCAAGGGCATCGGCGGAACCCGCGCAGGCGTCATCAAGACCACGTTCAAGGAAGAGACCGAGACGGACCTCTTCGGCGAGCAGGCCGTGCTCTGCGGCGGCACCGAGGAACTGGTCAAGACCGGTTTCGAGGTCATGGTCGAGGCCGGCTACGCACCCGAGATGGCGTACTTCGAGGTTCTGCACGAGCTCAAGCTCATCGTCGACCTCATGTACGAGGGTGGCATCGCCCGCATGAACTACTCGGTGTCCGACACCGCTGAGTTCGGTGGATACCTCTCCGGCCCGCGCGTCATCGACGCCGACACCAAGGAGCGCATGAAGGCGATCCTGGCCGACATCCAGTCCGGCGAGTTCACCCGTCGTCTGGTTGCCAACGTCGAGAACGGCAACACCGAGCTCGAGGGCCTGCGCAAGGCCAACGCCGAGCACCCCATCGAGGTCACCGGCAAGAAGCTGCGCGACCTGATGAGCTGGGTCGATCGTCCGATCACCGAAACCGCGTAATTCGCAGTTTCACGCTCCACGTCTCCACTGGCCTGATGCCGCGCCGGTTCAATTACGTTGAACCAGCGCGGCATTGGGCCGGAGTCGTTTTCCGGGTCGTCTGAGTCCGGATTCATATTCCGTCGAGAATTTGCCCGCGAAAGTGTCCACTATGTGGTATTGCCTACCGCGTTGTGGATTCCAAGTGAGCGCGCACTAAACTATCGGTGGTTAAACCACCTTCACACCCACCTAATCAGGGAGTTTGCACGTGAGCCAGCCTGGCCGTCCCGTTGTTCTGATCGCCGACAAGCTCGCGCCGTCCACAGTCGAGGCGCTCGGTGACGGTGTGGAGGTGCGTTGGGTCGACGGACCCGACCGCCCGGCGCTGCTCGCCGCGGTACCCGAGGCCGACGCGATTCTCGTCCGTTCCGCCACTACCGTCGACGCCGAGGTTCTGGCTGCCGGCACCAAGCTGAAGATCATCGGCCGCGCCGGTGTCGGCCTGGACAACGTCGAGATCCCCGCGGCCACCGAGCGCGGCGTGATGGTCGTCAACGCACCGACCTCCAACATTCACTCCGCTGCCGAGCACGCTGTCGCGCTCCTCATGTCGACCGCTCGCCAGATTCCCGCAGCAGACAAGACCCTGCGTGAGAACACCTGGAAGCGAAGCAAGTTCAACGGTGTCGAGATCCTCGGCAAGACCGTCGGTGTCGTCGGACTCGGCCGCATCGGCCAGCTCTTCGCGCAGCGTCTCGCTGCGTTCGAGACCACGATCATCGCGTACGACCCCTACCTGCCCGCAGCGCGCGCAGCGCAGCTCGGCATCGAACTGGTCACCATCGACGAGCTCGTCGAGCGCGCCGACTTCATCTCCGTGCACCTGCCCAAGACCAAGGAAACGGCCGGCCTGATCAACGCCGAGCGCCTCGCCAAGGCCAAGGACGGCGTCATCATCGTCAACGCCGCTCGCGGTGGTCTGATCGACGAAGATGCGCTCTACGACGCACTCGTCTCCGGCAAGGTCCGAGGCGCCGGTCTCGACGTGTTCAGCACCGAGCCGTGCACCGATTCCAAGCTTTTCGAGCTCGACAACGTCGTTGTCACCCCGCACCTCGGAGCATCGACGTCCGAGGCTCAGGACCGCGCAGGCATCGACGTGGCCAAGAGTGTTCTCCTCGCTCTGGCAGGCGAATTCGTTCCCGAGGCTGTCAACGTCTCCGGCGGCCCCGTGGGCGAAGAAGTTGCTCCGTGGCTCGAGCTCGTCCGCAAGCTCGGTCTTCTCGCTGCGACGTTGTCGCCCGAAGCTGTGCAGACCGTGCAGGTTGTCGCCACCGGCGAGCTGTCTGCCGAAACCGTCGACATCCTCGGCCTGGCTGCACTGCGCGGCGTGTTCTCCGCCAGCAGCGATGAGGCCGTCACGTTCGTCAACGCTCCGGCACTGGCCGAGCAGCGCGGCGTGACCGTGTCGGTCGAGAAGCACTCGGAGGCTCTTGCTCACCGCAGCGCGGTCGAGGTGCGTGCAGTTGCCGCGGACGGCACGGTCACGTCGGTCACGGGCGCACTCACCGGTCTGCAGCAGGTCGAGAAGATCGTCAACATCAACGGACGCAGCTTCGACCTGCGCGCCGAGGGCCACAACATCGTCGTTCACTACAGCGATCGCCCGGGCGTTCTCGGTGTCCTCGGCACCGTCCTCGGAAACGCGGGCGTCGACATCCTCGCAGCAGCACTGAGCCAGGATGCCGAAGGCGAAGGCGCAACTGTCATCTTGCGCGTCGATCGCGTCGTCGGTGACGCCGAGGTCGAGGCAATCGTCTCGCAGCTCGACGCTCGCGTCGCCCAGGTCGACCTTTCCTGATTGTTTTTGCTGTGCGCCTTTATCAACCGCCCGCGGTTGATAAAGGCGCACAGTTCTACTGAGATGAGGACTCCATGAAGCTTGCGGTCATTCCGGGTGACGGAATCGGCGTCGAGGTCACAGCCGAAGCGCTCAAGGTGCTCGGCAAGTTGGTTCCGGATCTGGAAACCACCGAATACGATCTCGGTGCCCGTCGCTACAACGCCACCGGCGAGTTGCTTCCGGCCGACGAGCTGGACCAGATTCGTCAGCACGACGCAATCCTGTTGGGCGCCATCGGTGATCCGCGGATCGTCGCACCCGGCGTCCTCGAGCGTGGTCTGCTGCTGAACATGCGCTTCCAGCTCGATCATCACGTGAATCTTCGCCCCGCACAGCTGTATCCGGGTGCGCTGTCGCCGTTGGCGGCGCAGCCGGAGATCGACTTCGTCGTGGTTCGTGAAGGCACCGAGGGTCCGTACACCGGAAACGGTGGAGCGATCCGCGTCGGCACCGATCACGAGATCGCGACCGAGGTGTCGATCAATACCTGGTTCGGTGCCGAGCGCGTGGTGCGTTACGCATTTGCCTTGGCGCAGACCCGGTCCAAGCACCTCACCTTGATTCACAAGACCAACGTGCTCTCCAACGCGGGCGCAATCTGGACGCGTGCAATCGAGACCGTCGGTGCCGAGTTCCCGGACGTAGAAACCGCGTACTGCCACATCGACGCGGCCACGATCTACATGGTCACCGACCCGTCGCGCTTCGACGTGATCGTCACGGACAACCTCTTCGGTGACATCATCACCGACCTCGCCGGCGCCGTAACCGGTGGCATCGGTTTGGCCGCAAGCGGAAACATCGATGCCTCGGGTACCAACCCGTCGATGTTCGAGCCCGTTCACGGCAGTGCTCCGGACATCGCCGGCAAGGGAATCGCTGATCCCACCGCCGCGATCCTCTCGGCCGCACTGCTTCTTCGCCATCTCGGACGCGAGGACGACGCCGCTCGGGTCGAGGCTGTGGTCGCTGCCGACCTGGCTACCCGCGGCGAAGGTCCCATGTCCACCACGGAGATCGGCGACCGGATCACTGCAGCGCTGTAAGGAATTCTTTCACGGGACTGACGCGCGTAAGCCATTCGGCTTGCGCGCGTCAGTCGTTTCCGACACCCCGATAGACTGGCCGGCATGCGTCTTGGTCGAATTGCCAGTCCCGATGGTGTTGCGTTCGTCAGTATCGAAGGTGAAGAGGATGCCCTCGTCGCCAAGGAAATTGCGGAGCACCCGTTCGGGAACCCCACATTTACCGGCCGAAGTTGGCCGCTCGCCGATGTTCGTCTGCTGGCTCCGATTCTCGCCAGCAAGGTGATCTGCATCGGCAAGAATTATGCAGATCACATCGCGGAGATGGGCGGAGAGGCTCCCGCGGACCCCGTGATCTTCCTCAAGCCGAACACGTCCATAGTTGGCCCGGGTGCCCCGATCGTCTTGCCTCCCACCTCGAACGAGGTGCACTTCGAGGGTGAACTCGCGGTCGTCATCGGTCAACCGTGCAAGGACGTTCCGGCGGCGAAGGCGTTGAGCGTGGTCCTCGGTTACACGATCGCCAACGACGTGTCGGCGCGAGATCATCAGCGTCACGACGGGCAGTGGACGCGCGCGAAGGGCCACGACACTTTCTGCCCACTCGGCCCCTGGATCGAAACCAGTCTGGATGCGTCCGACGTCGACATCAAGACCGAGGTGAACGGCCAGGTCAAGCAGGACAGCAGCACGGCTTTTCTCCTCCACGACATTCCGAAGATCATCGAGTGGATCTCGGCGGTGATGACTCTCTTGCCTGGCGACGTCATCCTCACCGGCACCCCCGCCGGAGTAGGCCCGATCGTCGACGGCGATTCCGTGTCGGTCACGGTCTCGGGGATCGGCACTCTCACGAACCCGGTGACCGCCAAGAGCTGATCCTGACCCGGTTCGTTCAGTCACACCACGACGGAGGCCCCATCCAACCGGATGGGGCCTCCGTCGTGGTGTGAGGTCGAGAGGTGTATGTCGCAGAAAAGTTGCAAGATGGTAACTATCGCCAGTGGGGTGATCGGGATTGCCTACCGACTCGAAGAAATCAGGCTCCGGGACTGACCTGCGGGTTTCATGACCCAGGCGAAGCTTCGCTTCTGATCCTCCTGGCGTTATGTCGGATTTGGCCAGGTTGGGAGAGTTCGCCCCACGGTTTGCTGTCGCGGCCCGTAACAGACCAAATTCCCTGAAATGTAACGCTGAGCAGTAGGGTGACCGATAACTGGATAGAAGCCGATGGGGCAATCGAGTGGATTGCGCAGAAACGTGGTGATACATGACGACCTTCGCGGAAGCCTCCCGGACAGCGGCAGGGCAAGCGCGGAACGGGCAGCGGCCGGTGTGGCGAGACAAGAAGCGCTACCTGTGGCCACTGGGTTTGCTGGTTCCTCTCAGCCCGTTCGCTGCGTGGTTCCTGGTCGACAAATTCAGTCTCGGGCTCTTCTGGGCCATCGGGGCGTGGCTGATCGTCATCGTCATTCCCCTGATCGATCTCCTGGCGGGCGAGGACGGTAACAGCCCACCGGACGAAGCGATCCCTGAATTGCAAGAGGATCGTTTCTACCGCTGGTGCACGTACTTGTTCCTGCCCCTCCAATACGTCGGGCTGGTGTTCGTCGCGTGGTGTTGGGTGAACGCGCCGATGGCGGCGGGGGAGAAGTTCGCGCTCGCGATGACTGCCGGCGTGGTTGCCGGTGTGGGGATCAACGCGGCGCATGAGTTGGGGCACAAGAGTGAGAAGCTCGAGAAGTGGCTCGCGAAAGTAGCGCTCGCGCAGTCCTTCTACGGCCATTTCTACGTCGAACACAACCATGGTCACCACGTCCGCGTCGCGACGCCGGAGGATCCGGCCAGCTCGCGGTACAAGGAAAACTTCTGGTTCTTCTTGCCTCGCAGCGTCATCGGCGGCCTGCGCTCGGGATGGCGGATCGAAAGCGCTCGTCTGAGGCGTCAGGGGAGACGGACGTGGAGTTACCGCAACAACATCCTGAACGCGTGGGCGATGAGTGTGGTTCTGTTCGGCAGTCTGATCGCCGCGTTCGGCTGGGAAATTGCGCCGTGGCTCGCCGTTCAGGCAATTGCAGGCTTCACGTTCCTCGAGACCGCCAACTATCTCGAGCACTACGGCTTGCTACGTGCGAAGCGGCCTGACGGCTCGTACGTCCGGTGCTCGCCCGAGGACAGCTGGAACAGCGACCACGTCGTCAGCAATCTGTTCCTCTATCAACTTCAGCGTCACAGCGACCATCACGCGAATCCGCGTCTGCGGTACCAGAGCCTGCGAAGTGCGGCCGAAGCGCCGCAACTTCCAGCGGGTTACGCAGTCATGATCGTCTGCGCGTGGGTGCCGCCGCTGTGGCGAAAGGTCATGGACAAGCGACTGCTGGCCTACTACGACGGCGACATGACACGCATCAACGTCCTGCCGGGTAAGTGATCGGCCGGATGGAGGAAGGGCTGCCGGACTAACCTGTAGTACGACCATCCATCATCGCCGAGCCAAGTGAGCCATGACCAACAGCGAAGTACGCGTCCGTTTCTGTCCGTCACCCACCGGAACCCCGCACGTGGGTTTGGTGCGCACCGCCTTGTTCAACTGGGCATTCGCACGACACCACGGCGGCACATTCGTGTTCCGTATCGAAGACACCGATGCGCAGCGCGACAGTGAAGAGTCCTACCAGGCCATCCTCGACGCCCTCCGCTGGTTGGGGCTCAATTGGGACGAAGGCCCGGAGGTCGGTGGGCCGCACGCACCGTATCGCCAGTCCGAGCGTCGCGACCTGCATCTCGACGTTGTTGCCAAGTTGCTGGCCGCGGGCGAGGCCTACGAGTCCTACTCGACCAACGAGGAGGTCGAAGCGCGACACAAGGCGGCCGGACGCGATCCGAAGCTCGGATACGACAACTTCGATCGCGAGCTCAGCGACGAGCAGCGCGCTGCCTACATCGCCGAGGGGCGCAAGCCCGTCGTCCGCCTCCGGATGCCCGATCACGATCTGACCTGGAACGACCTGGTGCGGGGCGAGACCACGTTCAAGGCAGGCACCGTTCCGGACTTCGCGCTGACTCGCGGCAACGGCATTCCGCTGTACACCTTGGTCAACCCGGTCGACGACGCGTTGATGAAGATCACCCATGTACTGCGCGGCGAAGATCTGCTGTCCTCGACTCCGCGTCAGCTCGCGTTGTACGAGGCATTGATTCGTATCGGTGTCGCCGATTTCACACCGTCGTTCGGGCACTTGCCTTTCGTGATGGGTCAGGGCAACAAGAAGCTTTCCAAGCGCGATCCCGAGTCCAACCTCTTCATCCACCGCGATCGGGGCTTCATTCCCGAGGGATTGCTGAACTACTTGGCTCTGCTCGGGTGGAGCATCGCCGACGATCACGATGTCTTCTCGCTCGACGAGATGGTTGCGGCCTTCGACGTCTCCAAGGTCAACTCCAATCCTGCCCGCTTCGACCAGAAGAAGGCCGACGCGATCAATGCCGAGCACATTCGTCTGCTCGAGCCGGCCGACTTCGCAGGTCGTCTGAAGTCGTTCCTGGTGGAGCACGGACACATCGGCGCCGACGTCGACGAAGCGACGTTCACTGTTGCGGCGGACCTCGTGCAGACGCGCATCGTCGTCCTGTCCGACGCGTGGGATCTGCTGAAATTCCTGTTCGTCGACGAGGCGTCGTTTGCTCTCGATCCGGCCGCGGCGGCAAAGAACTTGAAGGAAGATGCCGGTCCGGTTCTGGACGCGTCTCTTGCGGCGCTCGATGCCATCTCAGAGTGGTCGGCGGCCAGTATCGAGGAAGCACTCAAGAAGGCCCTCATCGAGGATCTGGAGCTCAAACCGCGTAAGGCCTTCGCTCCGGTTCGGGTCGCGATCACGGGCTCTCACATCAGCCCTCCGCTGTACGAGTCGATGGAATTGCTCGGTCGTGAGGTCTCGCTCGCTCGGTTGCGCGCCGGTAGGGCAGCGGTAACCGCCTAGATCGGACGGTCTTCCGGCCGAAAATGAAGCAAAAACCTCCTGTGACCATACGATTTGGTATTTGGGGCAGGGGTACTGGTAATCTTCTTTTCGGCCGGAGACGAGCCGCCGAGCACAACAGCGAAGCGGATCGAGCAAGGCTGGTGAGCAAGACCTTGGGGTATGGTGTAATTGGCAACACAGCGGTTTCTGGTACCGCCATTCTAGGTTCGAGTCCTGGTACCCCAGCGGAAATCCGGTCGATTTTGTGGCCGGACTCAGACAAGCTAAGCTTGCTGAGCATCCAACAGCAAGACTGAAATACCACGTATAAAAGCGTGTCCTGGCCCCGTCGTCTAGCGGCCTAGGACGCCGCCCTCTCAAGGCGGTAGCGCGGGTTCGAATCCCGTCGGGGCTACAAAGGAAAGACCCTCCGATCATTGGTCGGGGGGTCTTTTCGTATGTGCGGAAAATGTTTCCGGCGATGCGAAAAACGATCACCCCCAGTCGAATTCGACTGGGGGTGATCGTCATCTCACTCTGTTGTCCGCGACCGGTTATCCGCTCTTGCGGCGGAACTCTCGCTTGTGATCGGCCGGGCCATGCGTGTTGTGGACCTTGGACTGTCCGTCGCGATGGTCGGTCGATTTGGCGTTCTGATGATTCTTCCGTTCGAGGGCCTCACGGAACTTTCGTTTGGTTTCCTCCGATTGGGATTCGGGTTCGGACGGGGTGTTGCTGTCGAGATCGCTCATATGCTCACTCCTTGTTGTTGGGCCTGTTGGTGAAACTACGCCGGCCCGAATTCGATTGCTCGTGATTTTTCCGCTCACGAATCTCAGGGCTGCGGCGGCGGTGCGGTAGAGCCGGAAAGAGGCATCGCAGGCATCCCGAGCTTGCGGTGATCCCACGAACGAGTTCGATCGGGAACGAACCGTACCGCGACGCGCTTGTGGAGCATCGCGCCGACGGCCGGGCGGAGATCGTCGGTGTACGGGCCCGTGTATCGCTCCCAGACGCTGATTCCCACAGCGAAGAGGGCTTCCGGATCTTCGACGATGACCCCGGTACCCTCCATCGAGACTCCTCGGAGCGTGTCGTACGTCTGACCGTCTTCGATCAGGACGGACATTCGGGCGTCCCGGCGAAGATTGACGGCCTTCTGCGACTTGGCTTTGGTCTCGAACCAGATTTCGCCGTCGACTATCGCGAACCACATCGCGATCAGGTGAGGCATTCCGTCGGCGCTCAACGTCGCCATCGTTGCCGTACGGCTCTTTTCGACGAAGCTCGAGATTTCGGCCTCGGTCATCGTGATCTGACTACGCTGCTTTCCTGCCATGGTCGCGTCGCACTCCTACGTGCTCGAGGATCTGAAGGCCTTACTGTGTCACGAATTACAGACGCTTGTGGAGCGCTTCGGCAGCTGCGAGAAGGTCCGCCGCCCAGCGAGCTCCCGGTCGTCTACCCATCCGATCGATGGGGCCGGAGACCGAAATCGCGGCAATGACAGCGCCTGCCGAGTCGCGGACGGGAGCCGCGACGCTGGCGACACCGGGCTCACGTTCGGCCGCGCTCTGTGCCCAGCCGCGCCGGCGAACCTCGAGCAGCACTCGTTCGCCGAAGGATGCATCGGCGAGGACGGTCCGTTGGGTTTGTGGATCTGCCCATGCGAGAAGGACCTTGGCGCCGGATCCGGCGTTCATCGGCAGTCGGGCTCCGACGAGCACCGTGTCACGCAGGCCGGTCGGTGGTTCCATCGACGCGACGCAGATGCGTTGTGTGCCTTCGCGACGGTACAGCTGGACGCTTTCGCCGGTGATTTCGCGAAGGCGGGGGAGGATGAGTCCGGCCGCAGCAATGAGTGGATCATTAGCGGTGGCAGCGAGTTCGGCGAGTCCGGGCCCTGGGCACCACTGACCGTCCGAGTCGCGAGTGAGGAGTCGATGGACTTCGAGACCGACGGCGAGTCTATGGGCGGTCGCGCGCGGCAAACCGGTTCGTGCACAGAGTTCGGTGAGGCTGCACGGTTCCTCAGCTACTGCATGAAGCACGCCCATTGCTTTGTCCAGGACGCCGATGCCGCTATGCTGTCTCATAGGTCGATACCAGTTTCTCGCATAGTGGGATGCTACCGCATTTCCTGGAGGGATAGCGCATTTCCTCGGGACAGTCTGCATCTGCTGTGAAGGCTGGGGACCTACTTCACGCGCGGCGGGCCAGCCCGTAGTCCGCCGACGCGAGGCTACGTACAGAGGTGGAAGACATGGCACAGAAAGCACGCACTCTCGCCGAGAAGGTGTGGGACGACCACGTTGTCGTGAAAGGGGAGGGGCAGGATCCCGACCTCATCTACATCGATCTCCACCTCGTTCACGAAGTGACGAGCCCCCAGGCATTCGACGGACTTCGCCTGGCGGGACGCCAGTTGCGCCGTCCCGACCTGACGATCGCCACCGAGGACCACAACGTTCCGACGATCGACATCGACAAGCCGATCGCAGATCCTGTGTCCAAGACTCAGGTCGACACCTTGCGCCGAAATTGCGAGGAGTTCGGAGTTCGCTTGCACCGCATGGGCGATCTCGACCAAGGCATCGTGCATGTGGTCGGACCGCAGCTCGGCCTGACGCAGCCCGGAACCACCGTGGTGTGCGGCGACAGTCATACGTCGACGCACGGCGCATTCGGTGCGCTCGCAATGGGAATCGGCACCAGCGAGGTCGAGCATGTGATGGCAACGCAGACATTGTCGTTGCGCCCCTTCAAGACCATGGCGATCACGGTCGACGGCGAGCTGCCTCCCGGCGTCACGAGCAAGGACTTGATCCTCGCAGTCATCGCCAAGATCGGCACCGGCGGCGGCCAGGGCTACGTACTGGAGTACCGCGGCGAGGCCATTCGCAAACTGTCGATGGAAGCTCGTATGACCATCTGCAACATGTCGATCGAGGCCGGAGCCCGCGCGGGCATGATCGCACCGGACGAGACCACTTACGAGTTCATCAAGGGCCGTCCGCATGCACCGTCCGGCGCAGAGTGGGACGAAGCCGTCGCCGCGTGGGAGTTGCTCAAGACCGACGAGGGCGCGGAATTCGACAACGAGGTTCACATCGACGCAAGCGCATTGACGCCTTTCGTCACGTGGGGAACCAATCCGGGACAGGGTGCGCCGCTCGGCGACCGTGTGCCTGATCCCGAACTGATCGTCGACGAGAGCGAGCGTCAGGCAGCCGAGAAGGCGCTCACCTACATGGGTCTCGACGCCGGTATGCCGCTTCGGGATGTTTCTGTCGACACCGTGTTCGTCGGTTCGTGCACCAACGGACGCATCGAAGACCTGCGCGCAGTGGCGGAGGTGCTCGAGGGTCGCCATGTGGCAGAGGGCGTTCGGATGCTCATCGTTCCCGGCTCGATGCGGGTGCGGGCTCAAGCCGAAAGCGAAGGTCTCGGTGAAATCTTCACAGCGGCAGGGGCTGAATGGCGCCAGGCCGGTTGCTCGATGTGCTTGGGAATGAACCCTGACCAGCTTGCTCCCGGCGAGCGTTCGGCATCGACGTCCAACCGGAATTTCGAAGGCCGACAGGGTAAAGGCGGCCGGACTCATCTGGTTTCCCCGCTCGTCGCGGCTGCCACGGCGGTCCGCGGAACGCTCTCGGCACCGGCCGATCTGGTCTGACCCACTTACCATCTCGAGGAGAATTTCGATGGAATCCTTTACCACGCACAAGGGTATCGGCGTCCCGCTGCGACGCTCGAATGTCGATACCGACCAGATCATCCCTGCCGTGTACCTGAAACGGGTGACGCGCACCGGATTCGAGGACGGGCTGTTTGCAGGCTGGCGTACCGACCCCAACTTCATTCTGAATCTGGCTCCGTACGACAAGGGAAGCGTCCTCGTGGCCGGTCCCGATTTCGGCACGGGCTCTTCGCGTGAGCATGCCGTGTGGGCTCTCTCCGACTTCGGATTTCGGGTCGTCATTGCTTCCCGGTTCGCCGACATCTTCCGCGGAAACGCCGGAAAAGCCGGTCTCGTAGCGGCACAGGTCGAGCAGAGCGACGTCGAATTGCTCTGGAAGTTGCTCGAAGAGCAGCCCGGACTGGAATTGACAGTAGATCTCGAGAATCGGACCGTCAGCGCCGGAACTACGGTGGTGCCGTTCAATATTGACGACTACACACGGTGGCGTCTGCTGGAGGGTCTCGACGACATCGGACTGACATTGCGGCAGGTAGACGCGATTTCCGAGTTCGAAAAGTCAAGGCCTTCATGGAAACCGACTACCCTTCCAGCCCGAATTTCGCAGGGCTGAACCGAAATCCGCAACTCCGCGCGGGAAGAGAAATAGGTCACCATTTCGCAGTCACGTTGAATGAGAATTGGCGTGGCACATAGACTCTTGCCGTTATCAGGTTTACCGTGGTTCTCAGTCGGTCCGACGGTGGACCACAATTAGCGGAGGAATTTCAATGAACAAGGCAGAGCTCATCGATGTTCTGACTGAAAAGCTGGGTTCGGACAGGCGCACAGCGACCGACGCAGTGGAGCACGTCGTGGACACCATCGTCCGCGCCGTCCACCGTGGCGAGAGCGTGACCATCACCGGCTTCGGAGTCTTCGAGCAGCGTCGTCGTGCAGCACGTGTTGCACGCAACCCGCGTACGGGCGAGACCGTCAAGGTCAAGCCGACGTCGGTTCCGGCTTTCCGTCCGGGTGCGCAGTTCAAGGCTGTTATCGCTGGTGGACAGAAGCTTCCGGCCACCGGCCCGGCAGTCAAGCGTGGCGTAGCAGCACCGGCCACCAAGGCTGCAGCCAAGAAGGCTGCTGCCAAGAAGACCGCAGCCAAGAAGGCTCCGGCCAAGAAGGCTCCGGCCAAGACCGCAGCCAAGAAGACGGTTGCCGCGAAGGCTCCCGCCAAGAAGGCTCCGGCCAAGACCGCAGCCAAGAAGACGGTTGCCACCAAGGCTCCCGCCAAGAAGGCTCCGGCCAAGACCGCAGCCAAGAAGACGGTTGCCACCAAGGCTCCCGCCAAGAAGGCTCCGGCCAAGACCGCAGCCAAGGCTCCGGCCAAGAAGGCTCCGGCCAAGAAGGCTCCCGCCAAGACCGCAGCCAAGAAGGCTCCGGCCAAGAAGGCTCCGGCCAAGCGCGCAAAGTAGTCGCGTTCGGGTGAAAAACCCGATGCAGTAAGACAAAGAGGTGCAGCCGCGGATCAGATCCGCGGCTGCACCTCTTTTTTGCTGTCTGGGAGAAGTGTGAATTCTCCTGTGTTTCAGTGCTTTGCAAAACTACCGAATCGAGCTGGGTGTCGGTTGGTCCAAATCCCTCAGGAGTTGGCGACTTTGGGGAGCGGGCTGTCGAGGTGATCCGCGGCTACCAGACGGCCGTCGAGGAACGAGAGCACCCAAGTGCTCGCCTTACGGTTGCGCGCCGAGGGCAGTGCTACACCGGCCGTATCAGCCCACCAGCGCATCAAATCGGGGATGACGCCTCCTTGGCTGCAGATTACGGGAGTGCCCTCCAGTGCGGCGATCTGCAGCGCACGCGCCCTGGCGGCGTCGGGATCGGCCTCGTAACCTTCTTCGGTCAGAAGAGGTTCCGTCGAAATCTCTACACCCAATGCCTCCGCCAATGGCATCACAGTGTCGATGCAGCGCGTACGGTCAGCCGCGAAAACCGAATCGGCTCCGAAGATTTTCAGCTGTTCGACCAAGGCGGCGGATTGCTCTTTGCCCTTGGCGTCGAGTGGACGCACATTGTCGTCGCCCTTGTATCGCTTACGGCTTCCAGCTTTTGCGTGGCGGACGAGTAATACCGTTTTCGTGTCAGGCCGAAGGGAAACGAAGCGGCGAAGAATCATTCGATCCATCGGGTAGGAAAGATGATCGGCTACCTCGGTGACCGGAAGCCAATAGAGAACATCCACTTCGCTATTCGGCCCGAAATCTCCGTCCACTGCTTCGGCCGACCAGTATTCGACCCGTTTGAGTTTGCGATGTCCCGGGATCGGGTACGTCACGCCACCGAGGTGCCTTCCGAAACGTCCGGTGATCGAGGTCTCTTCGCGGACCTCGCGAACTGCTGCGGTCAAGAAGGTCTCGCCGGGATCGAGCTTTCCTTTGGGGAATGACCAGTCGTCGTACTTCGGTCGATGTACGACGGCGATCTCGATGGCGGAAGGATCCTGAGGAGCCTTCCGCCACAGAACCGCGCCTGCGGCAAAGATGTTGGCTTTGACCGGCTTGTCGCTCATTGTGTGATCCGAGCCCGTCAAGACCCGCTGGCGGTGCGGCTGCGCATCAACGACTGTTGATGCTCACGTACGTCCTCACCGCGTTCGGGGGCAGCGACCCAACTCCCGTCCGGATGCAGTACCCAGCAGCGAGTTCGGGGATCGAGCGCGGAGTCGAAGATGTCACCGAGTTGCTTCGACAGTTTCGGGTCCTTGACCTGCACCATGACCTCGACGCGGCGATCGAGGTTGCGGTGCATCATGTCTGCGCTGCCGATCCAGAATTCGTCGGCCGAGCGGAAATGGAACATTCGCGAGTGTTCGAGGAAGCGTCCGAGAATGGAACGTACTTCGATGTTTTCGCTGAGGCCGGGAACGCCCGGCTTGAGCGCGCAGATTCCGCGAACCACGATCTCGACGGGGATACCGGCCTTGGACGCGCGGTACAACGCGTCGATGACCTGCTCGTCGACCAATGCGTTGGCCTTCAAGCGGATACCGGCATCGCGGCCTGCGAGCTTGTGCGCGATCTCGTTGTCGATCCGCTCGATGATCCCGCGGCGAACCCCGTACGGCGCTACGAGAAGGTTGCGGTAGCTCGTCTTTCGGGAGTATCCGGTCAGCGAGTTGAAGAGGTCGGTGAGGTCTGCACCGATCTCCGGTGCTGCGGTGAGCAATCCGACGTCCTCGTACATGCGCGCGGTCTTCGGGTTGTAGTTGCCCGTGCCGATGTGGCAGTAACGACGAATGGTCGAGCCCTCTCGTCTGACGACGAGGCACGTCTTGCAGTGAGTCTTGAGACCGACGAGACCGTAGACGACGTGAACGCCGGCCTGCTCGAGTTTGCGTGCCCACTTGATGTTGGCCTGCTCGTCGAAGCGGGCCTTGATCTCCACCAGCGCGACAACCTGCTTGCCCGCTTCGGCGGCGTCGATCAGTGCATTGACGATGGGGGAGTCGCCGGAAGTGCGGTACAGGGTCTGCTTGATCGCGAGCACCTGCGGGTCGGCGGCGGCCTGTTCGATGAAGCGTTGAACGCTTGTGGAAAACGAGTCGTATGGGTGGTGGACGAGCACGTCGCCTTCGCGCAGGGTCGAGAACACGCTCTTCGGAGTCTCGCGTTCACCGAACGCCGGATGCGTCGCCGGGACGAACGGAGCGTCTTTGAGAGCGGGGCGGTCGACGGCGTAAACCTGCCAGAGGCAGGACAAGTCGAGGAGACCGGAAACCTCGATCACGTCGGCCGGATCGACGTCGAGTTCACGCAGAAGCAGTTCGAGCATGTGCTCGGTCATGTCGTCGGCAACTTCGAGGCGAACGGGTGAACCGAAACGACGACGCGCCAATTCACGTTCGAGTGCCTGCAGCAGATCCTCGTCCCGATCTTCTTCGACCTCGAAATCGGCGTTGCGTGTGATTCGGAAAGCGTGATGTTCGACGATTTCCATTCCGGGGAACAGCACGTCCAGATGAGCCGAAATCAGTTCTTCCATCGGGAGGAAAGAATCGATGGTGGACGAAGATGTCGTGCTCTTGACTCGCACGAACCGGCCGACGTTGTCGGGAACCTTGACGCGAGCGAAGTGTTCGCCGCGGGTGACGGAGTCCTTCACTGTCACGGCGAGGTTGAGGCTCAGTCCGCTGATGTAGGGGAACGGGTGGGCGTGATCGACTGCCAACGGCGTCAGTACCGGGAAGACCTGCTCGTGGAAATGCGCCGAGAGCCGGCCGTGATCGTCGGCACTGAGGTCGGCCCATCGAACAATTGAAATGCCTTCTGCCGCCAGGGCAGGGCGGACCGAGTCGAGAAACACGTGTGCGTGCTTGTCAGCGAGTTCCTGGGTGCGACGCGCGATGAGCGCCAATTGTTCGCGTGGGGAGAGGCCGTCGGCGGACCTGACCGACAGTCCCGTCTCGTCGCGGCGCTTGAGTCCGGCGACCCGGACCATGAAAAATTCGTCGAGATTGGAAGCGAAGATGGCGAGGAACTTTGCGCGTTCGAGCAACGGCAGTGACTCGTCGGCAGCCAATGCGAGAACACGGGCATTGAAATCGAGCCAGCTGAGTTCGCGGTTGAGGTAACGATCCTCGGGAAGTCCGACGAGCAATTCGGGTAGCTCTGCCTTGGTAGCTGCAGGGGGAGCGCCCGGGATGTTGGTGGCGACCGCGACGGCCTGAGATCGCGGCGAGGTGGCCGCGCCGTTCTCGTGCCGGCCGGAGATGTGGTCTCCGTCCGACTGGTCTTCGGAAATACGGTTTTCGAGTGCTTCGCCATTGCTCACTCGTCGATCATCCCCCACAATCGCGCGGTCCGACAATCGATGAAAGAAAATTCATCGACTGTTCGACGGCGTGGCCTTGAGTCTGGTCAACGAAGCCGATGTCGCGGGGCCTACTCCCAGTGCTCGCACAGTGCCGAGATCGGCATGGGTGTCGACGTCGGTGCGCAGTCCCGGCCATTGGCCGTTGAGTGGACGAGCACCTGAATTGGCATGTCCAAGTGCGGATTCCGGCCCGAACCGAGGGTCGAGCGCGCTTTCGCCGCACGCAAACAATGCGGAAGTGCCGGTGCCGTGGTGATCGACGACGACTGAACGTCCGCCGCTTCGGGCCGCGGCCACGGCCTCCGTCAGTTCGCTCGGTTGCATGGCGGGCAAGTCGGCTTGCAGCACAACGAGGTCGACCACTCCGCGCTTGGCTCGGATATCGGCGGCCGCTGCACTCAACGCCGCGTTGAGGGTTTCCTCCGTGCGCGGTGTTGCGCCGTTGGTTCGGGCGCCGTCGGGAGCTGGATCGGCGTAGACCGTCACGCCGACGGAATATGCAAGGGCGGCAACGGTGGGGTCTGGGGTGACCACTGTGACGCTGTCGATGGCCGAGACGGCTGCAACTGTGGCGAGGGTGTCGTGAAGCATGGCCAACACGAGGTCTGCACGCGCGTCCGAGTCGAGTTCGCCCGCGAGGCGGGACTTGGCCGATCTCAAGGACTTGACGGCCACTATCGCATGCATGGGGCGTTCGATCTCCGTGCGCGCATGCGGTGTCTCCACGGCGTGTGGGTACGGGGGTTCCGCGCTGTCCATCCCTCGATCTTGCCAGTCATCACGCTCGGTGTCCGCGGCTGCCCACCGCAGTGCACCACAGGCGATACTCTGTGCAGACGATTTTTCTGGCGGCGACCCGCTTCGCCGGGTAGACGGGGTGAGCGTGTGAGTAAGGCAGCTGTATTGGGCGCAGGTTCGTGGGGAACGGCGTTGGCGAAGGTGATGGCCGAGGCCGGAACCGACGTGACGATGTGGGCCAGGCGTGAAGAGGTCGCGAAGCGCATCGACACCACGCACGAGAACAGCGACTATCTGCCAGGCATTGCTTTGCCTTCGTCGATTCGCGCGACCCACCACCACGAGGAGGCGATGGCAGGTGCTGACTTCATCGTGCTGGCGGTTCCCTCGCAGTCGCTACGAACAAACCTGGAGCAGTGGAAAGGCTCGATCGGGCCCGATGCGACTCTGCTGAGTCTGGCCAAGGGAATCGAGACCGGGACGCTCATGCGGATGAGCCAGGTCATCGTGTCGGTGACCGGCGTGGAACCGGGGCGCGTCGCGGTGCTCTCGGGCCCGAATCTTGCACACGAGATCGCCGGCGGGCAGCCCGCGGCGACGGTGATCGCCTGTTCGGATTCCTCGCGTGCCCTCGCTCTCCAGGATGCTTGTGCTACCGGCTATTTCAGGCCGTACACCAACTCCGACGTCATCGGATGCGAGATCGGTGGTGCGTGTAAGAACGTGATCGCGCTGGCCTGCGGCATGGCCGCCGGCAGTGGATTCGGCGACAACACGGTCGCCAGCATCATCACCCGTGGGCTCGCCGAGACGATTCGTCTCGGCGTTGCGCTCGGCGCCAAGGCGTCGACTCTTGCAGGCTTGGCGGGTGTCGGTGACCTGGTAGCGACCTGCACGTCCGAGTTGTCGCGAAACCGGACGTTCGGAGAGCGGCTCGGACGAGGCGGGTCGATGGAGTCGGCACAGAAGGCAACCAACGGTCAGGTCGCCGAGGGCGTGAAGTCGTGCACGTCGGTACGCGCACTCGCTGCCGGATACGACGTGGAGATGCCGTTGACCGACGCGGTCCACCGGGTGTGCCACGAAGGCATGGCCGTCAGCGATGCGATCGGTCAGTTGCTCGGACGCCGGACGAAGCCGGAATGAGTGAAATCGGTGTGGGTCGCTTCGAGGATTACGGGGATTCGACGCGCAGCGTGAGCGCCGTCGCGCGCGAACACGCCGCGGGTCAGCCCATGCAACTGGGCCCGATATTCGCTGCGCCGTACCAACTTTCGGCGGACGAAGGTTCCGAGTCCGATACCTATGCACGTGCGTCGAACCCGGGTTGGCGCGGACTCGAATCCGCGCTCGCGGCGCTCGAGAGAGCGGACCACGCCCTCGTCATGGGATCGGGGATGTCCGCGATCACCGCTACCTTGCGCAGCGTCCTCGTCGCGGGGGATACCGTCGTCGTGCCCTCGGACGGGTACTACCAAGTGCGGTTGTACGCGAACGAGCGCCTCGCGCCGTTGGGAATCACCGTTCGCGAGGTTTCGACTCTGCAGATGGGCGACGCGAGCTTCGTAGATCTGCTCGACGCGTCACCGGGCCGCGTGGTCGTCGTCGCCGAGACGCCGTCCAACCCGGTGCTGGACGTGGTCGACCTTCGCGTGCTCGCCGACGCGTGCCACCGTTCGGGTGCGCTGCTGATCGTCGACAACACGACCGCGACACCGCTGGGTCAGCGCCCGCTCGAATTGGGTGCCGACGTCGTGGTGGCCAGCGGTACCAAGGCTCTCAGCGGGCACAGTGACCTCCTGATGGGTTACGTCGCCACCTCCGATGCGGCAGTGAGTCGGCGAATCGAGCGTGAGCGACTTCTCTCGGGAACGGTGCTCGGCCCCTTCGAGACGTGGCTTGCGCACCGGAGCCTCGGCACGGCAGGCCTGCGATTCGGGCGTCAGTGCGACAACGCGCTGGCGCTTGCCGAGATGTTGGTAAATCACAAAGCAGTCCGGTCCGTTCGTTACCCCGGCCTTCGCGGTGACCCGTCCTATGCAACGGCATCCGGTCAGATGAATCGATTCGGCGGATTGGTGAGCGTCGAGTTGGATTCGGCTCAGGCCTTCCACTCGTTCGTCGAAGCGAGCGCTCTCGTCACGGCTGCTACCAGCTTCGGCGGGATCCACACGACGGCGGATCGCCGTGCGCGCTGGGGCGATCCGGTCAGTGCGGGGTTTGTCCGAATCGCTTGTGGCATCGAGGACACCGCCGATCTCCTGGCCGACATCGAGCGCGCACTCGACGCGTAAACGGGCCGGGTCGACGAAATCGGTCCGGCCCGATCGCGTGCCGCAGTCGATTCGGCGGTACGGTTTGACGCGTGAACAGCAGCCGTACCCGCGTGGCCGTGATCTTCGGTGGCCGGAGCAATGAGCATTCAGTGTCCTGTGTTTCCGCCGGAAGCGTCCTGAGCAACCTCGACCCCGATCGGTACGACGTCGTACCGATCGGCATCACCGTCGACGGTTCCTGGGTGCTCGGTTCGAGCGACCCCAGTTCCCTCGCGATCAGCGGGCGCGCGCTGCCGTCGGTCGACAAAGACGGAACGTCGGTGGTCCTCAGCGCGGACCCCACCCGCGAGGGCGAGGTCATCTCCTTCGACGGCTCCGACGCCGGTGCTGTGCTCGCGTCGGTCGACGTCGTGTTCCCCGTTCTTCATGGGGCTTACGGCGAAGACGGCACGATTCAGGGTCTGCTCGAACTTGCCGGGGTTCCGTACGTCGGACCCGGAGTTCTGGCCAGCGCCGCCGGCATGGACAAAGAGTTCACGAAGAAGCTTCTTGCTGCTGAAGGACTTCCCGTTGGAGTGCAGGTCGTGCTTCGGCCGGGAACCGCAACGCTGACCGAAGAGCAGAAGGCGGAATTGGGCCTTCCGGTTTTCGTCAAGCCCGCTCGTGGAGGCTCGTCCATCGGCATCACTCGGGTGAGCAATTGGGACGGTCTGGACGGGGCGATCGCTCATGCACGCCTGCATGACCCCAAGGTGATCGTCGAAGGCGCGATCATCGGCCGCGAGGTGGAATGCGGCGTCCTCGAATTCCCGAACGGCGACGTCAAGGCGAGTGTGGTCGCCGAGATCCGGATGCCGGATTCCGACGCCGATTCGGACGCGTTCTACGACTTCGACACCAAGTACCTCGACGACGTCTGTGAATTCGACATCCCCGCGAAACTCGACGAGTCGGTGAGCGACCAGATTAGGGAGCTTGCTGTCCGCGCGTTCAAGGCACTCGATTGCCAGGGACTCTCGCGGGTCGATTTCTTCGTCACGGCTGACGGCCCGGTGATCAACGAGATCAACACGATGCCCGGGTTCACTTCCATCTCGATGTACCCGAAGATGTGGAACGCCACCGGAATCGATTACCGCACTTTGATTTCGACTCTGGTCGACACCGCCGTCGCTCGCGGCACCGGCCTTCGCTGATCAGGGAACCGCGACCGGCGCCGGGTCGAGAGGCTTCTGTTCGAGGGTCGCCGTGATGGTGTCGGAGATTTCCTGAATCGGCGTCGGACCGGTCCCGTCGGGGATCGTGATACCGATGTATTCACCGCGGTCTACGGCAAACCAAGTGCTCGCCGCCAAACCGATGTCGGTTCCCGAGACCTGGAACCACTGGACACCGTTCACGACCTGTAGTGCTGCAGCCTGGTCGAACTCGGACGGACGGTCGAGTCCGCAGCGCAAGACGATCGGCTCTCCTTCGCTGCGCTGCCACGCTGCCGCACCGGCCGGAGCAGGTTCCACCAATTCGGCTTTCGTGAAGTCGTCGATCTTGTCGGGGAGCGCGCCGAGAAGGGAAACGCAGGCCGGCGACTCCGCTGCCGGTGCCGGTACGGGTCCCAATGCAACCGGCGAGAGTTCAGGGTTGTTTCCCGCGACGACGGCCGCGATCACTACTCCGACGATCAGGGCTACCGGGAGTGCGATGGCGGTGGCGATCAGCGCCGGACTGCGGCGCTCTGACGGATCGTCGTCGCCGTCGGGGTCGATGTCGGCGTTGTCTGCGGTGGAGGTGTTTTCTGCCATGCTCAGTTCTTCGCTCGGGTCCTGGTCCAGTCGATCAGCGGTCTTGTCACTTCTGAGAGCATGTCGGTGAATCGGTAGGATTGCCGACACACGCGTGAGCTTGCAGAAGCATTCACGACCACAGCTAGAAGGTACCGCAGGCCGCTTACGAGCGAATTGCGTCGGCATTGGAGAGACTCATCGCATCATCGGAGTTCACTGCATCATCGGAGTTCACTGCATCATCGGAGTTCGGGTCGGAGCCCACTGTCGAGCAGGTGGGGGAGTTCGACGTGATCGCGCGATCTCTTCTCGGCCGAATCCAACCGGTCACCACTGAATTGGGGCCGGGTGACGATGCCGCCATCGTGACTTCCGGAGACGGCCGTGTGGTTGTCTCGTCCGACATGTTGGTCGAAGGTCGACATTTCCGAATGGATTGGTCTTCACCACGCGACATCGGCCGGAAGGCAGTGGCACAGAACGCTGCTGATGTGGTCTCGATGGGAGCGCGGCCGACGGCCTTCACGGTGTCTCTGGGGTGCCCGCCTTCGACACCCGTCGACGTGGTCGACGCAATCTCCGCGGGAATCTGGGACGCGGCAACCGATCTGGGTTCCGGTGTGGTCGGCGGTGACCTGGTCCAGTCACCGGTGATCGTGGTGTCGGTGACCGTGCTCGGCGATCTCGGTGGCCGTGCGGCAGTTCTGCGTTCGGGAGCAAAGATTGGTGACAAGATCGCGGTCGCCGGGTTGTTCGGTTGCTCGGCAGCAGGGTTGGCACTACTGCTCGACGAAGCCGTACTGCTCGACAAGCCCGCATACTTTCCAGATTTGCTTGCCTCCCATCGCGTTCCGAATCCGCCGTATCAATCGGCATGGGACGCCGCAGAATCAGCACATTCCATGACGGACGTGTCCGACGGATTGATCGCGGACCTTCGACATCTCGCAGAGGCCTCTCACGTGCGGTTCGACATCTTCTCGGCTGCGGTTCCGACCTCACCGGATGTCGCATCGGCGGCCGAGGCGCTCGACGTCGATCCGCTGGACTGGATCCTCTCCGGTGGTGAAGATCACGGATTTGCAGCAACTTTCGGGCCTGAGGTCGAGATTCCGTCGGGTTGGATCGTGATCGGTGAGGTTGCCACCGGTTCGGGCGTGAGCGTCGACGGTTCGCTTCGCGAGAGCGGCGGGGGCTGGCACAGCTTTTCGACCACCGGTACCACCGCGGTATAGGTTGCTTTCATGGCTGTATACGCACTTGGAGACAGAGTTCCGGACATTCATCCGGACGCATACGTCCACCCGGACGCGGTGGTGATCGGCGCCGTGACTCTCGCAGCGGGTACCTCGATCTGGCCGCAAGCGGTATTGCGTGGTGACTACGGAACCATTTCGGTGGGAATCGGATCGAACATCCAGGACGGAACCGTCATCCATTGCACCGCCGTCGATGCGACTGTCATCGGTTCCGGTTGCGTCGTGGGCCACAACGCGCACATCGAGGGATCGACCATCGAGGACCATTGCCTGATCGCGTCGGGGTCAGTTGTTCTCAACGGAACGGTGATCGGGACGGGGTCGATCGTCGCCGCTGGTGCGGTGGTGGCCAACAAGATGCAGGTTCCGCCGCGCAGCATGGCACTCGGTGTCCCCGCCAAGGTCCGTGCGGGATACGAGGTTCCGCTCGGTCACCTCGACGGCAACGTCAAGATGTACGCAGCCAATGCGGCGTACTACCGCGACGCGTTGCGCAGGCTCGACTGATGGCGCCGCTTGCAGAGATCGTCGACCCAGGGTGGGCGCGAGCACTCGAACCGGTGTCGGAGCAGATCACCGCGATGGGTAAGTTCTTGCGCGAAGAGATCGCTGCGGGACGGGAGTACCTGCCGGCGGGGGAGAACGTCTTGCGTGCGTTCACGAACCCTTTCGAGGACGTTCGAGTGCTCATCGTCGGTCAGGACCCTTATCCGACGCCCGGTCACGCTGTCGGGTTGAGCTTTTCGGTTGCACCGGACGTGCGGCCGGTTCCGCGAAGTCTCGGCAACATCTACAAGGAGTATCACCAGGATCTCGGGTTGCCGATACCGCCGAACGGCGATCTGACACCGTGGTCGAAACAAGGTGTGCTGCTTCTCAATCGCGTTCTCACCGTGCAGCCGGGTCAAGCCGCTTCTCATCGTAAGAAGGGCTGGGAGCCGGTGACCGAGCAGGCTATCCGCGCTCTGGTCGCGCGGTCGTCGCCGATGGTGGCGATCTTGTGGGGTCGTGACGCGGCCACTCTCGCGCCGATGCTCGGCGACACACCGATCATCGAATCCGCGCACCCGTCACCGCTTTCGGCCTCGCGTGGCTTCTTCGGTTCGCGCCCCTTCAGTCGTGCGAACGAACTCTTGACCGGACTCGGAGCCGATCCGGTCGACTGGAATCTGGGCTGATCGAACGGTGTCTGCACGAACCGGCCTGCCGAACGTCGAGTCGCGACGTTCGGCACGGCAGTTCGACTAGGCCTGCTTTGCGGAAGTGAAATCGGGCCGACGCTTGTCGACGAACGCGTCGACGCCCTCGCGTCCGATCGGGCTGTTCGCTGCGATGGCGATGGACGCGGCTTCGGCGTCGAGTTGCTCGGCGAGCGAGTTCGTCCGCGACGAACGCAGCAGTGCTTTGATTCCCGAGTACGACGTACTCGGTCCGTTGGCCAAAGCGCGGGCGAGGCGAGCTGCCTCTTCCTGGACCTCGTCGTCGCCGACGAGTCGGGTGAGGATCCCCAGGCGGACGGCTTCGTCGCCACCGATCACCGAATCGTTGAGAAGAATCTCGCGAGCGCGTGCCACGCCGACGATGCGTGGAAGCGTCCACGACATTCCGCCGTCCGGGGTGAAACCGATGGAGGGGTACGCGGGGCGAAGCTTGGTGCCGGTGCCGCCGATTGCGACGTCGGCGAGGCAGACCAGGCTCATTCCGGCGCCGGCAGCCCATCCGTGGACCCCGGCCACCACTGGAGCGGTCGCAGCGTCGAGCGCGCGAACGAACACGTGGAAGACGCGGGCAACCTCGGCCACGTACTCGCCGCGGTCAGGGGCTGCGGCGAACGCACGGACGTTGCCGCCGGCACAGAAGTTTGCGCCTTCGCCGACCAGAAGGATGCTCCCGATGTCGTTTCCGACTGTCTCGAGCGCCTGCGCGCCCTGAACCAGTCCTTCGTCGTCGAGGGAGGTGCCGTTGGCGGCGGTGGAAATGGTGATGCGGAGTACGCCCTCGTCGAGGGTCACTTTGCTCAGGTCATCGATGGAAGTCACTCAACGCACATTACGGGTGTCCGACAGCCATACGAAACACGGGGACACATAGATACAGCCACATAGATACAGCTCTGCCCCCGTCACCGAAGTGACGGGGGCAGAGCCTGCAATAGTTTGTGCTCGGGCAATCAGCCCCGAGCGACCTTGCCTGCCTTCAGGCAGGAGGTGCACACGTTGACCTTACGGGTGTTACCCGGGGCAACCTCGGTACGAACAGACTGAATGTTCGGGTTCCAGCGACGATTGGTACGCCGGTGCGAGTGCGAGACCGACTTACCGAAGCCGGGCCCCTTGGCGCATACGTCGCAGACGGCAGCCATAGTCGCGAACTCCTTGTTAGAAATGAATATTGAAGTGGTTACCCTACACGGTAGGGCAGCCAGAATTACAATCCGAATATACTCGACTTCGAACCGATCCTTGACCGCTCACTGTGCAGTCGAACGTGAAAACAGTCAATCAGCAACAAACAAAGTGCAGCATTATTTCGTGTAGCCCGTTCGAGGCAACCGTGTAAGAGTAACCGCTTCCGGCCCGAATGGCCAAACCGCCCGGTAATGACGGTTGCGCAGAAGCGTCGGACTACCCTCGACTGCACCGATCACCGATCTCTTTTTCATCGTCAGTCTTTCCATCGTCGAGGGGAACCGTCAGTGGGGGAAGTGCAACGCGTCGCCGAGGAAGCGGAATCCGTCGCGGACGGACATCTGCTGCGGCGCTGGGCCCGCCGGGCGGTCGACAGCCTCCAGAAACGTCGCGGTGAGATCAACAGCCTCAACGTCTTTCCCATCCCTGATTCGGATACCGGCACCAATCTGCTGTTCACGATGCGGGCTGCACTCGATTCCGCCGAGACGATCGAGGACGACGTCCGCAGTGCGGGCCGCGTCGCCAACGCTCTGGCTCGGGGCGCCGTGTCCGGTGCTCGCGGTAATTCCGGAGTGATCCTCTCCCAGGTGATCCGGGGCATCGCCGAGAGCGTTCAAGGTGAGCACATCGACGGCCGTAGCTTCGCGAACTCGCTGACCACGGCGACGACGCTGGCCTCTCGGGCTGTCTCCGATCTGGTGGAAGGCACCATCGTCACGGTATTGCGTGCATCGGGAGAAGCAGCGCAGGAGTGCGTCGACACCAGGACACCGAGCGGCGAGGATCTTGCATCCGTGGTTGCCGCCGCTGCCGACGCCGCTGCGGTCGCACTGAACAAGACGCCGGAGCAACTGGACGTTCTCGCGTCCGCCGGGGTTGTCGATGCCGGGGGATTCGGTCTGGTTCTGATCCTCGACGCCTTTGTCGAGGTGCTGACCGGGAAGCCGCAGGTTCGCGAAGATCTGGGGACGCCGGACCCGAGGTCGAGCGCAGTTGTCGACGTCAGCGCATTCGATCACGATTGGGCTCACAAGAGCCCGATCGAATGTGGTGATCACTCGGAACAGGATTTCGAGGTCATGTACCTCGTCGACGACTCCGACGACGATCGCATGACGGCGCTGCGCACGCGGCTGTCCGTCCTCGGAGATTCGACGGTCATCGTCAGCGACGGTTTCGGCGGCTGGTCGGTGCACGTGCATTGCTGCGATGCCGGTGCAGCCGTGGAAGCCGGCCTCGAGGCCGGGAAGGTTCACGGTATTCGCATCAGCAGTTTTCTCGTCGACGAACGCGACCAGTTGGTGGCACGGGCGGAGAGGCGATTCCCCGGGGCCGGCGCGCGCGGCGTACTGGCCGTCGTTGCCGGTGACAGCGCGGCGGCGTTGTTCGAGAGTGAGGGTGCGACGGTTCTTCGGTGCGACGATGCGCCGGTGACACGCGCACAACTGCTCGGCCGCATTCGTCAGATGGAACGCAGCGAAGTTCTGGTGCTTCCGAACGGAGCTTTGACCGCGCAGGAACTCGTCGCAGTCAGTGCCGCTGCACGCGATCCGCTTCACCAGGTTCTGCTGCTGTCGACATCGTCGATGGTCCAGGGCTTGGCAGCACTTGCCGTTCACGACCCTCAGCGCAACGTCGCCGACGACGGCTTCACGATGTCCGAGGCGGCGGCCGCCACGCGCTGGGGATCGTTGCGGATCGCGGTCGAGCGTTCGCTGACCTACGTCGGGACATGTGATCCGGGTGACGCGATCGGTCTGATGGGGCACGAGGTGGTGCTCATCGGTCCCGACGTCGCGGAGTCGAGTGCGCGACTGGTCGACCTTGCGCTCGGATCCGGTGGCGAACTCGTGACCCTACTCATGGGCGCAGACGCGCCGGACGACCTGGCCGGGCAGCTCGAGGCGCACGTCATCGCGCACCACCCGGGCGTCGACGTGCTCGTCTATCAGGGTGATCAGCCGGGTGACCTGTTCCAGTTGGGTGTGGAGTGATCGAACCGGGTCTGTCGGTGACTGCTGATATACGAACACATGTGCTTACCGCGACACTGTGCTGGAGGAACTGATGGCGACGCTCGCCGACCCACTCGATCGGCTGCTGGGAAAGAAGACCGCGGACGCGCTCGACGAGGCATTCGAGATCCGCACCGTCGAGGACCTGCTGCGTCACTACCCACACCGGTACGCGTCGGCAGGCAAGGAACTTGCCGAGAAGGAGCCGCCCGAGGGTGAGCACATCACCATCATCGCGCGTGTGGCGTCGGCCGCCGTCGTGAAGATGAAGAACCGTCCGGGGCAGATGTTGCGAGTATCGCTGGCGACTGATTCGCAGACCGTGGACGTCACGTTCTTCAACCCGCAGAAGGTGCGGCACGTCATCAAGCCCGGCGTTCGGGCGATGTTCTCCGGGACGGTGAAGTACTTCCGCGGCAAGTGGTCTCTCACTCATCCGAGCTACCTGATTCTCCCGGAACCTCGTGTCGGCGAAGAGGATTCGGTAGTTCCGCTTGCGTCCATCAAGGGAGCCGGTGACCTTGCGGGCCTGGCTCGCGCAAATCAGGATCCCGGCGCCGAACTCGATCTGTCCGTCTTCGACCGCGCATTGATCCCGCTGTACCCGGCGACCCGCGAGGTCGAGAGCTGGACCATCATGCGGTGCGTGCGGCAAGTGCTCGACCAACTCGATCCGATCGAGGAGCCGTTGCCCGCCGAGACTCGGGCCGAGCACGGATTCATCGGTTTGGACGAGGCGCTGCGCACCGTTCACCTGCCAGATACCAAGGAAGACATCGAACGAGCACAGGATCGTCTGCGTTTCGACGAGGCGCTGTCTCTGCAGTTGGTCCTCGCGATGCGTCGTCACGACAATTCCGAGCGTGTGGCTCCGGCCTGCGCTCCGGTCGCCTGCGGGATCGCGGACCAGTTCGAGGAGATGCTCCCGTTCACTCTGACGGAGGGACAGCAAGCAGTCGCGGAGGAGATCTCCACCGACCTTGCCCGCCCACACCCGATGAGCCGCCTTCTTCAGGGCGAGGTCGGGTCAGGCAAGACGATCGTGGCTCTGCGCGCGATGCTGCAGGTCGTCGATGCGGGTTATCAGTGCGCGTTGCTCGCACCCACCGAGGTCCTGGCAAATCAGCACGCGCGATCACTGCGCAAGATGATGGGCTCGCTGGCTGCAGGTGGTGAACTCGGTTCTGCCGAACATTCCACCCGTATCGCCCTTCTTACCGGCTCGCTGCCAGTCGCTGCGAAGCGCGCAGCTCTGCTCGAAGCCGTGACCGGCGACGCCGGGATCGTCATCGGTACCCATGCGCTCATTCAGGACAACGTCGAGTTCTTCAACCTCGGCATGGTTGTCGTCGACGAGCAACACCGCTTCGGCGTCGAGCAACGTGATCAGTTGCGATCACGTGCCCGTGAAGGACTGAGTCCGCATCTGCTGGTGATGACGGCAACGCCGATTCCGCGAACCATCGCCATGACCGTGCTCGGCGACCTCGAGGTCTCGACCCTGCGAGAGCTTCCACGTGGGCGAACCCCGATCAAGAGCAGTGTCGTGCCCGCGAAGCAGAAGCCGCAGTGGGTCGATCGCGCATGGGAACGAATCCGTGAGGACGTCGCCGACGGCCGTCAGGCGTATGTCGTGTGCTCGCGGATCGGTGACGGCGAGCAGGGTGCAGGCGAAGATCAGTTCACCGAGGAGAAGCAGCCCGAGACCAAGTCGGCGGTTGACGTCTTCGAAGAGCTGTCGAGTGGTCCGCTGGCCGATCTGCGAGTCGGGTTGCTGCACGGTCGACTGCCTTCCGACGAAAAGGACGTGGTGATGAGCGCGTTCAACGTCGGTGACATCGACGTCCTCGTCTGTACGACCGTTGTCGAAGTCGGTGTCGACGTTCCGAACGCGACGGTGATGGTGATCGTCGACGCCGAGCGGTTCGGCGTCAGTCAGCTCCATCAGTTGCGTGGCCGCGTCGGTCGAGGGAAACATCAGGGACTGTGCATCCTCGTCACCGGAAGCAATCCCGGGGGACCGGCGTACGAGCGGCTCTCGGCGGTGGCAGCGACCAACGACGGGTTCGAACTGGCTCAACTCGACCTCGCGACCAGACGTGAAGGAGACATCCTCGGTGCGGCGCAGTCGGGCACAACCTCGAATCTGCGGCTGCTTTCCCTCATGGCCCATGGAGACATCCTCGAGTCCGCTAGGGAGTTCGCTCAGGGAATCGTCGACTCCGATCCGTCGCTCGACGGTCATCCCGCCCTCGCTTCCATGGTGACCGCCGCCCTGGACTCCGACCGGATCGAGTACCTCGAGAAGTCGTGAAGGGTATGACGACAAGCTGAAATCGAATAGCACGAGGACCGCCGGGTTGGTTTCTCGATTCAGTCCGAAATATGAGACTCCGCATGTAGACGCAAGATGAAATCGGGGTAGTTTTCTCGAATGTTCTCCAAAGTGCTCGTCGCGAACCGCGGCGAAATTGCGATCCGTGCCTTCCGCGCCGCCTACGAACTAGGTGCCGGAACCGTCGCGGTGTTCCCGTACGAGGATCGGAATTCGATCCACCGTCTCAAGGCAGACGAGAGCTACCAGATCGGGGAGAAGGGTCACCCCGTTCGCGCGTATCTCTCGGTCGAGGAGATCGTCGCCGCCGCCAAGAGCGCCGGAGCCGACGCCATCTACCCCGGTTACGGTTTCCTCTCCGAGAACCCGGACTTGTCGGCGGCGTGTGCCGAGGCAGGCATCAAGTTCGTCGGCCCGTCCGCCGAGATCCTCGAGTTGACCGGAAACAAGGCTCGGGCCATCGCAGCGGCAAAGGCCGCCGGTCTCCCGGTGCTCGCGTCTTCGGAGCCGTCAGCGGACATCGACGAGTTGCTCGCAGCCGCCGAGGACATGACCTTCCCGCTCTTCGTCAAGGCTGTCGCAGGCGGCGGTGGGCGCGGAATGCGCCGTGTTGCGGAGCGCTCACAACTCAAGGAATCGATCGAAGCCGCAGCGCGCGAAGCGGAATCGGCCTTCGGCGATTCGACGGTCTTCCTCGAGCAGGCCGTCATCGACCCCCGGCACATCGAAGTGCAGATCCTCGCCGACGAGCAGGGCAACGTCATCCACCTCTTCGAGCGTGACTGCTCGCTGCAACGTCGCCACCAGAAGGTGATCGAGCTCGCTCCGGCGCCCAATCTCTCCGAAGAGTTGCGCGCCAAGATCTGTGCCGACGCCGTCGCCTTCGCGAAGGAGATCGGATACACGTGCGCGGGCACCGTCGAGTTCCTTCTCGACAAGCGCGGCAACCACGTCTTCATCGAGATGAACCCGCGAATTCAGGTCGAGCACACCGTCACCGAAGAAGTGACGGACGTGGACCTGGTCCAGTCGCAGCTCAAGATCGCGTCCGGTTCGACGCTTGCAGAACTTGGTCTGTCACAGGAGACGATCAAGCTTCGCGGCGCGGCGCTGCAGTGCCGCATCACGACCGAGGATCCGGCAAACGGATTCCGCCCGGACACCGGCCGTATCACCGCGTACCGCACCCCGGGCGGAGCCGGTATCCGCTTGGACGGTGGCGCCACACTCGGCGCCGAGGTCGGAGCGTACTTCGATTCCATGCTGGTCAAACTCACTTGTCGCGGTCGCGACCTCGAAGCCGCTGTGGCGAGAGCTCGCCGCGCGGTCACCGAGTTCCGCATTCGTGGTGTCTCGACCAACATTCCGTTCCTGCAGGCGGTTCTCGACGACCCGGACTTCCGGGCGGGACGCGTGACAACCTCCTTCATCGAGGAACGTCCTCAGCTGCTGACTCTGCGTTCTTCGGCAGACCGCGGCACGAAGATCCTGACCTACCTCGCGGATGTGACTGTCAACAAGCCGCACGGGGAGCGTCCCTCGGCGGTGTACCCGCAGGACAAGCTGCCCAAGATCGATCTTTCGACACCCCCTCCTGCCGGTAGCCGTCAGCGCCTCCTCGAACTCGGACCCGAAGGTTTCGCGAAGGCACTGCGTGAGCAGAAGGCAGTCGGCGTCACCGACACCACCTTCCGTGACGCGCACCAGTCGTTGTTGGCCACGCGAGTTCGAACCAGCGGACTGCTCGGAGTAGCGGGGCACGTTGCGCGGTTGACGCCGGAACTGCTCTCGATCGAAGCCTGGGGCGGCGCGACCTACGATGTGGGACTTCGCTTCCTGCACGAGGATCCGTGGTACCGGCTTGCCGCACTGCGCGAGGCGATTCCCAACATCTGCCTCCAGATGCTTCTTCGCGGTCGAAACACGGTGGGCTACACGCCGTATCCCGAAAAGGTCACGCGCGCATTCGTTCAGGAAGCCACCGACACCGGCATCGACATCTTCCGAATCTTCGACGCGCTCAACAACGTCGACCAGATGCGCCCTGCCATCGACGCGGTGCGTGAGACCGGAACGGCTCTCGCCGAGGTGGCGTTGAGCTACACCGGCGATCTGTCGGATCCGAACGAAACGCTGTACACGCTCGACTACTACCTGAAGTTGGCAGAAGAGATCGTCGATGCGGGCGCTCACGTGCTCGCGATCAAGGACATGGCGGGCCTGCTGCGCGCTCCGGCGGCCGCCAAGCTCGTGACGGCGCTACGCAGCAACTTCGATCTTCCGGTTCACGTCCACACGCATGACACCCCCGGTGGACAGTTGGCCACGTATTTCGCCGCGTGGCAGGCGGGCGCCGACGCAGTCGACGGTGCTTCGGCGGCACTGGCCGGAACCACCAGTCAGCCTGCGCTCTCGGCCATCGTTGCCGCCGCTGCGCACTCCGAGTTCGACACCGGGCTGAACCTGCAGAACGTGTGCGACCTCGAACCGTACTGGGAGGCGCTGCGAAAGGTGTACGCGCCGTTCGAATCCGGACTGCCGGCGCCGACGGGACGTGTGTACACGCACGAGATTCCGGGCGGCCAGCTCTCCAATCTCCGGACCCAGGCCGTTGCTCTCGGTCTCGGCGACCGGTTCGAAGAGGTCGAAGCCAAGTACGCCGACGCGGACCGCATGCTCGGGCATCTCGTGAAGGTGACGCCGTCGTCGAAGGTCGTCGGCGACCTCGCCCTCCACCTTGTCGGCGCCGGCGTGCCTTCGGAGGAGTTTGCCGCAGATCCGGCGAAGTTCGACATTCCCGACTCCGTGGTGGGCTTCCTGCGCGGTGAACTCGGTACGCCTCCCGGTGGTTGGCCGGAACCGTTCCGCAGCAAGGCACTCGAAGGACGTGGCCAGGCCAAGCCCGAAGCGACGTTGTCCGCTGAGGACGAGGTGCTGCTCGAGGGCTCGTCGAAGGACCGTCAGGCGACGCTGAATCGTCTGCTGTTCCCCGGCCCGACAAAGGAATTCCTCGAACACCGCGAGAAGTACGGTGACACGTCGCGGCTTTCGGCGAACCAGTTCTTCTACGGTTTGCGGCGCGGCGACGAACACCGCGTCGAGTTGGCTCCCGGCGTTGAGCTGATCATCGGTCTCGAAGCGATCTCCGAGCCCGACGAGCGCGGCTACCGCACTGTCATGTGCATCCTGAACGGTCAATTGCGCCCGGTCTCGATCCGCGATCGCTCCATTGCCAGTGACGTACCGGTGGCGGAGAAGGCCGACAAGAACAACCCGGGCCACGTGGCGGCACCGTTCGCGGGCGTCGTGACGCACGCGGTGAAGGAAGGCCAGAAGATCGAGGCCGGCGACACCGTGGCCACGATCGAAGCAATGAAGATGGAAGCGGCGATCACCTCGCCGCGCGCCGGCGTCGTCTCTCGGATCGCGATCAGCGCCGTCCAACAGGTCGAGGGCGGAGACCTGCTGGTAGTCGTCTCGACGGGGGAGAGCGCCGCAGAGTGACACGCATCATCTCGGGACTTGCGGGCGGTCGACGCCTGCGAGTCCCGCCGAGCGGCACCCGTCCGACGTCGGATCGGGTTCGTGAGGCGCTGTTCAGTGCTCTCGAAGCGCGCATCGATCTCGAAGGGTGCGCGGTTCTCGACCTCTTTGCGGGTTCGGGTGCTCTCGGCCTCGAGGCGCTCTCGCGGGGAGCCGAGCACGTTGTTCTCGTGGAATCGGATGCCAAGGCTGCTGCCGTCATCAAGGCGAACATCGGCACTGTCGCGTTGCCTGGGGCGACGGTTCGCGCCGCTCCGGTTGCGGCCGTGGTCTCGGGTCCGAGCGCGCGTGAATACGACATCGTGATCGCGGACCCACCGTATGCGGTAACCGACGAGGCTGTCGTGTCCATGCTCGCTGATCTGCAGGCCAACAAATGGGTGGGGGAGGGCACGATCGTGGTACTCGAACGATCGTCGCGCTCGCCGGAGACCGTGTGGCCTCAGGGCTACGAGCCGATCAAGGCCAAGAACTACGGTGAAGCCCGCATCGAGCTGGCCACCTGCTACGGTCTGGACTCATGACTGGCGCCGTCTGTCCCGGATCCTTCGACCCTGTGACCAACGGTCACCTCGACGTAATCGGAAGAGTTGCTGCGCAATTCGACGAGGTCGTGGTCACCGTGCTGATCAACAAGAGCAAGCGTGGCATGTTCACGATCGACGAGCGGATCGAGATGCTCGAAGACGCGACGAGTCACCTGCCCAACGTTCGCGTCACGTCGTGGCACGGATTGTTGGTCGACTACGCGAAACAAGAAGGCCTCAGCGCGATCGTCAAGGGTCTGCGCGGCGCGAACGACTTCGATTACGAGCTGCAGATGGCTCAGATGAATCAGAAGCTCACGGGCGTCGACACACTGTTCGTCGCCACGAATCCGACGTACAGCTACCTGTCGAGTTCTCTGGTGAAGGAAGTCGCGACTTTCGGCGGCGACGTCTCCGACATGTTGCCGGCCAAAGTGCATTCTCGGCTACTCGCACGTATCGCCGAGCGAGCAGCCGAAAACAGCTGATCCCCGACACACCGACCACGACGACACCCCGTTGGCCGTTCTTCCGGCAAACTTGGACAGGAACGGGCACAGGTCCGAGTGGACCGGTGACGATGTGGGCCGATTTCGGCCGGTAGAGATTGGGGTTGCTTGTGTACCGCGTATTCGAGGCACTGGACGAACTGGTCGCAATTGTCGAAGAGGCGCGCGGTGTTCCCATGACCGCAGGGTGTGTTGTGCCTCGCGGTGACGTACTCGAGCTACTCGACGACGTCCGGGACGCAATTCCGAGCGAGCTGGACGACGCTCAGGACGTCCTCGATCATCGCGACAAATTGGTCGGTGACGCGCGAGCAAACGCCGAGAAGACGGTCAGCAGCGCCAATGCCGAGGCAACCTCGACTGTGGAGAACGCACGCGACGACGCCGACCGGATTCTGTCCGATGCCAAGGCTCAGGCCGATCGCATGGTTGCCGAAGCGCGTGCGCACGCCGATCAGTTGGTAGAGGACGCCGAAGCAGAAGCGGAACGGACCGTCACCGACGGCCGTCGTGAGTACGAGGCCGTCACCGGACGGGCGCGTGCCGAGGCCGATCGGATGATCGAGTCCGGCCAGGCCTCGTACGAACATTCGGTGGCGGAGGGAACGGCGGAGCAGGCTCGTCTGGTGTCGCAGACCGAGGTTGTCCAGTCCGCTCACGCGGAATCCGCGCGAGTGATCGACGCCGCTCATGCCGAGTCCGACAGGATGCGTTCGGAGTGTGACCTGTACGTGGACACCAAGTTGGCCGAGTTCGAAGAGTTCCTTACCGGGACCGTTCGGTCGGTCGGGCGTGGTCGTCAACAGCTTCGAACGGGTTCGGGAGTTCCCGATTACCAGGACGACGATCGTCGTTCCGAGCGGCGCCGATAGAGCAGACAAGTCAGTCGAGGGTGGGTCGTCCGATATGGGGCGGCCCACTTTTTCGTGGATCGAATTGGGATTTGCCTTGTAGCTGCCGTATTGTGGAGTGGTTGCCCATACCAGTTTCAACAGTTAGGTGAGTTCTCTTTGTCAACGCATCGTCGTAGTTCGTCGCATCAGTCAAGTGATGCGGGATTTTTGCTGGACACGGTCAAGCTCGGTCGTCGTCCAGGGTCGATGCGTACCGTCGAGAGAACAATTCAGTCCCCGAACCGTATCGGTCTCGATCTGATCGCGATCGAAGCGGGCGCGGACATAGATCTCGATCTTCGTCTCGAAGCAGTGTCCGAAGGCGTTCTCGTCACCGGAAACGTGCACGCACCCACCAAGGGTGAATGCTCGCGGTGCCTTGAACCTTTCACCGACACCGTGGACATCTATCTCACGGAGTTGTTCGCTTACCCGGACAGCACCACCGAGGAGACGACGGAAGAGGGAGAGGTCTACGCGGTCGAAGACGACGAAATCGACCTCGAACCGGTCATCGTCGATGCAGTCGGGCTGGCGCTTCCGCTCCAGCCTCTGTGCAGTGACGATTGCCTGGGATTGTGCTCAGAATGTGGCATTCGCCTGGCGATTGCGGAATCTGGGCATGGGCATGACATACTTGATCCTCGCTGGGCTGGTCTCGCGGCCAAATTTGGCGTGGAATCAAACACCAGCGAAAATCTTGTGATCACCGAAGCCGAGGAGAAGTAGAAGTGGCTGTCCCCAAGCGCAAAATGTCGCGATCCAACACGCGGTCGCGTCGTAGCCAGTGGAAGACCACTGTGCCCACCCTCGTTACCTGCCCCAACCGTGGCTGTGGCGAGCAGACCCTTCCCCACATCGCATGCCCGTCATGCGGTACTTACAAGGGCCGCCAGGTAACCGCTGCTGTCTAGTTCTCCCCGGAGAAAGACTATGACGAGCGAAAATACAGTTTCAGCCGCCGGCGGCGAGGGCAATCACGACAAGCTCCTCGCCGCTGTCGGCGTAGATATAGAGCCCGGTCTTCTGACCCTGGCTCTCACGCACCGCTCGTACGCGTACGAGAACGGCGGACTGCCCACGAACGAGCGCCTCGAGTTCCTCGGGGATTCCGTTCTCGGCGTCACGGTGACCGAAAATCTCTACCTGTCCCACCCGGACAAATCCGAAGGTGATCTGGCGAAGATCCGTGCCAGCGTGGTCAACATGCATGCACTCGCCGAGGTTGCCAGGACTCTGGGTGAAGGTGGACTCGGAGCACACCTGCTGCTGGGTAAGGGCGAGGAAATGACGGGCGGCCGTGACAAGCCGTCCATTCTCGCCGACGGTATGGAGTCGATTCTCGGCGCCATCCACCTGCAGCACGGCATCGAGACTGCGCGACGCGTCGTCCTCGATCTGTTCGACGATCTACTCACTCGCGCACCGCTTCTGGGCGCGGGTCTGGATTGGAAGACGAGTCTGCAGGAACTGACCGCAGAACACGGTGCCGGAGTTCCCGTTTACGAGATCACCGCCACCGGACCCGATCACGACAAGGAATTCACGGCCACCGTTCTCATCAGTGGCAAACCCTTGGGTGTCGGTGTCGGTCGTTCCAAGAAGGAAGCCGAGCAGAAGGCAGCAAGTTCGGCATGGAAGACGATGTCGGAGAATGCCGCTGCTACCGCAGTCGCTGCTGACGACACGCCTGATCTTGCCGGCTGAGTTCACTCTTGCCTGAGCTTCCCGAAGTCGAAGTCGTTCGCCGCGGCCTACAGTCCCATGCTGTAGGTGCGGCGATCGAGGCCGTCGAGGTACTCCATCCCCGCGCGATCAGGCGCCACATTCTCGGTTCCGAGGACTTGATCGGCCAACTCACCGGGCAGACCATCGCTTCGGCAGAGCGTCGCGGCAAGTACCTGTGGCTGGTTCTCGAGCCTGCCGGTGTCGGACTGGTGGTTCATCTCGGGATGAGCGGACAGATGCTGGTCCAACCCCCGACAGTCGACTGGGAAAAGCACCTACGCATTCGGTTGGCCCTCGATTCCGGGGCCGATCTTCGATTCGTCGATCAGCGGACCTTCGGTGGCTGGTCGATTTCACCCCTCGTCGAGGTCGACGGAACGATGCTGCCCGAGTCGGTGGCGCACATCGCTCGCGATCCCATGGATGCGGCGTTCGATCTCGAATCCGTCGTGAAAGTCCTGCGGGGCAAGCACACCGAGATCAAGCGCGCGATTCTCGACCAGACGGTGGTCTCCGGAATCGGAAACATCTACGCCGACGAATCATTGTGGCGCGCCAAGATTCACGGCAACCGTATCGCCGAAACGCTTACCAGGCCCAAACTTCGAGAACTGTTGACCGCGGCACACTCGGTGATGGGTGAAGCGCTCGATCAGGGCGGTACGTCCTTCGACGCGCTGTACGTGAACGTCAACGGGGAATCGGGCTACTTCGACCGGTCGCTGTCGGCGTACGGGCAGGAAAATCTCCCGTGCCCGCGATGCGGCGCGCCGATCAAGCGTGAGAAGTTCATGAATCGATCGTCGTTCAGTTGCCCGCGGTGCCAGCCGACCCCGAGGGCACGGCGAATCGCCTAGGTCTCCCGCTCCTTCGGTTCGGCGGAGTGGCAAGATTGCGTCATGGCTGAACAGACTCCCGACACCACTGCAACCGCCCCGGCTCACACGGAGCTTTGGGTCGAACGAACCGGAACCCGCCTCTACACCGGCAAGAGTTCGCGCGGCGCAGAGGTTCTCATCGGCTCCGAATCGGTGCCAGGAGTCTTCACGCCCGGCGAACTCCTCAAAATTGCACTGGCCGCATGCACGGGGATGAGCTCCGACTTCCCGATCTCGCGCCGGCTCGGTGACAACTACGACGCGACGGTCCGAGTGTCCGGAGCCGCCGATCGTGAAAACGAAGTCTACCCGCAGCTCGACGAGGTCCTCGAGCTCGATCTCAGCGAGTTGGATGCCGAGGCACAGCAGCGCCTCGTCACTCTCGTCGAGCGTTCCGTGGACAAGGTATGCACGGTCGGGCGCACGCTCAAGGCCGGAACCAAGGTCACTCTGTCGTTCGACACGGAAGCCTGATGTTCCGCGCCGGCAGCGTTGTCGCTGCGATCGCACTGGGTTCCGTTGTGGCGCTGAATGCTCCAGCGCAGGCCTCGGTCCCGGCCGACGGCTCGGCCGGTAGTTGCGGCACATGGACGTCGAGCGTCGTGACGACTGGTGCCGGAATGCTCGAGAACCTCGAATTCGACGGCAACGGATCGATGGTGTTGTCGCAGTCGGCTCTGATCGGGCCGGGTGCACTGCTGAAAGTGGCGCCGGACGGAACACGGACAACTTTGGTCGGTGACGTCACCGGACCTGGCGGTCTGGTCGCGCGTGAGGGATCCGTGTACTTCACCACGGGCAACTCGACTGTCTCGGGACTGTTCGGAATCGCCGACGGCAGCCTCCGCAAGGTCGACGTCGCAGACGGGTCGGTGACAACGATCGCCGACGGTCTGGTGATGCCGAACGGGCTTGTGCAGCTGGACGATAACCGTTTCCTCACTGCCCGCACACTCGCCAGGCCGGGGCTCACGGTCGTCAACAGTGACGGAAGCAGTTCGATCGTTCGTGAAGACCTCGGCACCGTCGACGGCCTCGCACGCTCCGGTTCGACGATCTACGTGACGACGACCTTCGACATGGTCACCGCCGTCCACATCCTCGACGCAAACGATCTGGGCGGGCCGGTGCGAACGATCACGCTCCCCGGGTTCGGTCCGGCAAACATGGCGGACGATCTGACCGTCGGACCGGACGGCGCGTTGTACGTCGCATTCAATGCAGGCGGCAAAGTTGTTCGCGTCGATCCGGATTCGGGATCTTCGTGTGAGATCGCCTCGGGTCTGCCGTTCACATCTGCGGTCAAGTTCGGCGCCGGACCGGGCTGGGATCCCAACGCGCTCTACACCACCGGATTCCTGGGTGACGTTCACCGTCTCGAACGTGTGGCGGGCTGAGCGTCATGGCTGAAGCAGCGCCTGTGCGGTTGACGGCGTGGGTTCACGGATACGTTCAAGGCGTCGGGTTCCGGTGGTGGACCAGGGCCCGCGCACTCGAACTCGGATTGATCGGATATGCGTCCAATCAGCGTGACGGTCGAGTGCTCGTCGTGGCGGAAGGCCAACGCACGCAACTCGAGCGATTGGTGGAGCTGCTGCGCTCGGGTACTACCCCAGGCTCGGTGGATCTCGTGGTCGATAGCTGGGACACCGCAAGGGGCGACCTGACAGGGTTCGTCGAACGCTGACCTGTTTGGCGGTAAAGTTTCCCCCCATGCACCTCAAGAGTCTGACACTCAAGGGATTCAAATCCTTTGCGTCGGCAACGACTCTTCGGTTCGAGCCGGGAATTACCTGTGTGGTCGGCCCGAACGGCTCGGGTAAATCCAACGTCGTCGATGCGTTGACCTGGGTGATGGGCGAGCAGGGCGCCAAGGCCCTGCGCGGCGGCAAGATGGAAGATGTCATCTTTGCCGGCACCTCCGGCCGCGCGCCGCTGGGCCGCGCCGAGGTGACCTTGACCATCGACAACGCCGACGGGGCGCTCCCGATCGAGTACTCCGAGGTGTCGATCACGCGCCGCATGTTCCGCGACGGCGCGGGGGAGTACGAGATCAACGGCTCGTCCTGCCGTCTGATGGACGTCCAGGAACTGCTCAGCGACTCCGGCATCGGCCGCGAAATGCATGTCATCGTCGGGCAGGGACGGCTCGCCGCGATCCTCGAATCCCGTCCCGAAGATCGACGCGCCTTCATCGAAGAAGCCGCGGGAGTCCTCAAACATCGCCGCCGCAAGGAAAAAGCGGTGCGCAAACTCGATTCCATGCAGGCCAATCTCGCTCGCCTCAGTGACCTCACCGCGGAACTGCGTCGGCAACTCAAACCGCTGGGACGCCAAGCCGAGGTTGCTCGGCGAGCACAGACGGTCCAGGCTGACCTGCGTGATGCAAAGATGCGTCTGGCCGCTGACGATCTGGTGACCCGTCGAAACCAGTTGAACGACCAGGCACAGGACGAGAAAGCGGCCCGTGAACAGCACAACCAGGTGGCGGCTGCGCTCGACGAGGCCAACCTCGAACTCGGGCGCCAGGAGCAAGCTCTCGCTCGTCTGACTCCGGGATCGGAAGCGGCTGCACAGAGTTGGTTCCAGCTTTCCGCGCTTGCCGAACGCGTGAACGCCACTGTGCGCATCGCCCGCGAGCGTGCGCGTCATCTCGACTCCGAACCCGTCGGCAACCGCGGCCAGGACCCGGACGAGATGGAGGCGCGCGCCGAACGTCTTGCTGCCGAGGAGGCCGAACTCCTCGAAGGCGTCGAAATCGCGCGAGCGGCGTCGGAAGCTGCTCGGGACCAGCTCGCAGCCACCGAAGATGCTGCAGCAGAAGCGGAACGGGCGCACATGGCGGAAGTTCGTGCCGTCGCCGACCGCCGTGAAGGTCTTGCTCGACTCTCCGGTCAGGTCGACACTCTGCGTACCCGCGTCGAATCCGTCGACGCGGAAGTGTCTCGGCTGACCGACGCGATCGACGAGGCTCGTCTGCGTGGCGATGCCGCACAGGCCGAGTTCGACACGGTGCAAGAAAGCATCGGGGACCTCGACGCCGGTGAAGTCGGCCTCGATACCAATCACGAACGCGCCATCGAGGCTCTCGAGATGATCGACGCGCGCGTCGAAGAGCTTCGTGAGGAAGAAAAAACGAGCGGGCAACGCATCGCTTCGCTCCGGGCGCGCATCGAGGCACTGTCGATGGGTTTGCAGCGCAAGGACGGTGGCGGCTGGCTGCTCGAACACCGCGGCGACGACGGCATCACCTCGCTGGTCGGATTGATTCACGTCGAACCCGGCTACGAGGCCGCGATCGCTGCCGCGATGGGGCCGGCGGCGGACGCCGTCGTGGCGCAGTCGCTGGACTCTGCTCGCTCCGCTGTCACAGCACTTGCCGATCAGGACGGTGGACGTGCATCACTGATCGTGAGCGGTGAACCGGCGATCAAGCGCGAGGCCGAGATCGCGCCGGGTAGTCGTCCGGCCGTCGACGTCATCGCCTGCCCTGACGAGTTGCGTGCCGGATTGACCGCCATCCTCGATGGCGTCGTCCTGGTCGAGACTCTCGATGACGCGATTCGAGTTGTTGCTGACCACAAGGGAATTCGCGCAGTGACGCGTTCTGGCGATCTGCACGGTTCGGGGTGGATGATCGGTGGCTCGGATCGGCAACCGAGCACGCTCGAGGTGCAGGCGGCGATCGACGCGTCAGCAGCGGAACTGGCGGCAACGGAGAGCCGATCCGAGGAACTCGACGCTGCGCTGTCCGGCGCTCTGGCCGAACAAGCCGCTCGACGCGAGACCGCGGAGCAAACTTTGGCAGCGCTCAACGAGTCGGACGCCACCATGTCCGCCATCTACGAGCAGTTGGGCAGATTGGGGCAGGCAGCACGAGTCGCCCACGCGGAATCCGAGCGGTTGACCGCCCAGCGAGTGCGTGCCGAGGAGGGCCGCGGTGAGTCGCTGACAAAGCTCGCGGATCTGGAGGAACGTCTGCGCGTCGCCGAAACCGACGGCAGTGCACCGGGACACGGTGCGGAATCGACCGCTGCCGATCGCGAAATGGCCGCAGCAGCGCTCGCCGAAGTGCGCATCGTCGAAATGGATGCTCGCCTTGCCGTGCGCACCGCCGAAGAGCGTGCGGAATCCGTACGCGGAAAGGCCGATTCGCTTCGGCGTGCGGCCGCCGCGGAACGAGAAGCGCGGATTCGCGCCGAGCGGGCTCTGCGCGCCAGAGCGCACGCTGCGGAAGTTGCAGCTGCCGTCGCCGAGTCGGGACAGCGTGTGGCGGCCGAACTCGAGACCGTCGTCGCTGCGGCTCTTGCCCACCGTGACGAGTTGGCTCGGGCCCGCGCCGAGTGCACGGCCAAGCTGGATCAGGTCCGCGAGACAGTCCGAGCACTGACCGGACAACTCGCTTCGCTCACCGACGCCGTCCACCGCGACGAGGTAGCGAAGGCACAGGCAGCGCTGCGCATCGAACAACTCGAGGAGTCGATCCTCGATCAGTACGGAATCGGCCTCGACGATCTGATCGCCGAGTACGGGCCCGAGGTCGAACTGCCGCCGACCGCTCTCGAAATCGAGGAGTACGAGCAGGCCAAGGAGCGTGGGGAGCAGGTCACCGCCCCCGCTCCGCTTCCGTACGACCGCGCGACTCAGGAACGGCGCGCCAAGCGGGCCGAGAAGGACCTCGCCACCCTCGGCAAGGTCAATCCGCTGGCGCTCGAGGAATTCGCAGCTCTCGAGGAGCGGTACACCTTCCTCTCCACTCAGCTCGAGGACGTCAAGACCGCACGCAAGGACCTTCTTGCTGTGGTCGCAGACGTCGACGCACGAATTCTGCAGGTGTTCACCGAGGCCTATGCCGACGTCGAGCGTGAGTTCGTGGGAGTGTTCGAGAAATTGTTCCCCGGGGGAGAAGGGCGGCTGGTCCTCACCGATCCCTCGGACATGCTCACCACCGGCATCGAAGTCGAGGCGCGTCCGCCCGGTAAGAAGGTCAAACGGTTGTCGTTGCTGTCGGGCGGCGAGAAGTCGTTGACCGCGGTGGCCATGCTGGTCGCGATCTTCCGGGCACGCCCGTCCCCGTTCTACGTGATGGACGAAGTCGAGGCGGCGTTGGACGACACCAACCTGCGGCGGCTGATCGGACTCTTCGAACAATTGCGGGAGAAGTCGCAGTTGATCGTGATCACTCACCAGAAACCGACGATGGAAATCGCCGATGCGTTGTACGGCGTCAGCATGCGCGGCGACGGCATCACCACCGTGATTTCGCAGCGACTTCGCGGTCAAGACATGGCCTCGACGTAAGCCCTGCTCACTTTCCGGGTCGGAGCCTGAAACAATGGGCCGGTGACTACCCAGGCTTGGATCATCATCGCGGCTGTAGCGGCCGTACTACTCGTCGTTCTCGTTGCCGGATTCCTGCGCTACCGCAAGGGGCAGGTATCGCTGAAGGCGCCCGAGACGAAGCCGGAGCTCGGCGCCCCCGAGAAGGACAAGTCAGGCGGCTACAAGGCCGGTGGCGGGTTCAACTTCAGTCAGGGGTCGACGGCAACGGCGCCACCTCCGGTGGTTCCGACACCTCCGGTCGCCGAGAAGCCGCCCGTCGTCGAAGAACCTGTCGTCGAAAAACCGATCGTCGAAGAACCGGTTATCGAGGAACCAACTGTCGCGGAACCGGTTGTCGAAGAACCTGTTGCGGAGAAGCCGGCCGCCGTCGAGGAGCCGGTTGTCGAAGAGCCTGTAATCGAAAAGCCGGTCGTAGAAGAACCAGCGGTAGCAGAACCTGTTGTCGAAGAACCTGTCGTTCCCGAACCTGTTGTCGTTCCCGAACCCGTCGAGCCTGCACCGCGCGTGCTGGACGAGATCGACCCGACCGAGGGTCGGCTGGACCGACTGCGCGGGCGCCTTTCCCGCTCGCAGTCAGCAGTCGGCAAGAGCTTGCTGGGTCTGCTCGGTGGCGGCGATCTGGACGAGGACTCGTGGGAAGAAGTCGAGGACACCCTCCTCATCGCGGACCTCGGCTCCGCGACCACGGAAAAAGTCGTCACGAAGCTTCGTGAGCAGATGGCGGCCCGCAGCGTCCGGACCGAGGCTGCCGCCCGCGCCCTTCTGCGCGAGGTGTTGATCGCCGAACTGCGTCCCGAACTGGACCGCTCCATCCGCGCATTGCCGCACGATGATCACCCGGCTGTTCTGCTCGTCGTCGGCGTCAACGGGACCGGCAAGACAACGACCACCGGCAAGCTGGCTCGCGTGCTCGTCGCCGACGGTCGTCGCGTCGTGCTCGGTGCCGCGGACACGTTCCGCGCCGCCGCCGCCGATCAGCTCCAGACGTGGGCCGAGCGTGTCGGCGCTGAAGTTGTTCGTGGCAAGGAGGGTGGCGATCCCGCTGCGATTGCCTTCGACGCGGTCTCACGGGGCATCGCGGACGGCGTCGACGTGGTCCTGATCGACACCGCCGGCCGTCTGCACACCAAGACCGGTCTGATGGACGAGCTCGGCAAGGTCAAGCGGGTTATCGAGAAGAAGGCCTCGGTCGACGACGTTCTGCTGGTTCTCGATGCGACGGTCGGCCAGAACGGATTGGCGCAGGCTCGAGTGTTCGCGGAGGTCGTGGACATCACCGGCGTCGTACTGACCAAGCTGGACGGAACCGCCAAGGGCGGAATCGTCTTCCAGGTTCAGCATGAACTGGGTGTGCCGGTGAAGTTGGTCGGCCTCGGTGAAGGTGCCGACGACCTGGCGCCGTTCGAGCCGGGTGCGTTCGTCGACGCCCTCCTGGGCTGACGCCCCCGTGCGCCTTTTTGGTAGCGCGAACTACCAAAAAGGCGCACAGGGTCGGTAGAACTCCCTGGCGAAACCTGTTTGCAACAAAGTTGGGCAATTGGTTCACGTCTGCGAAACGCGACAGCGCCATGGACGAAACACCAGCCCAGCACTCTTCTCCTTAACGACGTGCTGCCCGGCACGTGCGACTAGGAGGTAGTAAGTGAGTACCGACGATTTGTTGGCGAACTCCGGTAACGCCGCATGGATGCTGATGGCTGCATCTCTGGTCTTGCTGATGACACCCGGCCTCGCTTTCTTCTACGGCGGGATGTCTCGGTCCAAGTCCGTCCTGAACATGATGATGATGTCCTTCGGGGCCATGGCCGTCATCGGCGTCATCTACGTTCTGTGGGGATGGTCGATGTCCTACGGCACCGAGAACATCGGGGGCATTTTTGCCAACCCGTTCGAGTTCTTCGGCCTCAAGAACAGCATCACCGATGCTGACGGCAACTTCATCGCCGGCGCCTGGGGCTACCCCAACGTCATCGACATCGCGTTCCAGGTGACGTTCGCGATCATCACCACCGCCCTCATCAGTGGTGCCCTGGCCGAGCGGGTCAAGTTCGGCACCTGGCTCCTGTTCTCGGGTATCTGGGTCACCGTCGTCTACTTCCCGCTCGCACACATGGTGTGGGGCGGCGGACTCCTCTCGGGCTCCGAGGACGGCATCGCGGCAAAGCTCTTCGGCACCACGGTCAACGACGACGGAGTCACCGTCGCCAACGTCGCTCCGATCGACTTCGCCGGTGGCACAGTCGTTCACATCAACGCGGGTATGGCCGGTCTGGTCCTCGCACTCATCGTCGGCAAGCGTCTCGGCTTCGGCAAGACCGCCTTCCGTCCGCACAACCTGCCCTTCGTGATGCTCGGCGCCGCACTCCTCTGGTTCGGTTGGTTCGGCTTCAACGCCGGCTCGGCATTCGCCGCCGACGGTAACGCCGGTCTCGCCTGGGTCAACACGACCACCGCGACGTGTGCCGCAGTCCTGGCCTGGCTCGCTACCGAGCGTATTCGTGACGGCCACGCCACCAGCCTCGGCGCAGCTTCCGGTGCGGTCGCCGGTCTGGTCGCCATCACCCCTGCTGCCGGTGCGCTCAACCCGGTCGGTTCCATCTTCCTCGGCGCAGTAGCCGGCATCCTGTCCGCTCTCGCAGTCGGCCTGAAGTTCCGCTTCGGCTTCGACGACTCGCTCGACGTCGTCGGTGTTCACCTTGTCTCCGGCCTGTGGGGCACGATCGGTATCGGATTCTTCGGCACCGCAACCGGCCTCTTCTACGGCGGCGACTACAAGCAACTGGTGGTTCAGATCGTGATCGCACTCGCAGCACTCGTCTTCACCGGCGTTCTGACGACGATCATCGGCTTCGCACTCAAGCCCCTGGGCTGGCGAATCTCGGCCGAGGACGAGGCACGCGGCATCGATGAGACCGAACACGCAGAGACCGCATACGACCTCGCGTGATCAGCACGTGATTAAAGTGAATTCAGGCACTTCAGAGTTTGGAAAGGGATGAGCACATGAAGCTGATCACAGCAATCGTCAAGCCGTTCACGCTCGAGGACGTCAAGACCGGACTCGAGCAGGCCGGAGTGCTGGGTATGACAGTCAGCGAAGTTCAGGGCTACGGCCGACAGAAGGGCCACACCGAGGTGTACCGAGGCGCGGAGTACTCCGTGGACTTCGTACCCAAGGTCCGGGTCGAGGTCGTCGTCGACGACGCGGCCGTTGACAAGGTGGTCGAGGTGATCGTCGAGGCCGCTCGAACCGGCAAGATCGGTGACGGCAAGGTGTGGGTCTCGCCAGTCGAGTCGGTCATCCGGGTTCGCACCGGGGAACGCGGTGGCGATGCACTCTGACCCGAAAGGGTCCGAGAACTTCGGCCCTGGTTCCGTCGCGAAAGCGACGGGGCCAGGGCCGGTCTCGTCAGGGGGATCCGACGAAGCTGCGGACCTGGCCCGCGCACGCAAGGCCCTACTCACCGGAGGCGTCAAGAACAGGAGGCTCGACGCCCCCGCGCTGCGACATGCACTGGTCGATTTGCACGAATTCTGGTTGACCACCAAGGGGACCGAACTGGGCATCAAACCGGATTGTGGGTTTGCCATCGTCGCCGTGGGTGGTCTCGGCCGACGCGAACTGCTGCCGTATTCCGATCTCGATCTGATTCTGCTGCACGACGACATGGACCCGGCGGTCGTGGCCCAGGTCGCGGACAGCCTGTGGTACCCGCTGTGGGACGCGCACATCAAACTCGACCACAGCGTGCGGACGCTTCCGCAGGCGCTTCAGGTTGCGGCCACCGACATGACGGCAGCACTCGGAATGCTCGAAGCACGCCACATTGCCGGCGACGTGGAGCTGAGCAACCTGTTGATCAGTGGTGTCCGACGACAGTGGCGCATGGACATCCGCAGCCGATTCGACGAATTGATCACCCAGACCCGTACGAGGTGGGAGCGCAGCGGCGAGATCGCCCATCGCGCCGAACCGGATCTCAAGAGCGGTCGTGGCGGGCTGCGAGACGTCCAACTGCTCAACGCCCTGTCCATCGCGCAATTGACCGACGGGATGCCGGGGCTGGGACCCAACTCGCCCGGCGGCGGTCTGGCACTTGCGCACAGGCGGTTGCTCGACGTGCGCACCGAACTTCACCGCGTTGCCGGTCGCGCCCGCGACCAACTGCGAGCACAGGACGCCGACGAGATCGGTGCGGCGCTACGGATCGGTGATCGCTTCGATCTGGCGCGACTTCTCAGCGAATCGGCGCGCACCATCAGCTATTCGGTCGACGTCGGTATCCGTACCGCCGGAAACTCCTTGCCCCGGCGTGGTTTGTCGCGGCTGCGTCGCGCGCCGGTGCGACGGCCACTGGACGAGGGCGTCGTCGAGCATGCCGGCGAAGTAGTTCTGGCGCGCGATGCGAGACCGAAGAAGGATCCCGGTCTGGTGATGCGGGTCGCGGCAGCGGCGGCCACCAACGGCATGCCGATCTCCGCGTCGACGCTCAATCGCCTGGCCGACAATGCCCCCGAATTGCGTGAGCCGTGGCCGAAAAATGCAGTCAACGATCTCTTGGTCGTGCTGGGTTCGGGATCGCGTGCGGTTCCGGTGATCGAGGCGATGGACCGGACCGGGCTCTGGGGTCGACTCCTGCCGGAGTGGGGGACCATTCGCGATCTTCCGCCGCGCGACGCCGTCCACACGTGGACGGTGGATCGGCACCTGGTCGAAACCGCCGCGTATGCAAGCGGATTCACCACTCGCGTCGCTCGGCCGGATCTGCTCATGCTCGGTGCGTTGATCCACGACATCGGGAAGGGGCGAGGGGGAGACCACAGCGTCGTCGGTGCCGAATTGGCCACCGCGATCGGAAATCGCTTGGGACTCTGGCCTTCCGACGTCGCGACGTTGACGGCGATGGTGCGCTACCACTTGCTGTTGCCGGAAACCGCCACCCGTCGCGACCTCGACGATCCGGCAACGGTGCAGCGAGTGGTCGACGCACTCGAGGGAGACGGGACCCTTCTCGATCTCCTGCATTCGTTGGCGGAAGCGGATTCGCTGGCCACCGGGCCTGGTGTCTGGGGCGACTGGAAGTCGTCGTTGATCGGCGAGCTGGTGCGTCGTTGTCGTTTGCTGATGGCAGGGGAGGAGCTCCCGCAACCCGATCCACTCGCTCCCGAGCAATTGGCCATCGCCGAGGAGGGCGGGGTTCACGTCTCGCTCGTTCCGGCCGAGAATGCGCACACCTACGTCGTGACCGTCATCGCGCCCGACGCTCCCGGGCTGCTGTCTCGGGCTGCCGGAGTTCTGGCGCTGCAGTCCTTGCGGGTGCATTCCGCATCGCTGGGGTCGCATGCAGGTTCGGCGGTCAACTCGTTTGTCGTGACGCCGAGGTTCGGCACACCCCCGCAGGCGGTGCTGCTCCGGCAGGAATTGATCCGGGCTTCGGCCGGTGAACTGAATTTGCTCGAACTTCTCGACGCGAAGGACGAGGAGGCACGGGCAGAGCAGTGGGACGACCCGATCCAGACCAACAAGGATTCCGCGGTTCCGGTGCTCTATGCGCAGGCGCCACCGCGGGTCATCTGGTTCGACGCGCCCGGTGACGGTCAGGCGATCCTCGAATTGCGTACCGAGGACCGCGTCGGCCTGCTCTGCCGACTGGCCGCAGCACTCGAACACAGTGGAGCCGACATCCGGTGGGCGAAGGTCGCCACCTTGGGTTCCTCGGTGGTCGACGCGTTCTGCCTCGACTTCGGTGAGGCCGATACCCGCGCGGCGCGAGAGCGCGTCGAGGAGGCGGTGCTGGCGGTGGTTCCGGTGCCACAACCCAAGAAGAAAGAGGATTGACGGACCGGTTTCGGCAGTTACGCCCGCATCGGCTGGGATCGGTGCGGGCGTAGCGGCTAGGCTGGTGCCCGAGAATATCCATGGCTAACTCGCACGACCTTCAGGAGCGCACTCGGTGTTCGAATCCCTTTCCGACAGATTGACCGGATCTCTCAAGGATCTGCGTGGCAAGGGTCGTCTGTCCGGCGCCGACATCGACGCTACGGCCCGCGAGATCCGCCTTGCCCTGCTCGAGGCCGACGTCGCGCTTCCCGTAGTGCGCAGCTTCATCGCCAAGATCAAGGAACGCGCCAAGGGCGCCGAGGTCTCGGGTGCACTGAACCCGGCTCAGCAGGTCGTCAAGATCGTCAACGAAGAACTGGTCGAGGTTCTCGGCGGTGAAACCCGTCGACTGCAGTTCGCCAAGACGCCGCCGACGGTCATCATGTTGGCCGGTCTGCAGGGTTCCGGTAAGACCACGCTGGCCGGAAAGTTGGCCAAGTGGCTCAAGGATCAGGGGCACACGCCCCTCCTCGTCGCCTGTGACCTTCAGCGTCCCGGCGCCGTCACTCAGCTTCAGATCGTCGGTGAGCGTGCAGGCGCCGCAGTCTTCGCGCCGCACCCCGGCACCTCCATCGGCGGCGGCGAGAACGCACTGGGCGTTTCCGCGGCCGACCCCGTCGAGGTCGCCCGCGCCGGCGTCGAAGAAGCACGCAACAAGCATTACGACGTCGTGATCGTCGACACCGCCGGTCGCCTCGGTATCGACTCGGAGCTGATGGCGCAGGCCGCCGGTATCCGTGACGCCGTCAACCCGGACGAGACCATCTTCGTCCTCGACGCCATGATCGGTCAGGACGCGGTCAGCACGGCCGACGCGTTCCGTGAGGGAGTCGGCATCACCGGTGTCGTCCTCACCAAGCTCGACGGCGACGCCCGCGGTGGTGCCGCGCTGAGCGTCCGCGAGGTCACCGGCCAGCCGATCCTCTTCGCCTCCACCGGCGAGAAGCTCGAAGACTTCGACGTCTTCCATCCCGATCGCATGGCCAGCCGGATCCTCGGTATGGGCGATGTCCTGAGCCTCATCGAGCAGGCCGAGCAGGTTTTCGACGCCGATCAGGCCGAAGCGACCGCAGCGAAGATCGGCTCCGGTCAGCTCACCCTCGAAGACTTCCTCGATCAGATGATGGCCGTCCGCAAGATGGGCCCGATCGGCAACCTCCTCGGTATGTTGCCGGGTGCCGGCGGCATGAAGGACGCGCTGGCCAACGTCGACGAGAAGCAACTCGATCGCATTCAGGCCATCATCCGCGGTATGACGCCGGCCGAGCGCGACGATCCGAAGATCATCAACGCCTCACGCAGACTGCGCATCGCGAACGGTTCGGGCGTCAAGGTTTCCGACGTCAACCAGTTGGTGGACCGTTTCTTCGAAGCCCGCAAGATGATGGCTGCCATGGCCGGCCGTATGGGTATGCCCGGCGCGCGTAAGCAGGTTCGCAGCAAGAAGGGCAAGAAGGGCAAGAAGGGCGGCAAGGGCCCGACGCAGCCCAAGATGCGCGGAGGATTCCCCGGCATGGGCGGATTCCCGGGTATGCCCGGCGGAATGCCGGCCGGTATGCCCGACCTGTCGAACATGCCCAAGGGTCTCGATCAGTTGCCGCCCGGACTGGAAGGCATCGATCTCTCCCAGCTCAAGCTGCCCAAGAAGTAGTCGGTGGCTGCGCTTCATCTGCGGGGTATCGGTCTGCCCGATGCCGAGCCGATCGAATTGTGGATCGTCGACGGGCTGATCTCCTTCGAGCCGGTGTCCGGTGCGGAGACGATCGTCGAATCGGGTTGGATCACACCGGGTCTCGTGGATGCGCACTGTCACGTCGGTATCCGCTACGGCGGTGGCGGCGGCGAAACCGTCGACGGCTTGCTGGGGCAGGCGAAGACCGAACGTGACGCGGGCGTGCTGTTGCTTCGTGACGCCGGATCGCCGGTCGACACCAGGTTCATCGACGAGCGCCTCGATCTGCCGCGGATCATTCGCGCAGGTCAGCACATCGCAGCACCGAAGCGGTACATCCCGGGCCTGCCGGTCGACCTGGACGACGAATCTCAGTTGCCGGCCGAGGTGGTGCGTCAGGCACGCGCCGGTGACGGTTGGGTCAAGCTCGTCGGGGACTGGATCGATCGTTCCATCGGTGACCTCGCCCCGTTGTGGAGCGACGAGATTCTGGTCGAGGCCATCGCTGCCGCCCATGCCGAAGGCGCAAGGGTCACCGCTCACGTCTTTGCCGAGGATGCTCTGCCCGGCCTGATCAATGCCGGCATCGACTGCATCGAGCACGGCACCGGATTGACGGACGCGACCATCGAGTTGATGGTCGCTCACGGCACGGCCTTGGTTGCGACGCTGATCAACATCGCAACTTTCCCCGAGATCGCGGACTCTGCCACGCGGTATCCGATCTACGCGGCGCACATGCGGGATCTGCACGCTCGTCGACATCGGACGATCGGTGCCGCTCACGAGGCCGGGATTCCGATCTATGCCGGAACGGATGCCGGCGGATCGATCAGGCACGGGCGGATCGCCGACGAGATCGCCGAACTCGAAGTTGCCGGTTTGACGGCGCATCAGGCGCTGGGCGCAGCCTGCTGGGACGCACGGAGTTGGTTGGGTGCGCAGGGGATCGAAGAAGGAGCGCCCGCCGACCTGGTGGTTTATTCCGAAGATCCGCGCGGAAACCCCGATGTGCTCGCGAAGCCGATGCGTGTGATCCTCCGCGGAACCCCCGTGAGTGGTTAGGGAGTCCCCGCACTCTCGAAGCGCGCATAGGGTGGTTTCCGAACGAGCCCACCCATCTGGCACAATGGACCATTGTTCGTCGCAACCGGTTACGTACCGCTGCGACGGTCACAGGATAGAGGCAAAACCGGGCTCACAAATCGTGTGGGTCGCTGAATTGCACGTGACATGCGCAGCACTGTTGTGCGCGCTGAAGGAGAACTGCAGCTGTGGCTGTCAAAATCAAGCTCACCCGCCTCGGCAAGATCCGCAACGCTCAGTACCGCGTTGTCATCGCCGACTCGCGCACCCGTCGTGACGGCCGTGCGATCGAGACCATCGGCAAGTACCACCCCAAGGAAGAGCCCTCGCTGATCGACATCGATTCCGAGCGCGCTCAGTACTGGCTGTCCGTGGGCGCACAGCCCACCGAGCCCGTCGAGGCACTCCTCAAGATCACCGGTGACTGGCAGAAGTTCAAGGGCCTCCCGGGCACCGAAGGCACCCTGCGCGTCAAGGAAGCCAAGCCCACCAAGCTCGAGCTCTTCCAGGCTGCGCTCGCGCAGGCCGAGAACGAGCCGGTTGCAGAAGCAATCACCCCCAAGAAGAAGAAGGCTGCAAAGGCTGACGAGGCCAAGGCAGAAGACACCGCGGCTGACGCCGAGGCTCCCGCTGCAGACGCCGAGGCTGCTGACAAGTGAGTGCCGTCGTCGCTGATGCGGTAGAGCATCTCGTGCGTGGCATCGTCGCCAATCCCGACGATGTGCGCGTCGAGCTGATCACCGGACGTCGGGGACGGACCGTCGAGGTGCACGTGCACCCCGACGATCTCGGCAAGGTCATCGGTCGGGGTGGTCGCACGGCGACCGCTCTGCGGACCTTGGTCTCCGGCATCGGTGGCCGCGGTATCCGTGTTGATGTCGTCGACACCGATCAGTAGACGGCAGTAAACAGGTGGAACTCGTAGTCGGTCGTGTCGCGAAGTCGCATGGCATCAAAGGTGAATTGGTAGTCGAGGTTCGTACAGACGAGCCCGAGGATCGTTTTGCCGTAGGTTCCGTGCTGCGTGGGCGCAAGCCGCGCGAGTCCACACTGAAGTCGTACACAGTGGAAGCCGCCCGGGATCATTCCGGGCGGCTTCTGCTGCGCCTGGAAGGCGTCAGTGACCGTGGCGACGCAGATGCGTTGCGCGGCACACTGTTTGTCATCGACAGTTCCGAACTCGAGCCTTCGGATGATCCGGACGAGTTCTACGATCACGAACTCGAAGGACTGAAGGTCGTCCTCACGGACGGCACCGAGATCGGTTCGGTCATCGAGGTATTGCATTCCGCCGCAGGTGAATTGCTATCGATTCGCCGCGCCGGTGAGACGTCCGGTGAATTGCTGATCCCGTTTGTCGCAGCCATCGTCACCTCGGTGTCGATCGCCGACGGCGTCGTGGTGATCGAACCCCCCGAGGGACTGCTCGACCCGGACTTCGGTGACAAGTCGAACAGCGACAATTCGAACGCCGACAGCGACTGATCGCTTGTCATGCGTCTCGATGTAGTCACCATCTTTCCCGAGTATCTCGAACCGCTTCGTGCTGCCTTGCTGGGCAAGGCAATCGAACGCGGCTTGATCTCGGTCGACGTCCACGATCTGCGGTCGTGGACCCATGACGTACACAAAGCCGTCGACGATTCCCCGTACGGCGGCGGACCCGGCATGGTCATGAAACCCACCGTCTGGGGCCCGGCACTGGACGACGTGATCGGGCGCTCCGATTCTTCCGGCCCCGATGATGCCGAGACCATTCTGGTGGTGCCCACTCCCGCCGGCGTTCCGTTCACCCAGGAGACCGCGCACCGCTGGTCCAACGCCAAGCACCTTGTGTTTGCCTGCGGCCGATACGAAGGTATCGATCAACGGGTTTTCGACGACGCCGCCAAGCGGGTCAGAGTCGAAGAAGTCAGCATCGGCGATTACGTCCTGATCGGCGGCGAAGCAGCCGTGCTGGTGATGGTCGAGGCTGTCGTGCGACTGATGCCCGGCGTTCTCGGCAATCAGCTGTCACACCAAGAGGATTCATTCTCCGACGGCCTTCTCGAAGGGCCTAGCTACACTCGCCCGGCTGTGTGGCGCGACCTCGAAGTTCCGCCGGTGCTTCTCTCCGGTGATCACGCGAAGATCAAAGCGTGGCGCCATGAGCAGTCGCTGCAGCGCACGGCCGAGCGTCGACCGGATCTACTTCCTTAGGTATTTCGCTTCAACCAGGTGATGCTTGCGCCGTCGTCGAGCGATTCGGTTGCAGTCGGTGTGAACAGTGTCGGCTCGAAGTTACCTCTGATCATCGGTATGCCTGCGCCGGCGACTACCGGATACCTCTTGATGATCAACTCGTCGATCTCTGGTAGTAGTTCGCCGGCGAGAGTTCCGCCGCCGCACAGCCAGATATATTGTCCTTCTTCCTCTTTGAGAGATCTGACTACCCCAAGCGGATCGGCGCGAACGATGGTGACGGGGGGATCCTCGGCGTCAGGGATGGTTGTGGAGACGACGAACTGACGCAGGTGCGCGAAGGGGCTTTTCACTCCGGCGGCCAGCCCGGGCTCGTAGGAGCCGCGGCCCATGACGACCGTGTCGAAGGTCTTGTTGGGAGCGTCCTCGATTCCGAGAGCGGGCCGCACATGCGTTGGCACGGTTTCAGGATATCGATCGCATATCCAGGCCGTGATCTGTTCGGAGACCGGGAGGAAATCGAATTCGCCACCAGGCCCCGCGATGTATCCGTCGAGGGAAGCTCCCACGTAGTACACAAGCTTTCGCATATAACGCTCCGTTCGTAGTACTATGTTTGTAGTGGTTTAACTTAGGGTCGTGTCAGGAGTGATGTCAAGTGCGAAAGAACCCGGAACGCCGGCTTGCCCTGATCGACGCGGCAATCGAGGTGTTGGCCCGAGAGGGTGCTCGAGGCTTGACGTTTCGAGCCGTCGACGCCCAGGCAGCAGTGCCGAACGGGACAGCGTCGAACTACTTCTCCAATCGCGACGACCTGCTCACTCAAGCGGGTGGCCGGATCTACGAGCGACTGATTCCGGAGGACCTCGAAGGGATGATCGATCCCGTCAACGGCACCGATCGTGAGCGCCTGGTGACGCTCATGCTCGACGTGGTCGAGCGCGTCACCTCGTTCGGAACGGGTTTCCTCGCGCTCATGGAGTTGCGACTGGAGGCGACGCGTCGACCGGACCTGCGAGCGGTGCTGACCGTCCGCATCCGAGAAGACTTCGATCTGAACGTAGCCAATCATCTGGCGTCGGGCGTGCCGGGTGATGCGATGACCGTTCGCCTGCTCTATTTGTCGCTGAACTGGCTCGCACTGGATCGACTCACATTGCCGAACCTGTTCGGAGAGGAAGATATTCGGACGATCGTCGAGGCGGCAGTGGATCGAGCGCTACCCCGCGAATCGTAGAAGGTCAGTGCCGTTCGGCAGGTTTGCGGCGGAACGAGAAGTATCGATGACCGAAGAAGCTCACACCGGCGACGATCAACATGACAACCGCCTGGGCGGGAAGCGGCGGGGCATGCAGAATCGACACCGCGATTGTTCCGAGTATCAGATTCAGCACCAGGCCACCGGAATTGACGACGATGAACGCTCCCAGGTCGCGTGCCACATGTCCGCGGACACGGAAAACCAGAGTCCGATGCAGAACGAAAGCGATGAGCACGCTGATGGAGTACGCGCCGATCACAGCCACTTGATACAGATCCTTGTTGTCGAGGATCAACGACCACATCACGAAGAGCACGTATCCGATCGCCGTATTAGCCACTCCGACAATGGCAAATGCGATGGGCTGATGCTTGACCACCCGAAGCAGTGGGCCGGGGTTCTCGGGTGATGCGATGTCTTCGGTCATGAAGACTCGGTTTTCACGGTGTTGATCCCGTCCTTGCGTCGGTTCCGCAGATACATCCACTCGAGCACGCCGAGTCCGAGGACTCCGGCGACCATCGAAGCGCCGCCGACCTTCCATCCCGGGGGACGCCACGTCAGGACAAGTTCCGCGTCTTTCGTACCGGCTGGAACGTCTACGGTGACAAAGGACTTCGCGACGACGTCGATCGGGACAGGCTGACCGTCGATGCTCGCCCGATATCCGGGCCAGCCGAGCCGTGCGAACACAACCTTGCCGCCGGTCTCCGAACTGACACGAAGGGTGCTCGACATGTTCGATTCCGCGATCGACGTAGCCTCGACGCCGTGGGCGTCGGCGATGCGTCCGTTGCGTGTCGAGACGGGGCCGTCGACGCGTTCGAGTACCGAGATGTAGTTCTCGTGTCCGGGGTAGTCGACCCATTTCCATCCGTCGGGAGCCGGGTTCTTGCGTGCATCGGGGTAGAGAGCGTTCTGAAGTACGACGCGGTCCACGTTCATCAGGTCGACGATGGTGCTGCCGGTGGTGGGTTCGACGGTGAATGCGCGCCGAAAGGCGTCGGGGCAGACGCTCATGTCCCAGCGCATGCAGAGCAGATCACCGAAGTAGAAGTGCCCGTTGGGGGTGTAGCCGCTGGTGTAGGTCAGTTCGAGGTCTTTGGGGTAGTTGCCGAAAGCCAGGGAACCGTACGCTCCGTCGAGGGTTTTGTCCCCGGGTGCGATGAGTGCACGGTCGCCCAGTTGCAGTGTCGTGCCTTCGAAGTCGGGGAAGGCCTCTTTCATCTCCGAGCGGGATTCGGGCAGGTTCCAGCTCATCGGGGTGGGTTGCGCGGCCCGAACCTGGGCGTAGGCGATGGGGGAGACCGCGACGATCGCTACGAGGCATGCGAAAGCAGTGCCCTTGGTACGGCCGAGCCAGACCATCGCGGCGCCGAGTGCGGCAACGAGCAGGGCCGAGATCACATGCCATTTCGCGAGCCCGGGAGCTGCCGAGGCTGACCGAATCAGAAGCAGGCCCACGAGGATTCCCGCTGCAACGCAGCGCCCGCGCAACTTGTCGGTCGTGGCGTAACGCCCGAGCAGGATGCACACCAGAAGCAGGAGTCCGATGGCCACCATCGGAAGTACGCGCGCGGGCCACCGCAGTGGGCCGATCGTGCTCGGCCCGGCAGTCCACATGAGGACGGCGACCGTGAAGATCCCGACGGCGGTCAATTCGCGTGCCGCGGCGCGTGCCTTGCCCCAGTCGATGAATGCCAGGGCGGGTATGAGGAACCAGGCGATGTAGACCATGGGCATGGTCTGGATGTATCCCCACCACGAGGTGAACGCGGGCATCGTGCTCGGCAGGCTCGCGTTCAGCGATTCCGACCACGGGACGGCGAGGAATGCATCGTTCTTGACTTCGGATGCACCGCGCCAGGTGACGTCCGCGGTGAGCAGGCTCGGCAGATACGTCGCGAGACCGGCCAGAGCGGCACACGCGGACACCGCCAGAAGCCGCAGTGACGGCAGCCAACGCCGCTGATAGACAACTTCGCCGATTGCGACCGCGCCGATCATCAAGCCGGATTCGACTGCGGGGAAAACATATTGGACCGACATCGCGAGATACAAGAACACGAAGGTCGGGATCGGACCGCTCTTACCTCGGGCGTAGCGGATTGCCGACGCCCACGCCTGAACCATCCAGGCAGTGCCGGTGAAGGCAGTCATCCAACTGGCCGAGTCGAAGAACAGCAGGAAACCGGTGAACGGAATCGAGACGCCGGCGACGGCAGCCCACGTGGGCTTCGAGCCGTACTCGAGGCAGATCCGATAGACGCCGAGTGCAAGGATGATCGCGAAGATCAACTTCACGATCGTCGCGTACAACGCCAGGTTGTCGAAGGACGGTGCGATCAGGTCGATCAGGAGTTGCGGTGGATTGAGAAGGCCTGCTTCCTCGATCGCGTAGTTGCCCGCCATCCAGTTCTCGGGGACGAGCACCGGGAGGTGTCCTTCTCGCAGACTGCGGCCGAGCATGACCCACAGCGGCGCGTATTGGGACTCGGTGTCGTCGGTGTAGAAGTGACGAGCATTCGCGAGCACCACGGCCAGATAACCGGCGATGACACCGATCGCCGTGACGGCGCCCCACTTGTACACGTCTGCCCGGGCGAGAGTGCGAGTTTCCACCACGAGTTCCAGACCTTAACAGGGCAGGTGGGGCGTGCGGAGACGCGAGCGCGTCACGCGCCGCCGGCATCCGAAGTCAAGACATCTCTGCGTGTTAAAGTTCGCGACGGTGTGGGCCCGATCGTGCCTGTCTCTCGGCGCCAGTCGAGCCCCCTGAAGGGAGTGGAAGCGAGTGCACTCGATTTCCGTCGTAGTGCCCGTTTATCAGGGCGAAAAGACGATCACGGCGCTCGTCGAGGAGTTGGACGGCCTGGGCACACCGAGTGCGACGCCCGGTGGTGCGCAGTTCTCCGTCGACGAGATCGTGCTGGTTCACGACAACGGCCCGGATCGCTCCGACGTCGTGTTACTCGAATTGGAGCGCCGTTTCGAGCAGGTGCGTGTCGTGTGGCTCAGCCGCAACTACGGCCAGGACGCGGCGACCATCGCCGGCATGGCCGCTGCAACTGGACAGTGGATCGTGACGATGGACGAGGACGGCCAGCACGACCCGGTGCACATCGGGGCTTTCCTCGACACCGCGCTGACGGAGCGATCCGATCTCGTGTATTCCAAACCCACGAACACACGCCCGCACGGATTCTTGCGGAACCTGACCTCGCGCGGCGCAAAGATCGTCTTGGCGACGGTATTCGCGTTCCCTGATTCGACGAGATTCGAAAGTTATCGCCTGATCCGCGGTGACATCGGCCGACAGTTGGCCGGCGTCGCGGCCAACGGCGTGTATCTGGACGTTGCGCTGACGTGGGTTGTCGGTAACACGGCCACGGCGCCGGTGACACTTCGAGCCGAAGGCCGCGAAGAATCCGGGTACAACTACCGCCGTTTGTTCTCGTTGTTCTGGAAGATGGTGTTGTGTAGCGGAACACGCGGTCTGCGGCTGGTCAGCCTGCTCGGAGTCACCCTGGCGTCGGCCGGCGTGATCATGGCCGCGGTGATCTTCATCGGGGCCATGACCGGCGACAACAATGATCCCGAAGGATGGGCGTCGATCATCATGGCGCTGCTGGTCTGTTCGGGTGCGATTCTGTTCTCGCTCGGGCTCATTGCCGAATATCTCGGTGTGGCACTGCACGTCCTTGTCGGAAAGCCGCTGTATCTGACTGTCGACTCCCCGCGGCCCGGAACCTCGATCGATCGGCGTAGTCGTGAGCACTGATCGCATCATCTTCTCCCGCCCCTATCGGGCATCGAACGAATTGTCGAATCTGGCAACGGTTCTGGAGTCCGACCACATTCACGGTGACGGACGTTTCACCAAGTCCGCGACTGCAGCGCTCAAGGCGATCACCGGATCCACGCATGCTCTGCTGACCACCTCGTGCACGCATGCACTCGAATTGGGTGCGCTGCTGCTCGAATTGGGCCCGGGCGACGAGGTAATAGTTCCGAGCTTCGCGTTCAGTTCGGCGGCGACCGCCGTCGCGTTGCGCGGGGCCACTGTTGTTTTCGTCGACATCGATCCGAGTACCGGCAACATCGACCCGGCGTGCGTCGCGGCGGCGATCACCGAACGCACCAAAGCTGTACTGGTCATGCATTACGGCGGAGTCGCCGCGGACATGGAACCTCTCCTCGACCTCGCGGAACTCCACGGCGTTGCGTTGATCGAAGACAACGCTCACGGACTCGGCGGAAAGTGGCGCGGGCGCTCGCTCGGCACCATCGGAACAATCGGAACGCAGAGTTTTCACGACACCAAGAATGTTCACTGCGGTGAGGGCGGCGCGCTGTTGCTCTCCGACGATCAGTTGATGACTCGCGCCGAAATCATCCGTGAGAAGGGGACCGACCGTGCGCGTTTCCTGCGCGGGCAGGTCGACAAGTATTCGTGGCAGGACATCGGGTCGAGTTATCTGCCCAGTGAACTCAATGCCGCCGTCCTCGACGCACAACTCTCCGAGTTCGACGCGATTCAGGCGGCCAGGCATCGCGTCTGGGATGCCTACAGCGTGAGTCTGGGCGAGTGGGCGGCCGCGAACGGTGTCGTGCCCATGGCGGTGCCCGATGATCGCGAGCACACTGCGCACCTGTTCTATCTCAAGATGCCGACCGAAGAGAGCCGTGACGGCTTGATTCGGCACCTTGCCGGTGACGGAATCGTGGCGCCGTTCCACTACGTTCCGCTCGATACGAGTGCGGCCGGTGTGCGCTACGGACGAACACCGCAGCCGTGCGTGCGTAGTGCCGAGTTCTCCGCGTCGATCCTTCGACTGCCGCTGTGGCCCATGCTCACGTTCGAACAACAGGACCGTGTCATCGGTTCGGTGCTCGAGTACAAGCAGGCTTGAGGACGAACACGACCGCGTGGATCGAATCAGGGCCCGGAAGCTTCGGGCATCGCCGAATCCGCGGTCGTGGATGCCGCTGCCCAGTCGTCGATGCTTCCGCTCGGGAAGAGAATCTGCGTGACGCCGGTGACCGTGTCGCGAGCGTGCAATGCACTTTCGTCGTCGACGGCATCGGTGAACGAGGTGTCGGGATAGAAGCTGTCCTCATCCGTGTACTGGACGTCTTCTCGCGAACCGATCGCGATGATGTATCGGTTGTCGTCACCGACGATGCCGGTGGACAGATGGATCCACTTGTCCTCGACACAGCACATCCAGCCCTGTTTGACTCCTATGACGGGCTCGCCGAACAAGGCCTCGGGCAGGCCGAATCTCTGGTCGTAACCGTCGGTTCCTTCGGGAGTGGATTGCCGCAGGTACTCGACGAACTGCTCGACCCGTTCAGGTCCGAGTTGATCGGAGTCGTCGAGGACACCGCTGTAGAAGGTGACCAGGTCACGTGTCGTGGTCTCGGTGTTCCACCACATTCCGTCCCAGGGCGGCGTCGTCGCGGTCAGTGCGTAACGCTCGGCGACGCGGGTGATCACCTCTTGGCCGCCGACCTCGTCCCACAGGAGGTTGGCTGCGGTGTCGTCGGAGGATTCGAGCATCGCCGCCATGAGGGTGCGATCGTCGTCCGTGATGGGTCGCTCACCGCGCGCATCCTGATGAAGTAGATCCTCGGCGATGAAAAGTTTTGCCACCGAGGCTGTTTCGATCTGCTGGTCACCGGCGACGTCGAGGTACTTGTCCGAGGAGCGGTCGAGGATGGCGATGGAGACGTCCGCACCACGCCCGAGCGCAGCCACCTGAGCCTGTCCCAGACGGCCGTCGAGGGTCTCGGCTACCGGAACATTGGTGTCGGGAAAGGCGGGGGTCTGCATCGGATCATCCGGGTTCTGTCCACCGCTGCACGAAGCCGCAAAAGTAACTGCGGCCACCATTGCGGCAATCCGGACGTACCGCGTACTCATTTGTTTCCCCCGGTAGCCCTGACACGGCACTGTTGCCGATCTTCTTGTCTCAGGATAGCGGTAGGGTCGGATCTCGTGATTCTCAAGACCGTGAACCAGCGCATTGCCGAGGAACTCGACGTCCGCGAAGGCCAGGTTGCAGCAGCAGTCGACCTTCTCGACGGCGGAGCCACGGTGCCCTTCATCGCCCGGTACCGCAAGGAAGTCACCGGCACGCTCGACGACGCCCAGCTGCGACTCCTGGACGAGCGGCTGCGGTATCTCCGCGAGCTCGACGACCGTCGTGACGCCGTGCTCACGGAGATCGACTCTCAGGGCAAACTCGACGATCAACTGCGCGGTCAGATCATGCTGGCCGAGACGAAAGCGCGGCTGGAGGACATCTACCTCCCCTTCAAGCCGAAGCGGCGCACCAAGGCGCAGATCGCCCGCGAGGCCGGCCACGAGCCCGTCGCCGATGCTCTCATCGGAGATCCCACCACCGATCCCGCGCAGTATTCGGACGAGCAACTCGACGGTGCCCGGTCGATCCTCGTCGAGCGCTTCGCCGAGGACGCCGATCTGGTCGGTGAGTTGCGTGAGCTGATGTGGAATCGCGGCCAGGTCGTCTCCTCGGTCCGCAAGGGCAAGGAAACCGATGGCTCGAAGTTTGCTGACTACTTCGAGTTCTCGGAACCGTTCTCCAAATTGCCCTCGCACCGCATCCTCGCCGTCCTGCGCGGCGAGAAGGAAGAAGTGCTGTCGCTCAACATGGCGGCAGACACCGAAGAACTCGCGCCGGGGGAGCGCACGGTCTACGAAGGCCGCATCGCGTCGCGGTTCGAGATCGCCGACCGTGGTCGGGCCGCCGACGGGTGGCTTCTCGACACCGTCAAGTGGGCGTGGAAGACGAAGTTCGCCGTCACGCTCGGTATCGACACTCGGATGCGTCTGCGGCAGTCGGCCGAAAAGGACGCCGTCGACGTCTTCGCCACCAACCTCAAGGATCTACTCCTCGCAGCTCCCGCCGGCGCCCGACCCACCATGGGACTCGACCCCGGATTCCGCACCGGAACGAAGGTTGCCGTCGTCGACGGAACCGGCAAAGTTGTTGCCTACGAGACGATTTACCCGCACCAGCCGCAGAACAAGTGGGACGCGGCTCTCGCGACGCTTGCCGGACTGGTCGCCGAACACGGCGTCGAACTGATCGCCATCGGCAACGGCACGGCATCTCGCGAGACCGACACGCTCGCTACCGAACTGATCAAGAAGACCGGCGCGCCCAACCTGACCAAGATCGTCGTCTCCGAGGCAGGCGCATCGGTGTACTCGGCTTCGGCCTACGCGTCGCAGGAACTTCCCGACCTCGACGTCTCGATTCGCGGTGCGGTGTCCATTGCGCGTCGCTTGCAGGATCCGTTGGCGGAGTTGGTCAAGATCGATCCCAAGTCCATCGGCGTCGGTCAGTACCAGCACGACATCACCGAATCGCTGCTCTCGCGTTCCCTCGACGCCGTCGTCGAGGATGCCGTCAACTCGGTCGGCGTCGACGTCAACACCGCGTCCGTGCCGCTGCTTGCTCGGGTGTCCGGAATTGCAGGATCCCTTGCAGAGAGCATCGTCGCGCATCGGGACCAGAACGGTCCGTTCAAATCCCGCAAGGGTCTCAAGGATGTCTCCCGACTGGGACCCAAGGCATTCGAGCAGTGCGCAGGCTTCCTGCGGATCACCGACGGCGACGACCCTCTCGACGCGTCGAGCGTCCACCCGGAGGCATATCCGGTGGTTCGCAAGATCGTCGCGAGTGCAGGCGGGGACGTGCGCACCGTGATCGGAAACTCGCAGGCACTTCGATCGGTCAAGGCGTCCGACTACGTCGACGAGCGATTCGGTCTACCGACCGTCACCGACATCATCTCCGAGTTGGAGAAGCCGGGACGAGATCCACGACCCGAATTCAAGACCGCAACCTTTGCCGCAGGTATCGAGAAGGTCGCGCATCTCAAGCCCGGCATGACCCTCGAAGGCGTGGTCACCAACGTCGCAGCCTTCGGTGCCTTCGTCGACATCGGAGTTCATCAGGACGGTCTGGTTCACGTCTCGGCGATGTCACACAACTTCGTCAAGGACCCACGCGAGGTCGTCAAGTCAGGTGACGTCGTCAAGGTGAAGGTCCTCGAAGTGGACGAGGCACGCCAACGCATCGGGCTGACGCTTCGTCTCGACGACGAGGTGGGAGCGCCCCGCAAGTCCGAAGGCCAGCGAGGTGGGCAACCCCAGCGTCAGGGCCAGCCGCAGGGCCAGCGTCAGGGGCAGGGTCAGCAACGAGGAAATGGCGGACGCCAGGGCGGACGCGAGCAGCGACCGGACAACCGCGCGCCTGCTGCCGGGTCGATGGCCGACGCTCTGCGCAAGGCGGGCTTCGGCAAGTAAATTTGTCCGCCGGGTTTTCGAAGTCCGTATCGTCACAATCGAGTCGGTTGGCGGTATGAATCCGATCAGGGTCGGATCATGAATTCGGTGAAGGGAGGACAGTGATGCGGGAGTGGCTCGAGCGCGAGATCATCGCCCATGGCCGATTGCCGTTGCTGTTCTTCCTGCTCGGGTTCCTGTCCGCCTTCCTTTTCATCCGCCTCAGCGTCCGGATGATTCGCGCGCAAGTGAAATGGTGGCCGGGCAACATCGCGCCCGGAGGCCAGCATGTGCATCACGTCGTGTTCGGTGTGATCGCCATGATGATCTCCGGTGGTGCGTTGATCGCGGTCTACGTCGATGGTTCGCAGACCACCGGTGCCGTCCTGGCGGCGATCTTCGGTATGGGTGCGGCGTTGGTGCTCGACGAGTTCGCACTGATCTTCTATCTGAAGGACGTGTACTGGTCCGAACAAGGTCGGACCTCGGTGGATGCGGTCTTCGTCGCGATCGCCGTGACCGGCCTGGTGCTGCTGGGTTTCCGCCCGCTCGAACTTCTCGACGTCGCCGGATTCCGTGAAGAACGCGATCCGTGGATCAAGTTGGTCTTCGTTTTCGTCGCGTTGATCAACTTCGCCTTGGCAGCCATCGTGATTCTCAAGGGGAAGATCTGGACGGGGCTCGTCGGTCTGTTCGTTTTCCCGTTGCTGGTAATCGGAGCGGTCCGCCTGAGCCGGCCGGGTGCGCCGTGGGCTCGCTGGCGGTACACGCGCAAGCCTAAACGGATGAACCGCGCGCTCGAGCGTGAGCGGAAGTGGCGGCGACCGGTCATCAGGGCCAAGATCTACGTCCAGGATCTGATTGCCGGATCGCCGAGCGTCGAGCATGCGATGACGGCGGCCGAGCAGGAACTGGACCACACCATCCACGCAGCTCCGCCGCCACCGATTTCCCCGCTGGTATCCGCGTCTGGCACAATGGACGGGTTGCCTGGACCAGGCAGCAGCACTTGATCTGGGCACGAACCAGACGAGCGCCGTTTCGGGAGACCGAAACGCGTGCCGCTCGGTTCCTCTGCTCCTGCGAAATACAAGGATGACATATGAACACCCTGGACTTCCTGGACAAAAAGTCGCTCCGCGACGACATCCCCGAGTTCCGTCCCGGCGACACGCTCAACGTGAACGTCAAGGTTATCGAAGGCTCCAAGGAGCGCGTGCAGGTCTTCAAGGGCGTCGTTATTCGTCGCCAGGGCGGCGGCGTTCGCGAGACCTTCACCGTCCGTAAGGTCTCCTTCGGCGTCGGCGTCGAGCGCACCTTCCCGGTTCACAGCCCCACGCTGGCCTCCATCGAGGTTCTGACCCGCGGTGACGTCCGTCGCGCCAAGCTGTACTACCTCCGTGAGCTTCGTGGCAAGAAGGCGAAGATCAAGGAAAAGCGCTGATCTTTCCGATGAGCCCGGCACCGCGTACGCGCGGTGTCGGGCTAATCTGGTTTCTGTGGCAGATTCTTCGAAGGAGCAGGCATTGTCGTCCGGACCCGAGAATCACGAGGGATCAAGCGGTTCCGCGGAACCGACCTCACATCGGCCGCAGAAGAAACAGCGATCGTTTCTGCGAGAACTCCCTGTTCTGATCGGCGTAGCGCTGGTACTGAGCATCGTCCTTCAGGCATTTGTCTTCAGAGTTTTTCTCATCCCATCCGAGTCGATGGAACCGACACTGCACGGCTGTGCGGGATGTACCGGTGACCGCATCGTGGTGGAGAAGATCGGATACCGCTTCGGCGATCCGGAACCCGGCGACGTCGTCGTCTTCAAGGGACCCGATTCGTGGAACACGAAATATGTGTCCAATCGGTCCGACAACGTTGTCGTCCGCGGCATTCAAGAGGTCGGTTCGTGGGTCGGCCTCGTTCCGCCGGACGAGAACGACTTGGTCAAGCGAGTGATCGCTACCGGCGGCCAGACCGTCGAATGCTGTGACGATCAGGGCCGAGTCCTGGTCGACGGCAAGCCGCTCGACGAGCCGTACATCAAGATGGATTTCCCGTTCACCCCGGGAACACAGACGTGTGACACCGAACTGAAGTCGGGCCGCTGCTTCGGGCCGATCACCGTTCCCGAGGGCCACGTGTGGGTCATGGGTGACAACCGCAGCAATTCTGCCGACTCGCGCTACCACGTCGACGACGAGTTCCAGGGAACCGTCCCGATCGACAACATCATCGGTCAAGCGCGATTCATCGTCCTTCCCCCGTCGCGAATGGGCGGCATCGATGCGCCTGATATTCAGGGCAACTGAGTTGTCGGACCGCACACATGGATTCGCGTAGTTCCGAGTAGGCAGAGACAGTGAGTAGTTGGCCCCCTCGCGTTGTCATTCGCAGATCGGCAGGTCTGCGGACGATGGAGTCTGCGTTGGCGCGAACCGGACTCGGTCCGGTGGCCGGCGTCGACGAGGCCGGGCGCGGAGCGTGCGCTGGTCCACTTGTCATTGCAGCGTGTGTCCTGGCGCCGAAACCGCAAGCAGCCCTCGCGCGGCTCGACGATTCGAAGAAGCTGACCGAACGTGCGCGCGAGGAGCTTTTCCCGGCGATCAAGCGCTTGGCTTTGGCGTGGAGTGTCATCTCTGTTCCCGCTGCGGAAGTCGATCAGATCGGCATCCACGTCGCCAACATCGAGGGGATGCGGCGAGCAGTTGCGGGCCTCGACCTCGAACCGGGCTACGTTCTCACCGACGGATTCCGGGTTCCGGGTCTGACGGCTCCGTCGCTACCCGTCATCGGCGGTGACGGCGCCGCTGCATGCATCGCCGCGGCGAGCGTTCTCGCGAAGGTGACCCGAGATCGTGTGATGACCGAGATGGACGGCACTCATCCGGGATACGGCTTCGCGATTCACAAGGGATACAGCACGCCACTGCACATGGACGCACTCGACGAGCTGGGGCCGTGCCCTGAGCACCGCATGACCTATGCCAACGTGGTGGCTGCGGGAGTCCGGTTGGAACAACGCGCGGGCCGTACGGGATGATGGACGTTCAGACGAACTGGGAGGACTGGCTAAACCGATGAGTGCCGAGGATCTCGAGAAGTACGAAACCGAGATGGAGCTGTCGCTCTACCGTGAATACCGGGACATCGTCGGACAGTTCTCCTACGTCGTGGAGACCGAACGACGTTTCTACCTGGCCAACACGGTCGAGTTGCTGCCCCACAATTCAGACGGGGAGATCTACTTCGAGCTGCGGATGTCCGACGCCTGGGTGTGGGACATGTACCGCCCGGCGCGATTCGTGAAATACGTACGCGTCGTGACCTTCAAGGACGTCAACATCGAAGAGCTGGACAAGCCGGATCTGCGCCTTCCTGACTGATCTGCGCTTGCCAAACTGATCTCGACAACGAAGTGCCCCGCCGATATCGGCGGGGCACTTCGTATTTCGTGGAGTTGTGCGGGGTCAGTTGCCCTTGACGTTCACAATCTGACGCAGCGTGTGTCGAATCTCGACCAAGTCCTTCGCGTCGTCCATCACGACGTCGATGTCCTTGTACGCACCCGGGATCTCGTCGAGGAACGCCGCGGAACGCTTGTATTCGATGCCGACCATTGCCTTGTCGAGATCTTCGATGGTGAAGGTCTTGCGTGCCTGGTTACGTCCGTACACCCGACCCGCGCCGTGGGGGCTGGACTTGAACGACGGTACGTTTCCCTTCCCGACGACGACGTAACTCGCCGTCCCCATCGAACCGGGGATGAGCCCGGGCGTGCCCTCGTCTGCCTTGATCGCACCCTTACGGCTCAGCCACACACCCCTGCCCATGTGGAACTCCTTCTGGGTGAAGTTGTGGTGGCAGTTGATCCGCTCGACTTCGTCGATGATCGCGGGTTTGCCGTCTCCCATGAAGTGCGCGAAGTCCTTCACGACGCGGTCCATCATCTCTTCGCGGTTGAGCAGAGCGAAGTGCTGAGCCCAGTTGAGATCGGTGATGTACGAGTCGAATTCGGGTGTCTTCTCGACCAGGTAGGCAAGATCCGGATCGGGAAGGTTGATGTACCACCGCTCGCACAAGTCCTTGGCGATCTTGATGTGATGCTGCGCGAGCTTGTTTCCGATACCGCGGCTTCCCGAGTGCAGGAACAGCCAGACGCCGTCGCTTTCATCGAGTGTCACCTCGATGAAGTGGTTACCAGAGCCCAGCGTTCCGAGCTGCAACCTCCAGTTGTTCTTGAACTTGTCGTAGAAGGCCAGGCGATCGCCCGCCATTGCCTCGAGTTCTGCGATGCGGATTTTCGCCGTGTCGCTCAGCGTCTTGTTGTAGACACCTGCCGAGAGCGGAACGGAGCGTTCGATGCTGTGGCGAAGTACGCTCAGGTCGCGGCCTTGAAGGTCGCGTGCGTTGAACTGGGTTTTGACCGCGATCATTCCGCAGCCGATATCGACTCCGACGGCGGCGGGCATGATTGCGCCTTCCGTCGGAATGACCGAACCCACCGTCGCTCCCGCACCGAGGTGCGCATCCGGCATCAATGCCAGATGTGGACGGACAAAAGGCATCTGGGACGTGCGCAGCGCTTGCTCGCGAGTGTTTTCGTCGAGTATCGATGCCCAGTTCCACAGCCTCTTGGTGATCTTCTCCATCAGATTTCTCCCACATAGTTCACAGCCGAACCGATCGGTCCGGTGTGTCGTGCAGGAATGACCATGCGCTCGGTCAGTGGTTGTGTGCAACCCCTTTTCAGGTTCGCAGGCCGTCTGCGAGTTCGTAGATTCGTCCGACGTACTTCTCCTGGAAGGCTTTTCGGGCAGCATCTGCTTGTTGCCGTGCGCCCATCTGGGAGTAGAGGTACTCGAGATGAACCAAACTCTCGCCGATGTCGACGCGTCGCTGGTCGAGAACCGTCAGCTCGTCGACCAGTCGAGCCAGATCTAACGCGGTGTCCGGTACCTCGTCCATGGTGATCCTCGATGTCCGTGAGTGCTTCCTGACCCCGAGGCTAACACTCTTCGAACATATTTTCGATACCTGCCCTGTAGTTTACTTCGACAACGTGGCTGTCAGTTGGTCGATGGCATACGGAATGCTCAGGACGGTATTGCCGGACATCGCCGCGCCGACGGGTGGATCTGCGGTGTACCGCACGACCATCGCATTTCCGCTCTTCACGGCGGGTAGTCGCTGGTAGAGCGTGTTGCCGGCGAGGGCCTTCTCTCCCTCCGGGTCGGCCATCACGATCAAACGATCAACGGGTTCGAGGATGTCGTATCGCTCGTTCGGCATCCAGTCGCCGAACTGGTCGCCGACGAATGCGTCGACGGTCGCGGGGAGGGTGAACCCGAGTGACGAGAGGAAAATGCCGCGTGGATCGTGCGACGAGAACACGTAGCCCTCGGGAGTGTCGAGGTTGACGATCGTTGCGGTTTGCCCGGCAAACTCCGGGTGTGCAGCGCGGGCGGCGGCAAACGCGTTTTCGGTATCCGTGATCAGTTGCTGAGCTTGTGGTCCTTTGCCGAGGGCGCGCCCGGCGGTGAGCGTCATGTCGGTCCACGGCGTTGTGTACGCGTCGTAGTCCTTGCTCTGCGCGACAGTCGGCGCAATCGAGGTCAGCTTCTTGTAGGTTTCCGTGTCGATGTCGGCGTACAGCGCGAGGATCAGATCTGGTGCGAGGGAGGCGATTTGCTCGAAGTTGAAGTCTCCGCCGCTGTTGATGTAGGTCGGAGTTTTCCCCTTCCAGTAATTCTTCGTCCACGGCCAGCTTTCATCCATGCCGGACCCCCACCATTCGGCCATGCCTACGGGTTCGACTCCCAAGGCGAGCAGTGGTTCGTGATCGGTGTATCCGAGTGTCACTACCCGCTGCGGTTCGGCATCGATTGTCGTCGAACCCTGTGCGTGCTCGATCGTCACGGGGAATGCGTCGTTGCTCTGGGTCGCTGATGCGGTGTCGAAGCCTTGCGAGGTTCCACAGGCGGTCGAGAACCCGATGATCGCGGCCGTCGTGAATAAGGCGGCGAGGATTCGGGTGCTATGTGAGGGCACGTGCATGCTCCTTCGAAGTGGTGGGCGAAGTGATCTGAGGTCCGCGTGAAGTGCTGAGCTGGTCGCGTCAGCAATAAAGTGAGGCTAACCTTTGCAGGATCGTCGGTCCATCCTTCAGGATGGACTCGGATACGCTCAGAAAGACGCAAAATGTCCACTATCGAGTACTCGACTCGCCCAAAGTCCTTGCTAGCGCTGCCCGATAGTCGCGGACGGACATTCAAAGATTTTCAGGTCTACACCAACGTCGTCGAGGGCGTGACCGCGTACGGGGCTCACCGCCACCCGGAGCATCAGATCGCCTGGATGAGTGAAGGGACGATGCAGATTGCTGCCGGGGGCAACGTGTGGCACCTGCACAGCGAGCACTTGGTCTGGTTGCCGGGCACCGTTCTCCACGACATGACGCTTCTGTCGGCGGGATGCATGATCGCGGCCTATGCGCGTCCGGATCTACGCCCTGGCGAGCCCAGGTGGACTCAGCCACTGGTTCTCGAAGTCGATGCTTTGTCCGCTCAATTGCTGCGCCATCTCGCAGATCGGACCATCGACGATGCTCGGCGGTTGATGAGTCAGGAGTTGCTCTACGACATTCTTGCTGCCGCGCCCGAACGGCACGACGTCCTCGCGGTTCCTCGCAATGCTGCGGCGAGTTCGGTTTCTGCCCGCATCCTTGCCGATCCGGCAGACGCACGGACGCTGGGGGAGTGGGCGGGCGAACTCGGGGTCAGTTCCAAGACCTTGATGCGCGCCTTTGTCGCCGATACCGGGATTACCTTCGGGCAGTGGCGGACTCGCGCCCGAATGTATGCGTCGCTCGAGATGCTCGCGCGGGGTGAGGGTGTCAACGACGTTGCCCCGCAGGTGGGTTACCGAACCAGTAGCGGGTTCATCGCCGCATTTCGGGAAACCTTCGGTACAACGCCGGCCCGGTACGGCGGAAAGCTGACGCGGTGATTTGCTGATGATTTCTTGAACTCGGTTGACGGCAGAGCTTTGTTCGGCAACGTAGAAATGGGCCGAGCTACCAGCATGTGCTGGTGGCTCGGCCCATTTCTAATTCGAACTGAGTCAGCTCATGTTGCCGAGCACATTGCCCAGGACACCGCTGATGACATTGGTCATCGACCCCTGCGGGTCGGTGAGGGAGCCGAATACCTGGCCCGATCCGGAGTTGAGTGAGCCGAAGCCCATGTCCTCGAGGCTTCCGGCGCCCGCCTCGACGGGGTTCGGCTGCCGGATGGTGACGCAGACGCCCATCGGATTGATGTTCCAGTCGCCCGCCGCCAGCACAATGTTGGTGCCGGCGCCGCTGTCGAGCTGCGTGCCTACAACTGCGTTATCGGGAACCTTGTAGGTGGTCTCCAATGCGATGACGCCGCCGCCCGCAGTGGTCCATCCGCCGCCTTTTGCCACCACGGAGTTGTTGCCGACGACGACGGTCTTGGTGACGTCGTCCCACTTCTGGTCGCCGATAAGCCATTTGACGTTCAGGCGAGCCTTGACCAGCTGGAATCCTGCCGGGTGGAAATCGCGGATCTGATTGACGAGTGCTCCCGAACCGGAAACCTTTGTCAGGTAGGTGACCGTCTGTCCCGGGGCGACCTTGCCGTCGCCGACAACCTCCTTGCTGACGGTGTACGGCGTCCCGAGGGAACCGGCCCAACTGTCGGTGACCGACTGGTTGAGTGCGCATGCCGGTGCTGCTTGCGCCACCGAGGCTCCAAGTCCAACAGTGACGCCGGCGGCGATGAGAACGAGGGATGTAGTGGTTGCTACTGCGTGGCGAAGTGAGCGGCGGGCCATGTAGAACTCCATTCGGCGGGGTGCGTGACGGTTTGAGCAAAACTGTAACTAGTTCTACTGGACTTTCGTCCAAATTGTGAGGATTTCAGAAAATTGTGGGGGTCTTGCCGAATTCCGCAGGCTCTGGGTTGTCAACAGGTCGTCCGGCTGAGGGCAAGCGGGGGTAGCGATGGCCACGGGAACAGATGGTGGTTTGCTGCACAGTCCTAAGCCGAGTCGGTTTAAAAGTGATACCTGAGAGGCTGTCGCCCGATCAGGGAGCGTGAACCGGTCCGGCTTGCTCTCCTCGCGTCGAGGTATTACCGGCCAAGTTGCCCGAACTTGTCTGCGGTGGCAGGCATGATGCCCCAAGGAATATTGGCCGCGTCACTACCCAGGATTGGTGGCGCCTAGTGTCCGTCGACGCGACGAGCGGCGTAGAGAAGGAATATTGATGGAGACCACCGTACTCACCCCGCAGCAGGTGTTCTTCCTCCCTCAGCATCTGATGGTGCCGCTCTTTCAGCGCCCGTACGTGTGGGAGGAGATGGACCAGTGGCAGCCGCTGTGGCGGGACATCGCAAGATTGGCAGAGTTGCGCTACCGCGATCCCTATAGCGGTGCGCAACACTTCCTGGGGGCAGTGGTGTTGCAGGCCAACGACGTGGCCCACGGATCGACGCCGACGAAGAACGTGATCGATGGGCAGCAGCGGCTTACTAGCCTCCAGCTACTCATCGATGCCACTGCTGCGGTCCTGAGTGAGCTCGGGGTCGACAGCCTCGCGAGGCAGCTTGATGACCTCACCCACAACAGGTCCTATGACGCTGCTGTCGAGCCGACGTTGAAACTGCTGCACACCAACCGCGATCGGGATGCGTTCGTGGAGGTAATGAATGCTGAGCCCCCGGTAGATTACGCCGACCTCACGCACTCGGGTTCGTTAATCGTTGGCGCGCACAGGTACTTCTGCCAGACGGTCGCCGGATGGCTTGCAGATTCAGACGGCGAAGTGGACCAAGCGCGTGCCGGTGCGCTGGTGCACGTTCTCTCCAAAGGGCTTCAGATCGTGGTTATCGACTTGAAGGCGCAGGAGAACTCCCAGGAGATATTCGAAACGCTCAATGCTCGCGGCACCCCGTTGACTGCTGCTGACTTGATCAAGAACTTCGTGTTCCAACGGCTGGAAGCAGAGGGCGTCGACACTGCGAAGGCATACGCCGAGGACTGGCCTTTTGAGACGGCGTTCTGGGAGGCAGATGTCAGCGTCGGCCGGGTGACGATGAGTCGCGGCTCTCTGTTCCTTGGTCAGTGGCTCGCGGCTCGGCTGGGCGAGGAGATCTCGCCGAAGCAGACGTTCAGCCGCTTCAAGCACCATGTCGACTACGAGGCGAACACGAAGATGAGCGATCTGCTCGCCACCATTAAGACCCAGGCCAGAATGTATCAGCAGTGGACATTGGGGGCCGCGGACACCAGCCGGATCCTGTCGGTCCCCGAGCGCGCCGTATACCGGATGCAGTGTGCTGGGATGGAACTCCTCAAGCCGGTTCTAATTTGGGTCCACGACCCTGCGCTCGACATACCGCAGGGCGTAGCCGACAAGGTGATTGGTTATTTCGAATCGTGGGTGATCCGACGCCAGTTGCTCCGATTAACGACAGCCCAGCTGGGTGCGGTCGTCTCCGACGTCATCCATACCCATCGAACCGCTCCGCCCGCTGAGCTCGGGCAACGCGTCAGTGCGCACCTCGCACGTCTGTCAGTTGCTTCGACGTACTGGCCGGGCGACGAAGAACTCCGGGGACATCTGCGCACCGAGCAGGTCTATCGCCGCTTCCAACGGCCCCGGCTGCGGATGTATCTGGAGGCCATCGAGGACAGCCTTCGTGCCCGCCACGGATACCCGGCCATGCCTCGGCAGAACAATCCGATCGAGCATGTTCTCCCGCAGAAGTGGCAGACGCATTGGCCTGTCAGCGGGCTCGAAGCGGAGGTTGCCCGTAGTGAGCACGTCCACCGGCTCGGCAATCTAACCTTGCTCTCGAAGAGCCTCAATAGCAGCGTTTCGAACGGTCCTTGGACTGGCGAGAAGGGAAAGCGGTCCCGAATCGTCGAACATGACGTCTTTCTGATCAACCGCAGCTTCCTCGACGCGCAGTCATGGGACGAGAACGCTGTCGACGCTCGCACCGAGTCCATGATTGGCGCGCTGCTCATCACCTGGCCCGTACCTGATGGGCACACGGGGAAGATCGACGATCCAGATATCAAGAGTCAGACTTGGGTGGAGATCAAACATCTCGTCGCTGCTGGAATTCTTGAGCCCGGCACAGTCATTCGACCGAAAGGTGCGAGCGACGTCGTCGCTCGGATTACCGATCAGGCGCACATCGAAATCGGTGGTCAAATATTCGAGAGCCCCTCGGCTGCAGCGCGTCACGTTCGTGAAGGCAGGCACACGAACGGTTGGAGGTACTGGCAACTCGACGACGGTCGTAGCCTCTTCGACGTGCGAGCCGAGTTCAGGGGAGATCAGGCGGACAACCAAGCCGGATTCGACTGGTCACCATTGCATCAGATCCTCGAGCAACTCCCCGAGGGGCGCTGGACCTCCTACGGTGAGCTTGCCGATGCGATCGGTACCGCCCCGCAGCCGCTCGGCAATCACATCGTCAACTGTCGCCATTGCGTCAACGGCTGGCGCGTCTTAACCTTTGACGGCCGGATCGCACCGGCATTCCGGTGGAACGATTCAGACGATGATCGTGACCCCGTCGACGTCCTACAACATGAGGGCATCGCCTTCGCCAAGGGCAAGGCCGCTGCTGAGCGACAGCTCGGGAGCGAGGATCTCGCTGCCTTGGCGCAGGCCCGGACCGTTTGAAGATCCTAGACTTGACGCCATTGTCGAGGACTTCGCCATAGTCACGGCGCGAAACAGACATCTAATCATCTTAGGTACCTCGCCGATATGCTCGAAGCTACCGATGCTGTTCACCTGAAGAGTTCGAGGATAGGGAGAACGCATGAATAGATCGCCATCTTCAGTGCCTCCGGCTACAGCGATCAGGCCATCAAGTGCGCCAACCAGGTGAACATCTTGCTGATGACCTACGACCCGCTCGGCGCAGTAGAAGGCGTGAACCAACCGGCGAATCAGTTCCTAGCGACGGTGACCACAGTGCCGACTACGTATAGTCCTTCTACCGACTGGCGACTTGTCGGCATCGTGGTCTTCATCTTGATCGTGGTGACGACCGCGATCGTCGTGAGGAGTCCCGCGAGTCCCTGTAGGCACAGCGCTATCGTGGCGATGCGGGCTTTAACTCCTATTGCACGTCCGAGAGATTCGATGACATCGATGTCGGTATCGGCGCAGATCCGCCGCACTCCGACATACCCCATGCGTCGTTGCGGCTGACGAAGTTGCGAAGAGTCTCGGTTGTCGCCGCACTGGACCGCCACGTGGAGTTTTGAGCAAAGATCCGTAAGGCGATGACGAAGAGGGCCATGGCGACCAGAAGCACCACGACGGCGACCGGACTCGTCACTTTGGCGCCCTGGTCAGTCCGCTGACTAGGAAGGTTAGCCCAAAGATGAAGGAAACTAGAGCCCCACTCGATGCAACAATTGTGGACCCGCGATCTTCAATTCTTTTTCGGGCCTCGAACTCAGTCATTTTACGCTCAGCGATATATGCGCACAGCGTCTCGTAACCATCGTCAGTCATTCAGCGTTTGCGACGTGTCTCAGACTGCGGCGGCTTGCTGTTGTAAGAGCTGGGTGTGTCGGTGTTCTATGACGACCGAACTGATGTGTGCGACTTTTTAGGTGCCAACGGAATCATGGCTTTGCGGGTTTCTCGGCGGGATCGGTCGATTTGCGACGCTCGGGCTGAATCACGAACTCGATAGGAAGCTCACTCGGTATCTCAATGTCATCGGCGAAGAATCGGTAGGCGGCCTTCTTTTGTAGATTCATTCCTGCTTCGTTCGCATCGTTGGTCTTGCGTAGAGCTTCTTCCCAGTCGTTGTCTTGGTCAGCCGTGGTAAAGCACTTCGCTGCTCTTGCATGTTCTTAAACACGCTCGACACCGCCTTGACGAGTTCGGGAGTGGTGATCTGGAACATCGCAGTGCGGACAGTCATCATGCAGTCGTTCACCGTGCCCAGCAGTGCCATCTGACTGGTCTCGTTTCGGATGATCATCTGGACTGTGTATCGAGTCTTGTCGGGATCGGACATAGTCTTCGAATTCCCTAGGTCCTCAGTGATGCCGTCGCTGGTTTCGAGTACACGGACTGGTTGTAAACGCCGGCGATGAACTTGCCGAGAGCGCCGAGTATTGCCTGAGCGGAGTTGTACTCGCGCTGGCGAACCTCCTCACGCTGCCGGTCGTTGGATTCTTTTGCGATCCGGGTGACGTCTGCCTCGTAGCGAGCCTTCTGGGTGTTCATCTGTTCACGGTGCCGTTCTCCAGCCGCTTCAGCGTCGCGCTCGTTTTGAGCTTCGGCGGCGTCAAGTTGGACCTTCAATCGTTTCTCAGCAGCATCGATTTCTTCCTGGTGCCGCCGAGCTGTGAGGGCAGCCTCGTCCTTCGCCCGCTGTTCGGCTTCCCGTGCCTGGCCGTTGGCCTGCACAGCCAACCAGACCGACGCGAGGGCAAGAGCCGTGGCACCAACTGCACTGGCCCATGCTCCAGCCGATGCAGCCTTGGTCTCGCTCTCGTTTTCTCCGGCAATCCAGCCGAACAGTGTGAATCCAAGCAATCCGGCCGCCACTGCGAGCACGATTCCGATGACCCCGCCGAGTATTGCACGGACCCACGGCACCCGAGATATGTCAATCGGTTCGAGGTCATTCGACTTCCGCAAGTCGGGGTCTTTGTCGACGTTCTCAAGGGTCACCCGCTGATTTAAGCAGATCCGACCGATCGTCCTTCACTGTCAGACAACTATGCGAACATCCTCGCTATGAACCTGACCCCACCACTGGCGCTGCCATGGAGGAAAGCACCCTTTACCTGGCAGCGTCCCCCCACACTCGCGCTCAGGTTCTAACAACTCCGTGCCCCGTGCCGGCCACTCCAGGTTCCTACGGCTGGTGGTTCCGAGAGTTGCCCGCTGAGATCAACACGTCAGGGTGTGCGAAGAAGGACGGGCTGACCTTGCTGTATCCGGGGATCAGCCCATCAGCACTTCTCGTTAATGGGAAAGCTCCGAGCAAGCAGACTCTTCGGACTCGGATCAAGACTCACTACAGGGGCAATGCCGCAGGTTCGACGTTGCGGCTGGCTCTCGGGTGCTTAATGTCGGATCAACTGGGGGTCGAGCTGCGTCTGGTTGGTTCAGGCAAACGGCTGACGTTCGTTGCAGGCGAGAAGGTGCTGTCCGAGTGGATGGCTGAGAACGCGTTGGTCTCGTGGGTTCTGAACCCCGAGCCTTGGGTATTGGAGCACCAGCTCATCTCAAGCCTGGACGGTTCTTTTAACTTGGATGCCACCGCGCACAACAGTTTCTTCCCAACTCTGAAGGCTGCGCGACAGTCGGCACGCGATCGGGCGCGGGAATTGCCAGTGGTGCCGAACCCTGGAGTTGGCGGTAAGTAGCTCATCCATCGTGCTTTGTCCGAGATGTAACGATTTCATGATGCTCTACGACTTCGTGGTGAGAATCGTTCATTTAAAGAGGGGGATCGGCTATGGGCAAGGTCGTTGTAGTGGTGCTAGGAATGCTTCTGCTCTTCTGGATGGTCGGTTCCTGTTCGGAAGATGAAACAGACGATTCACCTGGAGGTGGATACACCAGGGGAGTCACATACAGCGAAGATGAATGCCTTGTGCTGAGGTTCATCATGCTTGACGATTCAGAAAGTGCTTCGCGTCAGAGTTCAGCTGCGGCGGACTACGCGAGCTATTGCTGAACGAGTGCAGTCACTCCTGGCCTGTGGTCATTCGTCTATTGTGCAGGGTAACGCACGAGTTTTCCACAGGCCAGGATAGCTTCGCTATTGCGTTTTTGATTAGTTTGGCTCAAAGTTATTTGCATAGTAAATAAGCAGGAATCAATTCAATATGAGTTCATACGATCAACCTAATAAGAACCGCCGCGGCCTCGTAGTCTTTCTACCATTAATCGTCGCCTCCGTCGCCTCCGTCGCCGTCGCAGCCTTCAATCAAAAGACCGACCAACCAACTGGCCTCATAGTTCCGACTGAAACCTCGACACCAGCACCCGCGCAACAGAAGTCTTGGCGCAAGGTCATCGAGCTGTCCGGCTCGACAAGCAAGCACAATGACATCTTTCAGCTGAACAGCTCCAAGCAACGGATCACTTACACAGTGAACGGTGAGTACAGCCCGTTCGTGAACATCTATGTGATGACAGAGGGTAAGTCCCTCGACAAGAACGGCGGAATCCCTTAGGTCGCCATGGCTCCAGTATGTGGAGATACGCTGATGTACAAGGCATCTGGCGGCTACTACCTCGATGTTTCGGGGAATGGTGAGTGGACGGTGATCGTCGAGGAAGAGATCTAGGATGGGGACTTTTCCACAAACCCTCACAGTCGGACCTTTGCAATCCGTATCTGCGGCGTCACTTACGACGGTGTCTATGGTCGTGCGTACTACGCCACCGTTAGTATTGAGTATCGCACTGACGAAGTCTCGGTCGTCGGTAGCGCTGCGGCGATAGACGCCGCACTTACTGTCAAAGGTAGTGGTCAATCAATGGATGATGCTGAGGTAGCAGCACTCGCTGAGATCAGCGCCTTGAGGGTAAGTCATGAAGTCTGGAAGCTTCAAATTCACACTCCGCCCACTCGACATCGTTGCGTTAATCATGCTGATCGGCGGAATCGGATTCGTAGGGATCTTGAATCTCGCTGGGGTGTTCACGGTCCACAGAACCGGACCAACGCTAGTTGAACCCGCCGCCGTCTCTACCGACGAAGTTATCCCGAATCCCCTCGAATCCTTGGTCAACGCCGAGCGAACCAAAGCAGGAAAACAACCCTTCACAACAAATGAAACGCTCAGATCGAGTGCGTGCGCCAAAGCGGATCACATGCTCGCACAGGACTATTGGGCGCATACCTCACCAGATGGCGTGACTTCCTGGACCTTCATCGAGAAGGCCGGCTACCGCTACACAACTGCGGGGGAGAACCTTGCGAAGTCATACCCCGACGATGCGAGTCTTGTTGCTGCCTGGATGAACAGTCCATCTCACCGAGAGTACGTACTTGGAGACTTCAAAGACCAAGGGATCTGCCAGAAGACTGCCACATTGCAAGGGAAGACGACGACGGTGACTGTGCAGCATGTTGGAGTGCGGTCACGCTGAAGCCTCTTGTGTACTAGATCAAATCTGCAATGTGTACGAACCCAGGTTGTTAGCCGTAAAGCCGTAGGAGATCGTTAAATACGCTCCTACGGCTTTTTGGCGGCCAGGTCGTTACGAGCGTTTTGCCATAGCCCGAGCCACTGTGAATGAGGTGACGCAGAGCGCAGCGCCACAGAGTAGGACGACCCAGAGGCCCCATCCGATCGAGGGTCCGATGGTCGATCGCAAGACAGTGGTTTCTTGGTTGGAGAGGTTCGCCGCGTCGACAATTGCGATGACAAGGGTGATTGCGCCTAGTGCAGGGGCAACCCACCGGTCGCCGAACTTGGCCTTGCCTCCCCTGGAAAGAATGCTGAAGAGTGCGATTGCCGCGATGACGCCGAGGATCATGGTCAACATGCCATCGCCGTCGATCCCTGCCTTCGAGAAGTTGAGGAAGGTCGCCCATGGTCCGAGACTGCCGACCACTATCCCGACGCACGCCAGTAGACCCGCGATCATGTTGGGCATGTAATTGGTAGGCAGTGCAGACAACACCGCTGCCTGCCCGACTGGGGGGACACCCGCGAAGTGTGGCGCCGGTGTTGGTTGCTGGATTTGTGGAGGAGGTTGTTGGTTACGGGCCCGCCATGCTTCCGCTGATGCCGGCTCGCGATTAGGCGGGCGATAGGGTTGATTAGTCATAGTGCCGTTTCTCTCAGTGCAGTGATTCGATAGAACTTGGAATGGATTGTAAAGCGCGTTCGTTTTCCAGGGATCAGAGTTGAAGTAAATAGGGAACCCGAGCGTTATTCGTAAAACTTCAACCTGAAAGTCGATATGTGTGGTAGTGACTAAATCGTCTCGCTGTCGTACGTTAAGAATATATGGGTAACCAACCAATCATGATCCGGCGCAGTCTCTTTGGTCTAGTTGGGCTGATTCTGGTTGGCCTTCTGATTGCTTGATTCATCTACGGTCTGGCGTGCTTCCTCCGCACTCAGAATCCACGGGACACGACACCGATTGCGATCCTCCAGTTGATGGAAGTAGTCGTCCTGATCTCCATAGCGGTAACGGCCATCGTCTACAACCTGCACTCCATGACGCTCAACGAGAGCGGCGTGATGATCAAGAACTGGGGGAGTCTGTTCTTCAGCAGCGAGACACACTGCGATTGGAATGAGATCGAAGACCTCAGCGTGCAGCGAGGGGGGCTGTTGGCGTTCGTTGGTGGTTACGGCAATTCTAATCCAGACAGCAGGCACCGAGACGAACCTTCGTTTCAACTACTGCCCACGTCCTGAGTACTGGCGTGACTACGTCGACCAACGCAGCGAGGCGTCGCCTCAGCTAGTTCAGAGTGTCTCGTAATCACGTTTGTCGGTTATGCCCTACTGTTTGACGACCAGACTTACTGCAAGGAGAAACCGACGTGGGATATCCCGCACCGCCAGGCGGACAGCAGCCTTTTCAACAACCATCACGTAACAACACTCCGCTGTTCATTGCGTTGGGTGTCTGTCTTGTGGTGATAGTGGCGCTTGCCGTTGTCGTGGTGGCGCTTACTCGCGGCAATACGGATGCGAGTCAGGCGGTATCTGCGCCTTCTTCATCGAACCAGGTTTTACCGGGGGCGAATGCAACACCTGGCTCAGTAACCGAAGTGGTGGAGACAACCGAGCCTCCATCAACGACGGCGGTGTCTGGTGCGGGTCTCTTTGACAAGCAGCAAGTGTCGCCAGGGATGTGCGAGTCCAACGGCGTCTGTCGAATCGCTAGTCCTAGTGGCAATTTCATGTGCTATATCACCCCGGACAGTGCGCACTGTTCAGCCCCACAAGGCGAGCCGCTCGTCACTGGATTGCTTGTCCCTCTAGATGGTGGATCGGATAGAGAGATTCCAGCCACGTCAATCTCCGTAGACAAGACAGGGAAGACCTCGGTCTACGCGATCACCGCTGGCGTATCGAAGATGGAAACCCGTGATCAGTTGCAGCCATACATCTTCCCGTACGGCAGCCAGATTCAGGTGCTGGGTTTCACGTGCGCAATGGATGCTGATACCGGGGTTAGCTGCCGCAATGATTCGACCGATACAGGGTTCTCGGTGACACGCCAGGGATACACGTTCTTCTGAGCGTTCCAAGATTTCATATCTAGTAGGGAGTGCAGTGTTGCGTAGGTCAACTGGCTACAGGTTCGCCGCGTCATTTGCGTTGATCGGATTGGCACTTGCGTCTGGGGTGGCTTGTTCATCCGATCAGGATGAAAACTCTGGCGTAAACCGATCCTGGCCGAACGGAATTGAGCGCGCTCCGGTGCCAGAAGACGGCGACGAGGGATTCGTTGACGCGAATGTGCGGGACTATCGAGAATCAGGCGTCTACCCGCGTGCGCGTGCACACGTCAGCTACGTTGCCGACTCCACCGATCCGGTCGTGATGCAAAATCTCGCAAAAGCTTGTATCCAGCACTATCTCCCCGACTTTCCAGGTGTTGATTGTCGGGTGTACCCAACCCAGGCTGACTTCGAAGTATTGCCCCCAGGAGCGGAAGAGATTCCAGTTGAGGATCTTTTGCGGCCGTGTTTCAGCGTTTTCGGCTACATTCCGCCGTCTGGAGGCGACTACAACTTCGTTCCCTTCGACGGAACTGGACCTCTCCCTCCCGAGTGCCCTAGCGCGGGGTGAACCTCAGCGGAATCCGTCTGAGATCAATCGCTCAGCAACGCTGTCAGGCATGGTCGAGCAAGAATCTTCGCCGCGATCTTCCGCGTGGTCGAGTGCGGAGTCGGGAATCCCCACGGTTGCAACCGTGCCTTCCCATCCACCAAGCGCAGCTATCGAACCAGGGTTGAACCTCGCGGCTATGTCCACCTTCTCAATCGCGAGCTGATCAGCATCGGGCCCGAGGTAGATCCCGCCGTCTGCTTCCCGTTCGATGTATGCGGGTAGAGGGAGTCTCCCGATAGTTGGTTGGCGTTGTACTCACTCATGAACCAAGGCGGGGTGTTGAAGTAGTACCAACTCGCAGCACAGACCCCGTAAAGGTCAGAACTGAACTGTGTGTAGTTGAGGTACAGCTCCAAGATCCGCTGGTCTGACATCGAGTAGCTGAACTCGGTCGCCATAATTGCTTCGAGTCCCTTACGGATAGCACTACGTCCAGGCCAGAGGAAGATGTTCTTCACCAACTGCTGGAGGATGGTTGATCCACCTACTCCAGCATTGCCGTCCATGTATTCCCTTGCCTTAGAGGTCAAGTCGCTGATCTCAAACCCACCAGCTCGCATACCAAGTCGCTGATCTTCGTGAGCGATTACTGCTGCAATCATGTATCGGCTGATGTGGTCGAGATCGACGTACTGATAAACGATCGGGCCTTCGTCTTGCACCATGAACGATGTCCGAGGTGGCGTGAACCATCGGTGTAAGAGGGTCATCATCTCCGAAAGCACTAGGGGAGTGAGCATTACGAGCGCAACGTATATCGTCCATCGACGCCAGCGGGGGCGATGCCTGCGGGTGGCCGGCAGGTGTTCCGGCTCGTAGATCTCGTACTCGGGTTCCGGTGTGTGTACCCGCTGAGACTCGGGGAGCAGATCGTCGAGGGAGAGTCCCCGTGACCTGTCGAAAGCTGTGGTGTTGGCGGTATCCATGGGTGGCCTCCCAATTCTCTGGAAAATCACGCACGGGACAAATAGCCAGTGCATGTTGAGTTTGTCCACAGGTTCTGAGTTGTCAACAGGTTGTTTTCGGATGGCTTGGTTTTGTGGTGGTGGGTTGAGGGTGGTGGTTGGGACGCGCTTCGTATGGGGCGGGCGCGCGGTCGTGTGAGTGGTGGGGGCTGCGATGGCGAGGAATATGGCGTTGGGGGCTCGGGGCGAGGATGTGGCTGTCGAGTTCCTGATCGATGCGGGTTTGGAGATTGTCGAACGCAATTGGCGTTGTCGGTACGGCGAGTTGGATGTTGTTGCGACGTCCGGTGATCGGATTGTGTTCGTGGAGGTGAAGACTCGCTCTGGTGTCGGGTACGGGAGTCCGGCGGAGTCGGTGACGTTCGCGAAGCAGCGTCGGATTCGGGTGTTGGCGATGCAGTGGCTCACTGATTCGGGTCGGTCGTGGTCGAGGGTGCGTTTTGATGTGGTGGCTGTGTTGATCGGTCGCGACGGTGTGCCTTCGGTCGAGCATTTTGTGGATGCGTTCTGATGGCGTTGGGGCGGGCGCATTCTGTTGCGGTCAGTGGTGTGGACGGGCAGATCGTGGAGATCGAGGCGGATATCGGGCGCGGGTTGCCTGCGGTGCATTTGGTGGGGCTGCCTGATACGGCGTTGCACGAGTCGCGTGATCGGATTCGGGCCGCGGTGACCAATTCTGGTGAGGAGTGGCCGGACAGCAAGGTGATTTTGGCGTTGTCGCCGGCGACGTTGCCGAAGGTGGGCAGTGTTTACGATTTGGCGTTGTCGTTGTCGGTTCTCGATGCGGCGAAGAAGTTGCCGCGGAAGTTGTTGCGGGAGACTGTGTTTTTGGGGGAGTTGGCGCTCGACGGTCGTTTGCGGACGGTGCGTGGTGTGTTGCCTGCGGTGCTTGCGGCGAAGCGGGCGGGGTGGGGGACTGTGGTGGTTCCGGCTCGGGCGTTGGCTGAGGCGGGCTTGGTGAAGGGGATCGAGGTGCTGGGCGCTGACGATCTGTCCGCGGTGATCGGGTGGTTGCGTGGGGAGTTGGCGCTGGCTGTTCCTGATGTTTTCGAGCGTGCTGGTGTGGTGGCGGTGCGGGATTTGAGTGAGGTTGTCGGGCAGACGGATGCTCGGTGGGCGATCGAGGTTGCTGCGGCGGGTGCGCATCATTTGATGTTGACGGGTCCGCCGGGGATCGGGAAAACGATGTTGGCGCAGAGGCTTCCGGGGATTCTTCCGCCGTTGACGGAGGGGGAGTCGTTGGAGGTGACGGCGATTCATTCGGTGGCGGGGGTGTTGCCGGAGGATCGGCCGTTGATCGATATGCCGCCTTTCATTGCGCCGCATCACAGTTCGTCGGTCAGTTCGCTGGTGGGTGGTGGTAGTGGGATGGCTCGTCCTGGTGCGGTCAGCCGCGCCCATCGCGGCGTGCTGTTTCTCGACGAATGTGCCGAGATCGGGGTGAAGGTGCTCGAAGCGTTACGCACGCCACTCGAAGACGGGGAAGTGCGAATCGCCCGGCGGGACGGAGTTGCGCGGTACCCGGCGCGGTTCCAGCTGATCCTGGCCGCCAATCCCTGCCCATGCGCGCCGCCGCGAGACGCGGACTGCGTCTGCGCACCCGCGGCGCGTCGCCGTTACCTGGGGAAATTGTCCGGCCCGCTCTTGGACCGAGTCGACATCAGGGTCCGGATGCAGGCCGTTGCAACCGGCGCGCTGATCGACGAAGTGGGAGAAAGCACCAGCGATGTTCGTGCGCGCGTGGCGGCGGCTCGAGACACTGCGGCCCAGCGGTGGAGTGAGTACGGGTGGCGGACCAACGCGGAGGTACCAGGGCCGGCGTTGAGACAGAAGTTCAGACTCTCGCGTGCAGCGCTGGCGCCGGTGGAACGGGCGCTGCGTAAAGGTGTCATCACTGCTCGTGGGGCGGACCGAGCGTTGCGGGTTGCCTGGAGTGTCGCCGATCTGGCAGGTGAGGCGATGCCCGGACCAGACCAAGTTGTCACCGCACTCGACTTCCGAGACAGGGGATTCCAATGACTACACACGATCCACGACTACTCGCTTGGGCATATCTGTCCCGCGTCGTGCAGGGCCCAAGCGCGTATATGTCCATGTTGATCGACGAGCTCGGGGTCGAAGAAACTGCGAGGGCGGTCCGCAACGGCGATCTGCCACCCGCGATCGAGGAGAAGACACGAGCCCGCGCTCACATCGACACAGCCCAACGAGACCTCGACCTGATGGAGGCGATGGGTGGCAGGCTCGTAACACCGAACTGCGCCGATTGGCCGGCGTGGCGAATGCTTTCCTTCGACGGACTCGATCCCTCCGGGGGTGAGACGGCGCCATTTGTGTTGTGGGTGTTGGGGTCCGGGGATTTGGTTGATCTGACCGAGAGATCGGTTGGAATTGTGGGCACGCGGGCATCTACTGCGTACGGCGAACACGTGACGGCAGAGATTGCCGGTGACCTCGCTGTCGACGGATGGACCGTGATTTCCGGGGCGGCCTTCGGTATCGACGGGGCCGCGCACCGCGCTGCATTGGGCGTAGGTGGAAACACACTGGCTGTCTTGGCCTGTGGCGTGGATCGAGCGTATCCGTCAGGGCATGCGCGACTACTCAAACAGATAGCGAGTTCGGGTGCAGTGATAAGTGAATATCCGCCGGGCACAACACCTGCAAAGTTCCGGTTTCTGGCAAGGAATCGACTGGTAGCTGCGTTGTCGGACGGAGTAGTGGTGGTCGAGGCGGGTTGGCGCAGTGGTGCACGCAATACCGCCAATTGGGCTCGAAAACTAGGCCGTCCCGTGATGGCGGTGCCCGGACCGGTTACCTCGGCATCGTCGACCGGATGTCACCGGATGATCCGCGAAGGTGAAGCGCAACTCGTTTCCAATGCCGTGGATGTAGTCGAAGCGTCAGGCCCATTTGGTGTCGGGGATTCCGCGGAGGATGCAGCCGCGACGCGTGACATCGACGCATTGCGAGGCAATTCTCGATTGGTATACGAAGCATTGCCGGGAACGGGGTCTCGCAGTACGCGTGAGTTGTCCGAGGAATCGGGATTGCTCATAGCTCAGGTTCGTGCCACTCTTCCTCTGCTCGAACTGGAGGGATTTGCAAGTTCTGATTCCAGTGGTTGGTTTCGGACGCGGTAGTACGTGAACTACTTCTGCGCCCGTCAGACCATGCGTGGCGATGCTCACTAATCGTTTGCGAAGACCGTGAATCGTCAATACCCGCAGCGCATCGGAAATGCCACGTCAGGGCTATTTTTCACGAATTTGCTCGACTGTGTGCAATGTAATTCTCGATGCGTTTCGCCGACCCGACCTGCAAGTTCGACGGGTCTCAGGAAAGCCTCAGGTCAATGTGCATGGAAGTCCGATTAGTCTGGATCACGATGACGGCGGGCATTGATTGACACCCGGCATCCGAGGGATGAATGTGCAGAATTTTCAGGGTCGTGTTCGGTCGAGGCAATGCCGCTAACCCGCTGCTAATTCGGACCATTGAGTCTGTTCGGAAACGGTGAAGGCTTTCGAACTTCTTTTGTTCATCAACGCTCTATCTGTGTATTGTGAAGGAGAATTGAATCGATCATTGAAAGAGGAGTGCAATGGCTGAGAAGCTGATTCGGCAACTCATCGACGACCTTGATGGTAAGCCGATTGACGATGGATTCGGTGATCGAATTGAGTTCTCTTACCAGGGAACGGATTACGTGATCGATCTGCGCGCCACCAATGCAGAGAAGTTCGACGCTGCGGTGAAGCCGTTCGTCGAGGCTGCTGCGAAGGTGAGCGGGAAGCGTGGCAAGAAGGCTCAGGCTGCATCTCCGCAGGCCACATCAGGTTCCGGACGCTCCAAGGAGACGCTCCAGGCCATCCGTGACTGGGCAGGTAAGAACGGTTACGAAGTTGCTCCGCGTGGGCGTATCAAAGCGGAAATCATCGACGCTTTCGACGCTGCACACTAGATTGAATTAAATACACCTCTGGCTCTCGGCGAACTTCGCCGGGAGCCAGAGGTGTATTTTACTGTTGCTTTGCCGAGTTCTCGGACAGCTTTGTCCGACAGGTCGTCCATGTGAAGCAGATCAGATAATTCGTCTATACAGCACCGAATTTACCCAGCAGATTGGTCGGTTTCTTTCGCTGGGTACAAAGGTCGACAGAGCGCTGTGTGGAGTCGCCGGCGAGGTATTTCGCCCTCGTGCTGCAATTGTCGTGTACATTAGTTAGGTAACACTAACTTTCGGAAGGATCTTTCTGTGGCCAAGCCGACAACTGCATTGACGGTTCTGCGGACCGAACAATTGACCCCCCATATGGTACGAGTGTTTCTCGGGGGACCAGGCTTCGAGTCGTTCACTCCCAGCGAATACAGCGATTCCTATGTAAAGATCGAATTCGGCACTCCTGATCAGCCGACACTGCGCACCTACACGATTCGTTCGTACGATCTTGATGCCAAAGAGATTGCAATCGATTTTGTCGTCCACGGCGACATGGGTGTCGCAGGTCCGTGGGCCGCGTCAGTTCAGCCGGGCGCTGAGATTACTCTGCGGGGACCTGGTGGCGCGTTTTTGCCGTCACCAACCGCTGATTGGTATCTCTTCGTCGGAGACGAGACCGCAATACCCGCTATTTCCGCGTCGATAGCGCGATTGGCGCCGAATGCGGTCGGCTACGCCGTTGTCGAAGTCGGGGGACCGGAAGACGAAATCGCGCTCGATGCCCCAGAAGGTATTGCCGTGACCTGGCTACATCGCGGGGCATCGTCCGATGCGGTCGGCGAAGAATTAGCGGGCGACAACGCTCCGGTTGTCGCCGCGGTCAAGGCACTCGAATGGTTGCCGGGCGAACCGCACGTGTTCATTCACGGTGAAGCACAAGCCGTCATGCACAACCTCCGACCGTACATTCGCAAGGAACGAAATGTCCCGGCGTCGGCCGCTTCCATTTCCGGCTATTGGCGTCGTGGTCGCACCGAAGAGGGCTTCCGGGTCTGGAAGTCCGAACTCGCTGCGGCCGAAAACTAACTCGCGGCGGCCGTGCCGCGAGTCAGCAACACGAGCGCAACGGCCGCGAGAACTCCGAAGGTGGGAATTGCGATTGCCATCGGAACTGCCGTGTCTTCTCCCGCAATTCCCACCAACGGCGAAACCAGCGCCGCCAAGCCGAACTGGCCCGCTCCCATCAGCGCTGAACCGGTCCCGGCCGCGTTGGTGACCTCTCCTTGGGCGAGAGCGGTGGCATTGCCCATGATGAACCCGATGCTCGAAATTGCCACGAACAGTGGGACCAAGATCAACCAGGTATTCGTGGAACTGAAAACCACGCTGGTGCAGAACAATACGGCGCCGCCCATGAGGAGTAGGCACACCCCGAAACGCAGCAGCGTGCGTGCTCCGACGCGACCGAGCAGGCGAGTGGTGATCATCGCTGCCGTGACCATTCCGGTGGCGTTCACTGCGAACGCGATCGAGAATTGTGACGGACTCAGCCCGAGAACGTTCTGAACGACGAACGGTGACGCGGAGATGTACGCGAACAAGGCGCCGAATCCGAAGACGAATGCGAGCGCATATCCGAGGTAGTGCCGATTGCGGACCACGTATCGCAGATTCGAGATCAGGGCCTTCAATCCGCCGCCGTGGCGTCGCTCGGGCGGAAGTGTCTCGGGAACGAGCAAAACGACACCAGCCACCATCACGGCGCCCGCGACAGCCAGGACCCAGAAGATTCCGCGCCATCCGACGGGGCCGAGAAGTGCGCCGCCGATCAGTGGCGCGACGACGGGAGCGATACCGCCGATGATCATCATGATGCTGAAGAGCTTCGCTGCGTCGTCGCCGCGCGCTCGGTCGGCAATACAAGCGCGGGCAAGAACGATGGCAGCGCCTCCACTCAAGCCCTGGACGAGTCGTGCACCGATTAGAAACTCGATGTTCGGCGCCACCGCGCATGCCGCGCCGCTCAGTGCCGTGATGATTGTCGCGGCCAGCAGTATTCGTCGCCTGCCAAGTCCGTCGGAGATCGGACCGATGATCAGCTGGCCGATTCCGAGGCCTGCCATGAAGGTGGTCAGCGTGAGCTGAACGCTGGCCGCAGTAGTGTCGAGTGCAACCGCCATCAACGGTAGGCCGGGCAGGTACATGTCGATGGACAGTGGAGCGATTGCGGAAATCAGTGCCAGTACGCACAACATCTTCAGAGGAATTGCTCGATTCACCGATCAACCCTATCGGCGAGGGAGCTTGCAGTTTCAATCGCGGCGAGCGAGCGTGTGTTCATGACTGACGCATTGCCGGCGAGCTTGAGCGTTCACCTCGATGCGTATGCCGAGCACCTCCGACTGAGCCGAGGCCGGTCGGAACACACGATCCGCGCCTACGTCGGTGACGCGCGGGCATTGCTGACCCATTTCTCCGCGGGTTCGGAGAATGCAGATCTCGACCGCCTCGACCTAAGTGTCATGCGTTCGTGGTTGGCCGCCCAGAATGCCGTAGGAACAGCCCGTACGACGGTAGCTCGACGGGCTTCTTCGGCGCGTGGGTTCACTGCGTGGCTCGCGCAGACCGGACGCATTTCCGTCGACCCGGGCACACGTCTGGCGGCTCCGCCAGCTCGCCGGACGCTGCCGACGGTGCTGCGTCAGAGCCAGGCCCTCGACGCAATGGATGCGGCGGAAAGCGGTGCGCAGCAACAAGAGCCGCTCGCCCTGCGAGACCGACTCATCGTGGAATTGTTGTACTCCACCGGAATTCGCGTCGGCGAGTTGTGTGGACTGGACGTCGAGTCGGTCGATGCCGATCGACGATTGCTTCGTGTTCTCGGCAAGGGGAACAAGGAGCGGTCGGTGCCATACGGCCTGCCCGCAGAATCGGCACTGAACGGCTGGCTGGAGCACGGACGACCCGCGCTGTGTTCGGATCGGTCCGGGCGAGCGTTGCTCCTCGGAGTTCGAGGCGGCCGGCTCGATCAGCGTCAGGCGCGTTCGGTGGTCCACGAAACCATGGCTGCAATTCCAGGGGCTCCCGACATGGGTCCGCACGGGCTTCGGCACTCGGCTGCGACACATTTGCTGGAGGGTGGTGCGGACCTTCGTGTGGTCCAAGAACTCCTCGGTCATGCGAGTTTGGCGACCACTCAGCTGTACACGCACGTGTCGGTCGAACGGCTTCGATCCGTCCACGATCAGGCCCATCCGCGCGCCTGATTTGTGGAGCGACGCGAGTTCTCGGCTGGTATTTGGTAGCGTCGCAGCTCAGAAGAGTGAACAATCGGCAAAGTTCGATCGTCGTATCGAGACACTCGATTACATGCGATATCCGGGGGATTCGTGAACCGCCAAGATGTGAAGCACCTGCCGAACAGCGGCCAACCAGCCTGGCTGTCCGAATCGCCGCAACCGGCTCCCGAGCCGGCGCCGACGCCGGAGCCTGTGGCGCGACTGCAAGAGGTCTGGTCCACGCCACCGCCACCGTCGAGCCAACAGCAGGTGACAAACCAGGATCTGGTTGCCGAAGCTTTACTGAAACGCCCGAAACGGACGCCGCGTGGCGGCTGGCGTAGGGGATTGCATCGTGCGACCGGAGGTGTGGTCAATCTGGGGGATTCGACCAACGAACAGCGCAACCGTGCACTGGCCGCCCGAATCGAGCAGCCGATCCGCAACGACTACCGAGTCGCTCTGCTCTCGCTCAAAGGCGGCGTGGGCAAGACGACGGTCACGGTCGGACTCGGTGCGACGTTTGCTTCGCTGCGTGGTGACTGCGTCGTGGCGGTTGACGCCAATCCCGATTTCGGGACTTTGGCACAACGTGTTCCGCTGCAGACCAATTCGACAGTGCGCGATCTGATTGCTGCTAGACCGGACATAAAGAGCTATTCGGACGTTCGAGTGCACACATCCCAGTCGTCGAGTCGTCTCGAGGTGCTGGCGAGTGAGCAGGATCCGGCGATTTCGGAGGCATTCAGCGAGGCCGACTATCGCCAGGTCATCGACATCTTGCAGGTCTACTACAACATCATCCTCACTGATTGCGGTACCGGGATCATGCACTCGGCGATGAACGGCGTTCTGGATCTTGCCAATTCGTTGGTTCTCGTCAGTTCGCCGGCAATCGACGGAGCGCGCAGTGCAGCGGCAACGCTCGATTGGCTTCAGTTGCACGGATACGGCCATCTGGTCGAGCGGACCGTCGTCGTCATCAGCGCCGCCAGACCCGGGTCGAGCGTCATCGACATGGACGCGTTGGTGGACTATTTCATGCGTCGATGCCGCGCCGTCGAGGTCATTCCTTTCGACGAGCATCTCGCGGAGGGGTCGGTGATGGACCTCGAATTGATGCGACCGGCCACCAGACGAGCGTTCATGGAACTGGCAGCGATGGTGGCCGACGACTTCGCGGACGCTGTGGGTCGGCACGCCGTTTCCGAGTGGCACTGATTCTGCGACCGATTTCTGCGACCGATCAGCCTCCTTTCAATGGCTTGAGCCTGAGCGGTTGCGACCGAACCAGTCCGAGTGGATCGAGATACTCGCGTCCTCTGCGCAAGCCCCAGTGCAAACATGCTTCGACAGCGCACCCTTCGTGCCCGGTTTCGAGGGTTCCGATCACGGACCTGGCTGCGACGCGTTCACCTGTGCGAACGACTGCGGTGACGGGTTCGTAGGTCGTGCGTAGGCCGCCGGAATGATCTATCGACACCGTCGGCTTTCCGGCGACCACTCCCGCGAACACCACGATGCCGTCGCCGGCCGCGAGGACGGATTGGCCGGCACTGCCGCCGAGATCGACCCCGCGATGACCCGGCAGCCAGTTCTCAGCCGGTTTGTCGAAAGCCCGTTCCACGTGCGGCCGAGGAGCGAGCGGCCAGTCGAATCGCGTGTCTGCTGACGCCGTGCCTACGGCGACACAGCAGGAGATCACGGCAAAGACCACGCCTCGTCGAGCTCCGTGCAACATCGTCATTCCTTGATCTTGCGTGGAGTAGCGCACGCTTCAATGCAGATCAGACGGGTAATCCGCAAGGTAGCCGCCGATCCACAACCGCCGGTTCGGTCTGTTGCTTCCGGGGTGGTTATGGCATCGGGGGACGAGGACGTACACTTGTCGAGCGGTCTGTGCTCGCACAGTCCGACTTCGCGCGCCCGCGCACGTTTTCCGGCCTCGGCTGGTCCTGGTTCTCACGAAACAGGTCCGACGGCCGTGCGGGTGCCAGGGCAGGGATCACCCGATCGCCTGCATCAACCGGATTGAAAGTTTGAGGTACACAGCCATGGCTGTCGTAACCATGAAGCAGATGCTCGATAGTGGAACCCACTTCGGACATCAGACCCGTCGCTGGAACCCGAAGATGAAGCGATTCATCTTGACCGACCGCAACGGCATCTACATCATCGACCTCCAGCAGACGCTGACGTACATCGACAAGGCGTACGAGTTCGTCAAGGAGACCGTTGCCCACGGCGGCACCGTTCTCTTCGTCGGTACCAAGAAGCAGGCGCAGGAGTCCATCGCTTCCGAAGCGACTCGCGTCGGAATGCCCTACGTCAACCAGCGTTGGCTCGGCGGCATGCTCACCAACTTCACCACCGTTCACAAGCGTCTGCTTCGCCTCAAGGAGCTCGAGGCAATGGAGCAGACCGGTGGATTCGAAGGTCGCACCAAGAAGGAAATCCTCATGCTCACGCGTGAGATGACCAAGCTGGATCGCACCCTCGGTGGTATCCGCGACATGGCCAAGGTTCCTTCCGCGGTGTGGATCGTCGACACCAACAAGGAGCACCTGGCAGTTGCCGAGGCTCGCAAGCTGAACATCCCGGTCATCGCGATCCTGGACACCAACTGCGACCCCGACCTCGTCGACTACCCGATCCCGGGCAACGACGACGCCATCCGTTCCGCAGCACTGCTGACCAAGGTTGTCGCTTCCGCGGTTGCCGAAGGTGTGCAGGCACGTGCAGGACTGAGCGCCGACAAGGACGCGAAGCCCGAAGCCGGCGCAGGCGAGCCCCTCGCCGAGTGGGAGCAGGAACTGCTCTCGCAGGCAGCTCCGGCCGCAGAGGCTGAGGCAGCTCCGGCTGCAGAGGCTGAGGCAGCCCCCGCCGCAGAGGCACCGGCCACCGAGGCCTGATTCGTTGAAACCGGCCCTGACCAAGAGTTCTTTTGGTCAGGGCCGTTTCACCGTTAGGCCCGAGCACCACCGTCAGGCCGTGCTTCACCGTTAGGCCGTGCTTCACCGTTAGTCCTAGGTCCGAAACAGACACATGAGGAGGCTCGCTAATCATGGCGAACTACACCGCCGCTGACGTCAAGCGGCTCCGTGAGCTCACCGGCTCCGGAATGATGGCATGTAAGAACGCACTCGCAGATGCAGACGGCGATTTCGACAAGGCCGTCGAGCAGCTGCGCATCAAGGGCGCGAAGGATGTCGGAAAGCGCGCAGAGCGCACCACCGCTGAGGGTCTCGTCGTCGCCAAGGACGGCGTCATGATCGAGATCAACTGCGAGACCGACTTCGTCGCCAAGAACGACGAGTTCATCAAGCTGGCCGACGAGATCGTGACCGTCGCTGCTGCTGGTAAGCCTGCTGACCTCGACGCTCTCAAGGCGCTCGAGCTCGACGGCAAGACCATCGACACCGTCATTGCGGAGCAGTCCGCGAAGATCGGTGAGAAGCTCGAACTGAGCCGCGTCGCTTCCTTCGACGGCCCCGTTGCCGTTTACCTGCACAAGCGCAGCTCCGACTTGCCGCCCGCTGTCGGCGTTCTCGTCGAGTACACCGGTGAAGGCGATGCTGCTGCTGAGGCCGCTCGCGGCGCTGCAATGCAGGTCGCAGCACTCAAGGCGAAATACGTCACGCGTGACGAGGTTCCCGAGGAGATCGTCGCTTCCGAGCGTCACATCGCCGAAGAGACCGCCCGCGCAGAAGGCAAGCCCGAGCAGGCACTGCCGAAGATCATCGAAGGCCGCGTCAACGGTTACTTCAAGGACGTCGTTCTGACCGAGCAGTCTTCGGTCACGGACTCCAAGAAGACCGTCAAGGCGATCCTCGACGAGGCAGGCGTGACCATCAAGCGCTTCGTGCGTTTCGAGGTCGGCGCCTCCGCTTAATTCGGAGCCCGCACACATGGACCCCGCCTGAAGAGCATTTGCTCTACCGGCGGGGTCTACGTGTACCTGGGGCCTCCGATGAGGCAGGATGAGAGTGCCTCGGGACGAGTCCCGGGGGCTTTCCTATGCCGCGGTGTCCGATTCGGCGGCAGAAGAAGAATGAAGGACCTACAAGGTCTTGTATCGAACTGAGGAGAACAATGTCCGAACCAGCCAACGAACGTCCAGGATTCAAGCGGGTCCTGCTCAAACTCGGCGGCGAAATGTTCGGAGGCGGCAAAGTCGGTCTCGATCCCGACGTGGTCACCAAGGTGGCTGAGCAGATCGCAGAGGTCGTTCGATCGGGCGTACAGGTTGCAGTGGTCATCGGCGGCGGAAACTTCTTCCGCGGAGCGGAACTGCAGCAGCGTGGCCTCGATCGCGCGCGCTCCGACTACATGGGCATGCTAGGCACCGTCATGAACTGCCTCGCTCTGCAGGATTTCCTGGAGAAGGCGGGCGTCGATTCTCGCGTGCAGACGGCCATCACCATGGGCCAGGTCGCCGAGCCGTACCTCCCCCTTCGCGCACGCAGGCACCTCGAGAAGGGGCGCGTAGTCATCTTCGGTGCCGGGATGGGTATGCCCTACTTCTCGACTGACACCACTGCTGCGCAGCGCGCGCTGGAGATCGGTGCCGAGGTAGTGCTGATGGCCAAGGCTGTCGACGGCGTCTACTCGGCCGACCCGCGTCTCGACCCGGACGCGACGATGTACGAACAGATCACGCACCGTGAGGTCATCGAACGTGAGCTCAAGGTCGCGGACGCGACGGCATTCAGCCTGTGCATGGACAACTCGATGCCGATGATGGTGTTCAACCTCCTCACCGAAGGAAACATCGCTCGCGCGGTGTCCGGTGAGAAGATCGGCACCCTGATCAAGTCGTGAGTGACACCCAAAAAATGATGCAGAACAACATGGAGGAACAGCCGTGATCGATGAAGCGCTCTTCGAGGCAGAAGAGAAGATGGAAAAGGCTGTCACGGTAGCCAAGGACGATCTCGGCTCGGTTCGCACCGGACGCGCGAACCCCGGTATGTTCTCGCGCATCGTGATCGACTACTACGGTTCGATCACGCCGATCACGCAGCTCGCGAGCATCAACGTCCCCGAGGCCCGCATGGTCATCGTCAAGCCGTACGAGGCTTCGCAGCTCAACGCGATCGAGACGGCGATCCGCAACTCGGATCTCGGTGTGAACCCGTCCAACGACGGCAGCATCATCCGCATTTCGGTTCCGCAGCTCACGGAAGAGCGTCGACGTGAACTGGTGAAGCAGGCCAAGTCCAAGGGCGAGGATTCGAAGGTCACGCTGCGCAACATCCGCCGCAAGGCGATGGACGAACTCGGCCGGATCCAGAAGGACGGTGAAGCCGGCGAGGACGAGGTCGGTCGCGCAGAGAAAGAACTCGACAAGACCACGGCGAAGTACGTGCACACGGTCGAGGAACTCGTCAAGCACAAGGAAGCAGAGTTGATGGAGGTATAGCCTCCTCATTTGCAGTGTTTGTCGTCGGGAGTAGATCAGGGAGTTTGGGTGCACGCACAAGAGGGAACCGCCGGTGGTCCCGTCACGGACGGGCCTACGGGCGGCGCTGAGGGCGCGCAACCGCCGAAGTCGAAGGCGGGCAGGAACCTACCTGCCGCCATCGGCGTCGGAGCTGGCCTCGGCGCCTTGGTCATCGGCACTTTGATCTTCCTGCCCCCGGGATGGATCGCTGTCGTCGCGATCGCGATGTTCATCGCGACGTGGGAGGTCACCACGCGGCTTCGTGAAGCCGACATCGAGGTGCCGCGAATTCCGCTTCTCGTCGGCGGGCAAGCCACGATCTGGCTCGGCTGGCCGTGGGGACCGGTCGGGGTGCTCAGCGGATTCACCGCAACCGTCCTGGTGTGCATGGTGTGGCGGTTGTTCGACCACGGGCTCAAGGCGACCCCGAAGAACTTCCTGAGAGACACCTCCATCACGGTGTTCGTTCTGGCGTGGATCCCGCTGTTGGCGTCATTCGGTGCGTTGATGGTGCTCGAAGACGACGGCCCCGGTCGCGTCTTCGTCTTGATGATCGGTGTCGTGTGCTCCGACATCGGCGGCTACGCGGCTGGAGTGCTGTTCGGGAAGCACCCGATGGTGCCGGCTGTGAGCCCGAAGAAGTCCTGGGAGGGATTCGTCGGCTCCCTCATTTTCTGCGTCATCGGCAGTTTGCTTTCGGTGACGTTGATCCTCGACGCGAATTCGATGATCGGCGTCCTGCTCGGTGTCGTCCTGGTGGTAGTCGCGACGGTCGGCGACCTGATCGAATCGCAGATCAAGCGTGAACTCGGCATCAAGGACATGGGAACCTTGCTTCCCGGCCACGGCGGAATCATGGACCGCCTGGATTCACTCCTGCCGTCGGCATTTGTCACCTGGCTGATTCTGTACGCACTCGTCTGATTTCTCGTGCGTGATTTCTTCTCCGGCCGATCCAAGCCCATTCCCAGTCCGAACATCTGGCATTGGCCGGACGTCTACGAGGTCGAGAACCGCGCGCAGGACGTCGACGGTTCCATCTGGGCCGCGATGGGAGCCCAGGTCGACTGGTCTGGACGCGATGTCGTCGATGTCGGCTGTGGGGCAGGGTTCCATCTACCGGAGTTCGCTCGTACTGCCCGTCGTGTTGTCGGGGTGGAGCCGCATGCACCGCTGGTGAAGGCCGCGCGGGAACGAACCCGCGATTCGGCGTCGATCGACGTAGTCCAGGGTTCAGCAGAGTCCACGGGTCTGGTGGATGCTTCAGTCGATCTCGTTCATGCCCGTACGGCGTACTTCTTCGGAAAAGGCTGCGGCCCGGGAATTCGTGAGGCCATGCGCATCCTGAGGCCCGGGGGAGTCTTGCTGATCGTGGATCTCGATGTGAGCGCCGGCCCGTACGGGGAGTGGATGAGGGCGGATCTGCCCAAATACGATCCCGCGGCGGTCGAAGCGTTCTTCGAGGCTCAAGGATTCTCGCTCACGCGCGTCGAGACCCGGTGGGAGTTCGAGAATCGAGACGATATGCGGCGGGTACTCGGAATCGAGTTCACCGAGAAGACTGCCGAGCGTGCGTTCTCGCAAGTAACGGGATTGGGCTTCACGGTGCGATACCGGATCCATGTTCGGTCCAAACCACGATCACTCGAACTTGCGTGAAGGCGGGCTCAAAAGACGAACGTCAGGCGCTCCGACTTGAGCGCCTGACGTTTTCTGCACCGATTCAGTAGTAAAAAAATCAGTGATCGGTGGGGATGTGGAACAGGGTGGCGAGCTTGTGAATCTTCTTCGCCTTGGCAAGCTTGGGCAGGTCGCTGCCGTCGCGCACGCGTGAGCCGTCTTCGCCGAGATCGTCGATGACATTCTGAGCCCAGATCGCGTCGGCCACGGAGGGACTCAGTCCCGCGTTGACGGGGGCAGTCTGCGCGGTGGTCATGCAGAGTTTGCCGGCCATGCCGAGTGACAAGGTGATCGCACAGTCTCGGGCGAGCAGATCCAGATCGGGGCCGAGCGTGGGACCGTCGATCGGCGGAGCGATGCGTGCCGCGCGGCTGGCGATGGTGAGCCGCGAACGCGGGTACGACATCGACGTGGGGGAGTCGTCCATCCCAGTGTCGCGCCGGAAGTCGCCGCTGCCGAATGCGAGACGGAAGATGCCGTCAGTGCGTGCGATCTCGGGCGCAGCCTCGAGTCCCACCGCGGATTCGACGAGAGCAAGAATCTTGGTGCCGTCGGGAAGTCGCTCGGCCGTGGCGTCGGCCTGCTGACCGCTTTCGGTCTTTGCGAGCATGACACCCTCGAGTCCGGGGAGGCCCGCGAGTACGGCCAGATCCTCTTCCCAGAACGGTGTCGTGGCGTCGTTGATCCGAACCCAGGCGTGATTGTGTTCGCTCAGGAATGCGGCGACATCGCGGCGGGCAGCTGGTTTGTTGGGTGCGGTGACGGCATCCTCGAGGTCGAGAATGACGGCGTCGGCCGCACTCGCGAGTGCGGCGTCGAAGGTGTCCGGTTTGGACGCGGGGACGAGGAGCCAGGATCTTGCCTGCTGCGGGGCAATTCGCGAGGTCACAGGTCTCTCCATGTGAGTAGTCACATCAGGGCCTTTCCGGTGATTTCCACGACATCAATGATGCCTGCTGGCCCATCGATCGACCCAATTGCGTAACTAGATTTCAGTCACATCTGCCGCTTCGCTGCGCGCCGGATCTGAATGATGCGAACGCCGCCTGCCAACGCCATGATCAATGCGCCCGCGATGGCGGAAAGCAGGATCGTGATTCCGAGCGGAAAGTCGATCTGCCAGGCGAGGATCTTGACGGAGACGCTCTCGAGGTTCTGCAGGATGAACACCAGCAGTAAGATCAACACGATTGCACCTATGACCAGGCCAACCCAGGTCGTGGCGGCTCTGGTTCGGTCGGTGACCGACGTTCCGGTCGGCACCGGTTCAGGCGTCGGTGTCGGTTCCGGATCGTGTTTTTCCACTGCCTTGTTCTCGTCCACCTTCGGAAGTTCCGGATCGGGGCCGAAACCGTCGGCTGGGCCGTACACGGGGGAATTCGACGGATCCTCTGGTGTGGTTGACATGACATGATCATCACTCAACCTGCGCGAAGTTGCACGGGTAATCCGGCCACAATCGGGTGGCAGTGGGGTAGCACCCCAAAACAATGGGACAATGGTGTAACTATGGCTGCCTCTCTTCCCCTCGTTTTCACTGCACCCAAGCGCGGAATGCCTCCACGGCACCTCGCCGATCTCGATTCCGCCGAGCGCAAAGAAGCGGTGAAAGAGCTCGGCCTTCCGGCTTTCCGGGCCGATCAGCTGGCGCGTCAGTACTACGCGCGGCTGGAAGCCGATCCGGAGAAGATGACCGATCTCCCCGCATCGGTGCGCGAGAAGGTTGGGGAGTCGCTGTTCCCGACCTTGTTGACCCCGATCAAGCACCTCGCGTGCGATTCGGGCGACACTCGCAAGACCCTGTGGAAGGCACATGACGGAACGCTCCTCGAAAGCGTCTTGATGCGCTATCCCGACCGGGCAACACTTTGCATCTCGAGTCAGGCAGGCTGCGGAATGGCCTGCCCGTTCTGTGCGACGGGTCAGGGCGGCCTCGACCGCAACCTCTCGACCGCCGAGATCGTCGATCAGGTTCGCGAGGCAGCGGCTGCCATGCGCGACGGTGAAGTTGCCGGCGGCCCCGGACGCCTCTCGAACGTCGTGTTCATGGGTATGGGCGAGCCTTTGGCGAACTACAAGCGCGTGGTGGCAGCGGTACGACGGATCACCTCGCCTGCACCCGACGGCCTCGGCCTGTCTCAGCGGTCCGTCACGGTCTCGACCGTCGGCCTAGCTCCCGCTATCCGCAAGCTCGCTGACGAAGGCCTGAGCGTCACGCTGGCGGTATCGCTGCACACACCGGACGACGAACTGCGCGACACTCTTGTCCCGGTCAACAATCGCTGGTCAGTTTCGGAGGTACTTCAGGCTGCCCGGTACTACGCAGACAAGACCGGTCGCCGTGTGTCCATCGAGTACGCGATGATCAAGAACGTCAACGATCAGCCGTGGCGCGCGGACATGCTGGGCAAGAAGCTGAAGAAAGCACTTGGCGGGTTGGTGCACGTCAACCTGATTCCGCTCAACCCGACTCCGGGCAGCGAGTGGGACGCGAGCCCCAAGGACGTCGAGCGTGAGTTCGTGCGTCGGGTCATCGCCCAGGGCGTCTCGTGCACGGTGCGCGATACGCGCGGTCAGGAAATCGCCGCAGCCTGTGGCCAGCTGGCAGCCGAGAACTGAAGCGTTCCAGGCCTGAAACACGTAAAGAGAAGGCCTCCACGAACTTTCGTTCGTGGAGGCCTTCTCTTTGTCAGGTTTCTAGCGCGGGCGGCGACGGATGACGATGTCGCGGACCAGAATGAAGATCATCAATCCGGCGGTGCCGATGAGCCACAGATCCTCGACCTTGCCGTGATGGTTTCCGATCATCATCAGAAGCAGGAATATTGCGAAGAACCATCCGAGGAAACGGAAAAACTTGAGTCCTTCACCACTCCACCCCCATGCGGCAGAGGGAACCTCGGCCTCATCGACGTGCGAGACCACGACGGGGGCGCTGGACTTGACGTCCAACTGGGTATCGGCCACGGTCGATCCTCCTGCTCATTCGGTTGCACTACTGCCCAATATGGTGACATACGACTGCCTGTCGTACGTAGTTGGGCGTCGATAAGGTTGTTCTCAGGTGTTATCAGGAACAATGGGCGAGTGCAGGAAACCACACGTACCCGCGTCCTCCTCCTCGGCAGTACCGGTTCGATCGGTACCCAAGCGCTGGAGGTCATCGCTGCCAACCCCGACCGTTTCGAAGTAGTCGGTCTTGCAGCGGGCGGCAACAACGTCGAGTTGTTGGCCGAACAGATTCGTGCAACCGGCGTCACGGACGTCGCCGTCGCCGATCCTGCAGCGGCATCGGCGCTGGAATCGGTAACCGCCCGTTCGGGACCGAGCGCCGTGACGGAACTGGTTCGGGACAGCGGTGCCGATGTTGTCCTCAATGCGCTCGTCGGTTCTTTGGGACTCGAACCGACACTGGCGGCTTTGAACTCGGGAGCGCGCCTGGCGCTGGCGAACAAGGAATCGCTTGTCGCCGGCGGAGCGCTGGTGACGAAAGCCGCCGCCCCCGGTCAGATCGTGCCGGTCGACTCGGAGCATTCGGCGCTTGCCCAGTGCCTACGTGGTGGAACAGGCGACGAGGTGGCCCGGTTGGTTCTCACCGCTTCGGGTGGGCCGTTCCGTGGCTGGAGCGCGGAGGATCTCGAAAGTGTGAATCCGGCTCAGGCAAACGCGCACCCCACCTGGTCGATGGGCCCCATGAACACCCTCAACTCGGCAACTCTGGTCAACAAGGGCCTCGAGTTGATCGAGACGAACCTGCTGTTCGGGATCGACTACGACCGCATCGACGTCACCGTGCATCCGCAATCGATCGTGCACTCCATGGTGACCTTCTTCGACGGATCGACGCTGGCACAGGCGAGTCCACCGGACATGAAGCTCCCGATCGCTCTCGCTCTCGGCTGGCCGGACCGCATCGAAGGTGCGGCGTCGGCATGCGACTTCACCACCGCCTCCACCTGGGAATTCGAGCCGCTCGATTCGTCGGTGTTCCCCGCCGTCGATCTGGCGCGAAGCGCAGGCAAATCCGGAGGTTGCTTCACCGCGATCTACAACGCGGCCAACGAAGTGGCAGCTCAGGCATTCCTCGACGGTGTCATTTCCTTCCCGGCGATCGTCCGCACGGTGGCTGCTGTTCTCGACGATGCAGGTCAATGGTCCGCAGAACCGGTTACCGTGGACGACGTTCTGGCCGCAGACGGCTGGGCACGCACACGAGCGCGTCAGCTCGTGAAGCAGGAGGGCTAGAGCTTTCATGGTTTTTGCACTGGGCGTAGTGCTGTTTGCCCTCGGCATCGGCGTGTCCATCGCCCTGCACGAAGCCGGTCACATGTGGACGGCCAAGGCTTTGGGAATGAAGGTTCGCCGCTACTACATCGGCTTCGGACCGAAGATCTTCTCGTTCCGTCGAGGTGAGACCGAGTACGGCCTCAAGGCGCTGCCGCTAGGCGGATTCTGCGACATCGCGGGCATGACGGCCCTCGACGAGATGACGCCTGAAGAAGAGCCGCACGCGATGTACAAGAAGGCGGCGTGGAAGCGCGTCGTCGTCATGTCCGGCGGTATCGCGATGAACTTCATTCTCGGGTTCCTCCTGATCTACGCATTGCTTCTCGGCTGGGGCCGAACTGAGCCCGCTCAGCCAGTGGTCCAAGAGGTCACCTGTGTGGCCCCCGATCAGCTGGGCCAGGACGGCAACTTCGAGCTGACAGAGTGCTCGGGTGGGGGCCCCGCGGGAGATGCGGGCCTGCAATCGGGAGATCGGATCACCGCAGTCGACGGAAAGTCGACGAGCACCTTCCCTGAGGTGGCAGCAGCTATTCGAGGTGTGGATGGTCCGATCGTGTTGTCGGTTGATCGCGACGGAGAGGCCTTGTCGATCACGGTCGTGCCCGAACGAGTCCAGCGATATGTGAACTCGGCCAGTGGCGTTCCCGTGAAGCAGGAAGTATCCGCTGTCGGAATCGGTGGACCGGGCTCGGCGCTGGTCGAGTACAACGCTCTCACGGCTGTTCCGGCAGCCTTCGACTACACCGGCCAGATCATGGTCGACTCGGTGAAGGCGTTGGCTGACATTCCGTCGAAGGTGGGGGCTCTGTGGGAGTCGATCACGGGCGGCGAACGCGCCCAGGACACACCGATCAGCGTGGTCGGTGCCAGCGTGATCGGTGGCGAGGCCGCAGATCGAGCCGAGTGGCCGATGTTCGTCGGACTGCTTGCATCGATCAACTTCTTCCTCGGTGTTTTCAACATCCTGCCGCTGTTGCCGCTCGACGGCGGTCACATCGCGGTGGTCTTCTACGAGAAGATCCGTGATTGGTTCCGCGCCCGCCGAGGCTTGATTCCCGGCGGCCCGGTCGACTACACGCGACTCCTTCCGATTACTTACGTATTCATCGTGATCGGTGGCGCGTTCATGTTGCTGACACTCACGGCTGACATCGTCAATCCGATCAAGATCTTCTGACCGTGTGAGAAGGGTGACGGTTGCCGCGCGGTAGTGCGGCGATCGCCCGGCTAAACTTGCAGTGAAGCTATGAAAGAAGGCACAGACGTGACCATCCCTATCGGACTGGGAATGCCCTCGGCACCCGCAGCGATTCTTGCTCCTCGACGCAAGACACGGCAGCTGCAGGTCGGCACGGTAGGTGTGGGCAGCGATTTCCCCATCTCGGTGCAGTCCATGTGCACCACGAAGACGCACGACGTCAATGCAACGCTCCAGCAGATCGCGGAACTGACCGCGTCCGGTTGCGACATCGTCCGTGTCGCCTGCCCGCGTCAGGAAGACGCGGACGCGTTGTCGATCATTGCGAAGAAGAGCCAGATCCCGGTTATCGCCGACATCCACTTCCAGCCGCGCTACATCTTCGCGGCAATCGATGCGGGATGCGCTGCGGTGCGCGTCAATCCGGGCAACATCAAGGAATTCGACGGCCGTGTCAAAGAGGTGGCCAAGGCTGCCGGTGACGCAGGCATTCCGATCCGTATCGGTGTCAACGCGGGATCGCTCGATCCGCGGTTGATGGAGAAGTACGGCAAGGCGACGCCCGAAGCGTTGGTCGAGTCCGCGCTGTGGGAGGCCGGGTTGTTCGAAGAGCACGGCTTCGGTGACATCAAGATCTCCGTCAAGCACAACGATCCGGTGATCATGGTCGAGGCTTACCGCCAACTCGCCGCCAAATGCGATTACCCGTTGCACCTCGGCGTCACGGAGGCAGGGCCGGCGTTTCAGGGCACGATCAAGTCCGCGGTCGCCTTCGGTGCGCTGCTCGCGGAGGGTATCGGCGACACGATCCGGGTTTCGCTCTCGGCCCCGCCGGCCGAGGAAATCAAGGTCGGTAACCAGATTCTGCAGTCTCTGAACCTGCGTCCCCGCAAGCTCGAGATCGTCTCATGCCCCTCGTGTGGCCGTGCACAGGTCGATGTCTACACACTTGCCGACGAGGTCTCCGCCGGCCTCGAAGGCATGGAGATCCCGCTGCGCGTGGCAGTCATGGGTTGCGTCGTGAACGGACCGGGTGAAGCGCGTGAGGCCGACCTCGGTGTGGCGTCCGGCAACGGCAAGGGCCAGATCTTCGTCAAGGGCAAGGTCATCAAGACGGTGCCCGAGGCGCAGATCGTCGAGACGTTGATCGAAGAGGCGATGAAAATTGCCGAAAGCATGGAGGGTGACGCCTCGGAGGGTGCGCCGGTCGTCACCGTGAGTTGAGTGATTGCCGGATGAATCTTCCCCGTCGGTGTCAGGTTCGTGGCAATCTGAGTGCATCATGATCGGGTAGTGATATTCGTGGACGCGCAGTCGAGTCGAGGGGGTTGACGGATGCTCAAACTCCTCGGAGCCAAGCAGGTCGGAAGTCGAGATCTCGAAGACGTCCGACGGGTACTCGACGCCGATCCGGTGGCGGCCTGCATGATTGCCGCGCGCGTCGAAGAATGTGGCGTCGACCCACGAATGATTCACGGCGAGCTGTGGAGTCGAGGCGGGCCGTTGTCCTCACTGTGCTTTGCCGGGGCGAATCTGGTTCCGCTTCGAGGCGATCCGGATGACATTCGGGCATTCGCCGACCGTGCCTGTCGGATTCCGCGCATGTGCTCGTCGGTGGTCGGCCGCGCCGAATTGGCGTTGCCGCTGTGGGAGATGCTCGAGCTCGATTGGGGAACTGCGCGGGAGGTTCGCCCCGAACAGCCGTTGCTCGCGGTTTCCGAGCCGTTGGCATGTCCGTCGGATCCACTGGTCCGGCAGGTTCGCTCGGACGAACTCGAGATCTATCTGCCTGCCGCGATCGCGATGTTCATCGAAGAGGTCGGAGTCGACCCGCGTGCCAACGACGGTGGGCGCGGATACCGGCACCGTGTCGCTAGCCTGATCGCCGCTGGTCGAGCGTGGGCGCACATCGAGGACGGCCAGGTCGTTTTCAAGGCGGAGGTCGGTTCGATGTCTGCTCGCTGTGGCCAGATCCAGGGTGTGTGGGTCAACCCGGAATTTCGTGGGCAGGGCTTCGGCGTGACCGGTACAGCGGCTGTAGCGGAGTCGATCATGGCGACCGGTCGCATTGCGAGCCTGTACGTCAACAGCTTCAATACGATTGCGCGGTCGACCTATTCGCGGGTGGGGTTCCGACAGGTCGCGACCTTCTCGACGGTGCTGCTCGACTGACCGTACAAGCTGCGTGCAATGGTCGCGCCTACGCTGGGTGGAGCATTTGTCGCCCTACTATGGGGCTCGATGAACACTCGGCATTTCTCTCGTAGTCGCTCGGCCCAACTGTTGGCCTCCTGCACCGTGATTTTCTTGGCGGTGGGGATCAGTTCGTGTACTCCGAAACCCGCCGGCCCCGAGCCCGTCGCGCAGCAGTTCCTGAGTGCGTTCGGTGACAGGGATATCGACGAGGCAGCAAAACTGACGGACCGGCCTGACTCCGCGGGTCCTGTATTGAGTGACACCTGGGATGCGCTCCAGGCCGAGTCGATGACTGCCGAGACCACGTCGGTGAAGATGAACGGTGACACTGCGACGGTCGGCTACACCTACGAGTGGCACCTTCCGAAAGACCGCGTATGGACGTACGACGGCGAGCTGCAGATGGGACGCAAGGACGGCGACTGGTCCGTGCGGTGGAGTTCGACGGACGTTCATCCGCGTCTCGGTGACAAGCAGACGATGTCGTTGCGGGCAACCGCGGCGCCGCGAGCGCGGGTCAACGAGCATTCGGGGACCGACGTCCTGGTGCCGGGAATCGTCTACCGAGTGAAGTTCGATCGCTCCAAGAGCAACGACATCATCGGTTCCGCAAACAATCTCGCAAGTGTTCTCGGTCGCTTCGATTCTTCGCTGACGGGTCAATCGATCGCCGAATCCTCGACGGCCGTCAAGGGCGACTATCTGGTGACCCGCCTGCGCAGTGACGACTACGACCAGGTATCGGCGCAACTGGGAGCCATTTCGGGAGTATCTGTCTCGGACGAATCGGATCTCGTCTCGACGGACCCGGAGTTCGCGCCCGACCTTCTCGGGCAGATCAAGAAGACGATCATCGACGAGGTCGACGGCAAAGCCGGCTGGAGTGTCGTCACGGTCAACCAGAACGGCGTCGACACCGATGTGCTGACCGAGACTGCGCCGCAACCTGTTCCGTCGTTCAGTATCAGTTTGGACCGCAACATTCAGATCGCTGCTCAGCGTGCCGTGAACGTGAACAAGGATCAGGCGATGATGGTGGTCATCGAACCGTCGAGTGGGGCGATCCTGGCTGTCGCACAGAACAAGGCAGCAGACCGCGACGGACCGGTCGCGACGATGGGTCAGTACCCGCCCGGTTCGACGTTCAAGATCATCACGGCAGGCGCCGCAATTTCGACCGGTCAGGCGACCCCCGACACGATGGTGCCATGTCCTGGCCGGATCGAGATCGGTGAGCGCAGCGTCCCCAACTACAACGAGTTCTCACTCGGCACGGTGCCGATGGCAACGGCCTTCGCGCGTTCGTGCAACACGTCCTTCGCCAAGCTGGCCAGCGAGATGCAACCAGACACGTTGACCACTGCCGCAGCGCAGTTCGGCATCGGCCAGGACTACAACGTGGTGGGATTGCCGATCGATTCCGGTTCGGTGCCGCCGGCGTCGGACCTGGTGCAGCGGACCGAAGACGGGTTCGGTCAGGGAAAGGTCGTGGTCAGTCCGTTCGGAATGGCGATGGCAGCGGCGACGGTCGCGAACGGTTCGACTCCGGTGCCGCAACTGATTTCAGGGCGCGAAACCACCATCGACGGTGAGCGCCCGGCGATCTCGCCCGCCATGGTCGACGGCCTGCGCGGAATGATGCGACTCGTGGTCACCAGCGGTACTGCAGAACGCGTCGAAGATCAGGGTGAGGTGTACGGCAAGACCGGGGAAGCCGAGGTCGAAGGGGGATCGCACGCGTGGTTCGTCGGCTATCGCGGGAACCTGGCCTTCGCGACTCTGGTTGTGCGGGGCGGAAGTTCGGACAACGCCGTCGCAGTCACCCGCGACATGCTCACCGCCCTACCTGAAGGCTACTGACCCGTCAGGGGAGCAGTCCCAACCTCCGGGCGGTCACCACGGCTTCGTGGCGTGAGCTCGCGTCCAGCTTTCCCATCGCGCTTCGCAGATAGCTCTTGACTGTTTCAGGGCGAAGGGAAAGCCGTTGGCCGGCTTCGATGTTGGTGCAGCCGAGTGCGACCTGAGAGAGAACATCCACTTCACGCGGGGTGAGCGTGACGTCGGATTCGGCGTCGGCGGTGGGACGCAGCAGGTTGGCCAAACGCTGGGAGAGTCCGCGGAGTTTGGTCTGCAAGTCGGTGTCGGTGACGGTCTGGGCGACACTGCGTAGTTCGGCGTGGACTCCGCGGATCTCTTCCGAAGACATACCGTCGGCGGTAGTCGCGGCGGCGGCCTGCAGTAGTTGCAGGCGACGATCGACTTCGTCGCGGATGGCGAACTCCATCCCGAGACGCCGGGATGCGCCGACCATGACGTCTGCTGTGCGGTCACCCAACGGAGCGGAATCGCGGATCGCGGCGTAGAGCACAGCGCGCGATTTTCCCGAAACCATGACCGGAACGGCGATGATCGAATGCAGGCCCTCGCTGAGAACAGGACGGTCGAAGTGATGAGTGATGGACTGCGAATTGCCGTAATCGTTGACGGTGATCGGTGAACCCTGGGCTACGACGCGTCCGCCCATGCCCGAGCGCGGCGGGATGGCCAAGCCCTTGAGGTTGTTGGTGCGGGTGCCGACGAATTCGCTCAGGTGCAGGGTTCCGTCCTGGACCTCGCCTCCGAACAGCACGGGAACAACGCCCTGAGCTGCGATTGTTCGGAGTTCACCTCGCATTGCGTCCCCGTCGCGGGGACGCAGAAGTGACGAAGCATGTCGGTTCACGCAGGTACCCCTTTCTGGGGGTAGTGAAGTTCTCTTGTGAGCTAGATCATAGGGGGTGAACAGTACGTATGACGAGCCGCCAACGTAACCGGTCGGGCCAACCATACGACGATCGATAAGGAGCAAGTTGATGAGCACCGATCCCACCGCACGGGTGCGCGAGCTGCTGGACCAGTACGACACCCCGCATGCCAGCGCCGCAGAATTGCTCTGCGATCGGCATCCCGCGGATGGCGTTGCATTCACCGTCGTCGAGGCAGACCTTAGCTCGGTGGACCTCACTTACGGTCATCTACGTGAGGAGTCCGCGCGTTTCGCGGCAGCTCTGGCCGACCTCGGAGTCGAGCCGGGTGACAACGTCGCGACCTTGATGGGCAAGTCTGCGGACCTGGTGGTCGCGCTCCTCGGAATCTGGCGCCGCGGAGCGGTCCACGTGCCCTTGTTCACGGCGTTCGCTTCGCCGGCCATCGCTTTCCGCTTGACGGCCAGTGGCGCGAAGGTGGTCATTTCCGACGCCAATCAGCTCGAGAAGCTCGCGCCGGGAGAGGACATCCCCGCCGACGCAGCATGGCAGGTCATCGTCGCGGGCGGCGCGGCCGGTGACGAGTTGGACTTCGACGCACTTGTCGCAGCTCAGGATGCCGAAGATCCGAAGGGCGCTGCTGAGGCAGTCGGCGGCAACGCACCGATGGTGCAGTTGTTCACCAGTGGCACCACGGGAACACCCAAGGGCGTGCCGGTTCCGGTGCGCGCGCTCGCCTCGTTCCACGCCTACCAGGAGTTCGGCCTCGACGTCCGAGAGGACGACGTGTTCTGGAACGCCGCAGACCCGGGCTGGGCGTACGGGCTGTACTACGCGTTGCTCGGCCCGCTTGCCGCCGGCACGCGAAGCCTTCTGCTGCACGCCGGATTCTCCGCGCCGCTGACGTGGCAGATCATCGAGAAGTTCGGTGTCACCAATTTTGCCGCCGCTCCGACCGTCTACCGCAGTCTGCGTGCCGACAAGGCTCCCGTTCCGGAAGGCATCTCGCTGCGCCGCGCTTCCTCGGCCGGTGAGCCCTTGACTCCGGATGTTGTTGCGTGGTCGAAGAACTCGTTGGGCGTCGAGGTCCGTGATCACTACGGCCAGACCGAGCACGGCATGTTCATCGTCAACGCCTGGGCCGACGGACTTCGCGACGATGTCCGTCCCGGATCCATGGGTCGTCCGTTGCCGGGTTGGTCTGCCGCTGTGCTGGAAGACAATTCGGATGACATTGCACCGGCCCGCACTCAGGGCCGCGTGGCGATCGATACTCACAACAGCCCGTTGATGTGGTTCACCGGGTACGTCGATGCGCCGGAGAAGACGAAGCAGCGATTCAGCGAAGACGGCCGCTGGTACATCACCGGTGATGCGGGAATGACGGACGAGGACGGATTCTTCTTCTTCTCCTCGCGCGACGACGACGTCATCATCATGGCGGGCTACCGCATCGGTCCCTTCGACGTCGAGAGCGTGCTGGTCATGCACGAGCACGTCATCGAGGCCGCCGTGGTGGGCATGCCCGACGAGTTGCGTGGTGAGGTTCTCGAGGCGTTCGTCGTTCTTCGCGAAGGCGTCGACGGCGACGACGAACTCGAGAAGGAACTGCAGACGTTGGTGAAGAAGAAGTTCGCCGCGCACGCGTACCCGCGCACGGTGCACTTTGTTCCGAACCTGCCCAAGACCCCGAGTGGGAAGGTTCAGCGGTACATCTTGCGGAAGGGATAAACCCCTGCTGTGCGCCTTTATTAACCCCCGGCGGTTAATAAAGGCGCACAGCAAGGTCAGCGCCGACGAATTCTGCCGACCACCATGAGGGCGACCAGGGTGACTGCAAGCAGCAGTGTCGTATTTGCTGCGGCAAGAAATACCTGGCCACGGTCGGTGAGTCCGAAGATGCTGACCGGCAAGGTCTTCCATGTCGCCGGGTAGACCATGACCGTTGCGCCCAGCTCACCCATCGACAGTGCGATGGAAAGCCCGGCGGCCGCACCCAACGCTGGGAGCAGCAGCGGTAGCGTTACCCGTGTCAGCACCCGCACCGGGCCGGCGCCGAGTGATTCGGCAGCTTGACGGTAGGCGGGATCGAGCCGTTCGAGCGCGGCCGATACGGAACTGAAGGCAAAGGCAAGCACCAAAACCGTGTGAGCGAGAATCACGATCCACTTCGTGCCGCCGAGCAGTAGCGGGCGCTCGTTGAAAGTGATGAGCAGACCCAAGCCGATCGCGACCGACGGAACCGCAATCGGTAAATGGAATACGGCATCGGTGATGCGCCGCAGCCACATCGGTGCAACACGCGAGGCCAGCGCGGCCCACGTTCCGACGATCAATGCCAATGCCCCCGCGATGAATGCAGTCTGCAAACTGACGATCAGGCTGGCGAAGTTCTCGTCGGACAGCGCCGTGGAGAAGTTCTTGCCGCCGAGATTCGACGGAAGTGGACCGGTCCACGATCCGGCCAAGGCAGCCGCGACGACGGTGGCGATGGGCGCGACGAAAACCACCGCGACGACCAGGGTGAAGAATCCGAGTACGAGGGCCCTAGAGCTTCGTGTCCACAGCAGCACGGCTGCCTCCCATCAATCTGTTGAAGGTGAATCGGTAGAGGCAGTACAGGCCGAGTGAGAGTGCGACCTGGACCGTCGCGATCACTGCCGCGCCGGGCAAGTCGAAGGTGACAATCCCGCGGGTGTAGATGAGGACCGGAAGAGTTACGACGTCTTTAGCCCCGGTGAAGAGCACGATGCCGAATTCATTCAGTGTCATCAGAAGTACGAGCGATCCACCGGCCAGGAGGGCCGGCCACGCTTCCGGCATCACCACCTGCCGCAGAACTCGGACGGGTGACGCGCCGAGACTGGCTGCCACGTCGAGTTGTTCACGCGGAATCTGGGTGAACGCTGCCAATAGCGGACGCACGACAAAGGGTGTGAAGAAAGTGATTTCGGCCGCGATCACACCGAACGGAGTGTTGAGGAAATTCAGTGGGCCGCTCGCATCGCCGGTGATGCGGACGATCAAGGCGTTGACGGCGCCGGCTGTCCCGTACAGGAACGTGAACGCCAGCGTGATCAGGAAAGACGGCAGGGCGAGCACCGTGTCGATCAATCGCCCCACCACCTTGGATCCGGCGAACGGAACGAAGGCCAGCACCAAGGCGAGGAAGGTTCCCAGGATCAGGCAACCCAGGGTCGACGCCACGGCGATTTGGATGGTCCGCCAGAGCGCGGTTCTGAACAGTTCCGAACCGAGCACCGAAGACCACGTGGACAACCCGGTGCCATCTGCGGTGCTCAGAGATTCCGTGAGGACACGCGCAGTGGGATAGACAGCAAACACGAGGACAAGAAGCAGTGGTGGCAGCGTCCAGCCGATCCGGCGCCACGCGATCGGGTCTTTGTGCTGGGGCGCAGCGGTTTCGGGGCGTTCCAGGGTTGTCGTCATGGGTGGCGATCCGCCGGAACCAGGACACTGCCGTCCGTGGGCAGGACGACGCCCACTTCGGTGTCGACCGGTCGTTCGTCGTGCCCTGGAACATCCGCGTCGACGCGGACATCGTCGAGGCCACGTACAGCCAGCGTCAGACGCGTCGTGGAACCGCGCCAGACGCTCGAGACGATGCGCGCCGGGAATGATCCTCGTGCGCCGAGGCCGGTTACGGCTACCGCGTGTGGACGAACACACAGGTAGGCGTCCATGTCGGACTCCCATTCGATGTGCCCGATCTCGGGCTGCGGGGCGTGAGCAGTGAACGGCGTGCCACCGATCGAGACCAGCGCGGAGGTGCCGATGACGCGTGTGACGGTGCAGGGCAGCAGGTTGGCACCCCCGAGGAACGCCGCGGTGAAGCTGGACGGCGGACGTTTCCACAAGGCCTCAGCGGTGTCGATGTCCGCGAGTGTGGCGTTGCGCATCACTGCGATTCGGTCTGCCAGCGCCAGGGCTTCACTCTGATCGTGCGTCACATAGAGCATGGCTGTGTCAGGTAGTGCTGCGCGCAGTCTCGCCAGTTCGCCGAGCATGCTCTCGCGAAGTTGAGCATCCAGGGCGGCCAGTGGTTCGTCGAGGAGGAGTACTCCAGGGCGAATTGCCAACGCTCGGGCAATGGCGATTCGCTGCTGTTGACCGCCGGAAAGTTCACGGGGAAGCCGCTTTCCGTACGCCGACATCCCGACCATGTCGAGGGCTTCGGCCACGCGAGGGCCGATCTCCGACCGCGGCACGCGATGGGCTCGGAGTCCGAAGGCTACGTTTTCGGATACTCGCATGTGCGGGAAGAGAGCGTACGACTGAACGACGACGCCGATACCGCGTTGTGCGGGAGGCAGATTGGTGATGTCTCGGGTGCCGAGCTTGACGGAACCGGACGTGGGGCGGACAAATCCCGCGAGGGCCTTCAGAGCGGTCGACTTGCCGGATCCACTGGGCCCCAGCAGTGCCACAGTTTCACCCGGCGCCACTCGTAGATTGAAATCGACGAGTGCATGGGTTGCGGTCTTCCCGCGGCCGTAGGCGACGTTGACGCGATCGAAGGTGATGGCCGGAGCAGAATGTTCGATCGCTCCGTGAACACCGACGGTCTCGGGGAGCGTCCGCCCCAGTCTGGTTCTTGCCATGATCAGCTCCCGGTGGCTTTCTGGTAAGCGGCGATGTCGGCGTCGAGCGAGCTGAGGACGTCGTTCCAGTTCGGGGTCCACACATTCACGCCCTGCAGAACTCCGGAAGGCGTGTTCTTGTCGGTGGATTCTCCGGCAGCGCTTCGGACGTCCTCGCGGACTGATACGCCGAGTGCATCGGTGGCGACGGTCTTCTGCGATTCTTCGGAGAGCAGGAACTCCATCAACTTCTTGGCTTGTTCGCTGCTCGGTGCGCTCTTGGCGAGGCCCATCACGTAGGGCAGTGCAATGGTGGTGCGAGTGCCGTCGGCTCCAGCGGGGAAGAAGATGTCGAACTTCGATCCGTCGTCGGCGATGGAGGCGAGGTTCATCTGGACGTCACCGTTGGCGACCAGCAGCTCTCCGTTACTGACCTTGGGCTGGAGCTTTCCGGTGGAAGACGAGGGTCCGACGTTGTTGGCCTGGAGCTTTCCGAGGTAGTCGAGTGCTCCTTCCTTACCCATCAGGTGCTGGAGTAGCAAGAGCACCGCGGTACCGTCGCCGGCCTGGCCGGGCGTGGAGTACTGCAACTTGCCCTTGAACTGGTCAGTGAGCAGATCGTCCCAAGATTGTGGGGCGGGTGATGCAGTCGGATTGGCGATGAACGAGAGGTAATTCTCGACGACGGGAACGTACTTGCCGGCGTCGTCCTTCTCGTCGGCAGGAACGGCGGAGGTGTCGATTCCGCTGGGCTCGAGCAGACCTTGGGCGTCGGCCTTCTGGATGAACGGGGGCAGCGTGATGATCACGTCTGCCTGTGGGTTGGACTGCTCCTTTTCGACGCGGGAGACGACCTCGCCGGATCCGGCTTCCACGAGGTTGACGGCGATACCGGTCTGCGCGGTGAAGGCGTCGAATCTTCCCTTGTACCAACCGGACAGGCCGTCGGCGCTGTATACGGTGACGGTCTCGGTGTCTGATCCGGCAGCAGTGCCGGTGCCACCGCAGGCAGTGGTGAACGAAAGGACGGACACGGCGAGAGCGGCCGCAGCGATGCTCGGGCGTAGACGCATGACGATTCCTTTTTCGGAGGTGAGATCAGGAGTGGGTGAGGAGTTCGGCGAACTCCGTCACGGACGGGACGATGTGGGTGGCTCCGGCGTCGCGAAGCTGTTGCTCGTCGTGTGCGCCGGTCAGAGTTCCGGCGACGATGGATGCGCCGGAACGAATGCCGCTGAGCACGTCGTTGGACGTGTCGCCGAGTACGGCGATCTGGTGGACGTCGTCGATCGAAAGTTTGAGCAGGGCAGCCAGAATCAGGTCCGGGTGCGGTCGACCGCGACCGGCCTCGGCGGGGGAGAGGGTGAGATCGGCGAGGGTTTCCCAGCCGAGCGCGACGAGGAGTTTGTCCTGCGTCGATCGGCTGAACCCGGTGGTCAAGGCAACTTTGATGCCGGCCTCGCGCAAAGTGGTGATGGCTTTCTCGGCGCCGGGGATCGGCTCGGCCAGGCCCTGGTCGATGAGGGAGTCGTACGTGGTTTCGAAGGCGGCGTTCGCGGCCTGGGCGCGGTCTTCGTCACCGAAGATCGCCCGGAACACGACGATCTTCGACTGGCCCATCGTGTCGAGGACGTACTGGCGAGCGGCGTCGGCTTCCGGGCCTTCGGCGGGCAGTCCGCCGGCTTCAGCGGCGGCAGCGAAGGCGCGAAGAACCAGTCCGTCGTCGGCGACGGTGGTGCCGGCCATGTCGAGAACGGCAAGGGTGATCGGAGACATGAGAAGTCTTTCTTGTCGGAGAGATTCAGAGACCGAGCTGGTCGGCGGTTTGTTCCGCCAGTGCCGGGCCGAGCGTCATACCGCGGCCACCGGGGCCGGCAACCACCCAGACGTTGTCGGCAGCTTGTGCGCGGTGAACAAGTTGTGAGGGGTCGATGCACTGGCTGTAGACGCCCGCCCAACGCTTGACGATTGGCGGAAGATCGCGTCCCAGAAGTGTTTCCACGACTCCGGACAGATGGCGATAGGGCGCCTCGTCGACATCGAAGTCGAAGGGTTCCTCGTATTCGTGGGTGTCGCCGATGGTCAGCCCGCCGTGCAAGCGCTGCACGCACAGGAGTTGCATGCGGTGCTCCTCGGCAGTCGGTTCCTGCGGCTGCACTGTACGGAGGTGATCGAGGGCAGATCCGGCGAAACCCGGGTAGTAGCGGAAGCTGTCACCGTCAGCGATTGCGGTGGTGAGCTTTTCGCCGAGTGGGGCGCTCTGCATCATCTGCAGGCGCACACGGCGCAATGGGAGATCGCCGGCGAGATCGCGAGCCAATCCGCCGAGTGTTGCTCCGGGGCAGACGATCACGAGATCGGCGTCGAAGCCGCGACCGTGGTCGTCGCGGATGTGTGCGCCGGAGGTGGTCGTCGTGATCTCGCGGGCTTCCGTTCCGGCGTGGAAGGTGTAACGGCCGGTGGATTCGAGGTAAGAACGGATGGCGGGGAGCGCTTGCCGTGACTCGACAGCGGCGTCCAGCGTGCAGTGCAGTCCGCCGAGAAACTTGCCCCGGAGCGCGGGGTTGACGACGCGAACGGCGTCGGGATCCAGAAGCGCGAACCCTCGGTTGTCGGCGTCCGGCCGAGAGAACGCTTCCTGCGCGACCGCGACCTCCTCCTCGGTGCGCATGAGGGTGATGGAGCCGGCTGGGCGGTATCCGACGCCGGGGACACGGGCGGCAAGGTCTGCCCACAGTTCGCGCGAGCGCAGCGCAGCTTCGAGTTCGTGCGGGGCTCGCCCGGATACCCAGACGAGGCCGAAGTTCCGTACCGTGGCACCGCGGGCTTCGGGCTCACGTTCGAGATGGATGACGTCGTGTCCCCGACGGATTGCCTCGTCGGCGTGCGCCGTTCCGAGGATCCCTCCGCCCACAATCAAAATTCGCATGTAGAGATAGTGACGTTTGGTCTAGACCAATAGGGGGAATCGAGACGAACTCCAGGTTAACAATTGGTATAGACCGAATTCTTGTACGCTTGCGCCATGAATCAGCAGACGTCCACCGGGCCGGGGACCTCGAGCGTCGTGATCGAACCGGAGTTGAAGTACTACCGGGTGCGCACCGAGATCGAGACCATCCTCAGTGGGCTCGAGGAGGGCGACGCAGTCCCGTCCGAGCGGGAATTGGCGGCGCGGTTCACAGTCGCTCGCGAGACGGTCCGTCAAGCGCTTCGTGATCTTCTTGTCGAAGGGCGAATCGAGCGGCGGGGGCGGGGCACTGTCGTCGCGAGTCCGAAGTTGGTTCAGCCGCTATCGATTCGTTCCTATACCGAAGGTGCTCTGAGCGCTGGGCGAGTACCCAGTCGTAAGGTTGTGACCTTCGAACGAATGTCGGCCGACGACGGTCTCGCCACGGAATTGGGTATCGAACCAGGTGACAGCGTCGTTCATCTCGAGCGTGTTCTCTTCGCCGACGGAGAGAAGATCGGACTCGAATCAACGTTCCTGCCGGACAGCAGGTTCGGTGAGATGCTCGACGCTTTCGATGCGACGACGTCCCTGTACGCGGCTATCCGTTCCATCGGCGTGGTCTTTGCCTCCGCAACCGAACGGATCGAGACGGTGCTCGCTTCACCGCGGGAGGCAACGCTCGTCGAGTCCACGACCTCGATGCCGATGCTTCTATTGCACCGGACGTCTGTCGACCCGGATGGTGTGCCGATCGAGCGGGTTCGCTCGCTCTACCGCGGCGACCGCATTGCCTTCTTGACGACGTTGCGGGAGTGATTGCGGTGGGCGATGCAGGCGACATCACACTCGCGAGTTATGAGGCCGGTGCGAATCTGTATGCAGCTAGACCGTATGTCATGGGGGAGGCGATGGTCCGGTACCTCGCCCAGATCGCCAAGCTGGTGGACGGAGGGACGATTCTGGAACTCGGCAGTGGTCCCGGCCGTGATGCCGAGTACCTCGAATCTCTCGGAGTATCGGTGGCGCGCACTGACGGCGCACTCGCCTTCGTGGAAATGATGAGGGCAGAGGGTTTTACAGCTGAGGTTCTCGACATGCGAACTGGGCAGTTCAACGGAACGTACGATGCCGTGGTGGCAAATGCAGTCCTGCTTCATTTGCGACGCGACGAGTTCGAATTCGTCGCGAGAATGTCGCGAGGTGTAGTCGGGGCAGAGGGAATTTTTGCGTTCACGGTCAAGAGGGGCGACGGAACCAGTTGGAGCAAAGCGAAATTGGGGTTGCCGCGCCACTTCACATTTTGGCAGGAGGACCAACTTCGTCAGGTGCTCGGCAGAAGCGGGTGGGAAACTTTGTCAATCGACGCCGTGGTCGGTCCCACTGCCGATTGGTTGCATGTCATTGCACGGGCGAACTGACAATCAGGCAACGGCTCCGGTCACGCGTGTGAGGTGAACATGTCCACGAGCCCCTGGGGTGCGTTCTCGCCGAAGCACATGTCCAGTCCATCAGCGGACTGTTGTGCCGATGCGGCGCTGCGTGGGAATAGGCGCTCTTCGTAGACAGCTAGCCCTTCCTCCGTGCTGCTGTGCGACGCGATCGCCTGGCCGAGTTCCGCGCCGTCGAGCATTGCCAGGTTCGCACCCTCTCCGGCAAACGGCGACATGACGTGTGCCGCGTCCCCGAGCAGAGTGACCCCGGGAGTACGGCTCCAACTGTGGCCGATGGGAAGGGCATGGATGGGGCGAGGGGTCAGCGAGCTGTCGGCTTCGACGATCAGTGAACGCAGTGACTCGTCCCAGTCCGAGAAGTGTTCCAGCAGAACCTTCTTCGCGATGTGATCGTCGGAGAAGTCGACACTCGCTGCCCAGCTCTCGGGAACTCGCAGGGCGGCATAGATGTGCAGACTGTTGTCGGTCTCACGGTGGGCAAGGAAGCCCTTGTCGGCACTGAGTGCGAACATCATTCCGCCGCCGACGGTTTCAGCGGCATCCACGTGCTGGTTGTCGGCGTCGTGAAGGTCGAACTCCACGAAAGATATTCCGGTGTACGCAGGAGTGTAGTTTGAAACCAATGGACGGATTTTCGACCACGCACCGTCGGCGCCGACCAGGAGATCGGTGGTGAAGTGGGTGCCATCCGCGAGGTGAACTTCGTGTCGACCATCCGGCAACGGATGAGCACTGCGGACCTTGGCTCCCCAGTGGAGTGTTTCCTTCGGAATTGAGCTGAGCAGTAGGTCACGCAGCTGGCCGCGGTCGATTTCCGGGCGGTCGCCGTCTCCGGTGTCCTGCTCGCTCAGGTGCACGACGGCATTTCGATCGAGGACGCGTGTCTCTTCCCCGCCTTGATGAACGAGGGCGCGGAACTCCTCATAGAGGCCGGCGGCACGAAGCGCGATCTGACCCGAGTCTTCGTGGATGTCGAGCATCCCGCCTTGAGTTCTGGCTGTCGGTCCGGATTCGAGATCGAATACCGCCGAATCGATTCCGCGGAGATGGAGGACTCGGGCGAGGGTGAGGCCGCCGAGGCCGGCGCCGATGATTGCGGTGGGGTAGTGGTTCATGGTGGGTTCCTAAGAAGTGAGTGGGGTGTTCTCGATGCCCGTGATGAGCGTGCGGAATCCCCAGGAGAGGCGCGCGGTGGGTTCACCGGCAAGTAGAGCTGTTGCATGGCCTGCGACGAGTGGGTGCGTCTGCGGGTTTGCGTTCTGGATTGCGTCGGTCAGCGCGCTCCATTGGGCATCCGCGTCGGCGGAATTGTTCGGCGCAGAGTGTTCGGCGGCAGTGGACGTCGCGTACTGCAGTAGCAAGTCCACGCCCCACGCGGCCTGACCTGGAGGGACTTCGCCTTCGTCGAGCAATGCCAGCAGGCGCTCGAGCAGGCGCACGTAGTGAACTCCGCTGGGCCGGGAAACGAGAGCCGACTGGGCGAGGCCGGGATGATCGAACAGCACGGCCGTGTACGAGGTCAACACCCGTTCAAGGCGAGCTTGCCAAGTGCCGGAGGAATTTTCGGCGAGGTCCACGACTCCGAGGAGTTCGTCGAGAACCGCGGCATGCAGTTCGACTGTGTTGCGCACGTACACATACATTGATGCCGGCCCGGTGTCGAGTTCGAGGGCGAGTCGACGCATCGTCAATTTCTGCAAGCCCTCCGACCGCAAGATTTCCACCGCGGTACTGACGATGCCCTCGCGTGTCAGAGCGGGTTTGGCCGGACGATTGCGACGGCTCGACGTACCTGTTGGCTGAGTGGGCATGATTCCACCGTACACGAACATGTTCGTAACGAACATGTTTGTTAGATCACGCACTGAACGTCCACCCTGTGCGGAGCCATATCGGGAGCGGTGGGTTACATGCCTGAACCGCCGGAGAGCATTGCGATCGTCAGTAGGATGCCACCCACAATCCCCACGAGCGGGCTGTCGCTGTCGAGAAGCCAGTCGTTCAACGATCCCATGAGTGCCTCTTTCGGGTTTCGATCTGTCGACGGTCGAGCCTATCGACAGATCGAAACCCGAGATGTCACTTTCGTCCGAATTGTCGATCGGACCCGAGGTGATCAGCCGTAGACGTTGCCCGGGCTGATCAACTTGGTGATCGGCACCATCAAAGCGCTGGTCAGGTCGGTCTCTCCGTCGATGTCGGTGTTGATGAAGACGACCAGGGTGGTGTCCTTCTCGGGCAGGTAGACCGAGACTGTTTTGTAGCCGGGCAGGCTTCCGTTGTGACCGATCCAGCCGCCGCTGTTGAACAATCCGAGTCCGTACCCGGAGTTGTCGTCCCCTTCGCCCAGGGGCTCGGTGTGCAGGCGCTGCTTCTGAGTGTCGTCGGCGAGGAGATCGCCCTTGGCCAAGGCCGGAACCCAGATGCGCATGTCGTCCAACGACGAGATCATTGCGCCCGCGGCGCCTCCCCACGACGGGTTCCAGTCCGTTGCTGCGGTCACGGATTCGTCGAGTGTTTGGTTGGTGTATCCCTGTGCGTGGGGGTTCGGGAACGCGTTGGTGGTGGGAAAGCTGGTGTGCTCCATTCCGAGTGGTGTGGTGATCTTGGTGTCGATGACTTCCGACAGTGTTGAGCCGGTGACCTTCTCGATGACCATGCCGAGCAGAAGGGTGTTGGTATTCGAGTAGTCGACAGTGGTTCCTGGTCGAATTTGGAGTGGGAGGTCCTTGACGTACCCGAAGAGCTCTTCGGATGTGAATGATCGGCGAGGGTCGGAAAGAACATCCATGACAAACTGTTCGGACGTCGTGTAGGCCACGAGGCCGCTGCGCATCCCCGCCAGCTGGCGCAGGCTGATCGCATCGCCTTCCATGACGCCGTCGACGTACTTGGAGATCGGATCATCGAGACCGATCTTTCCCTCGTCGACCAATTGCAGCAGGGCGGTCACGGTAAATGTTTTGGTGACGCTACCGATCCGGTGGTAGAAGTCGGTTTCCATCGGCGCTTTGGTTGCCGTATCCGAGACTCCTGCAACCTTGACGTAGTTGCCGTCGGGCCCCCAAATGCCCACCATCGCACCGGGAATCCCGGTCGAATTCACCGCTGCGTCGACGATCGAATCGAGCTGGTCGGTGATGGTCGAGTCCATGATCTTGTCGGATGTGTCTGTGGATTTGTCCGTGCTGCAGCTGATTACAGCTCCAACCATGGCGCTGCACAGGCCGACAAGCAGGATGCGTCTTGCTCCGGTTTTCATGAGTCGAACTCTGCCTGCCCGAGGGCAGTCACACATCGACCCCGGGTACGGCAGACGCAGTCCCCAGGTACCTCCTCAACCGGTACCGGGGGACTACGGAACCCTGGCCTGAACCCTTGACTTGGGTCAGAGTCCGCCGTTGAAGAACGCCGCCAGCGCGGGTGCCGGGTCTGCCGCGGTGCCCATATTTGCTACGCCGACAACGATCAATCCCAGCGTGAACAGTGCAGCGAGAAGACCGATCGACCCCGACACGAATCTCGTCCGTCGCTCGGATCGCGCCGTTCTCGCGAAGCGTGCCCACACGACCACAGTCACGATCAGTGATATTGCTGCCGCGATCAGCGTGATCACCGCCATGGCCAAGTGATACCGCGCGAAGTCGCTGATCATCAGTTCGAGGACAGGGCTTTGCTGGTTTCCGGTGCCCGTCGACTGAGCGAGCTGTTGGCGGACCTGCCCGACAGTGTCGCCAAGTGCCCCATCCGCCTGGGCCACGGGCAACATCGAGATCAGCGAAGAGAAGGGTGCAACGACACCTTGGATATTTGCCATCACGAGTACCGAGGAAAACATCGCGAGGAGCGTGACCAGCCCTCCCGCCGAGACGAATGCGAGTTTCTTTCCAGCCGTCAGGGGGCCGGCGTTCACGAACGACGCATTGAGCATCCGGCCGAGTGCGAGCAGAACCGTCAGCAGGATTACCGCGATCACGGCCTTGGCCACGTGGTACCGCAGCCAGTAGTCGACAGCGGACTCCAAGCTCGGCGAGAAGGCTTGGACACCGGAACTCCAGTATTCGACGAACGCGGCGCGGACCGTCTCGACGAGTTCTCCCTGGTCTGCGTACCCATCACCCGGCCTACTCGTCAGCATGCCCGGGGCGAGAACGAAGGCAGCGGAGAAACCGGCGACCAACGCGATCAACGCGGCGATCTTGCGACCTGAGGACTGCGTCGAGCGCGACGGCCCCGCAGTGTTGTGCCGTGAAGAATTGTGCAGTGGGATTCCTCCAGCGTGATGAGCGATCATCTGGTCACCGTCCACAAAGTCATGTCACCGAGTGTAGAAATCGGTACACCGGACTTCATCGTTCGAGAGGATGATATTTCCGGCGACGGCGTCCGCCCGCCCTCGCCGCTGCCGTCGACATCCTCCTCAGCACTCGACGACATTGACGGCGAGCCCGCCTTCACTGGTTTCCTTGTAACGCACGGACATGTCGTTTCCGGTTTGGCGCATGGTTTCGATGACGGTATCGAGGCTCACCACATGCGTCCCGTCACCGAGGTATGCGAGCTGAGCTGCGGTGACTGCAGTCGAGGCGGCTACGGCATTTCGTTCGATGCAGGGGATTTGGACCAGGCCACCAACCGGATCGCAGGTCAGCCCCAGATGGTGTTCCATGGCAATCTCAGCTGCATTCTCGATTTGTCGTGGTGATCCGCCCATGACAGCGCACAAGCCGGCTGCCGCCATCGCGCAGGCAGCTCCGACCTCGCCTTGGCACCCCGCCTCCGCGCCCGAGATCGAGGCATTCGCCTTGATGATCGATCCGATTGCGGCAGCGGTGAGGAGAAAGGTTCGAACGTCGTGAACGCCGGCGCCCGTAGCGCGTATGTGGTGATAGAGCACCGCCGGCACGATGCCCGCAGCGCCGTTCGTCGGAGCCGTTACCACGCGGCCACCTGCTGCATTTTCTTCGTTGACCGCCATGGCGTAGACGGTCAGCCACTCGCGTGAGGAGGGGGCGCAGTTACGTTGTTCCAGTTGAATGTTCGCAGACCGTGCTCTTCGGCGAACTCCGAGACGCCCGGGCAATACACCTTCGGTCTGGGTGCCGCGTTCGATGCATGTGCGCATCGCGGACCAGATCGCGTCGATGCCGGTGAATGCCCGATCCTGGCCGTGCATCGCGATTTCGTCCGACAGTGCCAACTCGGCGATAGTTCCGGAGCCGCATTCCGCCAGTAGCTCTTTCGCGGTTCGATAGCGTGAGTTGATCGAATGCGCGCTTGCTTGCGTCTCCGTTCCGGCGCGCAGTACGAATCCGCCACCGATCGACAGATATGTACTCGTACAGACGATTTCGCGACCGCTGAAGGCGGTCAGTGTCATCGAGTTGGGGTGCCCGTGACGGCGAACGAGCGGCTCGAACACCATGTCCTCGTGAGTGAACACAACGTGCCTGAGTGAGCCGCCGACGAGCTTCACCGATCCGCCGTCCGAGAGCTCGGCCCAACGCCCGTGAACGTCGTTCGGCTCGCACGTTTCAGGATCCAACCCACGAAGTCCCGCGATCACCGCGTCGGGAGTGCAGTGCCCTATTCCGGTGGCGGCGAGAGAGCCGTGCAGATTGCAGCGAATTCGGTCGACCGACGCGGTCAAGCCGGCGTCGGAGAGCTCGCCGACAAAAGTGCGGGCGGCTCGCATCGGACCGACCGTGTGTGAACTGGAGGGCCCGATGCCGATGGAGAAGAATTCGAGCGCGGAAACATAGACGCCGGTGGTGCTCATTCGGCGCTCGTGACGGTAGTCGCTCCTGACTCGCGCTGGGCCGCAATCGTCAGGAGGTTGGAGCGCGAGTCTCCGGTGGCGGCTCGGATCACAGTGCGCGCCATTGCAATTGCTCCGTGCAGAACAGCTTCGTCGCCCGCTGCGGAGCGGGCATCAGCGGCAAACTCGATCGTGTGAGGAACTCCGGTAACGCCGCGTAACGCGATCATCGGGTGGATCGAGGGAACCACCTTCGACACGTTGCCCATGTCTGTCGAGCCGCCGGTCAGGGGAGTTCGGGCGGCCGCGGTGCGGCCCAGGCTCGCGATCTCCTCGTCCCAGATCGTCGCCAGCACGCGATGTTGAACAAGCTCCTCGTAGCGCGGTTCGGCGCGTTCGGTCGACCAGGAGCAGTCGCTGGCCACAGCTGCGCCCTCGAAGCAGGAGAGCATACGACGCTTGGCGTCCAACAGCACGTCGAGTTCTGCGGCCCGAACTTCCGCTCGCACCAACGTCGAGGCCGGAATGATGTTTGTTGCTTCGCCGCCGTGCTCGACATAGGCGTTGAGCCTGACGTCGGACGGAAGTTGTTGACGGAGAAGTCCGATGGCGACCAAGGCGATCGTGGCGGCGTCACCTGCGTTGATGCCCTTGTGTGGCGCAGCGGCCGCGTGTGCGGCTCTTCCGGTGTAGGTCACGTCGAACCGGTCGACTGCCTGCGTTCCGGTGACGGTGCAACTGACGTCTTCACCTGCAGCGCCGTGGACCATGATCGACATCGCCGCGCCCTCCCATGCGCCACGTTCGAGCAGCAAGACTTTCCCGCCGCCATGTTCTTCGGCCGGCGTACCGAGAAGGACGACGGTCAGGCCGTGTTCCTCCGCGACCTCTCCGAGCGCGACAGCTGCTCCCAGTCCGGCAGCGGCGATGACATTGTGTCCACACGCATGACCGATGTCGGGAAGGGCGTCGTACTCGGCGCAGACGACGACGCGGAAAGGGCCGGAGCCCCGCACCGCTTCGAACGCCGTCTCGAGGCCGTAGGCGGCGCGAGTAACCGTGAAGCCGGCTTCCTGCGCGGCGTCCGCCAAGAGGGCCGACGCATGATGCTCTTCGAATGCCAATTCTGGGTGAGCATGGATGGTGTGGCTGACGTCGATGAGGCGTGATGCCCACTTCTCGATCGTGCTCGAAACCGAGTCTGTGCGGGTGCGGGGGTCAGCGATGGACATGGGTATTGGTTCCTTTCAACATCTTTGGTTCTCAGCGTTTTCGGGTGCAGTTCTAGTGCCAGAGGCCCAGCGCGAACTCCGCGACGACCACGGAAAGTAGGTAAGAGGCGAGGATCGCGACGATTCCGACGGGCACGATCTTCCAGCCGATCGTCTTGAGCAAGGGAAGGTCCTTGCCGAGGCTGAGACCTGCGACAGTCAAGGTGAGGGTGCAGATCGAGAGAAAGTCGACAGTCCCGACGGTGCTCGAGACGAAATCACCGATGGGGGACCACGGTGTTGTCGCCAAGGCGCCGATGGTGATGATTGCGATCATCGCCGCGATCTTGCCGCGGGTCAGGCGGGCCACGCCGACGCCCAGGAGCAACAATCCGGTGAGGATCAAGTAACCGACGATGATCGATCGAGATACGCCACCCGCTGCGATCGAGGAGACGATGACCCCACCGACGAACAGAATCGGAACGATCGTGGTCAGCGGCACGGTGACGCTCGGCGCAACCGCTCGTGGGGCAGTGTCGGCTTTCCGTTCGCTGGTCGTCTTCGAGCGCTTGGTGAGTGCGCCGTAGATTCGATCAGCAAGGGGGAGTGCGACATACATGCCGACATACACGCCGAGGAGGCCGGTGATGATGTTGGATGTGGCCGCCACGGCGAGTACCTGGTCGGCCATCTCGGGGTGCGCCGAAACGACGCTGGCGGCAGCGGCAGCCATCATCGAGCCGGATCCGACGCCGGCACCCATCGCCAATGCGAGGGGGTCGAAGATGTTGAAGGATGTAGCCAGTGACGCAATCAGGCTGATCAGCACGGCACCGAACAGAGTGCCGAAGACGTACATCGACAGGACTCCACGGTACTGGTCGGAATCGGGGCCGTAGCGTTCGCTGACCATCGCGAAGGAACCCTCGCGGTCGATGGAGAAGGTTGCTCCGACGGTGGCCGGCCCCATCCGAAGGAGTACCGCCAGCGGGAGTGCGAGAGCGATAGTGCCGAACAAGTGCCCCAATTCCTGCAGTAGCAGTGCGGGGCCCGCCTCGAACAACAATTGGATGTTCGGGCCGATGGTGAAAGACAACCTTGCACAAAGCAAGAGAACAGCCAGGCCCATGATTGCCGAGGCTGCAGCCTGAAGGTCGAGGCCGAGTGGTTTCCACTTCTGGCTCGAGACGACACCGCCGGCAATCAGTCCCCACACCATGGGCAGGATCGTGATGGCGGCAGCGCCGACGGGAATCACTGCGGGGCCGATCAGTTGCGCGCCTGCCGCAAGCCCGAGGAGCAGAGTCACCACGATCCACAGGCGTGGCGACCGCATGGCGAAAACGACTTTTTGCGTCGCGGTTTGATCGCTGACCGGAGAATCGTCATGCGAGACAGGGAATGCTTCGGTCATGTCGGTGTCTTTCTCGAGGGGGCGAACGAACGCAAGATGTAAGCGTTCTCGAGGCTCAGGATTTGGTGGACTATTGATGTGATGAAGTTAGGATCGACGCGTTTCGATCCTGTTTCGGTGCAGCATTCTTTTGAAAGTGAGGTCCTCGGTGCAGGATCAGATGCTCAAGGACGACGATCTTCGGCTGTTGAACGCACTGCAGATCAGGCCGCGAGCGTCGTGGTCCGAGCTTTCACGCGCGATCGGTTCCGACCCGGTCACCCTGACCAGGCGTTGGGAGCGTCTGCACTCGCAAGGAATAGCGTGGATCGCTGCGTACCGTGGTGGACCCATCGTGTCGGCGACCGCACTTCTCGAGATCGAATGCGCACCGGCACAGACCATGAGCGTTGCCGAACAGATCGCGCACGATCCCGAAGTTCTCACAGTCGATCTCACAACCGGCAATCGGGATCTGCTCGTCACGCTCACCTGCACTGACCTCGATCAATTGTCCAGGTACGTGTTGGAGCGAACACAATCCCTGCCGATGATCACCGCGATGCGAACTCAGATCGTGTCCTCGGCGAACTCCGACGCGAGGAACTGGCGTCTACGTGCTCTCGATGCGGAAGAAATTGCCGCGCTCGAGTCGGCCCCGGCGGGAAAGATTCGTGGTGTACGCGCCGGCGAAGAGGAACAGTCGCAGCTGTTCGACATTCTTTCTCGCGAACCACGTGTCACCGTCTCGGCACTCGCTGCGGCCCTCGGAGTCACGCCGGCTCGCGCTGGGGCGCTCCTTTCTCACGAGCTGTCGACGGGGCGACTGGTCGTCCGCACGGAGATTGCTCGGCCCTACTCCGGCTGGCCGGTCTACGCCTGGTACTTCTTACGTCTCGACGGGCGAAAGGAGGCAATTGCTCAGCGTCTTTCGCACCTGCGTGAGGCGAGGCTTGTTGCTTCTACGATCGGCAGCTACGACATCGCATTGGCGGTGTGGCTGCGCTCGATCGACGACGTGCAGCGTCTGGAAGGTTATCTCGCCGAGCAGTTTCCGGGCGTATCCGTGGTGGACCGGTCGATCGTCCTGCGTACGCCGCATCACCTGCATCGGACGATCGATGTGTCGGGTCGAAGCATGCCGAAGCACGGGTGATCCGCAACTCGTTCGCTCGGGTCGGGTGCTCTCCGACTAGTTGGGGATCGCCACGTCGACGATCAAGCCGAAGTGATCGGAACCTTCGATCTCGATCCGCTCGAGTGACTTCGCCTGTCCGCCCCGCAGAAGTACATGGTCGATGCCGACGATCGCGGGAAATTTCTTGTCCGCCGGATAGGTGCGCACGATGCCTACTCCCAATTGGTCTGCGGCATCGGAGTAGCCGACATCGAGGAGGTCACGGAATTGCTTGTGCGTGAATGTGGTGTTGAAGTCGCCACTGACGATGACGGTTTCCTCGGCGGCAGCAGCGTCGAGCGCGTTTCGCAAAGTGCTCAGCTCGGCAGTCCACACGTCGGGCGGGGTCACGTACGCCGGTCCGGGGTGAACCGCCAGAAGGGTGAACGGAGTCGAGAAGCCCACTTCGGCAACAAGATTGGTCGGTCCGAATCCGTTCAATTCCCGAGTTTCCGTCAGCGGATAACGGCTGTAAATACCGGCGCCACCCCCGCCGGCCTCGTCCGGTACCAAGTAGTGATGCGGCAGCAGTTGCTCGAGTCCTTGATCTCTGAGAGAGCCTTCGAGTGATGTGGTCAGTTCCTGAACCGTCAGGACGTCGACTGCCTTCTCGCGCACCGTCGCAGTCAAACTGGCGGGATCTGCCTGCCCGAAGAGAAGGTTTGCTTGCATTACGCGCAGAGTCGGCCCGTCGATTTCGGAACTGTTTGCCACATACAGTGGACTGATCACCGACGCGCCCACCGCAATCAGTACCACCGAGATCGCCAGCAGGATCCAGCGGCGAAAGACCAGGCATATCAGGGACGCTGCGAGTGTGACCGCAAGCAGTATCGGGACGAAGGAGGCCACGGCGATCAACGGGTTGATCGGCTTGGTGGAGTACAACGCGATCAGCGAGACAACGCCGACGGCGATACCGCCCACGCCGGCGACCTGAGCGATACGGCGTGCCGGAACATTGTCCGTCGTGAATCCCATACCAAACGGTACCCAATGCAGCCACGGCTCCCGACTGCCTGGCGTTTGTCAGTCGCCGGTTCGGGTGCGGAATGCGTTCACGGCGGCTTCGACGGTCGGGTAGAAGTGCGTCGAATCGAATCGATCCCCGACTCCGAATCGGATGAGTCGATCCTTGATCGGACCTTTCATCTCTGCGAATGCCAACCGAATTCCTTTGCCTTCGAGGAATGTATCCAGATCGACGAGTTCGTCGACTGCCGTTGTATCGAGTCCGGTGATCGGTTCGGCGGCTATAACCACCCAGTCGACCGGATCTGGCGCCTTGGCGACGACGGAGCGAACGTACTCGTCGAAGATCTCGCCGTTCGCGAAAAACAGTGGCGCGTCAAACCTCACCAACACCAGGCCGGGGATGCGATGCCCATCTGGATGGCGTTCGATGTCGTGGAATCCGGCGGGTTCGCCCGTCTCGACGAGTTCGGTTCGATGTGGCTGCCATACCTGCGCGATGACCGCTGCGAAGGACAGTCCGATCGCTACAAGGATGCCTTGTAGCACACCGACCAGGGCGACGCCCAGAAACGCCGCGACGGCGAGGCCGAATTCCACGGTGCTCATGCGCCACATGCGGACCATGCCGCCCACGTCGATCAGTGCACACGCGGCGACGATGACGACGGCGGCCAGTGTTGCATCGGGCAGATATGCCGTGAGTCCGGGAGCGACGAGGACGAACACCAGGACCGCGAGCGCCCCGACGACGCCGGCCAATTGTGTGTGCGCCCCACTCTGTTCGGCTACCGGAGTTCGTGACCCGCTCGCCGAGATCGGGAACCCGCCGAACAGTCCGCCGGCCACGTTCGCGACACCGATCGCCTTCATTTCGGTACTGCCGTTCACGTCCTCGCCGTGGCGGGCGGCGAAAGTGCGCGAGAGAACGCCGGTGTCGGCGAAGGCAATCAATGCGATACCGGCGGCGGGCCCGATCAGATGGCCGACGTCCTGCCAGGTGACTCCACCGACGGAAGGGAGGGGGAGTCCTTCCGGCAGTGCGCCGACCATGCCGATGTCATCGGTGAGACCGGCGGCAGCGGACAAGACTATGGCCGCGACAACGGCCACCAGAACGCCGGGAACAACAGGTACCCAGAGCCGGAAGGCGACTATGACGACTAGCGAACCGACACCGATGGCGGCAGCGAGGGGGTCGACGTCGCCACCCAACAGGGCCTTTGAGATCCCGCCGATTTCACCGAGTAGACCGGACGCGTCGACGGAGAATCCGAGCAGCTTGGGAACCTGACCAACTACGACGACGAGTGCAATGGCGTTGAGGTAGCCGAGGCGGATCGGTTTCGAGAGGAGTTCGGTCACGAAGCCGAGACGAAGGAATCCGCCGATCACGAGGATGAGTCCGACAAGAATGGCGAGAACACCGGCTAGTGCAAGCGCATTCTCCGAATCGCCGACCACTGCCAGCGGTATGACCGCGGCGGCAATCAGCGGCGCCAGTGACGAATCAGGTCCGAGTACAAGGATTTTCGAGGGCCCGACTACCGCGTAGGCGAGCAAAGGCACGATGGTGGCGTACAGCCCGGCGTACGCAGGCAACCCGGCGGCCTCGGCGTAGCCCATGCCTGCCGGGATGAGCAGGGCAGTCAAGACGAGTCCGGCAGTGACGTCTGTTCGCAACCACTCGCGGCGATACCCACGGGCAGTCGCGACGCCCGGTAGCCGACCTAGACTCTCCGCCCACATCATCGTTTGATTGTCCTCCCTCAGTGGAGCGAACGGGCGCGCTCGGGGGCAACCGCGGTGGTAGCAGGGAGGGGCGCAGGTGCCTGTGCGAGGCGGCGGCGTCGAATTGCCTTGTCCAACTCGACGACAACCGGGATGATCAGCGACCAACCCAGGCAGGCGAGCCACTGGGCGCCGGTCAGTGAGGTTGTCATGAGGAGGTCCTGGAGGACGCCCGCCTCGACGGCGAATACGGTCACGACCGTGGGGATCGTCAAGATCTTGATGGCACCGAGAACCGGTGGAACCACGCCGGACTCGGGATCACGCCGCATGGTAAGCCCCGCGAGAATCGAACCGAGAGAGAGCACTACGAATGCTGTGGTCATGGGAACATTCGCCTCGGAAGTACTCATTTCACCGGGTGCGAGAAGCATCGCCGCGAGTGTCACGGCAAATTGCAGGACACCGTACGCGAGCCACTGAGCGACTGCGCTTCGATGTGCGATCGGCATCTTGGGATCGCGCGGAGGCTTGTTCATCAGATCCGGTGGCGGCGGGTCGAGCATGATCACGGCGACGGGGAACAGTGTGATGAAGAAGTGCTGGAACAGCACCATCAGTGGCGTCAGTGCCACACCCTCGTTGATGTTGAAGATGCTCGCAGTGAGGAAGAGGAGAACCAAGGAGAAGAGTTTCGACATCTGGTAGCGGATGTACGAGACGATTTTTCCGTAGATGTTGCGGCCCAAAGTGATCGCGGTGATGAGGGTGCCGAAGTTGTCGTCGGTGAGCACCATCTTGCCCGCCTGTTTGGTCACCTCACTGCCCGAGCCCATGGCGACGCCGATGTCTGCCTTCTTCAACGCGGCGGCGTCGTTGACCGCGTCTCCGGTCATCGCGACGACGGCGCCACCGCTCTGCATGACATCGACCAAGCGAAGTTTGTCCTGCGGAGTGACGCGGCCGAACACGTGCAGGTTCGGCAACGCGGTCGACAGTTCTTCATCGGTCATCGCTTGCAACTCGCCTCCGCCCACCGAACCCGGGCCGAGTCCGAGTTCGGCACCGATCGCTGCGGCGGTGATGGCATGGTCGCCGGTGATCATGCGGACCTCGATGCCGGCCCGGTGTGCGGTGCGCACCGAATCGACCGCCTCCGGGCGTAGCGGGTCGATGATGCCTGCCATGCCGACAAACGTCAGGTCCTCGACGCAGGACATGGGGTCGGCCACGACAGCGTCTTCCCGTCCGTCGAGTCGCCTCACAGCGAATGCAAGCACCCGAAGACCCTTTTCGGACATCGACTGATTGGCGGCCGTGAGTTCCTCTCGGACTTCCTCGATCGGTACCGGTCGGCGGCCGGGGAGGAAGGCCGAAGAACACCGAGCGAGGACGACATCGGGTCCGCCTTTGACCAATCCGACGAACTGGCTTTCGCCGTCGACTTCGAGGTGGTGGTACGTGGCCATGAACTTGTACGCGGAATCGAACGGAACCGTCGCCACCCGCGGGTAGGTCCGTCTGGTGAGTGGGGCGTCGGCACCGATCTTTGCCGCGAGCACCACGAGCGCGGCCTCGGTCGGGTCGCCGACAACTTCCCCGGAATCGGAAACCGTTGCATCGCTGTCGAGACACAGTCCGTATGCGAGAAGGGTGAAGTCGGGCGGCGCCTCGCCGGCAACCTGCGTTATCCTTCCCGCTTTGGCATAGCCTTCGCCCTCGACCGTGTACCAACGGCCGTGGACGTACAGCGATCGGACGGTCATCTGGTTCATGGTCAGCGTGCCGGTCTTGTCCGAGTTGATTGCACTGGTCGCGCCGAGTGTTTCGACGTCGGTCAGGTTCTTCACGACGGCCTTGGCGTCGGCCAGTTGACGGGCACCGTAGGCCAGCATCGCCTGGACGAATGTTGGCAGGCCGGTCGGAATCGCGGACACTCCCATTGCGATACCAAGGAGCAGAAGCGTAGTCAGGTCCTGCCCACGAAGGAGCCCGATGACGACGATGACGATCACTGCCGTCCACGCGATGATTCCGAGAAGTTTGGTGAGAGAGTCCAATTCACGTTGAAGTGGCGACTTGCCAGGGGCGACCGCCGACAACATCGACGCGATCCGGCCTATCTGCGTCTGCATCCCGGTCTCGGTGACCACCATGGTCGCCGTGCCGCGGGTGACCGAGGTGTTCTGGAAGACCAGATTGCTGCGGTCTCCGAGCGGAATATCCTCGTTGTTCAGCGTATTCGGGTCCTTCGGTATCGGCGCGCTTTCCCCGGTCAATGCGGCTTCCTGCGTCTCCAGGGTGGTGGTGGCGAGCAACCGTCCGTCGGCAGCGATGATGTCTCCTGCCTCGACTTGGACGATGTCACCCGGCACCAGTTCGGTAGCGTCGAGTTGAATCAGGTTCCCGTCACGAATGACCCGTGCTTGGGGCGTCTGCATCTTGGCGAGGGCGTCGACGCTTGCCCGTGCCTTCAACTCCTGTCGAGTTCCGAGGACGATGTTGAGCACGACGAGCACCGCCACCACGATTGCTGTCGGCACTTCACCGATGGCGATGCTGACCGCGGCCACGGCGACGAGCATCAAGTTCATCGGATCTTTCAGCTGCAACAGCGCGATCGACCACGTCGACGGCGGTGGCGTCGAGGTGATTTCGTTCGACCCGTAGCGTCGTCGCCGTTGGTCGGCCTCATCCGACTGCAGTCCGCGCTCCGGGTCCGACTGCAGTACGGACACGACTGATTCGCCACTCTGCGCATGCCACGGCGTGGGGCTCATGACCGCACATCCTTTCCTTGGCGATCGTCAATACCGGGTCGGAATCCAGTGCAGCGGTTGTTTGGGCGTCTGGTAGCCGTGAGCCTTCTGCCGTTTCGGCAGGGTGATGTCCGTGGATTGCACGGGCTCGTAGGGGATCTGACTCAGAATGTGGCTGATGATGTTGAGTCGTCCGCGTTTCTTGTCATTGTTGTTTGCGACATACCATGGCGCCCAGCCGGTGTCGGTGAAGCGAAACATCTCGTCGCGGGCACGCGAGTAGTCGTACCAATGACTGAACGACTTCAGATCGAGATTCGACAGCTTCCAGATCTTTCGAGGGTCGTCGATCCGGCTCTGCAGACGTAAGAGCTGCTGTTCTTCGCTGACCTCGAGCCAGTACTTGAGCAGAATGACTCCCGATTCGACGATCGCGCGTTCGACGGTCGGAATGAGCTGGAGAAATTGATGTGCTTGTTCTTCGGTGCAAAAGCCCATTACTCGTTCTACACCGGCACGGTTGTACCAACTTCGGTCGAAGATGACGATCTCACCGGCAGCCGGAAGATGCGGGACGTAGCGCTGGACATACATCTGCGAATGCTCTCGCTCGGTCGGGGCGGGTAACGCAACGACCCGGAACACTCGCGGACTCACTCGCTCGGTGATGGCTTTGATGACACCGCCCTTCCCCGCGGTATCTCGACCTTCGAATACGATGCAGACCTTGGCTCCAGACGATTTGACCCACTCCTGCAAAGCCACGAGTTCGCCGTGCAACGGCTTGAGTTTGCGGCGGTACACCTTGTTCTTCATCGGCTTTTCTGCCACGGGCGGCGCGTCGTCGGTAAGGGTCGACGGGGTGTCGTCGTGAAGAATCCGAGCGTTCTTTCCCACTTCCACTCCCTGGCATCATGAGCGCAACGCGAGCGCGCGGGGAACCGTCCGCCCTTATGTGTATGCCCCATATTCGGTGAACCTATTCTCTTCGCAATCGAGACCCGAATCGTGTTGTTTTCGAACCCTTTCCGAGTCTTGACGTGCTCGGCTGGACGGACGACCATTAATGGATGACTGGCGACGAAGAGTTGCTCCACGTCGAGCGGGTGATCACTCGCCTCATTTCCCGCTATCCCGCCGTTCCTCCACCGGAGATCGAAAACAGAGTGCGAACAATTCACCAGCGTTTTGCGGGATGTCGGATCCGCGACTTCGTGCCTCTTCTGGTCGAAAAAGCGGCCAGACAAGAGATCTCGGATCGGAGAATCGTGATTCCGATAATGGATGAGCGGTCGGCGAGTCTGAACTCTCTCGAGCTGTAGCCGGAACGGGGATCGTCGGCGCATACTGAAATGACCTTGGACCAGGGAGTTCTGGCCGAATGCAGGAGCTCAGGCGCGGAACGTCAGCCTCCCGAACTCCTGATGTGTAAAACCGAGTACAGGGAGCGTTGACATGGAAGGCTTCTGGGAATTCTTCTGGTTCATCTTCGTCTGCTTTGCCTTTGTGGCGTACTTGAGCGTGTTGTTCTCGATCATCACCGACTTGTTCCGTGATCACGAGACTTCGGGCTGGGCCAAGGCGTTGTGGATGATATTCCTCTTCGTCATTCCATTCCTGTCCGCGATGATCTACGTGGTCGTCAAGAATGACGGAATGACGAGGCGGTCGATGGAAGCCGCTCAACAGCACATACACGCGCAGAGTGATTACATTCGAAAGGTCGCCGGGAAATCGCCGACTCAGCAGATCGCCGACGCCAGAGAGCTTCTCGACTCAGGCGCGATCAACGAAGAGGAATTCCAGGCCATCAAGGCAAAGGCGCTGGCGTAGTTTTCGTATCTTCTGCCCCGGGCCTGGCGTCGTCGGTTCCGCCGTCGTCAGGCCCGGCGTCCTGCGCGGCGGCGCGTGCGGGACGAACCAATACTTCCAGTGCGACGAGAGCAACGAGCGCAATGACGACGATCCAACCAACGACCAATCCGGTGGGGTAGAGCCAGAAGAGCAGCAACAGGGCGGCGATGCCGATGATGGCACAGCGCAGTGGGACACGAAGCTGATTGGCCCACCGCTCCACCTGATTCGGCGTTCGGCCGCTTGCAGAATGCCGGACGAAGTCCAACGCCTGCCCGTAGCCTCGACGAACGGCGATCGCCGACGACGACCCACCGATCAGGTAGGCGCCGAGCCCCACCACCACACCGAGGACCGCAACCGCGCGAAGGCTCGTCCGAAGCGGAACCAGAACTGTGTCGATGACAGCGGTGGCGGCGTCTGGCGAGAGGATATCGGTAGGGACACTGTCGAGGTAGATTGCGCGCCCGATCAGAATTCCGATCGCAAGAACAAGCATTCCCAACGCAATCGACAGACCGACCAGGGACAGCGTACGAAGCCTGCGACCGGTTGGCGCAACGGCGACAGCGGCTGCTGCGCAAGCAATTCCCAACCACGGCAGCACCGCCGAGACCTTGTCGAGTGCCGAGACGGCTCGCTGCGCCTTCACTAGCTCGGGGGACTGGAAGAGAACAAACTCCTTGTCCACGGACGGGATTTTGTCTGCGAAAGCGAAGCCGCGTTCGGTCAGCGCCGTTTTCACCCGGTCGATGATCGTGCTCAGTGAAATGCTGACCGTTCCGCTCTGGTCGACCTCGACCGAGTCGGGTCCGTAGTTTCCGGTCATGACGGCGACGAGGGAGTTGTGCGCCGCTCGGTTCGCCTGAATCCAAAGGTCTTCGAACTGCTGCGTCCGAACGAGCGAGGCCACTGTGTCGTGGACGAAACTCTTCGCCTGGCCGGCGATCACCGGTGCCAAACCCACCAACGCCTGGTCCACGCGAGGCGCGTTGGCTTCGAGATTCGACACATCCGTCAATGCCGTGAGTGCCTCGGTGGTGAGCCCTTCGACGTCGACGCGATCGAAGATCTCGTCCGTGACTTGATTCGTGATCTCCGCTTGCACGGCTGGATTCTCACCCAGTGGCGCTACCGTGCTGACGTAGCGGTCCGTGTCGAGGATCTGACTACGTACGAAGCGGGTGGTTACCGACAAGACTGCGAGCAGTGCGACCAGCACCAGCAGGATTGTCACCGCGGTCCACCGCAGCCCATGTCGAGGTGGTCGGGAGACTTTCTCGACGGTCGTTTCGCGGGCGCTGGGAGTCTGCTCGCGAAGTGTTGCTACCTCTTCGCGCAACCGGGCTAGTTCGGCACGTTCGTCCTCCTGGAGTGGTCCGTCGCTCGTGCCGTTTGCCATGATGGTCCTCCCGGGACGGAAACTACTGGCGCACAGTTGAAATGCTGAACTGCGAAGATGATTCGGCGGGTGACCTCAGATGACCTCGGGATTCCAGGTCGCGACGGCCCAGATGACGAATACGTCGAGCGCGATGATGATGATCGACCACCACGGCGAGTGGGGTAGCCACAGGAAATTCGCGAGGATCGACAGAGAACAGATGACTATCGCGCCTACCCGTGCCCACGTCGCGCCGGTGAAGAGCATGATTCCGACAGCGGTGACGAGCACACCGAGTACGAGGTGGATCCATCCCCACGAAGTGAGGTCGAATTGGTACGTGTATTCCGGGCCGACGACTGTCACGTCGTCCTCCGATATCGCCGAGATGCCTTGGAGGATTTCGAGCACGCCGACTGTGATGAGGAGAACGGCTCCGCCCAGCGCGCTTCCTTTTGCCACACCCTGCTTTACCAGTGAATCCTCGGACATGACCGCCCCTAGATTTCAAGCGCGAAATAGCCTGGCATATTTCCTTGTCCCGACCTTTTACGGTGGTGAAGTAGCCCGTCGGAGGGCAAATCAAACATTGAGCGCTGCACAGCATTGCGATATTCATTCGCCTACGAATTCGAAAGAACCTACCGTGACGGCATGGATATGGCGGACGTAGGTGTGGCGATGAGGCCTGCACCGGGTGTGATCCGGACGGACCGGCTGGTGCTCCGTACCTACCGCCCAGGCGATCACCGGGATCTTCTCACCTTCTACGGGTGCAGCGACGTATGTCGGTATTTGCTCAACGAACCCTGGAGTCTCGCGGAGGCTCGAGAGGCCGTGCAGACCAGAATGTCTCGCCGCGACCTGGCATCGGGCGCGGTGGCACTTGTTGTCGAGTACGGGGGCCGGGTTGTCGGAAGCGTGAGTGCTTGGCGAGTCGAAGAATCTGATTGCACAGCCGAAGTCGAGCACACCGCCGAACTCGGGTGGGCATTTTCGCCCGAGTTCGGCGGCCGAGGATTCGCGACGGAAGCAGTGACCGCTCTGATCGACCTCGCGTTCGCGACACCCCGATTGCGCCGCGTGGTCGCGCGAATGGATTCGAGAAACGAATCCTCGGCGCGACTCGCGAAGCGGATCGGTATGAGGCGAGAGGGACATTTTCGGCAGAACGCGTGGATCAAGAACGAGTGGACCGACACCGTGGTCTTCGCGACACTTCGCGGTGAGTGGCCCTCAGTTGCTTGATCAGACCGAGCGGGCTGCTATTTTGCGACCAGTTCGGTCAACTGTGGCACGAGTTCGTCGGTCGCCCACGGAACACTCAGAAGGCTGACGTACATTGTCGCTGCAGTCAGGCGATTGTCGGTGATCCACAGGTCCTTGCCGTTGGCGATGACCGGCCACCGCGAGAACAGAGTGTTGGCCAATGTGCTGTCGACTTCCGACTGATCGCTTGCCCAACCGAGATACACGTCGGTGTCGATCGTGTCGAGCTTTTCCATACTGATGCCGAAAAGGAACGAGTCGCCGGCAAAGCTCTTGGCGCCGTTCACCACGTCGGGAGCGACTGTGAGCCCGAGGTTTTCGACAAACTTGACGCGCGGATCGTCCGGACCGTAGATGGCGGTTTCGGTTTCTCCTTCACGGATGTAGGAACCGAAGGCGAAAGTGACTCCGTTGAATTCGGGATGACTCGCCTTCGATTCCTGGACCGATTCCTCAACCGATTTGATCAGCGCCGCGGTCTGAGCGGGACGCCCGAGTGCCTTGCCGACATCGGTGGCGAGGTTTTGCCACGAGCTGGGCTGATACGGCTTGGTGTCGTACGGGAGGGTCGGGGCGATCGAGCTCAGGCGCTGGTAATCCTGCTCGGAGAAGCCCGAATACGGGGCAAGAATCAGATCAGGCGCGGCATTGAGAATCTGCTCGAACAGTAGCTCGCCGCTGTCGGAGTAGTACGGCGCAGGCGTGGGCAGCGTCTGGCCCGACTTTTCGAGTTCGGCGCGGGTCCACGGCAGGAACCCGTCGGCGTCGCCGGCCCAAGAGTCCTTCTGCATCGCGATCGGAGTGACACCCAGGGCGATGACCGTGTCTGCCGCTGCGGAATCGAGGGTGAGGATCCGTGTCGGCTCCTTGTCGATGGTGGTCCCGCCGAAAGCGTGCTTGATCGTCACGGGATAGGCGCCGTCCTCGACGGCGGATGCCGATGAATTGTTTTCCTGGGCGTCCGATGACGACTGTGTGCAGGCGGTCAGAGGCAGTGCCGCCGCCAGCATGAGCGCAACAACGATTCGTCGCCTCCGCTGGGGACGAATTCTCTGACGGGCAGATCTGAACACGCGAACTCCTCGGGATTGATCAGGGAAGTGCTTGCACGACTCAGCGCAGTACGCACGTGAGAGCAGGCTTACCTAAGTGAATGTAGGGCGCGTGCGTGTAGCGAAGGGGCCAGCCGATGTCGACAACAGGTCAGGCTCGAGTCAGTTGACAGCGGCGAGCGCATTGCCGGGGGTGTAGCCGACCGTCTTGCGAAAAGCGGCGATGAAGGAACTCGACGTCCCGTAACCGACACGGCGGCTGACGGCGTTCACACTCATTCCGGTCCCGAGCATGCCGAGGGCCGTGCTCATACGAACCAGAGTGCGCCACTGCGCAAAGCTCAAGGCGAGTTCCGCGGCAAAAATCCGGGTGACCGTACGTCGGCTGAGATTGAGAACGTGAGCCCACTGATCGAGTGATCGATCGTCGGCGGGATCCGACAGCACTTTGTCGACGAGCATCCGTAGCCGCGGATCTCGGGGGATCGGTACGTCGAAGTGAGGTGCCGATGCCGGGGTGAGGAGATCGACACAAACCTGCTGAGCCCGAAGGCGTTGTTCTGCAGGCATTCCGGTGTGGGCGAGGTGTATCAGCAGTGCCCGGGCTGCCTCACTCAGTGTCACGATGCACGGTTCGTTCCAGGCGGGAGTCCACAGCTCGGGGGTGAAGAGCGTGGCGCGGAATGCGACGTGGGGATTTGCCTGACCTTCGTGCAGGACCCCGCGGGGGATCCACAGGCCGACGCCGGGCGTGACGGTCCAGAGTTGATTGTCGATGATCATGTTGACGACACCGCGGTCGGACCAGATCAGTTCGTGCTCGATGTGAGCGTGCTCTGGCCACCGGGTGATGTGGTCGGTCTCGACGATGTACGTCGTGAGTTGGAACGGCGCCGGGACGGCGCGCGCCATCGGAGTGTGGCGGTCGGATTCCCGTAAGTGGGAATCGTCGTCCAGCTGTGGACCGTCGGCGATTTCACGAAGGGCAGGGATCAGCACCGTGGACTACCTCCAGAGCAAAGTTAGGTAAACCTTACACTGATGTGTGCAGCGATCAGTGACTCGCACCGAGTTCGATGAGAAGCACGCCTGCCGCGATGAGGCCGATCCCGACCATCATGAGCCTGGTCAGCGGTTCGCGAAAGAGAATGCGGGATGCGATTGCCGTCAACGCCACTCCACATGCGGTCCAGATTCCGTAGGCGACGCCGATGGTGAGGCCCGCGTCGAGCGCGAGGGTCAGGAAGGCGAAAGCGGCGAGATACCCCACGGTGACAACCGCGAGCCATCGTTTGTCGCTGCCGTCCTGCGACGCCATCCGTAGTGACAACGTCGCGGTGACCTCGGAAATAATTGCAGCGATCAGAAATACGAAGGTCATGCTGGGTCCGCCGGCCCGCTGTCGGCGGCAGCCTGAGAGCCGAGTTCGACGCACAGCACTCCGCCGATGACCAGTGCAATCCCGACGCCCATGGTGGCCGTCAGAGGATCTCCGAAAAGGGCCGTTGCGAATACTGCGGTCAGGACAACTCCGGTTGCGCCCCAGATTCCGTATGCAACACCGAGTCCCATGCCCTCCCGCAGGACGAACGACAAGGCGGTGAATGCTGCGAGATATCCGCCGACGACCACGATGTACCAAGCCGGGTGATCGAGGGCGGCGCGCAACGACAGCGTCGCAGACACCTCGGTGAGGATCGCGGTGATCAACAACAGCCATTTCTTCACGGTTGGGATTCTGTCAGGCTCCACCGATTCCGGTCGCGCACTACGGTTGAGACATGACGTGCGTACTGCTCGGTGGAATCCGCAAAGGTGACATCCGCCACGACGCGTCGGGTGGCGATGTGGCCGCAACTCCGATCCTCGACTGGGGCCACGACGACGTGGCCCGCCTCTACGAGGACATTGCAGAAGGTGCGATCCAGTCGGCGCAGGAGTTCCTGGTGTCGGCGCATCGCAGCGTCGCTGCAAATATTCGGCCGGTGTACGGCCTCGACGACCGGCAACCCGTCTCGGTGACATTGAGTCGAGAGCGCGGATCCTGCAGTCAGAGACTGGCTATCGTCGAAGCGTTGGCTCGCCGCCGAGGTATCGCCACCCGAGTGCGCGGTCTCGTACTACGCGGGGAATTCTGGTACCCGAGATTTCGGCGTCTACATGCGGTGATTCCGAAGTCAGTGCTGCTGGCGTGGCCGGAATTTCTGGTCGACGGACGCTGGCAGGACATCTCCGAGATCGTTTCACCTGCGGTGGTCTCAGCGCTCGAACCGTTCACGAATACCGGCAAGGAGACACTGTTCGACGCGATCGGACGCGCTCCGATCAGTTGGGGCAAGTCTGTTTCGTGTGATTGCTTGGACTTCTCCGAATTCGTCGACCGCGATCTGGGCACCTTCGAATCTCGCGACGTGCTCTTCGAGGAATTCGGACAGACGATGTCGACCCCCGTCAGAATTCTCGTCGACCCGGTTTTCCGGAACTGGAGTGCATCCGGCTGACGCGCGCCGCGAGGTCTAGGCTGTTCTGCATGTCTGTGCGTACCCCATTGGTCCCTGGAACCGTCTCTCCCGTCCTCGCTGTGCCCTCGAAGATCGAGCGGCCCGAGTACGCGTGGAAGCCGACCGCCAAAGAGGGCAACGAGCCCTGGGTTCAGACGCCGGAAACGATCGAGGCGATGCGCATCGCCAGCAAGATCGCTGCAGGCGCGCTGCAGGAAGCCGGCAAGGCTGTCGCTCCCGGTGTCACGACCGACGAACTCGACCGCATCGCACACGAGTTCATGCTCGACCACGGTGCATACCCGTCGACGTTGGGCTACAAGAGCTTTCCCAAGTCGTGCTGCACGTCTCTCAACGAGGTGATCTGCCACGGAATCCCCGACTCGACTGTGATCCAGGACGGCGACATCGTCAATATCGACGTCACCGCGTACATCAACGGGGTACACGGCGACACCAATGCGACATTCCTCGCCGGTGACGTGTCCGAAGAGAACCGCTTGCTCGTCGAGCGCACACACGAGGCAACGATGCGGGCCATCAAAGCCGTCAAGCCCGGCCGCGCGCTCAACGTGATCGGACGTGTCATCGAGTCCTACGCCCATCGGTTCGGGTACGGCGTCGTCCGGGACTTCACCGGACACGGAATCGGCGAGACCTTCCACAACGGCCTCGTGATCCTGCACTACGACGAGCCCGCGGTCGAGACGATCATCGAACCGGGCATGGTCTTCACGATCGAACCGATGATCAACCTCGGTGGTATCGACTACGAGATCTGGGAGGACGGTTGGACCGTCGTCACCAAGGACCGTAAGTGGACGGCGCAGTTCGAGCACACCTTGGTGGTCACCGAGACCTGTGCAGAGATTCTCACCCTGCCTTGAGTTCGGAGATGCGCGGCGCTCTGCTGGTAGCCGGCACTACTTCCGACGCAGGCAAGAGCGTTCTTGTGGCCGGATTGTGTCGCATGTTGGCGCGTCGAGGCGTCCGAGTGGCGCCGTTCAAGGCGCAGAACATGTCGAACAACTCCGTGGTCACGCTGGACGGCGGAGAGATCGGCCGTGCGCAGGCACTTCAGGCGCGTGCATGCGGTCTGGAGCCGAGTGTTCGATTCAATCCGGTGCTGCTCAAGCCTGGAAGTGACCGCACGTCGCAATTGGTTGTTCGGGGCAAGGCGATGACCACAGTGGGTGCTCGCGACTACATGCAGCATCGGCAGTGGCTTCGCGCCGTCGTGGCCGAAGATCTCGAATCGCTTCGATCCGAGTTCGACGTCGTGATCTGTGAAGGCGCCGGTTCACCCGCCGAAATCAACTTGCGCGCAACGGATCTTGCCAACATGGGATTGGCTGAGGCTGCGCGGATTCCGGTCGTCGTCGTCGGTGACATCGATCGCGGCGGCGTCCTGGCCCATCTGTTCGGGACCGTTGCTGTGCTCTCGCCCAGCGACCAGGCATTGATCGCGGGATTTGTGATCAACAAATTCCGCGGTGACGTTGCACTGTTGGAACCCGGACTGGAACAACTGCGCAGCCTCACCGGTCGACCCACTCTCGGAGTGATCCCGTTTGCCGACGATCTTTGGCTCGACGCCGAGGATTCGCTTGGCGTCACCGGCAATGCCCCGGTAGGGCGCCCGGGCCCACCCGTCGGTTCGGCCTGGCTCACCGTTGCTGCGGTTCGGCTCCCGCGCATCTCCAACTCCACGGACGTCGAGGCACTGGCATGTGAACCGGGCGTGGCAGTTTCGTGGGTGACCGATCCGTCGCGGATTCGCGACGCGGACCTCGTGGTGATCCCCGGTAGTAAGTCCACCGTGAGTGACCTCGAGTGGTTGCGAAGTACCGGCCTGGCCGACGAGATCGTCGCGCGAGCAGGTCGCGGGCAAGCAGTCCTGGGAATCTGCGGCGGTTACCAGATGCTGGGTAATTCCATCGTCGACGACGTCGAATCAGGATCAGGGACCACCGCGGGACTGGGTCTGCTGGACCTCGATGTCGAGTTCGCTCCGGACAAGGTGCTGGCGCAGATGACCGGTACGGCAGACGGTATCTCGGTGTCCGGGTACGAGATTCATCACGGACGCGTCGTGCGCAACGGGGACCACCCATTGCTGGCGGACTCGAGCGGTATGCCGGAAGGCAGTGTGCGAGGGCCTGTTCGAGGGACACACTGGCACGGTCTCCTGGAAAGTGACGACTTTCGGCGCAGCCTGCTGCGTGAGCTCGCGGTTCCCGGTTTTGTTGCTGCACCCGACACCGCGGTTGCCGCGGTGCGAGAACAACAACTCGACCTTCTCGCTGATCTCGTCGAGCAGCACCTCGATCAGGATCTACTCGAGAAACTGATCAACGGTGGGGCGCCTATCGGGCTCCCCGTCATTGCTTCCGCACTCGAAGCCTGAGAGCGCTCCCGCGGGCGTCGACGTGGACGCGGTAGAATAGCCAGGCCTCACTCCCGCGACGGCTCCCTAGTAGGAGTGTGCGCGGTGACAGATCAATTCGACGGCTTGCTGACCGACTTCAGTGACGAGGTGCTGGTCGACTCGGCAATGCTCGGCGATCACGCGGCCTTCGACGTCATCGTCCGCCGATACGGCCCGCACTTGTATCGATTTGCCCGTCGACTGCTCGTGAGCGAGAGTGACGTCGACGACATCGTCCAGGAAACCTGCGTCGCTGCGTGGCGCCAACTTCCGGGGTTTCAGCGGCGCTCGAGCACCAAGACCTGGTTGTTCGCGATCTGTTCTCGCAAGATCTCGGATTTCTATCGAAAAGTCGGCTCCTGCGCCGCCGATATGGACGAACTCCGGGAAGAAGCTGATCCCCGTTTGCGTGATCCGAGCGAAGAAGTCTGCGGCACAGCATTTCTCGACGCCCTGGAATCCGAACTCGATCGCCTGCCACTGCGTCAGCGTGCTGCCTGGGTCTTGCGAGAAGTGGAGGGCATGACGTATCCGCAGATCGCTGTTGTCCTGGAGCTGAGTCCGGACGCGGTTCGTGGCCAGCACGCTCGGGCGAGGCGGAATCTCGGTGTCGCACTCGATCGATGGCGATGACGACTCGGCGGTTTGCCGGGTTCTGTCACCGAACTCACTCTCCTTGGTGCCCGTGAAACTGGAAGAATGCTTCGTCGTGGATACCGCTTTCGACCCCAGAGGCTTCGACCCGAGAACCGAGGATTCGGTGCCGTCGGTACTGCCGGACGATGCGACGGCAACTGGTGCTGACGTCGCCGTCGAGGCTGCGGAAACTCGGCTGACGGCACGTGCGGTCAGAGAGTTGCTGGCAGCGCTCGGGGGAAGTATCGGCGACGAGGACGAACTCGTGGTTCTGCTCCAGCGCGCCGTCGAAATCGCGAACGACGCCATCGACGGCGCCGACAGCATCGGCGTCACCATCGATCTTGCCGGGCAGACCTACACCGCCGTTCACACCGATTCGCGGACCCTGCGCGTCGACATCGAGCAATACGACGCCGGCGACGGACCATGTCTGCACGCGGCTCGAACCGGTGAAACCGTAGTCGTTGATTCCGAGACCAGCGCAGAACGCTGGCCGCGGTTCGCGGCGGCCGCGAAGGACGAAGGGATCAAGTCCTTTCTCGCGGCGCCGCTCTTCACGCCGGATCAGCGACTCGGTTCGTTCAACCTGTACGGACGTGCCCCAGCGGCCTTCGACAGCGTCGACGCGGAAGTCATGGAGATTCTCACGACAACAGTCTCACGCGCGATCGGAGACTTCTCCCGTTTCAAATCTGCCAAGGCGGTAGCTGACGCCCTGCAACGCGCGCTCGAGACTCGGGCGCCGATAGAACAGGCCAAAGGCATGCTGATGGCCATCCATCGGATCGACGCCGACACCGCATTTCACATGCTGCGCAGGCAGTCTCAGACCACGAACACCAAGTTGCGTGACGTGGCAGCCGAGATCGTCGAGACGTATTCCGCGCCGCCTACCGCGGTCTAGTTCGACGGAGACCGACGTACGGCCTCGAGCGCGACGACCACGCTCGCGGCGACAACCACGTGCATCAGCGCGAGCGTGACCGTGCTGGCGGCGTCGAAGTCCGCGGCGATCGTCAGGGCGATGGTGCCGAGCGCAAACACTGCACCCACGACCTGAGCGATGCGGATGATCGGCTCCCACTTCAGTGAGATCAACATTGCGAGCGACAAACCGACCAGCAACGGCACTACCGTAAGTGTGATGACCCCGCCGGGAGCTACGCTCGCCACCTTTCCCTGATCTGTCATCTCGAACGATCCGCCCGATGCCAGGCCGATCAGCCACAGGATCAGGTTGGCGACGAGGGCCATGACCGTGGCCCCGAGTACGGCACGCGGCTTGGTGAGGTGGAGGTTGTGTGCGGTTGAAGCGATTGCAGACATGATGTTCTCCCGGCTCGATGCGATGGTCTTGTGACGTCGCTCTGGTGAATAGACCCGCCGGCCGGGAGAAACTCATCGCTGGTGGTTACCGGGGGTCGTCTGTCGGCACGGCGGTGCCGGTGACCGCGATACCGCCGTCGACCGGGATCTCGACCGCGAGAACGCTGGGTCGCCCGACGTGTCGGCCCTGGTGGATGGTGATCCGCCGCGGAGTGGCCGCGGGTTCGAGTTTGCGCAGGTAACCGCCGGTCGACGCCGCTGCGGACCCGGTTGCGGGATCCTCGACGATGTTTCCCACCGGAAACAGATTTCGGGCTTCGAAGGTGTTGTCGTCGAGGGGATGCAGGATCGTCACCGTGCCGGTCCACCCCTGCGCGTCCATCAGAGTTCGCATTGCGGATGGGTCGAAGGTGAACTCGTCGAAGGCTGCCTGATCACGAAGTACGACGATCGGGTGCGTGTTGCCGGCGTACGAGAGCATTGCGGGATACCGCGCGTCGAGCGCAGACGAATCGACGCCGATGAGCCCGAGCAGTGCTGTCAGTACAGCATGATCGATCGGCGAGACCGATGGTTCGACGCTGGTGAAGGTCGCGGTGGACGTTCCGTCCTCGTCGGTCGCCGTGTCGATGGATACCGGTCCGATCGGTGTTTCGAATGTGAAGGTTCCGTCGCCGTCTCGCTCGGTGAGAGCGATGGCCGTCGCAATAGTGGCATGACCGCAGAACGGTACTTCGGCGATAGGGGAGAAGTACCGGATCCGGCTGTGGCGCGGGTTGCCTCCGAGTTCCGGTTCGATGAGGAACGCCGTCTCGGCATACCCGATTTCGGCTGCAACAGATTGTAATTCGGAGTCGTCGAGTCCGCGCGCGTCGAGCACTACGCCGGCCGGATTACCGCCGGCCGGATCCGAACTGAACGCAGTCAGCCGGAGGATGTCGCGAGAAGTTGCCATGTCGACCATCTTTGTCCGCTGTCGTCCATCGGGGGAAGAGACATCGCTCGATTGCGGTCCGCGATCTTCGAACTGGACTGCCTCCGGAACAAACCGGCCGCACGGCGTCGTTGGTGCAGACATGAGCAATGACACAGACACCGACGACGCGTTGTTCGCACTCGTGGCCGAGGGAAAACAAGGTGTGTTGGCAACCGTCAAGCGTGACGGCCGCCCACAGTTGTCCAACATCATTTACCGCTGGGATGACGAGTCGAAGACGGCTTCCGTGTCCGTCACTGCTGATCGCGCCAAGAGCCGTAATGCCCTACGCGATCCGCGGGTTTCCCTTCACGTCAGCGCGCCCGACTTCTGGAGCTACGCCGTGATCGAAGGACTTGCTGTGGTGACACCCGCAGCGGCCGATCCTCACGACGAAGTGTCTGACGCACTGGTCGACCTGTACCGGGACATCAGCGGTCAGGAGCATCCCGATTGGGAGGAGTACCGCGAAGCGATGGTTGCGGAGCGTCGACAGATCCTCACGGTGCGCGCTGATCACGTCTACGGAATGACGAGGCTCCCCAAACCGTCCGGTACCTAGACCCGCGCCCCACTGGAGTTCGGCCCACCCCCACTTTCGAGCGAACGGTACGTCCGTCGCCTCAGATGCGCCGAAAGCCACTTTCGCTCCGAGTGGAGGCGGTACAGAGCGAACAAATCGGGCCCGCAGCGGCGCGTGAATGTATGAGTGGTCATACTTCTGTCGACTCCAGGGTCCTCCACTGTGTGGATCGCGTACCGTTTCCAGACATGGAATTGACTCGAGTAGCGGTGGGCAGTGGTTCGTGCACCGTTCGGATCGACGGGCCGGTCAGCAAGCATGCGGTACTCCTGCTCCCGGGCAAGGGCGACCCCGTCGACTTGTACGACGATGTGTGTGAGCGACTGCACCATTCGGATCTGCGGACCGTCGCGGTGGAATCGATCGAGAATCTCGACGAGACCTCGGCAGTGGTACTTCTGGACGAGTTGAACATCGCCTGGGTGAACCTGGTCGGTCACCGGGAGGGCGCCGATCTCGCATGGCTGTTGGCTGCACGTCAGTTCGGCCGCTTCGCGAGTTTGATCGCCGTGGACCGTGGACATCCGTCGGCCAGCGATATTGCCGGCGTACCGCCGGTCGAGGTTCCGACCACCGTAGTCGTGGGCAGTGGAGGTCGGGCCATCGCCGACGCCAGCGGTCGTTTCGTGTACTCCGACTTCCGCGTGACGGAACTTCCGGGTGTCGACGACGTCGTCAAGTCGGCACCGGCCGAACTCGCAACCGAGATCGTGCTGCGTACCAGCCCCTGGTGAAACTCTGACCTACGAAAAGGCGGGCATTCCCATTGCGAGGAGTGCCCGCCTTTTCGGCGTCATAAGGGCTGCGGGGCTCAGATGTCGAGGCCGAGCAGCGCGTTCTCGACCACTTCGGCCAAGGCCGGGTGGATCCAGTACTGGCCGCGCGCCATGTCCTGAGCTGACAAACCGAAGCTCATCGCCTGAATGAGCGGCTGGATCACCGTCGGAGCCTGCGTACCCATGACGTGGGCACCGAGAATGCGTCCGGTGCCGCGCTCGGCGATCACCTTGCAGATGCCCTCCTGATCCTCCATCGCCCAGCCGTAAGCGACGTCGCCGTAAGCCTGCACCTTGACCGTGATGTCGAGTCCGGCGTCGCGAGCCTGCTTCTCCGTCATTCCGACGTCGGCGATCTGCGGGTCGGTGAACACGGCTGCCGGTACGAAGCGGTGATCGGTGCTGCGAAGCCCGGACGTGTCCTTCCACGCGTCCTGGAGCAGGTTGTGTTGAACAACGCGCGCTTCATGGTTGGCGACGTGCTTGAGCTGGTACGGCGAGGAGACGTCACCGAGTGCGAAGACGCCCTCTGCGGTGGTGCGTTGGTACTCGTCGACCACGATCGAGCCCTTGTCGTCGAGTTCGACGCCGGCCTTGTCGAGACCGAGTAGGTCACCGTTCGGCTGACGACCGACCGCGACGAGGAGAACGTCACCGGAAACGACTGTGCCGTTTGCCAGTTCGACGGCGATGTTGTCGCCGTCGCCGCGTACCGACGTGAGGGGGGAGCCCAGATGGACGTCCCACTTCTGTTCGGCCAACTCGGTGAAGCGCTCGGAGATCTCGTCGTCGAGGTGCCGCAGCAGTCGCTGGCTGCGACCGATGATCGACACGCGAGAACCCAACGCGGAGAACACGTGTGCGAACTCGGTGGCAATGAATCCTGAGCCGACGATCACCAGGTGCTCGGGAAGTTCGGGCAGTCGCATGATGTCTTCGTTGGTGTAGTACTTCACACCGCTCGACGCGATCTCTTCCGGGATGATCGGACGCGAACCGGCAGCGATGACCACCTGATCGGCGGTGATCGTCTCGCCGGTTCCGGTGTCGATCGTCTTCTCGCCGGTGAACGTTGCGTGGCCGCGGTAAACGGTGGTGTTGGGGCTGTCTTCGCTGCGATACCGCTCGCCACCTGCAGAAATGGGATCGATGCGGCCGAAGACGCGCTTGACGATGTCGGACCAACGAACGCCGTCGAGCGTGGCGTCGACGCCGTACTTCTCGGCAGTGGTGACGGTGCGTGCCACCTCGGCGGCGTAGACGAACATCTTGGTCGGGATACACCCGACATTGAGGCACGTTCCGCCGAAGGTGCCCTCTTCGAGGATTGCGATCTTCTTGCCGTCGAACCGCTCGTCTGGCAGCGAGTTTCCGGATCCGCTGCCGATGATTGCAAGGTCGTAGTGCGTCACTGCGCGATCTCCTGTGTGTTGCTTGCTGTGCTTGCCGAACTTTCTGCGGCCGGCGTGAGGTGGCCGTCGAGCCACTCCAACCACAGGTCGAGTTCGGAAAAGGCTGTGGCCAAGGGCTTCTCGGTCGAAAGGAACACGTCGTGACGGGCGCCGTCGATCGGGACGATGGTGGTGCGATCGCCGAGGCAACCGGCCCAACGTGCGATCTGCTTGACGTCGAGCACGGAATCGGCGAGGTCGACGCTCGGGTTGTACGCCTTCGCGAACTGCGACTTCTTCGAGCGCAGAATCAGCGCGGGCACTCCGATGTCTAGGCCGCGGTGAAGTTTTGCGTGACCCGCTCGGACGGCCCGCATCCAGCCGAAGGTAACGGGGCAGCCTGCCAGTGGCTTCCAGTCGAGGTTGTAATCCCAGACGCCGTTGGCCGAAACATGAAGACTGGAACCGTAAGTCGGTAGCCCAGTTCCCGGGATCACCGTCTTCGCCGATACCCGTCCGAGCGCATCGATCGCCGTAGTACCGACGTTGCGCACCACTGAGGGACCCTGAAGGTCGAACCAGGGGCTGTTGAGTACCAGCCCGCAGATTCCGGCGCCGTCGCTGCCACCGGGCTTGCGCTGCAAACGGTTCAGCCAGAGCGGAACGATCAGACCGCCGGTGGAGTGCGCCATGAGCAGCACCTCGCTGCCCTCGGTCTCGCTGCGGACGATGCGCAGCGCTTCGTTCAGTTCGGCGTCGTAGAGCGCAAGGTCGGAGACGTAATGAGCTGTGTGCCCCGGTTTGAGGGAGCGGCCGCACTTACGCAGGTCGAGTGCGAAGAAGGCGTAACCCTGCTCGGCAAAGTGCTCGGCGAGGTGCTTCTGGAAGAAGTAATCGGTGAAGCCGTGCACGTACAAAACGGCACGGTGTGTCTTCACCGCCTCCTTCTGCGGTTGGTAGCGGACCAGTGTTGCGTCCACCTCGCCTTCGCCGTCCGGATCCGTTCCGAGCGGGATCGTCAGCTGCTGATATCCGTCACCGAGGACGTCTGGAACCCAAGTAGTCACAAATCACAATCTAATCGTCGTTTCGAGTGCGCGTTGTAGAGCACAATTGGGGGTGGTGAACCGCGCGTGTACGCACGGGTAACCTATTCGGCGTAACACAGCAGGCGGATGCGCGCACGGCTAATGACAAGGAAGTCGATTCTCCAGTGTCGAATCAGAACGCGGTAGAGACGAAGACGGATGTAGTGCTCGTGGGCGCAGGCATCATGAGCGCCACGCTGGGTGCATTGCTGCGCCAGCTGCAGCCCGATTGGTCGATCTCGACCTTCGAGCGGCTCGATGCCGTCGCAGCCGAGAGCAGCGACCCCTGGAACAACGCGGGAACCGGTCACTCAGCCCTGTGTGAGCTCAATTACACACCTGAGAACTCGGACGGCACGGTCGACATCAAGAAGGCCGTCAACGTCAACGAGCAGTTCCAGGTGTCACGCCAGTTCTGGGCACACGCGGTAGAGCAGGGCGTCCTGACACAGCCCAAGGAATTCATCAACCCCATCGCGCACGTGAGCTTCGTTCACGGTGAGGCCAACGCCAAGTACCTCCGTGCTCGTTACGACGCACTTGCCGGCCACACGCTCTTCCGCGGTATGGAGTACATCGACGATTCGGCCGAGTTCAGCAAGCGTTTGCCGCTCATGGCCAAGGGACGCGACTTCTCCGATCCCATCGCCCTGAACTGGAGCCAGGACGGCACCGACGTCGATTTCGGAGCGCTCACCAAGCAGCTCATCGGCTACATCGGCAAGACCGGCGGCAAGATGTACTTCGGCCACGAGGTCACCAACCTGACCCAGAACTCGGACAAGTCCTGGACCGTCAAGGTCACCAACCGTCGTACCGGTGAAAAGCGCACCGTTCGCTCGCGCTTCGTGTTCGTCGGTGCCGGTGGCGGCGCCCTGCACCTGCTGCAGAAGTCGGGCATCAAGGAAGCCAAGGGCTTCGGTGGCTTCCCGGTCAGCGGTGCCTTCCTGCGATGCACCAACCCCGAACTCATCGACCAGCACAGCGCCAAGGTCTACGGCAAGGCTGCCGTCGGCGCCCCGCCCATGTCGGTGCCTCACCTGGACACCCGTGTCATCGGCAACAAGCCGGGTCTGCTGTTCGGTCCCTACGCTGGTTGGTCGCCGAAGTTCCTCAAGCAGGGTCGCGTCACGGACCTGCCCGGCTCGGTCAAGCCGAACAACATCCTCTCGATGCTCGGTGTCGGTGTCAGCGAGCTCGGCCTGGTCAAGTACCTGGTCAGCGAGCTTGCCAAGAACGAAGCCGGTCGCATCTGGGATCTGCGTGAGTTCGCGCCCAAGGCGCAGGCCCAGGACTGGGAACTCATCACCGCGGGCCAGCGCGTCCAGGTGATCCGCCGTGCCAAGGGCAAGGGTGGTGTCCTCGAATTCGGTACCGCTGTGGTCGCCGCTGAGGACGGTTCCATCGCCGGCCTGCTCGGTGCTTCGCCCGGTGCGTCCACGGCCGTCCCGGCGATGCTGGACGTACTCGAGCGCTGCTTCCCGACCGAGTTCCAGGGTTGGAAGGGCAAGCTCCGCGAGATGGTTCCGTCCATCGGCGTCAAGCTCACCGACAACGAAGGCCTGTTCAACCAGGTCTGGGATTGGTCCTCGAAGGTTCTCGAGCTCGATTCCGCCGGTGCTTCCGAATCGGCTCCGGTCGCGGATACCGCCGCGACTGTGTGATAGTCCAACCCATGACGGCAACAGCAGCTTTGAAGCGTTCATGGGCACTCGATCTCGACAACAAGACGTTCTACGAGTTGTTGAAGCTTCGAGTGGAGGTCTTTGTCGTCGAGCAGGCTTGCCCGTATCCCGAGTTGGACGGGCGGGACCTGCTGACGGAAACACGCCACTTCTGGCTCGAGCAGGACGGCCAGGTGGTGTGCACTCTCCGGCTGCTCGAAGAGCACGACGACGGAAACAAGAGCTTCCGAATCGGACGCCTCTGCACGTCGCGTCAGGCTCGCGGCCAGGGCCACACGACCCGCCTCCTGCAGGCCGCACTGGCCGAGGTCGGCGAAGCGCCGTGCCGGATCAATGCACAGACCTACTTGGTCGAGATGTACGCCAAGCACGGATTCAAGGCTGACGGCGAAGAGTTCATCGAAGACGGCATCCCGCACACCCCGATGCGTCGTGGTGGGGGAGAGCCTTTCGTGGCTGTCAGCTAGTTTGTTCGAGATTTGACCCTGGTCGGCTCATGGGAAAGTGAGCCGACTAGGGTTTTTTCGATACCGAATGCTCGCGGGGAAGTCCTGTTCGATTCAGGCGCGGTCCCGCCACTGTGAAAGATCTCTCCTCTACCGATTGTCCGGGAGATCTCAGCCAGGTTGCCGCGACATTCGAGTGCAGCCAAATTCTCGGCGAGGAAACCGAGAGGTGGAGGGATATCGACGTGCGAAGTGAAGAAGATCGACCAGTGGCGGGCTTCCCGTTCAGTGCTGTGGTCGGCCAGGATCAATTGCGATTGGCGCTGATCCTGTGTGCGGTGCATCCAGGGATCGGCGGGGTCTTGGTCCGCGGTGAGAAGGGAACTGCCAAGTCGACGGTCGTGCGCGCGCTGACTGCGCTGCTGCCCGCGGTCGACGACGCCGGAACGACACGACCGGCCCGCTTGGTCGAACTGCCCGTGGGCGCCACCGAAGACCGGGTGATCGGTTCGATCGACTTGGAGAAGGTTCTGCGTGACGGTGAGCGCGCATTCCAACCTGGACTGCTCGCCGCCGCTCACCAGGGTGTTCTGTACGTCGACGAGGTGAATCTGCTTCACGACCACCTGGTCGACGTGCTTCTCGACGCCGCGGCGATGGGTCGGGTTCACATCGAGCGTGACGGCATCTCCCATTCGCATCCGGCCAAGTTCGTACTCGTCGGCACGATGAATCCCGAAGAGGGAGAACTGCGTCCGCAACTTCTGGACCGTTTCGGTCTGGCTGTCGACGTCGCCGCTTCCCGCGACGTCGACATTCGCATGGAAGTGGTGCGTCGCCGACTCGACTACGAGCGTGACCCCGATGCATTTGTCGCTCGGTACGTATCCGCCGATGAGGAGTTGGCGTCCGAAATCCTCACGGCGCGTGAGAAATTGGACTCGGTCGAGCTGAGCAACCGCGAACTGCGTCGTATCGCCTCGCTGTGTGCGTCGTTCGACGTCGACGGTATGCGCGCGGACTTGGTGCTGGCGCGCACCGCGACGGCCCACGCTGCCTGGCGCGGCGACAGTGAAGTCACTGCGGAGGACGTACGAGTAGCGGCGGAACTGACGCTGCCGCATCGCCGCCGCCGCGATCCGTTCGACGAGCCCGGCTTGGATCAGCAGCAGTTGGACGATGCGCTCGAGCAGGCTGATCAGGATGCTCAGTCGCAGGTAGAGGACGACGCGCGCGACGGAGAGCCCGAACCTCCCGAAAATCACGAAGACCGTGGCCCGGAAGATGGCGGCTCCGATGACGGCGGTCCCGGACACGAAGGGCCGGACGACGACGGGCCTGACGACGACGGCCCGGACGACCCTGACGGACCTGGTGGGGGAGTACGCGCCACCGATCGCCCCTCGGCTCCACCGGCCGGCGAATTCAAGGCCAAGCTCCTCGAAGTTCCGGGAGTCGGTGAAGGTGCACCGGGACGACGCTCGCGGTCCATGTCGTCCCGTGGACGAGTTGTGCGGTCCACGCGGGAGCGTGGGCACGGATTGCATCTGACGAGCACGGTCTTTGCCGCAGCCGAGTCTCAAGTTGCCCGTGGTCGCACTGCTGGACGGTTGCGGCTGGCACCCGCTGATCTCCGCGGCGCGATACGTGAAGGGCGAGAAGGCAATCTGATCGTCTTCGTTGTCGACGCGTCGGGGTCGATGGCAGCACGCGACCGCCTCTCCGCGGTCACCGGTGCGGTTGTCTCGTTGCTCCGCGACGCCTATCAGCGCCGCGACAAGGTCGCCGTCATCACCGTCCGTGGTCGTGAAGCGGAGCTCGTACTGCCGCCGACATCTTCGGTGGACATCGCTGTCCGTCGCTTGCAGTCGATGCGTACCGGCGGCAAATCCCCACTCGCAGAGGGATTCCTGCGTGCTCGCGAAGTGGTTCTGCGTGAACGACTTCGTGACCCGCAGCGTCGCGCCCTCGTCGTCACACTCACCGACGGCCGGGCAACCGGCGGCAAGGACGCGCTGCACCGCGCCCGCGTCGCCGCGCATCTTCTCGCCGACGCGTCCGTTGCGTCCATCGTCGTCGACTGCGAGACCGGGCTCGTGCGTCTGGGGCTGGCGGCCGAGTTGGCGCGAGAACTACGTGGCGGATACGTCCGCCTCGCCGAATTGTCAGCGCAGCAGGTCGCGGGTGTCGTCCGCGCCGCAGCCTAGATCCCAGCTCAGGAGTTCACGATGCCCAAGGGTGTTCCCGAGACAGTTCCCGACGACGGTCTGACCACGCGTCAGCGTCGTAACGCGCCGGTACTTGCCGTGCACACCGGCCCGGGAAAGGGTAAGTCCACCGCCGCTTTCGGCATGGCGCTGCGTGCCTGGAATCAGGGGTTCGACATCGGCGTGTTCCAGTTCGTGAAGAGTGCTAAGTGGAAGGTCGGAGAGGAAGCAGCGTTCCGCGCGCTCGGAAACCTGCACGACGAAACCGGCGTCGGTGGGCCGGTGCAGTGGCACAAGATGGGCGAAGGTTGGTCATGGACACGCAAGGCCGGTAGCGAGGAAGATCATGCTGCTGCCGCTGCGGAGGGTTGGCAGGAGATCGCGAGAAGGCTTGCGAGCGAGGAACATCGATTCTATGTCCTCGACGAGTTCACCTATCCGCTCAAGTGGGGCTGGGTCGACGTCGACGAGGTCGTGCAGACACTGCGCGATCGTCCGGGCAACCAGCACGTTGTCATCACGGGACGCGACGCCCCGCAGGCGTTGATCGACGCCGCCGACCTCGTGACCGAGATGACCAAGATCAAGCACCCGATGGATGCCGGCCGAAAGGGCCAACGGGGCATCGAATGGTAAGTCCTTCCACTCCGGCCGTGGTGATCGCCGCTCCTGCCTCGGGTAGCGGAAAGACCACGGTGGCAACGGGATTGATCGGCGCGCTGCGACGGTCCGGTAGCAGCGTTGCACCCTTCAAGGTGGGGCCGGACTACATCGACCCGGGTTATCACGGACTCGCGGCAGGGCGGCCCGGACGCAACCTCGACACTGTTCTGGTGGGCCCGGATCGCATCGGACCGCTCTACCGGCATGGAACCGCTGGTTGCGACATCGCCGTGGTCGAAGGCGTCATGGGTCTGTTCGACGGGAAGATCGACGAGGCAAACTCGCAGCCGTCGGCGGAGGGATCGACGGCGCAGGTCGCGTCGATCCTCGGTTCGCCGGTAGTCCTCGTGATCGACGCCCGTGGGCACAGTCAGAGTCTGGCCGCCGTACTCCACGGCTTCGCGACCTACGACGCAGGTGTGCGCATCGGCGGCGTCATTCTCAATCGCGTCGGGAGCGCTCGTCACGAGCAGGTGTTGCGTCATGCGTGCGACAAGGTCGGCGTCGCAGTGCTCGGAGTTGTGCCACGGTTGACGGAACTCGAAGTTCCCTCCCGGCACCTCGGCCTGATTCCGGCGGCCGAGCACGGCGCCGCCGCTGTGGCCGCAGTGGACGCGATGTCCGACTTGATTGCCTCGCACGTCGATCTGGGTGCTGTTCGCGCACTGGCCGCCTCGAACGTGAGTGCAGCTGCATGGGATCCGGTTGCCGAGGTCGGCGCACACGCAGAGTCTCGGCCTGTGGTTGCCATGGCGGGTGGCCCGGCCTTCACCTTCGGCTATGCCGAGCACCGGGAGCTGTTGACTGCCGCCGGCGCGGACGTGCAGGTGTTCGACCCGTTGCGGGACGAGCTTCCTGCGGGAACTGCCGCTCTGGTCCTTCCCGGTGGCTTCCCGGAAGAACACGCGGTAGACCTTGCGGCCAATACCGTTCTGCTGCAGCAGGTTCGCGATCTGGCGGACGGCGGTGCACCGATTCATGCAGAGTGTGCGGGCCTGCTCTACCTCGCTCGCAGCTTGGACGGTCACAGCATGGCCGGTGTGGTCGGAGTGGATGCGACGTTCGGGAAACGCCTGACCCTCGGGTATCGCGAAGCAGTCGCGATCAGCGACTCCAGCCTCTTCGACGCAGGCTCCCGCGTCACCGGTCACGAGTTCCACCGAACGTCTCTCGTCTCGGCAGACGCGGACGGTTGCGGAAGTGCGTGGGGGTGGCGGCCCTGGGACGGCGGCAGTGTCCGCGAAGGGTTTGTTCGCGGTGGCGTCCACGCGTCGTATCTGCACACTCATCCGGTGGGGCAGCCCGAATCGATCGCGAAGTTCGTCGATGCCGCACGGCGATGACCTCTGTATAGGCGTGGGATTCACGACGAGTGTCACCGCGAAGGACATCGTCGCTGCGGTGAAGGCTGTGCCCGCGGCGCAAGGGAAGATCGTGGTACTCGCCACTGTGGCGGCAAAAGCTGAGTCTTCGGCTCTTCTGACAGCGGCCCATGAACTGGACGTCCCGATTGTGAGTTTCGCCTCGGACGTACTTGCGCGAGTTCAAGTTCCGTCACCATCGCCTCGCGTCGAGAACGCCGTCGGAACGGCAAGCGTCGCGGAAGCGGCTGCGATCCTCGCGTCCGGGGGCGGCCGACTTGTGCTGGCCAAGACTGCCAGGGATGGAGTGACCGTGGCCGCGGCCCGTAAAGTTCCCTCCAGCTTGACCAATTCTGACAACGAAACGGAGTGCGAGTGAGCGAGTCCACCGCAGACGAGACCAACTACCTGGTCGGCCTCAACCTGACCGATCGACGCGTGGTCGTGTTCGGTGGCGGCACTGTGGCTCAGCGCCGACTCGGACTGCTGGTCGCCTCTGGTGCCCGCGTTCACGTCATCAGCCGCGCGTTCACTCCGGCCGTCGAAGGTATGGCCACGGCCGGGCAGATCACGGTCGAAGAGCGTCCGTACGCCGACGGCGACCTCGAAGGTGCGTGGTACGCCATCGCCTCGACCGACGAGCCGGAAACCAATGCGGCGATCGTCGCCGAAGCGGAGCGTCGCCACATCTTCTGCGTGCGCGCCGACAACGCGAAGAACGGCACCGCCGTCACTCCCGCCAGCGCCGAGTACGACGGTATGAGCATCGGAATTCTGGCGGGCGGCGATCACCGTCGTTCGGCAGCCGTCCGCACCGCCGTCGTCGAAGGTCTTCAGTCGGGCGTGCTCGCCGATACGGCCGAGCCTGCCGCTGCGGGTGTTGCTCTCGTCGGTGGTGGCCCCGGTGATCCCGATCTGATCACCGTGCGCGGACGCCGTTTGCTCGCCCGCGCCGACGTCGTCGTGGCCGACCGATTGGCTCCGCCGGAGTTGCTCGCCGAACTGGGTCCGGACGTAGAGGTGATCGACGCCGCGAAGATCCCGTACGGCCGTGCCATGGCTCAGGAGGCCATCAACGCCGCGCTGATCGACAACGCGAAGGCAGGCAAGTTCGTGGTCCGCCTCAAGGGCGGGGACCCGTACGTCTTCGGACGGGGATACGAAGAACTCGAAGCGTGTGCCGCTGCCGGCGTTCCGGTGACCGTAGTGCCCGGAATCACGAGCGCGATCTCGGTCCCGTCGGCCGCAGGCATCCCGGTCACCCACCGCGGCGTCACCCACGAGTTCGTCGTCGTCAGTGGGCACGTGGCTCCGGATCATCCGGATTCGCTGGTCGACTGGTCGGCGCTGGCCAAGTTGCGCGGCACGATCGTGCTGCTCATGGCGGTCGAGCGCATCGATCAGTTCGCGAAGGCACTCGTCGACGGTGGACGCCCGGCAACCACGCCGGTCACCGTCATCCAAGAGGGCACGCTGCGCACTCAGCGTGAACTTCGGGCCGATCTGGCGACCGTTGCTCAGCGCGTCAAGGACGAGGAGATCAAGCCTCCGGCGATCATCGTGATCGGGCCGGTCGCGGGCTTTTCCGTCGACGCTGGGTAACGTGAAGTCTTGTGTCTGATTCCCCAACATCTGAAACCGCTTCGGCGAATGCCCCGGTAGCGACTCGAGTCATCGGGCTCGCCATCATCGTCCTGAGTGGTTTGCAGATGATGGTGGTGCTCGACGGCACCGTCGCGAACCTCGCGCTGGCGCCATTGCAGGCAGACCTCGGGCTGAGCGACAGTGGTCGCAATTGGGTGTTGACTTCGTACGCGCTTGCGTTCGGTGGGCTCATGCTCCTCGGTGGTCGCCTCGGTGACGCGTATGGGCGCAAGAAGATGTTCATCGCGGGAGTCTCGCTGTTCACGGTGGCGTCGTTGCTCTGTGGTCTCGCCCTGAACGAGGGCATGTTGATCGCAGCGCGGGCGCTTCAAGGTGTCGGCGCAGCCGTGGCGTCGCCCACCGCCTTCGCCCTTGTTGCCACGACTTTCGCCGCGGGTCCGGCTCGTAATCAGGCCATCGCGATTTTTGCCGCCATGACGGGCGTCGGATCGATCGCCGGTCTGATCATCGGCGGCGCATTGACCGAGGTGTCATGGCGACTGATCTTCCTCATCAACGTCCCGATCGGGATCGCGCTCGTCGGCATGGCGTTCCGCGCCCTTCGCGAGACGAATCAGACGCGTCTGGCTTTGGATGTCCCCGGCGCGATCCTCGCGACTCTCGGGTGCACCGGTGTTGTTTTTGCTCTCACCGAAGGCCCGGAAATGGGATGGGGGAGTATCGCCGTCATCGGGGCATTGGCGGCCGGATTGGTCGCCCTCGCCGCCTTCCTCTTCGTCGAGCGAACTGCGGACAACCCGCTCTTGCCCTTCTCGTTGTTCGCCGATCGCAACCGTGTCGCGACGTTCCTCGCCATCTTCTTCGTTGGTGGCGCGATGTTCAGCATGACGGCCTTCGTCGCGCTGTTCGTGCAGGACATCATGCAGTATTCGCCGTTGCGTGCCGGTATCGCGTTCATTCCGTTCGCGTTCGGATTGGGCGCCGCCGCGTCGGTTGCTTCCAAGCTCGCCGTGAAGGTTCAACCCCGTTGGCTGGTCCTCACCGGCGTCGTGATCATGATCGTCGGACTCCTCTACGGATCTACTCTCGATTCCGATTCCACCTACCTGGCCAACTTGTTCGTGCCCGTGATCGGGATCGGATTCGGTATCGGCCTCGCGATGGTGCCCTTGCCACTGTGCGCGATCGCCGGTGTCCCGGAGACCGAAATCGGCCCGCTGACGGCCATCGCTCAGGTTGCCCAGACGCTCGGTGGGCCACTGGCGCTGTCGGTGATCGGTGCAATGGCGACGTCCAAGACGCTCTCGCTCGGCGGCACTTCGGGCAAGGCAGCGGACATGAATCCGGCGCAATTGATCGCACTCGGAGAGGGATACACCTTCGCACTTGTGGGCTGCGCGGTCTGCGCCGTGTTCGCCGGTATCGCGGCGCTGTGCATCAGGTTCACACCTTCTCAGGTAGCCCAGGCACAGGCTGCGGAGAAGGCAGCTCAGGGAATCGCCTGATCAGTCCTGTTTTTCCGCTTCGCTAGCCGATACGATCGTTGCAGGACGTGCCGAGAGTCTCGACGGATCGGGGTGCCGTGATGCGGATCGCGGACATATTGCGAAACAAGGGCAACAGCATCGTCACGATCGACGCCCACACGACGGTCAACGGGTTGCTGTGCGATCTTGCCCGCCACAACATCGGAGCCATGGTGGTGGTCGACGACGACGCGGTGGTCGGCATCATCTCCGAACGCGATGTCGTTCGACGCCTGCACGAGCGTGGCCCGGACCTTCTCGGGATCCAGGTTTGCGAGGTCATGACCGCTCTGATGTACACGTGCGTTCCGGCAGACGCGGTGGACAGCATTGCCGCGATCATGACCGAGCGTCGAATCCGGCATCTGCCGGTGATCGAGGACGGCAACCTCCTCGGCATCGTCAGTATCGGTGACGTGGTGAAGAGCCGCATCGACGAGCTCAAGAGCGAACGCGATCAGCTCGAGTCGTACATCGATCAGGGCTGATCGATAGTCCATCGCACGGTGACTACTCTCGTGTGATGGCCGCATTCCAGGAATCCACAGCAGACACGGTCACCATCGTGGCCGGCCTCGAGAGCACGTTCGCCGACGAACTCGGCGCTCTGACGGTGCCGTGGCAAGGTGCTGCCGCCCCTGACCCGCAGTTGCTCGTGGTGAACGAGCAGCTGGCTGCGTCGTTGAGATTGGACGTAGCAGCGCTGCGAAGTGTGGACGGGATCGGCGTCCTGTCCGGCTCGACGGTGCCGGTCGGGGCCACACCGGTGGCGATGGCGTATGCGGGTCATCAGTTCGGTGGGTACGCACCAATTCTCGGGGACGGTCGGGCTTTGTTACTCGGCGAACTCGTCAGCAGTGACGGGCAGCGAGTGGACTTGCATCTGAAGGGCTCCGGGCGCACGCCGTTCTCTCGGGGCGGCGACGGGTATGCGGTCGTAGGGCCGATGCTGCGCGAATATCTCGTCAGCGAGGCGATGAATGCCCTCGGTGTCCCCACTACGCGCGCGCTGTCGGTGGTGGCGACGGGCCGAGACGTTCGCCGCAACGGCGCAGAACCCGGTGCCGTGCTTGCACGGATCGCGTCGAGTCACCTACGCGTTGGGACCTTCGAGTTCGCGGCCCGGCAGGGCGAGGTCTTGCAGCCGCTCACCGATTACGCGATTGCCCGGCACTACCCGGAGCTGACCGAACTTCCGTCGACGGGTACACACAATCGCTACCTGAAGTTCCTCGAGGCAGTGGTCGAGGCGCAGGCATCACTGGTGGCGAGGTGGATGCTCATCGGTTTCGTGCACGGGGTCATGAACACCGACAACACGACAATTTCGGGGGAGACCATCGATTACGGTCCGTGCGCCTTCCTCGACGCGTTCGATCCGGCGGCAGTGTTCAGCTCGATCGACCACGGGGGCCGCTATGCATTCGGCAATCAGCCCGCTGTACTGAAGTGGAACCTGGCGCGCTTGGCAGAAACACTGTTGCCACTGATCGATTCCACACCCGACGAAGCAATTTCCGCGGCGTCAGCAGTTCTCGAGACCTTCGACGAGCGCTACGAGGGTCACTACGCGGCCGGTCTCGCGGCAAAGCTGGGTCTGGCCCAGCCGTTTGTCGATCGGGCGCTCGTCGACGATCTGCTGACGTTGTTGGCGGAACACGGAGCAGATTGGACAGGCAGTTTCCGCGCACTCGCAGACGAATTGCGCGGAAATTCGGCGCCTCTCGACCAACTCGTGCCACGGGAGCACATCGCGCCCTGGTTGCAGCGGTGGCAGGGAGCCCTGACCGAAAACGGACAAGGGGCCGCGGAGACCGCGAGCGCGATGGATCGCGTCAACCCGCTGTACATTCCGCGTAATCATCGGCTCGACGCTGCCCTGCGCGCCGCGACCGACGGCGACCTCGCTCCATTCGAGAAGCTGCTGGAGGTGGTCACGCATCCATTCGACCGACGCGACGAGTGGGCTGACTACACCGAGGCGGCTCCGCAGTCTTTCAGCGAAACATTCCAAACCTTCTGTGGCACTTGACAGGCGAAGCCATCAATCCGTCAGGATGATCAATTCACGCTCCGACGCGATTTCGACGCGCAAGCCCGCCTTCGACGCCACCCGCGCAACACCCTTGATGTCGGTCGGTTCGGCACGCGAGACCACCAGCGCACGGGCGAGCAGACCTTTGTGGTGCTTGTTGAAGTGACTGACGACAGTGCGGGTGCCGTCCGGCTTCTCGGTGAGGACCGTTGCGATCAGTGCGTCCGGAACCGGTCCGAGGTCTTGGTAGGTGCCGGACCGTAGATCGATGACAAGGCCGTCGGCTTCGGCCGCCAAGGCCTTCGGCAACTCCGGCTTCCACAGTGAGCGGAGCGTGCCCATCCCGGGCAGCTTGGACCCGCCGGAAAGGCGGTAGGCGGGGATCAGATCTCCTGCGCGGACAGCACCGAACAGAGCGGAACCAATGGCGATCCGATCGAGCGCCTTCGCCTTCTGGGCGCGGGTGAACGACTTTGCGTCGAGGGCGTCGAAGAGCACCCCGGTGTAGCGCTGCAGCGCGGGCCGCGTCGCGGACACCCACAGCTTGGCGTTGCGTTCCACTTCGTCTGCTTGCGTCGGACCGAGCCCGAGCGCTTCGCACGACGCCTCGACGTCAGCGGCCAGATCGACCAGCGTCTGAACCAGCAATTCGCGCGTTTCGGTCAACTGTGGCATCGACAGTTCGGCCAGATCGAGGGGCGCATCCTTGCCGCCGTCGGACTTGGTTTCTGAGGGAGGCAGCAGTACAAGCACGCTGTAACCGTACCGAGGCCCGCTCGGCCGACTGCGGCGACTATCCTTACACCTCGTGATTACCCGTCTGTCCCACCTGTTCCTGCGTACCCTGCGTGACGATCCCTCGGACGCCGAAGTTGCCAGCCACAAACTGCTGGTTCGTGCCGGCTACGTGCGTCGTATCGCTCCAGGCGTCTACTCGTGGTTGCCGCTGGGATTGCGGGTGCTGCGCGAGGTTGAGCGTGTTGTCCGCGAAGAAATGAATGCCATTGGCGGACAGGAAATCCTGCTGCCTGCGCTGCTCCCGCGCGATCCCTACGAAGCGTCGAACCGCTGGACCGAGTACGGCCCCAACCTGTTCCGCCTCAAGGACCGCAAGGGCAACGACTACATGCTCGGCCCGACCCACGAGGAGCTCTTTGCTCTGACGGTCAAGGGTGAGTACAACTCCTACAAGGACTTCCCGGTCACCCTGTACCAGGTGCAGACCAAGTACCGCGACGAAGAGCGTCCGCGTGCCGGCATTCTGCGTGGCCGCGAGTTCTTGATGAAGGATTCCTACTCCTTCGACCTGACCGACGAAGGCCTGACGGAGTCGTACCAGGCGCATCGCGGCGCCTACGAGAAGATCTTCACGCGTCTGGGCGTCAAGTACGTCATCGTCTCGGCCACCTCCGGTGCGATGGGCGGCAGCGCGTCCGAGGAGTTCCTTGCCGAGAGCGAGATCGGCGAAGACACCTACGTCCGCTGCCTCGAATCCGGCTACGCCGCCAACGTCGAGGCCGTCAAGACTGTTGTTCCCGATTCGATTCCGTTCGACGGGCTGCCCGAAGCCAAGGTGTACGACACCGCGAACACACCCACCATCGACACCCTGGTGGACTGGGCGAACGGCGCTGATCTCGGCCGTACCGTCACCGCCGCCGACACACTCAAGAACATCATGGTCAAGACCCGCCTGCCCGGCGGCGAGTGGGAACTGCTCGGTATCGGCATCCCCGGCGACCGTGAGGTCGACGAAAAGCGCCTCGAAGCTTCGCTGGAGCCGGCCGAGTTCGTGATGATCACCGAGACCGACTTCAAGAACAATCCGTTCCTGGCCAAGGGTTATATCGGCCCGAAGGCGCTGCAGGCCAACGGCGTTCGCTACCTTGTCGACCCGCGCGTCGTCGACGGCACCAGCTGGATCACCGGCGCCGACGAAGACGGCAAGCACGTGGTCGGCCTCGTTGCCGGTCGGGACTTCACCCCTGACGGAACCATCGAAGCCGCCGAGGTTCGTGACGGCGACGCCTCTCCCGATGGAGCCGGCACGCTGGTCTCGGCTCGCGGTATCGAGATCGGGCACGTCTTCCAACTCGGCCGCAAGTACACCGACGTCTTCACCGTCGACGTCCTCGCCGAGAACGGCAAGCCCGTCCGCCCGACCATGGGTTCGTACGGCGTCGGCGTCTCGCGTCTGGTGGCCGTCATTGCCGAGCAGCACCATGACGAGAAGGGTCTGCGTTGGCCCGCTGAGGTCTCACCGGCCGACGTTTACCTCGTCATTGCGAACAAGGACGAGACCGCTCGCGAAGGCGCCGAAGGCCTCGCCGCGCAGCTCGACCGCGCGGGACTCGAAGTGATCCTCGACGACCGCAAGGCATCGCCGGGCGTGAAGTTCAAGGACTCCGAGCTGATCGGTGTTCCGCTGATCGTTGTCGTCGGCCGTGGTTGGGCCGACGGCAAGGTCGAGATTCGCGACCGCTTCACCGGCGAGAGCCGTGAGATCGACGCCAATTCAGCGATCGAGGAGATCATCGCCGCAGTTCGCGGCTGATTCGAATAGCTGTCCGGGCCGCCGCAGTCACCTTCCGAGGTGTCTGCGGCGGCCCTTCTTTTCTGCCACAATCGTGGCTATGGAACGCGAACCGGATTGGGCAGAAGTCGACGGCTATCTCGTTTCCACGTTGGTAGGTGAAGATCCGGTTCTCGACGCGGCACTCGCCGCCAATTCCGAGGCAGGTCTCCCGCCCATCGACGTGGCGCCGAACCAGGGCAAGCTCCTCAACCTTCTGGCGCGAATGTGCTTGGCGCGCAATGTTCTCGAGATCGGAACGCTCGGCGGATACAGCACGATCTGGCTCGCTCGCGCGGTCGGTCCCTCGGGCCAGGTCATCACGCTGGAATTCGATCCCACCCATGCGGATGTCGCTCGGGCGAATATCGAGCGTGCCGAACTGGCTGACCGTGTCGACATCCGCGTCGGCGCTGCGCTCGACAGTCTCCCGTTGATCGCGAAAGAAGAGTTGGGACCTTTCGACTTGGTCTTCATCGACGCCGACAAGGAGAACAACACCGAGTACGTGCGGTGGGCGTTGGCCCTTTCGCATCCCGGAACCGTCATCATCGTGGACAACGTGGTGCGTGGGGGACATGTGTCCAACCCGGATATCGACGACGAGCGCGTCAAAGCGAGTCGAGCGGTGTTGGAGATGATCGCGGCCGAGCCGAAACTCGACGGCACCGCCATTCAAACCGTGGGTTCGAAGGGATGGGACGGGTTTGCCGTTGCAGTAGTGAACGAGTGAGCGCAGACTCGAAGCGGTGAGGATGCTGGGGGCAGCAAAGGCGGCATGGCGATGGGTGCGCAGTGCTCCCGGTACCTACGTCTGGTTGCTGGCCCTGCTGTTCACCACGCTCTTCCTTCGGCATCTGCCCGACAATGTCGAGGAGCGTTTTCTCGGCAAGCGCTCGACCAATCTGCATCACCTGGCCGAAGACCCGCTGCGAGTCCTGTTCTCGAGTGCCTTCTGGCTCGAAGGTGGCGGTTGGTTGGGATACCTGGTTCTCTTCACCATCTTTCATGCAACGGCTGAGCGTTGGCTCGGGACGTGGCGGTGGCTGTGTGTTGTCGTCATCGCCCACGTCGGAGCCACGTACATCAGCGAAGGTGTTCTGTACGAAGGTATTCGGCACGGATACGTGGCGGAGTCGGCGGTCAACACTCTCGACGTGGGTGTGAGCTACGGTCTGGCCGGCATCATGGGGATTCTGGTGTACCGCATCGTCGATCCGTGGCGATACATCTATCTCGCGGGGTTGCTGCTCTTCTATGGTGTACCTCTGATTTTCGCCACCAATTTCACCGCCATCGGCCACATGTCTGCGTTGTTGCTCGGGTTGGCGTGCTACCCGATCACGCGCGCTCGGGCCGGCACGTGGAATCCGATGGACCTGTGGCATTCGCGAAGAATCGCAGGTCTTCCATGAATCGCACCGCGGAAAGTTACCCGCTGGTAGTTTAGCGTCATCGACGAAAGGTAATGACGTGTCTGGCACCGATGGATTGCTCTTCAACCCCCATACTTACGACCCAGCTCAGTTCGATCCGGAGACCCGCCGTTTGCTGCGAGCCACCATCGAATGGTTCGAGAGCCGCGGCAAGAAGCAACTTCTTCAGGACGACCTCGACGCCGTGTGGGTCTCCGACTTTCTCGAATTTGTCGGCAAGGAGAAGTTGTTCGCGACGTTCCAGACTCCGGCGGCATTCGCCGACGGTGACGAGAACCGTCGTTGGGACGGTGCCCGCAACGCAGCTCTGAGCGAGATCTTCGGTTTCTACGGGCTGGCGTACTGGTACGCGTGGCAGGTCACGATCCTCGGACTCGGACCGATCTGGATGAGTGACAACGACGCTGCGAAGAAGCGTGCAGCGCAGGAACTTGCCGACGGTGGTGTCATGGCGTTCGGGCTGTCCGAGCGCGACCACGGCGCCGACGTGTACTCCACCGACATGCTCCTCACTCCCACCGACGGCGACGTCGCCTTCCGCGCGAGCGGCGAGAAGTACTACATCGGAAACGGCAACGTAGCCGGAATGGTGTCTGTGTTCGGGCGTCGTACCGACGTCGAGGGCCCCGAAGGCTACGTGTTCTTTGTCGCCGACAGTGCACATCCGAACTATCAGCTCGTGGACAACGTCCTGCGCGGGCAGATGTATGTCAGCAATTTCCGCCTCGACGATTACCCGGTGCGCGAGGAAGACATTCTGCACACCGGCGTCGCCGCATTCGAGGCCGCGCTCAACACGGTCAACGTCGGAAAGTTCAACCTCTGCACCGGCTCCATCGGCATCACCGAGCATGCGTTCTTCGAGGCAATCACTCACGCGCAGAATCGAATTCTGTACGGCAATCCCGTCACGGATTTCGCCCACGTTCGCGCCGCCTTCGTCGACGCGTACTCACGTCTGATCGCGATGAAGCAGTTCAGTGCGCGGGCGGTCGACTACTTCCGCAGCGCCAGCCTCGAGGACCGTCGCTACCTGCTGTTCAATCCCATGACCAAGGCCAAGGTCACCTCCGAAGGTGAGAAGGTGGTCGGGTTGCTGCACGATGTGATCGCAGCCAAGGGATACGAGAAGTCCACGTACTTCCGCGAGGCAGCGCAGATGATCGGCACGCTGCCCAAGCTCGAGGGCACCGTCCACGTCAACGTCGGCCTGATTCTCAAGTTCTTGCCGAACTATCTGTTCAACTCGGCGCAGTTCCCGGAGATCGTCACGCGCGACGACGCCGCCGACGACGAGTTCTTCTGGAACCAGGGGCCTACCCGCGGCGCTGCGAAGATTCAGTTCCACGAGTGGAAGCCCGTCTACGAGAAGCACTCTTCGATTCCGAACGTCGCCCGTTTTTACGAGCAGGCGATCGCGCTCACCGAATTGCTCACTGCTGCAGCGCCGGACGCACAGCAGCAGAAGGATCTCGATTTCATGCTCAACGTCGGGCACCTGTTCTCTCTCGTCGTCTACGGTCATCTGATTCTCGAACAGGCCGAGATCAGCGGGCTCGACGCCGACGTTGTCGATCAGATCTTCGACTTCCAGATTCGTGACTTCTCGGGATACGCGATCGCACTGCACGGAAAGCCGTCGTCGACACCCGAGCAGCAGAAGTGGGCCCTGGCCGCGGTGCGGAAGCCTGTTGTCGACAGTGAACGCTTCGACCGGGTGTGGCAGCAGGTCAAGGCGTACGACGGTGCATACGAGATGCGCACATGACCGCGCCAGTGACGCGCGAGCAGTTGATGGCCGTCGTGGAGGGATCCCCGAAAGCCGTCGGCGCGCATGACCGCTCGACCTGGGTGGCCCTGTTTGCCGGCGACGGACAGGTCAACGACCCTGTAGGTTCACGTCCGCACAACGGTCAGGCGGCGATCGAGAGTTTCTACGACACGTTCATCGCCCCCAATTCGATCACCTTCCATGTCGAGCGCGACATCGTGTGCGGCCGGACGGTGTGGCGCGATCTGGGCCTCGCTACCGAGATGTCGACCGGAGTCGTTCTCGACGTTCCGATGCACTTGCGCTACGACTTGGTGGGGGAGCCCGATTCCTTGCGGATCGGAACCCTCTACGCGCATTGGGAATTGGCGACGATGTTGAGCCAGCTCGCGACTGCTGGTGTGGCGGGGGTGAAGGCGGCCGCGAAGTTGACGCCGCAGTTGCTCTCGAACCAGGGGATCGGCGGGGCGCTCGGGTTCTCGCGCGGCATCTTCGGCGTCGGAGACAAAGGCAAGAAGGCAGCGTCGCGGTTCCTCGATGCGGCCGCTGTCGGCCGAACGCCGCCGGTACCCGTCGAGCTTCCGGCGGGGACGCAGTTGTCCAACGCTGATGTCAACGCTCTGCTCACCGGCGTGACGAAGAGCAAGATGCTGGTTGCCGGTCGCACCGTGACGGCGAGCGTCATCGTGTGCGGGGAACCGGCCATCGCATTATTCGGCTTCGAGGCGAGCGGTCATCGACTCAATCGGGTGCGTTTCTTCACCGAGAGCTGACATAGAGCCCTCCACATGCAGGTCAGGCTCGGCGCGCCACTCCGGCGCGCCGAGCCTTCGCTTTTCTGAGAATTGTCAGATCGCCCCGAGATCCGCAGACAGCCAGTGCTGCGGATTCATGTAGATCGCTATCTGTTCGCCCAACTGCGATCGCGCGAATTCGAGATACCCGTCGACCTTGTCCGGAGCCAGGTAACGCCGCGAGACTTCGACCAGCATCTCGTCGGTGCCCGGAACGATCTTGTCGACGGATCCGCTGACGCTGACGTAACGGATTGTCGGATCGAGCCTTTCGGCCATCAACGAGAAATGCCCGGCCGACTCGATGAGTCGTGCCTTTCGCGAATCCTTGCCCGTGAGGATCCATGGTTTGCCACCGGGTGAGTACAGGTACCAGATCGGGACGGTCAACGGACCGCGCTCGGTGCCGTCCGCCACGGACAGCGCCCCGATGTGGGGTTCGGCCAGGAACTGTTCACGCTCATTTTCGGAGAGTGCCATTCCTCGAGATTACCGCGACGTTTGACATGGCGTTGTGACTCCGTACACAATCGATGTGCTCATTATGAACAGGCGTTCGCAATGCGAACACGTTTCGATCCGAACTACTGGATCCCAACCGGTCGCGAACGCCCACAAGCAGTGAATGTCGAGGATCCGATGACCGCACCGCATACGCAGTCGAGTTCAATCACCGGTTCGCCTGGGGCGCGTGCCGCAATGTGGGTAGCACCGTTGTGTTGGATCGCTGTGCTTCTGGACGGATTCGACCTGGTCGTACTCGGCGCGGTCATTCCTTCGCTTCTCGACTACGACGCGTGGGGTTTGAGTACCGGCACGATCACGATGATCTCGACCTTCGGGCTCATCGGCATGACCATCGGCGCCCTCGTCATCGGCACTCTCACCGACGTCATCGGTCGACGCCGCGCGCTGCTGTACGCCGTTGCCGCATTCTCGATTCTGACTCTGTTGTGCGCAATTGCGCCCAATCCGTTCATCTTCGGGCTGCTGCGCTTCTTTGCCGGTGTGGGGCTGGGTGGCGCCCTACCGACGGCATTGGCTCTGGTCAACGAATTCTCGAAGAAACAAGGCGGTGGATCTGCGTCGACCATGCTGATGACCGGCTACCACGTCGGCGCCGTTGCCACCGCAGCGCTGGCGCTCGTCGTGATCGAACCTTTCGGTTGGCGAGCGATGTTCGTTGTCGGCGCACTTCCTGCCGTCGCCCTGATTCCACTCATGTTGCGGTATCTGCCGGAATCCCCGTCGTACCTTCTCGCTCACGGAAAGCGTGCCGAAGCCGAGGAAATCGCTGCCCGTTACGGAGTCGAACTCGAGATTGCGCCCACGTCCGAAGTTGAGCGCGCCGAAGCCGCCAATCCCGTTCGCGCACTGTTCTCTTCGAAGTTCCTGCGCAACAGCATCGCCATCTGGATCACCAGTTTCATGGGCTTGCTGCTCGTCTACGGATTGAACACGTGGCTTCCGACGATCATGCGTGAGGCCGGTTACAACCTCGGGGCGTCGTTGACGTTCCTTCTGATCCTCAATGCCGGCGCCGTCGTCGGACTCTTGATCGCCGGGGGCGTCGCGAACAAGATCGGCCCGCGGACTGCAGCCATCGTGTGGTTCGCCGGAGCTGCACTGTTCCTGGCGCTTCTGAGTGTGAAGGTGTCGTTCGGAATCTACGTGATGGTCTTCCTCGCCGGATGCTTCGTGTTCAGTGCGCAGGTACTGGTCTACGCCTTCACGAGCGCCAATCACCCACCTCAGATTCGCGCGACCGCGCTCGGATGGTCGGCAGGTGTCGGCCGGGTCGGTGCGATCTGTGGCCCGATCCTGGGCGGAGTCCTCCTGGGTGCGGGTTACGCCGTGCCGTGGGGCTTCTACGCTTTCGCGCTCGTCGGACTGCTCGGAGCAATTTCGATCTCCTGCACACGGGTGCGCACCTGAAATACCAGTTTTGCTGGTTGGCGTGCTACTGCTATCGTAAAACATGAGTATTAAGAGTAGCGCTATCGTCTCGCCGCAGGAACCGCTACCGATGCCATCGTCTCGATCCGGTTTGTGGTGGGGCTTGCTCGGTGTGCTGGCGTTCTCGTTCACCGTTCCGCTCACGAGGGTCGCCGTCGCGGATCTCGACCCCCTGTTCGTCGGTGCGGGCCGCGCTGTCGTTGCCGGGGCCCTTGCGATTGTGATGCTGTCGGTTACTCGCGCGACGCTTCCGACGCTTCGGCAGTGGTTGCGCATCGCACTCGTGACTGTTGGTGCGGTACTGGGGTTTTCACTGTTCACCACGTTTGCGTTGCAGACATCGCCGGCGAGTCACGCGGCAGTCGTGATCGGGCTACTTCCCGCTGCGACCGCGGTATTTGCGGTCGTCCGAGGAAAAGAGCGTCCCAGTAAGGGATTCTGGTGGGCAAGCGCCGCCGGCGCGGTATCGGTCGTAGGGTTCGTGGCGATTGCAAACGGCGGACTCGGCTCGTTTCATCTCGCTGATCTTCTTCTGTTCGCCGCGGTGGTGTGTGCAGCGCTGGCATATTCGGAAGGTGCGTTGCTGGCCCGCGAGATCGGGTCGTGGCAGACGATTGCCTGGGCATTGATTCTCGGACTGCCGGTCACGATTGCGTTGACGGTGGCGTCCATGGCCCAGGCTCCGGTCTCTGCCGATGTGAATTCGTGGCTTTCGTTTGCCTACCTGGGATGCGTGAGTATGTTTCTCGGGTTCTTTCCTTGGTACCGGGGTCTGGCGATCGGTCCCATTTCCACTGTGAGCCAAACACAGTTGGTTCAACCGGTGCTCAGCATTGCCTGGTCGGCGCTGATACTCGGTGAGACGTTGTCACCCTCGATCGTGGCCGGCGGTGTCGTCGTCATCGGGTGTGCCTGGCTTGCCCTGAAGGCGCGAGTGGCAGCGCCGCGTGCTGTGCCGGCACGCGACGCGACCACTGCTACTGATGAATCAGAAAAGCGGGCCGCCACCGAAGGCACTGCGGTGTGACGCCGGTTGTTTCCCGTTGGCGTCGGTGATTCCGTACTCGACGGCCGTCTCGGCGGTGATCAGTGTGTGACCGCTGCGCGCGTTCACTTCTGGATCGTTGGCCAATGCAGTGATGACTTGGCCGACGAATTCCGGGGTTTCGGCCTCGGCCAGTGAGAAGCCTTCGAAGCTCTCGATCCCACTCGCCTCCATCCGCTCGTTGCGGATCAACCCGAGCCAGAAGGAAAGTGCGGTGACGCCGGTCCCCTTCAATTCGACAGCCATGTCCGCGGCCATCTTGTCCAAACCTGCCTTCGACATCCCGTACAGCACAGAGTGCAGGTACCCGCGGGTGCCGAACGACGAGATGTTGCCGATCACTCCACTGCCCCGGGGAACCATCAACTTCGCCGCTTCCACCGAAGCAACGTAGTGGGCGCGCAGTCCGATTCCGATCAGCGAATCCCAATCGTCGATCGGCCTCTTCCAGAACGGATCGGCGAAGCCTGCATAACCCGCCGGGTTTGCCCAGACGTTGTTGACCAGAAGATCGAGGCGGCCTGACTGTTCCTCGGCGATGCGTGCAAACAGGTCGACGATCTGTTGATCGTCGGCGTGATCGCACTGCACGGCAATGCCGTGACCACCGCGCTCGGTGATCTCGGCTGCGGTGCGATCGAGTGGGCCGTCGTCGCCGACGGTTCCTCGGGCCGTCACGTACACCGTCCATCCGTCGCTTCCCAGCGCGAGGGCAATGCCCTTGCCGACGCTCCGGCTGGCACCGGTTACGAGCGCAACTTTTCCGTTCGTCGTCATCGCGGCCCACCCAACGAACCCTCGGCGATGCCAGCGTCCGGGGACAGGGGAGTGGTGATCGACCACGTCTCCGTGAAATGGCATTGACTCATTTTCCACATACCGTCCTCGATCACGTACTTGTCGTCGTATTCGCCGGTCATCAACTTCTCGGTGCGCCCGACGGTGTCGATCTGGCGGAACTGCAGAGCCCATCGCCCCACCGCCGACGTCTCCGAGGTCAGTGTGATGTCGGGATGCAATCCGTGATGCATGTCGAGGACCGCGTACCGGCCGTCGACCTTGCGAAGAGCGATCTTCTCGAAGATGTCCGCCATCGGCCCCGCGTCGTCGAAGGCGCCGAGGCGGCCGTAGTCGATCGACGCTCCGGAACGGATGAAGCTGTTGCGGAACCGAACTGGATCCTTGGCGTCACATGCTCGCCAGTAGCCGTGCTTGAGCTTCTTGATTTCCTCGATCTGTTCGAGCGCGTCGAGGCGTTGTGCGAGATCCAACGTCGGTCCTTTTCGTCTGGGTTTCCCGGAGACATGTCGGATCGACTGTAGGGTGTCCTCAGTCACATGTGTGTAGTTTTTCCCAGTGACCGGTCAGGAATCGGTGTCGGTTTCGCTCGAGGATTCGTCGCCGGTGAGCGTGATCGCAGTCGAGTCGCTGAAGACGCTGCCCCAGAGCTCGCCGAGGGCTGGATCTTCTTCGGCGTGTTCGGGCGCCATCATTGCGAGCAGATTGTTGATCAGCATCCCGTTCGCGATGAACAAACGCGCTTGCTCGGGTGTGCAACCGGTGCGCTCGCGCAGCAAGGTGTAGATGCCGGACATGGCGTTCCGGGAGACGGCGGCGACATCATCGGTGCTGGTGGCGAAGCCGTGCAACATGACAAGCAGTAGATCTCGGTCGAGAACCAGCTCGCCGTAGGCGGATCCGAGTTCGGCCCAGAACTGCGGATTGCTCGGATCGATCGTGACCGTATCCAATTTGTCGTTGAAGGTGCGGACGATTTCGTCGAGCGCGCGCGTGAACACTGCGTGGAACAAATCTGCCTTGGTTCCGAACATGCGCACGACGTAGGGCTGCGAGACACCGGCTTCCTTGGCGACGGCGTCCGTACTGGTCCCCGAGTATCCACCCTTTGCGAATGCTCGCGTTGCCGCGGCAAGGACCAACGCGCGACGTTCCGGTGCGCTCATCCTGCGGGTACGTGGTTCAGCTGCACCGATCGACATGTTGACACGTTATCACCGGATAGCTTAGTTTCGACCTAAGTAATCATTCGATGCCTTAAGGCACCTTCACTCGAGGAATCACGATGACCGTTTTGACGAAGTCCGGATCGGGCGCCGCATCCGGGTCGGAAAGCAGTGGAGGACGTAAGGTTCCGATCGCGATAGCGATGGTTGCTGCCTCTCTGCCCATGTTCATGGCCACCCTCGACAACCTCGTGATGACGAGCGCGCTGCCGGTGATCGAGAAGGAGCTGAATGCGTCCGTCGGGCAACTTCAGTGGTTCATGAATGCGTACACGCTCTGCTTTGCGACGCTGATGCTTTCGGCGACGACGCTCGGCGATCGGTGGGGGCGCCGCAAGATGTTCGTGTTCGGGATCGGGCTGTTCACGGCGGCGTCGATTGCTTCGGCGTTGTCGACGACACCAAGCCTGCTCATCGCGGCCCGAGCCTTTCAGGGCGCCGGCGCTGCCGCGATCATGCCGCTCTCACTCACTCTCCTCGTGGCAGCGGTACCGGAAGCCAAGCGTGCCATGGCAATCGGCGTGTGGGGTGGCGTCTCCGGCCTGGGGATCGCGATGGGTCCCGTGGTCGGTGGAGCGGTAGTCGACGGGTTCTCGTGGCAGGGGATCTTCTGGATCAACGTGCCGGTTGCGATCGTCGCTGTTCCTCTCGCGTTGTATGCGTTGCGTGAATCGACCGGTCGCACACAGCCTCTCGACCTTCCCGGTGTCGCACTCGCCGGACTCGGTGTGTTCCTGGCGGTGTGGGGGATCGTTCACGGCAACGACGACGGCTGGGGATCGCTTGGAGTAGTTGCGTCGTTGGTCGGTTCCGCAGTCGCGTTGGCACTGTTCGTGCTTCGCGAGATGAAGACCTCGCATCCGGTCATGCCTCTACGTCTGTTCCGCTCACGCAGCTTCTCGATGGCGAACGTCATCGGCTTGACCTTCTCGATCGGAATCTTCGGGGCGGTGTTCCTGCTCTCGCAGTACCTCCAGATCGTGATGGGCTACAGCCCGTTCCAAGCAGGCCTGCGGACGCTTCCGTGGACGGCAGCGCCGATGATCTTCGCGCCTCTCGCCGGTTTTCTGGCGCCGAAGGTCGGGCTCCGTTCGCTTCTGCTGACCGGTCTGTTGCTCCAGGCCGGAGCATTGTTCTGGTTGGCAGCGTTGATCGGTCCCGACGTGACGTACGGGTCGCTGGTTCCGGCTCTACTGATGGCGGGAATCGGTATGGGCCTGACCTTCGCGCCGAGCTCGACGGCGGTACTCGTCGACATGGACGAGCCTGATCACGGAACGGCCAGTTCGACCAACTCGACGCTTCGTGAGATCGGTGTTGCACTGGGAATCGCGGTTCTCACTGCAGTCTTCCTTGCCGCCGGCGGTGCCCTCACGCCCCTCGGTTACGGAGATGCGCTGACACCTGCACTGCGCGTCGGCGGTTGCTTCGTGTTGGTGGCCGTGGTCGCGGCGTGGTTCGTGCCCTCGCATCGCAAGGCCTGAGCACTGCTGTGCGCCTTTATTAACCGCCGGGGGTTAATAAAGGCGCACAGCAGTTACGAAGTCGGGTCCCCCGGGAACGCTGAGGTGGCCGGAGCGGTTCCCAGCGCGGACCGCCATCCGGCGCCGCGGATCGCCGCATCGGTCAGGCCGTCGATTCCGAACGTGCGGAGTTGGTCGGTATCGACCTGTTCGACGAATGCCCGGTAGGTCACGGCGGTGTCGGATTCGATCTGTGCTGCCAGCTGTGCCGCGGAAACGGCGTCCGTCACCGGAAACGGGACTTCGTAGGCTGCCGCGGCTGTCGGCGGGGTCACGCCCGCGTCGGTCGACAGGGCAACCAGCGCATCACGTCGTGCGCGGTGCGCTGCTGTGTGCGTGGCAACCTCGTTGACACGGGCAGGATTCGAAAACGCGGCAACCACTCCGTAAGCGAAGATCGCGGCATTCTCTGATTCGATTGCGGTCAGCAAGGCAGAACTCTCGGATCGACGGGTGTGCGAAGTGATCACGGAAGCAACACCGCAACCTGAGTCGAGCACGACGCGCTGATCGAACCGAGCAGGCCCGCGCGATAGCCGGACATCGTCCGAGCGAGATCCGCGGCACTGCGCGCCGAATCGGCCAGCGAGGTACTCAAGGTTTCGACGCCCGTAGGAGCGTTTGCGACCGAGGTCGACGGGGGCGCTGTGGTCGCAGAGGCGCCGCTGCCCGCTGCTCGCGCAATCTCGGCGTCGAGTTCGAGTGCATGCGCTGTGCGTTCGGCGCTGATCGTGGTCAGTGATGCCGACTTGTCCGGTGCGAGTGCGATGGCGGCGGTTGCGGCTGCCGCGTCGGAGCGGGCTCGATCGGCCTGGGCCGTCAGCTGGTCGACTTCTGCAGCCGCCTCCGCTGTGCCGTTGTCGGTGCAGGCGGTCAACGAGAAGGCAGCAGCGCCCAACGCTGCTGTTCCCGTCATCTTGAGCGCACTCCGCCGGGAGAGTGGGGTAGTAGTCATGGGCGTCAGCACCAGTCCATCGTGCCAGGTGGTCGGCCGATCGTTCGAATCCGCGGCACGTGTTCAAGTGTGACGTGCGTCGGGCACTCTGGTCACGGAGACGCGCAATGAGCGGTACTCTTGGATGCTTGCAGCATGTGGCACCTGGTGTCTTTTCATGCTCGCAGCCGCCCACGTCGACAGTCGACACAAGTCGGACAATCGACGACAACTGAAATGAGGAGTTCGCGAGATGCCGGTGCCATCCAGGGAGAGGGTGATCGAGCTGATCTCCGAACTCGTGCACGCCCAGGGTTACGACGTCGAAGACGTTGTCGTGACCAGTGCGGGCAAGCACAGCGCGGTGCGCATCATGGTCGACAGCGATGCCGGGATCGAGCTCGATGCCGCCGCGGAGATCAGCAGACTCGTTTCGGAACTTTTCGACACCCTCGAGGAAATCGGTGAAACGCCGTACACCCTCGAGGTGACCTCTCCGGGAATCGATCGCCCACTGACGCTCGATCGTCACTGGCGTCGGGCTCGCGGACGTAAAGCGCGAATCGATCTGGCCGGCGAGACCGTGGTGGGCCGTATCGGAACGTTGAACGACGATTCCGTGGCAGTTGTCATCGGTGGCCGTGGCGGACTGACCGTGCGCGAGATTGCACTGGGCGACGTCCAGAAGGCTGTAGTTCAGGTGGAGTTCTCGAAGCCCAGTGAGGCGGAGTTGGAACTCGCGGGCGGCATCCCGGAGGGGCGCGCAGTTCCCTCCGATGCGGTTGACCTCACCGAGGACTCGGGCGTGGACAGTGTCGAAGACGACGAAGCAGAATTAGAAGACGTAGAAAACGAAGAAGGGTTCGACAAGTGAATATCGACATTGCAGCGTTGCGAGCGATCGAAGCCGAAAAAGGTGTCTCGATCGAAACTGTGATCGCCACGATCCAGACCGCGCTGCTGACGGCGTACCGCCACACCGAGGGGCACAAGCAGAACGCTCGGATCGATGTCAACATCAAGACCGGTTCGGTGCGAGTGATGGCGCACGACACCGATGCCGACGGCAACATGATCGGTGAGGAGTGGGACGACACTCCCGAGGGATTCGGACGCATCGCGGCCACCACCGCACGCCAGGTCATCCTGCAGCGTCTGCGCGACGCCGAGCACGAGCGCAGTTTCGGTGAGTTCTCGACCCATGAGGGTGAAATCGTCGGCGGTGTCATTCAGCGTGACACGCGTGCGAATTCCCGCGGAATGGTCGTCGTCCGAATCGGCAGCGAATCCAATGGCGCCGAAGGATTGTTGCCGCCTGCAGAACAGGTTCCCGGCGAGAACTACGAGCACGGTGAGCGCATCAAGTGCTACGTCGTCGGGGTTGCTCGCGGAGCCCGCGGCCCACAGATCACCCTCTCGCGGACCCACCCGAACCTGGTTCGCAAGTTGTTCGCACTCGAGGTTCCAGAGATTGCGGACGGCAGCGTCGAGATCATCAACGTCGCGCGCGAAGCGGGGCATCGTTCCAAGATCGCCGTCGCCTCACGTGTGCAGGGGCTCAACGCAAAGGGTGCATGCATCGGCCCGATGGGTCAGCGCGTCCGCAACGTCATGAGCGAACTCGCGGGGGAGAAGATCGACATCATCGACTTCGACGAAGATCCCGCGACGTTTGTGGGCAACGCACTTTCCCCGTCGAAAGTGGTCTCCGTCACTGTCGTCGATCCCGAGGCTCGTGCGGCCCGTGTCATCGTGCCCGATTTCCAGCTTTCGTTGGCCATCGGAAAAGAGGGTCAAAATGCCCGCCTGGCTGCGCGGTTGACGGGTTGGCGTATCGACATTCGTAGCGATGCGGCACCCGTTGGCGACGCGTCCGACCGGCCCGCCACGTCCAACGGATAACGGTGGAATGCAGTGATCGAGACGGTTCGGCGGTAGAGTGGACAATGGTTCGACGTGAGTCCTCGGATTCAGCGCGCGTGAAACCCGGTTCGCCGGTCAGAACGTGTGTGGGATGCAGGGAACAAGGGTCGGCTGTCGATCTGTTGAGGGTCGTGGTTGGTGAGCAGGGGCCGGAGGGTTCCCCGCTCGTCCCCGACGTATCGCGAAGACTCCCCGGTCGAGGTGCATGGCTGCACCTGGATCCGAGTTGTCTGAGCCTGGCAGAGCGGCGCCGAGCATTCAGCAGAGCACTGCGAGTGTCCGGAAATCTGGACACGTCCGCTGTCGACCAGCTGGTCGACGCAGTTCACACAAAAGCAGTACCTCTCGAGAAGAACAGGCACAAGCACTCATGAGCACACCGTGAAGCACCAACGATGAACGTCCATCGGCGATAACCCGAGGTCGTGCGGGACCCACATCTGTGGGATGCCTCCTGCTCGACCTCATCAGTGAGGAGAGCAGTGGCAGGCAAGGCCCGCGTGCACGAGTTGGCTAAAGAACTCGGTGTCACCAGCAAGGAACTACTCGCAACGCTCAAGGAGCAAGGCGAGTTCGTGAAGTCTGCGTCATCCACAGTGGAGGCGCCCGTCGCCCGTCGTCTGCGGGAGTCATTCCCGTCGGCAGGCGGAGCAGAAACCAAGTCCGAGACCGGCGCAGCCGCTCCGGCGGCTCGCCCCGCGGCAAAGCCCGGCGCACCGTCGCCGTCGGCTGCAAAGCCTGGCGCACCGCGTCCCGGCCCCAAGCCGGCCGCACCCGCACCGGCTGCTCCCGCAGCTCCGGCCCCGGCAGCCCCCGCGGCTCCCGCAGCCGCTGCTCCGGCAGCACCGTCAGCGCCGGTCCCCACACCGACGTTCAACGCTCCGAAACCAGCACAGCCGGCACGTCCGGCTCCGGCTGCTCCCGCAGCGTCGGCACCGGCAGCCCCCGCGGCTCCGGCCGCACCGTCCACCGGCGCAAAGCCCGGCGGACCGCGTCCGGGACCGAAGGCACCTCGCGTCGGTAACAACCCGTACTCCTCGGCACCCGCCGAGCGTCCGGCACCTCGTCCGGCTCCCGGCGCACCTCGTCCGGGCGCAGGTCAGGGCGGTTCTCGTCCGGCTCCGGGTCAGGGCGGTCCCCGTCCGGCTCCCGGTCAGGGTGGACCTCGTCCGGCTCCGGGTCAGGGCGGTCCCCGTCCGGCTCCCGGCCAGGGTGGACCCCGTCCGCCTGCAGGTCAGGGCGGACCCCGTCCCAGCCCCGGCTCCATGCCTCCTCGCCCGAACCCGGGTGCAATGCCTGCTCGTTCCGCTCGTCCCGCGCCCGGTGGCGGCGGACGTCCGGGTCGTCCCGGTGGCGCTCCCGGTGGTCGCCCGGGTGGCGGCGGCGGTGGATACCGCGGTGGCGGCGCTCCCGGCGCCGGTGCCGGTGCAGGTGCTCCCGGTGGAGCAGCTCCGGCCGGTGGATTCCGCGGTCGTCCCGGCGGCGGTGGCCGTCCCGGTCAGCGCGGCGCAGCGGCAGGTGCATTCGGTCGTCCCGGGGGAGCAGTTCGCCGTGGACGCAAGTCGAAGCGGGCGAAGCGCGCCGAGTACGAAAGCATGCAGGCTCCCGCAGTCGGCGGCGTCAGGCTGCCACGCGGCAACGGTGAGACCATCCGTCTCGCTCGCGGCGCATCGCTGTCGGACTTCGCGGACAAGATCGATGCGAACCCCGCAGCACTCGTGCAGGCGTTGTTCAACCTCGGTGAGATGGTCACGGCAACTCAGTCGGTCAACGACGAGACGCTGGAGCTGCTCGGCGGCGAAATGAACTACGTCGTGCAGGTCGTCAGCCCGGAGGACGAGGACCGCGAGCTGCTCGACAGCTTCGACCTCACCTACGGCGAGGACGCCGGCGGAGAAGAGGACCTCGAGTCCCGTCCGCCTGTGGTCACCGTCATGGGCCACGTCGACCACGGTAAGACCCGTCTGCTCGACGTGATCCGTAAGGCGAATGTCCGTGAGGGCGAAGCCGGCGGCATCACGCAGCACATCGGTGCCTACCAGGTGCTGACCGAGCTCGAGGGCAACGAGCGTCTCGTGACGTTCATCGACACCCCCGGTCACGAGGCCTTCACGGCCATGCGTGCTCGTGGTGCCAAGGCCACCGACCTCGCGATCCTTGTTGTCGCAGCCGACGACGGCGTCATGCCGCAGACGGTGGAAGCGATCAACCACGCCCAGGCGGCCGACGTGCCGATCGTGGTCGCGGTGAACAAGATCGACAAGGAAGGCGCGAACCCGGACAAGATCCGGCAGCAGCTCACCGAGTACGGACTGGTGGCCGAGGAGTACGGCGGAGACACCATGTTCGTCGACATCTCGGCGAAGCAGGGTCTCAACATCGACGCACTGCTCGAAGCAGTGCTGTTGACGGCCGACGCTTCCCTGGATCTGCGGGCCAACCCGGACATGGACGCTCAGGGTGTTGCCATCGAGGCGCACCTCGACCGTGGCCGCGGCCCCGTCGCTACCGTGCTCATTCAGCGCGGAACGCTGCGGGTCGGCGACTCGATCGTTGCCGGCGATGCTTACGGCCGCGTCCGCCGCATGGTGGACGAGCACGGTCAGGACGTCCACGAGGCACTGCCTTCACGTCCGGTCCAGGTCATCGGCTTCACGTCGGTCCCCGGTGCAGGCGACAACCTGCTCGTGGTCGACGAGGACCGTATCGCTCGTCAGATCGCGGACCGTCGCAACGCACGTAAGCGCAACGCGCTTGCAGCGAAGAGTCGTAAGCGCATCAGCCTCGACGATCTCGATGCAGCTCTGAAGGAACATTCACAGCTGAACTTGATCCTCAAGGGTGACAACTCGGGAACCGTGGAGGCCCTCGAAGAGGCTCTCCTCGGAATTCCGATCGACGACGAGGTGCAGTTGCGCGTCATCGACCGCGGTGTCGGTGGCATCACGGAGACCAACGTCAACCTGGCTGCTGCGTCCAACGCGATCATCATCGGCTTCAACGTCCGCGCCGAAGGCAAGGCAACGGAGCTGGCGAACCGCGAGGGCGTCGACATTCGCTACTACTCGGTGATCTACCAGGCCATCGACGAGGTCGAGAAGGCACTCAAGGGTCTGCTCAAGCCGGTGTACGAAGAGGTCGAGCTGGGCAAGGCAGAGATCCGCGCCATGTTCCGTTCGTCCAAGATCGGCAACATTGCCGGTTGCTTGGTCACGTCGGGCAGCATCCGTCGCAACGCCAAGGCACGTCTCATCCGCGACAGCAAGGTCATTGCCGAGACGGTCACCATCTCCTCGCTCAAGCGGGAGAAGGAAGACGCTACCGAGGTTCGCGAAGGCTACGAATGTGGTTTGACCGTTACCTATTCCGATATCAAGATCGGTGACGTTCTCGAGTGCTACGAGCTTCGCGAGAAGCCGCGCGACTGATTATGTCGACACGGGCGTTGGGGCGGACGCACGTGGGTACTAGCTGACATGGACTCTCTCGGACTTGAACATACAAGTCCGAGAGAGTCCATTCGGCTCTGTCTAGGGGGAAAATGTTTGTAGGGGCACTGGAGTTCGACATCCTTTTCGGCGATGTCCACTCACTCAAGGAAAAGCGTTCGATGCTGTCGCCGATCCTGACGGAACTCCGTCGATTCGGTGTGAGTGCAGCGGAGGCGGGGGAGCAGGGACGCCTGCGTCGTGCGCTCGTGGGAGTCGGTGTGGTCAGTTCGTCCGTCGATCACCTGCACGACGTTCTCGATCATTGTGAGCGGGCGGTCGCCGAGCGTCCGGAGATTCAGTTGCTGGCTGTGCGAAGGCGAATTTTCGGCCCGGAAGACTGAGCGTCATCGGGCGGTGTCGCTTTAGCCACTCTTCCAGACGCCGTAACGAATCGAGTTCGTCGGCAAGGGATTCGGTGGCTTCGGGACCAACGGTGGCGGTGTTTGTGCTCACGCTCGACACATGCGACAACTGTGGAGATCGACGACGGCCCTGGCGGCGGTGGCTCGTGGTCGAAGACCTCTACCGATGGTGATTTGGTTGCCGGGTAGCCGATGGACGAGACTGTTGTCGGTAATAATTCTTGTTAACCAGAACTTTGATCGATCGAGTCACCTCGATTCGAGTGGCCAGGTAGAGGAGACTGACAGTCATGGTAGATCCAGCCCGGGCACGCAAGTTGGCAAAGCGTATCGGAACCATCGTCGCGACCGCGATCGATCACGAGATCAAGGATCCGCGACTCGCATTCGTGACCATCACGGACACCAAGGTCACCAACGATCTGCACGACGCGACGGTGTACTACACAGTCATGGGCGAGAAGGTCGATTCCGCACCCGATGTGGAAGCCGCCGCCGCAGGTCTCGAGAAGGCCAAGGGTGTTCTGCGCTCGAAGGTCGGTGCCGGAACCGGAGTTCGCTTCACACCGACTCTGACGTTTGTCGCCGATACCGTTCCCGACACCGCGCGTCATATGGAAGAACTGCTGGCCCGTGCCAAAGCCGCCGACGACGAGGTCGCCAAGGCGCGTGAGAATGCACAGCCGGCCGGAGATGCAGATCCGTACAAGGAGCCGCGAGTGGCTTCGGACGAAGACGAGGCGTCGCCAGATGTTCGTGAAGCCGACTGACGCGCACCGAGAATGACGATCACCGCACTTTCGGACGTCGACCCCTGCGAGGCGAAGTTCGCTCAGGTGGCCGAGGTTCTCGAATCGGCACACACGGTGACAATTCTCTGCCATGTGCAGCCGGATGCGGACACGATCGGCAGCGGACTTGCGCTCGGTCTCGTTCTCGAGCGTCGGGGCATTTCGGTGCAGGTCGCGTTCAGTCGGCCGTCGGCGCTGCCCGAGTCGATGCGCGATTTCCCCGGTCTCCACTTGCTCGTGGCGCCCACTGATGTTCGGGAAAGTGTCGATGTACTGGTGACGGTGGATGTCGGCAGCGAGGGCCGTCTCGGTGAGTTGTCGAGTCGACTCGCCGGCGCGAATCGCACGATCGTCCTTGATCACCATCGCTCCAATTCCGAATTCGGAAGTATCAACGTCGTCGACGAAACCGCTGCTTCGACGACGGCGCTCATCGCACGATTCTTCGATGCGTGGGGAGTCGCGATCGATCGCGATATCGCGCACTGTCTCTATGCCGGACTGGTCACCGACACCGGCTCCTTCCGGTGGGGAGGTCCGCTTCCGCACGTGCTCGCGGCGCGTTTGCTGGCGACCGGCATCGACGGCGACGCGATTGCGCGAAAGCTGCTCGACACCCATCCGTTCGGGTGGTTGCCGATGCTGGCTTCGGTACTCGGGTCCGCGGTGCTGGTCCCGGAAGCCGCGGACGGCCGTGGGCTGGTGTACGCGGTGATCCGACGCAGTGACATCGGCGATCTTCGCTCCGAGGAGATCGAGAGCGTCGTCGATATCGTGCGGACTACTTCGGAAGCCGAAGTTGCCGCCGTACTCAAAGAGTCGGTTTCCGGAAGCTGGTCGATCTCGTTGCGTGCAAAGTCGGCGATCGACGTGTCGGCGGTCGCTGAAAGTCTTGGTGGCGGCGGGCACCGGCTGTCGGCCGGATATACGTCGACCACTTCCAGCGACGAGATTGTTGCCGCGCTCGTCGCGGCACTCGGCTGAATCCGCGGCATTGAGCGAATCTGACGCCACCTCGGCGGGATCTTCGGCAGCTGATTTCGACGTCACTGGGCGTCGAATCTTTTCCCTGGCGTTTCCGGCACTCGGGGTGCTGGCAGCCGAACCCCTCTATCTGTTGTTCGACATCGCCGTAGTCGGCCGACTCGGGGCACTCCCGCTGGCCGGGTTGGCGGTCGGTGGTCTGATCCTGTCGTTGGTGAGTACGCAGCTGACCTTCTTGTCGTATGGGACGACGGCGCGCGCGGCACGGCTGCACGGAGCGGGGCGCGAGCGTGATGCGGTGGGCGAGGGTGTTCAGGCGACCTGGCTGGCGGCCGCGATCGGCCTGGCCTTGGTCGTGATCGTGCAGGTGATCGCCGGCCCGCTGACTTCGGCGGTGGCCGGGACTCCCGACATCGCCGCGGCTGCGGAAAGTTGGCTCCGGATAGCGGTGTTGGGTGTTCCACTCATCCTGGTGGCCCTGGCCGGCAACGGCTGGATGCGCGGGGTTCAGAACACGGTGCGTCCGCTGCGGTTCGTCCTTGTCGGCCTGGGTATTTCGGCGGTGTTGTGTCCAATTCTGGTGCACGGTTTGCTCGGTGCTCCGCGTCTGGAACTCGAAGGATCAGCTGTTGCGAATCTGGTGGGCCAGAGTGTTTCGGGTGTGCTGTTCGCCTGGGCGCTCTTTCGTGAACCGGTTTCGGCTCGACCACATTTTGCGATCATGCGGGCGCAGATGCTGATGGGCCGTGACCTGATTCTGCGCAGCCTCGCATTCCAAGCGTGTTTCGTTTCCGCGGCTGCAGTGGCGTCGAGGTTCGGTGCGGCTGTAGTCGGTGCGCACCAAGTCGTCCTCCAACTGTGGAACCTGGTTTCGCTCCTTCTCGATTCCTTGGCGATCGCAGCTCAGACGCTGATCGGAGCGGCGCTCGGCGGTGGATTCGCAGCCGCGGCGAAAAAGATGACCTGGCGGATCACCGCATGGTCGACGGTATTTGCCGTGGTGCTCGCGATCTTCTTCGCCGCCGGCCACCCCGTGATTCCCGGACTCTTCACGTCCGACGCCGAGGTGCTCGGTCAGATGTCGATCGCATGGTGGTTCTTCGTCGCGATCATGCCGGTGGCGGGAATCGTCTTCGCACTCGACGGTGTTCTACTCGGCGCCGGGGACGTGGTGTTTCTGCGCAACGCGACCATGCTGTGCGCAGTTCTCGGGTTTCTGCCCGCGATCTGGCTCTCTCTCGCCTACGACTGGGGGCTCGCCGGAATTTGGGCAGGGCTTACCGTGTTCGTAGTACTTCGGATGGTCGCGGTGTCGTGGCGAGCGTTTTCCGGCAAGTGGGCAGTGACAGGTCCGGCGACGGCGAAGCGCGGAAGTTCAACTGAGGAAGCAGAGGGATCGTGGCAGCAAAGCTGATGGCGGTGAGCGACATTCATGTCGGTCACAACGGCAACAAGCCGATGACGGAGGAACTGTTTCCGGATTCGCCTGACGACTGGCTCATTCTCGCCGGAGATGTTTCCGAGAAAACTGACGACATTCGGTGGGCGTTGAAGCTCCTTCGCAGCCGATTCGCAAAGGTCATCTGGATTCCGGGCAACCACGAACTGTGGACGACCGCCAAGGATCCGGTTCAGATTCACGGAGCGCCGCGCTACGAGTATCTGGTCAACATGTGCCGCGAACTCGACGTCATCACACCCGAGGACCCGTTCCCGGTGTGGGAGGGAGACGAGGGACCGGTCACGGTCGTCCCGATGTTTCTTCTCTACGACTACTCCTTCCTGCCGGAAGGTGCGCGAGACAAGGAACACGGGCTCGAGATCGCGCGTGACAAGAACGTCGTCGCCACCGACGAGTTCCTACTCTCACCGCAGCCGTATGCGACGCGCGACGCATGGTGCCGGGCGAGGATCGAGTACACCCAGGCGCGGTTGGATGCGCTTCCCGAAGGAACAAGAACCGTTCTCGTGAACCATTTCCCGATGGTCCGGCAGCCGACGGACGTACTCATGTATCCGGAGTTCGCACTGTGGTGCGGAACCACCGCTACCGCCGACTGGCACGTGAAGTACAACGCGGTGTGCTCGGTGTACGGGCACCTGCACATCCCTCGAACCACGTACTACGACGGCGTCCGCTTCGAGGAAGTCTCACTCGGATACCCGCGCGAGTGGCGTCGGCGTGGACTGCCGGAGAAGTTGTTGCGTCAGATTCTTCCCGTTCCGGAGTACCCGCCGGGAACGCTCAACAAGTGGGGTGGCCACTTCAAGGTCACGCCGGAGCAGGAAGCCGAAGTCGAGCGCATGCGCGCCGCACGCTGAGAGGTATCGCTACGTGATCGAACAGATTCTTCCCGGTGGAGTTGCGACGGCCGAGGCCTTCGTGGATCCGCCCGGTCTGGTTCCGCACCCCAGTGAGGAGGCGTTGATCGGCCGCGCGGTCGAGAAACGTCGTCGCGAGTTCGTGACCACCCGGCACCTTGCGCGTCAGGCGATGGGCAAGCTCGGTGTTCCGTCTGCCGCTGTCATGCGCGGCGAGCGTGGTGCGCCGCTCTGGCCGCAGGGAGTGGTCGGGAGCCTCGCCCATTGCGACGGCTACCGCGGCGCTGTCCTGGCGTACTCCATGCAGGTCCGCTCACTCGGTATCGACGCCGAACCGCACGGCCCGCTGCCGGACGGGGTATTGCCCGCGGTCAGCATCGAGGCGGAACGAACGTGGTTGGACACTCAGGAAACCGGCGGTCCGGTGCACTGGGATCGAGTGCTCTTCTGCGCGAAGGAAGCCACGTACAAGGCGTGGTTTCCGCTCACCGGGCGCTGGTTGGGTTTCGAGGACGCCCACATCACGTTCGAGGCGGAGTCGGAAACGTCCGGCACTTTCAACTCGCGTCTGCTGGTCCCCGGTGAGGCGACGTCCGGTCCGCCGCTCACCTCTTTCGACGGCAGGTGGTTGGTGTCGGACGGACTCATCCTGACGGCAATTTCGGTGCAGTGAGCGCGACTGGCAGAATCGGCACACGTGTCAGCTCGTGAAAAGCCTTCCTCCGGTCTTGTCGGCGCCGGAATTCTGATTGTCGACAAAGAGGCGGGTATCACCAGCCACGACGTGGTCGCTCGGTGCCGCAAGTTGTTGAACACCCGGAAGGTGGGACACGCCGGGACGCTGGATCCCATGGCGACCGGTGTTCTCGTTCTCGGCGTCGAGCGTGCGACCAAGTTGCTCGGACTCCTGGCGCTGACAACCAAGGCGTACTCGGCGACCATTCGCCTCGGGGCAGCGACGGACACGGACGATGCCGAGGGGGAGGTCCTGACCTCCGCAGACGCTTCGCAGGTGACGGACGCGGAGATCGCGGCGATCGTGGCCACGCTGACCGGGGACATCAAGCAGATCCCGGCAAGCGTGAGCGCTATCAAGGTCGACGGTCAGCGCGCACATGCTCTGGTGCGTGCGGGAGAAACCGTCGAACTCGCGCCTCGCCCGGTAACGGTGTCGACTTTCGAGGTTCTGGCTCGGCGAGATGTCCCGGGTGGCTTCGTCGATCTGGACGTCGACGTGGAGTGCTCGTCCGGTACGTACATCCGCTCGCTTGCCCGCGACCTCGGTCGTGAGTTGGGCGTCGGCGGTCATTTGACGGCATTGCGCCGCACCCGCGTCGGGCCGTTCACTCTCGAACATGCGCGCACGCTCGAAGATCTGGCGCAGCAGCCGGGTGTGAGCCTCGACATCGATCAGGCCGCGCAGACAGCCTTTCCGCATCGGCAGATCACGGCGGAGGAAGCCGAGGCGATCAGCCAGGGGCGCTGGCTCGAGCCGATCGGGATGAAGGGGATCTGTGCGGCGATCGATCCCACCGGTCACACGATTGCGCTCCTGCAGGAGAGGGGTCGACGCGCCAGTTCGGTGATGGTCGTGCGACCGGCGACGCTTCGCGGGTGATCGTCCGCGAGCGTGTCGACGGCGACCTCGACGGCTGCGTCGACGCGCTGGCACAGGTCCACGAGTGCGACGGATATCCGAACACGTGGCCGGAACACCCGCGCCGCTGGCTCAGTTCGCCCACGGTGGTGAAGGCGTGGGTCGGTGAGAGCGACGGTCGTGTTGTCGGTCATGTGGCCGTCGACAGCGAGGTCGCAGGTGCGCCCACAACCGCGGGATCGATAGCCGTGTCGCGACTGTTCGTTCATCCTGGCTCACGTGGAAACGGCCTCAGCGATGCGCTACTCGATGCCGTGACGGATTTCGCAGCCGAGAGTCGGTTGGAACTGGTGCTCGACGTCGTCGACGACGCTCTGCCGGCGATCGCACTGTACGAGCGTCGAGGGTGGGTGTACGTCGACGAGAGGCTCGCCGACTGGACCCGGACCGACGGCGTCCGGCCCGTGGAACGCCGATACCGACTGCCGCTTTGACTACCTCGGCTAGACGAGCCAAATTGCTTGAGCGACTGGACTTCCCAAGTCGATGGTGTTGGGGCTGTCGCCGAGTCGAACGGATACTGTCCCGGCGAAATCGCGGCGCTCCTCGACGGTGATCTCGACATCGAGACTGACGCCGACGGAATCGAAGTACCGGAGCATTTCGGGATCGGAATCGGAGATCCGGGCAACGCGGCCCCGCTCACCGTTGGCGAAGTCGCTGAGCTGGCGGGCCGGGGGAGTCGGCACCGAACCGTCGGTGGCGGGAATGGGATCACCGTGCGGGTCACGTTCGGGGAAGCCCAGTTTGGCGTCCATCCGAGAGATCATCAGATCGGAAACGGCGTGTTCGAGGACTTCGGCCTCGTCGTGGACTTCGTCCCAGCCGTATCCGAGTTCCTGAACCAGATAGGTCTCGATCAACCGGTGGCGCCGGACCATGGAGACGGCGGCGGCGCGGCCGCTGTCGGTCAGGGCGATGGATCCGTAGCGGGCGTGATCGACCAGGCCCTGGTCCGAGAGTTTGCGGATCGCCTCGGAGACCGTCGAGGCCGAGACGCTCATTTTCTCGGACAGGAGCTTGGTGGAAACCCGCTCGTGGGACCATTCCTGGATAGTCCAGATGACCTTGAGGTAGTCCTGGGCCACCGACGAGAGTGCGAGCGTGTCGATTGCCGCGTCGTGCGCCGAAGTGCTGTCGCCGTCCGACGTCGATGATGCTTCCGAGGTTCCGGTCTTGTGAGCTGCCACAACGCTTAGCTTAGGCTACGAAATCCGGAACTTCCGTACGTGAGCGGCAGCACAGCGGTGATTCGCTGGGCGGGTCCGAACGTGACCCGCCGCCGGTGGACCCGTAGGCTGCCAATCGTGCTGAGATGGCGTGGTCTCGACGAAGTTCCGGCCGATTGGGGTCGTTGTGTGCTCACTATCGGTGTGTTCGACGGTGTGCATCGTGGGCATGCCCAATTGATAGCGAGAGCGGTTACCGCTGCCCGCAAACGTGGTGTTCCGAGCGTGTTGATGACGTTCGACCCGCATCCCATGGAGGTTGTGCGGCCGGGTAGTCATCCAGCCCAGTTGACGACGCTGCAACGGCGTGCGGAATTGGCTCAGGATCTGGGCATCGACGTGTTCTGCGTGATGCCGTTCACCGCTGATTTCATGAAGCTGACGCCGGAGCGTTACGTCCACGAGATTCTCGTCGAACGTCTACATGTCGCCGAGGTCGTGGTGGGGGACAACTTCACCTTCGGCAAGAAGGCGCTCGGCAATGTCGATCTTCTTCGTGAAATGGGCGCTCGCTTCGGCTTTGCCGTCGACGGCGTCCAGCTGCTCGCCGAGCATGCGGTGACGTTCTCGTCGACCTACATCCGCTCGTGCGTCGACGCAGGCGACATGGAAGCGGCTACCGAAGCTCTGGGCCGTCCACATCGTGTCGAAGGTGTGGTCGTCCACGGTGACAAGCGTGGACGCGAGTTGGGGTTCCCGACGGCCAACGTTGCACCGCCGATGTTTTCGGCGATTCCGGCCGACGGCGTGTACGCGGCGTGGTTCACGGTGCTCGGTGCCGGCGAGGAACTCGGAACCGTCGTTCCCGGTCGCCGATACCAAGCCGCGGTGTCTGTGGGTACCAATCCGACCTTCTCCGGCCGGACCCGAACCGTCGAGGCATACGTTCTCGACACCGAAGCAGACCTGTACGGACAACACGTCGCGGTCGACCTGGTTTCGCGGATTCGCGGTATGGAGAAGTTCGACTCGATCGAGTCGCTCATCACGGCAATGAACCGAGATGTCGAACGCGCACGCCGGATTCTGAGTGAGGATGCAGAACGCAGCGTCGGTTGAGTTCCTCCTGTGTCAGTGGCGGCCGCCACATTCGCTCCAGGTGGGCGAGAGCGCCTCATTGCTGCTGGTAGGATCTTCTCTCGGTGCGTGCTGCGGTTTGCGGTGGCCGCGCCCGATCTAGTTCCTTTCACGCAAACGTCATCACAGGAGTGAATCAAGTGGCATTGACCACGGAAGAAAAGAAGGCCGTTCTCGGCGAGTACGGCTTGCACGAGACCGACACGGGATCGCCTGAAGCTCAGGTGGCAATGCTCACCAAGCGCATCACCGATCTCACCGAGCACCTCAAGACCCACAAGCATGACCACCACTCGCGTCGTGGACTGCTCTTGATGGTCGGTCGCCGTCGTCGTCTGCTGAAGTACGTGGCAAAGACCGACGTCGCTCGCTACCGCACGCTCATCGAGCGTCTCGGCCTGCGTCGCTAGATTTTTCTCACGACGCTGATCGAAAGCAACACGGCATGCTTCGGTTTGCCGAACACTCCGTCAGCCGGCGAAGCCACGCATATACTGGGCTTCGCTGGCTTTCGGCGTTAGCTGCCGCAAGGCAGTTTCCGCTGTCGGCGCTATGCACAGTTGTCTAGGCGCAGTTGTGCAGTGCGCAGCCAGCACACCGTATGCACCAGAGAACGTGGTGTCGGTTGTCGGTAGTGGTTCTCCGGACCGGGCAAGTGCCCGAAAGCTCCGGCGGACTTCGATCGACGGCCGCCCGAACGTCGTGACGTCCCGAAGCAGAAATCGCTCGCATCGCAAGGAGCGTCTGCAATTCAAGAGGGGGACGTCCCTCGGTGCGCAGTTTCCACCAGGAGGGTGGAAACGCCCGCGCGGGTACGGCGAAGACGAGAGGGAAGTGAAGAGAAAAGAATGACAGAGAATTCCGTAGTAGAGGTCGACGAAGGCGTGTTCGAATCCACCGCCGTGATCGACAACGGGTCCTTCGGTACCCGCACCATCCGTTTCGAGACCGGACGCCTTGCTCAGCAGGCCGCCGGCGCCGTCGTTGCTTACCTGGACGACGAGACCATGCTGCTGTCCGCCACGAGCGCCAGCAAGCACCCCAAGGAGCACTTCGACTTCTTCCCCCTGACGGTGGACGTCGAAGAGCGCATGTACGCAGCGGGCCGCATCCCCGGTTCGTTCTTCCGTCGTGAGGGACGCCCCTCCACCGACGCGATCCTGACCTGCCGCCTCATCGACCGGCCGCTGCGTCCGTCGTTCGTCGACGGTCTCCGTAACGAGATCCAGGTCGTCGTCACGGTCATGAGCCTCAACCCGCAGGATCTGTACGACGTCGTGGCTATCAACGCCGCTTCCGCGTCGACGCAGATCGCGGGCCTGCCGTTCTCCGGCCCCGTCGGTGGCGTGCGTGTTGCACTCATCGTCTCCGAGGACAACAAGGCCGGCCAGTGGGTTGCATTCCCGACGGTCGATCAGCTCGAGAACGCTGTCTTCGACATGGTCGTCGCCGGCCGCGTCGTGTCCGGCAGCGGTGACAACGCCGACGTCGCGATCATGATGGTCGAGGCCGAGGCCACCGACAACGTCATCGCGAAGATCGCCGACGGCGCTCAGGCACCGACCGAGGCCATCGTCGCCGAAGGCCTCGAGGCCGCCAAGCCGTTCATCGCACGTCTGTGCGCTGCACAGGCAGCACTGGCATCCAAGGCTGCAAAGCCCACGGGTGACTACCCGGTCTTCCCGGCGTACCAGGACGACGTTTTTGCTGCCGTCGAGGCCGCTGCGTCCGAAAAGCTCAATGCCGCACTGACAATCGCCGGCAAGCAGGAACGCGACGACAAGACCGACGAGGTCAAGGTCGAGGTTCTCGAGCAGGTTGCACCGAACTTCGAAGGCCGCGAAAAGGAACTGGGAGCAGCGTTCCGCTCGCTCACCAAGAAGCTGGTTCGCCAGCGCATCCTGCGCGATCAGTTCCGCATCGACGGCCGCGGCGTCACGGACATCCGTTCGCTGTCCGCCGAGGTCGCGATCATCCCGCGCGCACACGGCTCCGCACTGTTCGAGCGTGGCGAGACCCAGATCCTGGGTGTCACCACTCTCGACATGGTCAAGATGGCTCAGCAGGTCGACTCGCTCGGTCCCGAGACCACCAAGCGCTACATGCATCATTACAACTTCCCGCCGTACTCCACCGGTGAGACGGGCCGCGTCGGTTCGCCGAAGCGTCGCGAAATCGGTCACGGTGCACTCGCCGAGCGCGCTCTCATGCCGGTTCTGCCCAGCGTCGAAGAGTTCCCTTACGCGATTCGCCAGGTCTCCGAGGCGCTGAGCTCCAACGGTTCCACCTCGATGGGCTCGGTGTGCGCGTCCACGCTCGCACTGCTCAACGCCGGTGTGCCGCTTCGCGCTCCGGTTGCCGGTATCGCCATGGGTCTGGTTTCCGACCAGGTCGACGGCGAAACCCGCTACGTCGCGCTGACCGACATCCTCGGCGCCGAAGACGCCTTCGGCGACATGGACTTCAAGGTCGCAGGTACCAAGGACTTCGTCACGGCCCTGCAGCTGGACACGAAGCTCGACGGCATCCCGTCGCAGGTCCTCGCCGGTGCACTCTCGCAGGCGAAGGACGCACGGACCACGATCCTCGAGGTCATGGCGGAAGCCATCGACACCCCGGACGAGATGAGCCCGTTCGCTCCCCGCGTGACGGCCATCAAGGTCCCCGTCGACAAGATCGGTGAGGTCATCGGCCCCAAGGGCAAGATGATCAACTCCATCACCGAGCAGACCGGTGCCAACATCTCCATCGAAGACGACGGCACCGTGTTCGTCGGCGCCACCGATGGACCGTCTGCACAGGCCGCGATCGACATGATCAACGCCATTGCCAACCCGCAGCTCCCCAAGGTCGGCGAGCGGTTCCTGGGCACGGTCGTCAAGACCACCGCCTTCGGTGCCTTCGTTTCGCTCCTGCCGGGACGCGACGGACTGGTGCACATCTCGAAGCTGGGCAGCGGTAAGCGCATTGCCAAGGTCGAAGACGTGGTCAACGTCGGATCCAAGATCCGCGTCGAGATCGCCGACATCGATGCACGTGGCAAGATCTCGCTGATCCCGGTCGAAGAGGGCAACGACGAGGCTGCCGCTCCGGCCGCCGACGAGGCTGCTTCCGAGTAGATCTCACTTCGTACTCTGATGCGGCCCCGCGCGGATTTCCGTGCGGGGCCGCATCTGTACTGTCTGTAGACACAGAGCCTGTAGATACCTGATTGACCACTTGCACCGAGGACTGCTGAACCTTTTCATGGCAAAGACCACTCCCAACACCACGCGCAGCCGCAGCGCTGTGCTGAAATCGCCGATCGATGCGACTCCCGAATCCGGAGTACAGCGCACGGTCCTTCCCGGCGGCCTGCGCGTCGTCACCGAGTTCATTCCCGGTGTGCGTTCCGCCTCCGTCGGTGTGTGGGTCGGAGTCGGCTCGCGCGACGAGCAGCCGAGTGTGGCCGGTGCCGCGCATTTTCTCGAGCACCTGCTGTTCAAGTCGACGCCGTCACGGACGGCGTTGGACATCGCGCAGGTCATGGATGGTGTGGGCGGCGAACTCAATGCATTCACGTCGAAGGAACACACCTGTTTCTACGCGCACGTGATCGACGACGACCTTCCGATGGCGGTTGACCTTGTCGCCGACGTCGTGCTGCGAGGGCGTTGCAGAACCGCGGACGTCGATGTCGAGCGGCAAGTAGTGCTCGAAGAGATCGCGATGCGTGACGACGATCCGGAAGACTTGCTCGGCGACGCGTTCCTGACCGCGTTGTTCGGCGATCATCCTGTCGGCCGTCCGATCATCGGTAGCGTCGAATCGATCGAGTCGATGTCGCGCAATCAGTTGCATTCCTTCCATGTTCGGCGTTACACACCGCAGCGGATGGTGCTGGCCGTAGCGGGAAACGTCGACCACAAGCAGGTAGTGACGCTCGCTCGCCGTGCATTTGCCGGACATCTCGAGCGCGGGGTCAAGCCGGCGCCGCGGCGCGAAGGCACTCTGCGGTTGCGCACGATGCCTGAACTGAGCTTGACCCACCGCGACAGCGAGCAGGTCCACCTTGCGCTCGGGGTACGCGCGTTCGGCCGGCACGAGGGCCATCGCTGGGCGCTGTCGGTGCTCAACGCCGCAGTGGGCGGTGGGCTGAGTTCTCGTCTGTTCCAAGAGATTCGGGAGAAGCGCGGGCTTGCGTACTCCGTCTATTCGGGCGTCGACACCTTCGCGGACACCGGAGCGTTCTCCGTGTATGCAGGTTGCCAGCCGGAGAACCTCGGGGAGGTTGCCACGGTGATCCGCGAGGTACTCGCGAACGTGGCGACGGACGGAATCACCGATGCCGAGATCGCCCGCGCCAAGGGATCGCTGCGCGGCGGATTGGTTCTGGCACTGGAAGATTCAGGCTCACGCATGAACCGTATCGGTCGCAGCGAACTGAACTACGGCAACCATCGCAGTGTTGCGCAGACGCTCGCAACCATCGACGCAGTCACCTCCGAAGAGGTGCTCGAGGTGGCGCAGGTGCTCTTGACGAGGCCGTTTGCAGCCGCCGTCGTGGGTCCGTACAAGCGGGTTCGTGACCTCCCCGCGTCGGTACGCGGGATCGTGGGCAAGTAGTTCGAACTATCGAAATCGGGGTGTGCAGTTGAAGATCCGTGGTGCAGTGCTCGAAGAGATCGGCCGGAAGCGTCCCTTCGCAGAGTCGACTCCGATTTCGATTTCGGAACTCGACCTCGAATCCCCGGGCCCGGGTGAGATCCTGGTCAAGATCGAAGCTGCCGGGCTTTGTCACTCCGACCTCTCCGTGGTCGACGGCAATCGGGTACGACCGGTGCCGATGTTGTTGGGCCATGAGGCGGCAGGTCGAATCATCGAACTCGGCGACGGAGTTGATTCGTTGTCGGTGGGCACCCGCGTCGTGATGACTTTTCTTCCACGGTGCGGTGAATGTGCGGGATGCGCCACTGACGGCCGGATGCCTTGCACGGTGGGTAGCGCTGCCAACAACGACGGCAGTTTGCTCGGTGGCGCGCATCGACTGCGGCGCTCCGGCGAGAACGTCAAACATCATCTCGGTGTTTCGGGTTTCGCGACGCATGCTGTGGTCAACGCCAAGTCGGTTGTTCCCGTCGACGACGACATCCCGGCCGAAATTGCAGCCGTACTCGGTTGTGCGGTGTTGACCGGTGGGGGAGCGCTCCTCAACGCGGCGAAGCCTCGCCCGGCAGACACCGTGATGGTGGTCGGCTTGGGTGGCGTCGGGATGGCCGCAATCCTGACGGCGAGGGCACTCGGGGTCGAGAACGTCATCGGTGTCGACGCACTGGAATCCAAGCTGGCTCAGGCGCTGGAACTGGGCGCGACCGAGGTCTTCACACCGTCCGGCCTGTCCGAGAGTGGCGTTCGCGCAGACATCGTCGTCGAGGCCGCGGGAAATGCTCGGGCCTTCGAGACAGCGGTGGCTGCGACGGCAGCGGGTGGCACGACCGTCACGGTCGGGTTGCCGGCGCCTGACGCGCGCTCGTCGATCTCACCTCTCGGACTGGTCGCCGAAGCGCGGACCATCATCGGCAGCTACCTGGGATCTGCGGTCCCGTCCCGCGACATCCCGATCTACGCGCAGTTGTGGCGCGACGGGAAGCTGCCGGTCGAGAAGCTCATTTCCTCGCGAATCGAATTGGCCGACATCAATTCGGGTATGGACGAACTCGCCGACGGAAAAGCAATCCGACAGGTCATTATCTTCGACGCGGAGTAGGTGCACGTCGGTGTTATGCAGCGGAAATGAGGCGTTTGCGCCCCCGATTCCCTCCCGAGTCGCCACGGAAAATCGTTACCCGTTGTAACGCTCCTCTCGTACTGGACGACTACTCGAATGACGTTGCGTGACGCCCCGGGGGTCGGTCGTACGTTTTCCAAAAGTTGATTGGGGAGAAGATATGCCGGTTCGTGGGTTCTTTTCGCGACATCGAATACTGGCGGGTGCAGTAGCGCCCGCAGCGCTCGGCGTGGCCGCACTGGTCGCGGTCGCAGTTGCCGTGGATTCTCCGCAATCGCAGACGATCGAGACCGAATTGACCGCGTCTGTCACCGAGTGTCACGACACGGTCGGGATCGGTGTCGCCGGTCGCGGTGACACGCCGGTCGAGGGTACGACGAAGATGCTCGTCGGTGCGGATGGAAAGACACTCCTCCCGGCGGCGCTCACAGACGACTACAGCAGCCACTGGGTGGACCCGGTACTCAAGGCGCCCGCCGGGTCGGTCAAGGACGGCTCGTACGCCTCGGTCTACATTGCGTACCCCGCCAACATGGACAGTTACGAAGAAGCCGTGACGACGGGCGCGGACAACACGCGAGCGGTCATGAAGGCGATCAGTGCCGCATGCCCGAACACGAAGTTCTCGATTGTCGGCTACAGCGAGGGCGCTGACGTAGTGCGCCGCGTGGCGATGGACATCGGCTCGGAGTCGAGCACCTCCGGCATCAATCCGGACAACGTCGTCGGTGTGGTGATCTTCGCCGACGCCGGTCGACTCGCGGGCGAGGGCCCGTTCCCCGGCGCGAAAAACCCCTACATGAACCCTGACGGTTTCAACGAGCAATATCAGGACGGTAAGAACACCGCTTCCGGATCTGGTGCACTTCCAGGTACCAGTGGGGACTTCGGGGCCCTGAAAGGCAAGATTGCGTCGTTCTGCTCTGACGGCGACCTCACCTGCGCAGCCCCCGAGAACATTTCACTCCTGATCCTGGCGGCAAACGTCGGTCGGCAGCTCAACGTCGACCAGTTGCAAGCGCAGAATCTGACGCCCGCCACCGGCATGGATATCGCGGTTGTGATGGGACGCGTGATGTTCGACGCGTTCAACGACATCTCGAGCAATCCCACCTGGATGCAGAGCGACGAAACCTTCCTCGATGTCTTGCTGAAGGTGTCCGACCCGGCGTACAAGCCGAGCGAGGCCACCACCAAGCCAGTCGCAAAGGACTCGGTTTCCACGGAGGAAGTGTCGCCGTTGGCGTACCTGCCGCAGAAACTGTTCAAGGAAATCGTCGGCCTCATCGCCACGAACCAGAACACGATCCCCGTCGTCATGAACGATCCGTACGGCCTCACTTTGGGCCCGGACGTCGGTCACCACTTCGACTACTGGCGTGATTCGGATGCTGCAAACGGCAAGCCCCTGACGTCAGCGGAGTATGCAGCGGCGTGGCTGACTTATCTGGCCAAACAGGCGCAAGACGGCAAGCCGGTCGATTCGTCGGCGAAGCCGACCGCAGAAGAGATGGCGGATGCCATCGATGCCTTGGCTGCTTCGCCTTCGGTTACCGACTCGGCCAAGCCCACCACAACCACGGGCGCAGCTGCACAACCCGCACCCGCAGGTTCGGGATCTGCAGCACCGGCACCCGCGGTGCCGACGACGTCATCGGTTGCGCCGGCCGCGACGCCGAGTGTGACGTCGACCGTGGCGCCGTCGACTTTGGTCCAGTCGAGTGCACCGCCCGCCGCGACCACGGCGACGACAACATCGACGACAACGACGACACAAGCTGCAGCCGGCTAGAGGTTTCCGTTCGTCAAAAACGCTGTCACAGGCTGCGATCCGCAATTAGTTGCGGATCGCAGCCTGTTTTCGTGTACGGGTTACGCACAACGACCGTTGGTGCTTATCGTGGAAGGGAGGTTTCCGGATCACGAATCGTGGGTTTCACCGTGCACGAGCTGTCCATTGCGCAGAGTGTGGTCGAAGCCGTGTGTGAGCGCGCCGGCGAGCGACGAGTATCGAGCGTGCGGCTTGAAGTAGGGCAACTCTGCGCGGTGGTTCCACACTCTCTGCTGTTCTGCTTCGACGTCGTCACCGCGGGTACTCACGCCGAAGGTGCCAGCTTGCACATCGATGAGATTGCAACCAGCGCGCGATGCAAAAGCTGCGGCGTGATGTTCTCGCCGCCCGACATGTTCTTGCTGTGTGAATGCGGCAGTGCTGATGTCGAGGTGCTTGCCGGCCGAGAGTTACGGATCCTGTCGATGGAAGTGAGCTGAGCATGTGCGCGACGTGTGGGTGCGGGGACACCACAGGACCTCGGGTGTCGGTAGTCGCAGACGGAGAACACGAGCAGGAACACGACGGTCACGGGCACGGTCACGAGCATGACCATGAGCACGGCCACCCCGACCACACCGTGATTCTCGAGCAACAGGTGCTCGCCAAGAACGACGGCATTGCGGTTCACAATCGTCAGTGGATGCGGAGCCGCCGAATCACGGCGCTCAACATCATGAGTTCCCCCGGCGCGGGGAAGACAACGTTGCTGGCGCGAACTATCCGGGAGCTCGGATGTCAGCGACCGATAGCCGTGATCGAAGGTGACCAGGAAACCCGGCTCGACGCCGAGCGGATCCGAGAGACCGGCGCGTCGGTGGTGCAGGTGAATACCGGGGCCGGATGTCACCTCGATGCCGCGATGATCGACCGCGCACTGCGCGCCTTGGATCCCGCTGAAGAATCGCTGCTTCTGATCGAAAACGTCGGAAACCTGGTGTGCCCCGCGCTCTTCGACCTTGGCGAGGAAGGCAAGGTTGTCCTAATTTCGACGCCGGAGGGGGCAGACAAGCCGAAAAAGTACCCACACATCTTCGCTGTCGCGGACCTCGTGGTGATCAACAAGATCGACTTGCTCCCGTACGTCGAGTTCGACGTCGATGCCTGCGTCGAGCAGGCGAGAATACTCAATCCTGCTGTGCGCGTTGTTGTTTTGTCTGCCACGACAGGTGAGGGCATGGACGAGTGGTACGAGTGGATCGGTAGTCGTTCGGCGATTTCTCCGGTGGCCGTTGACAACTGATCTGCTCGGGTAGTTAATGAAATGAGTGGGTGCCACGCAAGTGGGCCGAGGTTCGACTCCGGTGGCGTCAGCGTTTCGGTGCCGCGGCAATTCGAGGCCACAGAGTCTTGAGGCCATAGCGTGTCAGGCCAGTCGCGGCGCTGAGAGTCAAGGCGCAAGTGCACCCGTGAAAGCGGCTGACATGGACACACAAAAATCGACTGCTGGCACCACGGCGGAACCTGCCTCCGAAAGCGCAGCTACCCCCGCAAGCGCAGCGGCCAAAGCGGAAGAAACTCTGATCCACGTGCTGTGGATCAATGCCGGTCTCAGTTGCGACGGAGATTCGGTGGCGCTCACTGCAGCCACGCAACCCAGTATCGAGGAGATCGCGCTCGGCGCCTTGCCTGGCCTGCCGCAGGTAGCGGTTCATTGGCCGCTCATCGACTTCGAATGCGGACCGCAGGGTGGCGCTGACGATTTCCTGGAGTGGTTTTGGAAAGCCGACCGCGGAGAACTGGAACCCTTTGTTCTTGTCGTCGAAGGATCGATACCGAACGAGAAACTTCACGACGAGGGGTATTGGTGCGGCTTCGGGAACAATCGCGAAACCGGCCAACCGGTCACCACGAGCGAATGGCTCGACAAGCTGGCACCGAAAGCCACTGCGGTAGTTGCGGTCGGTACGTGCGCGACCTACGGCGGCATACATGCGATGGCCGGCAATCCGACCGGTGCGATGGGCGTGCCGGACTATCTCGGGTGGACCTGGAAATCGAAGGCGGGCATCCCGATCGTCTGCGTTCCCGGGTGTCCCATTCAGCCGGACAACCTCTCCGAGACCCTGACCTACCTTCTGTACATGGCCACTGATCAGGCGCCGATGATTCCCTTGGACGAATCCCTGCGCCCGCAGTGGCTTTTCGGTGCCACCGTACACGAGGGCTGTGACCGTGGTGGGTACTACGAGCAGGGTGAGTTCGCGACGGAGTACGGGTCACCGAAGTGCATCGTCAAACTCGGATGTTGGGGACCGGTCGTGAAATGCAATGTCCCCAAACGTGGTTGGATCAACGGAGTCGGCGGGTGTCCTAATGTCGGCGGGATCTGCATCGGGTGCACGATGCCGGGATTCCCCGACAAGTTCATGCCGTTCATGGATGAACCACCTGGCGGCAAACTCTCCACCAATGCGGTGGGAATGTACGGGTCCGTGATCCACAGTCTCCGCCGGATCACCGGAAACACGTTGGACAAGGAACCGCACTGGCGCGAGCGCGGGTCGAAATTACTCACCGGTGCGACGCGTACGTGGTGACCGACCGGATACATTCAAATCAGTTCGTGAGCAACGTCTCTGGGAGGCACTGCAATGACGGCCATCGTTCCCGAACCCACCTCGACTGCGGACCGCGACGGTCTTGTCGAGATGGCGTGGGACCCCATCACCCGAATCGTCGGCAGTCTGGGCATCTACACCAAGATCGACTTCGCCAATCGCGAAGTGGTGGAGTGCCACAGTACGTCGTCGATCTTTCGCGGGTATTCCCTGTTCATGAAGGGGAAGGACCCGCGCGACGCGCATTTCATCACCAGTCGTATCTGCGGCATCTGCGGTGACAATCACGCCACATGCTCGTGCTACGCACAGAACATGGCGTACGGCGTCAAGCCGCCGCATCTGGGCGAGTGGATCGTCAATCTCGGCGAGGCCGCCGAGTACATGTTCGACCACAACATCTTTCAAGAGAATCTTGTCGCCGTCGACTACTGCGAGAAGATGGTCTCCGAGACGAATCCCGGTGTGCTGGCGCAGGCAGAGAACACGCGCTGCCCGCACGAGGAGCAGCACGGGTATCGCACGATCGCGGACATCATGCGGACTCTCAATCCGTTCACGGGTGAGTTCTATCGCGAAGCGTTGCAAGTCTCGCGTTCGACTCGCGAAATGTTCTGCTTGATGGAGGGCAGGCACGTTCACCCGTCGACGCTCTATCCCGGCGGCGTCGGCACCGTCGCGACGATCGAACTGATGACGGACTACATGTCGCGGCTGATGCGGTACGTCGAATTCATGAAGAAGGTCGTGCCGATGCACGACGACCTGTTCGACTTCTTCTACCAGGCGATGCCTGGTTACGAAAAGGTTGGCCTGCGGCGGACCCTGCTGGGTTGTTGGGGATCGTTCCAAGACCCCGAGTACTGCAATTTCTCCTACAAGGACATGACCGACTGGGGCCGGAAGATGTTTGTCACTCCCGGTGTGGTTGTCGACGGAAAGTTGGTCACCACGGATCTGGTGGACATCAACCTCGGTATCCGGATCATGCTGGGCTCCTCGTATTACGAGGACTGGAGTGATCAGGAGATGTTCGTCAAAACCGATCCGCTGGGTAACCCGGTCGATCGCAGGCACCCGTGGAATCAGCACACCAACCCTCACCCGCAGAAGCGGAACCTCGAGGACAAGTACAGCTGGGTCATGTCACCGCGATGGTTCGACGGAAAAGACAACCTTGCTCTGGATACGGGCGGGGGAGCATTGGCTCGTCTGTGGAGCACCGCTCTGGCCGGCCTGGTCGACATCGGATACCTGGAGTCGACCGGACACAGTGTGAAGATCAATCTTCCGAAAACAGCACTGAAGAGTCCTGTCTCGCTCGAGTGGAAGATTCCCGAACATGGCAGCAATACCCTCGAAAGAAACCGCGCGCGAACGTATTTCCAGGCATACGCAGCCGCGGCTGCCCTTCATTTCGCCGAGAAGGCGCTTGTCGAGATCCGGGCCGGCCGGACCAAGACGTGGGAGTCGTTCGAGGTCCCGGACGAGGGTATCGGTTGCGGATTCACCGAAGCCGTCCGCGGAGTTCTCTCACACCACATGGTGATTCGTGACGGAAAAATCGCGAACTATCACCCGTACCCACCGACACCGTGGAATGCGAGCCCGCGCGACAGCTACGGAACCCCCGGCCCGTACGAGGATGCCGTGCAGGGTCAGCCGATCTTCGAGGAGAACGATCGAGACCACTTCAAGGGCATCGACATCATGCGGACCGTGCGTAGTTTCGATCCCTGCCTGCCGTGTGGTGTTCACATGTATCTCGGCGGTGGCAAGACCCTGGAGAAGTTGCACTCTCCGACGCAGTCCGTGACCGGGGAGTGATCGATGGAGCAATCGGCCGACTACTGGCGCGGAGCAGGTGAGCGCATCGAGACGTTGTTGCAGGCCAACGCCGGCGCAGGCCCGGTGGCGAGAGATCGCGCCGAGCAACTGGTGCGTGAGGTCGTGCAGTTGTACGGCGCAGCACTCGAACGCACCGTCGCTCTGGCAGATCCGGCCACGATGGATGCGATGGTTCGCGACGATCTGGTGTCCAGCCTGCTACTGGTGCACGGACTTCACCCGCACGACGTGGAGACCCGCGTCCGCACTGCGCTCGACAGCGTGCGTCCGTACCTCGGTTCGCACGGAGGCGACGTCGAACTGATCGAGGTGGCGGACGGCGTAGTGCGACTACGGCTTCTCGGAAGCTGTAACAGTTGCCCTTCGTCCTCGGTGACCCTCGAAACCGCGGTCCAGGACGCGGTGCAGGCGGCGGCACCCGAGACCACCGGAATCGACGTCGAAACACCGGATTCGCATGAGCTGAAGTCGGGTGTGATTTCGGTCGAGTCCCTGTTCTCGCACGTTCACGCCGACGGGGGAGGTACGCACTGGGTGGAGGTCCCCGAATTCGCCGAAGTCGAGGTGGGAGAGGTCGCGGGCTTCCGCGTGTCGGGCACCGATCTGTTGGTCTGCCGCTCCGGTGACGATCTGTACGCGTATCGCGACCGTTGCCCGGTGTGTGAGCACTCGATGGCGGGGGCTGTGCTCGAACGCATGATGGGCCGTCCTGCCCGAGACGCCGCTGTCCTCACCTGTCCGACGTGCTCTGCCCACTTCAGTGTGTACGGGGCGGGAGCGCGGGTGGGCACCGGCTCCGAGCACCTGGCGCCTGTGCCGGTGCTGATTCGCGACGGAGTGCTCTCGGTCGCGCTTGCTGACGATTCTGTGATACCGGTGACCTAGCCGTGAACGCAGCCCGGTCATGAAAGTCACTGTGGGAGAGGTGCTCACACGAATCGCCTCGTCGCGTGTCGTTCCGACCGGACCGAGGTGTGAGATGTGTGCGGCGGGCATAGGCGACGAACACCAGCACGTCGTGGACGTACAGGTCCGGAGCCTGATGTGCGTGTGCCGACCGTGCTGTCTACTCTTTGCACCGGTCGACGCGGACCTTCGATACAAAGCGGTTCCCGATCGGTACCTCGAGTTTCCGGACTTCGACCTCGGCCCTGGCCGGTGGGAGTCTCTGGAAATCCCCGTCGGCCTGGCATTCTTCTTCCGCAACTCACTCCTCGACAAGTACATAGTCCTCTATCCGGGACCGGCCGGAGCTACCGAATCCGAGTTGCCCATCGACTCGTTCGAGACTGTGCTCGAGGAGAATCCGGGGCTCGCGCAGATGCGGGCCGACGTCGAGGCGTTGATCGTGTCGGTGCCCACGTCAGGACAATCGCCGAGATGCTTCGTTGTTCCCATCGACGCCTGTTACGAACTGGTGGGACGATTGCGCACCGTGTGGCGCGGATTCGACGGTGGCCAGGATGCCGCACGCGCAGTGGACGAGTTCTTCGGGCGCGTCGAGGCGCGAAGCAGGTCGGCATGACTGTTCTCGACTTCTCGATCGACAACATGGAGGTGGAACCGTACGCGGTTACGCCGAATCTGACGGTGAGATTGAGAATGTCGGAATCCACCGGCACGACCGTCCGTGCGGTGGCTCTGCGCGCGCAGGTACGAATCGAACCACACCGCCGACCGTACTCCGACGCCGAAGGCGAAGGTCTGCGCGATCTCTTCGGTCCGCGGGAGCGTTGGTCGAGTACGCTGCGCACCTTCCTGTGGATGGAATGTTCCACGGTCGTTCAAGGATTCACCGGAACAACGGTCGCGGCCTTGCCCATGGCGTGTACGTACGACTTCTCGGTGACGGCGTCGAAGTACATGCACGCACTCGGAGACGGAACGATTCCGATCGTGGTTCTACTGAGCGGCACGGTATTCACCGACGGACCGCGTGGTTTCTCCGTGCAGCAGATCCCGTGGGACAGATCTGCTGCCTACGAATTGCCGGTCGACGTGTGGAAACAGCTGATGGCTGCGCATTATCCGGCGTCTGGTTGGGTACGCCTCGACCATGAGACGATTGCCGATCTCGTGCGGTTCAAGGCAGCGCACGGCCTCACGGACCTCGATTCAGCCGTGCGGCAGTTGCTGACGGCGAGCCAGGTGCCGCGATGACTCGAACGGGGATGGATCACGACGTTCGGGCCGTGGCCGACGCCGTCCTGTACGAGGGATATCTTCTCTATCCCTACCGGGCCGGCTCGGCGAAGAATCAATCCCGTTGGCAGTTCGGGGTTCTCGGACCGCCCGGCGCCGCCGAGGTCGGAGTCGGCGAGGAACCGTCGATGTCCGCGCAATGTCTGCTCGGCGAATTCGAGCGGAACGGCGTCGAGGTTTCTGCGACTGTGAGATTTCTGCACCACCAGTCGCGGACGGTTGAACGACTCGGCGCCGGCGGGGCGTGGATCCCGGTCGATCGGTTGGTAGTCGGCGAGCGGGAGTCGATCTCGTGGGACGAAGCCACCGAGTCCGAGATCGTGTTGGGTCCGTGGGGTCTGGACGAACTCGAGGCCGGCGTCGAAGAAACCTTCTGTGCGGCCGGAGTTGTCGAAGGAGAGACTTTGTCGGACTCTCGGGGCAGGGTGGTCGGACGGATCGTTCGGACACGGCTTCCGGTGAATGGCCTCTTGGCAGTGAGCGCCTCCGCCGGGGACGGACGCACGGTGATTTCCGTGACGATCATGAACGCCACGAGCGTCGACGCACGGGACAAGGGCACGGCCACCGCGCAATCGATGCTGGGGACTCACGTCATTGTGAACTGCACAGGCTCGAGGTTCCTGTCGTTGTTCGAAGAAGCAGATCACTCGGAGCAGTTGCGGCAAAATCGCTGTTATCCGGTGCTTGCGGGGACCGAGGACCCCACTCACCCTGGCACATCTCCCACCGTTCTGGTGTCACCGATCATCCTGTACGACTTTCCCGAGATTGCGCCGCAGAGCGAGGGATCTCTCTTCGACTCGACCGAGATCGACGAAATTCTCACCCTGAGAATCCTTGCCATGACCGACGAGGAAAAGGCGCGGGCGCGAGCTACCGACTCCAGAGCTGCCGACATCATCGACCGATGTGAGCGATTGACGGACGACGATCTAGCCGGCCTGCACGGTGTGCTGCGAAATCCGCACGCCGGTTCTGATCTGATACCCGAGGTGCCTGACGGTGTGGACTGGTGGACCCCGGAAGCCGACACCAGTGTCCAACCACGCACCGACGCAGTTCTGATCAACGGCGTCCGTGTCTCTGGTGGAAGTACAGTTCGGCTCCACCCCTCACGCCGCGCTGATGCTCAGGACCTGTTCTTCGACGGCCGGATCGCCCACGTCGCCACCATTCATGAAGACGTGGACGGCGACATTCATGTTGGGGTGACACTGTTGGACGATCCGGCCGCCGATCTGCACAACTGGTACGGCCGCTACCTGTACTTCGCGCCGGACGAGATAGAGCCGATGCCGCGCGACAGCGCGTGACGTACTCACAGCTATCGAACTTCACAGCTATCGAGAGGAGAACTCGCCATGAGGAGCATGGGATTGCTGTCGACGGCACTTCTCGGCGCCACCGCGATCGCAGCCGCGATCGTCCTGGTGGTGTCGATGCCGGACATCCAGCGCTATCTGCGAATGCGAAAGATGTAAAGCGCTGTGCGCGTGCTGATTGCAGGTGTCGGAAACATATTTCTCGAAGACGACGGATTCGGCCCCGAAGTTGTTCGGGCGCTGCAGCATGAGAATCTCCCATCGGGAGCTCACCTGGTCGACTACGGGATTCGGGGCGTGCATCTGGCGTACGACTTGTTGGAGTCGTGGGACGCCCTGGTCCTGATCGATGCCTTACCGGCGACCGGAGTCCCGGGCAAGCTCGCGATCATCGAAGTGGACCCCGAAAGTGAAGGCCCGCAAGGAGGTTTCGACGCGCACTCGATGCATCCGAGTTCGGTGTTTGCCAGCCTGCAGGCCCTCGGCGGAACACTCCCGCGGACGTTCGTGGTGGGGGCACATGCGAAATCGATCGGCGACGGAATCGGATTGAGTGCGGAGATGCGTGATTCGGTAAGGCAAGCCGCTTCTGCGGTGCTGGCACTCGTCCGGTCCATCGACGTGGACTGTGATGCCACCACACTGGGGCCGGAGGTGTGAGTCATGTGTCTGGGGATTCCGGGACGGGTACGCGAACTACTGGACGGATACGGAGGTCAACTCGCTCTCGTCGACGTGGAGGGGGCACCACGCAAGGTCAACATCGGAATGCTCGACGAAGGCACCGTCACGGCAGGTGACTGGGTGGTGATCCACATGGGCTTTGCAGTCGAGAAGGTCGACGAGCAGGGAGCTCGCCATGCTCGGGCCGGCCTCGAACTGATGGGCCGTGGTGGCCACGACGGTGAGGTAGTCGACTCCGATACTGGTAACGGCGAGGTCGGGACATGAAGATCGCCTGCCGTGTCATCGTTCGTGGCGTAGTCCAGGGGGTGGGCTTCCGGCCGTTCGTCCATGCGACCGCCACCGAACTGGGACTGTCGGGTTCGGTGGGAAATTCTGCTCTCGGTGTCGTGATCGACGTCGAAGGCGACGGAGAGACAATCGATGCATTTGTCGCTCGGGTGCGAAACCGCCCCCCACCGCTGGCACGGGTGGAGTCGGTGGAGCGCGAGGACTCGCGGCCGGTTGGTCGTGAGGGGTTTCGCATAGTCGAGACGGATGCGGGGTCGGTCGGGCGAACCTTGGCGCCGGCGGATGTCGGGATCTGCGACGACTGCCTCCGGGAACTGACTGATCCGAGCGATCGGCGATATCGTCATCCATTCATCACCTGCACCAACTGCGGTCCGCGATTCACGATCATCGAATCGCTGCCCTACGACCGGGCCGCTACGACGATGAAGCGATTCCCGTTGTGCGCGAACTGTGCGGCGGAGTACGTGGATCCCGCCGACCGCCGGTTTCATGCGCAACCGATTGCCTGCCCGCAGTGCGGTCCAACGCTATCGTTCGTGGAAGGGGACGCGCCCGCCGTGACCGGTGAGGGTGCACTGCTACGAGCCCGATCCCTACTGCGAGACGGGAAGATTCTTGCTGTCAAGGGAATCGGAGGATTTCACCTGGCTTGTGATGCCCGCGACGACCGCGCGGTTCACGAGTTGCGTGAACGCAAGCATCGAGCAAGCAAGCCGTTGGCGGTGATGGTGCGCGATGTGCCAGAAGCCAGAGAGTTGGGTGTGGTCGGTGATGCCGAGGCTGATGCCATGTCCTCGCGCGAGCGCCCGATTGTGCTGGTTGCCAAAGCGTCTGGATACGCGCTTTCCCCCTTGATTGCCCCCGGCATTCCGGATATCGGAATCATGCTGGCCTACAACCCGATTCAGCATCTTCTTCTGGGTTTGGCCGGAGAAGAGGCGGGCCCAGCGGTGTTGGTCATGACATCGGCGAACATCGGCGGTGAGCCGATTCTGTACTCCGACAACGATCTCGAACGATTGGGTGACCTGGCCGACGGGGTATTGACCCACAACCGTCCGATCTTGATGCCGTGTGACGACTCGGTGATGCGAATAGTCGGCAGTGGAAGACAGTTGCTTCGTCGCTCGCGCGGATATGCTCCGCTGCCCGTCACCGCGCCGTTCGACGTACCGCCTACCTTGGCGGTCGGGGCCGACCTGAAGAACACCTTCTGTCTTGCCGAGGACGGATATGTGTGGCCGAGTCAGCACATCGGAGACATGGGCGACCTCGCTGTCATCGACAGTTTTGCTGCGTCGGAGAGTCACTTCGAATCGATCACGGGGGTGGTGCCGCACCAGATCGCCTGTGACGAGCATCCGCGGTATCGCTCGTCCTCGTGGGCTCGCAGTCGTAGTGGTGACCGACCGGTGCGCATCGTCGGGCATCACCACGCACATGTGGCTTCCGTGATGGGGGAGAACGGCCGGGACGGGAGCGAACCAGTTCTCGGAATAGCGTTCGACGGCACCGGCTACGGGGCGGACGGCGCAGTGTGGGGAGGGGAACTACTGCTGGCGACGTACAAGGGTTATCGCCGTCTCGCGCATCTGGGATACGTACTGCTGCCCGGGGGCGATGCCGGAGTGGAACGGCCGTACCGAATGGCGCTCGCCCACCTGTGGCATGCCGGGTTGGACTGGGAATCCGACCTCGCGCCCGTGGCAGCCTGTCCGCCCCGAGAGCAGTCGGTCCTACTTCACCAGATGGAAACCGGTTTCGGGTGCGTGGACACCTCGAGCATGGGGCGGTTGTTCGACGCAGTCTCCTCGCTGACCGGGGTCCGTCAGAGGGTCGACTACGAAGCGCAGGCTGCCATCGAGTTGGAGGGGGTGTCGAGGGGAGTCGACAGCGCCGGTTCGCGGTACACCTTCGATTGGACGCAGTCGGACGACGATTCGTGGACAGCAGATCCGCGGTCGGTCATTCGGGCTGTTGTCCGCGATCTCCGGGAGAAGTTGCCCGCTGAAGTGATCGGCGCCCGTTTCCACGAATCCGTAGCGCACCTGGTGCTCGAGTGGGCAATTCGTGGCCGGGAACTGGCGGGAGTGGACGAGGTAGTACTCACCGGAGGTGTCTTTCAGAACCCTCTACTGCTCGTTCGGGCGTGTGCTCTGCTCTCAGACGCTGGATTCACGCCGTTGACAGGACTGGAGTTGCCGCCGAACGACGGCGGTCTCGCCTACGGCCAAGTGCTGGTGGGGAGTTCGTCATGAGGTCAGGAGTTGTGTCATGTGCCTAGCCGTACCGGGACGTATCGAGTCCCTGGAGGAACGCGACGGAACGACGATGTCGGTGGTGAACTTCGGTGGCGTCCGAAAAGAAGTGTGCCTCGAGTACATTCCGGGCGCCCAAGTCGGCGAGTACGTCGTGGTGCACGTCGGATTTGCCATCCAGCGACTCGACGAGGAATCCGCTCGCAGCACGCTGGCGGAATTCGAGCACCTCGGCGTACTGGAAGAGGAATTCGGTGACGGGTTCGAAAGGGCTGCCCGGGCCGCGGGGATCGAACCGAAGGAGACGGAATCATGAAATATCTGGACGAGTTCTCCGATCCGGAACTGGCCGGCAAACTGCTGGATCAGATCCGTGCGCTGGCCACACGGCGATGGGCGATCATGGAAGTGTGTGGTGGTCAGACACATTCGATCATCAGACACGGCATCGATCAATTACTTCCCCAACAGATCGAGATGATCCACGGACCCGGATGCCCGGTCTGTGTCACCCCGCTCGAGATCATCGACAAAGCTCTCGAAATCGCGGCAAGACCCGATGTCATTTTCTGCTCCTTCGGGGACATGTTGCGAGTTCCGGGGAGTTCGTCGGATCTGTTCCGCATCAAGAGCGCCGGCGGTGACGTGCGGGTGGTGTACTCACCGTTGGATGCACTGACTATTGCCAAGGAGAATCCGGGCCGGCAAGTGGTGTTCTTCGGGATCGGATTCGAGACCACCGCGCCGGCCAACGCCATGACCGTCTATCAGGCCAATCGCCTGGGTATCGAGAACTTCTCGCTACTCGTCTCGCACGTTCTGGTCCCGCCGGCGATGGCCGCGATCATGGATTCGCCAGAGTGCCGCGTGCAGGCATTTCTGGCGGCCGGGCATGTATGCAGTGTGATGGGAACGTCGGAGTACCCGGCGCTGGCCGAGAAGTACAAGGTCCCGATCGTCGTCACCGGATTCGAGCCGCTGGATCTGCTGGAGGGCATCCGAAAGACGGTGCTGCAGTTGGAATCGGGTCGATACGAGGTCGAAAATGCCTACGCCCGTGCCGTCACCGCGCAGGGCAACACCGCAGCGAAAGCGATGCTCGAGGATGTGTTCGCCGTGTCGGACCGGACGTGGCGCGGCATCGGATCGATCCCGGACAGCGGTTGGCAGCTGGCACCGAAGTATGCGTATTTTGATGCCGAAGAGCGTTTTTCGGTGACCGATATCCACACTGACGAGTCGAGCGTCTGCCGTTCCGGAGAAGTGTTGCAAGGTTTGATCAAGCCACACGAGTGCAGTGCCTTCGGGAAGGAATGCACTCCGCGGAATCCGCTCGGTGCCACGATGGTGTCGTCCGAGGGGGCGTGCGCCGCGTACTACCTGTACCGGCGCCTGGAACTTCAGGAGGCGGGTCATGCCGGCTGAGGAGACCGCTGTCGTGGACTTGTCGGCGTGGGTCTGCCCACTGCCGCTGCGTGATTCGCCGAACATCGTCATGGGGCACGGTGGTGGAGGAGCGATGTCCGCCGAGCTCATCGAGCACCTGTTCCTGCCCTCGTTCGGAAGCGCTGCCGAAGCAGAACTCGGTGACTCGGCCGTATTCGACGTCGGCGGGGTGCGACTCGCGTTCTCGACCGACTCGTATGTCGTCAAACCCATGGTGTTTCCCGGCGGAACTATCGGCGATCTCGCTGTCAACGGAACGGTGAACGACCTGGCGATGACTGGAGCGCAGCCATTGGTGATGTCGACGGCATTCATCCTGGAAGAAGGGACGGCACTGACCGACATCGCGGGAATCGCGAAGGCGCTCGGTGAGGCCGCGCACGTTGCCGGCGTTCGGCTGGTGACAGGTGATACCAAGGTCGTCGATGCCGGTCACGGCGACGGAGTCTTCATCAACACCGCAGGAATCGGGATTGTCGCAGACGGGGTGGACATCAGCCCCACTCGCGCACAAGTGGGTGACGTCGTGATCGTCAGCGGCGACATCGGCGTTCACGGCGTGGCCGTGATGAGTTGTCGCGAAGGTCTCGAATTCGGGACCGAAGTGCGCAGTGATTGTGCGGCCCTGAACGGCGTGGTGGCCGACATGATTGCCACCGGCGTCGACATCCACGTCCTGCGCGACCCTACGCGGGGCGGAGTCGCCGCGACCCTCAACGAGATCGCTCAGGCGTCGAACATCGGGGTTGCGCTGGTGGAGCGAGATCTGCCGATTCCCGCTGACGTGCGCGACGCCTGTGGGCTACTCGGCTTGGATCCGTTGTACGTCGCAAACGAGGGCAAGTTGATCGCTTTCGTTCCACGCGAAGATGCCGCCCTGGTTCTGGAAGCGATGCACGGCAATCCACTGAGTGTGGGAGCCGCCGTGATCGGGGAGTGCGTGGCCGAACATCGCACAATGGTGGTGGCGCGTACGGCATTGGGAGGCAATCGGGTAGTGGATTTGCCGGCAGGTGAACAACTTCCTCGGATCTGCTGATGACTGCCGTCGGTATGAACGGGCCGGCGTTGTTTGCCCGCTACGCGTATCCGCCGAACGAGTTGGGTTACTGCGGACCCGACGATCCTTCAGTGCTGCTTCGTCTGGCCAGCGGCAACTCGGGCAGCGGCGACCGTGATCACGCTCGTCAATTCGACGGTGCGTGGCCGTACCTCGAGGCATTGGCTGTAGGAGCGGGCATCGACGACCCCCTGGATTCGCGAGTGATCGAAGCCTATTGGGTGGGAGGTGATCTCCTCGACTCTCTCGATTCGGGGAAGTTGTTACAGCACTTGAGGGGGGCATTCGGTGAACGCGAGAACACCGGGTTCCTCCCCGTCCTCGGGGGTCGGGACCGCGCGCTCGCGCACCACAGTTTTCACGTATTTCTGGTGTATCCGTGGGTCAAGCTTCTTCGGAAGCGCGGTGCGGTCCCACTGTCCGTCCTCCAGAACTGCCGGATCAGATGGGGAGTGGTCGAGGACGTCGGCGAGGAGCATGCATTGGTGGTTTCGTCCCCGCTCGAGTTCGACGGTGAGCAACTCGCACGCGGCCGACCGGCAACGCAGAGAGTGCGGTGGAGGGTCGAGGGCAACGCGCTTGCGGCGATGCCCGTCCCCGGCGCTGTGGTGACGATGCACTGGGATTGGGTGTGCGACAGGATAACGGCAGAGCAATCACGTGCATTGGATGCCGCGGAAGACTCGGGATTGCGGATCGCGAACCGAATGCTGTCGACCGATATGTGATCGTCAGTTCCCCTCCAGGACGGAGGCTACGGTGAATTGGGGTAGCGCGGTACCGGACAGCGCACTGTGGTTGGCAGAGGCATATGCGATCACGGTAGCGGTTCTCGTCGTCACCGCGCTGCTGCTTGCTCGGTATACCGTCTGGGGCAACCAGTTTCGGCGAATGGCTTGGCCCTACTTCGATCCCCGGCGCACCGTCATTCCGCTGTCGATTCTCGCGTTACTGCTGCTGCTCACGATATTCGGTGTCCGCGTGACGGTGTTGTTCTCGTACTGGTACAAGGATTTCTACGACGCCATTCAGAACCTCGACGAAACCGCTTTCTGGCACTACCTGCGAGTGTTCGCGATATTGGCCGCAGTCCACGTCGCTAGCTCACTCGTCGTCTACCTGGTAGGCCAAACACTCGATATCAATTGGCGCAGTTGGCTCAATGACACATTGACCGACGATTGGCTCGACGGCCGCGCGTACTATCGCGGAAACTTCCTGGAGAACCCGGTCGACAATCCGGACCAACGTATTCAGGCAGACATCACCGCATTCGCGACGTCGTCCCGCACGTTGTCCATGGGCGCCGTCGCCGCAATGGTCTCGATCGTCAGCTTCACCAAGATCCTGTGGGATCTGTCCGGTCCCTTGACTGTTTTCGGTGCCGAGATTCCGCGAGCGATGATCTTTCTCGTCTACATCTACGTGTTGGTGACCACGGCACTCGCATTCTGGATCGGCCGGCCTTTGATCATGCTGAACTTCTTGAACGAGAAACTCGGCGCCAGCTTCCGGTACGCGTTGGTTCGACTACGGGAGTACGGCGAAAGCATCGCCTTCTATCGCGGAGAGAACGTCGAACGACGCACGCTCGGACTACGTTTTGCTGCAGTGATCCGCAATATGTGGGCGATCGTCTTCCGGACGCTCAAGTTCAGTGGCTTCAATCTGGCAGTGGATCAGACAGCGGTGGTGTTTCCGTTTCTGGTCCAGGGATCTCGATTGTTCAGCGGGCAGATCACTTTCGGCGACGTGATGCAAACTGCTCAAGCATTCGGCCAGGTGCACAATTCGTTGTCGTTCTTTCGAGAGTCCTATGCCGATTTTGCAAGTTTCCGGGCCACACTGATCCGTTTGACCGGGCTCGCCGATGCCAATCGACGTGCCCGCGCACTTCCCGTGCTCGACGCGTTCTCCGCTGGCAGTCATTTGGTTGTTCGGGGACTCGACGTGCGCACGCCGGTTGGTGAGGCGTTGATCTCCGAACTCGACATGTCACTGGGGCCCGGCGATGCACTGCTGGTGAAGGGTCCGTCGGGTAGCGGCAAAACCACGCTGCTCCGCAGCATCGCGCAGTTGTGGCCGTACACAAACGGTTCCGTGACCACCCCGGTCGGAGACGTCCTGTTCCTCTCACAACGGCCATACCTACCATTGGGTTCTCTGCGCGCGGGTTTGGCATATCCGGACCAGTTGCCCTCAGGTCAGCCGAACACCGGGCGCTCGAACTTCGACGACCGCAGGCTCCACGATGCGCTCGCCGAGGTGCATCTCGCACATTTGATCGGTCGGCTCGACGAGCCGGCTGATTGGACTCGAATTCTGTCGCCGGGCGAACAACAACGGTTGGCGTTCGCCCGAGTCCTCCTGATCCGACCGCGAACCGCATTTCTCGACGAGGCGACATCCGGAATCGACGAAGGCCTCGAGTACACGCTCTACGACATCCTTCGCCGTGAACTGCCCGACAGCATCATTGTCAGCGTCGGGCATCGCAGCACTCTCGACGTTTTTCACAATCGACAACTCGAACTGCGCGGTGCGGGACACTGGACTCTCGCTGATCACGAAGGCTGAGAAAACTTTCGACGGTCGGATTCTTGCGACAGGATTCGGCCGGGTTACCCGCCGCGCCGCGATCGATCGAAGACACCGACCGTCACGAGGTCGAAGGGTTGCGGAAGTCGTTTGTGCGCTGGAGCACCCAGGCCGCAATCCTGGTGCGCGAGCCGTACCCCAGTTTGTTCAGTATGTGATCGACGTGGCCGTCGACAGTGCGCTGAGAAATGACCAGCTTGTCCGCGATTGCTCGGTTTGTCAGGCCCTGTGCGACGAGTTCGGCCACCTGCTGCTCCCGCGGAGTCAGCACTTCGTCGGCCGCCGATTTCGGTGATCCACCGGGCGGTTGCTCTCTCAGCGCGCGGGCCGCTGCGTCGTCGAGAGTCAGAGCTCGTCCATGATCGAATGCTGTTTGAAACACCCTGTCTCCGAGCCGGTTACGAGCCTCGGTCACGCTGTTTTCGTGGTACGGGACCATGCTCCTGAAGGTGTCCATCGGGCTGCCCGTGGCGGTGAACAGCGTGTTGGCAGCTCCCATCAGTGTGGCTGCCAGCTTTGCGTCCCGGTCGACAAGCGTCCACGCGATTTCCTCGAGGCACCATGCACATCCGAACTGGTTACCCAGCCCTCGCAGCAATCGGAGAGAATCTTCGAGTAGCTCGATACCGCGAGCGTGGTTGCCATGACGCCACAGGGCGGATCCGTAGTCCGACATCGTCATCGACCGCCACAAGATTTCGCCGCGCGATTCGGTGAGGGCCAACTCCTCCTCGTAAATACTTGCAGCCCGGTCGGTTTCGCCGAGTGCGTCGACGACGAAGGCGAACCAGTAGAGCGCGGGTACCAGACGGGCGATGTCGTCGTTTGCCCGGAATGCTGCGACAGCCTGCTCCAGGTACTCGGCGCCGCGCACGAGATCGCCGTCGGCGACCGCGACGAATCCGAGCGTGTACCGCGCCAGTATGCGTCCGTCGTCGTTCCGCTGCATCTCGGCCTGTCGCCGAGCCTCTTCGGCAATGCTTGTCGCCGAAGCGATATCTCGTTGGAGGGCTGCCAGCAGTGCGCCTGTCGCGGCGGCCTCGACTACCGCGTCACCGAGAGTGCCCTCGGTCAGTTCGGGCACCTCGGCCAGGGCGCGACCCAACCAGTAGCGACCTTCGTTGAATCGACCACGTGCAAGCCAGTAATCATGCAGAGCACTTGCGGTACGCAATGTGGCTTCGACCGAGTCGGGTTCGGTCAGACCGAATTCCAACGCGGTGCGCACGTTGGGTAAGTCGCGGTCGATCCGCGTCATCCAGTCGATTTGGTGCGGCCCCGTCCAGTCGACTCCGGCGCGGAAGACGAGTTGCCTGAACCACTCACTGTGCCTGCGCTGCAGCGAGACCCACTCGTCGACTGACACCAGTTCACGCCCGTAGTCGCGAAGAGTCTCGAGTAGGCGGTAGCGGACGTACGAGCCGTTTTGTTCACGGATGAGGATCGACTTGTCGACAAGGGACATCACGAGATCGCCCAAGTCGTCGTTCTGTGCTTCGTCGGCGAGAATTCCTTCGACGGACCCGAGATCGAAGCTACCCGCAAATACGCTCGAGTTCGCCCACAACGACTTCTCCGGCGGCGTACACAGATCGAAGCTCCAGTCGATACTCTGTGCAAGCGTCTGTTGACGCGCTGGAGCGTTCCGGCTGCCCCGCGTCAGCAGTTGGAAGCGGTCGTCGAGTTTTTGCAGGATCTGATCGACCGACATCGCCCTCAGTCGGGCAGCCGCCAACTCGATCGGCAGCGGTAGTCCTTCCAACCGGCGGACGATCTTCTCCACAGCCGCGCTGTTCTCGCTGGTGATGCGGAAGTCCGTCACGGAGGAACGTGCCCGCTGCTCGAACAGCATCATCGCATCACCATCACGGGTGTCGGTTGGCGACGGCGCCTCGTTGGGAAATCGCAGAGGCGGCACCCGTAATACCATCTCGCCGGGAATGTCGAGCGGTTCTCGGCTGGTCGCCAGAAGTGCCAATCGGGCACAGCACCGGAGGAGTTCGGCGGCGGTGTCGGCCACCCAGCCGATGAGGTGTTCGCAATTGTCCAGAACAAGCAGGACACGTTCGTCGACGAGACGGCCGATCAGTACCGATCGCGGTGACCGCGTAGATCGGTCTTGTACTCCGAGTGCGGCAAGAATCGTCTGATCGAGAAGTGCCGGCTCCCGCAGTTCGCTGAAGTCGACGAACCAGACGCCCCCGGGGAACGCACGGGAGGAATCATCGGCGGCACGGAGCGCCAAGCCGGTTTTGCCGACCCCACCCAGGCCCGTAAGGGTCACGAGCCGGTAGTCCGACAGCAGGCGTCGGACTTCTTTGGCCTCGGACCGGCGACCGACGAAACTGCTCAGTTCGATCGGTAGGTTTCCTCGTTTTGCCGCCATGAGAATCGCGCCGAATTTGTACGTGCTGAGTGGATTGACCCCACACAGTGTACGCGGAATCGCGTGTGTGAAATCTGTCAACGCACCACCGGTGTTCGCCCGTGATTGCCGTTGGGTCGAAGCTTTTCGGTGCATGACGCGGAATAGCGAACACTTTCCACCGACGTAGTTCGCGCCTCATTCGAAAGGGATGAGAGGCGCATTTCATCTTTCTGGCGCACTTACGATTCGGGCATGAAACGTGTGTGGGAAGGTGTGCGGCGCTACGGCAAGACACTGCACTCGGTCGGGTTGTCGTTCGGTCTGGTGTTTTTCGTCCTCTCGATGAGCCCGTCCCTCTTACCGCGCGCGTGGTACCTGCAGGGCGTGGCAACCGGTATTTCCGTCGCCACCGGGTACGGCATCGGTGTGAGCGTGGCGTGGATGATCCGCAAATGCGGAGTCGAACCGAGATGGTCGGACCGGACCAAGCGGATCGGTTGGGCCGTACTCGCCGTACTGGCAGTGATATTGGTGCCTCTTTTTCTGATCTTGGGTTCGTGGTGGCAGCAGATCGTCCGTGATCTGGTCGAGGCGCCTCGCGTGAACCGGGCGAACTATCTTCTGGTGCTGCTGATTTCGCTGGTGGTGTGGTTGATCTTGTTGGAGGTGGGTCGCGGTCTGCGGCATCTCACCAGAGGACTCGCTGCCGTTGCTCTGCGGTTTGTTCCCAAGGAAGCAGCGAAAGTCGCGAGCTTGGTCGTCGTCTTCGCGTTGGCGATCTTCGTCGTCAACGGTGCCCTCTACAACGGGCTCATCGCTTTTGCGAACTGGAGTTTCTCCGGCGCGGACAACGACACGCCCGATGGTATCGACCAGCCTCTGATCGCCGAACGCAGTGGTTCACCCATGTCTGCCGAGGCATGGGATTCGCTGGGCAAGGAGGGTCGCACCTTCATGGGTAGCGGGCCGTCTGCGGTGCAGATTTCCGCGCTGACCGGGCTGGACGCGAAGCAACCCATCCGCGTGTACGCCGGCCGTGAGTCGTCGGATTCCGTCGACGGTGTCGCGCAGCGGGTCGTCAACGAACTCGAGCGCACCGGCGGCTTCGACCGTGCCGTCCTGGCAGTAGTGACCACCACCGGCCGCGGCTGGGTGAACGACGACGTGGCGTCCGCTTTCGAATACGTCCAGGGCGGCGACACCGCCATCGCGGCGATGCAGTACTCGTTCCTTCCCAGCCCTTTGGCATTCATCGCCGATCGCGAAACCCCGATGGCCGCAGGCCGGGCGCTGTTCAACTCTGTCTATGCGAAGTGGATCGATCTGCCGCTCGACAAGCGCCCCAAGCTTGTCGTTTTCGGCGAGAGCCTCGGATCGTACGGGGGACAGGCCGCGTTCGCGGGAGCACAGGACATGGCGACGCGGGTGGATGGGGCGTTGTGGTCGGGGACTCCGAACTTCACCGCTCAATGGCAGGAGATCACCAGCAGTCGTGACTCCGGCTCACGGGAAGCCGTGCCGGTGATCGACGACGGGCAGTCGATTCGTTTCGCTGCCTATCCGGAGGATCTCGAACTGGATGCGCCGTGGAACGACTCACGCGTCGTGTACTGGCAGCACGCCAGCGACCCAATTGTCTGGTGGTCTTTCGACCTGCTTCTGAACAAGCCGGACTGGCTTGCCGAGCCTCTCGGCCGTGATGTCGATCCGGGAATGACGTGGATACCGTTCGTGACATTCTGGCAGGTGACACTCGACATGGTCTTCTCGGCGGACGTTCCGCCAGGTCACGGGCACAACTACGGTGCCGAGGCGGCGGACATGTGGGCGCGGATCCTGCACCCCGACAACTGGTCTCAGTCGGACACCGACGCGATTCGCGGCGCTCTGACGAACGACTTTCAACCCACCAAGTAGTAGTGCGGAGTGCGGACCTCGTGACGGTCTCTCGTCGTTGGACCGGGAGTACTCGCTCTAGATCGTTCTATCACTGTTTGTCAGCTATCTAACAAGGAGCGCGATGCATTCATCAAGAACACTCGTAGCTGCGGTGGCGCTGAGCGCGATCACTGTATTTGCCGGGGCTGGGTCCGCGGTCGCCGCGCCGGCGGTCGGATCTGTCGATTTCGGTTCGTCGAGCGGATCCGGATCAGGAACCGGTTCGGCTAGCGGATCCGAATCTGGTTCTGTCGATTTCGGATCCGGCGGACCGGACGTCGAGCATCCGGTGTCGACCTGCTTCTGGTCCGTGCCGATCAATCCCGAGCGCGCGGACCCACAGCTCAACTACGCCTTTCCTGACACTGCGGCGATTTACTGGGCTGCGCAGTTCACAATCCCCGAGAACGCCGAGTTGGTTATCCGAGGGCAGTATGCGCATGCTCGCTATCAGTCGTTGAACTCGTACAACGCGGCAACCGCGATGCCGACCGCCGTCCTCAATGACATTTCGACTGCTCCGGACGCAGGCTCGCGCAATACCTATCTTCCCGGTGCCGATCGAGCGAACGAAGGTGCCAGGTCGTACACGGCTTCCGTCCTCAACAAGGCCTCACCTGCTGAGCCGAAACCCAACACCTTGTATGCCGGTGTGCCAGGTCAGGACCGGATAAGCCTGCTTTATCGCATCTACCTGCCGGACACTGGGCGTGATCTCACCGGCGGCGTAGGACTGCCTGAGCCAGAGCTGCACCTTCCCGGTGGTCAAGTGCTGCGGGGGCAGGATCTGTGTTCAGCGGTCGGTGCGGACAACGGAATCTTGAAGCCGGCTTCGCTGCCGTTAGACACGTACAAGGCATTGCGTGACCAACCGGGCAATCCTGCGACATTCCCTTCCGAGCAGGCACCAGTCTGGCGGGCGTACTACAGCGCCGAGTTCACGCTCGGCTGTACCTATCTCGGCAAATGCGATGGCACACCCCAGCGGGTGGGCGGGCAGTACTCCAACATCGACAACAGCTACGTCACAGCCGAAGTCAACCGTGGGTTCGGCGAAGTTCTAGTACTTCGGGGAGAGTTGCCGAGGACTCCGAAGACTACAGGCGGCGCAAAGAATCTCGACAGCGCAGTCGACATGCGGTTCTGGTCGATGTGCAGCAATGAATCGCTGGCAACGACGAAGGTAGCGACGTGTCTGTTCGACGAGCAGATGGCCACTGATGCGGATGGTCGCTACACGATTGTCGCGTCGCTCCCTGAAGACCGACCCGCAAACGCTACGAAGGAATGTGGGGTGTCATGGCTTTCGCTCTCGCCGGCCGGTGACGGCGCAGGGCATCCCGACGATTCCCTCTTGATCATGCGGAACATGCTGCCGGCCAAGGACTTCAGCCACGCTGCACACGATACCAAGACGCCCGGCGACGAGAAGGCCGTGATGGGAGAGTATTTGCCGGACGGGCAATATACGTCCAAGCTCGCGTTCGAGGGCAGTGGCTGCGCGAAGTAACCCGTCTTTACGCGTGAGGTCACTACTCGAGATTGTGTCTGGTGATCCTCCTCGATGATGTCGGCTGCGCTCTGCTGCGAGCGCAGCCGACACACCGTTAGCCAAGTCTTTTCGCGATCTTCGGTGGGGAATCGAGGCCTGCGGTTCAGGCACTCATCCCTTTCGAATGAGGCATCAACTACGCAGGCGCTCGCAGTGTCAGCATTGTCGCGCAGCGGTATCAGCTGTGCTCTGTTGTCCGCCGTGGCGGACAGGGGCGCCTTTTCTCGCCTACCGCCTATCCTGCTTGCTGCAATCAGAAATGAGTTTTGACATGGGTTCCGTTGTCGGAGAACTTCTCCCATTGGCCGTCGGTGTCGCCGTGTCGCCGGTGGCCGTCATCGCCACTATCTTGATGTTGCTCTCCAAGCGAGCGGGTAGCACCAGCGCCGGGTTCGCGGTGGGCTGGTTACTCGGAATCTTCATCGCTACAGTTCTTTTCGTCATCTTGTCCAGTGTCGTCAGCACGTCAGACGACGGACCGTCCGCCACGGTTTCGTGGATCAAACTAGCTCTCGGTGTCCTTCTGTTGGCCGTCGGGGTCAAGCAGTGGCGGGGGCGCAGCGGCGAGCACGAAACACCGAAGTGGATGCAAGCCGTCGACGAGATGACCGCGGCCAAGGGATTGGGCCTTGGATTCGCGCTCGCCGCGATCAACCCGAAGAACCTGCTCATGTGCATCGCGGCCGGAGTGTCGATCGGCTCGGCGTCGTTGGCGACCAGCGGAGCGATCACCTCGATTCTCGTATTCACGGTCATCGCCAGTTCAACTGTCGCGATCCCGGTCATCGGATACCTGGTGGCTGCTGATCGCCTGCGAAAGCCATTGGCCAATCTCAAAGTCTGGCTCCAGGACAACAACACCACGGTGATGAGTGTGTTGATCTTGGTCGTCGGAGTTGTTCTGATCGGCAAGGGAATTGGCGGAATCTTCTGATACCCGCTCTTTCGCGTGGTGTGAACGCGCGATTCCCGGATGATCGTTCGATCAGGCGCGCTTGACCGCGTAGTCGCCGTCGGCGTGACCGATCAGTTGCCATCCGCCCTCGATCGGGGACAGTCGGACGTCGGAGAGATTCGTGGTCTCGAGCTGTGGCCGGTCGGTGCCGGGGTACCAGGCCTCGACCCGTCCGGTGCCGCTCCCGTCAAACCCGTCACGCGATACCTCCGTCAGCGTGCCGGGCGCTGCCCGCGGATACGCTCGCGAGAGTGGCGCGGCGAATCCCTCTACGAGCCCGAGTGATTCACCGGACGGGCAGTCGATGCGATTCAGATTTCCCTGCGGCTGGTGGGTATTGCCGTCGCGAACCGGGTGGGGGTCACCGCACGCTTGTGTCCACGACCACCACGCGCCGCCCATCCGGTACCTGTCGGTGGCATCGACGAAGCGGTCGACGTCTGCTCTCTGCTCGCCGGCATCCCCGAACCAACCCCATTCACCCGTCCACAACGGGGCGTCGTACCAGGCGGCAGCGCGGTCGGCGATCTTGAACCCGTCTTCGATTCCGGGAAATTCGCTACTGACCGTTATCGATTCGCTGTAGAGATGGGGCGAGAAGACCACCAGAGGATCGGTCAGGTAATGGCGAGGGGGCAGCGCGTCGAGGCCGAAAGCCGACCAGATCGCGCTGGGCTCGAAGAACACGAGGTGTGGAAATCCTCCTGCTTCGGCCTGCCTGATGGCGTGGGTGGCCCGCTTGTAGAACTGCCCGATCTGATCAGCTGCCGTGAATGGATCGCGCAGGCCGGGGTTCGGTTCGTTCAACAGGTCGTATCCGGCTACAGCTGGTTCGTCTTTGAACTCGGCAGCCAACCGCGCCCACGTCGCGACGAGGCGACTCTGGATTCCTTGCTCGTCGTCGTAGAACGCCTGGAAGGCATGGGCGATCGCGGGTGCGGCTTCCCTGAGTCCACCGATGTTGCAGGTTGTCCATCCGCCGGTCAGGGTTGCCCACTCGGGTGCGCCGTCCCAGCCGACTCCCGGCCGCATGAATGACGGGCACGACTGGTCGCTCGGGGTGCCGACGTACGGGCCCCATGCATCCTGATGCATGTCGAGAACGGTGTAGATGCCGTGGTCTTTTGCATCCTCGACCGCTACTCGAACGCGGTCGACGTACGCAGTGTCGAATGCACCGCGGATCGGTTCCAGGAGGGACCACGCGACGTTGAGTCGGACGACGTTGAAGCCCAGCGCTGCCATCTGCGCGAAGTCCGTTCTTCCCAGCGGCGTAACGGTGGGTAGACCGGTGCCGTTGGTTGCGTAGTCATTGAGACCGTTGGCGTTCACGCCGCGGAGCAACACCGTTCGTCCGTCGACGTCCTTGATCGTTCGATCTGCGACGGTCAGTTGGGGGAGAGTCCAGCCCGGATCCGGTGGTGCAGCGTTCGCCGCCGGAGTTGCAATCTGGAGGACCAGGATTGCGAGGGTGGCAAGCAACAGCGCACGCATCCATCGACCTTTCTAGACAAACGTCCAATTCCGAGTCGAGGCTAGCGTGAGAAGACCTCTTTCCGGCGCGGTTTGCTCATACCTGTCACGGCCCCGCGTTGCCGAGAACACGTCGGACACGTGCTCCTGCTGGAGGTGTCATCATTGTCGACAAGTCTCGACCCGAGGGAGCCCTGGTGAAGCTTGCATTGACTGATCTGATCGAACAAATGCCTCGTGACGATTTGGCGAGTACGCGAGCGTTCTATGCGTCGCGGCCTGCCGGTGTCGGTCCGAGTTCCCTGCAGGAACTGCTTGTGGTGCGAGCATCCAGGGTGGTTGATCCCACGGCGAGCCGGGCTGTTGAACACACACTCGACATCGAGGGCCGATCCGTTTCGGTGCGCGTAGTCACTCCGAAAGACGGCGATGTCAACGGGGTCTATCTGTATCTTCCGGGTGGGGGTTTCTACATGAGTTCAGCGGCCAGCGCTGACGCCCGAAGCATGAGACTTGCCGACGAGGTCGGGGTGGTAGTGGTTACCGTCGATTACCGGCTTGCACCGGAATTCCCTTGGCCGGCAGCGCCGGACGATTGTGAGGCAGTCGCCTTGTGGCTGCTTGAGGTCGCTGCCGAACGGTTCGGGACGACCAGGCTCGCCATCGGTGGCATGTCGGCGGGAGCAACCTTGGTGACGACGACGTTGCTGCGCCTTCGTGATCGAGGTCTGGCCAAGGCATTTTCGGGTGCGGTGCTGGAAGCGGGCACGTACGACGTCAGTGCCCAGACTCCCGCGGGCCGCACCATCAGCGACGAATACTTCATCGAAGCCTACGTCGGCCATGTCGATGATCGCACTCTTCCGGATATTTCTCCGACATTCGGCGACCTCAGCGGCCTGCCGCCGACCCTCGTTGTCGTTGGATCAGAAGACGTGGTCCTGGCAGAGAACCTTGCCATGGTGGCGCGACTGTCGGCGGCCGGAAACGACGTCGACTTGCGTCTCTATCCTGATGTCCCGCATGGATTTACAAACCATCCAACGCCTGTTGCCCGGCGTGCTGCGCTAGATACGGGTGCTTGGCTTCGGAATCGACTCGACTCCGACCCCGCGTGACAAGCACGGGCGCGGTTCAGTGTGCCGAGGAAAAGCGGACTGTGTTCGGTGTCAGATCTTGGCGAGCGTTTTACGATGAAACAATTCGAGGCTCACCATGGATTTCATCAGGCCGTCGAGGGTTCGCGCATCCCATCCAGTCAGATGCTGCCAGCGGTCGAGTCGATAGGTGACAGAGTTCGCATGTAGGTGGATGTCACGGGCGGCGGCGCTGACAGAGAACCCGCTTCGCGCGAAGGCGCGGACGGCGTCCATCAGATGTGAGTGCTCTTCGGCCACAGATGCCCCGGCCTGTAGAAGCGGCAGCAGCTCGTCCTGGTGGGTGGCAAGAGTGGCGATGAGCCATTCGTCGGCAAAACTGACCGTCGTGCCCGGCGCTGTCGCCAACTGCAATGTGCGCTCGGCGTCGGTGATGCTTTGAGCTGCGCCGACGAGCCCGACCCGGGGCATCCCGATACCTAGTGACGTTCGTGGATGATCTCGCATGATTGCGTGGATGACTTCGGTTGGTTCGCCCTGACACATCACGATTACTCGGGAGCCATGTCGACTGCAATGCGCGACAACATGCACGGAATCCAGGGTTCGTTGCAGGTGTTCCACTTGTGCTTCTGACCATTCGTCCTCGACGGCCGACAGTGCTTGGAACGATTTCTGTGTATCGAATCCGAGGGTTTGTGCCAGCTCTCGGGCGTTGCTCAGTTCCATATCCGTTGCACTGTGCAGTGTTTCGAAGAATCGGTATCGAACGCCGGCGCGGATGGCCTGCTCGCTGCGCGTTGCCTCGGAGTGTCCGACTGCGACTGCGCTCGTCGCGGCGTGAACGAGGTCCCAAAGTTTGCCGCCTGCTTGCAGCAGCTCGTGTGTTGGTTTCGTGGACCGCTGGACCATCGTGTCCCAGAGCTCACGAGATGCAATGTGATAGGTCTCGATGACATCGGAGAGGGGGAGCCCTTGCATCGCGCGACGGCGCCCGAGTTCGCGGTTTCGGTCGGTGTCTTCTGTGGTGATCGTTTCGTTCTCGGCGACGGCACACAGCATTGCGGACAACTGTTTGCGGATGTAGTTGCCTTGCTCGGCCACTGGTACCGCGGAGTAGGCCGGGAGTTCGCTGCGAATCTGTTGTACCGCGCGCTCGGTGAGCGCTTCGAGCTCGTCGGAAACCTCGCGACACAACCGTCGGATCGTGTCTTCTTCGACGTCGGTTACGTCCACGGGGTTACTCCTTTGTGCGTGCTTGGTCTTGCGTCCCGTGAATTTCACGAACGAGCGTCGTGGATTCCGGGGTTCACCCATGGTCCCGCCATAGTGACGGGAGGCACACTCAACGCTAGACCGGACGACGATTCGACGGCAAAACGCCCCTCGCCTCATCTGCTCCGGATCGATCAACGGCTAAGGAGCCACAATCATGTCCAACGAGGCGAAGAGTGCCTTGCTCGCAATCGGAGTTCCGTTCGTCGGGGTGCTGGGCGGGATAGTTGCGCTCTCCGGATCCGAACTGACTGTTCTCGGATTTCCCATTTTGTTCGCGTGGCTTTTCCTGTGGATGCCGCTGACCTCGTTGTGTCTCCACATGGCATGGAAGTTCTTTGACCGCAAGGACTTCGAGGAAGCGGAACGAAACGAACTGGCTCAGGCCAAGACCGAGATCGGGGATCCGACATGATCGCTGCAACATTTACGCTCGTGCTACTCCTCGCGCTCGGCGCCGGAGTGCTTTCACGCCGTGGAAGCAAAAAAGAGATCTCCGACTACCTCGTGGGCGGGCGGTCTTTCGGTCCCGTGCTGGTTTTCATCCTGGGAGCAGGTGAGGCCTACAGCATCGGCACGCTCATTGGATTTCCCGGGGGTGTGTACGCCCACGGGGCAAGCTACGGCGTCTGGTTCATCGGATACATCTTGCTTGCCTACCCGATCGGATACTTCTTTGCGCCCTATCTCTGGCGGGCAGGCAAGCCGTATAACGCGATGACGCTGCCCGATGTGGCAGGGCGGCACTTTCGGTCGCGCGGGTTGGAACTGACAATCGCGATTGCCTCGGTAGTCTTCCTCATTCCCTGGGGGCAGTTGCAGCTTGCCGGCCTCCAGGTCGCACTGAGCGGACTTGGCATCACCATCAACCCGACGGTGGCGGTTTTCGTCGGCGCTGCGCTTGCTCTGCTCTTCCTCCTGCTTTCGGGTGTGCGTGCACCGGCGTTCGTGTCTTACGTCAAGGACGCAGCTCTGCTGTTGGGAGCGATCCTGATCGGACTGGCCGCCACGGCCAAATCGGGCGGTATCACGAAGCTCTTTGCCGATGCGGCATCCCATGGGGCCGGGCAGGCCTCGCAATCCACCGTCACCGGTTCGTCGCTGACCTTCGTTCTCACCACAATTGTGTTCCAGTCACTCGGTTTTTTCGTTTTCCCCTTCATCGTGCAAGCGGTGCTATCGGCGAAGTCCGAGGCAACCCTCAAGCGAGTCGCCCGATTCAACCCGCTGTACATGCTCATGTATCCCTTCCTCGTCGCTGCTGCCTTCGGCGCAATTTCATTGCTGCCCAACAAGCTCGAGGGCGCAGAGTCCAATGAGGTCCTCCTGCAACTGTCCCGCCTCGTGCTCCCGGACTGGCTGACCGGAGTGGTGGCGGGTGGTGCGGCACTGTGCGCGATCGTTGTTCTGTGTGGCTCGGCGCTGGGAATCGGCTCGATCGTCTCGCGAAACATCGTTCCTGGAATACCCGAATCACGTCAGAGAGTGTGGGTGCGCGGGGTCATAGTCGCCTACCTCGGCCTCTCGCTGATCCTCACCCTCGCCGCACCCCAATTGCTGCTGACGCTGGTGAATACCGCGTATTACGGGGTGACCCAGGCCGTGGTGGTGTTCGCGACGATGATCTTCGGATGGAAGCTGCGACCGGCAGCGCTCGCGATGGGCGTGGTGCTCGGCGACGTGCTGGTGCTCTGGCTGTACCTCGACACACACGGCACGGTATCGATGTGGTTGGCGGACAAAGGCATGAACATCGGTGCCGCAGCCCTTGTTCTGAACGTGTTGTTCGTGTCCGCCACCCGGGTGATGTGGCCTCCTGTCGAAGCGGTTTCGGGCCTCCGTGCAGAAAATCGATCGGCACCAGTGCCTTGCCCCGCAGTCCCGACCGCGAAGGCGGATATCCGATGACTCGGACACTACTCACCGCAGATGCAATCCTCACCCAAGACGCAGCGTCACCCCAGGTTGAGGCGCTCGTCCTCGATGGAGGCCTGGTTGTCGCCACCGGAAGTCGAAAGGACATGGGGGAGTACGCCGGACCGGAAACTCGTCGGCTCGATCTCGCCGGCGCTACTGTGATCCCGGGGCTGATCGAGTCGCACATTCACCCGACCTACTCCGGCTTGACTGACGGATGGGCCGATTGCCGGACGCCACCGTGCGCCTCGATCACGGATATCCAAGGGGCTCTGCGGAACTCCACTCCCACTCACGGCTGGATACGTGGATGGGGGTACGACGACACACAACTTCGAGAAGGTCGCCATCTCACACGCGATGACCTCGACGCAGTCTGCACCGACCGCCCGATCATCGTTCTGCATATCTCGGGGCACTTTGCGGTGGCAAACACTGTTGCGCTTGCAACTGCAGGCATCGACGAATCGACGGTGGATCCCGGGGACTCGCAGTTTCCGCGTGGGGCGGACGGGAGGCTCACAGGGATGGCCTGGGAAATCGACGCCGTGGCACGGTTGAGTGGCGCGATACCAGACCTGACACAGGCAGAGGTGCAGACCGCGTTGCTGCGTAGCTTGACACTGGCGCGTTCGCGAGGAATCACGACCGTCCACGATCTAGGGGTCGGCCTGTCGGCGGGCATGCAGGAGTTGGCCGCCTATCGTGCCCTGGACACCATGGGCGAGATGCCCGTGCACACGGTTGGCTTCCTTCGGGGTGATCTCGCGATCGCAGAACTGGAGGAAAGGAACATCGCTTTCACGGCTGCACCGGCCCCAGGGTCACGCTTCCGCCTGGCCGGCGCCAAATTCTGGGCGGATGGGTCCATTCAAGGATTGTCTGCAGCCTTGCGAACTCCGTATACCTGCAGCCCGAACCATCACGGTGATCTGCTCTATCCGCAGGAGCAACTCGACGACATGGTTCTCCAGGTGCACCGCGAGGGAGGTCAGGTCGCGGTGCACGCCAACGGCGATGCGGCTGTAGCCGCCGCCATCGCGGCGCTGCGCAGTGCGCACCGCAGTGACGGACGTCGAGCGCGGCACCGTATCGAGCACTGCCAGGTGAGTGGGCCTGCGGATCTCGAGGCGATACGTGATGCCGAGATCGGGGTGAGCTTTTTCGTCAACCATGTTTTTCATTGGGGCGATCGTCACCGTGACCGTTTCCTCGGTCCTGAGAGAGCCGGCAACCTGGACCCGCTGGCGTGCGCCGATGACATCGGCTTGAAATTCGGGCTGCACTCGGATTGCCCGATAACGCCGATGGATCCCCTCCAGACGATTAGGACTGCTGTGAATCGGCTGACCATGGGCGGTGCCGTGCTTGGCGCCCACCAACGGATCGGAGTGCAGCGTGCAGTGCAGGCCATGACTGTGGACAGTGCGTACTTGGTCCATGACGAAGGACGGGTGGGGATCTTGGCGCCGGGTCGTCGTGCGGACCTTGTCGCGCTCGACGGCACTCTTGCTGCTCTCGCAGACGCTTCGTCCGACATTCCTCAGCCTGCACTGGTCATGGTCGACGGCCGGTAGCGCATGAGATTGATTTCGTCCCAACGGATACCAGCTCGAGGTGGAGATTCGTGCAGTTGCTCGACAGTGAAGTTGTTCGGCGCTGTGCAGTTACGGCTGCCGCCGCGGCCGCGGTCTGTCGTTCGATCGGGCCCGGCGTGGTCGATGGCGACGCAGTGACGGGCAAGAGTTTCTTCCTGCAGGATGGCGGCTGGCCGGGCACCTGAACACATGTCCGGTTTCTGGAGCAAAGTCGGGACGAGGAGCGTGCCACCCTTGTAATCTCGCACGGGAGTTTGCGGGGCGCGGGGTATCCCGCACAGCGAATGAGAGGATGAAGGTGACAACTGTCTACACGCGCCGCCGAGGGGCGCGCCCTTTCGGAATCGCCCTCGCTGCGCTGGTCGCTATGGGTGCGGCCCTGACAGGCCCCACACTCGCCTCCGCTTCGAGCGGCGACCTGCAATTGGGTTCGAGTCAGTTCGGATCGTCCGGGGAGCAACCGCCGCTGCCGGAGATCCCACCGCCGTCCGCGGCCGAGATCAGGCTCGACGAGGCGCGGAACTTCCGCGATATCGGCGGGTATCGGACTACCGACGGCAGGACCGTCCGGACAGGCCTGGTGTTCCGTTCCAACAAGCTCAGCTCGCTCAATGAGACTGATCTGGCAAAACTCACCGCCGCGAACCTGACCCTCGACGTCGACCTGCGCAACGCCTCCGAACGTGCGGAGGATCCCGATCGGATCCCCGCCGGGGTCACCTACCAGGTCGCCGACGTCGTCAGTATCGAACACGGCATCGCGTTCCACGAGTTCGTTCCCCTGACCCTCGGTCGCGCGTTGATCGACGGCGCAGTCAAGGGAACCTCGAACATCGGCCAGAGCATCGGCTACCCGTTCATGGTCAACTACCGTGGTTCCGATGTCGCCTTCCGTGACCTGCTGACTGCGATCGCGAACAACTCCGACGGCGCAACCGTCTACCACTGCAGTGCAGGGAAGGACCGCACCGGTTGGGGTACCGCGATCCTGCTGACCATTCTGGGTGTCCCGCGTGAGTTCATCAGTGCCGATTTCATGGCGTCGAACACGTACCTGGGCCGGGACGACGCGGTGGACCTGTCGTGGCTCGATGCGGCGTATGCACAGGTGGACCGGCTCTACGGCGGTATGGATACTTACGTACGGGAGGGCCTCGGCGTCGACCAGGGCACTGTCGACTCTCTGCGCGCCAAGCTTCTCCTCTAAGCGGAGCTCCACGCCCGGCTTCTTGCCTACTCGGACCTTCTTCTGTCCCAGTGCGACCTGTGGTTGCGGGAGCGCGCGATTGTGTGGCGCCGCTCCTGGGGTGGGCCCGAGGTTTCTTGGCCGTGTGCGATCACCAAGTGGCGCAAGAACTTGGCGCGCAAGAATCACGACTGGTCATGGACTCGACGCTGGCCAATTGGTCAGCATCGAATCGAGAGCCTCGAGGATTCTTGCCCAGCTTTCGGCGCTGTCCGGTGCACTGTGGCTGAACGATCCACCCAGCTCGAGGCTGGCGTACCCATGAAAAACGCTGCCGAGCAACCGAACTGCGTGGGTCTGATCGAGATCGGTGAGGTTGTACCCGCGCAGAATCGATCGCATCATCTGCGAGTGTCTGAAACCCGCGCTCGCGGCCGCGGCCTCCGGGGTGAGGCGCATCTGTGACGCGGCGTACCGACCAGGGTGTGACCTCGCGTAGTTGCGGTACACGTTCGCGAAGGCGGTCAAGGCGTCGCGGCCGGACCGACCGGCCACGGCGTCGGCAGCCTGGTCGGCCATCTCTTCCAAGGCAAGCAGCGCGATTCTGGTTTTGAGGTCGTTCGAACTTTTCACGTGCGAGTACAGGCTTGCGACCTTGACGTCGAACGCTCTGGCGACCGCCGATACGGTCACCTGCTCGAAGCCCACCTCGTCGGCCAATTCGGCGCCCGCCACGGCGAGGCGTTCGGGTGTCAGTCCTGCGCGAGGCATGTCCGTTGGTCCTGTTCGTCGAGAAGTGAAACCGCTTGCCTAAATAGTATAGGCAAATTACTGTGTGCTGTAGTTAAAACCTTCGCAACTTATCTACAGGTGAATGAGATGAACAGCCAGAGCAGCTGGATTACTACCGTAATTTCCGAGGACATCGTGCGCGGAGCCCTCGAGCTCGAGCGGACCGAACGCGGTGTGCTGACACACCGTCTGCCTGCCAGAGCTCGCACGCAATTCGCTGACGGGCAGATGGCAATGGCGCAATCACAACCGTCCGGAGTGCGGCTGGTGTTCCGAACCAGCGCTACGGCCATCGAACTCGACACTCTGCCCACGAAAATGATCTACATCGGTGCTCCGCCGAGGCCGCAAGGGGTGTACGACCTGATCGTCGACGGCGAACCAACCGGGCACGCAATCGCTGAGGGTGGCAACACGGTGACGATCGACATGGCGACCGGTACCGCTCAGAGACAATCCGGACCCGTCAGCACCATCCGCTTCGCGGACTTGCCCGCGCGATCCAAGACCGTCGAGATCTGGTTGCCGCACAACGAAACCACCGAACTTGTCGCATTGCGAACCGACGCCCCGCTCGAACTCGCAGTCGGCACGAAGCGTGATGTGTGGCTCCATCACGGAAGCTCGATCAGTCAAGGCTCCGGCGCTGAAAGTCCCTCCCGCACTTGGCCTGCTCTCGCAGCCTCCCTCGGCGGCGTGGATCTGATCAACCTCGGGTTCAGCGGCAGCGCTCTGCTGGACCAGTACGTCGCCCGCGCTATGCGAGACACTCCTGCCGACCTCATCAGCATCAAGATGGGCATCAATCTGGTCAACTCCGACGTGATGCGCCTGCGGGCCTTCACGTCGGCAATGCACGGCTTCCTCGACACGGTCCGCGACGGCCATCCAGTGGCTCCACTGCTGGTCGTCTCGCCTGTCTATTGCCCGATTCACGAAGACACGCCTGGACCTGGTGCATTCGATTTCGACGCGCTTGCCAGAGGCGAAATGCGATTCGTTGCTACCGGCGATCCTGCCGAGCGTGCAGCCGGAAAGCTGACGCTGCGCTCTATTCGGGAAGAGTTGGCGCGCATCGTAACCCAGCGATCGGCGGCTGATCCCAATCTGCATTACGTCGACGGGTGCGATCTCTATGGTGCGGCCGAGAACGAAGAGTTGCCGCTTCCCGATCAGCTCCATCCGGACGCTGCGACGCACCGTCTCATCGGCGAACGCTTTGCCCAACGGGTATTCGCAGACGACGGCGCATTCGCACGCACGGTGTGATCGCGCAATCTGGTTCGATCGGATTTCACACGATTTGACCCTGACGTAGCGTGAGGGCTCACGATGACTTCATGACCGATACTTACCCGGCATTCGACATCAGCCCCGTCCCTGTCCCCGCTACAGACGCCGTGCCTCCGGAACAGTTCCGAGGTCTCTACGGAATGCCCATGTTCGTGTCGGTTCCGACATCGGATCTGGCCGAATCTGCCGACTTCTGGATCCGTGGGCTCGGTTTCTTCGACCTCTTTTCGGTGCCTGATCGACTGACGCATCTGCGGCGCTGGGCATTTCAAGACGTTCTGCTCGTGCCCGGCGAGCGAGCAGATTCACCACCGTCCATCAGCGTGAGCTTTGCGTGTGTGCTGAGTCAGATCGACCAGATAGCAAAGGCGTGTGAGGAATTGCGGCCCGGATGCACCAGCGGTCCAGACCTGAAGCCGTGGAATTCACTGGAGTTGGAGATCGTGACACCGGAGAACGCGCGTGTGATCATGACGGCCGCTCGTCCGTACGACCCGAACAGTGCCGAGGCCGAGCATCTGCGAGGCATGGGAATTGACGGACCCGTCGACTGAACCGAGGTCTGACGCTGTGGCCTCCCGAACCGCGTCTGTCAGACTGGATCACGTGACGGACCAACTCTTCGGAGACGAGGCAGACAGTGCTCTCACTGTCGGTGCTGCCGCATCACGACTAGGCATAACCGTACGTACCCTCCATCATTGGGACGCAATCGGTTTGGTGCGTCCGTCCGGGCGCAGTGACGGGGGCTACCGGCTGTACACCGACGCGGACCTCGGCCGCATCGGCCGGGTGCTTGTCTACCGAGACGTGGGTTTGTCGCTCGACGAGATCAGGATATTGCTCGATGCGCCCGCAGCCCACGTGGACGAGACGCTGCGTGGGCAGCGCGCCGAGTTGCGGCAACGGATAGCCGACTTGGAGGAACTGGGCGAGTCCTTGGATCGCATCATCGATGCCAGGAAGTCGGGTGTGCTGTTGCCGGCACACGAGCAGGTGTCGATCTTCGGCCGACACTGGCAGCCGTCATGGGGGCCGGAGGCGCACGAGCGTTGGGGTGACAGCGCGCAGTGGGCGCAGCACGCGGAACGGTCGGCGGGTAGGACCGCTGAGGATTGGCAGAAGATCGCCGACTGCGTCGAGACGCTCAACGAAGATCTGGCGCTGGCCTGCCGATCCGGTGTCGAACCGGGAAGCGCCGAGGCGAATTTGCTGGCAGAACGGCACCGAGCGTCGATCGGGGTTTACTTCGACTGCACACATTCGATGCAGGTGTGTCTGGGACGGATGTACGTGGCCGATCCGGGATTCACCGCGTTCTACGAGCAGGTCGAGACCGGTCTGACAGTGTGGCTCCGCGCTGTCATCGATGCGAATGCTCGGGCCAACGGGGTTGTCCCCGAATCGGCGACGTGGGTGTGAGTGAGCTGGTGGTCGCTCGTCAGTCCAAAGACGCACACGCAGTGCACCACGGTCGGCCGTCGACTCCGGGCGCACGATGGGACACTGCGATGCGCGCGGCCAAAATGCAGCTTTCGTTGTCGTGATAGACGTCGAGATCCGAAGGAACCGTCGAGTGGAACGCCGGGACCTTCATGTCTACCTCCGTTGTGGCTCGCCAGGGAGTTGGCTCGTTGCGGCAATCCTCCCACCACAGAGATCATCTCGCCTGTCGGCAGAAGCAGGGCCGTTGCTCGGCCAAATTGCCAGGGGTCGACACGTGCGGTCCCGTCCGCGCGATTGTGCAGCCCCGCAGCGACTTACGGGCGTGGTTACTTGGTCGCCCTGCCTTCCGAACAGATGCGCACTGCGCGCGCGGTGTGATCTTCGACGGCGCTCACCGCAGAGAATCCCGCAGGGATAGGCTGGACGGATGCGTGGAGAGTACAAGGTTCCTGGTGGAAAACTGGTCGCGGTCGACGTCGAGGTGGCGGACGGTCGGCTGGCCGAAGTCGCAGTCTCGGGGGACTTCTTCCTCGAGCCCGACAGCGCGCTCGACGACATCAACGCGGCGTTGCGCGGAATGCCCGCCGACTCGGATGCAGAACAGTTGGCACATGCCATCTCCACTGCGCTCGACGAGTCCGTCTCGATGATCGGCTTCACGCCGCAGTCGGTCGGCATCGCGATCCGGCGCGCACTCGGCCACGCCACGAGCTGGGCGGATCACACGTTCGACCTCATCCCGCCGGTGGTTCTCGATCCCGCGATGCACGTCGCGCTGGACGAGGTCATCGCGCGTGAGGTCGCATCGGGTGAGCGTCCGCCGACATTGCGTTTCTGGGACTGGGACTCGCCCTTGGTCGTGATCGGATCGTTCCAGTCCGTGCGTAACGAGGTCGACTCCGAGGCGGCTGCGCGGTACGGCATCGGGGTGGTGCGCCGAATCTCCGGTGGCGGCGCGATGTTCATGGAACCGGGCAACTGCATCACGTACTCGTTGGCAGTACCGGCGTCATTGGTCGAGGGTTTGAGTTTCGAGCAGTCCTATGCGTTTCTCGATCAGTGGGTCATGGGAGCGCTTGCCGAGGTCGGTATCAACGCTCGGTATGTGCCGCTCAACGACATCGCCTCGGACAAGGGCAAGATCGCCGGCGCCGCTCAGAAGCGATTCGCGTCCGGCACTGTGCTCCATCACGTGACCATGGCCTACGACATCGACGCTGAGAAGATGACGCAGGTGTTGCGAATCGGACGAGAGAAGATGTCGGACAAGGGAACCAAGAGTGCGGCCAAGCGCGTCGATCCGCTGCGTTCGCAGACCGGAATGACGCGTGCAGCAATCCTGGAGTCGTTTGCGCAGCACTTCCGAGGTCAATACGACACCCACGACAGCGATTACACGGACTCGGAGTTGGAGCAGGCGCGCAAGCTGGTGGACACGAAGTTCAGAACCGAAGAGTGGACTCACCGCGTCCCGTGAAACCGAGAAACCGGGACGAGACCCGAGCGGTCTCGTCCCGGTCGCCTAGGTAGCCGGAGTCGCTGAGTTTGCCCCGAGGAGCTCGGCGTCGGCCGTCCCGGAGTTCCGCTTCGGAATGGTGAAAGTTGCGCTCACGCACAGGATTGCGATGACGAAGCACGCCACTGTGTACCAGAGGTTCCCGATGGGATCTCCAGCGCTGGTGGAACCGTCGACCGCGTCGAAGAAGTCGGGAAGCGCACTCGCCCACAGGACGGCCATGACAACCAGGTACACCACGCTGTAGATCTGCACGAACCTGTTGGTGTGTGCAGGAGTGTTCGATTCTGCCGAGCGCAGGTGCGTCCATTGGCGGACGAGAACCACGATCGCGACCACTGTGAGGACTGCAAGTTCAGCGGCGTAGAGGAACCCGCGGACAGTGTCGCTTCCCATACCGAAGACCGTCGCCGGGAGCGGGAGAATGAACGTACCCAGCGAGGCCAGCAGGCCGATCACGATGGTGCGCCATACCAATTGAAGTCCGGAGAAGTGCTTGCCGGCATCGACGTGCCGTCCGACGAAGTACTGGACGCAGAATGCCAACGACATCGGCCACAGCGCGGCGAAGACGACCACGCTGGGAAGTGGAACCGCGTCGAACATGGGTTGGTTGATCGGGTTCGACGTCGACCACTCCCACCACCGCAACTGGGGCCCCAGGTGGTCGAAGATTTCGTAGAACGCATGGTGGACGAAGCCGACGCAGACAGCGCCCAGTAGTGGACCGTATTTGCGGAAAACGCCGAGCATTCTGACTATTTCGAAGGCCAACGTCGCCATCAGTGGATAGATGGCAACGATGTACAGCGGCAGTCGACCCCACATGAAGTCGACGGTGAACACGTTGTGCGCGAACATCGTGTCCACTTGTTCTTCGATGCCGAACGCCGCCGGGAAGTACAGCGGAGGCTCGATGATGAACAGGTAGGCGGTGGCGCCGAACCAGAGAACCAGGTTGGTGGGGTCGCCGTTGCGGCGCAACCGCACGATCGCCAGGACCAGTGCGAGCACCGAGCCGACGATGATGGTCCATTCGAGGACGGGCAGGGTCCAGTTCTCCAGCGCCGCCGGGTTACGGAACTCGACGAGTCCACCTGCTTCCTGACAGGAGAAACCGAGTTCTGTTGCGAGCTGGGAAAACGTGGGGGAGCAGTGTTCTGCCATCAGTTGGCCCCTGACGTGATCGACTCGGCTTGTGCCTGAGATTCGGCGGTGTACCAGCGTGTGCAGTCGTAGCCGTCGTCGTAACGCTTGAACCACTGGTCGGCGAGTGCGGGGAGTTTCTCGTGGTCCGGGTTGTGATTGGGCATCTGGCTGCGGAAGACACCGCCGAGTGCGACGAGTTGTTCTCCGAGTTGAAGGTGATCGAAGGCGCGAGGCATCGTGCCCTTGGTCAGATACGGAGCGAACGACGTCAGAATCTTCTGCTTGGTGCGGTGGGTGGCGAACATCGACAGTGAGTCGACTTGCCGCTCGGAGAGCGGAACGTGCTGGTTGAAGCCTGCGCAGGCGATACGAATCACCTTCATGACGTGTGCAAAGATCGACGGCGCCATTCGCATCCGGTAAAGCTCGCTTCCGACAACGGAATTGAAGATGATCAGAGCCGAGCTGCGATGCTCGACCTCCTCGACGAAGTGCCAGATGAACAGCGACGCGACGCGGTCGTCTCCCGGGCGGAACAAGGTCGCCTCGTTGTCGAGCATCAGCTTGAACACCGGAGTGAAGGTCGCCTCCAGGTCCGCGGTGTATGCAAGCCGGTAGTTCAGCGAGGTCGCCTCGGTCAGTAGATCGAATTCACCGATCACAGCGTCGAGCGTGTTCTGTAGTCCGGGGTAGCGCCTGATCAGAGCCTTCACATGCTGGCGGTGCGCGGTCGAGTGATGGCCTTCCTGACGCATGAACGCCACGGCTTCCTCGGCCACTTCAGGATCGCTGATCCGCGACTTGGTCTGCATGATCATCTTCACGATCATCTTCTCGAAACCGATGGCCAGGAACGAGACCGCGTTGGACATGCTCGACCAGGCCGGATTCTCCGGGTTCCACAGGAAGGGAACGTCCTGATCCTCGAATCCGAAGTCCATTTTTCGGGGTTGAAGGTTGGTCACTTGTCGAACCTCGTCTTTCGGAGGGGCTGGTCAGGTGGCCGCTCTGGCACTCGAAGCCACGTGTGGCGGTAATCATACATATTGGTGTGCAGTTGTATGTTCACTTTCGGCGAGGGGAGTGAATTCGAGGGGCGCAGATGCAAAACCTGCCTGTGTTAGCCTGTGGCTCTTGGACTTCGAGCGCAAAGACATGGTTCGAGCCTCGTTCGAGCGAGGAAGTGGGCAGTGGCACGAAGGCGTGGGTGGGGCGGCAATCCACCGGACAGTGACGAAGATGCGTCTCGTCGCATTGTCGAGGCCGCGGTCGAGTTGATCGGACGGACGAGTTCGGAAATCAGCATCGGCGACGTCGCCGAGTCACTGGGCGTGATCCGGCAGACCGTGTATCGATACTTCCCCAGCGCTGACGCTCTGATGCGGGCAGCTGCAATCGCGTCGGTCGACGGCTACCTCGATCGGCTCACCACACACGTGAGCGGCATCGAAGATCCCGTCGAGGCGATGACCGAGGGTGTCGTCTACACCCTGACCCAGGTCCACCGAACGCCGCATCTCGGCATTCTGCTCACCAGCACGAATTCGAGTCTTCATCCCGAAGGCCTGACCTCTCAGGAGGCGCAGGCCTTCGGAATGGCGATGATCACCCGCTTCGACGTGGACTGGGTGCGTTTCGGATACGACGACGCATCACTTCAGGAACTGGTCGAATACGTCCTGCGGACGATGCAGTCGTTTTTCCTCGCGCCCGGCGACCCGAAGCGGAGCGACGAGGAACTGCGGCGATACCTACGGCGCTGGATGGGTTCTGCGATCATCGCCCAGGGAAATTCTGTCAGCGGTGATCCGATCAGCGCAGAACCAGAGTCAAAACAACCGCGCTGACGCACGCGGCGATGACGACGATCAGCGCGAACAGGTCGGCGAGCTGAGGGCGCTTGGGGTACGCCGCGATCAAACCGGTGCCCCCGCGCGCGGAGATCGCTTCACCCATCTCGGCAGAGCGCCGAATTGCCACCGACATGGTCGTGGTGATCAGATCGACTATCGAATTGTCGGCAGCGCTGTTCACCACAGCTTTCGGGCGTAGTCGTCGCGCCGCCACCAGGGTGAGCATCTCGTCGATCAAGAGCGGAAGTGAACGAATGCAGAGGGCCGTCGCGATCGCCCACTCGTCGACCGGGATCTTGAGGAATCGCAGCGGTCTACCGAGCGTTGCCAGTGCCGGCGCCACATCGCTCATCGACGTGGTCCATGCCAACATCAGTGAGACGCAGAGCAATACAAGACCGAACGTCACAGCTTGCAGGTAGATGAACACTGCGTCGAGGCCGATCGGAAGATTGATCAACGCGCCGAGCAGGATCAGCGCCCACAACCACCACGGAGGTCGCGGAACTGCAGTCGGGGGGATGCGTCCGATCACCGCGGTCAGCAACAACAATCCGAGTACGACGCCGATCGCCGGCCAGGACGGAGCGGTCACGACCACGATGCTGACGAGAACGACGGCAACGATCTTCGTTCCGGCCCACAATCGGTGGATCGGCGATGAAGTCGGGACTTCGCGCAGAAGTGTTGTCACGTCGTCGATCCTTCCAAGGCGCTGCTGGCGGCAGGGTCGAGGATGCGACCCTCCGACAGTCGAATTGTTCTGCTGCACACGGCGTCCATGCCGTCGACATCGTGGGAGATGACGACTACTGCGGTTCCGTTCCGACGAATCCACCTGAGTACGTTCAGGATTTCGTGTCGACCGGGTGGATCGAGACCGGCCAGCGGTTCGTCGAGGATGAGTACCCGCGGTTGGCGCACGAGGAGACCGGCCAGGACGACGCGTCGCATCTGTCCGCCGCTCAACTCGTCGATGCTGCGGCCGGCGATGTGACGGTCGAGTCCGACGGCGTCGAGCGCCCACGAGACTTGCACCGATCCGATCTCCGGACCTCCGGCGGCCTCGATGTCTTCGGCGACGGTTCGGCGTTGCAGCTGCAGTCGCGAATGCTGGAACGTGAGACCGACGGTGCCGAGTTGGCGTGAGACGGGTTTGCCGTCGAAGACTGCGGTTCCCTTGCTCGGTGCGATCAAGCCCGCCATGATCCAGGCCAGAGTCGATTTACCGGAACCGTTGCCGCCCAGAACCAGCAGCCCGTCGCCGTCGCCGATTGTGAGATTGACGTCCGACAAGGCGCGCCGCGACCACGGAGTCCGGTCGTTGTACGTGTGGGTGACATCGGTGAGTTGGAGGACAGCTCGAGTGCTGACCGGCCACGGCGCAGACGGAGGACCCCCGAACGTCGACGTCATCCAACCTGGTTGGTGATCGATCTGCCGTCCGCGTTGTAGTTGAATCACCCGATCTGCGTTGCGGGTGTCGGCGTGGTGATGGGTGACCAGTACCACGGCCATCGGGTGGCGTCGCGGAAGTTCGGCAAGGAGCGAGACCAATTCCTCCCGGCCGGCCTGATCGACCATCGCGGTGGCTTCGTCCGCGATCAGCAGAGCGGGGCGCCGCGCCAGCGCGGCTGCAACAGCCAGACGTTGCATCTCGCCGCCGGACAGCCCGGAGGTCTCACGCATACCCATGCCCGCGAGTCCCACCTCGGCCAGCAGTGCATCGACGTCGGGATGCGACTCGGGGGGGAGCCCCCAGACGACGTCGTCCGCGACGCGGGTTCCGAGGATCTGGCTTTCGGGTCGTTGGAGGACGACGGCGGTTCCGCCGTGTCGGCCGAGACCGGCGGACCCGGGTCTCGTCAGCGTCCCGACAGTCGGCGCGCGACCGGCGAGCAACCGGGTGAGTGTGGACTTGCCCGAGCCGTTGTGGCCGACGACGGTGACGAACTCTCCTCGTCGCACGGTGAAGTTGACGTCGACGAGGGCCGGTGTCGTTGCACCCGGATAGGTGAAGCCCACGTGATCGAAAGTGACCGGCAACGGATCGATCGGACGGTCGTCGGGTGCTGTCTGGAGCGGGTCGGCCGAAGGGAGTGCAGCCAATCGGTCGAGGACGGCGCCGAGGACGAAATAGGAGACGACGGTACTGAGGACGATTCCGGAGATGATGGACACGCCGATCCACAACCACCAGTAGTCGATGATCGAGCCGATGCTGTTCTCGATCCATTCGGCTGCGCCGACCAGTGTGGGGGCACGCTTCAAGATCTCGGCCACGCCCAACGCGGTGTTCTCGAGCGAGGTCAACAACAAGGTGCGCAGCGGAGCGAGAACAAGCAACAGGACTATGGAGAACAACGCCAGCGCGGGCCCGATGACCAATGACGACAGCAATGCGGAGACGAAGCCGAGACCGCGCCGCTTGACCGTACCGATGATTCCGCCGAGGAGAGCGCTCAATGCGACCGCCGCCGCAGATCCCGAACCCGCCGCGACAAAGGCGACTGCCGTGGCCGAGATACCGGCCGTCGTCACGGCGCGGACTCGGAAGCGCTGGGCAACAATTCCCATCGGAACGGCGGCCACGAGGTTGAGGGCGCTGGCCATGGGGATGACCGTGGCAATGACGGACAACGCGACCGTGAATCCGGCCATGACGGCACCCGTTGCCAACTCGAGTGGTCGAAGGTTGCCGGTTTCGCGGACTTGCGGACGGTTGCTCACTACGTCCAGTGTGCCAGTGGTGACATAACTCCCGCCCGACTGATGGTGAGCGCATCGGGGTGATTGCGTAGGCTTCACCTCAAACAATGCATCGGACGGAGCGTGGAAGACGTGAGTGCAGCACCCATCAGGGTCGGGGTTCTGGGAGCCAAGGGCAAGGTCGGTCGAGCGATCTGCGAGGCAGTGGAAGCTGCTCCCGATCTGGAACTCGTCGCTCAGGTCGACACCGGTGATCGCATCGAGACGTTTGTCGACACCCGCACTCAGGTAGTGGTCGATTTCACGCACCCCGACGTCGTCATGGGAAATCTGGAATTCCTCGTGGCCAACGGAATTCACGCAGTGATCGGCACCACCGGTTTCGACGAGTCCAGGCTTGCGACTGTGCAGTCCTGGCTCGACGCCCAGCCGGCAACGGGTGTTCTGATCGCCCCGAACTTCGCCATCGGTGCTGTGCTGTTGATGCGCTTCTCGGCTGCCGCGGCGCGCTTCTTCGATTCCGTCGAGGTCATCGAACTCCATCACCCCAACAAGGCAGATGCTCCCTCGGGCACCGCATACCGAACGGCCGCGATGATCGCCGAGGCTCGCGCGGAAGCAGGCGTGGGACGCAGTCCTGACGCCACCACGACCGAGCTCGAGGGTGCGCGCGGAGCGGACGTCGACGGCGTCCGGGTTCACTCCGTGCGGATGGCCGGACTGGTCGCGCATCAGGAAGTGATTCTCGGAACTCAGGGCGAGACGCTGACCATTCGCCACGACTCGATCGACCGGAATTCGTTCGCGCCGGGCGTTCTGCTCGGTGTCCGCCAGATCGGCTCGCGTCCGGGTCTGACGGTCGGTATCGATTCCTTTCTCGATCTATGAACAAGACCACCCGCACCGTCGCACTGATCGTCGCGATTTGCATTGCGCTCGCGGTGTACTTCGTGCTGCTCGGCCAGCGCGGAATCCAGCTCATCCAGGACGGTGGCGGCGCCGCGATCGGTCTCGGGATCGGCGTGCTGATCCTGCCGTTCCTGGGGCTGTGGCTCGTCATCGCCACGCTCCGTGCCGGCTTCACGCACCAGCGCCTCGCGCAGCAGATTCACGACGAGGGCCTCGCTGTCGACGCGTCTGCGCTTCCGAAATTGCCTTCGGGCCGGATCGAGCGAGCGGCTGCCGACGAGTTGTTCGCCCAGATCAAGGTCGACTGGGAAGCAGACCCGGACAACTGGAAGCAGAACTTCCGACTTGCTCGCGCCTACGACTATGCCGGTGACCGAAGCCGGGCTCGGGAAACCATGCGACGGGCAGTCGAACTGGAACGCCGTTCACGAGGCAAGTAGGTGTCTACGCCGCGAAGCGGGGCCTGCTGAGACGCTACCGCTCCGGAACGGTTGTGGGAGATGACGGATCCGGAGTGGTGGGGTCGAATGGCGGCGGGTTGTTCGGGTCGAAGCTCGTCACCGGCACCGAACACGTCGCGCCCACTTCGGGATACGTGTTCGGGTTGACGCGCAGAGCCGAGACGAACTGATCGATGCGCGCGTCCGCGGCGTTGTCGAGCTTGAGCTGACGGCCCCACGACTGCAGCGAGATCGGCGAATCCAGGGTCGGATACGGCGACATCAACGTGTAGCTCATGCCCTCGACTCGCTGTGCCAAGCGAGCCTGATCCTCGCTCGAGACGAGGTCGGGGTTGTACGTGATCCACACGGCCCCGTGCTCGAGAGAATGGACCGCATTCTCGGTCCGAATCGCTTGTGGATAAACAACTCCGGTGCAGTTTGCCCAGACCGAGTCATGACGGCCGCCGAAGGGCGGTGAATATGTGTACGCCACGCGTTCGTTCGGGCGTACGTGTTGGGCTGCTGGGTAGTCGACCGTGACAACTCCGTCGATGGCTTCGGACGGATCCGGGTTGTCGATGCTCGGAACAAACGCATCCGGGCGCGGTGATCCTTCGAGGGAATTCGCACACGAAGCCAGTGCGAGAACTGCCGAGACCACCACTGTCGCTCGAAGTTGTTTGTTCACTCGGCCATGATAGCGGCGCCTGTCCGATTTCCCGGGGACGCGAATCGACTACGACCCGAGAGAGCCGCTCGCTCCGTCCGACAGTGCGATGTCGCTGGCGCCGCGAAGAATTCGGATTGGTGGTAATGGCCCTCGGTATGCCTCGGAGCCACTGATCAGATCACCGGCAGCGTCGAACGCGATCGCCTCACCTTGTGGCTCCTCGGGAAGGGAGACGCGAATCGGGTTGGTGTTCAACGCTTTCACGATATCGCCGTCGGGAGCTGCGTACAGGTAAGCGTCGGTATACGTGCGGAGCGCTACCACCGTGCCGTCCTTGCTCACGGCGCCGCCGGTGACAGCCATCGTTCCGGCGTGGGGGACGGGCCCACCGGGTGTGAGGGTGGGAGTAAATCTGAGCTGACCTACTTTGGTCAACATGGTCGGCGAGCCCGTACTCAGATCCTGAACCTGCTGTCGCTCAGCGGTTGTGTAGACCACGCTTGCACCCAGGTAGTCTTTGGTGACGATGACGGGAACCCCGTCGCTCTGGATCAGTAGTGTCTCGGCGTCGTGCGCGCCGTCGGGATAGACCAGGGGGTAGGAGGTCGCCGCACCTGAAGCCGGATCGAGTTCGATCAGCCCGACCGACGTTCGTACCGCGTTGTTGTCGCCGATGTCTGCCAGCCACAGGTGGCCGTCGGGAGTCGACGACAGATCCTCGACGTCGACACGAGGGGTGCCCACGCTGATCCAGCGCTGCACGTGGCAGTTCGAATCGAGTTCGGCGACCCGATCGTCGGAGCCGCTGTCGCCGATTGCGTACATCCCGGCCGCGGTGACGGTGAGTCCGGACAGCTCGGAAAGGCCTGCATCGGTGGGTGTGCACAGTACGTCGAGGACGCGGGCCTGTTGCGCCGCCGCAGGAACGGTGTGAACGCCGACAATCGCGGCGGCGAGAACAACCGATCCGGCAGCCCAAGCAACTGAGTGGGCGAGCGGTCGATTCCAGATCACTATGCAGTCCTCCGGGCCGAAGAATCGGGACTTAGTACCCAGAGAATACTGGACGTCCGTCTCACTTTGACCGAAACTGCAAGAAATCGCATCTGCCGAGACGCCGTGATGCGTCAGTGATTCACCGAGTGAATCCGCGTGCAGGAGGGGATACTCGACTCACCGGAGATCGGCGGCGACGAGCAGGAAGTGACGAAGCGATGGCGAAGAGTGAGTCCGACAAGCAAGGCGCAGATTCCCCGTCTCGGTTGATCGACAAGCGAATCGAGGAACTCGGAGACTGGCGGGGCGAGATGCTCGCCCGGATACGAACTCTGATCAAAGAAGTGGATCCGGATGTGGTGGAGGAATGGAAGTGGCGAGGTGTTCCCGTGTGGTACCACGCCGGAATGATCTGTACCGGTGAGACTTACAAGAGCGCAGTGAAGGTGACCTTTGCCAAAGGCGCATCACTCGACGACGCTTCAGGACTCTTCAACTCCAGCCTCGAGGGCAATACGCGACGGGCGATCGATTTCCACGAGGGCCAAGCCGTCGACGAAAAGGCGTTCAAGGCACTCGTTCACGCCGCGATTGCCCTGAACACCTCGAAGAAGTGACGCCCTGTCAGAGCTGATGCTCAGCGAGGTCGAACGCACTGAGTAGCGTGCGGAATTTTGTACTGGTCTCTCTCAATTCGATTTCCGGGTCGGAAGTAGCGACGATGCCGCCGCCGGCGTAGGCCCGCGCCGAGAGGCCGTCTGCTGCGATCTCGGCGCAACGAATAGCAACCATCCACTCGCCGTCTCCAGTCCGGTCGCACCAGCCCACGGCACCGGCATAGAACCCACGATCGGCTTCGGTTGCGGTGATGTGCTCGCGTGCGGCGACCGTCGGTGTGCCGCAGACAGCGGGAGTCGGATGCAGCGCCATTGCGAGTTCGAGCGAGGTCAGGCTCGGGTCGATCAGGACACCTTCGATCTTGGTCCCGAGATGCCACAGTTGCGGTGTCCGAAGGATTTCCGGTGCGCTGGGTGCATTGAAGGACGTGCACAGTGGTCCGAGTATCGCGCTGATGGAGTCGACGACAAACGCGTGTTCGGCCAGATCTTTGGTCGACGCGCGGAGTTGCTCGGCATTCGCCTCGTCCTGATCCGAATTCGGATGGCGTGCAATCGAGCCCGCCAGCGGGTGGCAGGTGACGACGCCGCCTCGCCTTTCGATCAGAACCTCGGGCGTCGAACCGACCAGCGAACGCCCGCGGTACTTTCCTCCGGCGGGGGACAGGTCGACGCAGAAACCGTTGTGCGCGTGATCGAGTGCAATCAGTTTCTCGGCCAGAGCGGCGGGGAAGATCGTGGACTCGGCCTCGATGGTCAGGGAGCGTGCGAGGACAACTTTGTCGAGTTCGCCTGCTCGAAGTCGTTCGATGGCTCCGCGGACCCTGTCGGTGTGGATCTGCGGGCTGGGTTCGAATCCGGCTACCCGCGAAGTGGGTAATGACGGGATGTTCGAGTGATATAGATCACCGCGGACTCGTGTGAAACTCAGTGGCGCGGTGAGGGCGGACGGCGTCTCCGGGGAGAACGGCAGGGCGCCGACGACCGAGTCGATGCGCCCGGTCTTGAGGGCTTCGGCAGCGTCGAAGGCCGAGTCGAATTCTTCGACTACTCCCGAAGTGCGGATCGACGTTTGCCTACGTGAGAGCAGGAAAACGGAGTCCGTTTCATCGTCAGTCCGGTTGTTGCGCAACGGGAATTCGGAGACTTCGGCGAGTGCTGACATGGACACCCTTCCAGTTCGACAGATTGCTTGTTATGTTGAGGCTAGCCTTAGTTTGGGTGAATTTGTGTTGCGAGCGTCCGGGTTGTGTACTTCCGTACCGTTATGGTTAGGCTGGCCTAAAGTCAAGGCGTGCGGACGGGGTCGACACGAGGTTGGGTTGGCTCGATCTGAGCGCGTCGACCACTACTCGAGGAGACCGATGAGCAACACCGTGGACCGTGACCAGATCGTGCGCGACGTCGCCGAGGTTCTGTCGATGAGGGCAGAACAACTCGGCGACGACGCGGACCTGGGTGACGAAGGCCTTGACTCGGTTCGCTTGATGACGCTCGTCGAACGGTGGCGGGGAGCGGGCGCGGATGCCGACTTCGCGGAGTTGGCAGAAGAGCCCACGATCAATGCCTGGGTTCAGGTCCTGTGCCCGCAGTGAGCGAGCGCCGAATCGCCGTGGTCACCGGTGCTGCGGCGGGGATCGGCGCCGCAGTGGCCCGTACGCTTGCGCGCGACGGGTATTCGCTGGCGTTGCTCGATCGCGACGACGTCGAATTGAAGCGGGTAACTGCGGAATTGGCAGAAACAATCGTCGAAGGCGCCGATATCGAGAGTCACGTCGTGGACGTGACCGATCGGCAGGCAGTCGACGCTGCAGTGGCCTCGACGATGGACACGTTCGGCCGGATCGACGCGCTCGCGCACGTCGCCGGAATTCTCGACACCGGATCGGTGCTGGACTCCGATCCGGACCAGTGGCGGAAGATATTCGGCGTCAACGTCTTCGGATTGCTGAACGTGCTGCAAAGCGTGGGACTGGAAATGCGTCGCCGTCGGGCCGGGGCGATCGTGGTCGTCTCGTCGAACGCGGCCGGTGTCCCACGTATCGGGATGGGTGCTTACGGTTCGTCCAAAGCTGCTGCCACCATGTTGGTTCGAACCGCTGGACTGGAGCTGGCTACTGACGGCATTCGTGTCAACGTGGTCGCTCCGGGATCCACCGACACAGCGATGCAGCGGTCACTGTGGTCGGACCCTTCCGACGATTCGGGTGCCGACGCGGTCATCGAAGGCAATCTGGCGAGCTATCGCCTGGGTATTCCGCTCGGAAAACTGGCCACCGCAGACGATATCGCGGACTCGGTGCACTTCCTGCTGTCCGACCGGGCGGCCCACATCACCATGCAGGCGCTGTACGTCGACGGTGGAGCGACGCTCAAAGCGTGAGACGTATTTGCTGACAGTACTTTCGAACAGGAGTCACTTGCATGACCTCGAGGATCGCTCGCGAGCCCTTGGCACCCGTCGCACAGTATCCACCCGATTTGGTGACGTATTATCGGGAACGAGGCTATTGGACTGACGAGACGCTGGCCGGATTCGTCACGGCCGCGGCCGCACGGCATCCCGACAACGAAGCGGTGGTCGGCAGCGATGCCTTTGGCACACAGACACGGCTGACGTATTCCGACCTCGATCGTCGCAGCTCGGCCGTGGCCGGAGGCCTGTCCGGCTTGGGTGTTCGCGCCGGTGACCGGGTGCTTCTGCAGCTGCCGAACATCGTGGAATACGTCGAAGCATTGTTCGGTGTGTTGAAGCTCGGCGCCCTGCCGGTATTCGGGTTGCCGGCGCATCGCCGAACCGAAATCGGATACTTCTGCCAGTTCGCTGATGTCGCTGCCTATATCGTCGCCGACCGTCATGGCGGGTTCGACTACCGCGCGCTGGCGCGTGAGGTGAACGAAGGCCTCGAGACTCCGCCTGTTGTGATCGTGGCCGGTGACCCCGAAGAGTTTGTCGGTTTCGATTCGCTGCGCGGATACGAGGTTCCCGTTCTTGCCGACGTCGATCCGTTGTCGGTCGCCTTTCTTCAGCTTTCCGGTGGCACGACCGGTGTTCCGAAGCTGATTCCGCGAACGCACGCCGACTACCTCTACTCGGTGCGAGCGTCCAACCCGATCTGTGGCGTCGACGACTCGACGCGCATGTTGGTGGTTCTCCCTGCAGCGCATAATTTTCCGATGAGTTCGCCGGGCATCCTGGGTGTTCTCCACGCCGGCGGCTCCGTGGTTCTGGCGCCGGACACCATGCCCTCCACAGCTTTCGGTCTGATCGAATCAGAGCGAGTCACGCACGCTTCCTTGGTCCCACCGATCGCGTTGGCCTGGATGGCCGCCCCCAGTAAGGCAGATCACGATCTGTCGAGCTTGCGGGTTCTCGGCGTCGGCGGAGCGAAGTTCAGCGCCGAAGCCGCTGCACGCGTACCCACGGAGTTGGGCTGCACCCTCCAGCAGGTGTTCGGGATGGCCGAGGGGCTGGTCAACTACACCCGCCTCGACGACACGCAAGAATTGATCGTCAGCACTCAGGGCCGGCCCATTTCACCCGACGACGAGGTTCGTGTGGTCGACGACGAAGGCGCGCTCGTCGCGCCCGGAACCACGGGGCACTTACTGACTCGGGGTCCGTACACGATCCGCGGCTATTACCGGGCGGATGCGCACAATGCCGAGGTCTTCGACGCCGAAGGTTTCTATCGCACCGGCGATCTGGTCAGCGTCACCGATTCAGGACATCTGATAGTCGAGGGGCGCGCAAAAGACCAGATCAACCGCGGCGGTGAGAAGGTTGCGGCCGAGGAGATCGAGAACCACCTGCTCTCGCATCCGGCTGTCCACGATGCGGCCGTCGTCGCCGTTCCCGACGAGTACCTGGGCGAACGAACCTGTGCTGTTCTGGTGATTTCCGGAGATGCCCCGACCGTCGGCGAGATCAAGCGATACATACGAGGCCGAGGCGTTGCGGCGTACAAGGTTCCGGATCGAGTGGAGTTCGTGACCGAGTTCCCCGTCACCGGCGTCGGAAAGACCAGCAAGGCGGCCTTGCGCCGTGTTCTCAGCGAATCGATTGCCGCACAGACTCTGTCGAGTTGATCGGTTCCCACCCCCACATTTTCGAGGAGATTCATCATGGCGCTACCCACAGCAGTGCGATACGAGATGCCCACCGAGTTTCCGCAAAATCGGGTCGACTGGACTCTCGATCCTTCCCGAGCGGTGTTGCTTCTGCACGACATGCAGGAATATTTCGTGAACGCGTACGACCGAAGCGTCGACCCGCTCCAAACCGTGGTTCCGAACATCGACCGGCTTCGTTCGTCGGCGCGAGCTGCCGGAATCCCGATCGTCTACACCGCGCAACCCGGTGATCAGGATCCCGAGGAGCGTGCGTTGCTGTCGGATTTCTGGGGACCGGGTCTGAAGGCAGATCCCGCTCACACCGACGTGATCGCCGAGTTGGCTCCGCATTCGGACGACGTGATGCTCACAAAATGGCGCTACAGCGCCTTCATCAAGACGGATCTGCGTGAGCGGCTGCGCGAGAGTGGGCGTGACCAGCTGATCATCACCGGAATCTATGCCCACATCGGTTGCCTGACTACCGCTTTGGACGGGTTCATGCAAGACGTGCAGATCTTCTTCGTGGGCGACGCGGTAGCCGACTTCTCCCTGGACGAGCATGTCGGTGCGCTCGAGTACGCGGCCGGGCGCTGCGCCTCGGTCACCCGAACCGACGACCTGGTCAAGGCGATGAGCGCGGAAACCGTTTCGGCGTAGGCGTGAACGGCGACGGGTGCGCCACCCGTCGCCGTATTGTCAGATGTGTGAAGACTCTGTTGGTGGTTCACCACTCGCCCTCGCCGACAACCCACGAATTGTTGGATGCAGTCCTGGCCGGGGCTCGCGATCCCGAGATCGAGGGCGTCGAGGTGAAGGTGATGCCGGCGTTGGCGGCGACGGTGCCCGACGTCCTCGCTGCTGACGGCTATCTTTTCGGAACCACCGCCAATTTCGGTTACATGTCGGGCGCGCTGAAATACTTCTTCGACACCACGTACTACCAATGCCTCGGCGCGGTTTCGGATCGACCGTACGGCCTGTGGGTTCACGGCAACAACGACACTGCCGGTGCAGTGTCCTCGGTGCGCAAACTCGCCACCGGGCTCGGATTGGTCGCGGTGGCGGATCCGCTCGAAGTGACTGTGAGCGTGGACAAATCTGTCCGCGATGGTTGTTATGAACTGGGCGGAACCGTCGCGGCAACGCTGATGGACTAGCCTTCACTTTCTCGTTTCGATTCACGAAAGAGACTGTCCCGCAAGCGGTTGTAGAAGCGCGTGTCCTCTGATTGACGCGTCGGGAGCCGTCGGTTCTCGGGTCACCGGCGAGGCGGATTCCCCGATTCATTGACATTTAGTTTAGGCTACCCAAAACGACGTTAGGTCACCCTTGGGTGACGTGTGTCCACAGACGAGGGGATCAGTGTGAGCGTTCTTCCAGGTTCGAACTCCGGAGCGGCGAGCGAAGCTACGTTTGCTCTCACAGGAGCTCAACTCGGGATTTGGAACGCACAGAGGCTTGATCCCGAATCTCGGAGCTACCTCGTCGGTGAGGTGCTCGAAATCTCGGGCGACGAACCGATCGACACCGAACTGCTGACAGCCGCCATCACGGCGACGATCGGTGAAGCCGAAACCATGCGGCTGCGGATGATCGAGACGGCGGACGGCCCGCGTCAGTACATCTCCGACGAGCCGGTTGGCATCATCCCGATCACCGACGTCCGTGACGAGCGCGATCCCGTAGCCGTGGCGCACGCACTGGTCGACGCCGAGCGCAGCCGGGCGTCCGAGTACTGCCGCCTGATGGTGGAGCGTCCGCTGTACACCTACTCGCTGATCAGGCTCTCCGATCGCGAGATCTGGTGCATTCAGCTCTATCACCACCTGATCGTCGACGGATACAGCGCAGCAATGATTTCGCGCCGAGTCGCCGCGCACTACACGGCCGCGAAGAAGGGAACCGAGGTCGCGCCAACGCGATTCGGTTCTATGACAGATCTGGTCAGCGAGGACGAGGCGTACCGGGCTGGCGAGCAGTTCGCGGAAGATCGTGACTACTGGCGTGATGTCCTGACGCCGTTGCCCGCGTTGGACGGACGCGGCCAGCAGGTCACCGGTCCGGCGGAACGAACGATCCAGGTTCGCGAGGTCATTACCGCCGACGCCCTCAGCTGCCTCAAAGAGGTGGCAGACGCGACGGGAACAACGTGGGCCGAGGCACTGATCGCCTGCTACGGCGCGTTTCTCCACCGACTGCTCGGCGAGACGGATGTTGTCATCGCGATGCCACTCATGGCGCGCGTAGGCCGCACGGCACTCAAGACGCCGGCCATGGCAGTCAACGTTCTGCCTCTCCGGTTGACGATTCGCAGCCACGATCGACTCGGTGACCTGAGCAAGCAGGTGGCCGCCACGATGAAAAGCCTGCGCGCACACCAGCGCTACCGCGGTGAGAATCTTGCTCGGGACCTGGGCGTCGCCGGAACCGGCGCACTGCTTCACGGGATCGGAATCAATCTCAAGGCTTTCGACTTCGCCCTCGATTTCGCCGGCGCTGTGGGTGTACTGCGAAACGTCGCCGGGGGACCGCCGGAGGACCTGGGTTTGACGGTTACGCCCATTGCGGACGGCGAAGTTCTACTCGGATTCGAAGTGGACGCGCGTACCAATACTCGGGAATCGGTTCAGCGTCGCCTCGCCGGTTTCGTCAGCATCGTCAACGCGATGGTCGGGGAGGGAGATCCTGCCGTCGGTCAGGTGGAGATGATGCCTGCGGCCGAAGCCGCGCGGATTCTCGCCGGCCGCGAAACTGCACCGCTGCCCGGCTCGGTCGAACTCGTTCCCGACGTGTTCGACCGCATCGTTGTCGAGCACGCGGATGACACAGTCCTCGTGTGCGGTGACGAACGTTTGACAGGCGCAGAACTCGGTGGCCGCGTCCACAAGCTCGCCCGGTTGCTTCGGGCCCGCAATGTCGGCCCGGACGACATTGTCGGACTTGCGCTTCCGCGTACTTCCGAGATGGTGGTGGCTCTGCTCGCGACATTGAACGCGGGCGCAGCGTACGTGGCCCTGGATCCGCAGCACCCGGCCGAGCGGTTGCGAGATCTGATCGACGACGCGCAGCCGAAGGTCGTGATCACCACTTCCACTCTGGCCGAGCAACTCGTCGGAGGTTTTCGGCCCGACCCCCTCGTCATCGATTCCGACGCAGTCCGCGAAGAACTCCGTGCTAATTCCGAGCTTCCACTCGAACTCGGTGAACTGGCGACAGCACGGCATGGTGATCACCTGGCGTATGTCATCTACACCTCGGGATCGACAGGCAAGCCCAAGGGTGTGCTGGTCAGAGGCGGTGGATTGGCGCACCTGCTTCACCACCATCGCGCCACCATCTACCGGGACACCGCCGAGCGCGTCGGGAACCGCCAACTGCACACCGCGCACACAGCGTCGTTCGCCTTCGATGCGTCTCTCGATCAACTGTTGTGGCTGCTGTGTGGTCATCGTGTGCACGTATACGACGAGGAACTGCAGAAGGACGCGGTTGCTCTGGTCGCGGCGTTCGAGCGAGATTGCGTCGACGTGGTCGACACGACGCCGTCGATGGCGGCAGCGATGGTGGACAACGGGTTGCTGCGTACGCATCGGTTGCAGCTCCTCGTCGTGGGTGGCGAGGCGGCACCGCCCGCACTGTGGGACGCGATCATCGAATCCGGTGTTCCGGCTCGAAACCTGTACGGCCCCACCGAAACGACGGTCGACGCGATCGCGACCACGGTCGAAGGTGCCGGACCGCGTATCGGGTACCCCCTCGCGGGTACCCGTGCGTACCTGCTCGACAGCGCGCTCGAGCCGGTCGCCGACGGTGAACGAGGTGAGCTCTACCTGGCGGGACCGCAAATGGCCAGGGGCTACCTCGGCCGCGCCGGCGCGACCTCCGAGCGTTTTGTCGCAGATCCTTTCGGGGCTCCGGGAGATCTGATGTACCGCGCCGGGGACGTGGCGCGGTGGGTGCCGGGGCGGGGCTACGACTTCATCGGTCGCAGCGACAAGCAGGTGAAGATTCGCGGACATCGAGTCGAGTTGAGCGAGGTCGAGGCTGTTCTCGGATCGGTACCCGGAATCGGCGCGGCTGCTGCGTTGATCCGCACGGATGGGGGACGGCCCAGCCTCGTCGGCTACGTTGTAGCCGCCGCCGGCGCGGCGCTTCCGCCGCAGGAAGAATTGCGCCGTGACCTCGCCGGTCGCGTACCGGATCATCTCGTTCCCGCCGCAATCGTCGTTCTGGACGAACTACCCGTCACGGTGAACGGAAAGCTCGATCGTGCGGCACTACCAGCCCCGGCTGCCGAATCGGCAGGTCGCGCCGCATCCACACCGAGCGAGGAAATCCTCTGTGACGTGGTGGCCGAGGTGCTCGGCCGCGAACGCGTCGGCGTGGACGAGGACTTCTTCGGCCTCGGTGGTGACAGCATCACGGCAATCAGTGTCAGCAGTCGCCTGCGGGTGCGTGGTCTGATCGTTGCTCCCAAAGAACTACTGGCACAGCGAGATATGGGAACCATCGCCGCTGCGGCACGTGAGATTGCCGATGACGCCGACGCCGTAGCCTCGGTTGCGGACGTGGCCACCGGCACCGTGATCGCCCCGCCGATCGTTCGAGCACTGATCGAAAAAAATTCGGCAGACGAGGCAATCGCGGGCTATGCGCAGTGGACCGCAGTGCGCATCGACGACAGCCTTTCACTGGGTGACCTGCAGTCCGGCGTGCAGACTATCCTCGATCACCATGACGCTCTACGCCTGCTCCTGCGCCGTGACAACGACAGCGGCACTGCCGAATTGATCGTCCGGGACGCCGGTGCAGTGCGCAGCGAGGGACTCGTTCGCGAGGTGTCCGACACCTCCGAGCCGTCCCGGATCAGAGAGCTCGCGGAGGCGTCGGCGGCGAGTCTCGACCCACGCGCCGGTGAACTCCTGCGAGTCGTACTGGTCAATACCGAGGCCGGTCGACCCGACCAATTGATCGTCGTGGCTCACCATTTGATCGTCGACGGTGTGTCCTGGCGAATTCTGCTTCCAGACCTCCACGAAGCTACCGATGCAGCGCGCGAGCGTAGGTCGGCCCGGTTGGCTGCAGGCGGAAGTTCGTGGCGTCGATACGCAGGGTTGCTCGCGGAATTCGGGGCCTCTGGCAGCAGGGCGTCAGAGCTCGAGTACTGGAAGTCCGCGTCGGTACAGGCGGACGACGAGCCGATCGGCAGTCGTCGTCTCGACCCGAAGATCGACGTGACCGCAACCGCCTCTCGCACGACAACCATTGCGCCCCCGGCCGTCACCGACGCGCTGTTGACCACGCTTCCGGCGGCGTATCGAGCCAAGGCCGACGAAGTGCTTCTCTCGGGATTGATGCTTGCCTTGCGCTCATGGCAGCACGGCCGCGGCCTCATCGGGCTGCCCGCGCAGACAGTTACCGTCGAAGGTCATGGCCGCGACGCGCTCACCAGCGACACCGACTTCGCCGGAACCATCGGGTGGTTCACCAGTGAGTTCCCCGTCCGGGTTCCCACCGATGCACTGCTCACCGCAGACGATCTTGCCGACGCACTGAGCGGCGGAGCAGCTGCGGGGCATCTCCTTCGTGCGGTGAAGGAGGCAAAACGCGCCGTACCCGGAGGCGGAGTCGGCTATGGAGTTCTGCGGCATCTGGATCCCGACACCGCACCTGACCTTTCCGCGTGCGCTACACCCGAACTGCTGCTCAACTATCTGGGCCGCTTCCCGTCCTTGCCCGGAACCGGATGGCGATTGCCGGAGCAGGATCCATTCGCGGTCATCGAGCCGGCGACGAAGGTTATGTCGGAAGTGCTGGCGCTCAACGCATTTGTCCGAGAGGACGACTCGACGACGCTGGCAGTCGAATGGACTGCGGCGGGTTCAGTGCTCGACGGCGCGACGATCGTCGAGCTGCAAGAGCATTGGGAACGTGCGCTCGCTGCCCTGACCGCGCATGCCGCGCTCTTCGAGGGTGGTTTGACGCCTTCCGATTGCTCGGCGACGATCTTCGGCCAGGGCGCGGTGGTCGATCAGGCAGGGATCAACGAACTCGAAGCCGTCCACGGACCGCTTGCCGACGTCCTTCCGCTCTCGCCGCTACAAGAAGGTCTCCTGTTCCATGCGGTCCGTGACGGAGTCGCAGACGTCTACACGCTCACTGCACGCTTCGACCTCTCCGGGCCACTGGACGAGGCGAAGTTGGCCGACGCGTTCGAGACCGTGATCGACAGGCACCCGAACCTTCGCGCAGCTTTTCACTACGAGCAGTTCGAACGGCCCGTTCAGATCATTCCGCGCGGCGCAAAAGTCGAGTGGCGTTCGGTCGATCTGACCTCCGTTCCAGCTGACACTGCATTCCGCTCTGCAGATCAGCTCGAGGACGAGGCCGCCAAGCATGTCTTCGACGTCAGTACACCGCCTCTGCTGCGTGCACTACTGGTTCGGCTGCCCGGCGGGGTGCACCGTTTGGTCCTCAACGCGCACCACCTGCTCACCGACGGTTGGTCGACTCCGATCGTCCTGCGCGAGCTGATGAACGTCTACCACGACGGCGACAGCCGCCTCCCTGCGCCGACGCCGTATCGCGACTACTTGGCATGGATCGCCGGCCGTGATCAGGACTCTGCCCGCGCAGCGTGGAGCGAGCGTTTGCGTGGGCTCACCGCGCCGACTCTCGTTGCCGATGCCGGAGCGCCGCGAAGTGTGCCCGTCGCGCTCGAGGTTCCTCTCGCGACATCGGACGCCGAAGCGCTGATCGAACTCGGCCGTGCGCGAGCGCTGACGGTCAACACCCTGGTTCAGGGTGCGTGGGCAGCAGCGCTCGCCGAAGCGACAGGACAGTGGGACGTCGTGTTCGGGGCCACGGTGTCCGGCCGACCTGCCGAACTCTCGGGGGTGGAGGGAATGGTCGGGTTGTTCAGCAACACGATTCCGGCCCGCCTCGACATCGTCGCGGACCGGCCTTTGCTCGATCAGTTCGTCGATCTCCAGAACGCCCAATTCGACATCGTGGACGTCGAACACACCAGTTTGGCCGAGATCGAACGCATCGCCGGAATCGGGCAACTGTTCGACACGCTCCTGGTGTTCGAGAACTTCCCGAACTCCGGTGCGGGACAGCCTGCATCGCACACACTGCGGGTCGAGGGATTCACCAACCGCGGAGTCACGCACTATCCGATGACGTTGATGGCGCCGCCGAGCACCGGTCTGGATCTGGTTCTGTACCACGATCCGGCAGTTGTCTCCGACGCCACGGCGGAGCGAATGGTCACACGGCTCGCGGAGATCCTGCGTGGGTTGCTGACCGAGCCGACAGCTCCCGCATCCGCGGTGCTCACGGTAGTCCGACAGGCAGCGTCCGTTGCCGATGCGGTGTCTGCCGCGAAAAATGTCGCTGTCACGAAAAAGGTGGCCGCGTCCGAACCTGCGATCGATGTCGATCCCGCGGTCGTGGATGCAGTGTGCGCCTGTGTCGCAACGGTGTTGGAGATTCCCGACGTCGATCCGGGCGACAATTTCTTCACTCTCGGCGGTCACTCGCTCACTGCGATGCGGTTGGTGGGAAGCCTGCGCAAGCTGGGAATTCGCGTCGTCGTCTCGGATGTCTTCGACACCCCGACCCCCCTCGGTCTTGCCGTGGCCGCACGCGTCGATCGGACGAAGTTCTCGCCGGATTCGGTCGTTGGCGTCGATCGACCCGTCGTGACCGTGGCGACGTTCCGCGCCCCGGCGGTGGCGGGAAATCCTGATCACGAGCGGTACTGGGTTCGCACGCTCGCGGACCTGCCCCTCGAAACGGACCTTCCGTATGACCGCCCGCGCGGCGAAGAGTACCGCCCGCACACCTACCTCCGTCAGCTACGCGATGCCCGGTTCGGTGACGAACCAGGATTCGACGCGGTGCTGTTGGCCGCCGTGGCGGCGACGCTGAACAGCTGCGGCGGTGGTCGGGACCTTGCGGTCGGACTGGTCTCGGAAGGGACTGACACCCTGATTCGGGTCGACCTGTCCGGTCGGCCGAGAATTGCCGATGTCGTTCGGCGAGTCGAAAACGCTGTCTCCGAGGCACTTGCGCATTCCGATGTCAGCCTCGACCGAATCGCCGATCTACTCGGGCGTCCGACGAGCAGCCTGTTCGCTGCCCGTGTCGGTCACTCGCCCGGAAAGAGCGTCGACCTCGAATTCGTCCGAACCGCAACAGAACTTCGATTGACGGTTGATGCCGGGCTGTTCGACGCCGCGACTGCGGACGCATTGCTCGACGGTGTGATCGCGGTCCTCGGTCACGAAATCAGCACTGTCGTCGCGGATCTGCGACTGGCGGAAAACAAGCCGGATCGCGACCCGGGCCGACGCGCGACGCCGCCGTCGGGGATCTCGCAGTTGTTCGCTCGACACGTCAGCCGCCACCCCGACGACATCGCGGTGATCTCCGGCGAGGTCGGAATTACCTACGGGGAACTGTCGGCGCGCGTCGACGAGCTGGCCCGCGAACTTCTCGCGGTCGGCGCCGGACCCGAGAAGGTAGTCGCCGTCGCGCTGGATCGAAATGCGGATCTGGTGGCCGGACTGCTCGCGGTACTGCGCATCGGCGCTGCGTACCTGCCACTCGACGTCGATTACCCGACTGAGCGGCTCGAGTTCATGATCGAGGACGCGGCTCCGGTGTGTGTCCTGACCAGTATCGACAGCGCCGGGCAACTTCCGTTGACGGTCGCCACGTGTGTCTTCGTGGACGGTGAGTTCACCAACTCGGGTGTCGTGCTTCCTCCGCCGCCCGCGGCGGGTGATCACCTCGCCTACATGATCCACACCTCCGGTTCGACGGGTCGCCCCAAGGGCGTGATGGTCTCGACGGGCAACCTCGCAGCCTTCGCGGACACGGTACTCGAGGATTGCTGGATCAGGCCGGGCGATCGCATCGTCGCGGTGACAACGGTGTCGTTCGACATCGCGGCACTCGAGTTGCTGTGCCCGCTCGCGGCGGGCGCGACTGTCGTGATCGCAGACCGCAGGACGGTTCGCGACCCGGATGCGTTGTCGGCGTTGATCATCGCAAGCGATGCGACAGTGATGCAGGCAACGCCGGCGCTGTGGCGAGTGGTCACCGAACACGAGAACGCAGTCGGACTCGCCATGGTGCGAGCCCTGGTGGGAGGGGAAGCCCTCCCGCAGGATCTGGCCGACGATCTGGTGGCCAACGCTGCTTCGGTCCGGAATGTCTATGGACCCACCGAGGCCACGGTGTGGGCGACATCTTCGGTCATCACGACCGGCGACCGAGTCACGATCGGTCAGCCCTGGACCGATGTGCACGTGCGAATCCTCGACGACGACCTGCGTGAGGTTCCGGAAGGCGTTGCGGGCGAGCTGTATCTGGGCGGTGCGCAGGTGGTCCGCGGATACCTGAACCGCCCCGATCTGACCGTCGCTCGGTTCGTCGCCGATCCTTCTCTGCCGGGGGCACGCCTCTACCGCACCGGCGATCTGGTCCGACGCCGGCGCGGGGTTTTGCACTTCCTTCGTCGTGCTGACGATCAGGTGAAGGTTCGTGGTTTCCGCATCGAGCTCGGCGAGGTCGAAGGCGCGCTCGGATCGGTGGCAGGTGTGTTCCGCGCGGCAGCCACCGTTCGCGTCGATGCGGCGGGTACCGGAAGTCTGCACGGATATGTGGTTCCCGAAGGTGCAACCACGCTCGATTCGGTACTGGTGCGCAAGGAGATTGCGCGGCTCCTACCCGAACACATGGTGCCGCAGACCATCACGGTGCTCGAAGCACTACCACTCACCCTCAACGGGAAGGTGGACCGGAAGGCATTGCCCGACACCGCGCCGGATCGCGTGCAGAGCCCGCTCGTGGCCGTCGATGCGGATCGTCGGGCACGGCTCGAGTCGCTGAGCCCGGGCTGGCAGGACGTGCTGCCACTCGGTCCCTTGCAGGAAGGCATGTACTTCCAGTCGGTTCTCGACGGCGCCGGCGGCACGGATGTCTATCACATGCAGCCGCGATTCGAGTTCTCCGCCGATGCCGCCGTCGACGTTCGCTCAATCCGAGCAGCGGGGGATGCGCTCTTGCGGCGCTATCCGAACCTGCGGGCCGGCTTCACACACGCCGGTTTCGACGCTCCGGTGCAGTTCGTGCCCAGGGCAGCCGAAATGCCTTTCCGCGAAATCGATCTGAGCGCAGTCGCACCCGAGGACTTGGATATCGAGGTCCGCGCCGTCGACGAGGCTGAATTCGGCAGGCTGTTCGACTTGAGTGCGCCGCCACTCATTCGAATGGTGTTGGTCTGGTTGCCAGGTGGGGGAGCGCACCTCGTCTTCACTCAGCACCACCTGCTGACCGACGGTTGGTCGCAGACCTTGATGTACGCGGAGTTGTTTGCGCTCTACGAGTTTGCTCGCACACACGGCACGGACCCGGTTGGACTCGACGGCGCGCTCGACAAGCCTGCGGACTTCCGTGATCACCTGCGATGGATCGCCGAAGCGGATCGCACGGACGCCATCTCGTCCTGGAAGGACTACCTCGCGGATCTCGAGCAACCCACACTCGTGGGTGGTACGGGATCAGGCGGGCGCGCTCCGTTGCCGGTGTTCACCCGGGTTCAGCTCGAACAGAGCATCACCGAGCACGTACGCGAGCTGGCCAGACGTAGCGGAGTGACGCTGTCCACCGTCGTCTCTGCGGCGTGGGGCCTGGCATTGCGCGCCGTGACGGGGCGTGACGACGTGGTCTTCGGATCGACGGTTTCGGGACGTTCACCCGAGGTCGAGGGCGCCGACCGCATGGTGGGCTTGGCGCTCAACACCATTCCCGTGCGTGTCCGGGTCCGGCCAGGCGAGGAGATCTCGGCGTTGCTCGGACGCCTGTTCCGTGAACAAGGTTCGCTGCTGGGGCATCACCATCTCGGGCTCGGCGACGTGCAGCGAAGTGCAGGGTTCGCCACGCTCTTCGACACGCTCTACGTTTTCCGCAACACCCCTCGCGACGAACAGGCACGTCGAGACACGTTCGGTCGCAGTGGAATCGTCGGGTTCGATGCGGTGGACGGCACGCACTATGCGCTCACGCTCGACGTGGATCCGGGTGTGGGGGACGCGGCGATGGCGCTCACACTCGAAAACCGTCCTGACCTGATTCCGCACGACGTGGCTCAGGACATCCTGTCCCGCACCATCACGATTCTCGAAGTGATGGCGAATTCCGATACCGCCACGGTGGCGGACACGGCGGTTCCGCTTTCGCGCACCCCCGCGGAATTCGCTTCGGAGCACGTCGTGATGCCACGGCCGGACCAGGCCGGCGGTAGCGTGGACGCACTACTGCGCGAAAGGGCAGCGGCAACTCCGGACGAGACGGCGCTGGTCTTCGGAGACGTCACACTGAGCGCAGCCGAGATGAACTCTCGGGTGGACAGACTGGCACGGATACTCGCGTCGGCGCTGGGGCAGTCGGTACCAGGCGGGGGACCGACCCGTGTTGTCGCGCTCGCACTTCCGCGTACTGCCGATCACGTCGTCGCAATCTTCGCCGTCATGAGAACCGGAGCGGCCTACCTTCCCTTGGATCTGGCTCACCCGCCGGCACGCCTGCGCGAACTCATCCTCGACAGCGATGCGGCGCTGGTAGTCACCACGACTCAGACGCGTGACCTCGTAGTTCCCGATGGACAGGCATGTCTGGTACTCGACGACCCGGACGTGGCCGGGGTACTCGACGGGCAGTCTTCGGCACCAGTTGTCGACGAGGCTGCGGTCTGCGGGCCGACCTCACCGGACCAGCCTGCCTACGTCATCTACACCTCGGGCAGTACCGGAAAACCCAAGGGCGTCGTGGTGGGTCACCGCGGGTTGACGACGATGTATCACAATCACAAGGCCGAGATATTCACTCCGACCGAAAACAGTGTGGGTGGCCGACGTCTGCGCATCGCGCATACAGTCTCGTTCTCGTTCGACATGTCGTGGGAGGAACTGTTCTGGTTGCTCGCGGGGCACGAAGTTCACGTGATCGACGAGCAGGCGCGACTGGACCCCGCGTCTCTGGTGAAGCATTACCGCGAAGTCGGTATCGACGTCGTGAATGTAACCCCCTCGTATGCCAGGGAACTGATGGCCGCCGGTCTCCTCGACGGTGAGCGGACGCCGGTGTTGGTGATGCTCGGCGGAGAAGCTGTACCTGCCGAGTTGTGGTCGCGATTGCGCGATCAGGACGGTGTCGACGGGTACGACCTTTACGGGCCGACGGAGTTCACGATCAACGCGATGGGATCCCCGGTTCAGGGGAGCGAGACACCCTGCTTGGGTCGTCCGATTCTGAACGCGTCTGCGCGGGTACTCGATTCGGGTCTGCGGGAGGTACCGATCGGAGCGGCGGGCGAGCTGTACATGTCCGGAGACGGAACGGCGATGGGTTACCTTCACCGGACCGCGTTGACCTCCGCTGTGTTCGTTGCTGATCCCTACTCCGTCGGCAAGCGCATGTACCGCACGGGCGATGTCGTACTGCGTCGTCGCGACGGTGAACTCGAATACCTGGGTCGCGCGGACCATCAGGTCAAGATCCGAGGCATTCGGATCGAATTGGGTGAAGTGGAATCCGCGTTGGCGTCGTTGCCGGGAGTGTTGCGAGCGGCAGCGTCCGTCCGTAGCGAAGGCGGTGCGCCGCCGAGACTGGTCGGCTACGTCATCGAAGAACCCGGTGCCGATTCAACCGATCTGCGAGCTGCGTTGCGGGAACGCGTACCGGCACACCTGGTTCCGTCGGACATCGTCGTCGTGGATTCGATTCCGCTGACGCCCAACGGAAAACTGGACCGCGGTGCGTTGCCGGCACCCCCCGCCCGAGTAGCTGCCCGAGCACCGCGAACCGAGATGGAAAGGCAACTGTGCCAGGTCTTTGCGCGGGTACTCGGCGTCGAGGCAGTCGATCCCGAAGAGAGTTTCTTCGATCTCGGCGGCGACTCGCTTCGAGCAATGCGACTGGTGGGGGAGATGGAGCACGACCTGTCGGTGAGCGTCGGTGTGGCAACGCTGATGGCCCGTCCGACAGTCGCCGAGCTCGCAGCACACCTTGACGAGTCGGCGTCCGAAATCGATCTGAGTCGCGATCGCCTCCTGACACTGCGAGCCGAAGGCAGCGGAGAACCACTGTTCTGCGTGCATCCGGCCGGTGGATTCGCTTGGCCCTTTGCGCCTTTGACCGGTGTTCTCGAGGCCGACCGTCCACTGTTCGGCCTGCAACTGCCCACAGTTGCCGGTGAGCCACTCGAACCGACGAACGTGGACCAACTGGCAGCGATGTACGTCGACACGATTCGCGGCGTGCAACCGAGCGGGCCGTACCACCTGCTCGGCTACTCGTTCGGTGGCAACGTCGTTGCCGCGATGGCGGCTCAGCTGGTCGATATCGGCGAGACGGTGGAGTTCGCCGGTCTGATCGATACTCATCCACTGGGAGATCGTGACGATCACGGTCGCGACGATTCCGACGACCGAGATCTGGCCGCCGCCCTGCCACCCGAGATCCTCACTCAGGCACCGGGACTGGTCGACGCTGTTCGGGCGGGTTTTGATGCCACTCGTTTGCTCGTGGCCAGTTCGACCGACACAACCTACGACGGACCGGTTACTCTGATCACCGCCGACGCCGAGGCGTCCGGACAGCTGCTGGCCGATCGCTGGCGCAGAGTCCGCGGGGACCGGGACATGGCAGTACACCATCTGCCGTACGACCACGCCGGATTGGTGACCCCAGCCGGGTGGGCGGCGATCGCCCCGCTGCTCGACAGCCATTTGTCGAAACGCACGGCCACATAGTTCGAAAACCACACAGTTGAAACACAATGGGAGCTCAATGATGAAGTCCACACCGCCCCTCGCGATACGGAGTTGGCGACGATTCGTCGCCATCGCAGGGTTGCTGATCGTCGCACTCGTGGCGATGATCGGTTGCAGTAGCGATTCGAACGACGAACCGACCAAGGCTGCAGAGCCCACGACCCGCGTGATCGAAACCGAGAAGGGCTCGGTCACCGTGCCCGCGTCGGCGGAGCGCATCGTGGTTCTGAGCGGCGGTCTCGCCGGATACCTGTACGCCCTGGACGCACCGGTGGTTGCCACCGATACCCGCGTCCTCGGTGTCACGAACCTCGACGGTGGATTCCCGCCGGCTTGGGCGGACGCCGCAAAGGCGCAGGGCACCAAGGAATTGCCGGCCGGCGAGCAGCTCAACATCGAAGCCGTCGCGGCGGCTGAGCCCGACCTGATCATCGGCGGTGGCCAGGGAATCACCTCCGTTCAGTCCGAGGAACTCTACGATCAGCTCACTGCTATCGCACCCACCGTCTTGGTCCCCAAGACGGTCGCCGCGTGGGACAAGCAGCTCGAAATCGTCGCCGACGCGGCGGGCCGTTCCGACCAGGTTCCGGCGCTGATGAGCGCATACGAGGACAAGGTCAAAGAGGTCAAGGGCAAGATCAAGGTTCCCGAGGGCAACGTCGTCTACTTCCTCTCGGTCTCGAGCAACAAGCCGTACCTCGTTCCGCCGACGGCCGCGCTGCCCGCGATGCTCGCCGAGCTCGGTTTCAAGGCCGACGACGTCATGGCCAAGGCCGGCAACCCGCAGCTCTTCGGCTCGGGTGACTCGTTCGAGGTCAGCCCGGAACTGCTCTCGCAGGTCGCCGATGCTCCTGTCGCCTTTGTGATTCCGGTGTCCGGTCGCCCGATGGCCGAACTTGCCACCGATCCGCTTTACTCGCAGTTGCCGTCCTTCAAGGCAGGCACGACGTTCGAGCTCCCCGCCAGCAGCTACCGTCCTGACTACGACGGCGCAATGGCTACCCTCGACCTGATCGGCCAGACCTTCGCATGACTCGATTCGGTGGGCTGGTGATCGATGTTTCACCCTTGCGGACCAGCCGTCCCTTCAGGTACGCCTTTTCCGCGCGATTGATCTCGCTGCTCGGGATCGGACTGCTCGTCGTAGCCGTCCCCGCGCAGACGTACCAGCTCACCGGCTCGACCTTGCAGGTTGCCGGAGTGTCCACGGCGATGGCCATCGCCATGTTCTTCGGCAGCCTGTTCGGCGGCGTGCTCGCTGACCGTTACGATCGGCGACGGACCATCCAGTTGGCCCGCAGTGCTGCGGGTCTCGGCTTTGTCATTCTCGGGTGCAATGCGCTCTTGCCACACCCGTCGATGTGGGTCATCTACGTCGCGGCAGCTGTCGACGGCTTGGCCGGCGGTGTCAGCAGCTCGGCCTTGATGGCTTTGATGCCGACGTTGTTGCCGCGCAACAAGATGGCTGCGGCCGGCGCTTTGGTAGCGCTGACCACCGACATCGGGACGATGATCTCGCCGGCAATCGCCGGCGTGATCATCGCCTCCGGCGGCATTCCCGCGACATACTTTGTTGCTGCGGTGGCCACCGCAGCAACTGTCACGTTGTTCCAAGCCATCGGCCCTTCCCCTGCACCGGGCACGAATCACGAAAGCCCGATGCGCGCGCTGGTGACCGGCGTGAAATTCGCCGGCACGCACACAGTCATTCGCGGCATCCTGATCAGCGGTCTGTTGGTCATGTTCGTCAGCGGGCCGATGGTGTTGCTGCCTGCCTTCGTCGACCAGGTTCTCGGCGGCGGACCCACCATGCTCGGTCTGCTCTACGGCGCCCCCGCTGTCGGCGCTGTGGTCGGTTCCCTCACCAGCGGTTGGACCGGACGAGTCCACCGCAACGGCGCCGCGATGTTGATCTCTGTTGCGCTGATGCCTCTCGGCCTGGTGGTACTGGGTGCGTCGGGAGCAGCGATTGTCGCGTTCCTGGGCCTGGCCGGATTCGGCCTCGGCCGCGCACTCAACGACATTCTGAGATTTGCAGTCCTTCAACAGAACACGCCGGACGAATTGCGCGGACGCGTGTCCAGTCTGTGGATGGTGCAAGCCGTCACGGGTACGGCGATCGGTTCGATGGCAGCCGGGTTCCTCGGGCAGTGGCTCGAGCCTGGCCCCGCGCTACTGGTCTTGGGGCTCGCCGGTGTGACACTGGGCCTGGTGCTCCTGGCAGCATTGGGTTCGGTGCGCCGGGTAACTTCGGAGATCAACGAAGTCGATCTCTCCGAAAACACTGTGCCGGTGGGGAATGCTCCGCCGGAAAAGGAAGGTAGTTCATGAACCGAGGAGACCACCTCGCGACCATCGCCGAAGTTCTGGCGGGAACCACCGGCGCAAAAGTGCCGTACCCCATCGGCATTCGCGAACTCGAAGTTGTTCGCAGCGAAATGGTCGGGACCGGACTGTTGCGTCTGACCTTGGGTGGACCGGAGTTGGCGGGCTTCGAATCGCACGCTCCCGACGAGCATGTTCGCCTGGTCTACCCGGATGCAGACGGAACTTTACGTCTACCCGAACGCGACGGATTCAGCCTGAAGTGGCCTCGTCCATTGCCGATCTCGCGTGAGTACACCGTCCGTCGATACGACGCCGAGGCGGGGGAGCTGGACCTCGACTTCGCGCTCCACGATGGTGGGTACGCCTCTGATTGGGCTCAGGCGGCGACCGTCGGCACTCGGGTGCACGTGGCAGGTCCGCCCGGTGGCGTCGTGGTTCCGTGGACGTACGACCGCTATCTGCTGGCCGGTGACATCACCGCCCTTCCTGCCATTGCTCGTTGGCTCGAGATGATGCCCGCTGCTGCCGCCGGGTGGGTGTTCGTCGAGATCACCGACCCTTCACAGGAAATCGAACTCACTGTTCCGGAAGGCGTCGAGGTGCGATGGCTGCACCGCGGTGACGTCCCAGCCGGTCACTCGGATCTGCTCGAGCAGGCAGTACGGACGGTCACCGTGCCCGAAGGTGAGCGTGTCTACGCCTGGATCTCCGGTGAGGCCACCAGTCTCAAGCCCATTCGCAGATTCGTGCGCGACGAACTCGGCCTGAGTTCGGGCGACCACCTGATCACGGGCTACTGGAAGCGCGGAGTCGCAGACTTCGACGAGGACGACGACGGCCACTGAACATCGGTTGATGCCGGTTTCGGCATCGTCACCGCGACAACGAGTCCGACAATCGCAACGATTGCCGCCACTCCGAAAGCTGTGGCGAATGCCGAGTGCTGGGGAAGGCCGCCGGATGAAGTCGCGCTCGCGATGATCCCGGCGGCAATTTGGGTTCCCACAGCAGAACCCAGCGATCTGGCGATCGTGACTATTGCCGTCGTGACACCTACGCGGTCTGCCGGTGCGCTGTCGGCGGAGATGACGAACACTGCCGTCGACGCGGCGGCAACGCCGGTACCCGCAAGGATCAGCACCACAACGATCTGCCACATCGTTGTTGCAAAGACGCCGACGGCGCCGCTCAGGCCGAGGAAGGCAACTCCCGCTACCGCAATGGCTTTCGTGCCGACCCGTTGTGCGAGCTTTCCGGAGATCACCGACGCGATGACCGCTGCGCCGTAGCCGACGCACAGCAGGAAGCCGATGGCGCTGGTCGACGCACCGCGGCCGAATCCGCTCTCTGCCGGCACGGCGAGTTGTTGCGGAAGTAGATAGACAACAGCGCCGTAGGTGAACCCGAAAACCACGCCGACGACCACGGCGCTCCACATCGAACGATGCCGCATCATCGTCAGGTCGACCATCGGCTCCGTTGTCCGGCTCTGATACCTGGCCCAGATCGCGAACACGGCAGCGGAAGCGAGAACCAGCAGCATCGACGTCGGTGCGCCCCACCCGTTGCTCGATGCGCTCGCCAGCCACGCCGTCAGCGTCAACAATCCCAGAGCCAATCCGCCCGCTCCCGGCCAATCGAGTCGGCCGCCGACGTTCGACATGTGATCTCGTGGTGTGCTCACGGCAAAAGCAATTGCGCCGAGCAAAACGAACGCGGTCGGAACTGCATACATCGCGGTGCGTGAGACGTTTTCCGCGACGGGCCCGGACAATACGACTCCCAGAGCGCCGCCGGCCACTACAACAGCCCCGAGCAAACCCGTGGCCGTCTTCAGTCGGTCCGAGGATAAAGTGCGTCGTAGGACCACGAAGCTCACGGGAAGCAACCCGAGCCCGAATCCCTGGAGAAATTGGCCGAGGACGAACAGCGGGAAGATCGTTGCGAGAGCGGACACGCTGCCGCCCAGGACAACGATTGTCGTGATCGCGAGCAAGGTGGGGCGGGCGCCGTACACGTCGGCTATTCGCCCGGCCATCGGCGTGACGAGGACAGTGCTCAACGTCAGAGCGACGGATGCGAGCGCTCCGACGTCGGCCGTCACTCCGAAGTCTCTCTGTATCAGGGGGAGTGCGGGGACGATGATGCTTTCGAGCGCGGCCACGGCAGCGATCAGCAGGGTCAGGCTTGCGATAGTTGCTACCGGTCGCGGCTGATTGCCGGAGACGCTCTCTGTGGTCATCGTGCTCTCTTTCGATCGGGGAGTGAGGAGCTTATGGACGCGACGAAACGCCGCCCCTCCAAGAGCTCGGAAGGGTTGTGGCACTGGATATATCGGGCTGTGAAGTAGACCGTCTCTTTATTTCGTTACGCGTACCGTTATTGTGGAGAAATGTAATCGGATTCAGCGCACAAAGCAAGAGTCGGATGGGGTGGAAATGGTGCCATGTATCGCCAGATCGCAACGGGCAGACTTTTGCTGCTACCGTCGGTCGGTGTCAGGCGATGTGACGATGGGGCTCATTTCTCGATGAGCATGACGCTGGTCACCAAAATGCTTCTCCGAGCAGGGAGTTCATCTGCCGGACACATCCAAGGTCCCCGTTTGAATGCCGGGTTTGTTAGCTTTCTGCCTGTGACGCGACGTCACGGAAAGTTCACGAATCACGGAGGATCATCATGGGTTCTATTTCAACGATCATCGGAATCTTCGAGCTCTACAAGCTTCTCGAGCCGCTGCTGAGCTCGCTGAGCTGATTCAGGTGTGATTTCGCTGTTGAGCCGGGGCGCCGAGGGACTCGGCTCGACAGCGGATCTCGAGGATCCGGCGCGATCAGGACCCGTGGAACGGATGTCGGCACCGGCAGAATTCCATCGCTCCGGTGTAGTGGTCCATCACCAGGATTTCTGCACACCGAGCGGGCTGCGGTGCGAACCTGAGGCAGCGCTCGATCCACCCGCGCTCCAGCGAAGGGGCGGTGTGCGCGCAGTTCCCGCATCGGCCGGGACGTTCGGCGACACGTACGGAACCGTAGTGCTCCGGGGGCATGCCAAACATCTTGGTGGTGCGATGTTTCCAGGGCAATGGTTCGGCTCGAGCGGAAGCTATGTCACGAAAGCCCGGCGGCGATATGCGAGGACCGAACCCGTTGAGCTGCGCTACCTGGATCCCTGATAATCCGATTGCCCAGACTGAGTTTTTTGGTGCAAGTTGCGGCTACTGCGCTGACGCCCAGAAATTCTCGGACTATCTGGGCAACGATCATGCGGTGGTAACCGCGAACAGAATCCGATCCGGCTCGCGTTGCATACGGGTGATCGCGACGCGGCCCCCGATCCAAGCACCAAGTGCACCAATCGCAACAGCGACAGGGATGGCGAAATAATTCACCGGGTTCGGTAGCAGCGCCCCGAGTAGAACGCCGGGCGCCGTTGTCGCGGCGAAGATGACGATGGCGAGGATGATCAGTCCGAAGGACGAGCCATTGAAGGATCCGCGGGTGTTGAGGGAGAACGTCTTCTTCATCTCCGGGACCGGGTAGGGGGCTTTGGCGGATATCGCTACTGCCAGTCCTGCACCGACTCCCATCATCGAAATGCCGACGGCGAGCGGCACGGCCAGTCGGTCGGTCCCGAGGTCCCCGAAGATCCGTACAGCAGCTGTTGCGACGACCACGAAGGGTGTCATCACGATCGCCCACGCGATTTGTCGGCCCCGGACGTCAGCGGCAGCGGCTTCGGGGATCATCACCAGATGCCAGATCGATGCGCCGTCGAATCCGTACAGATTCGATCCGGCTGCCATTGCCAGGTAGATCAGGAACCAGGCACCCCATGCGGCGGAGAAGGGGATCGATGACGAGATCAGCGGTCCGAAGCCGGAGACCAAGGTCATGATGGCAACGGAGAGCAGTTGTGTTCGTCGGCGCATGTCTCCGTGCCAGAGCGAAAGCTCGCGAGAGATGACGGTGCCCAGTCGGGATGCGCGCCAACCGGTTCGAATGTCGCGGCCCTGGTTCTTCAATTGCACGGAAGTGGCGCCCGCTGATTCTGCGACCTTCCCGTTGAAGTAGCGAACGACCAGGCGTTGCCATGACCACAGCAGTGCGAGATCGACCAGCACCAGGGCGAGGACTGCTCCGGCGGCGAGGAGCCAGGCGCCTCCTGCTGCTGCGTCGACACTGGTGATTCCCCACGCGAACGGGATCGAATGCGCGACCGTGAGCGGCCACGTGACGTCGCCGTCCACGACCGTGCCGAGGCGACTCTGCAGCGGAAATTGCAGCAGATACAGTCCGCCGAAGAACGTGCCGAATGCCAACAGTCCCAGTTCGCGGCTGCGACGACTCCGCAGGAGCTGCGACATCGCCAGCATCGCGACCCGTGAGGTGCCGACAATGAGCAGGACCGTTGCGGGCCAAGCGATAATGGCCAATGGCAGTGCGGCAGGGTGGTGTGTAGCGGCATAAATTGGAATCGCTGCTGCAGCCAACGCGGTAATCGGCACGGTCATACCGACCAGCGACGTCGAGAACAGTGCTCTGGCGAGTCGGACGGGTTCCAGGGGGAGTAGTTGGAAATGTCTGGGGTGAAGATTGTCATCTGACAGACCAGACATGATCGGCATCAAGATCCACATCACGCCGATAGCCGAAAGTGCGAGACTGGTTGTGCCGCTGACGAGATCGGGGGAAACACCGTTCTTTCCCGAAGCTCGTAGGCACAGTAGCGCTGCCCCCAGAACCCCGAACAACGCTGCAATGACCTTGATTACAGCTCTTCCACCGGTGAACTGACGTTTGTAGAGGGTCATGCGCATGCGGAGAACAGTGCGCCACACAGAGACCGACGGGTTCCAGTGTGTCGGTGAAAAGCTGGTGGTGGTCATGCGCGCATCCATGACAGTCCGTCGGGACTGGGACTGCGGCTACCGACAAGGCGAACGAATGCCTCGTCGAGAGTGTTGCCTGCGCGCACCTCGTCGACCGTTCCTGAAGCCACGACGCGACCGTCTGCGATGACTCCGATGTGAGTACACAGTTGTTCGACAAGGGCCATCACGTGACTGGAAAGAATGACCGAGCCACCTGAGTGGACGAACGAGAGCAGAATGCTCCGAATTCCGGCCGAAGAAATGGGGTCGACAGCTTCGAACGGCTCATCCAGTACCAGTAAGCGAGGGCCGTGCAACAAGGCCGAGGCCAACCCGATTTTCTTCGTCATGCCCGCTGAATAATCGGCGATGACCGTTCCACCTGCATCGGCGAGATCGAGCGCGGCCAACAGTTCGTCGCGTCGTGACGCGATGACGTCCTCTGGCATACCGCGCAGTCGCCCGAAATAGGTGAGTAGTTCATGACCGGTGAACTGGGCGGGTAGCGCCAAACCGTCGGGTAGGACGCCGAGCAGACTCTTCGCTGCCACAGGGTCGTTCCACACGTCGTAGCCGTACACCAGGCTGCGACCGTAGTGCGGGCGAAGCAATCCGACAGCCATCGACAATGTGGTCGTTTTTCCCGCACCATTCGGGCCAACCAGTCCGAACAACGAACCTGAGGGCACCGCAAGAGAAAGGTCGTTCACAGCAACTTTCGCGCCGAACGCCATGCAGAGGTGTTCCACTTGCAAAGCCATCGGTCCGGGAGGTAACTGTCCTGTCTCGGGGAGAGGGTGCATCGATCGAGGGTAACTGTCCGGAGCCATGTGCGCGGAGACGGAGCGGAGCGATGCAGGCTGCGTGCACCGAATGTCATTCCTAGGTGGGGGTTGCGACATGAGTCGCTGGTTCGCAAGGGGAGCGGATGGCAGGAGTCGAACCTGCGTGGACGGTTTTGCAGACCGCTGCCTTGCCGCTCGGCCACACCCGCATTGATCCAATTATGTTCGTAGTGAACAACAGTCGCCACCATTGTGATCAGGGTGAGTTGATCGCCGTGTGACGGATCGCAGGGAGTGCGGGGGAAGTGCCGGGTCAGGCGCGGGAGAACACCGCGACCAGGAATTCGGAATCCTCCTTGAACGGGCGAAGATCCCACGTGGAGAGCAGCAGATCAGCCTCGAGGCCACTCGCGGTCGCGTCGGCGAGAAACTCGGGGAACTCGTAGCCACGGCCGGCACCGAATCCGATGACCACTCGGCCGCTCGGAGCGAGATGACGAGCAAATCCTGAAAATACTGCTTGCCTGGTGGACGGAGCGAGAAACGCCACCACGTTGCCTGCCGACACGATGACGTCGAAATCTGCCTCGACACCGCGGGCCGGCAGATCGAGTTCGGCGAGATCGCCGACAAGCCACGTCGGTCCGGGGTGGTCTTCTTCTGCGGCAGCGATGAGAACCGGGTCGACATCGACTCCGACAACCACATGCCCGACGTCGTGCAGATAACCGCCGAGTCGGCCAGGCCCGCACCCTGCATCGAGAACCCGGCCACCGCGTCCGAGCATCGCGTCGATCAAACGTGCTTCCCCGACAATGTCCTTGCCGTCCGCTCTCATGGAACGGAAACGCTCGACATATCGTGTGGAATGCGTCGAGTCGGCTGCAGTGATCTCTTCCCACTGGCTGGGGATGCGCTCGTTCGGGGCGTGTGCAGTCATCTTTCGAGGGTACCGACAGCTCACCGGGTGCCGACGACCGTCCCGTCTGCGGCATATCCGACGAGGGTTGGACGAGGGGACGTGAGCGACAGGGGAATCCATCCGTAGAAGCGGTCTTCGGCAAGAATTGTCGGATAGATATGGCCGTCTGCGGTGTGAAGTTCGGCTCGGACAGCACCTCCCGCCCCTGCGTCGTAGGTCGCCTCGTGCGGACCGGCCTCGTACCCGGCGCCGCCCCCGAATGAATCCGCGCCGTACAAGTCAATTGATCTGCAGCCGTGTCCGAGGCCGATGAATTTCGACGGACCAACCTTGTCGATGTCGGCTGACGCCTCGAAAACCGGGGCGACGCACCTCCAGCCATTGGCGCCGTGGGCGACAAAGACGCTGAACAAGGTTCCGTCAGGTCCGGGAATGGACCCGACCCGCTCGGCGGTGGACGGATCTATTCCGCCGTTGGTTCCCGGCATCGTCTGCCAACCCGAGTACATGTCGGTGAACGCTTTCGGCATCATCCCCGTGGCAGCGGCGCAGCCCACCACCACTGCTGCGCAGATCGCCGCGACGAGAACGATGGCACCGACGCGACGGCGTGGAGCCTTGGTTGCCCCAATGTTGTTTTCGGTAGCCATGATTCGGGTGCGTACGGCATCTTGGACGTTCTCGGGCCAGAGTTCGGCGGAAACCGTATCGCTCGGCCGCAGCTTCTCGAGCGTGGTCAGCAGATCTTTGGTCATGGGGTACTCCCCTGTTCGGCGGCAGCGCAAGGTCGGGCGGTGTTCATCGGGATTACGGTGACGGATTCTGAAGGCAACCCGGCGCGCAATCGACGCCGAGCGCGAAAGAGACGAACATGCATGGCCGGAACCGAACACCCAGCGACCCGCGCGGCTTCGGTGGCGGTCAACCCGTCCCAGGCAGTCAGGAGCAGGGCTTCACGTTCGGTGACGGTGAGTGTTGCCAGTGCTTCGAGCAGTTCCGTGCGTTCGGTGACAGTGACGTCGGCGCCCGGCGTCGATGCCGCAATCTGCTCGATGCGTCCCATCTTCTCGGTGAGCGCGTCAAGGCGCCGAACGCTGCGACGGTTATTGTTCACGGTGTTTCGAGCCACCACCAACAGCCATGGCAGTGCCGGCTCGGGCACTTCGTCCAAGCGTCGCCAGGCAACGAGGAACGTCTCGGAGACAACCTCCTGCGCGCTGTGATGATCAACGTGGCGACAGGTATACGCGAACACCCGACCGGCGTAGGCGTCCCACAGGGCGGTGAACCGGTCTTCGCCGCTCGGCGGCGGTTGTTCCTCGGATTTCGGGGTCATATGAAGAGATGTCCGGCTGGTTGCTGATCCTTACAGCCGCTGAGCTAATGGACGGTTTGGCGTCTTACTCCGGCCGAGAACTCCCACTGTCAGAAGCAACAGAGCGAGGATGTACAGCGTCATGATCCAGATGCCCGCAGCGGCGGGCTGCCACTTGTTCGCCTGGCCGAGCAGGATGAGGGCGTCAGAGGTGAGGAACAGCGCGCCGCCGATACCGGTGATCGAGTTGTACGTCAGTGCGGTTGATGCGGTTCCCACCAGGATTGCGGCGTACACGGGGACGGCAATTCGAAGTTCAGGTTCGAGACCGGTCCAGGTGTACGACACTAGAGCGATCCCAGCGACGGTGTAAGCGCACAGAAACCATGGCCGCCTTCGTATCTCCCGAAGCGCGCCGTGTGAGAGAAAGAATCGGATGAAGCAGAGGTGACCGATCGCGAAGGCTGCCATCCCGATGACAAACGTGGAGTCCCAGATCAGGAACAAATCTCCGAAAGCACAGGCAATCAGCGCAGCAGCAACAATTCGAGGTCCGCGTCGGGCGACAACCCAGGCAGCCAGAATCGGCGCGAGCATGACCTTGGTGATCCCGTCCCAGGGCGCAGCATCAGCGGCATTGAGGATCAGATGGACAATCGCTACCGCTGAAAACCCGACAAACCATGGCGACCGGATGGTGCTCGGCAGTCCGGCGTCGCAATCAGATTCACGCATCGGCTCAGTGTAGGAAGTCCGCTGCACGCTCGGCGAGGTCGAGCGCCGGCTGGGGGAGTATGCCGAGGATGAGCGTGACACCGGCGCCGAGGCCGATCACACTGCTGGTCAGTGCACTCGGTACCACGACGGTCGGAGCGTCTGCGGCCGATTCGGTGAAGAACATCAACACGATCACTCGCACGTAGAAGTACGCGGCGATCGCGCTGCACAGGACACCGACGATCACGAGAGGTGCGGCCCCGCCCTCGGCTGCCGCGCTGAACACCGCGAACTTTCCGATGAACCCACTGGTCAACGGGATCCCGGCGAAAGCCAACAGGAACAGTGCAAACACAACTCCGACCAGCGGTGAGCGCCGGCCCAATCCGGCCCAGCGCGAGAGCGTCGCGACCTCACCGTCTGCGTCCCGAACCAGACTCACGACGGCGAACGCGCCCACGGTGCTGAATCCGTAGGCCAGAAGGTAGAACATCGCCGAGGCCAGGCCGGCATCCGAATCCGCAACCACAGCGGTCAGAATGAATCCGGTGTGCGCGATGGCCGAATACGCGAGCATCCGCTTCATATCGGTTTGCGTCACAGCGACGATCGATCCGACAACCATCGTGAGAATCGCGACCGCCCACATCAGTGGACGCCAGTTCACGTACTCGTTCGGCAGAGCCACATAGAAGACACGAAGGATGGCACCGAATGCGGCGATCTTGGTCGCAGTAGCCATGAAACTGGTGATCGGCGTCGGCGCCCCTTGATAGACGTCGGGAATCCACGAATGGAACGGCACGGCACCGACTTTGAACAGTAATCCCACGGCCACGAGTGCTGTCCCGAGCCACAGGAAGGCGTCGGTACCCGACCCGCTGCGTGCTGCGTCGGCGATACCGGAGAGCGTGACCGTCCCGGCATAGCCGTACAGCAACGCGATTCCGAAAACGAAGAACGCCGACGAAAATGCCCCGAGCAGAAAGTACTTGAGCGCAGCTTCCTGGGAGAGCATGCGACGTCGGCGTGCCAGACCACACAGGAGATACAGAGGTAGTGAGAACACCTCGAGCGCAACGAACATCGTCAGCAGATCGTTGGACGCGGGAAAAAGGAGCATGCCGCCGACAGCGAAGAGGGTGAGCGGAAAGACCTCGGTCTGGGCGATACCGACCTTGACCGCTTCTTGTTCCGCAACACTTCCGGGGACGCTCGACGCTTGAGGGGTGAAACCGCCGAGCGCGTCGTGTTGCGCGATCACCTCGGCGGTGTTGCCCGAGCCTCGCTCGGCGATCAGCAGTACTGCGGGGATCGACACGAGAAGGATCGTGGCCTGTAGGAAAAGGGTCGGACCGTCGACCGCTACAGAACCCATCATCGCCGTCGACCGCGTGCCGGCGAGTAGAAGCACTGCCACGAACGCGGCCGCCAAACCTGCGACACCGAGGACGAGTTGCACGGGGTATCGAATGCGCCGGGGTGCAAACGCCTCGATGAGTACGCCCACAACCGCAACACCGAACACGATCAACATTGGCGAGAGCAAGCTGTATTCGACACTGGGTGACGCCGTGCCGGCTGAGCCGAGGATTGTCACGTCGTTGAAGGAACTCATTTGTGGGCACCTCCTTCGTGGTCGGCGACGAGCGGGGTCGGAGCCTCGTCGACGACCGTATGGCTCACTGCAGGAGTGATGACGTCCAAGGCAGGCTTGGGGTAGATGCCGAGAAGCAACAGGAGTGCGATCAGAGGGGCGACCACCACAAGTTCGCGTCGAGCGAGGTCGCGGATCGTTCCCTGCCCTTCCTTCACAGGTCCGCCCATCATGCGCTGGTAGAGCCAGAGTATGTAGATCGCGGACAGGACAAGCGCGGCAGTCGCCGCGATAGCGGCCACGTGGTATCGCGAATACGTCCCGATCAGCACCAGGAACTCACTGACGAACGGCGCGAGACCCGGCAGCGACAGCGTTGCCAACCCCGCAACGAGGAATGTGCCGGCAAGTACGGGTGCAACTTTCTGGACGCCGCCGTACGCCGCGATCGATCGAGTACCTCGCTGCGAGACGAGGAATCCCGCAATCAAGAACAGAGCCGCAGTGGAGACTCCGTGATTGACCATGTACAGCGCGGAACCCGCCTGGCTCTGGCTGGTCATCGCGAAGATTCCGAGAATGATGAAGCCGAAGTGCGAAATCGACGTGTAGGCGATCAGTCTCATGACGTCTGTTTGCGCGATCGCCAGTGTTGCGCCGTAGACGATCCCGATAACGGCGAGCGTGATGATCCACGGTGCAAAGGTCGACGACGACTCCGGGAACAGTTGCAGGCAGTAGCGAATCATCGCGAACGTGCCCACCTTGTCCACGACCGCCATCATCAACACTGCTGTCGACGGAGTCGATTCCACCGCGGAGTCCGGCAACCAACTGTGCAGCGGCCAGAGCGGTGCTTTCACCGCGAACGCGAACATGAATCCGAGGAACAAGGCGTTGAGCACCCCGGGTCCAACACCGAGTTCACCGCTGTTTGCCGCTGAGGCGATCGCCCGGAAGTCGAAAGTGCCGCTGGCGAAGGGACTCTCGTCGCGCGTGGTGACCACGTACAGGCCGATGACTGCAGCGAGCATGACCAGGCCGCCGAGGAGGTTGTAGAGCAGAAACTTCACGGCTGCGCGAGATCTGCCCACTCCGCCGAACCCGCCGATGAGGAAATACATCGGTATCAGCATTGCCTCGAAGAAAATGTAGAACAAGAGAATGTCCAAGGCGCTGAACGAAATCATCACCATGGACTCGACAACAAGGATCAGCGCGAAATAGGTGTGCGGCATTCTCTTGGGTGATTCCGCGTCTGCCGGGACGTCGTTCCAGCCCGCGATCAGTAGTAATGGCACCAGCACTGCGGTGAGAAGAACCAGAACGAGTGCGATCCCGTCGAGTCCGAGTGTGTAGCTGGTGCCGAAAGCCGGTATCCAGCTGTGGCTTTCGACAAATTGAAATTGTTCGCCGCCGCGGTCGAACGCAACTCCGAGAACGGCGGCGACCACCAGGACTGCCACGGACACAGCCAATGCGAGAGACTTCGCAAATTGGTACGACCGTGCCGGCAGAGCGAGGACAACACCCGCTCCGATGAGCGGAAGCAACCAGAGCACCGTCAGCGCGGGGAAGCCGGTATTGGTCACAGAGTCGCTCACCGCCGCTTCGATCACCACAGTGTCACCGCCATCATTGTCGCGACCACGAGTGTTGCTCCGACAAACATCACCAGCGCGTACGAGCGAACAAACCCGGTCTGTAGCTTCCGCGTGAGCGCGGACAGCCCGGTGACGACCACCGCAAAGCTGCCCACGACGCCGCCTATTCCCTTGGTGTCGAACACTTCCAACGACTTGGTGAGTTGTTGTCCAGGCTTCATGAACACCGTCTCGTTGAAGGCGTCACCGTACAGATCGCGGCGAGCCGCACCGGTCAACGGTGAAACCGGAGTCGGTGCCACAAGTGGAATCTCCCGGGTGGCGTACTCGCGATACGCAATCGCGACGCCGGCGGCAACTGCGAGCAGCGCCAGCGCGGTGATCGACCATGCGGGTATCGGCGGTTCGACGTGATGTGAGCCGACAACCGGTTCGAGCCAGTTCTGCAAGCTGGACCCGATGGTCAGGAGCATCCCGGCGCCGACGGACCCCACCGCCAGGATGATCATCGGAGACGTCATCACCGCCGGAGATTCGTGAGGTTTCTGGTTCTCCCAGCGGGCCTTCCCGAAGAAGGTCATCAGCATCACGCGGCTCATGTAGAAGGCAGTGAGCGTCGCACCCAACAGCGTGACGATGCCCAGCACAACACCCTTGATGCCGCCCTCGCCGATCGCAACCTCGATGATCTTGTCCTTGGAGAAGAACCCGGCAAACGGCGGAACACCGATGATGGCAAGGTATCCGAGCCCGAACGTGACAAAAGTCAGTGGCATGAACGCTCGGAGCCCGCCGTAGCGCCGCATGTCGGTTTCGTCGTTCATCGCGTGCATCACCGAACCCGCGCCGAGGAACAGGCCTGCCTTGAAGAATCCGTGGGTGATCAGATGAAGGATTGCGAAGGCGTATCCAGCTGGTCCGAGACCCGCTGCCAGGACCATGTATCCGATCTGACTCATGGTCGATGCGGCGAGCGCTTTCTTGATGTCGTCCTTCGCGCAGCCGATGATCGCACCGAACAGCAGCGTCACGGCACCGACGATGACAACCACGAGCTGAGCGTCGGGTGCGAGATCGAAGATCGGATTGGAGCGCACGATCAGGTAGACGCCGGCCGTGACCATCGTGGCCGCGTGAATCAGAGCCGAGACGGGGGTGGGGCCCTCCATCGCGTCGCCGAGCCACGACTGCAGTGGCACCTGCGCGGACTTCGCGCATGCAGCGAGGAGGAGCATCAGGCCGATCGCCGTCAGGACACCTTCGCTTGCACCAGACGCGTCGGCGAAGACGCTGCTGAACGAGAGCGAGCCGAACGTGCTGAACATCAACATCATCGCGATCATCAATCCGATGTCGCCCACCCGATTGACGACAAAAGCCTTCTTGGCAGCGGTCGCCGCCGACGGCTTGTGCTGCCAGAAACCGATCAGCAGGTACGACGCCAAACCGACGCCTTCCCAGCCGACGTAGAGCCCGAGGAAGTTGTCGGCGAGCACGAGGAGCAGCATCGCAGCGAGGAAGAGATTGAGGTAGGCGAAGAACTTCCGACGCTCGGGGTCGTGCGCCATGTAGCCGACCGAGTAGATGTGGATCAGCGAACCTACACCGGTGATGAGCAGGACGAAACACATCGACAGTTGATCAAGCTGCAGTCCGAACTCGACCTGAAGACTGTCGACCGGGACCCAACTGAACAGGTGCTCGGTGACGGTGCGGTCGGCGGTGTCGCGGCCGAGCATGGCGATGAAAGACACCACTGCGACGACAAACGACGCGAGTGTCATGACGCAGGCGAATAGGTGGCCCCACGCGTTCGTGCGACGACCCGCCAGCAACAGGACAGCGGCGCCGCACAGGGGCAGGGCGGGGAGCAACCAGATGGCGGACGTGATTCCTCCTGACATGTCAGTACTTCAGCAGGTCTGCGTCGTCGACGGATACAGAACGCCGAGATCGGAAGATGATCATGATGATTGCCAAGCCGACGACTACTTCGGCCGCAGCTACCACCATCGTGAAGAAGGCGAAGATCTGGCCGTCCAGATTGCCGTGCATGCGCGCGAAGGTCACGAATGCCAGGTTCGCGGCGTTGAGCATCAATTCGATACACATGAACACCACGATGGCGTTGCGTCGCAGGAGGACTCCCGCAGCCCCGATGGTGAACAACAGGACCGACAGATACAGGTAATTCTCGGGATTCATCGCGCAGACTCCTCACCGGTACTCGGATCCGGGGAACGCGGAGTGAGTGCGCTGCTGACGGAGAGCGTCGAGAACGTTCCGTCGGGCAACAGTGCCGGCATGTCCACTGCGTTGTGACGTGCGTACACGCCGGGACTGGGGAGGGGAGTGGCCGAGCCCTTGTCGGGATTGCTCTCATCGCTGCCCAGGTACGCGAATCGTTGCTGCGAGAGTTCGCGTTGGCTGAGCGTGGATCCGATCTTCTCCCGATGCGCGAGCATCATCGCGCCAAGTGTCGCCGTGATCAGCAGTGCGCCGGTCAGTTCGAAGGCCCATACGTAGCGGATGAAGATGAGATCGGCGAGAGCGTCGATGTTGCCCTGGTCGAGTCCGGTGAATCCGGTGAACCCCGAGATCGACGCATTTCCGAGGCCGCCGATAAGGAGTAGCCCGAATCCGACGCCGATCACGATCGCGCTGACGCGTTGTCCCCGTAGCGTTTCGACCAAGGAGTCCGAAGAATCCACGCCGACCAGCATCAGGACGAACAGGAACAACATCATCACTGCGCCGGTATAGACGACGATCTGGACGACACCGAGGAACAGTGCGCCCTGCACGATGTAGAAGACGGCCAGGATGATCATCGTCATTGCAAGGAAGAGCGCAGAGTAGACGGCCTTGGGGGCGGCGACCACACCCAAAGCGCTGATCACCGCAAGGGTTCCGAGGATCCAGAACTGCACCGCCTCGCCGGTGGAGGTCGATGTCATCGTTCCCTCCGCCAGGATCGTAGTCGTGACCGCCGCGATCATTTCTCGGTCTCCGGGTTCGGCTCTTGCTCGGGTACTGCCTGTTCGGGAGCTGCTGTGATGTCGCCGCGGTAGTAGTCGTCCTGAGTTGTGCCGGGACGCAGCGCGTGTGGTGGCGCTGCCATGTCGGGTTTCAGGGGCGCGAGAAGGCGGTCCTTCTCGTAGATCAACCCGGCTCGGTTGTCGTCGGTCATCTCGTACTCGTTGGTCATGGTGAGAGCCCGAGTGGGGCAAGCCTCGACGCAGAGGCCACAGCCGATGCACCGCAGGTAGTTGATCTGATACACCCGCCCGTAACGCTCGCCGGGGGAGAACCGTTCTTCTTCGGTGTTGTCAGCACCCTCGACATAGATCGCGTCGGCGGGGCAGGCCCAGGCACACAGTTCGCAACCGATGCACTTCTCGAGTCCGTCCGCATACCGGTTGAGTTGATGGCGACCGTGGTATCCGGGCGCGGTGGGCCGCTTCTCCTCCGGATAGAACTCGGTCTCGGGTTTCTTGAACATTGTCGAGAGCGTCACTCCGAAACCCGCGATAGGTCCGAGGAAATCAGGCATGGGAGTCCTCCGATGTGTCGGAAACATCTGTCCGCCGCGGCGGTGGTACGTTCTGACCCGGTAGTTTTCGGGTCGGCAGCGTTTGACCAGGTAGGGGTGGAACCGGGAAGCCGCCCGACATTGCATCGAAAGGCCGGGTCCCCGAATCGGGCACCAACGCGGCAGTACGGCGTCGGCTGCGGTAAGTCCCGGCCAACACGATCAGGAGCGCAGCTCCGAGAACCAGTGCGACGCAGAGAAGTACGACCCAGGTGTTGTAACCCTCGTTGCGGAACGCACGAACGGTCGCGATCACCATCACCCACACCAAGGCAGCGGGGATGAGAATCTTCCATCCGAGATTCATGAACTGGTCGTAGCGCAATCGAGGAAGCGTGCTGCGCAACCAGATGAAGACGAAGAGGAAGCCCCACACCTTGGCGACAAACCACAGCACCGGCCACCAACCGGAATTGGCGCCGTCCCACAGGTTGAACGGGAACGGTGCGTGCCACCCGCCCAGGAACAGTGTCGTGGCCAGAGCGGACACCGTCACCATGTTCACGTACTCGGCCAGCATGAACATCGCGAACTTGAGTGAGGAGTACTCGGTGTGGAACCCACCCACCAGTTCACCCTCGGCCTCGGGAAGGTCGAAGGGAGCCCTGTTGGTTTCGCCGACCATGGCTGTCACGTAGATCAGGAAGGACGGCAGGAGGAGAAAGACGTACCAGGCACCTTGTTGGGCGCTGACGATGCCGGACGTGGACATCGTGCCGGCGTAGAGGAAGACTGCGGCGAAGGACAGCCCCATTGCTACTTCGTAGGAGATGACCTGCGCGGTCGATCGAAGTGCGCCCAGTAGTGGATACGTCGATCCGGACGACCAGCCGGCAAGCACGATCCCGTACACACCGATTGAAGTCACGGCGAGGATGTAGAGAACTCCGACCGGCAGATCGGTCAGTTGCAGGGGTGAAAGGGTTCCGAAGATCGACACCTGCGGACCGAACGGGATGACGGCAAAGGCCATGAACGCGGGCACGACTGCGATGACGGGCGCGAGGAGATAAATCGGTTTGTCGGCGCCGGTCGGTGTGATGCCCTCCTTGAGGGCGAGCTTGATTCCGTCAGCGAGACTCTGGAGCATTCCACGGGGGCCGACGCGGTTCGGTCCGACACGCATCTGCATGCGTGCCATGACCTTTCGTTCCGCGTAAATTGCCACCAGCGGTGTGAGTACGAGGAACACGAAAATGGCGAGAGCCTTGCCGATCACCAACCACCACGGGTCGTGCCCGAACGCCGACAGGTCGACCGGAGCTGCCACGGTCCCGTACTCGTGGGTGGTCATTGCGCTCCCGCCTTCGCAATCTTCACCACGGAACCCGCGGTAACGCAGAGCGTTTCGTAGATCGTGCTACCCGGTGAATTGAGTGGGAGCCAGACTGTTCGAGGCGGGAGTTCGGTGATCTCCAACGGTAATGTGATGGAACCGGATTCAGTCGACACCGCAACGTGATCGCCGTTGTCGGCGCCGATCTCGGCAGCGGTCTCGGCAGACAAACGCACGAGTGGGAGCCGTGCCGTACCCGCCAGGTTGGGCTCGCCGTCTTGCAATCGGCCGTTGTCGAGCAACATTCGCCAACTCGACAACACTGCCTCGCCCAGTGCCGGTGTGGGCATGGTGCCTGGCGGGACCTGAGGCGAGGTGGGGCGCGATCCGGACCACGCGCCGAGGCGGTGTATCTCCGAGCGTGCGGAATCTGCGTCGGGTAGGCCCAGATCGATGCTCATCTCGGCTGCGATCGCGTGAAGGACGCGCTGATCCGGCATCACTCCTGTCGTTCTCAATGCGGTGTCGAACACGCGCTCGCGGCCTTCCCAATCGAGGAAGGTTCCGGGCTTCTCGGCGACCGGCGCCACGGGGAAGACGACGTCGGCGAGTTCGGTGACTCCGCTGTGACGGATCTCCAAACTCACCACGAAACCTGCTGCTTCGATCGCGGCCCTTGCCTTCGCCGGGTTCGGGAGATCACTCAATTCGACGCCGCCGACAAGAAGGGCAGCAGTCGTCTGCCCCGGATCCAGCAGACTCGCGGCGTCGCGCCCGTCGGATGCCGGGATGGAGACCCCCCACACTGATTCCACCTCCTGACGTGCTGCCGGGTCCGCAACGGGGCGTCCGCCGGGAAGCAATCCCGGTAGTGCGCCGGCCTCGACGGCGCCGCGATCACCAGCGCGGCGTGGGACCCAAGCCAAACAAGCTCCTGTCGCTTCGGCGAGACGTACCGCCGCGGCGAAGCCGCCCGCCACCTCACTGAGTCGTTCGCCCAACAGGATCACTGCACCGGGCTGCCGGAGCAGCTGGCCCTCCTCACTGCTGGGGTGAGACAACGAATCCATCAGAGCTGCTTCACTTCCGGGTACGGTCCGAAGCAAAGAGCCGCCCATCTTCTGCAGGCCGCGCGTAGCGAATGGCGCGCTGGAGAGCACCGTCGTCTTGCCGAAACGTGCGGCCTTGCGTAGCCGCAGGAAGATGATCGGTGACTCCTCCTCGGGCTCGAGAGCTACCAGCAATGCGGCCGGGGCCGACTCGAGGTCCTGGTACGTTACCGACTCTTCGAGTGTGCGGCCGGCGACGTGTGCTGAGAGGAAACCTGCCTCTTCGGCAGAATGAGCACGGATTCGGAAGTCGATGTTGTTGGTAGCGAGAGCAACTCGCGCGAACTTGCCGTAGGCGTAGGCGTCCTCCAAGGTAGAGCGTCCGCCGACGAGTACGCCTGCGTCACCGCGGGCCTGCGCGAAGGATCGCGCAACGAGGTCGAGTGCCATGGGCCACGACGCCGGAATCAATTCGCCGTCAGCGTTGCGGATCAGGGGAGTGGTGATCCGATCACCTTGGGTCGTGTACGTGAATGCGAAACGGCCCTTGTCGCAGTTCCATTCCTCGTTGATTTCGGGGTCGTCCCCGGCGAGACGGCGGAGAACCTTTCCGCGACGGTGGTCCGTGCGCTGAGCACATCCGTCGGCGCAGTGTTCACACACGCTGGGGCTGGACACCAGATCGAACGGTCGCGCCCGGAATCGGTATGCCGTACTGGTAAGCGCGCCGACCGGGCACACCTGGATGGTGTTGCCCGAGAAGTAGGACTCGAAGGGCTCGTTGGCGTAGATCCCGACCTGTTGAAGCGCGCCGCGCTCGAGGAGATCGATGAACGGGTCGCCGGCGATCTGGCCCGAAAACCGTGTGCATCTGGCGCAGAGGACGCAACGCTCGCGGTCGAGGAGGATTTCGGACGAGAGTGGGATGGGCTTGGGGTAGGTCCTTTTCTCCTCACCGAACCGGGATTCGGTGCGACCGGTCGACATCGCCTGGTTTTGAAGCGGACACTCGCCGCCCTTGTCGCACACGGGGCAGTCCAGAGGGTGGTTGATGAGCAGGAGTTCCATCACCCCGCGCTGCGCCTTCTCCGCCACCGGTGACGTGAGCTGTGTGGTGACGACCATTCCGTCCGCAACCGGTGTCGTGCAGGACGCCACCGGCTTGCGTTGACCTTCGACCTCCACGATGCACTGTCGGCACGCCCCGACCGGGTCCAGAAGAGGATGATCGCAGAACCGCGGAATCTGTGTGCCGATCATCTCTGCAGCGCGAATGATCAACGTGCCCTTGGGTACCTGGAGTTCCCGGCCGTCGATGGTGAGGGTGACCAGATCAGTGGGCGGTGCCGTGTCGGTCTTGGTGGCGTCGTTCTTGGTAGCGTCGGCTGCAGTCATGAGACGAACGCTCCTGTCGCGAGAACGGACCGGCGAGGATCGAAAGGGCATCCGTTGCCGTCGAAATGCGCTACGTATTCCTCGCGGAAGTACTTCAGGGAGGACATGATCGGGCTGGTCGCTCCGTCGCCCAACGCGCAGAAGGATTTTCCGAGGATGGTGTCCGAGATGTCGAGAAGTTTGGTGAGATCAGCTTCAGTACCTGTTCCGCCTTCGAGTCGCCGCAGGATCTGCACCAGCCAGTACGTGCCTTCGCGGCACGGCGTGCATTTACCGCAAGATTCGTGGGCGTAGAACTCGGTCCACCGCAGCACCGCGCGCACGATGCAGGTTGTGTCGTCGAATATCTGCAGTGCCTTGGTGCCGAGCATCGATCCCGCCGCGCCGACACCCTCGTAGTCGAGTGGGACATCGAGATGTTCGTCGGTGAAGATCGGAGTCGAGGATCCGCCGGGAGTCCAGAACTTGAGGGTGTGCCCGGTGCGAACGCCGCCCGCGTAGTCGAGAAGTTCTCGCAACGTGATGCCGAGCGGCGCCTCGTACTGGCCGGGAGTGGTGACATGACCAGAGAGCGAGTACAACGTGAACCCCGGCGACTTCTCGCTTCCCATCGACCGGAACCACTCCGGGCCGCCCAGGACGATCGACGGCACACTCGCGATGGACTCGACGTTGTTGACGACGGTCGGGCAGGCGTAGAGGCCGGCGACGGCGGGGAATGGCGGCCGCAGTCGAGGCTGACCGCGTCGTCCCTCCAACGAATCGAGGAGGGCTGTCTCCTCACCACAGATGTACGCGCCTGCTCCGGCGTGCACGACGAGATCCAAGTCGAATCCCGAACCGAGGATGTTGCGGCCCAGGTATCCGGCCGCGTAGGCCTCGGCCACGGCGGTCTGCAGACGTCGCAGGACCGGGACCACCTCGCCCCGGACGTAGATGAACGCCTTGGCCGCTCGAATTGCATACGCCGCGATGATGACTCCCTCGACCAACGTGTGTGGGGTCGCCATCATCAACGGCATGTCCTTGCATGTGCCCGGTTCGGACTCGTCGGCATTGACGACGAGATAGTGAGGCTTGCCGTCTCCTGGCTTGTCTTCGGTGCTCTGTGGGATGAAACTCCACTTGAGGCCCGTCGGGAAACCGGCGCCACCGCGCCCACGAAGGCCCGCGTCCTTGACCGTTTCGATCACGGCGTCGGGGGACATGGCTAGCGCTTTGCGTAGGGCTTGGTAGCCGTCGTGACGAAGGTAGCTGTCGAGAGTCCACGAGTTCGGTTGATCCCAGTAGCGACTCAGTACGGGGGCGAGTGTCATGTCACTTCCCTTCGCCGGGAGCGTCGGCTGCTGAGGCCGAGCCGGGTGGGTTGTCGTCGTGAGATCGGCTGATACGCAGTCCGGCAAGAGTTGCCCCGCCGATTGTTTGTGCTTCGGCTGCTTCGATTCGCGTATCCGGGAACCCGGCCAAGGTGCGTGCGGTCTGTCGGAACGAACACAGTGTGGCACCGCGACTGGGTGTCACGCGCTCTCCGGCGCGGAGCGCATCGACGAGTGAGCGCGCCGATTCCGGAGTCTGGTTGTCGAAGAACTCCCAGTTGATCATCATGACGGGGGCGTAGTCGCACGCCGCATTGCACTCGATGTGTTCGAGGGTGATCTTGCCGTCGGACGTCGAGATGGAGTGTCCGCCTTCGTCTCTGGAGCCTGCTGACCCGAGATGCTCTTCGAGTGCTGCGAGGATGTCGTCTCCGCCCATGATCGCGCACAGCGTGTTGGTGCAGACTCCGACCAGATACTCACCCGTCGGACCACGGCGATACATCGAGTAGAAGGTGGAAACGGCGGCAACCTCGGCGCCGGTCAAACCCAGCTTGGCACTGCAGAAATCGATCCCGGCCGGGGTGATGTACCCGTCCTCGGACTGCACGAGATGAAGGAGCGGCAGGAGGGCTGATCGACTGGTGGTCGCCGCGGCGTCAGGCTCACGGTAACGAGCGATGACGGTTTCGGCATCGGCGTCGAGTCGGGCGAGTACGTCAGGCGGATAACTCGATCGTGCGCCAGGGCGTACCAGTTGCGTGGGCTCGTCCGGGCGCGGCCCGAGTTCGATGAACACCCGTGACGAGCCGTTCGGGCCGGTCATCGGTCCACTCCGCCCATGACGGGATCGATACTGGCAACCGAGGCGATCACGTCGGACACCATGCCTCCCTCGCACATCGCCGCTACCGCTTGAAGGTTGGTGAATGACGGATCCCGGAAATGGACGCGGTACGGCCGGGTTCCCCCGTCGCTGACCATGTGCACACCCAACTCGCCACGCGGGGACTCGACGGCGACGTACACCTGGCCGGGCGGCACGCGGATTCCTTCGGTGACCAGTTTGAAATGGTGAATCAGACCCTCCATGGACGACTCCATGATCTTGGCGATGTGCTTCTGCGAATTGCCGAGGCCATCCGGTCCGACAGCGAGATCGGCAGGCCAGGCGATCTTCTTGTCGTCCACCATGACCGGCCCCGGTTGCAGTTTGTCGAGGCACTGCTCGACGATCTTGAGGGACTCCTTCATCTCCTCGACACGGATGACGTACCTTCCGTAGCAATCGGATCCGTCGTGCGTCACGACGTCGAACTCGTAGTTCTCGTAGCCGCAGTAGGGCTGCGCTCGACGCTGATCGTGGGGGAGACCCGTGGCGCGTAGGACCGGCCCCGTCACGCCGAGCGCCATGCAGCCGGTGAGATCGAGATATCCGATTCCCTGGGTGCGGGCTTTCCAGATGGAGTTGTCGCTGAGCATCAGTTCGACGTCACGCAACCGTTTCGGTAGGACCTTCAACAGTTCTCGTACCTTCGCGACCGACCCGTCGGGTAGATCCTGAGCGAGACCACCAGGCCTGATGTAGGCGTGATTCATCCGCAGTCCGGTGATCGTCTCGAACACGTCCAGAATCAATTCGCGTTCGCGGAATCCGAACAGCATCGCCGTCACGGCGCCCAGTTCCATTCCACCGGTTGCCAGGGCGACAAGGTGCGACGAGATTCGATTGAGCTCCATCATCATCACGCGAATGACGGTGGCTCGCTCGGGAATGTCGTCGGTGATGCCGAGAAGTTTTTCGACTCCGAGGCAGTACGCGGTTTCGTTGAAGAACGGTGACAGGTAGTCCATTCGAGTAACGAAAGTGACGCCCTGCGTCCAGTTCCGGTATTCGAGATTCTTTTCGATTCCGGTGTGCAGGTAGCCGATTCCACACCGAGCTTCCACGACTGTCTCACCCTCGATTTCGAGAATGAGGCGCAAGACGCCGTGAGTGGACGGATGCTGCGGGCCCATGTTGACCACGATCCGTTCGGCCTCGCCGGTTCGCTGGCGAGCGGCCGCGGTGACGATGTCGTCCCAGTCCTGACCCGATGCTGTGACGACGGTTTCCGTCGTGGCACCGGAGTTGCTTCCTGTCGTCTCGTTCATCAGTTGTACGACCTACGCTCGTCGGGTGGAGGAGTCTGGGCGCCCTTGTACTCGACCGGGATACCGCCGAGCGGATAGTCCTTGCGCTGTGGGTGGCCCTTCCAGTCGTCGGGCATCTCGATACGGGTCAGGGCCGGGTGACCGTCGAAGACGATCCCGAAGAAGTCGTAGGTCTCACGCTCGTGCCAATCGTTGGTGGGGTATATCCCGACGATGGACGGAATATGTGGATCGGTGTCCGGCACGGACACTTCCAGTCTGATCCGGCGGTTGTGCGTGATCGAAGCAAATGGATACACGGCGTGGAGCTCGCGACCGGTGTCCTGCGGATAGTGGACTCCATCGACACCCAGGCAAAGTTCGAAGCGCAGTTCCGATTCGTCGCGCAGTCTGCGCGCGACCTGCGGGAGGTGAGACCGTTCGACATGCAGCGTCATCTCGTCTCGAAAGATCACTACCCGCTCGATTGCATCGGTGAAAGTGCTGCCCGCGCTGCGCAATGCGGCATCCAAGGAGTCTGCAACTTCGTCGAAGTATCCACCGAACGGTCGAGAGGCCTTGTCCTCTACTGAGATCGGCGGGGCGAGCCGGCTGTAGCCCGAGGTGTCACCACTGCCGCGGACCCCGAACATCCCCCTCGATCCGTTGTTGCCCGCGGTCATCGCAGAAGCCCCTTCATGTCGATGGTGGGGGTGGATGCCAGTGCGGCGCGCTCGGCTGCCGCGCGTGCCTCTTCGCGGTTCACGCCGAGGGGCATCTCCTGGATCTTTCGGTGCAGTTCGATGATCGCGTTCAGGAGCATCTCCGGCCGCGGCGGACAGCCGGGCAAGTAGATGTCGACCGGCACGATGTGGTCGACGCCCTGTACCACTGCGTAGTTGTTGAACATACCGCCGGACGACGCACACACACCCATGGCCAGAACCCATTTCGGCTCGGCCATCTGGTCGTAGACCTGACGAAGTACCGGCCCCATCTTTTGACTGACCCGCCCGGCCACGATCAGAAGGTCTGCCTGTCGCGGCGACGCGCGGAATGCCTCCATGCCGAACCGCGCCAGGTCGAAGCGACCTGACGTGGTTGCCATCATCTCGATCGCGCAGCACGCGAGCCCGAAGGTGGCAGGCCACAGTGATCCTTTGCGGGCATACCCTGCCAGGCCCTCGACAGTGGTCAGTAGAAATCCGCTGGGGAGCTTTTCTTCGAGACCCATAACCGACTCTTTTCAGTCGTAACAGCTGCGGTGTGACCGGTTTTGTCTGACGTATGTGTGCTGTACCTGTGTCCGCTGGCCTAGTCCCAACCGAGACCGCCTCGTCGCCATTCGTATGCGTATGCCACCGAGACGTTGACTATGAAAAGGCCCATCGCCGCGAGGCCGAACAAGCCGAGCGAATCGAAATGCACCGCCCACGGGTAGAGGAAAACGATCTCGATGTCGAAGATGATGAACAGCATTGCCGTCAGATAGAACTTGACGGGAAACCGCCCGCCACCGGCGGTACGGGGTGCCGGTTCGATTCCGCATTCGTAGGCTTCGAGTTTCGCCCTGTTGTACCGCTTCGGGCCGACCACGGACGCGAGAACAACCGACACCACAGCGAAGGCCATCGCGATGACCCCGAGGACGAGAATGGGGATGTAAGCGTTCATGTCACCCGAACTCCTCTCCGCTGTGCGGATGTCCGCCCAGCCCGAAGGTGCCGTTCGATTTCGATACTGCCAGCAATTCGATACTTATGTGACCTGCGACACCCACACTAGGGGAGGCCTCCGACATTGGGTTCGTTTTCGGGGTGCCGAGTTTCGCTCTCGAAAGTCCGAAGTAGTCGGCGCCGCAACGAATCACCGCTGCAACGGGTGCTCACCGGCTCAGTTGTCGACGGAGAAGCGCGATGACGGTGGAAGCAAGTTCGATCGGATCTATCGGCTGCGGCACTGAGGCTTCCGCTCTCGACCACGACGCCAGCCACGCATCGTCGGGTCGACCGGTCAGTACGAGGATCGGTGGACAGTCGGCGATCTCGTCCTTGAGTTGTTTCGCGACGCCCATGCCGCCCGCCGGACTCGCCTCGCCGTCGAGAATGGCGAGGTCGATTCCGCCGGCATCGAGCTTGGCTACGACGATCGGTGCCGTCGCGACCTCGATGTAGTCGATGGTGGGCATCGACGGATGTGGGCGCTCTCCGAGAGCGAGCCGAACTTGCTCGCGCGTGTGTGCGTCGTCGCTGTAGACGAGGATGCGCACGGGTGCCATGGAGTTGGGCTCTGCGGTCTCGGCGGACACGCGGCCGACGTTACTCCGGGCGGTCCCTGGCTACCGGCGAATCTTCAACATCGGCAGGGACTTCCGCGAAAACACAGCTCGGCTTCACGGCAAACGGCCCCTACCCGGCGATGAACGCCGGAAGTAAGGGCCGCCTGAATTGCGTGTGCGCTCAGAAGTTTTCGACGAACTTCGTCAGGCCCTTGCTCGCTGTTTCCAGCGCCGTCTTCTGTGCCTTCTTCACCAGGAAGCCCGGCAGCGGGATCTTGGGATCGATGGTCAGTTCGAAGGTGACTTTGGTTCCACCGTCGGTGGGAGTCAAGACGTACGAGCCGTCCTGCTGGTTCTGCTGACCGCTCTCCACGAGGGTCCAGGTCACCTTCTCGTCGCCCTCGAAGGTGTAGTCGACTACCTGCTCGTCGTTGATTCCCAGAATGGACACGGCCATGCGAACGCGATGGGGGCGACCGTCGTCGTGGGTGCTCTCGATGGTGATCTTCTTGTGTGCAGACGACCACTCCGGCAGCCGATCGACGGCTGCTACGGCCTTCATCACCGTTTCCGGATCAGCCTTGATCTCGAATTCCTTGACGCCCGAAACGGCCATGAACGTGCTCCTTCTCGCCTTGCGGCAACGGTTCGTGATTACTGCAGTTGCGCAATTAGATCATTCGGTGATCGGGTTGGCGTCGAGCTAGTCCATGCCGTTCTTGCGCATCTGGTCCCGCAATGCGCCCTGGACGGCTTGTGAAACCCACGAGTTGAGGGAGACTCCGTTCTGATTGGCGGCCTCCTCGGCGCGGGCTTTGATCTGCTCCATCATCCTCAACGTCACCCGGCTGATATCTCCGCTGACGTCGTCGAACGAGTAGGTTGAGTCCTTCTTCTCGTCGTCTGCCTTCTCGTTTGCACCCTCGCCGCCGGTCGAGTTCGGCGGGCGAACGACGTCGACCAGTAATTCGCTTCCGTCGAGATTCACCTTGACCTCTCGGTCGCCCAGCTTCGCCCCGATCTCCTTGGCCAGTTCCGTCGCCGCGGCCAACAAGACCAGGCGGACCGAGGGTTCGATGGCGGCGGACAACGACGCCGAAATCCGGCGCGTGTGATCGTCGCCGAGTTCGGCTGCAGTGGCGAGGTCGTTCTGCAGCTTTGCGGTGTACTCCGAAATGTCCATGACACCACAGTGGCGTCAAAAGTGACGTCAGTCAAGGATGTGATGACGTCACTCGGTATCGAGAGCGGTCGACCGCTATAGAGTTGCCCAGCACCTGAGGCGAACGGCGCCCGGGTTTCGTGCTGGTCGTTTCGTGCTTGTCGAGGAGTGGGTTGTGCCGAACACGGTGTCACTGAAAGTGCAGTTGGTGGCGAAGTCCGAGTTCTTCCCGCCCGAGGACATTCGGTGGGAGACGGACGCGGATGGTGGCGAAGCGCTGGTCGAGTTCTCCGGTCGAGCCTGCTACCAGAGTTGGTCCAAGCCGAATCCGCGAACCGCAACCAACGCCGGCTATCTGAGGCATCTGCTCGAGGTCGGACACGTTTCGGTGCTCGAGCATGCGACAGTGAGCTTCTACATCACCGGTATCTCGCGCTCGTGCACTCACGAATTGATTCGTCACCGGCACTTCTCGTACTCGCAACTCTCGCAGCGATTCGTCCGTGAGAACGATGCAAACGTCGTCGTGCCTCCTGCTGTCGAAGGTGATCCCGAGCTCGAAGCACTGTTTCTGAATGCCACCGACGAAAGCCGTCGCGCTTACGGGGAACTGCTGACTGCCCTCGAAGGGAAACTGCAATCGGTGCCCGGTGCCCCGATGCGGGGCAAGCAAGCCAGGCAGGCTGCGCGCTCGGTGCTGCCCAACGCCACCGAGACGCGCTTGGTCGTGACCGGGAACTATCGGGCCTGGCGGCACTTCGTCGAGATGCGTGCCACCGAACATGCGGATGTCGAGATCCGGCGAGTCGCGGTCGAGTGCCTGCGTCAGCTTCGTGATGTCGCGCCAAATGTGTTCGGGGACTACGAGATTCTTCGCGGAAGCGACGGATCGGAAATTGCCGTCAGCGCATTTGCGGCCGAGTCGTGACTCGTGTGCAGAAGTAAGAGCTGAACCGGGTAACCTTCTGACCATGACCTACGGTGATTCCGCTTCTCTTGTCGAGCGTCCGTTCGGCACCATTTCCGTTGCGATGGTGACCCCGTTCACTGCCGACGGGAAGTTGGACGTCGACGCGGGAGTGCGCCTCGCAGCCCATCTCGTCGACAACGGCTGTGACGGCCTCGTTCTTGCCGGTACCACCGGTGAATCTCCCACCACCACCGAGTCCGAGAAGCTCGACCTGCTCCGCGCAGTGATCGACGCCGTCGGTAACCGCGCGAAGATCGTTGCAGGCGCCGGCAGCAACGACACCGCTCACAGCGTCGAACTCGCACGTGACGCGGCTCGCGCCGGAGCGCACGGTCTGCTCGTCGTCACCCCGTATTACTCACGTCCGCCCCAGGCCGGACTGTTTGCACACTTCACCGCCGTCGCCAACGCGACCGACCTGCCCGTCATGTTGTACGACATTCCGCCCCGCTCCGTCGTTCCCATCGAGACCGAGACGATCCGCCGACTCGCCGAGCACCCGCGAATCAAGGCCGTCAAGGACGCCAAGGGCGACCTCAACGCCGGCGCAGAGTTGATCGGCACCACCGAGCTCCAGTTCTTCTCCGGCGACGACCCGCTGAATCTGCCGTGGCTCGCTGTGGGCGCCACCGGCTTCGTCAGCGTCATCGGCCATCTTGTTCCGGGTCGTCTCCGCGACCTTCACACCGCGTTCGTGTCCGGCGATATCGCCCGCGCGCGCGAGATAAACCTCAGTTTGATCCCTGTGATTCGTTCCGTTGCCCGCCTCGGCGGTGTCAGCGCTTCGAAGGCGGGTCTGCGACTCATCGGAATCGATGTCGGAGAACCACGCCTTCCGCAGGTTGCACCCACTAAAGAGCAGATCGACGGTCTTGCCGCCGATCTGCATGCGGCAGGAGTTTTGTAAATGACCCGTCCCCCCCGACGTCGTAGTGCCAGTCGTCAAGCCGGTCCGCCTTCGCCTCCGGCTCCCGAAACGGCCGCAAAGGCCGCACCGGTAGAGGCACCAGCTGCGCCGGCGGCAGAAGCGGCCCCCGCCGCAGCCGCCCCGCCCAAGAAGGCCGCAGCAACCAAATCTGCAGCAACCAAGTCCGCTGCCACCAAATCTGCTGCACCCAAGAAGTCGACCGAAGACAGGTCGCCGCGCAAATCTTCCGGCGGTAACCGACCGGCAGCATCGAAGTCGGGCAACGGGCGCGGAAACAAGCGCCCCGAGAACCGTCCGGCCGTCGATCCCACGGGTCGCCTCGGAACACCCCCGAAGGCGCCGGCATCGGGTCTGCGCATCGTCGCGCTGGGCGGCATCGGCGAAATCGGTCGCAACATGACGGTGTTCGAGCACCGTGGCAAGTTGCTGATCGTCGACTGCGGTGTGCTGTTCCCCGAGGACCAGCAGCCTGGCGTCGACCTGATCCTCCCGGACTTCCGCTACATCGAAGACCGTATGGACGACGTCGAAGCCGTCATCTTGACTCACGGACACGAGGACCACATCGGTGCTCTGCCGTTCTTGCTGCGTCTGCGCGCGGACATTCCGGTCATCGGCGCGAAGTTCACTCTCGCTCTCGTTGCCGCCAAGTGCCGCGAGCATCGCCTGCGTCCGAACCTGGTCGAGGTCGTCGAGGGAAACACCACCACCCATGGCCCGTTCGACTGCGAGTACTTCGCGGTCAACCACTCGATTCCCGACGCTCTCGCGATCGCGATTCGCACCGACGCCGGCGTCGTACTGCACACCGGTGACATCAAGCTCGATCAGCTGCCTCTCGACGGCCGCCTGACCGACCTCGCCGGATTCTCCCGCCTGGGCGACGAGGGCGTCGACCTGTTCCTCGTCGACTCGACGAACGCCGAGGTTCCGGGATTCGTCACACCCGAGCGCGAAATCGGGGGAGTGCTCGACAATGTCATCGGCAAGGCGAAGCAGCGCGTCATCGTGGCATCGTTCGCCAGCCATGTGCATCGCATCCAGCAGGTCGTCGACGTAGCCGCTCGGTACAACCGCCGCATCGTCTTCGTCGGCCGCTCGATGGTCCGCAACATGCAGATCGCCCAGGATCTGGGCTACCTGACGGTGCCCGACGGCCTCGTCGTAGACATCGACACCGCCGCCACCCTTCCCGACGATCGCCTGGTGCTCATTTCGACGGGTTCGCAGGGTGAGCCGTTGGCAGCGCTCTCGCGGATGGCGCGCGGCGAACACCGTCAGATCAACATCCGCGCCAACGACCTTGTCGTTCTCGCGTCTTCGCTGATCCCGGGCAACGAGAACTCCGTTTTTGCCGTGGTCAACGGTTTGGCCAAGCGCGGTGCCACCGTCGTGACCCAGCAGAGTGCCAAGGTTCACGTCTCGGGCCACGCGTCCGCCGGTGAGTTGCTCTACCTGTACAACGCGGTTCGGCCCACCAATGCCATGCCCGTCCACGGTGAATGGCGGCACCTGCGTGCCAACGCCGCGCTGGCAAAGGCAACCGGCGTGCCGGAAGAGCGCATCGTATTGGCCGAGGACGGCGTCGTGGTCGACATGGTGGACGGCCTCGCCGAGATCGTCGGACGCGTACCGGTCGGACACGTCTACGTCGACGGTCTGTCCGTCGGCGACGTCGGTGAGCCGACGCTGTCCGATCGCCTCGTGCTCGGTGAGGGCGGCTTCATCGCGATCACCATCGTCATCAACGAGTCGACGGGCCGTGCGGTCAGCACCCCCGAGGTGTCCGGTCGCGGCTTCTCCGACGATCCGACAGCGCTCAAGGCTGCCGCGGATCTCGTGGAATCGGACCTGGCCCGGTTGGCGAGCGAAGGCGTCATCGACGCTCATCGCATCGCGCAGTCGGTGCGCCGCGTCGTCGGACGCTGGGTCGCGGACAAGTACCGCCGCCGTCCGATGATCATTCCGACGGTCATCGCGGTTCCGTAGATTCGGCACAGCAGGTCGCTTCCGCTCGAACCCGGTCCGGTTCGAGTACTTTGGCGAAGGTGACCTTCGCTCATGACGAACGACTCGCCCTGGTGGACAGCATGGTCGAATTCGGCCCCGATGCTCCGACACTGTGTGGGGAGTGGACCAATCGTGACCTGGCAGCACATCTGATAGTCCGGGAGCGGCGTCTCGACGCCGCTCCCGGAATCATGTTGAGCCCTCTTGCCGGTCACACCGAGAGCGTGCGTAAGGCCGCAGCGGCGCGTCCGTGGGAGGAGATCCTCGACGACGTTCGGAGTGGGCCGCCTCGGTGGTCGCCGATGTACTGGCTCGACGCGCAGGTGAATACCACGGAAATGTTCGTCCACCACGAAGATGTACGACGCGCACATCTGAACTGGGCGCCGCGTCCGTTGTCGGAGGGTCGGCAGGCTCAGCTGTGGAAGTACGCCCGGCAGATCGGCAAGATGGGTTACCGCAAAGCCGCTGTCGAGGTCATTTTCGAACTTCCGTCCGGCGAGAGTGCGGTCGTCCACAAATCCGGCTCTCGCAGTGTTGTCCTGCAGGGTGAACCCGCCGAGTTGCTGCTGCACGCTTTCGGTCGCAACGAGGTGAAGATCGAAGCCAAAGGTGAACTGGCCGACGTTCAATCCGTGATGGCGCTCGATCGCAGTTTCTGATGGCCCCCTTCTGCCGGAGCCGAGCTCGACAGACGGGTTGTGAAGATCACGTTTCGCACTCGCCACCAGTGTTGCTGGTGTTGCGGATGGTCCAGATGGGGTCGCACAGACTAGCCTGAACTCCATGGCAGGTAAGTCGAGCGCCCGGGGATCCAGTACAAGCACGTCTACGTCCAGGGCATCGACCAGGTCGTCAGCCTCTACTCCGAGCGCGCGCGCAACCGCAAAACCTCGTGCCTCGCGCACCACGCGAACCGTATCGACTCCTCGAAATGTCACGACTTCGGCCAGGGCTGGTGGGCGCCCCGCGTCGGGCAAAGGCTCCAAGCCGGCGCCCAAGAAGGCGTCCGGTACGTCGTCGGCCGCGCGCCGCCCGGTATCGAAAACCTCTCAGCGGGCCAGCCCGTTGGCCGCTGTGGGCAAGGGAATCGGAGCCGGGTGGTCCCTGGCTGCCCGCGGCGTCGGCGCCACCACACGCACCGTCAGTAAGGTCGGCGAGATCGAAGCCGGCCACCGCCGCGACGGAATAGCGCTCGGCCTGATCGCATTCAGCGTCGTCATCGCCGGTGGCGTCTGGTTCAAGGCCGGTGGTCCGATCGGCGGCGGCATCGACACCCTCGTGCGGGCGATCTTCGGCGCGGCCTCGGCCGTGCTCCCCATCGTCGGCGTCGGCCTCGCGATCCTGTTGATGCGCACCGAACCGAAACCTGAGATCCGGCCCCGACTGATCATGGGATCCTTGCTGGTCGGTCTGCCGGCGCTCGGCCTCTGGCACATCATCTCGGGTTCACCGACAGACGCCACCGGTCGCTCCAACGGCGCAGGGTTTGTCGGATACGTCGTGGGCGGCCCGCTCACCAACGGGCTCACCGTCTGGCTGTCTGCGCCGCTGCTGGTCATCGCCGCCGGATTCGGAATCCTCCTTCTGACCGGAACGACTCTGCGTGAGGTGCCGAGCAAGTTCCAGTCCTTCTTCGGCGCCTCGTATCGCTCGGACGAATACGGCGACTACGGATCCGAATTCGACGAGGACGGTGAGCACCACTACGGCGAATCTGCTTACGATCCTTCACTGTTCGACGCCGACGGCTACCCGGTCGACACCTACGCCGAGCCGCCGCTCAAGCCCGCCAAGCGGACCAGCCGACGCGCACCGATCGACAACTACCCGACGGACGAGTTCGAATCCGGAGACAAGAAGACCGAAGTCCTCGGTCTGTGGAACGCCGACGACACCGCAGTACCCGACGAGCCCGTCGCGGCTGCGGCAGCGCCCGTCGTGGAGACGCCGGCACCGCGCCCCAAGGTGCCTGCGCGTTCGGTCCCCATCGCCAAGCCCGTGCCGAAACCCGAACCGGAGCCGGAGGAGAAGGAACACTTCGTCACCGATCGGGTCACCGACGGCGACTACAACCTCCCGCCGACGACGTTGCTGATCGAGGGAGACCCGCCCAAGCTCCGCAGTTCTGCGAACGACGCGATGATCGAGGCGATCAGCGAAGTCCTCGAACAGTTCAAGATCGATGCCGCTGTTACCGGTTTCACCCGCGGACCGACGGTGACGCGCTACGAGGTCGAACTCGGCCCAGGCGTGAAGGTCGAGAAGATCACCGCGCTCGCCCGCAACATCGCGTACGCCGTGGCAACCGACAACGTCCGCCTCCTGGCCCCCATTCCGGGTAAGTCCGCGGTGGGTATCGAGGTACCGAACTCCGACCGCGAAATGGTCCGCCTCGCCGACGTTTTGAACGCGCCGAGCACCCGACGCGATCACCATCCGCTGGTGATCGGTCTGGGTAAGGACATCGAAGGTGACTTCGTCAGTGCGAACCTCGCGAAGATGCCCCACCTTCTGGTGGCAGGTTCGACCGGCTCGGGTAAGTCGAGCTTCGTGAACTCGATGCTCGTCTCGTTGCTCACCCGAGCAACGCCCGAAGAAGTACGGATGATCCTCATCGACCCCAAGATGGTCGAGCTCACGCCGTACGAAGGTATCCCGCACCTGATCACGCCGATCATCACTCAGCCGAAGAAGGCAGCGGCAGCGCTGGCCTGGTTGGTCGAGGAGATGGAACAGCGCTACCAGGACATGCAGGCCAACCGGGTGCGTCATATCGACGACTTCAACTCCAAGGTCAAGTCCGGCGAAATCACCGCCCCGCTGGGCAGCGAGCGCGTCTACCGCCCGTACCCGTACATCCTGGCGATCGTGGACGAGTTGGCCGACCTCATGATGACCGCTCCGCGCGACGTCGAAGAAGCAATCGTCCGCATCACCCAGAAAGCCCGCGCTGCCGGAATCCACCTGGTGCTGGCAACGCAGCGCCCGTCCGTCGACGTCGTCACCGGCCTGATCAAGACCAACGTGCCTTCGCGTCTGGCGTTCGCGACGTCCTCGCTCACGGACTCGCGAGTCATCCTCGATCAGCCCGGCGCCGAGAAGCTCATCGGTATGGGTGACGGCTTGTTCCTGCCCATGGGCGCCGGCAAGCCGACCCGTATGCAAGGCGCGTTCATCACCGACGAGGAAATCTCTGCGGTTGTCGACTTCGCGAAGAACCAAGCCGAGCCCGAGTACACCGAAGGTGTCACCGCGCAGAAGGCAGGGGAGAAGAAAGACGTCGATCCTGACATCGGGGACGACATGGATGTCCTCCTGCAGGCCGTGGAATTGGTCATCACGAGTCAATTCGGTTCGACGTCGATGTTGCAGCGCAAGCTACGAGTCGGGTTCGCCAAGGCCGGCAGACTGATGGACCTCATGGAAAACCGCGGCGTCGTCGGACCCAGCGAGGGCTCGAAGGCACGCGAGGTGCTCATGAAGCCCGAGGAGCTCGACGGTCTGCTGTGGTCGATACGCGGCGGCGACCCGGATGAGGCACCTGCAGACGAGTAGGGACACCTCGGCGGACAAGCCGTCGACAGACGACCGGAGGAACCCGTGCATGTGACGCCGTTGGCTTGGGGAATCACGATCGTGGTGATCCTCGGCCTGTTCGTCTTCGACTTCTTCGCCCACGTCCGCACTCCGCATGCGCCGACCTTCCGGGAGTCCGCATTCTGGTCGACGGTCTACATTTCGATCGCCATCGTCTTCAGCCTCGTCGTGATGTGGATCTGGGGCACCACGTACGGCGGTGAGTACTTCGCCGGCTACGTCACGGAGAAGGCGCTCTCGGTCGACAATCTGTTCGTCTTCGTGATCATCATGTCGACGTTCGCCGTCCCGCGAGAGTTCCAGCAGAAAGTCCTGCTGATCGGCATCGTCCTCGCATTGGTGATGCGCGGAATCTTCATCGGAGTCGGTGCGGCCGCCATCAATGCGTACAGCTGGGTGTTCTACCTCTTCGGTGCGTTCCTGATCTACACCGCGTACACCCTGATCCGCGATCACGGGCATGAGAAGGAAGCCGAGGAGAAGCGCGACAGTCGCATCATCTCACTCGTGAAGCGGGTGCTGCCGACAACCGAGGAATACGACGGGGACAAACTGATCACCCGGATCGACGGCAAGCGCGTCGTGACACCGTTGTTGTTGGCGCTCATCGCAATCGGGTTTGCCGACGTGCTCTTCGCGCTCGATTCGATTCCGGCGATCTACGGTCTGACCCAGGAACCGTATCTGGTGTTCACCGCCAACGCCTTCGCGCTGATGGGTCTACGGCAGCTGTACTTCCTGATCGGTGGGTTGCTCGAACGGCTGGTCTATCTCTCGTACGGGCTCTCGATAATCCTGGCGTTCATCGGTGTGAAATTGGTACTTCACGCGTTGCACGAGAACACCCTCTCGTTCGTCAACGGAGGTGAACACGTCTCCGTCCCGGAAATCTCCACGGCACTCTCACTCGGAGTGATCATCGGAGTATTGGCGGTGACGACGGTCGCGAGCCTGTTGAAGACTCGCGACCGGGCGGGGGAGTAAGCCGGGGCCGGGGCTCTCAGGCGCTGAACTGACCCAACACCGGAACCCACTCGGTGATCCGGACCTTCTCGATCAAATCGGCGATCGCGAACGGATCGTGGGTGAAGAGGAGGGAAACGGTGTCGGCGTCTGCGGCGTCGACGATGATCAGCGCGCCGTTTCCATCTGCAAACGGGCCGGATGACAAGACGATCGAGCGGGAAACCAGATCCGCGAGCCACGCGCGGTGATCGCTACGGACTTCGTCGCGCTGAGCGTTCTTCTCGGGCGCGTAGGTGTATTCGACGAGGAACAACGACATCGTGAACCGCTTTCGGGGCTGGTGATCGAGAGGGTGGTGTGTGAAGAGTCTGAACGGTTCAGAGAGTCAGGAGCATGCGAGTATTGCCGAGTGTGTTGGGTTTCACATAGCTCAGATCGAGGAACTCGGCGACGCCGGCGTCGTAGGACCGACACATTTCCGCATAGACCTCGGCGGTGACGGGGGTGCCGTCGATCTCCGCGAATCCGTGACGGTGGAAGAACTCGGTCTCGAACGTCAAAACGAACAACCGTTCCAACTCCAATTCCTTGGCGACCTCGATGAGTTTGTCGACGACGTGGAAACCTGCGCCCTGGCCTTTGGCAGTCGGATCGACTGCGACGGTGCGGATCTCACCCAGGTCCGCCCACAGCACATGCAGTGCGCCGCAAGCGATTACCTGGCCGCCTCGCTCGGCGACCCAGAACTCCTGGACTGCCTCGTACAGCGTCACGAGATTCTTCTCGAGGAGGATCTTGCCGGCGTAGATGTCGATCAGACGCTTGATTTCGGGGATGTCCGACGTTCGCGCGCGACGCACGATCAACTGGCTCTCGGTATAGGTCGGCGCGGTCGAAGTCATGTGGTGCACATTAGTCAATGGCCCTACCGATATTCTAAGTCGCGTGCCTGTCCGCCCCACGCAATTCCCGCGCCGCTCGGCTTTGTCCCGGGTTCGGCTCACCGCCTGTGCGGTGATCCGATGAGTACCCCGCGCGATCAGACCGACGCCCATCGCGCCGCCGTCGGCCCGTCCGACGGCACACCTGTCGCGGACAACCGGGTTCCGTTGCTGAACATCGCGAACATTCTCACGATGGTCCGAATGGTTCTCGTTCCGGTTTTTCTCGTTGTTCTGTTCGTCGACGGCGGACACTCGACGTGGTGGCGTCTCGGGGCAATGGGCGTGTTCATCGTCGCCGCGATCACGGATCGGATCGACGGCCAATTGGCTCGGAAGTACGGTCTGGTCACCGATTTCGGCAAACTCATGGACCCGATCGCGGACAAGGCACTGATCGGCGCCGCGCTGATCGGTCTTTCGGTTCTCGGTGACCTGTCGTGGTGGGTGACCGGAGTGATCATCGCCAGAGAACTCGGAATCACGCTGTTGCGGTTCGCGGTACTGCGGCACGCGGTCATCCCGGCGGGCAAGGGCGGCAAGCTCAAGACCCTCGTGCAGGCCGTCGCGATCGGGTTCTACCTCTGCCCGCTGCCGAGCAGTTGGGACATCGTCAGCGGATTGCTGATGGCTGCTGCCGTCGTGCTGACGGTGGCGACGGGAATCGAATACATCGTGCAGGCGATCAGGCTTCGCGCCGGAGTTCGCGCAGTCGAGTCATGACGGACCCGCTGCTCGCACTCGGAGTGGTCGAACTCGTCGACGCCCTTGGCGCCGCGAGGCAGACTGTCGCCGCCGCCGAATCTCTGACGGCTGGCTTGTTCACGGCTGCGGTCGCGTCCGTGCCAGGGTCGAGCGCGGTGCTGCGTGGGGGCCTGGTCGTGTACGCGACCGACCTGAAAGCAACACTGGCCGGTGTGGATCCAAGCCGCCTGGCAACGGACGGCCCCGTGTCCGAGAGCACGGCGGTGGCATTGGCGCTCGGTGCCCGGACGAAGTGCGGTGCGGACTGGGGTATCGGTCTGACCGGAGTCGCCGGTCCGAGTGAGCAGGACGGACACCCGGTCGGAACAGTGTTTCTCGGTATCGCCGGCCCTGACGGAACCAAATGCGAACCGCTCGCGCTCGGCGGCGAACGGTGGGAGATTCGGACAACCGCGGTCGCGACTGCCGTGTCGCGGTTACGTGATCGTGTCGCAGAGCGTGCGGCACGATAGGCTCGGGAACCAATCGGATGTGTTCGGACGTTGACGATTGTGAAGACGTACGACCATGCACGATGAGGTCACGGATGAAGGAGGAGCGAGATGGCGCTGCTATTGCGTGAGGCAATCGGTGACAGTCTCCGGCGTACGCGCGTTTCGCAGAGCCGCACGCTACGTGAGGTGTCGAACAGCGCGCGTGTGAGCTTGGGCTATCTGTCCGAAGTGGAACGTGGACGTAAGGAAGCATCGAGCGAACTGTTGGCGGCGATCTGTGATGCGCTCGCAGTCCCACTGTCCGACGTGCTGGTCGACGTGAGCGAGACCCTGGCCACGAAGAAGAGCGCTCCGGTAGCTGGTCGACAGGTCGCCGAACCCGCCGTGTCGGCTTCCGGTTCGGTCTCGGCTTCCGGTTCGCCGACAATCGCACGCGATACCCGCGTCGTGATTCCGGCACCGAACGCTCGAAGGTTGGCGGCGGCGTAGCCACTACCGGCCGTAACCGATAGATTTTGTACGTAACCGCCGGTTTCCAGCAGGTGGGGTCAGAGCAGATAGGGCGCAGCCCTTGTTTCGGTGCGCGACGGTCGCGCTCCGGGTCGCGTTCGGCGCGGCGCATCAGATGGAGGCAGGATCAAACCAATGGCTAATCCTTTCGTCAAGGGCTGGAAGTACCTGATGGCGCTCTTCAATTCGAAGATCGATGAGAAGGCAGATCCAAAGGTTCAGATTCAGCAGGCGATCGAGGACGCACAGCGCCAGCATCAGGCGTTGTCCCAGCAGGCTGCGTCGGTGATCGGTAATCAGCGTCAACTCGAGATGAAGCTCAGCCGTCAACTCGACGAGGTCGAAAAGCTCAACGCCAACGCGCGCCAGGCCGTCAACCTCGCCGATCAGGCCGCTGCTGCCGGCGACAACGACAAGGCGATCCAGTACACCAACGCTGCCGAAGCTTTTGCGGCCCAGTTGGTGACGGCCGAGCAGGGCGTCGAAGATCTGAAGGCACTGCACGACCAGTCCTTGCAGGCCGCCGCTCAGGCCAAGAAGGCTGTCGAGCAGAACGCGATGACTCTGCAGGCAAAGGTTGCCGAGCGCACCAAGCTGCTCAGCCAGCTGGAGCAGGCCAAGATGCAGGAGCGCGTGAGCGAGTCCCTTCGGTCCATGGACAGCACGCTGTCGGCTCCCGGCAACACACCCAGCCTCGATGCTGTGCGCGACAAGATCGAGCGGCGTTACGCCGACGCACTCGGCTCTGCCGAGCTCGCCCAGAACTCCGTTCAAGGCCGCATGATGGAGGTCCAGCAGGCCTCGGTCCAGATGGCAGGGCACAGTCGCCTCGAGCAGATTCGTGCTTCCATGAAGGGCGAGGCACTGCCTTCCGGCGGCGCAGCAGCCACTCCTGCGACGCCGTCCGTCGAGAAGCAGCCCCCGGCTGCCGGTCAGACCGGGCAGTAGCCGAATCCTCGATGTCGGCAGTGATGCTCTGATGTTTTCTTCACGAGACGGTCGATCTGGGCGCGAGCCCCGGTCGGCCGTTCCCGTTTCCGTATCCGGCGCCTTCGGAGCGTTGGGACGCACCGCGGGCACATTGCGCGAGGTCGGACTGTCTGCGGCGGATGCCGCTCGGCGGTGGCAAGACCCGCGCGCCAAATTCGAGCGCAAACGTGCCCGTGCACGTCGACGCGCTCAGCGTTGGGGTTTCATGTCCGGCGGATCAGTGGTCGGCACGGCCGGCCTTGCTGTTGCGTCGGCCCCCGAGTGGTCGGTGGTCGTGGCAGGCGGGGGAGCGGCACTGTTCGCGGTTCCCGCCGTCATCGCGGTCGGCCGTTACCGTTCGATGAGTTCCGGCCCACCGCCGTCGGCGCCGATTCGCCGGCGCTTGCCACCGTCGTCGTCTCGCGCGTTCATCCCGATGTCTCGCCTCATCGGCGCCGAGACTTCGTTGTTCGAGATCTTGAGTGTGCTCAGGCGCGCCGACACCATCGACCCCGGTGAGTTGGACGAAATCACTGTTACCGCCGATTCGGCATTGAGAGCGATGTTCGCGGTGTCTTCGGATGTCGTCGCAATGGAACGCGCCGTGGCCGCTACACCCAAGGTGACCGAACCTCTTGATCCCACCATCGACGGCGCAGTTCGTGAGTTGCAGTCGGGGTTGGATCAGTACGAGGATCTGGTGACCTCCGCAGCTGCATTGACAGCGCCTCACAGCCCTTCGGCTCTGGTGGGATTCAACCGAGAACTCTCGGCGCTGCACGCGGCCGCCGAGCGACTCTCGGCGCTTGCCGACGCCATCGGTGAGGTGGACGACATCACCCGCAAGTACAACTGATCGGTCCTCGCGCCTGATCGATGCACCCTGTTCGAAATCTCAGTCGTCGGCGCCGCGGGCCGCCAATGCTTCACCCATTGCGTCCGCGGTCATCAGGGTGCCGACGATGACCGGAACTGCGAAGGATCGCAGCGAGAATCCGAGCCCTCGCGCCTTGCGTGCCTCTGACACCTGTGTGATGACCTCGAACATCAGCGGGATGCACCGGATCGTCATTGCGAGGAGCAAAGCGATCCGTTCGGGATTGACGCCGAAGCGTCGCAAGGGTGTCAGGAACCGGGTGATCGCGTCGAGCATCTCGGAGATCCGTGTGGTCAGACCCATGATCGCCGCGAAGGCGATCGAAATGATCAGAACCCCGCACACGACGGCCGCTCGCTGCCATCCCACGACTACCAGCTGGAACGCCCCGATGAAGAGCAACATCCACAGCGCCGGACGCAGCTGCCGGATCGCAGTCATCGGAGGAATGCGCGCAACCGCGTACAGGGCCACAACGACGATCGTGGGAGCTGCCAGTTGCCACGGCTCACGTACGAAGATCGAGACGGCCAGGATCGCCATGATCAATGCGAGGAGCTTGATCCCCGTCGGCATCCGGTGCAGGAGCGATGTGCCCGGTCGGTAGACGCCGAGAGTGGTCACGAGACCAACGACCGGTAATGGCCGATCGAGTCGGCGGGGGAGCCGTCGGCGACGACACGGCCTTGGTCGACAACCAACACCCGTTCGAATGATTCGAGGAGGTCGAGTTGGTGGGTCACGACGATCAGTTGTTGATCGAGTGACTCGAACACCGAGCTGATGAGTCGCGAGTTGCGAAGATCGAGGAGCGTGGTGGGCTCGTCGGCGACGAGTACGTTCGGTTCCGTCACCATGATGGCCGCGAGCGCGAGGAGCTGTTTCTGCCCACCGGAAAGCTGGTGGGTGGGATGGTCGGCGTGCCCGGCGAGGCCGTAGCGTTCGAGCACCGAGGCCACCTTTGCGGCGCGCTCGGCTTTGCCCAATCCGCTACGGCGGAGCGAGAATTCGATGTCCTCGGCAACCGTCGGCATCACGATCTGGTGGTTGGGATCGGTGAAGACGAATCCGACCTGCTTGCGTACGTCGCGGCCCTTCTTCGCCGTGTCCAAGCCGTTGACGTGGACGTGTCCTTCCGTCGGAACGACCAGTCCGTTGATCATGCGAGCGAGCGTCGACTTGCCGCTTCCGTTCGCACCCACGATTCCGATTCGCTGCTCGCTCAGTCGCAGATCTATCTGCTGCAGGACCGTTCGTTCACCGAAGCTGTGTCCGACGTTCTCGAAGACGATCTCACTCATCGGAGATTAATTCGCCACCACGGTCTTGTTCGACGAGATCACCGAGTCGCGCAGTAGTGCCGGGTATGCCCGGTGAACCTGGGACGCGACCAACGCGGTGACGACTGCTTTTGCGGCGTCGAGCGGGATGAAGGCGGCGTTGGCCGACCATGCGGCAACGAAGCTCATGTGTCCGCGGACCATCATTCCTACGATGCCGAACGCGTAGAGAACGACGACGCCGCCGAGGAGGTTGATGCCGATGCCCGCGATGATCCGGTACTTGGGCAGCATCTTGGCTGTCAGCCATCCGATGACAAACGCCGTCGGGATCCAACCGATGAGGAATCCGGCTGTCGGGCTCGAGAGAGACACGAGTGCGGTGCGACCGCCGGCAAGGACCGGTAGACCGACCAATCCCAGAGCAATGACCGTCAGGACGGCGAGAACACCCTTGCGCGGTCCGAGTAGAGCGCCGGCCATCATGACGCCCATGGACTGAAGGGTGATCGGCACGCCGGAAATGCCGATGTTGATCGACCCGGGTAGGCCCAGCGCGATGATGAGTGCGGCGAAGACGGCTACATGCGCGAGATCGCGAGCGGGGAAACGGGTCGTAGACACTGCGGACGTGCTCCTTCGGCATACGGGATCGAACTTCGCGAGTTTACGCCAGGAGCAAGCTCCCATGGGTTGGACACCTGACCTGCGTGAGGGCCGGTCTCGGGGTGAACCCTGATCTTTACCTGAACTTGCCGCTGAGCTGCTGCTTTGTCACGCCAGACCTGTCAGGCTGGTTCTACGGACGACGCAGCACCTGTTCGATTCGACTGATTATTCAACGGCACGTTGGAGGTAAGCATGTTTTGGAAGATCGTTTTGGCCGTCGTACTGGTGTGGGTCGCACTCGCGGTGGTCGGTGCCCTGATCAAGGGGCTTTTCTGGGTTCTGGTGGTCGGCGCTGTCGGCTTCGGAATCTACTTCCTGGTGAAGGCGATGTCGGGAAGTGACGACAATTCGCCCGCTTCGCGGTTCTGACGGGCAAGATCTGCCCTATGGAAAACTTCCCCGAGGACTGGCAGCGCGCGATTGTCATCGTGGCGCATCCCGATGACATCGAATACGGCGCAGCCGCAGCAGTGGCGCAGTGGACCGATCGCGGCAAAGACGTGCGATATGTCCTGGCCACGCGCGGCGAGGCCGGAATCGCCGGTCTGTCGCCCGAAGAGTCCGGCCCGATCCGCGAGGAAGAAGAGCGTCGCTCGGCCGCGATCGTCGGTGTCGGTGAGGTGGAGTTCCTCGGCCTGCCCGACGGTCGTCTCGTGGAAGGCTTGGAGTTGCGCTCGACTCTCGCCGCAGCAATTCGCCGCCACCGTCCGGAATTGGTGGTGACGATGAACTTCTCCCACACCTGGGGCCCCGGCTATCTGAACAGCGCAGATCACCGTGCACTCGGGATCAGCGTTCTCGACGCAACTGCCGACGCAGCAAACGAATGGATCTTTCCCTCGTTGACGGCGCAGGGACTGGCGCCGTGGCCCGGTGTTCGGTGGGTTGCGGTCAATACGATGACTCCCACACACTTTGTCGACGTGACGTCGACGGTCGATCGCGCCGTGGATTCGCTCGCGGAACATGCGCGATATCTGGCGGCGCTGAGTTCCACGCCGATCCGGGAACAGGCGCGCGCACAGATCGACATGGTCAGCGGACCGAAGCCTGGTTTCGACGCCGAGCGAGCAGTTGGTTTCGAGTTGTACTATTTCTGATGATCTCTGAGCGAGAGAAATCGCAAGTCCCGACGGGATTACCGGTGACTTGTCCGGTATTGTGTTACACACGATGGTAATCCGTAACGCAGATGACTCAATTGCCCCTCGCAAGGCAGATGGTCAGCGCATCCCCAGCCGCGAGATCGACGACGTGATTCTCGACGCAGCAAGGTCGTGTGTCCTCGATTTCGGAATGCAGCGAACCACACTTGCCGAGATCTCGCGTCGGGCCGGCGTGAGCCGACCGACGGTCTACCGGCGATGGCCGGACACGCGAGCTGTCGTCGCGGACCTGCTCACCCGGGAGATCCGATCGGTGCTGCCCGAGGTGACCTTCAACGGGTCTGCCGGCACGTTGCTCGTGGAGGCGATCGGTGACGTGGTCGGCCAGATTCGCGACCATCCGCTCTTCGTGAAAATTCGGCAAGCCGATCAAGAATTGCTGACGACCTACATCGTGGACCGGCTCGGCGCGAGCCAGAAGTCGATTCTCGAGCTGATCACATCCGTTGTCGCGGCCGGCCAACAGGATGGTTCGATTCGCGAGGGAAGCGTCAACGAGATCGCGGCGATGGTTCTACTGATGGCTCAGTCCGTCGTCATTTCTGCCCCGACTCTCGAGCCGGAGCTTTCCTCCGATGCGTCGGTCGAGCAACTTCGATATGCGGTCGCTGCTTATCTGGCACCCGTCAAGAATTCGGGAGAATAGCTGTGAGCCCCCTAGATTCAGCAGGCAGCGATTCAGCGCTCAACGCACAACGGCGTACTCGTGAACTCGAGCAGTTGGCGAACGGCGATTCGGTCGACGTCCTGGTGATCGGCGGCGGAATCACCGGTGTCGGTGTCGCTCTCGACGCCGTGACTCGTGGGCTCAGTGTTGCGCTGGTCGAAAAGCACGACCTCGCGTTCGGCACCAGCCGCTGGAGTTCGAAACTCGCACACGGCGGCCTTCGGTACCTGGCTTCCGGCAATGTCGGTATAGCGCGTGAAAGTGCGGTCGAGCGCGGCATTCTCATGACGCGCACCGCGCCGCACCTCGTTCGCGCCATGCCTCAACTCGTACCGCTGTTGCCCGAAACGTCGTTCTTCGGGAAGGCCCTGGTGCGTACCGGTTTCCTGGCCGGTGACGCTCTGCGCATGTCGGCGCGAACCCCGGCTTCGGTGCTGCCCAGATCACGGACGGTCAGCGCTGCTCGAGCGCGCGAATTGGCTCCCGCGGTCAAGCGGGAAAACCTACGAGGCGCCTTGACCGCGTTCGACGGGCAGCTCATCGACGACGCCCGCCTCGTCGTCGGTATCGCCCGAACCGCAGCGTCGCACGGCGCGCGAATCCTGACCCGCGTCGGTGCATACGACGTATCCGGAACGTCGGCCACCTTGCGCGACGAGTTGACCGGATCCGAGTTCTTGATGCGTGCCCGCGTCGTGGTCAATGCGACCGGTGTCTGGGCTGATCAGGTCGACTCCAGCATCACCCTGCGCCCCAGCCGCGGGACGCACCTGGTGCTCGATGCAGCGCGATTGGGGAACCCCACGGCAGCACTGACCGTGCCGATTCCCGGCGAGACCAACCGTTTCGTCTTCGCCCTGCCCGCCCAGCTCGGCCGGATCTACCTCGGGTTGACCGACGAAGCAGCGCCGGGACCGGTGCCTGACGTACCGACGGCGTCCGAGGACGAGATCGACTTCCTGCTCGACACCGTGAACACGGCGTTGGAAGTTCCGCTGACCCGTGGGGACGTCTTGGGGACCTTCGCGGGTCTGCGTCCGCTGCTGGACACCGGTGAAGGCTCGACGGCCGACCTCTCGCGCAATCACGCTGTAGTCCGTTCGGACTCGGGCTTGGTCACGGTGGTAGGCGGAAAACTCACGACGTACCGCAAGATGGCCGAAGACGCCGTCGACGCTGCGGTCGAGGTCGGGTCGCTGAGCGCCGGGGCATGTCGGACACGCGCGTTGCCGCTGGTAGGCGCTGCATCACCGGCGGAATTGAAGAAGATCAAGGCACCCGCGTCATTGGTGGCGCGATACGGCACCGAGGCCGAGGTCGTTGCCGCGGCGAGCGGCGATCGTCTCCGGTCGGTTGCGGACTTGGAGATCTGCGGTGCCGAGTTCGATTTCGCGGTGTCGCATGAAGGCGCCCTCGACGTCGACGACGTCCTCGATCGCAGGACGAGAATCGGATTGGTGGCTTCGGATCGCGAACGCGCACTGGGTGCGGCGGAACAGGCCTTTCACTCGGTGTGACACTCTGATCCGGTGCGTGTAGCCGTTGTTGCCGGGCCGGACCCGGGTCATGCTTTTCCCGCAATAGCGTTGTCGCTGGCGTTGATCCAGGCCGGCGACGAACCGATCCTGTACACGGGGACCCGGTGGGTCGAGGCAGCGCGAGCAGCCGGCGTGGAAGCCGAGCCGCTCAAGGGCTTGGCCCCGCGGCCGGGAGACGACGATCTTGATGCAGGCGCTCGGATTCATTCGCGCGCCGCCTATATTTCCACCGAACTGCTTCCCGACCTGAAGTCCGTCTCCCCGGATCTCGTCGTTTCCGACATCCTCACTGCCGGAGGCGGATTGGCCGCCGAAAGACTTGGCATCCCCTGGGTGGAACTCTCGCCTCACCCGCTGTACTCACCTTCACGGGGGTTGCCGCCGATCGGCAGTGGGCTCGCTCCCGGCGTCGGAATTCGTGGTCGACTCCGCGATACCCTGATGCGCGCAGCGACGGGACGTTCGATCAAGCAAGGGTTGGCCCAGCGATCCCAGGCCCGTGTCGGTGTCGGACTGCCCGCTCTGGATCCCGGTCCGCAAGCGCGGCTGATCGCAACACTTCCGGCACTCGAAGTGCCTCGCCCCGACTGGCCGGAGCGCGCTCACGTCGTCGGACCGCTTCTCTGGGAGCCGACCGAAGTCATTCTGGATCCACCGCCAGGTGACGAACCGCTGGTCATGGTGGCGCCGTCCACGGCGCACACCGGCGCAGTGGGAATGTTCGAGGGCACCGTCGAAGGACTCGACGGCGCCGGTGTCAGGCTGATCGCGTCGATGCTCGACGGGGCTGAAGGTGAGCATCCTGATTGGGTTCGTGCAGGTCTCGGACGCCAGGACGCGATGCTGCGTGACGCGTCGGTATTGGTATGCGGCGGCGGGCACGGCATGTTGGCGAAGGCCCTGCTGGCCGGCGTGCCGACGGTCGTCGTTCCCGGGGGCGGGGACCAGTGGGAGTTGGCCAATCGCGCTGCGCGGGCAGGCACGTCGGTGATCGTTCGGCCCGCAGATGCTCAGTCGATTCGCGATGCCGTACTGCAGGTGCTCTCCGACAAACGATTCGCGGAAGCTGCGAGAGCGGCTGCCGCGACTGCGTCGCAGGTCACCGATCCGGTGGCGGTGTGCCGACAGGTGGTCAACGGAGGTGTGACGGCGTGAGCACGTTGCGCCTGAATGCAGGTGCACCGCTCTGTGGACTACGGTGGCGGCTGTGCGGTTGACCGAATTTCATGAAATGGTGCGCGAAGAGTTCGGGCAGGTACGAGGCGACTCGATGCTGATCGACCATGTACTCCAGAGTCTCGACGGAATGACTGCCGCGGAGGCCGTCGAAGCAGGCTGGGAGCCTCGCGAAGTGTGGCGTGCGCTCTGTGTGGAGTTCGACGTACCACCCGCCCGCCGCTGATTCTTCGGCGTGTCGAACGTCTCCCATCTTCTGTTCGAACACGTGTTCGTCTATGCTGAACCTGTTCGGTGGTGACGCTTTCTTTGGTAACTGCGAACTTTCGATGTTCTACAAACGCGGTGACCTACAAACGCGGTGATCGACAAGCGCTAAAGCAAGATCGAAAAGTCTGTCGGTGGCCGGATCTACTCTGATCGCAACACACCAACAGGGTCGGCTCAGGCAGGCGCTGAAGAGACGGAGTCTGCTCAGGCAGGCACTGAAGACTGAAACAAGGATGGGGATCACGATGGCACCACAGGCACCTGATCGGGACAAGGCACTCGACCTCGCGTTGGCGCAGATCGACAAGAACTTCGGCAAGGGTTCGGTGATGCGCCTGGGTGAGGGTGTCCGCCAGCCCATTGCCGTCATTCCCACCGGTTCCATCGCGCTCGACGTCGCGCTGGGTATCGGCGGACTGCCGCGTGGCCGCGTCATCGAGATCTACGGCCCGGAATCTTCGGGTAAGACCACCGTGGCACTGCACGCAGTTGCCAATGCTCAGGCCAACGGCGGCATCGCGGCGTTCATCGACGCGGAGCACGCACTCGATCCCGACTATGCAGCCAAGCTGGGCGTCGATACCGATGCACTCCTGGTCTCGCAGCCCGATACGGGTGAGCAGGCCCTCGAAATCACCGACATGCTGATCCGTTCAGGCGCCCTCGACATCGTCGTGATCGACTCCGTGGCCGCTCTTGTTCCTCGCGCCGAGATCGAAGGCGAGATGGGTGACAGCCACGTCGGTTTGCAGGCTCGACTGATGAGCCAGGCGCTGCGCAAGATCACCGGTGCCATGAACAACTCGGGCACCACCGTCATCTTCATCAACCAGCTTCGCGAGAAGATCGGTGTGATGTTCGGTTCTCCCGAAACCACCACCGGTGGTAAGGCACTGAAGTTCTACGCTTCGGTCCGCCTCGACATCCGTCGTATCGAAACTCTCAAGGACGGTACCGACGCAGTGGGTAACCGCACTCGCGTCAAGGTCGTCAAGAACAAGGTCGCGCCGCCGTTCAAGCAGGCCGAGTTCGACATTCTCTACGGCCAGGGCATCAGCAAGGAAGGCTCGCTCATCGACATGGGTGTCGAGCACGGGTTCATCCGCAAGTCCGGCTCCTGGTACACCTACGAAGGTGACCAGTTGGGTCAGGGCAAGGAAAATGCTCGTAAGTTCTTGCTGGAGAACACCGATATCCGTGACGAGATCGAGAAGAAGATCAAGGAAAAGCTCGGTATCGGTGCTGACGTCACTGCAACCGACGAAGCTCCCGCCGACTTCTGAGTTCAGTCATGAGCTTCGACGACGGTGACAACGGCGAGAATGCTCGTGAAGAGTACGGCGCTCCTCGGCGTCGATCCCGTCAACGATCCGAGAAGCCGTCGCAACGCGCAGAAGGTGGGACGGAGGCGCAGGCCAAAGATGCTTGCCTACGCCTCCTGACCGACCGGGCGCGCAGTCGTTCCGAGCTGGAAACAAAGCTGAGCGGGCGCGGCTTCGAGCCCGAGATCATTGCCAAGGTCCTCGATCGACTCCAAGAAATCGGGTTGATCGACGACGCAGACTTCGCGAACCAGTGGGTTCATTCGCGGCATACGTACTCGGGCAAGGGAAAGCGTGCGCTTGCAGTCGAGTTGCGGCTCAAAGGAATCGACCAGGACACCGCTGCCGAAGCGTTGTCACAGATCGATCCGGAAGATGAACGCGAGCGAGCAGCGGAGCTGGTTCGGCGGAAGCTGAAGAACAAGCCCGTCGATGATCGCGACAAGGTCACGCGTCGACTGGTCTCGATGCTGGCACGCAAGGGATATTCAGCTGGGATGTCGTACGAGGTGGTCAAAGCCGAGATGGCTGCTGCAGAGCTGTAGGCAACCAGACCGTAGGCAAAAAGCACCGTAGGCATCGAATACCAAGAGCGGGGTGTGTCACCGGATTCGGTGACACACCCCGCTCCTCGTGTCAGTGGAACAGCAGGTCGATCAGCTCACGGCTTGGTCAGGTCCATACCCGGTACCGAAACGGCAGCGTCGCCAACCGGAGCCGCGACGGGCCCCTTGCCCTTTCGCTTCCCGGACCGCAGGCGCTTCTCCACCTTGGTTGCCAGGTACGTGAGCGAGGAGTTCAGGATGATCATGATGACCGCAGCCACCATGAGTGCCGGAAGGTAGTTCTGAAATGCAGCGCCCAATTGCGTGGACTGCCGAACAAGTTCGGTGTAGCCGATGATGTAGCCCAGCGCTGAATCCTTGAGTGCAACAACCATTTGCGATATCAGTGCGGGGAGCATGGTTGTGACCGCCTGGGGTAGCAAGATCGTCACCATGATTTGAGATTTGCGCATGCCGAGAGCTTTGGCGGCTTCGCTTTGTCCACGGGGGAGTGAGTTGATTCCCGAGCGAACAATTTCCGCGATCACCGATCCGTTGTAGAGCGTCAAACTCACCACGACGGCGGAGAGTGCCAAGTAGTCGAGCTTGACAATTTTGTACTCGGCAAAAACCGCATACATGAAGATGATCAGCAGCAGTACGGGAATTGCGCGGAACAATTCCACGATGACACCACTGACAACGCGTACTGCGCGGTGATCGGACAATCTGCCGATGCCGAGAATTGCGCCCAGGATCAGTGCAAGCACGATGGATAGTGCCGCCGCGATCAAGGTGCCTTTGATGCCGGGAAGCAGATAGGTCGTCCAGACGTCCGCCTGTAGGAAGGGATCCCATTTGGCCGATGTCAACTGCCCTTTGTCGTCGAGCGCGCGATACACGACAAACGCAATGGCGAGGGCGAGGACGGCTACGACAACCGACGCGAATCGGTACAGTGCCCGGGCCTTCGGGCCTGGCGCGTCGTAAAGAACAGTTGCTTGTTTGGTCATCGTGCGACCTCGAATTTCTTGGCGAGCTTGCCGAAGAGCAATCCCGTCGGCAGCGTCAAGATGACAAAGCCGACGGCGAAGATTCCTGCGGTCAAGAAGAGTGCGGCTTCGTTTTCGAGAATCTCCTTCATCAATTTCGATGCCTCGGACACGCCGATGACGGCGGCGACGGTGGAGTTCTTGGTCAGAGCGATGAGGACGCTACCGAGCGGTGCGATCACGGCGCGAAATGCCTGAGGAAGAACGATGAGTCGGAGGTTCTGGAGGAAGGTCAGCCCTAGGGATCGTCCTGCTTCTGCCTGTCCCGCATGGACGGTGTTGATTCCGGCGCGGATCGACTCGCACACGAACGACGCGGTGTAGACGCTAAGTCCAAGAATCGCCAAACGGAAGTTGTTGTCGATCACGAAGGTTGACGAACTGGTTGATGCCAGACTGATGTCGAGAGTTTGGTACAGACCGAACACACAGAAGAGCAGAATCAGGGTGAGCGGCGTATTGCGGAAGACAGTGACGTAGGCGGCGCCGAGGAATCGGGCCACGGGTACGGGTGACACCCGCATGGCGGCAATAACCACTCCGAGGATCAATGCGCCGATCGCCGAGAAGATCGTGAGCTGGATAGTGGTCCAGAACGCTTCGAGTATCTGGCTTCCGTAATCGTCGATTATTTTCACTTACGGTCTCCCCAGTTCATGGGTCGTTGTTGAAAGTGCTTGCCCAGGTGGGATTTCCGAATATGGAAATCCCACCTGGAATGGCTACTGCTCAGTTGGATCAGTATCGGTCGACGGTGGGCGGAGCGGGCATCGTGTAACCGGACGGTCCGACCGTCTCGTTGAATGCTTCGGCCCACGCACCGGAAGAGATCATCTTCTCGATGGCATCGTTGACCTTGCCGCGACCTTCGGAATCGTCCTTCGCCAAGCCGATGCCGTAATTCTCCGTGGTGAACGGCTCACCGGCGATACGGAATGCGCCGGGGGACTGAGCCGCGTAGCCGGCAAGAATGATGTCGTCGGTGGTGACTGCGTCAACCTTGCCATTGCGTAGCGCCTCGACGCACGCCGAGTAGGTGTCGAACTCCTGGAGCTGGACGTCCTTGGCGTAGGTGTCCTTGACCTTCTGTGCGGGAGTGGAACCAGCCACCGAGCAGAGAATCTTGCCGCCGTTCAGAGATTCGGGGCCGGTGATGTCGGTATTGTCCGCGTTGACGAGCAGCGACTGGCCGGCGACGAAATACGGTCCGGCGAATCCGACCTTCTCCTTGCGAGCGTCCGTGATGGAGTACGTGGCGACGATGTAATCGACCTCACCGTTCTGGATCAACGTCTCGCGCTGGGCGGACGGTGATTCCTTGAACGTGATGTTCTCCGGTTTCACGCCCAGCTCGTTTGCGACGTACTTCGCGACCTCGACGTCGAAACCTGTGTACGTGCCGTCCGAATTGCGCAAGCCGAGTCCTGGCTGGTCGAACTTGATGCCGACGGTGAGCTTGCCGTCAGCAGCGTTCTCACTGATCGATTTGCTCTCCTCGCCGCCACCACAAGCCGTGGCAGCGAACGCGATAGCCATGATTCCGATTCCGAAACGGACGGAGCGATTGATCTTCATGAAGATCCTCTCAGTTGTCGACATGCAAACGGTGCAGTCGAGATGAACGGTGCAGCCGAGGTGAACGGTGCAGTCGAGCAAGTTGTCTTGTGGACGAGGACAGGACTGTCGGAGGGGACTGTGATCAGTGAGTGAGGATCTTGCCGAGGAAGTCCTTGGCCCGATCCGACTTGGGATGGGTGAAGAACTCTTCGGGCGTGGTGTCTTCTACGACCTGACCGTCAGCCATGAAGAGCACACGGTCGCCGGCCTTGCGGGCGAATCCCATCTCGTGCGTGACCACGAGCATGGTCATGCCTTCCTTGGCGAGGGAAGTCATGACGTCGAGGACCTCGTTGACCATCTCGGGATCGAGAGCGGAGGTGGGCTCGTCGAACAACATCACCTTCGGCTGCATCGCAAGAGCGCGAGCAATCGCGACACGCTGTTGCTGACCGCCGGAAAGCTGCGCCGGGTACTTGTCGGCCTGATTGGCGATACCGACGCGCTCGAGCAATGCCTGCGCCGTCTTCTTGGCTTCGTCCTTCTTCGCCTTGCGGACCTTCATCGGTGCGAGCATGACGTTCTCGAGGATCGTCTTGTGTGCGAACAGGTTGAAGGACTGAAAGACCATCCCGACGTCGGCACGAAGTGCGGCAAGTGCTTTGCCCTCCTCGGGGAGCGTCTTGCCGTCGACGGCGATGGTGCCCGAGTCGATGGGTTCCAGGCGATTGATGGTGCGGCACAGAGTCGACTTACCGGAGCCCGACGGACCAAGGACGATCACCACTTGGCCCTTGGGTACTTCGAGATTGACCTCTTGCAGGACGTGAAGTTCCCCGAAGTGTTTGTTCACCGAGGTCATCGAAATCATGGATGTGGAATCGCCGGAGGTGGTCGGCGTCGTCGCATCGTCGGCTTGGGTCATAAACGAGAACCTTAGGCGTAGTTTGCGTCGACGCCCGTGATTTCGCCATGGTTCTTGCCATATGTAATGGAAATTTTACTGTGACGACGTTTATGTCGCGTTTCGGCTGTTTATCAGGGCGTTATTACACGTCGTAGTGGACGTGAGCTAGGCTGAAGCGTGTCACTGATCGACGAAATGTCCCCTGCACTTCCGGAGCCGACTGCAGTTCCGGAGCCGACTGCGAAGTCTGTTCGCACCTACGAGGTGCGGACGTACGGCTGTCAGATGAACGTCCACGATTCCGAGCGACTGTCCGGTCTGCTCGAGGACGCCGGGTATTCGAAGGCGGAGACCGGAACCGATCCTGATCTTGTCGTCTTCAACACGTGTGCGGTCCGCGAGAACGCGGACAACAAGTTGTACGGCAACCTCAGCCAGCTCGCCCCCAACAAGGAGGCGAACCCCGACATGCAGATCGCGGTCGGTGGGTGCCTGGCGCAGAAGGATCGTGACACCGTCGTCAAGAAGGCGCCGTTCGTCGATGTCGTCTTCGGCACTCACAACATCGGCTCGCTGCCCGCGCTGCTCGACCGCGCGCGCCACAATCAGCGCGCCGAAGTCGAAATCCTCGACGCGCTGGAGGCGTTTCCGTCGACACTGCCAGCCAAGCGCGAATCCGCCTACGCGGGTTGGGTTTCCATCTCGGTGGGCTGTAACAACACGTGCACGTTCTGCATCGTTCCGGCCTTGCGTGGCAAGGAAGTGGATCGACGTCCCGGCGACATTCTGGCCGAGGTGCAGGCGCTCGTCGACGAGGGTGTCTCGGAAGTGACCCTGCTCGGACAGAACGTCAACGCCTACGGCGTGTCGTTCGCCGATCCGGAACAACCGCGCGATCGCGGAGCCTTCGCTTCCCTCTTGAAGGCATGTGGACACATCGACGGCCTCGAACGGGTCAGGTTCACATCGCCGCACCCGGCAGAGTTCACCCACGACGTCATCGAAGCGATGGCAACCACTCCCAACGTCTGCCCGCAGCTGCACATGCCGTTGCAGTCCGGTTCGGACAAGGTTCTCAAAGCGATGAAGCGCTCGTACCGCAAGTCGAAGTACCTCGGGATCATCGAGAAGGTGCGCGCCGCAATGCCGCACGCCGCCATCACCACGGACATCATCGTCGGGTTCCCGGGGGAGACGGAGGAGGATTTCGAGGAGACGCTGGACGTCGTGCGTAAGGCGCGATTCTCCAACGCCTACACCTTCCAGTACTCCAAGCGCCCGGGCACGCCGGCGGCGGAGATGGCCGATCAACTCCCCAAAGAGGTTGTCCAGGAACGCTACATGCGATTGCTCGCGGTTCAGGATGAAGTGAACATCGAGGAAAATCGCAAGCTCGTCGGCACCGAGGTCGAACTCTTGGTGGCAGCGGGGGAGGGGCGGAAGAACGCGGCGACTCACCGTCTCAGTGGTCGCGCGCGAGACGGCCGCCTGGTGCATTTCCGCCCCGAGGGAAACCTCGACGGCACAATCCGACCCGGTGACGTGGTGACGGTCGTCGTCACCCACGGAGCCCCTCATCACCTCGTGGCAGATGACGGAGTGCTCACGCACCGTCGGACCCGCGCCGGTGATTCGTTCGAAAAGGGCATCACACCCAAGACCCCGCCCATCGGCGTAGGTCTCGGACTACCGAAGATCGGTGCCCCGGCCCCACAACCCGTTCAGATGGGATGCAACGCATGACCTCGCAACACGAGAACACGACACCACAGCCGGGCGACGACGCCTTCGAGGGCTACCGCAAGGACCTCGACGACGCGGAACGCAAGGTCGCGGGAGAAATTGATCCGGGTGCGCGCGCCATGGTTGTCGCGGTTGCGGTGCTCGTGCTGGTCGGCACCCTTGCACTGCCCCATGCGGGAGTGGCGAACGGCTGGGATGTGCTCGCGTACAACCAGGACGCGGAAAGTGAACGGATTGCACTGTTCTCACGCTTGTTCGTGTGGTTCGTCGTCATCTTCGGCATCGGATTCTCGATGCTCGCGCTGGTCACGCGGCGTTGGAGTCTGGCCTGGGTCGCACTCGCCGGCAGTGCCGTGGCGAGCGCTCTCGGCATGATGGCCGTCTGGTCGCGTCAGACCATTCCCGCCGGTTTCAATGTGGCAGGACCGTCGATCGGGCTGATCATCGGATGGTTTGCCGTCGTGTTCTTGACGTTCCATTGGCTCAAGGTGGTCTGGACACGAACCAACATTCAGCTCGCCGCCGAGGAGCAACGCCGGATCGCTGCGGCCGAAGCCGAGAAGCATCAGGAATGGAACGTCGGCTGACACAGCAGGCCGTCCGTCCAAAGCACAAGACAACGCCGGCTGACTCCTTTCGGAGTGAGCCGGCGTTTTTGTTGTCTTTACAGCTCGTCGTCGATTACTCGTTGACGGCGCTTTCGGCAGCTTCGGCCCACTCACGCCACTGCTTGGCCTGAGCGAGAGCCTTCTCGGCGTCCTTCGTCTTGCCGGCAGCCTGAGCCTTGGCGGCCTGCTCCTCGAACTGGCTCACCCGCTCCTTGAACTGCGCGACCCGGGCAAGTGCTTCCGGATCGGTGCGACGCCACTCGGCGTCGACCGCGTCGCGCACCTTGGTTTCGATGGCCCGGAGCTTCGCTTCGAGTTCCTGCATTCGGTCGCGCGGCACCTTGCCGATCGCGTCCCACTTCTCCTGCAGGTCGCGAAGCGCTGCGCGGGCGTTCTCGAGTCCGTGCGCCGGATCGATGTTCGCATTGGCAGCGAGCAGCTCCTCTTTTGCAACCGCGTTCTGCTCGAATTCGGCATCGCGCTCGGATGCAGCAGCGTTGCGCGCGGCGAAGAACACATCCTGAGCGCCCTTGAAGCGCTTCCACAGGTTGTCGTCGGCCTCGCGCGGTGCGCGGCCGGCAGCCTTCCACTCGCTGAGTAGATCGCGGAATTCCCCGGCGGTCTGTCCCCATTCAGTGGAGGTCGACAGCTTCTCGGCGCGCTCGACCAGTTCTTCCTTCGTCGAACGGGCGCTCGCACGATCCCGGTCGAGTTCGGCGAAGTGGGCTCCACGTCGTCGGTTGAAGGACTCACGAGCCTTCGAGTAACGCTTCCACAGTGCGTCGTCGACCTTGCGGTCGATTCCGCGAATCGTCTTCCACTCGTCGAGAATCTCGCGCAGTCGATCACCCGCGGTCTTCCACTGGGTCGACTCCGAGCCGATCTGCTCGGCCTCGACTGCGAGGGCCTCCTTGCGGGCGGTGCTTGCCGCGCGCGACTGTTCCTTCTCTTCCTTCGCGTGCGCTGCGGCCTCGTCGGAACCGGCAACGATCACGTCGAGTCGGCGAGCCAAAGCGTCGAGGTCACCGATCACTGCAGCGGTCGAGAGGGATTCGGACAGAGCGATGGCGGCAGCCTTGGTCTTCTTGGCGTCTCCGGCGCCCGACGTCAGTCGCGCCTCGAGTAGCGAGACCTCGGTCGCGAGGTCGTCGTAGCGACGACCGAAATGGGCGAGGCCCTCGGTGGCGTCGCCGGCCTGCCACGAACCGATCTGACGTTCACCGTCAGCGGTCTTCACCCAGGCGGTTCCGTCTTCCTCGACGCGTCCGAACTTGCTCGGGTCGCTGGCCGGTGCGGCGGTGACGGCATGCGAGGCTGCTGGTCCGGGGCGAGGTGCTCCGGGGCGGGGCGCACCGGGGCGTGGTCCACCAGGTTTGGGAGCGCCGGGTTTGGGTGCTGCCGGGCTCGGGCTGGCCGAACTGCTGTCGGCGCCGGTGGTGGGTTCACTGTTCTCGGTCATCGGTCCTCGTCTCTGCCGCGCGTCACGGCTGCCTGATCGCATTCCTGGTTCCATTGAACCCGGTACTCACGTTCTCCGACTATTGAATCAGGTAAGAGGGTGTGAGGTCGCCACCTCGGGGTCGACTAGCGTGGCAACTGTGTTGACTTCCGCTGTTCTCGTCCCCTCGGCGCCGTTACTCGTGCCGGAATTGTCCGGTGATTCGGCCGAGTCCGCTCAGGTGCGTGCTGCAGCGACAACCGCCGTGAGCCGGCTCGCTCACGAGGCGGTGCACTGGGTGGGCGTCGGTGTCGGCCCCGAGAATGCAGAACCCGAGAAAGCAGCAGGCGAACTCTGGCGATCGGGCGTCGGACGTGGGCAGATCGGTACGTTCGCTGGATTCGGCGCCGATGTCCGGACGTCACTGGACGCGGATGCGGCAGGCGAACCGGTGCCATCTCTCGAACTGTGCGCCCTTGTTGCCGGCTGGTTGCGTGGCCGAACAGACGTGGAGATAACCGTCGACATGCACGTCGTCAGTGCAAAGGCGTCGGCGAATGAATGTCGTGAATTCGGGCAGCAGCTGCGCAAGCAACTCGACAGCGACAACCGACCGCAAGGGCTTCTGATCGTTGCTGACGGTGCGTCCACGCTGACGGCAAAGGCGCCAGGAAGCTTCGACGAGCGCGCCGCGGGTGTGCAGTCGGCCATCGACGACGCCCTGACGGCCGGTGACCCGGAGGCGCTGCTTGCTCTCGATCCCCAGCTCTGCCGGAGTGTCGGAGCCCAGGGGCGCGCGGCGTGGCAGGTCCTGGCCGGTGTCTTTACGGGCTCGTCTCGGTCGGCCCATCCTCGCGCGACGGTCGACTACAGCGATGCGCCGTTCGGCGTCGGTTACCACGTCGGGACGTGGCGGCCGTGAACGTCCCTGAAGAACTTCGCCCGATCGCAGTTGTCGGTCCGACAGCGTCGGGAAAGTCCGATCTCGCGTTGGCACTGGCCGAGGAATTCGGCGGTGAAATCATCAACATCGACGCGATGCAGCTCTATCGCGGCATGGATATCGGGACCGCCAAACTGACGCCGGCCGAGCGTCGCGGGATTCCGCATCACCTGCTCGACGTTCTCGATGTGAAGGAGACCGCCACCGTCGCGCGTTATCAAAGCGACGCGATCGCGATCGCCGAGGATCTGATCGTGGCGGGCAAGGTTCCGGTGATCGTCGGCGGATCCATGATGTACGTCCAGTCTCTACTCGACGAATGGTCCTTTCCGGCAACGGATCCCGAGGTTCGTGCGAAGTGGGAGGCGGTGCTGGCCGACGGTGGGGTCGGTGCGGTGCATACGGCGCTTGTTGCTGCTGATCCGGTAGCGGCGGCGTCGATACTGCCGACGGACGGTCGGCGGATGGTTCGGGCGCTCGAGGTCGTCGAGCTGACAGGTCTGCCGTTCGCGGCCTCGGCGCCGCAGATCGGTGACCCTCGATGGGGAACCCGCATTCTCGGCGTGGATCGGGATACGGAAGAACTCGACGCCCGGATTCGGTTGCGAACAGAGCTGATGTTTTCAGGCGGACTTGTCGACGAAGTTGCAGTGCTCGTCGAGCAAGGATTGCGTGAGGGCGTCACAGCGCCGCGAGCCATCGGCTACGCACAGGTGCTCGCACATTTCGACGGTGAATACGATCTGGCCGAAGCACTCGAACGGACGTTCATCGGGACACGGCGCTATGTTCGCCGACAACGATCATGGTTCCGTCGTGACGCACGCGTGCACTGGCTCGACGGTGCCGATCCGGAGCTGCCCAACTCCGCCTTCGCGGCGCTCGCAGATCGCGGTCTGTAACACGATCGAGCGGATCAGCTATCTTACAGTTAGCTATTTCGCGATCGATCGGTTTCGCGAGCGATGAACTGGAGGTCAACGAGCATGGCGCAGACCGCGGCGCACGCGCATCCGAAACGTCGACGCGCGGGTCGGCTACCGCTGGTTCTTCTGCTCGTCACATTTCTCACGGTCGGCGGGGTACTGATCTACTTTGCGGTGAGTGCGGCCGGGAAGCCCATCAGCGCACCTGTTCCCGAAGCGCCCTTCGACGTGGGAGCCCCAACCGATCCAGGGGCGACGTGGGCGCCTGCGCCAACGGATCTGCCGCCGAACACGCTCGCGATTCCCGATCTGGATGTGCGAGCCGACATCGTGACCAGTGGGTTCGGCGCCAACCGCGGAATGATCCTTCCGCATCCTGACAAGGTTTCGCATTTCACCAACGGCGTGCAGTTCGGATCTTCGGAGGGTACCAATCTTGTTGCCGGCCACGTCGACGACGGTGACCGCACGCACGGCGCCTTGTGGGCGCTGCACCAGATGAAGCCTGGAACACCGATCTATGTCAGTGACGACACCGGAACGATGTTCACCTATCACGCAGCGAGCCTGAAGTTGTACGAAAAGGTGGCTTTGCCTGCGGAGTTCTTCTCCGAATCCGGTGCGCCCAGGCTTGTCCTGGTGACCTGCGGCGGCGCAACCGTGCCCGACCCCTCGTTGCCGTCCGGCTTCACGTACGAACAGAACGTCGTGGTCACCGCGTCACCTGCGTAAGTCGCTCGGTAGGTCCGGATAGGATGGCGACCATGGATTTCAGTAAGGGCCACGGCACGCAGAACGACTTCGTTGTTCTCCCTGACCTCGACGTTCGGATCGATCTCGAGCCGGCGCGAGTTTCAGCGGTGTGTGATCGTCAGCGTGGCCTCGGCGCCGACGGCATCCTCCGTGTCGCCCGGGCAGGCGCACTTGCGGACGCGGGCGTGCTCGGTGCGCTGCCCGACGGCGTCGCTGCCGAAGACTGGTTCATGGACTACCGCAACAGCGACGGCTCCATCGCCGAGATGTGCGGAAACGGCGTTCGGGTATTCGCCCACTATCTCAAGGCCTCGGGCTTGGAGAGCAAGGACGAGTTCGTGGTCGGCAGCCGCGCCGGAGCGCGTCCGGTCGTGGTGCACGGCTACGACGCCACACATGGTGACGTGACTGTGGCGATGGGCCCGATCAAGGACCTCGGCACCAGTTCGGCAACAATCGACGGCCGCGTCTTCGCCGGCGTCGGCATCGACGTCGGTAATCCGCATTTGGCGTGTGTCGACGAGCACGTGACGGCAGAAGTTTTGAGTGCGCTCGATTTGAGTGTTTCTCCGGGCTTCGATCCCGGGTTCTTCCCGCACGGGGTCAACATCGAGATCGTGACGCCGATCCACGACGGTGGGGTCCACATGCGCGTACACGAGCGTGGTGTGGGCGAGACTCGTTCCTGCGGAACCGGAACGGTCGCAGCGGCGGCCGCGGCGCTGAGGTACGACGGCCGCGATGAAGGCTCGGTACTGGTGCGCGTGCTCGGTGGCGAGGTGCAGGTCACCGTCGAAGGCGGCAAAGGGTCGTTGCGGGGGCCCTCGGTTCTGGTGGCGAACGGGACGATCAGCGATGCCTGGTGGCAATCGCTCGTGTGATATCGCCCGCGGGAAATACGCCTGCAGGAAATACGGATGCACCGTGGCCAGGTTTCGTGGGACCATGGATCTTGTATGACGAACACACATGAAAACGAAGAGTCCACCGCTCACGAGCAGTCCGAGTACGCGCAAGCCGAATACACGGCAGCGTCCGCATCGGGCAACCCGTCGACCGGTGAGATGCAACTCGCAGATCGCGGCGCCCTGCGCCGCGTGGCCGGTCTGTCGACCGAGCTCGAGGACGTCACCGAAGTCGAGTACCGCCAGCTTCGACTCGAAAGAGTTGTCCTGGTCGGCGTCTGGACGCAGGGAACTGCCGAGCAGGCCGAGGCGAGCATGACCGAGTTGGCCGCACTTGCCGAGACGGCCGGCTCCGAGGTCCTCGAAGGACTGGTTCAGCGTCGCGACAAACCTGACGCTGCCACCTACATCGGTTCCGGCAAGGCGCAGGAACTGCGCGAAGTTGTGCTGGCGACCGGTGCCGACACCGTCGTCTGCGACGGTGAGCTGACGCCGGCGCAGCTCACGGCGCTGGAGAAGATCGTCAAGGTCAAGGTCATCGACCGGACAGCTCTGATTCTCGACATCTTTGCTCAGCACGCCACTTCGCGTGAGGGTAAGGCGCAGGTCGCTTTTGCTCAGATGGAGTACATGCTCCCGCGTCTGCGTGGTTGGGGCGAGTCGATGTCGCGCCAGGCCGGTGGCCGTGCCGGCAGTAACGGCGGTGTGGGTCTGCGTGGTCCCGGTGAAACGAAAATCGAGACGGACCGCCGTCGTATTCGTGAGCGCATGGCAAAACTACGCCGCGAGATCAAGGGCATGAAGGCCGCTCGCGACACCAAGCGCACACGTCGACTGCAGAGCGACATCCCGTCGATCGCCATCGTCGGATACACCAACGCGGGCAAATCGAGTCTGCTCAATTCGCTCACCGGATCGGGTGTGCTCGTGGAGAACGCGTTGTTCGCCACCTTGGACCCGACCACTCGCCGCGCAGCACTCGACGACGGCCGCGAGTACGTACTCACCGACACGGTCGGCTTCGTGCGACACCTGCCGACTCAGTTGGTCGAGGCATTCCGCTCGACTCTCGAGGAAGTAACCGACGCGGATCTGCTGCTGCACGTCGTCGACGGTTCGGATCCGTTGCCGACAGAACAGATCAAGGCTGTGCGGGAAGTCGTCACCGATGTTCTGCGCGAGACGGATTCGAAGGCTCCGCCGGAGTTGATCGTGGTCAACAAGATCGACGCGGCAGATCCGGTTACGTTGACGCAACTGCGTGGTCTGTTGCCTGGTGCCGTGTTCGTCTCGGCGCGTACGGGTGAGGGAATCGCCGAACTACGAGCACATCTCAGCGAGGTGCTGGTTCGGCCGGAGGTCGAGGTCGACGTGCTGGTGCCGTACACGCGCGGTGACTTGATGGCTCGAATCCACTCGGACGGAACAATTTTGGAATCGACTCACGAAGAGGCCGGCACGCGGGTGCACGCACGCGTGCCACAGATGTTGGCCTCGGCATTGGTCGAGTACGCACCTAGTGCGTAGTTTCGGGGCCGTGGTCGCGGTGATTGCTGCGACTACGGCAACCGCACTGCTTCCCGGAGCGCTCGCACAGGCGTCGTCGTTCGAACCGAGCGAGTTCGCCCCACTCTGTACGCCTACCGATCCTGCGCTCCAGGAGTTGTCGGGGATGGTCGTCGTCGACGATCGGATCTACGCGATGGGCGACGGCGGCAGTGACGACTTCGTATTCGAAATGGACCTGAACTGTGTTGTCCAGAAACAGATTCCGGTCCCGATAGATCCTTACGACGTCGAAGATCTTGCGGTGAGTGGGCGAACGCTCGTTCTGTCGGACACCGGTGACAACCTCCGGACCCGCGAAACAGTGGCGTTCATCACGATGGACCTCGATTCCGGTGACGGTACGTTGCACCGCCTCACGTACCCGGACGGTGCGCACGACACCGAGTCGATACTGCTAGACCCCGACGGCCACGTTTTTGTCGTGACCAAGGAATTGTTCGGCGAAAGCAGTGTCTACACACCGATCGGGGATCAGAAACTGAGTGACTTGGCGCAGCCCGGCCCGACGCCGCTCGAGCGCGTCGGAGCCGTGTCCCTCGGACCGGAGAAGCCCGTGTCGGTGATGTTCACCGGGGGAGCGGTGTCGTCGGACGGTTCGGCGATCGCACTTCGGAGTTACTCCGACCTGTACCTGTACGAAGTCGTGGACGGCGGAATCGGCGCGACGCTCACCGGTACCGAACCGCTGCGGATCCCGCTCCCGAAGGAGCCTCAGGGTGAGGCGGTGGCATTCAACGATGCGGGCGATGTTCTGATCGGTTCTGAATCTGCCGGCGGAGCGTTGCCGCCGATGTACGTGATGCGAGCGCTCGTGGACGCGACAGAAGCGACGGCTGACTCGTCTGACGGTTCGGTCGGTGTCGGGGTCGATCCGTGGACATTCGTGTGGGCCGGGTTGGTCGCGGCAGGATGTGCGATCGGGGGCGCGGCGTTCGTGAGATTTCGACGACGCCGCTGATTCCCAAATAATTCCACGAATTCGCAGACCGCCGGTAGATGTGGATACTGGAACGAATGCACGGGCATCAACTCCTGACGCGGCTCTCGCGTATGTCACTCGAGCACGGACACATCACCGCAGTGCTGCTCGTGGGTTCCGTCATCGTCGGCGTCGGCACGTTGCTTCTGCTTCGGTGGTTGCCGCGTAGGGCCGCGTTGGTTGCGCTAGTTCTGTCAGTGCTCGGATCAGCCACCGGTGCGACGTTCGTGTGGCTCAGCTTTCGGCCGCTGCCCGCGCAGCTACCGGCGTCGAATTTTGTCTGGATAGCGCTGGCGATGTTCGGAGTCATCGGCGCCGCACTCGTTCTACTTCGGCGCCCAGGGCTTGCGCGTGGCCTTTCGGTGACGGCATTCGCCGGGCTGGCCGCGATCGTCGCAGTAGGTCAGGTCAACGCGCAGACCGGCACCTATCCCACACTCGGCTCACTGGTCGGGCACTGGCCGGTGGGCTCGGTCGAGAACGTTGCCTTCGATTCGCTCCCCGGGGCCGAACCTTGGGTACAACGGGGACTGCCCACCGAAACTCATTGGCAGGTTCCGGTGCGGATGCCGAGCAACGGTGTCGTGACGGAAGCGGCGATTCCAGGAAACGTTTCGGGATTCGACGCGAGGCCTGCGACGCTGTATCTCCCGCCGGCCTATCTTGCCGATCCGCGTGCCGAGTTGCCCGTACTGGTGTTGGTGGCGGGTGAGCCCGGCAGCCCCAGCGACTGGCTGGACAGTGGCCGGCTCGCGACCACCGTCGACGCCTATGCGTCGAGGCATTCCGGGCTTGCTCCCGTCGTGGTGGTGCCCGACGCGTTGGGGGACTACGACGCCAACCCCGGCTGCATGGATTCTGCCCTCGGCAACGTCGCGACGTATCTGGACCAGGACGTCCCGAACTGGATCGAATCGAACCTTCAAGTGAATCCGGACGCTGCGCAATGGGCTATCGGTGGGTTCTCCTACGGCGGGACATGCGCGATCGAGATGGCCGTGAACTTCCCGGACCGATACCCGTCGTTCCTGGACTTCTCCGGCCAGGACGAACCGTCGACCGGTGATCACGAGGACACCGTGGCGGCCATGTTCGACGGTGACGAAAGCGCGTTCGACGTGGTCAACGCCCGAGACCTGATGGCGCAGAATCGGTATCCGCAGTTGTCGGGTGTATTTGTCGCGGGTGAGGACGACGACATCTACCGCCCTCAGCAGGAGATCATGTTCGAGGCTGCACGCGCCGCCGACATGAACGTGGACTACTACACCCTTCCCGGCGGGCACTCGGGTGATGTGTGGGGCACTGCTCTGGAACTCGAAATGGACTGGCTGGGCCGGACACTCGCACTGACTCCGTGAGAGTGTCCGGCCCGCTACACAGCACCGACTGACATCGGGTCAGGCGTCGAGATCAGCGGCTACCAGCTCGGCGACCTTGGCGAGTGCGTCGGCGTCGTCGGACTCGATGGTTACTTCGGTGTCCTTGGCGGCTCCGAGCGTCATGATCATCAGTGCCGAACCTGCATCCACGGGTTCGCCGTCGGCGACTGCGAGGGTGACCGTGGCGCCGGAGGCTCCGACTGCTTCGGCGATGAGAGCGGCGGGGCGGGCGTGGAGGCCGACTGCGGAACCGACGGCAACTGTCTTGCTGGGCATGGGATCTCCTCGTTGTAGAACTGTCGTTGCGGACGTTATGGGGTGTTCGGGCAGATCTGGTGACTCAGGTGGTGACTGCAGTGTTGCCTGCTGTCGATCATGCCGCAGCGGGCACGATTTCGGGGTCGAGTTCGGCATCGGACGGCCCCTTGCGGAAGAACTCCTTGGCTCCGACGACGGCGAGCGCAGCTACCACGGTTCCCGCGGCGAGCGAGACCAGGAACCAGCCGATTCCGCCGACTGCGAAGAAGACGAAGATCCCGCCGTGCGGGGCGCTGAGAGTGACGTCGAAAGCCATGATCAGCGCGCCGGTGACCGCGCCGCCCGCCATCATCGAGGGGATCACGCGAAGCGGGTCGGCAGCGGCGAACGGAATCGCGCCCTCGGAGATGAATGCCGAACCCAGCAACCAGGCAGCCTTTCCGTTCTCCCGTTCGGCTTCGCTGAAGAGCTTGGGACGCAGCACCGTCGAGGCAAGTGCCATGGCAAGCGGCGGAACCATACCGGCAGCCATGACAGCCGCCATGATGCGCAAAGTGGCCGGGTCGTTGACGTTGAGTCCGGCGACGGCGAAGGCGTAAGCCGCCTTGTTGACCGGTCCACCGAGGTCGAAGCACATCATCAGGCCGAGAATGATGCCGAGGAAGATGGCCGAGCTGCCGGACAGTCCGTTGAGCCAGTCGGTGAGACCGGAGGTGATCGCGGCGAGCGGACGCCCGAGGACGATGAACATCAGTGCTCCGACGACCAGCGTCGCGAACAGCGGGATGATTACCACCGGCATCAGGCCTCGCAGCCACTGCGGGACGGCGATCCGGCCGATGTAGAGCGCGACGACACCGGCGATGAGACCACCGACCAAGCCGCCGATGAAACCGGCACCGACGAACACGGCGACCGCGCCGGCTGTGAAGCCGGGAGCGATGCCAGGCCGGTCGGCGATGGCGAAGGCGATGTAGCCGGCCAACGCGGGCACCAGGAAGCTGAATGCCAACGAACCGATCTGGAACAGCACTGCGCCGAGATAGGTGGCCAGACCACCGTCGGGAAGGTTGGTGATCGAGTTGTTGAGAACGATGTCCTTGGCCGGACCGGAGATCTCGTATCCGCCGAGCAGGAAGCCGAGTGCGATCAGCAGACCGCCGGCCGCGACGAACGGGATCATGTAGCTGACACCGGTCAGGAGGACCTGACGGAGGTGGGTGCCGAACCCTACGGAACCGGCATCGGAATCCGCGGCCGCTGCGGCGGTGCCGTCAACGGTGGCGGCGGCGGGATTCTCGGAGGCGCGCAACGCTTCTGCGAGCATCTTGTCCGGCTCGTTGATTGCCCGCTTGACACCGGAAGCGACGACGGGCTTACCGGCGAATCGTTCGCGGCCCTTCACTCCGACGTCGGTGGCGAAGATGACCGCGGCGGCTCCGGCGATCACCGAAGGGTCAAGGGGGGTGCTTCCGCTCGAACCTTGCGTTTCGACGTGAACCTTGATGCCGGCGCGTTCACCCGCGGCGACGAGTGAGTCCGCCGCCATGTAGGTGTGAGCGATTCCGGTCGGGCAGGCGGTGACCGCGACGATGTGACGCTCCGCGGGCGCTGGTGCCGGGGTCTCCTCGGTAGCGTGTTTCCCGGTGGAAACAGGTGCCGGGGGTGTCGCTGCCGCAGCCTTTGCTGCAGGATCCTTCGGTGCGGGATTGAGTACCTCGTCGACCAGTCTCACGATCTCGTCCGGCGTCGACGCTTCACGAAGTGACGTGACGAACGCGGGCCTGACGAGTGCTCGGGCCAAGGAGGAGAGCAGCTTCATGTGCTCGGCCCCGGCGCCTTCGGGCGCCGCGATCAGGAAGACCAGATCGGCGGGGCCGTCGGGTGCACCGAAGTCGACCTTCGGATCGAGTCGAGCAAACCCCAGGGACGCGGACGAGACAGCCTCGGCGCGGCAGTGGGGAATTGCGATTCCGCCGGGCAGTCCGGTCGCGGACTGCGCTTCGCGAGCGAGTGCGGCGTCGACCAGTCCCGCGGCGTCGCTCGCCCGCCCCGCTGCAGTCAATCGCGCTGCGAGAGAACGAATGACATCTTCCTTGGTCGAACCCAGGTCGGTGTCGAGTGAGATCAGTTCGGGACTGATGATCTCCGGGCCGGAACTGCCGGCTGCGGTGGTATCGGACATGTCAGGTTCCTTAGGGCGTCAGGCGAGTTCGGTGGGGACGGGGATGGGAGAGGCGGCATCTGCTGCAGATACCGAAACCGCTGCCAGATCGATCTGTTCGGGTGTGGGAAGGGTTGTGCCGGGAAGGGAGGCAGCGGCGCTTCCGTAGGCGACCGCGTGACGTAGCCGCTCGGATTCCGAGCCGCCGCCCGCTTCGGCGAGGATGTAGCCGGCCAGCGACGAATCGCCTGCGCCGACGGTACTGACTGCGACAATCGGGGGAGCGGTGGCGATCCACGCGCCGTCGGCCGTGACGAGGACGGCACCGGCTGCGCCGAGTGTGGCGAGCACACTGCCGACGCCGCGGTCGACCAATCGCTGTGCCGCCGTGATTGCAGGCCCGGGATCACCGTTCTCGGCAGCACGTTCGAGGACGTGGCCGTCGACGCCGGTCAGTTGCGCGAGTTCCTCGCCGTTGGGTTTGAGCAGATCAGGTGCCGAGCCGGGGAAGCATTCGGCGAGTGCCGTCAGTGGGGCGTCCGAGGTGTCGACCGCTACCTTGCACGGGTGATCGCGCAGCGCCGCGACAAGTTCGCCGTACCACCCCAGAGGAACGCCGGGAGGCAGTGAGCCGGACAGCGCGAACCACAGTGCGGTATCGGCGCGGGCGATCAACTCCTGTGCCAGGGCGTCGAGCGTCGAACCGGACAGCGTTGCGCCGGGTTCGTTGATCTTCGTCGTGGTCCCGTCCGGTTCGGCGATGGTGATGTTGGTGCGAGCCGGACCCGTTGTGGCGACGCCGATGTGGGGAATCCCACCGGCTGCGAGCGCCGAGAGCAAGGGATCGCCACCATTTCCCGGTAGCACCGCGAGCACGTCGAGGTCGGCTGCGGCGAGAACACGCGCGACGTTGACCCCCTTGCCGCCGGGGTCGCTGCGAGTGGAGTGGGCACGTAGGACGGAGCCTCGTTCGAGCCGTTGCTCGAGTTGTACGGTCCGATCGATACTCGGGTTGGCTGTCAGTGTGACGATCATGCGATCACCACCTCGATTCCGTGGTCGTGGAACTCGGATGTGTCTGTGGGACTGATCTCTTCGTCGGTGATGAGGACGTCGATGCTGTCGAGTGGTGCGAAGCTGATCAAGTGCTCGCGGCCGACTTTGCTGGAATCGGCCACCACGACAACGTGATTGGCGGCCTTGACCATCGCTCGTTTGACGGCGGCCTCTTCGCTGTCCGGGGTGGAGAGTCCGTGCCCGACGCTGATCGCGTTGGTTCCGACGAAGGCGACGTCGACCCGCAACGTGCTCAGCAGGCGCAGAGCGTCCTCGCCGACCGCGGCTTGCGTCACCCCGCGTACTCGTCCGCCGAGCAGGATCAGGGAAATCGAGTTCATCGATGCCAGTCGTGCGCCGATCGGCACGGAATTGGTCACGGCCGTGAAGTCGTTCTCGGTCGGAAGTTCGGGGATCATGCGGCCCGTGGTCGTGCCCGCGTCGAAGATGACGCTGCCGCCGGTAGGAGGGAGATAGGTGACCGCGCAGCGGGCGATCCGGTCCTTCTGTTGCGCGCGGGTCTGATCGCGTTCCGCCATGCCCGGTTCGGTCACGTGGAGGGATCCGGTCGGAACGGCGCCGCCGTGTACACGCCTGATCTGTCCGATCCGCTCGAGGAAGGCCAGATCGCGACGCACGGTCTCGGTGGTCACACCGAAGGTCTCCGACAGCGCCGCCACGGACATGCGTCCGCGCTGCGACACCATGGTGCCGATCGCTTGTTGGCGTTCTTCCGCGTACACGTGCTCTCCGATTCCGAAATGTGATCCGACGGTGCGTTGTGGATCACAGTGAATGTTGCTTTATGTTGTTTTACGCCCGAGTGTGTTGACATGTCAAGACTTGGGAGTAATCTTCGTCACAACGAAGGTGAGGGCTTTACGCGCTCGAGGTGATCCGGTGTGACACCGGGCCCATCGCTCAAGGAGGACAGATGACCGAACAGCTCAACCGAATCACCGTGCACGGCACCCCCGTCGTGCCCGGAATTGCCTACGGCCCGGCTATCTGGCCGTCCAGCCGACCAGAACTCGTCACCGATGCGCCCGCACTCGACGAGGCCGATCGAGAGGCCGCTGCAGACGCCTTCGTCGCAGCAGCGAAGGCTGTCGAGAACCGCCTTCTCGGACGGGCTGTCGAAGCCACAGGCGCGGCCGCCGAGGTCTTGCAGGCCAACGCAGCGATGGCAGCCGATCGCGGCTGGATCGGGGCGGCAAAGAAGTCGATCGCCGGCGGAGTGCCCCCGGTGCAGGCTGCGATCGCGGCGACGGAGCAGTTCGTGGTGCTGTTCACCAAGGTCGGCGGTGTGATGGCCGAGCGCGTCACCGATCTCGAGGACATCCGCGACCGCGTGATCGCCGAACTCTCCGGATTGCCCGAACCCGGAGTTCCGATGCCCGAGACGCCGTCGGTGCTGTGCGCGGACGATCTGGCTCCTGCGGACACCGCGGGCCTCGATGCAACCAAGATCATCGGACTCGTGACCATCTTCGGCGGCCCGACCAGCCACACGGCAATCATCGCGAGGCAGTTGGGCATCCCGTGCATCGTGGCTGCGAAGGAATTGGAATCCATCGCGGCCGGAACACCGATTCTGATCGACGGAACCACCGGCGACGTGATCGCGGAGCCCGATCCCGAGCAGGCGCGCGAACTGGTCGAACAATCCCGGATCGATCGCGAACGCGTCAGCACGTGGACCGGACCAGGCCGGACGTCGGACGGTCGGCCGGTAGACGTTCTCGCCAATGTTCAAGACGGCGCGGGCGCTCGCGCCGCGGCGTTGACCGCAGCGGGAGGCATCGGGCTCTTCCGGACCGAACTCTGCTTCCTCGGCCGTGAGACCGAACCGACCGTAGACGAGCAGGCGGCGATCTACGCCGAAGTTCTCGAGGCCTTCGCAGGAAAGAAGGTCATCATTCGCACGTTGGACGCGGGTTCGGACAAGCCGCTCAAATTCGCCAACCATCAAGAGGAAGCGAATCCGGCACTCGGCGTTCGTGGGGTCCGAATCGCCTGGCAGGACATGGGAATTCTCGACCGCCAGCTCGACGCGATCGCGGCAGCCGCGGCGTCGACCAACTCGTCCCCGTGGGTCATGGCACCGATGATCGCCACCCCGGCCGAGGCGAAACATTTTGCCGATGCGGTGCGGGCACGCGATCTCGTTCCCGGAGTCATGGTGGAGATCCCGGCGGCGGCGCTGCTGGCCGACCAGATTCTCGAACACGTCGAATTCCTCTCGATCGGTACCAACGACCTCGCTCAGTACACGATGGCCGCTGATCGTATGTCCTCCGAACTCGCCGACCTGACCGATCCATGGCAGCCCGCGGTGCTCGCCCTTGTCGCACGTACGGCCCAGGCCGGTCAGGCGGCAGGCAAGCGTGTCGGCGTCTGCGGTGAGGCGGCCGCCGATCCACTGTTGGCCTGCGTACTTGCCGGTCTCGGCGTTTCCTCGCTGTCGTGCGCTGCGGCATCGGTAGCGGGTGTGGGAGCGAAGGTCGGGTCAGTCACCATGGCGCAATGTGAGGCGGCTGCGGCGGCGGTGCTGGCAACCGGTGATCCGGTGGCAGCGCGCAAAGCGGCGGCCGACGCAATCAGCTGAACTGGTTTCGTTGGTCTCGGTCGGAGACCGAGCGCCTGACCTCTAGTATTTCGACCTGTGATCGAACGAGAAACAATGACCGGGGCCGGCGGAATCGGCTGGACTGTCCACGGAGACGGCAAGCGGATCGCCGACGGAGCCGTCGTGGCGCCGGACGAACGACTGAGTTGGCCGCGCACCATCGGAATCGGGATGCAACACGTCATCGCGATGTTCGGAGCGACACTGCTCGTTCCGACCATCACCGGCTTCCCCGTCACGACGACGCTGTTGTTCTCGGGTATCGGCACCGCGCTGTTCCTGCTCATCACCCGGGGCCGGATCCCGAGCTATCTCGGTTCGTCCTTCGCGTTCATCGCCCCGCTGACGGCGTCGGCAGGATCGGGCCCGGCCGCGCAGCTCGGTGCCGTCATGGCCGTCGGCATCGTGTTGATGTTGATCGGCGTCGCCGTACGTCTGATCGGCAGCCGGGTCATCGACGCCGTCATGCCGCCGGTAGTGACAGGCGCCGTCGTCGCGCTGATCGGTCTCAACCTCGCTCCGACGGCGGTCGGTTCCTTCGAATCGCAGCCGCTGATCGCCACGGTCACGCTCGTTTCGATCCTGCTGGTCACGGTCGTCGGTCCCGGGCTGCTCGGCCGGTTGGGCATTCTGGTCGGCGTCGTGATCGGCTGGGTCTTCGCCGCGGTCATCGGTGGTCTCGACAGTGAACGAGTGTCCGCTCTGCGCGAAGCCGACTGGTTCGGGCTGCCGAGTCTGCACGGACCGTCGTTCGACTGGTCGGTGATCGTGCTCGCGCTGCCCGTGGTGATCGTTCTGGTCGCCGAGAACGTCGGACATGTCAAGGCGGTGTCCGCCATGACGGGTAAGTCCCTCGATGACCTGGCCGGCAATGCGCTGTTTGCAGACGGTCTCGCCACGACCTTGGCGGGCGCCGGCGGCGGATCCGGAACCACCACGTATGCCGAGAACATCGGGGTCATGGCAGCGACGCGTGTGTACTCGACCGCGGCGTACTGGGTAGCGGCCGCCACCGCCGTGATCCTGGCATTTTCGCCCAAATTCGGTGCACTGGTCTTCACGGTTCCGAACGGCGTCATCGGCGGTGCGACGATGGTTCTCTATGGACTCATCGGCATTCTCGGTGTGCGCATCTGGATGGAAGCGAAGGTGGACTTCACCGATCCGGTCAACCTGACCGTCGCCGCTGCCGCACTGGTTGCCGGCATCGGGAACCTGACGCTGACCATTGGTTCGGTCGAGCTGGGCGGCATCGCTTGGGGGTCGATCGGCATCCTGGTCGCCTACCCGATCATGCGATACCTCGCCAAATTCCGTACTTCGAGTAACAGATAACCGCTACAGTCACGAATCGTGATCGTTCGGGTCATCGACGGGTATCGCAACAGGTTCTACCGTCGGAGGCAGTGACGTGGGCCCGCGAACTTCGGCGTGCCCAGTCTCAGCGAAAACATCCCGACCGGGTACATCGTCCCCACCGGGTACATCACTGAAGTGCCGTATATCGAATTGCAAGGAGTCGGCGTGGAGCGCACCCTGTTCGAACCGGAACATGAACTCTTCCGGGAGTCGTACCAGAAGTTCTTGGCACAGCACGTGGCACCGAACCACGAGAAGTGGGAAGAGCAGAACATCGTCGATCGTGACGTCTGGGTCGAGGCCGGAAAGCAGGGATTCCTGGGAACCGCGGTACCTGAGGAATTCGGCGGCGGCGGTGTCAAGGATTTCCGCTACAACGCGATCATCACCGAGGAAACCACCAAGGGTGGCTTCAGTGGTATCGGCTTCACGCTGCACAACGACGTGGTGGCGCCGTACCTCCTGGAGTTGACCAACGAGGAGCAGAAGCAGCGTTGGCTACCCGGATTCGCGTCGGGTGAGCTGATCTCGGCGATCGCGATGACCGAACCGGGTACCGGTAGCGACCTGCAAGGCATCAAGACGAAAGCAGTTCGCGACGGGGACCACTGGGTACTCAACGGTTCGAAGACCTTCATCACCAACGGAATCAACGCCGACATCATCATCGTTGTCGCGTGCACCGACCCGGACAAGGGTGCTCAGGGCTTCAGCCTCCTCGTGGTCGAGCGGGACATGCCCGGCTTCGAGCGAGGACGCAATCTCGACAAGATCGGCATGAAGGCTCAGGACACCGCCGAACTCAGCTTCACCGACGTACGCGTTCCCGCTGCCAACCTGCTGGGCGAAGAGGGAATGGGCTTCTTCTACTTGATGAAGAACCTTCCCCAGGAACGACTCTCGATCGCCGTCGTTGCTGCCGCCGCAATGGAATCGGTTCTCGAGAGCACGATCCAGTACTGCCGTGACCGCAAGGCATTCGGCAAGTCGATCGGCAGCTTCCAGAACACCCGATTCGTACTGGCCGAATTGGCAACGGAGACCACGGCAGTGCGCATCCTGGTGGACAAGTTCATCGAGCAGCTCAATGCCGAGAAGCTGACCGTGCAGGAAGCTGCGATGGCAAAGTGGTGGACCACCGAAGCTCAGGTCAAGCTCATCGACCGCTGCCTCCAGCTGCACGGAGGCTACGGATACATGAAGGAATACCCGGTTGCCAAGGCGTACATGGACTCTCGTGTGCAGACCATCTACGGTGGCACAACCGAGATCATGAAGGAGATCATCGGACGCTCGCTGAACCTCTGATTCGGGTGATGCACCGCTGATCGTCACGTAAAGACTCTGGGCCCCGGCTGATGCCGGGGCCCAGAGTCTTTAGGTCGTGGGATGCGAGCGAATTCAGATCTTCCGCATGACCGTGACAACCTTGCCTAAGATGACGGCGTTGTTGCCGGGAATCGGCTCGAAGAGGTCGTTGTGCGGCATCAACCACACCTCCTTCTTCGTACGCTTGAACGTCTTCACCGTGGCTTCGCCGTCGATCATTGCGGCCACGATGTCACCGTTCTCGGCGACGTTCTGCTGACGGACGACAACCCAGTCGCCATCGCAGATCGCTGCATCGATCATCGACTCACCGACAACCTTGAGCATGAAGAGCGAACCTTGGCCGACGAGCTCGCGGGGGAGTGGAAACACATCCTCCACAGCTTCCTCGGCGAGGATCGGTCCGCCGGCAGCGATGCGGCCCAGGATGGGGACGAACGCCGGCTCTGGCAGCGGGTCGGCACTGTTGTACTCGCCGGAATGCTTCGACACCGACGCGATGGCGGTATCGGCCGCAACCTCGTCGAGACCCCGAACATCGACTGCACGAGGGCGATTGGGATCGCGTCGAAGGAAGCCCTTGCGCTCCAACGTTCGCAGTTGATGCGCGACCGACGACGTGGAGGTAAGCCCCACCGCATCCCCGATTTCGCGAATGCTCGGCGGATACCCGCGCTCCGTCACCGAATCTCGGATCACTTCGAGAACGCGCCGCTGACGCTCGGTGAGCGTCTCGCTCGACGGAGACGGAACTGCAGAAGCTCCTGCCTCCGCGGCTGTGCTGGAGCGATCGTCCTTCATGGCCTGTTGCCTCCGTGTCTGAAGAAGTCGTGTCTGAAGAAGTCGTGTCTGAAACTGCCTGCAAAAGTGCCTGGTGCAAGTCGCGCAGAAACCTGTCGGTGCCTCCTGCCAACATTCGAGCTGTCGACAAACACGGAGGCTTTCGCAATTCCCGCTGTGTGGTCTGACACGAATCTAGCCGGATTTGCTCGCGGTTTCAAACATCTGTTCGATTCGTGTCGCTCCAAGTAGAGACATTGTCGGCCAGGCGTGGTAGAAATTCGAACATGCGTTCCATCGAACGCATGATCGAACACATCGATCGGTGTCGACCAGCGGAGGTCACGATGGGTAACGCAGCACTGAAAAGCAACAGGGTTTTCGACGACGCGATTGGTTTCGACGCGTTTGGTTTCGACGGTACGTCGGCACTGAAGTACCACCCCTCGTTCTATGGACCCGATGCAGACGCTGTGTCCTTCGAACGGCGCGGAGCGGCCGAAATGCATGGCGTGGCCAGGGATGTCGACAACGAACCGCAGGCGGCCGTCGTTCGCCGGGTTCCGGCGGTGGGCGCGGTTTCAGGTTCGCGTTCATTGCGCGAATCTCCTCGCCGGTGGGACAGCGAGCACGATTCGTCACGCCCGTACGGAGGAAGTTTCGCGCACCGAAACAGGGTCGGTGTGTCACGGGTCGAACATGAAGTGGCCGCCGAGGATGTCAGTTGGAAGACGGTTTTCCTGGGCGCCGTATTCACCGCATTCGCAGTGTTGGCGTTGGTGGGGATCGGCGCTTTGTCGAGTGGTGACGTAGCTGCGACAAACGGCGCGACCGAAGTGGTTCGCGTTGCCGCGGGTGAATCCCTCAGTGATATTGCTGCCAAGGTTGCACCTGGCCAGGCTGTCGGTTCGGTGATCGAGCAGATCATGGATCTCAATGCGATGTCGAGTTCCGGACTGTCAGTGGGACAAACGCTGATCGTGCCGGCCTCGGGGCGCTGACCTACCCCGTACCAGGCGGGGGCGTACCGAGCGTGAGAGCAGTCCGTTCACAGCGAGTAAGCTGTCCACCTGACAGTCCCACCACCTCGGGTGGTCGCGTTGAGTACGTGGATCTGCTCTGTAAATCGTCGGAGGATTTGCAGTCGGTAGCGAATCTGAGTTGCGGCCATTTCGGCGACAACGAAGGAACCCCGATGCATTGCCCGTTCTGCCGGCACCCTGATTCCCGAGTGGTCGATTCGCGCGAGGCCGACGAGGGCCAGGCGATCAGGCGGCGCCGTTCGTGCCCCGAGTGTGGCCGCCGATTCACCACGGTCGAGACGGCAGTTCTCTCGGTCGTGAAGCGCAGCGGCGTCACGGAGCCTTTCAGCCGAGAAAAGGTTGTCAAAGGTGTGCGTCGCGCATGCCAGGGCCGCCAAGTGGACAACGATTCGCTGAATTTGCTCGCCCAGCAGGTCGAAGATGCCGTTCGAGCTTCGGGTTCTGCCGAAATTCCCAGTAACGAGGTAGGGCTCGCGATCCTCGATCCGCTTCGAAATCTCGACGAAGTCGCCTACCTGCGATTCGCATCGGTGTACAAGTCCTTCAGCTCGGCTGCGGATTTCGAACGTGAGATCACCGACATGCGCGAGCATGCAGAGACCCGTGCCGCCGAGAAGGCTCCCGGCGCCGAGACCGTTTCCGTCGACTGAGGCCTTCGCCTCAGATAACGCTGAGAGCACAGAGCGGTCTTAGGTAACGCTGAGAACACAAAGCGAACAATCGAACAAATCGGGCACGTTATTCGCTTAGTGTCTACCAGGTACGTTCGTCCGCATCTCGGATCTTCACGGAGGCGTTATGAACTTAGTTGCAGTTCTCGGAGTCGTGAACAGCCTGGTAACCCTCGGGTTCGCCAACACTGTTGCCACCTTTGGCGGTTTCCTCACCAACGTCAACATTCAGACAATCTACTGATCGCGCAATTCTCGCCGAACATCAACGCTTGATCGCTTCGATAGCTTTCAGGACTCGCTTTTCGGAAATCGGTGTGGGTGTACCGAGGGACTGCGCAAACAGGCTCACGCGCAGTTCCTCGATCATCCAACTGATCGCGTCGACATCTCGAGCAGTGCGACGCTCTTCGGGAAGTGAACTCAACAACCGGTCGTACGCTGCGTACACCCGGTCGAGGACATCCATGGCCTGCTGATCTCGTTGTGCACTTGCGGGCAGAGCCTCGAGACGGAATTTTGCTGCGGCAAGATACCGCGGTAAATCGCGTAGGCGGGCCGATCCCAGTTCGGCGACAAATCCCGGAAACAGCAGTGAGGTCAGCTGTTCTCGGACGTCGTCGGCTGCCTCGCCGCGCGAGCGGTCCAGCACGACGCTCAGTTGGTGTGCTTGTTCGAGGATCGGAACAATCATGCGCAGGATCGCGGAAACGCGTCCGGCCAGTTCGGAGCGTGCGATCTTCACCAGGGCATCGAACGCTTCAGGCGTGCGTACCGGTCCACCGTGGGCCGCAATCACTTCGTTGGCAGCTGCCACCCGGCAATCTTCGACGAGGGCCTCCAAGCCGCCGTCCGGATTCTGGCCGAGAGCCAGACGCTGAGTGTTCGACAAGCCGGCGGTCACTGCCTTGAGTTGGGTGGGAACGGCCGCGAGGAGAAGCGCCCGCGTACCTTCCCTCATCGCCTGCGCCTGCGCGGCCGGCGTACTCAGGACACGAACGGCAACTCCGCCGTTCTCCGGCACCAGAGCTGGGTAGCCGGTCACCTGCTGTCCGCCGATGGAGCGAGTGATGGTCTGTTCCAATGCGCCCAGGGTTTCGGATGTCCAGACGGTTGCCGCTGCCCGTTCGGTTCCGGTTGCCGCCTTGGCCACTTCCTTCTGCACGCGCGGGGCGAGTGTGCGTCGTAGCTGCGCCAGATCCTTGCCCTTCGCGAGAACCTTGCCCGATTCGTCCTCGACGACAAACGTCATCCGAAGATGGTCGGGCAGCGCGGCGGGATCGAAGTCCTTGGCGTCGATCTGGATCCCGCCCAAGTGCGAGAGTTCGCGGGCCATTGCGGTCATCAACGGCTCGGATCGAGGTTTGACTGCTGCCAACGCTGCGGCGGCGTAGTCGGGTGCGGGCACGACAGCGCGTCGGATGTTCTTGGGCAACGTCTTGATCAGAGCAGTAACCAGATCGACGCGCATACCGGGGACCAACCAGTCGAAGCCGACCGGCTGAAGTTGCGCGAGCAGGCCGACCGGGATGTGCGCGCTGACGCCGTCGTCGTCCTTTCCCGGCTCGAATTGGTAAGTGAGCGGAAACTGCATGTCGCCCTGGCGCCAAGCGTCTGGGTACTCGCCGCCCAGGACGGCAGCCGCGTCGGAGTTGACCACGGTTTCCGGCGTGAACGTCAGCAGACTGGGGTTCTTGCGCCGCTCACCCTTCCACCACTGGTCGAAGTGCCTGGCGGACACCGCTTCCTGGCCGACCCGTTCGTCGTAGAACTCGTAGAGAGTTTCGTCGTCGACGAGGATGTCGCGTCGGCGCGCGCGGTTCTCGAGTTCCTCGACGTTGTCGAGGAGTGCACGGTTTTCGTGGAAGAACTTGTGGTTCGTCTGCCATTCGCCCTGCACGAGCGCATGGCGGATGAAGAGATCGCGAGAGGCCTCGGGATCGATTCGTGAGTACGTCACTGCGCGGCCGGTTACCAGAGGAACTCCGTAGAGAGTGACCCGCTCGTATGCCATCGCCGAGCCGCGCTTGGAGGACCAGTGCGGTTCGGAATAGGTCCGTTTCACCAGGTGCGGGGCGAGCTTTTCAGCCCACTCGGGTTCGATACGCGCTGACATGCGCGCCCACAGCCTCGACGTTTCCACGAGTTCGGCGGCCATGACCCAGCGTGGTGGCTTCTTGAACAGTCCCGATCCGGGGAAGATCGCGAAGTGGCTGCCCCTGGCGCCGAGGTAGTCCCGCTTCTCGCCCTCGCGTAGCCCGATATGCGAGAGCAATCCGGCAAGGAGCGACTGATGGATCGCGTTCTCGCTTGCCGGTGTCTCTCCCACTGTCCAGCCGAGACCGCGGGTGATCTGCCGGAGTTGCCCGTGCAGGTCCTGCCATTCGCGGATGCGGAGCCAGTGCAGGAACTCGTTCCGGCACATCTTGCGAAACTGGTTGGAGGACAGATCGTTACGTTGTTCGCGTAAGTAGTCCCACAGTTTCAGGTAGGCCAGGAAGTCGGAGTTCTCGACGTTGAAGCGGGCGTGCTTTTCGTCGGCGGCTTGCTGGAACTCGGCGGGCCGCTCGCGAACGTCCTGGATGGACAACGCCGCGACGATGACAAGGGTTTCGTGAAGGCAACCGTTGTTCTTGGCTTCCACCAGCATCCGTGCCATCCGCGGATCCACCGGAATCTGGGCCAGCTCGCGGCCGACCGGCGTCAGTTCGGGGTGGCTGGCCTCGGAACCTCGCGCGATGGCGCCGAGTTCCTCGAGGAGTCCGATTCCGTCCTTCACGGCGCGCTGGTCCGGCGGTTCGACGAAGGGGAATGCCGCGATGTCGCCCAGGCCGAGGGCCGTCATCTGCAAGATCACGGATGCGAGGTTGGTTCGCAGGATCTCCGGTTCGGTGAATGCCGGCCGTGACTCGAAGTCCTCCTCGGAATACAGGCGGATGCAGATTCCTTCGGCGACGCGGCCGCAACGCCCGGAACGCTGACGAGCTGACGCCTGCGAAATGGGCTCGATCGGCAACCGCTGAACCTTGGTGCGCACCGAATATCGCGAAATGCGTGCGGTTCCCGGATCGACGACGTACCGAATGCCGGGAACGGTCAGCGAGGTCTCGGCCACGTTGGTGGCAAGGACGACGCGTCGGCCGGTGTGCGGCGAGAACACTTTGTGTTGCTCGGCGGCAGACAGCCGCGCGTACAGCGGGACGATTTCGGTGTTGCGAAGACGCCGATCGCGTAAAGCATCTGCGGTGTCGCGAATTTCGCGTTCGCCGGAGAGGAAGACCAAGATGTCGCCTTCGCCCTCCGCGCTCAGCTCGTCGACCGCCTCGCAGACCGCGTCGACGGGATCGCGGTCGAAGGTGATGTCGCCGGATTCGACGGTCAGTGGCCGGTAACGCATTTCGACAGGGAATGTTCGCCCGGATACCTCGACGATCGGCGCGGGCTTACCGTCGACAGCGAAGTGCTTGGCGAAGCGCTCGGGATCGATGGTCGCCGACGTGATGATGACCTTGAGATCGGGTCGGCGGGGGAGCAGCTGAGCCAGGTAACCGAGGATGAAGTCGATGTTGAGACTGCGTTCGTGCGCTTCGTCGATGATCAGCGTGTCGTAGCGTCGGAGCATACGGTCGCGCTGAATTTCGGCGAGGAGAATGCCGTCGGTCATGAGCTTGACGTAGGTGCGGTCCGAGACCTGGTCGGTGAACCGCACGGTGTATCCGACGGCGTCGCCGAGTTCGGTGTCGAGTTCTTCGGCGATACGTTCGGCAACGGTGCGTGCTGCCAACCGGCGCGGCTGTGTGTGTCCGATCAAACCGCGGACGCCACGTCCGAGTTCGAGACAGATCTTCGGGATCTGGGTTGTCTTACCCGAGCCAGTCTCGCCGGCGACGATGACTACCTGATTCTCCGAGATCGCGGTCGCGATGTCGTCCTTGCGCTGACTGACGGGCAGAGCTTCCGGATACGAGACTGCGGGAACATTGGCGGAGCGTGCGGCCAACCGCGTGCGCGCCGTTTCGATTTCCTCGGCCAGCGCCACCAAAGCGTCTGGTGTGCGGGCACGGTCGAGTTTGCGACGGAGTCGACTCTCGTCGCGGAGTGAGACCTGCGCCAGCGCGCTCTTCAGGTCACTCCGCTTGGGGGAGAGCGGGGCCGGTGGTGTTGTAGACATGCTGATGACAGCCTATCGAACGCGTTCACAACTACCGCTCGCAGATCGTGCTGATGTGCAAATATCGACCAGTGACGACAAATACCGCAAATGAGTCATCGGTGCCTGTCTTGTCGACGCCGATCGCCGTGCGAGCCCTGAGACTGTTGTTTGCTGTGTTCGGACTTGCCGCTTTGCTGTGGATCCCGATCCGTGACGCGGCTGAGCTGTCTCTGTCGAACTATCTGAGCTACTTCACCATCGAGAGCAACATTCTTGCGGTGATCGTGTTGCTGGTCGGTGCAATTCGAGATCCACAATCGCAGGCGTGGCAGTCGATCCGAGGGGCGGTGACGCTGTACATGGTGATCACCGGCATCATCTATGCCGTCCTCCTGGCAGATATCGACGTCAATTTGAACGATGCCTGGATCAACTCGGCACTGCATCGGATTCTTCCGTTGGTCATGCTGCTCGACTGGGTGTTCTTCGCCTCGAGGCACAGGATCTCCGAAGCACGTTCACTGCAGTGGTTGCTGTTCCCGGTCGTGTACGGCGTGTACACGTTGATCCGAGGTTCGATCGTCGACTGGTATCCCTACCCGTTCATGGATCCGCGCCACCAGGGCTATCTGGCCCTGTTCATCGGATTCGTCGTACTGGGCATCGCGATGGCCCTGATGGCGTTGGCAGTCAATGCCGTCGGACGGTTGGGCGCCGGGCTACGCGGACGGAACGCTGCGAAGTCCTAGGGGATTGCCGGAGGCGAGCACCTGATCGAGTCGGTCCACGTTCGGGTGCTTGCCCGGGTTCGCCCGCGCGTCCTCGGTGTGCTCGGCGAAGATCGTCAATCCTGCCGAGGCGGCTTCGGGTGTCAGCGCGCCGTAGACCTGAGCGAGATGGTTGTACACCTTGACCGAGCCGGACTTTCCGGGCTTGTTCTCCACGGTGTCGACGACGGTTCCGTCGGCGTCGAGTACCTCGATGGCGGCCAGATGATCGATGGTGGGCAGTGCGGCGAGATTGTCGGCAAAAGTCATGGTCGACAGATTACGGGTGCGCCCGGAAATGCCGGTGCCGGGCGAGCGCCGTCATGCGCGGATTCCTGGTGTCGATATAGTCGCAGCACATCGTTTGCACACCAGCATCGTTTGTATTCGAAGGGGACAATGATGGCTTCGGCATTGTGGCACGGGTTCGCGGACATGGGCGCTGTGGAGAAGAACGGCGCGTTTGTCGTCTCTCGCGGTGAGGGCGCGTACATCTGGGACCGCGAGGGCACTCGGTATCTGGATGCG